>Ga0076053_15_pt1 | contig 635647 bp, 670 predicted proteins | sample RifGroB1_FD_68084 | JGI IMG/M metagenome (GOLD analysis project Ga0076053, IMG submission 68084) | Parcubacteria (Jorgensenbacteria) bacterium GW2011_GWB1_49_9 | reverse complement strand
TGAACCCAGCTCACGTACCACTTTAATTGGCGAACAGCCAAACCCTTGGGACCTTCTCCAGCCCCGGGATGTGGTGAGCCGACATCGAGGTGCCGAGCGGAGTCGTCGATAGGGACTCTCGGACTCCACTAGCCTGTTATCCCCGGAGTAACTTTTATCCGTTATCTCCCACCTTTCTATAAAGAATGGTCGGGTCGCTAAACCCTGCTTTCGCATCTGCGCGGCTTGTAGGCCTTGCAGTCAAGCTGGCTTCTGCTTTTACACGTCCAGCGCGATTTCCATCCGCGCCAAGCCAACCTTAATGGGCTCCTCCATTACTCTTTAGGAGGATTCTGCCCCAGAAAAACTGCCCGTCAGACACTGTTCCCGCGCGTTTTTGCCGCACAGGTTAGATATTAAAATTCGAAAGATGGCTGTTTCATTGGCGGCTCCACCAGAACCGAAATCCTAGCTTCAAAGCCTCACCACTACGCTACGCATCCGAGCTTTAATAACAATATCAAACTACAGTAAAGCTTCCGGGGTCTTTTCGTCTTGCTGCCGGTATCCCGCGTCTTCACGGGAATCGCATTTTCATCTCGTTACGCCTTTCATGCGCTCCGGAACTTACCCGGAAAGGAATTGCGCTACTTTAACACGGTTATAGTTACCGCGGACATTGACGAGGGCTTCGGGCAGTGAGTAGCTCGCGCTCCGCGCGAGAACAAATAACATTTAACAAATAACTAATAACAAATTGTTATCGGTTATAAATTATCAATTATCGGTTCTTGTGCGAAGCACAAGTCACCCCCACCGTTAACCTTCTCGCATCGGTCAGGCGTCACCCCCTATACATCCTCTTACGAGTTCGCAGGGAGCTGTGTTTTTGGTAAACAGTCGCTAGAGAAACTTTAGCTGCGACCTCACTTGCGTGAGGTAAGGCTTATCCCGAAGTTACGCCTAGCTTTTTTGCCGAGTTCCTTAACGAAAAATCACCCGTTCTCCTGAGGCTACTCGCCTCATCCACCAGTGGCGGTTTACGGTACGGTACCTTATTTCCTAACCTTAGGGGATTTTCTCGGAGATGAGCTCGGTTCACTTGAACCAGGTAAAAACCTGGTTCTCGCCTTTTCTCTGGAGCTTGCCATTGAAGGCAGCGATCCGGATTTGCCAGGACCACGCCTGCGATAAAGGGCATCAAACCATTAAGACGTTGAACCTACTGCACCTCGTCCCCCCATCGAAAAAATAAGATGGGCCGGAATATTAACCGGCTATCCTTCAGCTGCGGCTTTCGCCATTGCCTTAGGGTCGCCTAACCCTCCGTCGATTTGCGTTGCGGAGGAAACCTTGGATTTGCGGAGATCTAGTTTTTCACTAGATTTGCGATTACTCATGCCAACATTCTCTCTTCCTTGCCCTCCACTTGCCCTCACGGGTCAAGCTTCACTGCGCAAGGAATGCTCGCCTACCACTCACCTTTCCGAAGAAAGATGAATCCGCGTCTTCGGTACCAAGCTTAGCCCCGATAAATTTTCGGCGCTATTACCCTCGAATAGTGAGTTGTTACACACTCTTTAAAGGATGGCTACCTCTAAGCCAACCTCCTATCTGTTTATGGATAATAACTACCTTTGACACTTAGCTTGGATTTGGGGACCTTAGACGGCGATCTGGGCTCTTCCCCTCGCGGCCACGGAGCTTAGCCCCCGTAGCCTGACTACCGCGAATTTCTTACGGTATTCGGAGTTTGATTGATGGCCCGAGCTTTCGCCCTGTGGCTATCATCCAGTGCTCTACCCCCATAAGAATTATTGCGGCGCTAGTCCTAAAACTATTTCGGCGAGAACCAGCTATTACCAAACTCGATTAGCTTTTCACTCCTTACCCCGACTCATCCGAAGGTTTTGAACAACCAACCGGTGCGGCCCTCCCCCTTGATTTCTCAAGGGTTCAGCCTGGCCAGGGCAAGCTCGTCTGGTTTCGGGTCTTACACATACTGCTAACAAATCTCCTTGCGACTCGCCACGTGTGTCGCGAGTCGTAAGAAGAAAGTAACGCGCTTTTAACACTCGCTTTCGCTACGCCTCTAACCCCCGAGGGGTCTTAGACTTTGCAATATATGTAAACTCGTTGGCTCATTCTTCAATAGGCACAGCGTCAGCCGTCCGCCTTGCGGCGGATTAAGCCTCCGCTTCCTTGTAAGTAGATGGTTTCAGGTACTATTTCATCGCCCTAACAGGGCTGCTTTTCACCTTTCCCTCACGGTACTGGTTCACTATCGATCACTAAATGTATTTAGCCTTAGGAGATAGTACTCCCGGATTCACTCGAGGTTAGTTGGCCTCGAATTACTTAAGAAAAAAAACTAAGAGTTCATCAACTTTCGCCGACGAGGCTATCACTCTCTTTGGCGTTGCTTTCCAGCAACTTCAGCTAGCCAATGAATTTGTAACTCTTTACTTGAGCATGAACAGCTTTCCCGCCTAGACTTGCGTCTACGCGAGGCTGGTCAAACTCAAGGTGTCTCTAATCTTGCAACCCCGAATTTATGTAAACACAAACTCGGTTTAGGCTCTTCCCGTTTCGCTCGCCGCTACTAAGGGAATAAATTGTTATTCTTTTTTCCTCTGGGTACTAAGATGTTTCAGTTCCCCAGGTGCGCTCTTTGAACATAGTTAACATTCAAAGCATCATGAGTTTGTCATGATAGGTTACCCCATTCGGACATCGCCGGATCACAGGTTGCTAGGCACCTTCCCGACGCTTATCGCAGCTACGCCACGTCCTTCATCGCCATTTAGTGTCAAGGCATCCACCATCCACCCTTAAATAATCGCTAATTTCTACCTCAAAAAACTGATTTTATTTTTTTGAGTTTTGATATGCAGAGAAGACTTGCTTTTCATTCTCACCGAATGAAAAGCCTCTGCACCTAATTTTTCAAATGACGTTCGGGATTAGAAACAAAAAACCGCCGATTCGCGGCGGGTAAACAAACTTTTTGCGTATGCTAAAAGCTTGCCATGTCGCCGTGGAGGTATGTATTCCTAATGTTCATTCGTAAAAGCATTATAGCAAACCGCTTAAGGCTGTCAACACCCTTGTTTTATCTCTTTTTTCGGGCATTTCCTCTTTTGCGGCATCGGCTAGTTAGGGCTGTTTTTTGGGTGGCCGTAATCCGGCTCAAGGTCTTGTTTTTTTAAAAGGCTTATATTTTCATCGTCCATTAATTTCAACCATTGCATGTCAACGCCCAGCTTTTCGCCCAAAACAATGATGGTCCTCACGTCTTTCGGGAAACAACCGCTGTTATAGCCCCGAAAACCTTCGTAAAAAACCTCGAGGCCGTAGTGGCCGATTCTCTGGTCGGCGCCAATCAGGCGTTTCACTTCGTCGTAATCGACGCCAATCGCGTTGGCCAATTCAAAGATCTTGTTGGCTAAGGCCACCTTGACGGCCAAAATCGTGTTGGCCGCGTATTTAATCAGCTCAGCCGAGGTGGCCGGCAAAATCTTGGTGTATTCGATCGGCGCTTTGGGGAATAAATCGAGAATCGTTTGGGCCAGCGTTTTGCTTTTGGCGGTGAAGCCGACAATTTGCCGGGGCGGTTTACGGAAATCTTCGTCGGCGAACTTCGCTCTTAAAAATTCCGGGACGAAAAGGAACTTATGTTCCGGAAATCTCTTTTGCATGTTTTCGGTCGTGCCGGGCGGAATCGTGGAGCGGAAAACGATAATTTTGGGTGCTCCGAGAATTTTCACGGCCGATTCAATATAACTCAGGTCGGCTTCTTTTTTCTTCTGGTCATAAGGCGTGTTCACGCTTATGAAAATCACGTCCGCTTTGTTCACTTCTTCAGGCGAACCAATACCATTTTTATCGTAGCAATAAACCGTGAAGCCCCGCTCGGAAAAATAGCGGTGCATTGCGCCGCCCAGGAAGCCTAAACCAATGATGCCTATTTTTAAATCTTTAGCCATAATTTTTTTTAATCCTTAACGAGCGGCACAAAATCGAAACCGAAATACTCTTTTTTGACGAAATGCGACTGATCAACTTTGTCCAAAACAACAATGCTCTCTTTTACCGGTGCGACGATCCGGCCGCCGATTTTCAATTGTTCCTGCCAAGCCGGGGATATTTCCCGGGCCGTAGCCGCGGCAATGATCTTATCGTAAGGCGCTTCTTCCGAAAATCCCTTTGAACCGTCGCCTAAGACCAGATTAATGTTCTTGAACGGATATTTGTTGAGATTGGCTTCGGCAAAAGCTTTTATTTCCGGAATTCTTTCGATGGCGATTATTTTTCCGTTCTCTCCCACGATTTGGGCCAAAAGCGCGGCTTGCCAGCCGCTGCCGGCACCGATATCCATGATCTTTTCTCCGGCCCTTGGTTCCAAAAGCTCCAGCATGAAAGCCACGGTCAGCGGCTGGGAAATGGTCTGGTCCGAACCAATGGGCAGGGGCTGATTCAAATAAGCGTATTCTTTGAAATCCTTGTGCACAAAATCAGCCCGATCGACCTTTCTAAAAGCCTCGATCAAGGCTGGCGTTTTCAAATAACCGTCTTCAATCAATGAATCGTTCAATGATTCCTTAATATTATTGGGCATTTACGGCTAATCGCTTTCCGGGCGCCACATACCGTCATCGCATTCCCAACCTCCGGTCGAAGTTGGCATTGAACCGCAGTTATCTAAATCTTCAAGAAGATCTTCAAGTTCCAAATCATCCCCGTTGTCAGAAGATGATGCTTCTTCTAAGCGCCCCTGGATTCTTTCCTGAATTTTTTCCCGGACACGCCTCATCATTTCCTCGGCTTTTTCCGGCAGAACTTCCTGGAGATGGCTTAAGACCTCAATCGCCCTCTCTCCGTAAATCGAACTTGAGGCATTGGTTAGGACATCGCTCAGAATTTGACCGAAATTGCCGCTATCATCCTTATCGTCGGCTTCCTTCAAAATTTCGTCGAGATAATCGTTGTTCTGCCGGATTAAATCATTTATTTCCGTGCTCGTGCTGAATTTTATTTCCAGTTCGTGGAAAAGAGCTTCGTGCTTCACGGCCCGGTCGGCCAAATTTTGAAGCAGGGTGGTCATATTCGGATTCTGCGATGTTTGCGTCAGCGACTGCAGACGGCTTTGCAGCCGGGTTACGGAACTTTGGTAATTTTCCAAGGCTTTGGCAACGGCCTCGGCGTTATTCGAGACGCTTTCCTGCAATTTGGCTATTTCCGCGGCTTTCACGTTCGTGATATGCAAGTCCAATTCGGCTTTGGCCACTGGATTGAAAGTAAAGAATTTCTGGATGGCCCAGCCCCAATTCTTCAAAAAATACAAAGGGCTTGTGGGCAGCAGGCCGGGGTCGCCGCCGATCAAATCTTGCGGCGTAATACCCGTACTCGTGGCCGTCTGAGCCAAAACCACCCCGCTTAAACTGACGACCAAGCTGAAGCCGATAACGGCTGCTAAAATAGTGTTTTTCATAACTTAATTATATCAGAAAACACTATTTTGAAACCTTGATTTTACCCTCGGGCAGCTTTTAAGGCTTTAGCCCACCAAATGAGCTGGTTTAAGAAATTCTCCGCCGCTGGCTTGAACGGTTCGAGAACGCCGGGCTTCAAATTTCCTTTTTCGTCGATCAAAGTCCACGGCAGCGGAATATGAACCGCTTCCCGGATTGGCGCCATTTGCAGTTCAATCGCCACTTGCCGCAGCTGCTCCACTGCCCTTGCACCGCCCACAGTGCCATAACTCACGAAACCGATAGGCTTATTATTCCATTCGTAATAAATCCAGTCCAAAGTATTTTTGAGCACGGCCGGATAGCCGTGATTGTATTCCGGGGTCACGATTATGAATCCGTCGGCTTCGGCAATCTTAATAGCTAATTTCCCAACAATTTCATTGGGATAGCCGTTTTTGAAGTATTTCGGCGAAATCGGCTGGTCGAAAAACGGCAATGGATAATCCCGCATATCCAAAAGCTCGGCTTCCACGCCTTCCGTCTTTTTCGCTTCTTCGAATATCCAATTCGCCGGCTTGTCGCCAAAGCGGCCTTCGCGGGTACTACCGATGATTATTTGTATTTTTAGTGGGATCATTTGGAAAATTATTCTGAAACCGTTGTATCTTTAATCACTTTTAGTAAAAGTCTTGCCTGTTCTCTCTTTGATTCATCAACAACGCCATCTCTTTCTTCTAAAAGCTGTTCTATTTGATGCTTATAATCATTGTAAGCGTCAAAACTTTTTGGACTGGATCCAAAATCAAAATTTAATGCTCTTATAATGATTGGAAGTCTCGTTTGTATGTTCCTTTTGATGTATTTCACAAGCAAAGCAAAACTTCTCGGATTATCAATATCGTCTATAAGCGGGTTAAGTATTTCTTCTGGTATATCCTCATTCGTTTCATCTTTCAAGAGGAGTTCAATGACCGTATAGTTTGGTTTTTTTTGCTCTGGTGTTTTTTCTTGTCTCATAAGTAGTTTCTCAATAAAACTTTCTTGTGGCGGGGGCACTAGGGAGTCGAACAAAATTCTGCGTTGCAGAATTTTCTAACACCCAGCGGTTTTAGTATTTCCGCCACGGGAAAACTCCCGTTTTCCCGACCCATTTCCCGTTCGAATCCTTTAATGCTCGGATACAAATTTAGGATACCACAAGGGTATCCAAATTTGTATTTGCGGGGGCACTAGGATTCGAACCTAGATCAATGGTTTTGGAGACCATCATTCTGCCATTGAACTATGCCCCCTTAAGATAATTTTACTGGATTTTTAAATATCCGCCAAAGCCAGCCCAGATCTAAATTTGCATTTATCTAGGATTAAATCTTAATAACTTATTTCCCTAGACGATTGGAAGAGCAACGCCTGTACAAACTATAGCTCTACCAATGGCTATTTTTGATCTTTTCTGAATTATTTAAGATCGTTTCGGTTATATCCGGAGAGTCCTACTTCTTTGCTTCTTTATGCAAAGTGTGCTTGCGGCACCAATTGCAAAACTTCTTGTATTCGATCTTCCGCTCCACCAGTTTCTTGTTTTTGGTCGTGAAATAATTCACGTGCTTGCAAACGGAACAGCGAAGCCTTATTAATCTTTCGGTAAATTTGCCTTGTGCCATATGAATAAACCAATAACTAATAACTTATAACAAACGACACCGAAAGTAAAGTCTCAGGTTATTAGTTATGAGTTATAAATTATTCTTGAGCCAATGGCCGGATTTGAACCGGCGACCTACTCCTTCGCTTTCACCTCTTCTTTTTCCATTCAAGAGGGCTAGACTGTATCTTTTCGCCAAAGGCGAACCCTTGTCAGTCGTTCGGGCCCTTCAATTTTATTCAGGGCCACGGTCTTGGCCTTTCGGCTATTAACCGTTATTCGGGATTCATCCAAGCGTTGCCGCTTGAATGGGCAGGGCTTACGGCCCACCATGGAGTTGCTCTACCAACTGAGCTACATTGGCATCGCAGACTTTCGTCTGCTCTCCAGAAACCCTCGGTTTCTGGCGCGCTGCTGTTTTCCGAGACGGGGAAATCCTTATACTCTTTCCCCGACCCCTTTTTCGGCAATCGCCGCCGCGATTGCTTATCTCATCTTAAATTGTCAATTTCCTTCAATAAGATATCTCTTAGTTTCTTATTATGGAATTGAACTGTCAATACGCCGTACTTTGATTTATTTTTGTAAGTGCCGGGGCCGCGGCTTGGCGTAACGATCACTTTTTGTAATTGTGCCGGCTTTATTTTCAACTTTGTCGTCCAGAATTTTAAGGCCTTTTTAGGATTCACGTCGTTGAATACTTGAAGGCCGAAACGCAAATTATTCCTACTTACGCCATAGACCTGTTCCAGGAACTTAATGAATGACTTGATTAATCCTAGGTCCGTATTACCTAATCTTAATGAATTTTTATTGGCCCGATTACCCTCACCCCAGTATAAACCAAGCCCCAAGCCGAATAATTTCGCTTCTTGGATGGTTTTCGGCCAATGAAAATCAAAAGGGTCGCCGAAAGGATGGCGCTTTACGTAAGTCGCCTCGCTTCTCAAGCGGCGGCTTAATTTGTATTTGCTCATCCAATAAAATACCTTATGCGGGGAACAGTTCAAGAGCCGACCGATCTCTTTCATTGATTTATGCTCGGTCAAATAAAAATCGGCAAGAGTTTTCTTCGGGATCAAGCCGACATTCCTTTCCCACTTCTTGGTTTTAGAACCATCTTGCCCAAAACCAGGCCATTTTCCGGAATGTATCTGTTTTTTCGTTCCTTTTCTCGGAAAAACCAAATTCCCTCCCATTTGTTTTATATTTATTTTGAAATAGAGTCGGCCAAAACGGAATTATATCTATCATATCATAATGGGAAGAGCTATTCCCTAATATGGCGTTGCTCTTCCAATTGTTCCCGATTGCCGCCCGACTAATCATTTCATTGATATTGACTGTCTATGTGATATCTAATTTATCCCCTATTTTAGTCTCGGTCTTTTGAATTGTGCCGGCCGGCAATTCCAAAATATTTATATATCGCGGCGGCCAGAAAAAAAAGCGGTTCGGCGGCATATTTTGACGCAATGCTTTTACTTCCCAATTGGGGTCGCAAACAAGGCAATCGATCGGGAATCTCATGCCGAAAGTATGAATGCCCCAGCGGGTTTTAAAGAAAAGCGCAGCCGGACCAGATCGGCCGATAAGCCCTTTTGATTTCTCGGAAAGCGTAGAGGCTACCAAAATATTTTCGGCGAGCACCAAATTTTTTGAAACATTAAAAACTCTCATTTTACCGTTCTCGTCAAACCCTTGACCCTCTTCTTAAATTGGATTAAGCTACTTTTCAGCATACCCGATCGATTAGCTCAGCGGAATAAGAGCGCCGGACTCTGGATCCGGAGGCGAGAGGTTCGATTCCTCTATCGGTCATGGAACATTTTCGGGGTGTAGCGCAGCCTGGATAGCGCGCTGGGAGAGAACCCCAGAGGCCGCAGGTTCAAATCCTGCCTCCCCGATTCATCCGCGGAAGTAGCTCAGTGGTAGGGCACTGCCTTGCTAGGCAGGGGTCGGAGGTTCAAATCCTCTCTTCTGCTTTCAGCACATCGCCGGGTGGAGCAGCCTGGTAGCTCGTCGGGCTCGTAGCCCGAAGGTCGCAGGTTCAAATCCTGCCCCGGCTATTTCATCCCCCAGCCTTCACGGGCCGGGGGATTCTTTTTTTTATCCTTGAGCCACCTCTCGGATTTGAACCGAGGACCTTCTCTTTACAAAAGAGTTGCTCTGCCGCTGAGCTAAGGTGGCAGCTGTGCAGTATTCTTGAATTAGTCCGAACGCATTTCGCCCCAGAAAATCCGGAGCGGCTTCGCCGCGAGATTTAACAATTTCCAATTTTTCTTTGACGGCCAAATTCTTTATGAAACAAAAAATGATTTACACTATTCTTCCACACCTTCCACTTTTTCGTGCATTCCCAATTTATCTTTCTCGAACGCGGATAAAGCTTGTTTTGATTCCTCTACTTTTTGCATTAATCTTTTGTACTCCGCTTCTAATGCATCAGCTTCTTTCTCACCCCTTTCTTTTAGTTGCTGGAGTTTTTTATACGCCCTATTTGCTCTTTCCTCTTCGACTGATGATTGATATTCGGAAGATTCAAGTCTCCTTCCTACTGGCGATGCGAGATCTCGGTCTTGGTGTGTCTCACGCACTATACCGCCGGGATGCTTTTGCGCTTCTTCAGAAGCTTTTCTTGCTTCTTCCTCTTGCTTATCGTAAGCCTCTCGAGAATACGGTTTTTCGAATGGATTTTTCATGTTTTTAGTTAATGCTAATAATGTTTAACTTATACTATCGACCTTAGTAATTATTTATGATTAAGATTTTTTCTTTTCTTCTTTCAGTTAAAACATGGTTCGAGCCGATTGTTTTTCCGGGCTCTTTGACGGTTTTGAAATCTTGTGGCGAAGCCGCTCCGGATTTTCTGGGGCGAAATGCGTTCGGACTAATTCAAGAATACTGCACCAGTAAGGAAATTGCAAGTTTTGAAGGGCCGCCTCGCTTCGCTCGGCGACTAATTTGTATTGAATTTTCGGGGCAAAAAAGAATTGGCGATTTTGAAAGAAGAAAAGAAAAATTTTTAATCTTTAACTCAACAAGAACTATTGAAGCGCAACTCGTAGAGTTGCAAGAGTATGCCGCCAAAGAAAAATTGGAAATTGTTGCCTCGCTTTGCGAGGCCAAAACCGCCAAAGAGCCCGGTCGAATGAAATTCGCAGAAATGTTGTCGTTAATTGAGAGGGGGAAAGCTGATGGAATAATCGCGTGGCATCCTGACAGATTAGCTCGCAATAGTGTTGATGGCGGGAAGATAATCCACTTTATCGATCGCGGCTTGATTCGCTCCCTTAAATTTCCGACCTTCTGGTTCGAGGCAACACCCCAAGGTTTATTTATGTTGAATATCGCTTTCGGCCAATCAAAATATTTTGTAGATAATTTGCGAGAGAATGTGAAGCGAGGACTACGACAGAAAATCCGAAATGGCGTTTGGCCCGGCTGGGCTCCAGTGGGCTACTTAAACAACCCAAAAACTCGTGGAGTAGATATTGACCCTGAAAAATCTCAAAAAGTGAGGAAGGTTTTTGAACTTTACGCCACTGGAGCATATCCGCTTCACTCTCTCGCAAATTGGTGCATCAAACACAATCTCAAGGGGAACAAGAACAATAAAATATCCATCAGCAGTTTACAGAAAATCCTACAAAATATTTTCTACATAGGATTGATGAAATTTAAGGGAGAAGTTTTTGAAGCAACTCACGAGCCGTTAATCTCAAAGAAACTTTTTGATAAATGCCAAGAGGTGATGGCAAAGCGCGGCAAAAAGAAAGACATTCGCAAACATCATTTTGCTTTTCTTGGCCTGTTGAAATGCGCTTCGTGCGGTTGCTCAATAACTGCCGAAATTCAAAAAGGTCATCACTATTACCACTGCACGAAAAAGAAAGGGCTGTGCCAAGAAAAGCACTTTTTGCGAGAGGAAGCACTAACCGAACAAATTAAAACATTTCTTCAAAAAGTTTCTTTGTCGAGCCAAGACACCAAGAAAGTTTTCGCTGAATTACAGAAAGACGAAGGACGAGCAAAAGAGGAAGCTAAAACTACTGTTCAAAATCTCAAATTGGAATTAGCTGAAATCGAAGCCAAGCTCGAAAAACTGTTGGACGCTTATCTTGGCGAGGTTATCTCCGACACCGATTACAAAGCGAGAAAAGATAAATTACTTACCCAAAAGGTCGAGCTTGGCGAGAGAATCAGAGATTTTGAACAGAAAGGCCTGTCTTGGCTCGAACCGGCTCGTGAGTTCGTTTTATCCTTGAATCAAGCCGCGAATTTAGTTAAGAGTGGAAACAAAGCGGAAATGACAACATTTCTGAAAACAATCGGCTCGAACCATGTTTTAGAAAATCGCCAATTCTTTTTTGCCCCGAAAATCCAATACGAATTAGTCGCCGAGCGAAGCGAGGCGGCCCTTCAAAACTTGCAATTTCCTTACTGGTGCGTGGGGGAGGATTCGAACCTCCGTAGCCCGAAGGCGCTAGATTTACAGTCTAGTGCAATTGACCGCTCTGCCACCCACGCATCTATATTATCTTAAACCTGATCCTGCTTTTTTTCACCTCCCTCTTCTAAAGAAGTGATTGTTTCTTTGGGCTCGGTTTTTTTGAAATTGTTAAGCTTCTGACTTACCCAATTATCAGACTTCAAAATCCATACTTTCGTACGCCTCAATATTTTCTCGGAATGGGCCTGGACCCAAAAATCTGTTTTTTCCAAGTAAGCCGTGAGCCAATGCGGCCGCAAGGGCCTTACTTCGCCATCCGCGTCATTGATGCGCGGCAGGGTCCGGGCGGCCAAATAAATGATCGCGCCCAAGGAAAGCATTATTAAAGTGTTCAATATGAAATTAAGCATGGAGTGTTCGCTAACAATGCTAATTTTAGCAAATAATGCGAATTCGCGTTATTGAAACTAAATTCGAATTATTCGCGATTACTACTATCATACTTCGTAGCGGCAGAACCTTTCCACGACGATATTTTCTCCCACCTTGGCGATGGTCCGCTTCACAAAATCACCCATTTTGAGGGATTCGTCCTTGATATACGCCCCTTTAAGCAGCTCTTCGACGTTCTCGGGATTCATGGCCGCGATCTGCATGGCGAGCTCATGGGCCAATTCCCGGAAAGGCTCCGAGCGCACCACGAAATCCGTTTCCGCCCGCAGCTCCAGAAGCACGCCCACCCGCTCATTATGAATATAAGTTTCGAGAAGGCCGGCGCCGGTTTTCCTTTCTCTTTTCGATTCGGCTTTCATGATGCCCCGCTCATGAATGATCGTGATTGCCCGGTCGAAATCGCCTTTAGCTTGCTCCAGAGCCTTTTTACATTCCATTACGCCCGCTCCCGTCGCCTCGCGGAGTTTTTGGATGCTATTCACCATTTTTAATTCCTTCTTTGATTTTCTCCATCACCCACTCGATGCTGCTCTTCGAATGATCGTTGGCAAAAATCGGATAGGCCACGTCATCGGTATCGTCATCGGTATCCAAAATGGCCACAACCGGCACGTTCGTTTTTTTCGCTTCCCGAAAAGCCGTTTCGTGTTCTTTGATGTCAACGATGAAAATCGCGTCGGGCAAACGGGCCAGATTTTCGAGGCCGTCAAAGAACTTAGCCAGCTTCGTGATTTCGTTCGAAAATTCCAACTGCTCTTTTTTGGTGTATTTCGCGAGAGCGCCGCTTTCTTTTTTCACCTTGAGATCGTTATAATATTGCTTTCTTTTGTTCAGAACCGCGAAATTAGTCAGGGTGCCGCCCAGCCACCGCGTCACCACATAAGGGAGCTTGAACCCTTGGGCGAAGCTTAAAACAGAAGATTTGGCCGCCGGGTTCGTGCCGACCAAAAGGACGGAGCCGCCGGCTTTCACTTTCTCTTTGAGAAAAAGAATTGCTTTCGCAAGGCCGCCGAAAATAGCTTCCGGGTCTAGAAGCTCGATCTCGTTCCGGTTACCGGCGATAAAAGGCCTCATCCGGGGATGAGTTTTCGATTTCTTATGGCCATAGATAACGCCGGCCTTGACCATCTCGGCCACCGTCGTTTCATTAAAAACATCAGGCATAGGTTTAAATTCTAACCAAGGCGGACTTATTAGTCAATCCATTCGATGCTACTCAGGATTGATGCTGAGCACGAGTCGAAGCATCAAAAGATTTTCGCCAATCTTCGATACTTTTATGGTTGCCTGACAAAAGCACTTTTGGAACGGGATATTTCCTCCTCTTATAGGTCAATATTTCCGGCCGGGTATAGTGGGGGTATTCCACGCCCTTTGTGCCGGCGGCTTCTTTTTTCTTCAGAAGAAGGTTCCAATGCGATTCCTCTTTCAAGGATTCCAATTTTATGACGCCGGGAATGAGCCGCGTCACAGCCGAAACAACGGCCATGGCCGGCACTTCGCCGTCAGTGAGAACGTAGGGGCCAATCGAAATTTCCTCAGCTTTGAGGATGCGGAAGACGCGCTCGTCAATGCCTTCGTAGCGGCCGGAAACAAGAACGATCTGGTCGAATTTCTTGGACCAGTCATAGGCTAATTTCTGATTGAATGGCTTGCCCTTAGCCGAAAAAACGACTATTTTGGTTCTTTTAGATTTGTCCTTTTTGGTAATGTGCTCGACCGCCCTCAATATCGGTTCGGCCATGATGATCATGCCGGCTCCCCCGCCGTAAGGTTTATCGTCAACTTTTCTAAACCTTTTCGCCCCTAGGCCGCTTTTAGCGGCCGGGGCCCCGGCCTTCGGCTTAGGGGTAAAATCCCGGAGGTTCCAAATTTTGATCTTCACCAGTTTTTTCGCCTGCGCCCGCTTCAAAATAGACTCATTGAAATACGAATCGAATATTTTGGGAAAGATTGTGATGATGTTGAAAGTGATCATTAATTAACGAATTTAGAATAGACTAAATCTCTTACTTCTTTTGGCAATAAGTCTAAGTTTTTAATATCTTTAACGAGGATTGATTCTATATTATGAGTGCCATCGTATCCTTTGTCCTTTTGAAATTCAGGTCCTTCGCCGGTGCCTAATCTACCACCAATTTGCCTACAAAGATACCAATATTGATCTTGTATAATATCTGATTCCTCGACCTTCTTATTAAAGAATAAATCGTCTACTTTAACATCTATACCAAGTTCTTCTTTACACTCTCTTTTAAGAGCTTGAATTTTGTCTTCTCCTTTTTCAACACCACCACCTGGAAAAACCCAATACGTTCCATTACTTCTAACTCTTTTAATCAAAATAATCTTATTATTATCAATAATCACAGCTCTCACTCTATTTTGGATTGATTTGGACATTGATTTTATTATAATCGCTTTCCAAAAAACCAAACCACACGCTTGGGTGTGGCTTGGTTTTTTGATAATGCCCGGAAATTACATCTGCTGGAAATCTTCCCTGGGCTTTCTTGGACCACGGGTACTGCCTTCCGGCTCCTCGATCTTCAGATTGACCCGGGCATTATTCTTGATGCCCACAATCCGAAGCAAGGAGCGAATGGCCTTCGCGGTCGCGCCCTGCCGGCCGACCACTTGGCCCATATCCTGCGGATTGACTCTGAGCGACAAAAGCACGCCCATTTCATCCACTTTGCGATCAACCTTCACGTCATCCGGATGATCAACTATTCCCTTAACCAGAAATTCAAGAAATTCCTGATCAATCGCATCTTTGTTCATTGCTTGCAAATATTTATCAAATCGACCTTTGCTGATTTAAAATCAAAACGGGATGGTTATATTATGATTCGGCTTCGGCCGGTTTTGCTTCGGGCGCAGGCGCCGCTCCCGCCGCGGCCGGGGCGACCGACGCCTCTTCTTTGGTTTTTTTCGATTTTTTGTGAACCGGTATCTTCGCGCCGGAGAGAATGCCGGCCCTGACGAAAAGGTTATGGACCGTAGGCGTGGGCTGGGCGCCGACCTTAAGCCAGTGGTTGACCCTATCCTTTTTCAAATCAAAGGCATCGGTCCGGGGATTTGACCAGCCCAGATCGTCCAAAAAACGGCCGAAAACCTTGCTCCGTTTTTCGGTCACGATTACCCGGAACGATGCTTGGTGCTTTTTACCGGTTCTTTTCAATTTGATCGCCAACATATTTTACTAATGAAGAATAATGGATAACCCGGAAAAAATCAAACCTTTTGCTCGGCCGACTCCAATTTCAAGGACAAGACCTTGGAAACGCCGTCATCGCCCATGGTAATGCCGTAAAGAGCGTCGGCCGCTTCCATGGTCGAACGGTTGTGGGTAACGATCACGAACTGGGTATGCCTCGAAAATTCCTTGATGAGTTCCGAAAAACGCCGGGCGTTCTCTTCGTCCAAGGCGGCATCAATCTCGTCCAAAACCAGAAACGGCGGCGGGCTGACGGCAATCAAAGCGAAAAGAGCGGCCATGGAAACCAGGCTCCGCTCGCCGCCGGAGAGCATTTCCAAATTGGTAATCTTTTTCTTGGGCAGGTTCAGATCGATTTCCACGCCGGCAATCGGTTCCTTTTTTTCTTCGGCCGGCTCGGGTTCAAGCTTGACTTCGGGTTCGCTTACGCCTTCGTCGCCCACTTCCGGCTTCGCTTCCATTTTCGGTTTGGGAACGACGAGTTTCAATTTCGCCCGGCCGCCGCTGAACATCAGCCGGAAATATTTATTGAATTCCTCGTTGATCAAATGAAAAGCGTTCTTGAAATCGTTGTGAATCCTCTCTTCAAGCTCTTTGATGAGATTTTTCAAATCGGTGGAAGCTTTCTCGAGATCGGCCAATTCCCGGCTCAAAAATTCGTGGCGCTTTTCGCTCTCCTCGGCCTCTTTGACCAGGCTTTGGTCGATTTCGCCTATCGCCGCGAGCTCGGCCCGCAAGCGCATCATCTTCTTTTCCGCTTCGGCTGAATCGATCGCCTGGCCGTCCCATTGCAAGTTCTTCAAATCCGCCAGAAATCGGCCGAAGGACTGCCATTCCCGCTCCAGTTCGCCGAGCCGCAGATGAATTTTCTCTTTTTCAAAAGTTTTGCTCTGGATTTTTTCTTCCAGGCTCCGCAGGGCGTTCTTTTTTTCTTCCAAATTCTCGATCTGGCGCCGAAATTCCTGATTAAGGCTCTTTTGGATCTCCAGGATTTTTTCTTCGGATAGCCTCAAGGCCCGGGTCCGATTCTCGATCTCGCTTATTTCCGCCTGCAACTTTTTTTCGTCGGCCACGAGATCCGAAAAATCACCGCCCTTGAAAAGATTCTTCAGCTTCTGGACCCAGTCGGATAAGACCTTCTTTATTTTCGCGAGATCGTCCAAGACCAGACTGGCTTCCAAGTCGTCGCTTAGCGCATGGATGACGTCGGACAATTCCTGAGAAGAGTGGTCGTGCCTGCCGGCGGCCTGGAATTCTCTTTTCACTTCCAAGCGGGCCAGATTTTTCTGGAGACTTAGCCGCCTTTCGGCCAGTTCCGCAAGTTCGGCCTTGATCTTCTGGCTTTCGCCGGGCTCATCGCTTTGCTTATCGATCTCCCTCAGTTTTTTTTCCAAAATTTCTATTTCCCTTTGTTTCTCCTTGGCGGCCTTCTGCAATTGCTCCATCGGCAAAACCAAATCCTTCAATTCTTTTTCCAGGGCTTGGTAATGGAAAGAAAAATATCTGTTTTCCAATTCCCGAAGTTCAATTTCAACCTCGTTCCTTTTTTCAAAACGGTTCTTTTGGCGGCGCAAGACCCGCAAGTGCGGCGCAAGCTCATCAAGCATCGCCTTAACCTTATCCATATTGATCCGGGCGTTCTCGAGTCGGCGTTCCGACTGATTCTTTTTGATGCGGAATTCCCGCAAGCCCAGCACCTCTTCCATCATCATCCGTCTTTCCTCGGGTGTGCTCTTGACGAAGACGTCGCTCTCGCCCTGGCCAATCATGTTCAAACCGCGGCTCGAAAGTCGCGCTCTCGCCAAGATCGGCAGCAAATCCTTCAGCCTGACTTCGGCGTCATTGCAAAAAAACTGGGAAGTGCCAGACCTGTCAATTTTGCGCATCACCGCCATTTCTTCGAAATCCAACGGCAACTGCTTCCCTTTATTGTCGAAATAAAGCGCCACCCTGGCGAGACCCGCCGCCGGATGCTTGGGCGTACCCGAAAAAATAAGATTCTCCAATTTTTCTCCCCGCAATTGCTTGGCCTCCCGTTCGCCTAAAACCCAGCGCAAGGCGTCGATGATGTTGGATTTTCCCGAACCGTTCGGCCCCACGATTGCCACAATCCTGGCCGGAAAATCAAGAACGGTTTTGGGGGCAAACGATTTGAAACCCTGAAGTTCCAGTCTTTTGAGAAAATTGGTCATTTTCGGTTATTTTTTCGGCACCATTGCCCGCAAGGCCACTTCGGCGGCATTCACTTCCGCCTCCTGCTTCGAACTGCCTACGCCTTTCTTGATGAGCTCATCGCCGAAAAAAACCCCGACTTCGAATTTTTTATTATGATCCGGTCCTTCCTCCTTCAAAATTTTGTAAGTCGGCGTAAGTTTCAGCCGCTCCTGGACGATCTCTTGCAAAAGGCTTTTCGGATCGCGGTAAAGACCCTTCTCGATCACTTCCGGCAAATGGGATAAGACCGACTCCTCAATGAAAGTCTTCGTGACCGAAAAATCCTGATCCAAATAAATTGCGCCGACCAGGGCCTCGAAAGCATTAGCCATGATCACTTCCCGGGCCTTGCCCGTATCCTTGGTTTCGCCGCGCGACAAAAGAATATGCTCCTCGAGAAAGATCTCGCGGGCGATGCGAGCAAGCATCTGATAATTGACCAAGGCCGCCCGGATGCTCGTCAGCCACCCCTCCTGATAATCCGGATAATTTTTGTAAAGGTGTTCGGAAACGGCCAGCTCCAAAACTGCGTCGCCCAAATATTCAAGCCGCTCGTTTTGGGAAAAGGGCCAGCTTGGATTTTCGTTCAAATAAGAACGGTGGGTCAGCGCCTCCTTGAGCAAATTCTTGTTCTTGAATCGAATGCCCAGTTTTTCTTCAAGATCAGCCATTGGTAATTTCTTTCGGTTTTTCCTGGTTACTGCCGCTTACACCCTCGAGCTCGCGGTAAATCGTGCCCAAGACGCCGTTCACGAACTTCGGCGAATTTTCGCCGCCGTAATTCTTGGCGATTTCAATTGCTTCGTTGATGGCTACCTTGGGCGGCACCTCGTTCTTGTCGGAAAAAAGGAGCTCGTAGATCCCCAAACGGAGAACGTTCCGATCCACAAGCGCGATTTGCGGCACGGGCCAGTCCGGCGCTGCCCGCTCGATGATCGTGTCGATTTCCGGCAAATGTCCCTCGACGCCCTTGGCCAGCCGCCAGACGAAATCCGGCTCATCGATATCCTGACCCAGACTCGCCAGATTTCTCTCCACGATCTTAAAAAGGTCCGTCTTGCGGCCATAAAAATCCCATTCATACAATGACTGAATGATGATCGTCCTGACCAAATGACGGGTAGCCATCCCTCACCCTTCAACGATTAAAACGCTTCGCGACTTTGAAGCGTAAATACTATTCCATCTTTGCGCAATTTCATATTTATCTGTTCTCTGCATCGATATTTATTTCTATGTAAAAGATCGTCGAAGGGTGAGGGATTATTTAGAGGCGGATTTTTCGTTCTTGGGTGATCGGCCGTAAAAACCGCAACTCGGGCAGGTTTTATGCGGCAGGGTCGGTGCGCCGCATTTCGAACAGCGGGCAACGTGCATTCGTTTCAAGGCCAGTTGCGAGCGCCGGCGGCCGACTTTCGATTTAGAATGATGTTTAACTGGTACGCCTCCCATAACTTTTAAATCTTATGATAATTTTTCACGAAAGTCAAACGATGATTCGCGCTCGGCCGGTGTTTTTTGATCGCCTGGATGTGACGCTTGGTGCCGTAGCCCTTGTGTTCGTCAAAACCGTAAGCGCCGTCCTTTTTGTGAAGGCGGACCATGTACCGATCGCGGCTGACCTTGGCCACGATCGAAGCCAGCTTGATGGCTTTTATTTTTTCGTCGCCCCTAATCACGGTTTTCGCGCCGAGATTCAGGGAGTCAAGCTTATTGCCCAGGAACAAACCGCCGTCCAGATAGATCTGCACCTGATTTCCGGAGACTTCCGGCAAACGCAAAAGTTTTTGGTAAGCGCGTTTGGCCGCGAGATTGGCGGCGCAGGAAATATTCAACCGGTCAATCCCCCGGGGATAAATTCTGGCGGTGGCAAAAACGATCTTCGGATGATTCTTTAGATGCCGAAACCAGTTTTCTCTTTGGGAAAAACTAAGCTTTTTTGAGTCTCGAAGTCGGGGCAAGCATTTTATTTTCAAATTAAGGCGGTTTGGCAAAAAAAGCGCGGCCACGACCACTGGTCCTGCCAGTGGCCCCCGCCCGACTTCATCGATACCGATAATCCCCTGCCTTTCCATTCTGATAAAATCTTAATGCGGAAGAACATTAAATTCCACATTTGAAAGCGAGCGGCCCGACACAATGAAGTGACGGGCCGGGAATGCGACTGCGGGGAGGTTGCTGCAGGAAAGTCGAGCGGAAAGCCGTCAAGCGCTCAGACGGTCACGAACCGACTCTAGCTTAGGCTCTCCGATGAGCGGCGGCTCCATAAGCCGCCGACCGACCGTGGCGCCCATCGCCGCGATCACGCCGCCGACGACGAGAAATCCGATCGCGTCGTAGGCATCGAGACCACCGAAGGCCCAGCCATACTGAATCCAGATCCACGGCCCGCCACCCTCGCCGATCGCGTGGTAGATCGGGACCTCGGCCATGAACCAGATGAAACTCACCATGGGAACGAGGGTCAGCTTGGGCAAGAGAGACCGGTAAGGCGCCTTGTGCTTGCGGACGATGTCCTTCCCGACCGCGACCATGAGCCAGACCCCCACAGCGCCGAGGATCGTGACGAAGGCGAGGAACTGCGGCCCAAAGTCGAGCCTGATGTTCCCGATAACCCTGGGAACAAGAAAGCGGTCCATTGCGAGGGAACCCGCAACCGACACCTGTACGATCGGGAGAGTCATCGCGACCGTCGCGAGAATCCCCCACTGGAACCACCTGGACAACCGCATCATACCTCCAAACGTTGATTGTGATACAAACCAAGGAAATCCTGATTTGCTGCTAGCTATAATAGCATCATATATCAATATAAAAGTCAATAGTCAGTAAAATTTTGCTTGTTCCTGGTTTCGAAAATTAGAGTATAATAATCGTGATACAAAAATTTTTCGCCGTATGTCAAAATTCACTCACCTTCACGTTCACAGCCACTACTCCCTTCTCGACGGCCTTGCGAAAATTGACGACATTCTGAACCGCGTCAAGGAATTAAAAATGAAGGCCATTGCCCTCACTGATCACGGCAACCTTTACGGCGCGATAGAGTTCTATAAAAAAGCGAAGAAGGCGGATTTGAAGCCGATCCTGGGAGCGGAAGTTTATTTGGCGCCCTTGGGCCGGCTGAACAAACGGCCGAAAGTCGACGAAAAGCGCTACCACCTGATCCTTCTCGCCAAAAATCTGACCGGCTGGAAAAATCTTCTGCAGCTCGTGACCAAAGCGAACCTCGAAGGGTTTTATTACAAGCCGCGGATCGACAAAGAACTTTTAAGCCGGCATCATGACGGCTTAATTTGTTTATCCGGCTGCCTCTCCGGCGAATTTTCGAAACTTTTGAGCCAGGGAAAAGAAAAAGAAGCGGAGGAGTCGGCGCTTTGGTATAAGGATTTATTCGGCGACGATTTTTATCTGGAGGTTCAGCCGCACACGAAAGAGCTCCATCAGAAAACCGTCGCCATCGGCAAAAAACTCGGCATCAAGCTCGTCGCCACCCAAGACGTTCACTACATCCGCGAAGACGACAAAACCGCCCACGAAATCCTTTTAGCCGTGCAGACGAACAGCAAGCTCGACGACGAAGACCGACTCTCTCTGAAAAGCGTGAACATTTCCCTGCGATCGCCGGAAGAAATGATCGAAATTTTCCAAAACATCCCGGAAGCGATCCAAAGCACTTTGGAGATCGCCGAAAAATGCAACCTGGAAATCGAGCTTGGCACAACCCGCCTGCCCCATTTCATCCTGCCTGAAGGCGAAATTTCCGCCTTCGACTACATTCGAAAATTGGTGGCGGAAAAAACATCGGATCGCTTCCCGAAAATCACGCCGGCCATCGAAGAAAGGATAAAAATGGAATTATCGGTCATCGAAAAAACCGGCTTCAGCGACTATTTCTTGATAGTCCAGGATTTCGTGAATTGGGCGAAAAACCACGGCATCGTGGTGGGGCCGGGCCGCGGTTCGGCCGCCGGCAGCATTGTTTCTTACATTCTGGGCATCACCAATCTCGATCCTTTAAAATACGACCTCCTCTTCGAAAGGTTCTTGAATCCTGACCGGATCCAAGTACCCGACATCGACATTGATTTTACGGACACGCGGCGCGACGAAGTGGTCGCCTACGTCCGGGAAAAATACGGCGCCGACAAAGTGGCGCAGATAATCACCTTCGGCACCATGGCGGCCCGGGCCGCTCTGCGCGATGCCGGCCGGGCCATGGGCATGGCCTACGATTTCTGCGACAAGATCGCCAAACTCATCCCCTTTGCCGCCGACATCAAGCAATCCCTGGAAACGGTGCCGGAAATCAAAACCCTTTACGCCGAGGACGCGCAGGCAAAAAAACTGATTGACGCCGCGAGAAAGCTTGAGGGCGTGGCCCGCCACGCTTCGGTGCATGCCTGCGGCATCGTGATCGCCGCGAAGCCGCTCGTGGAATCCGTTCCCCTCCAGCGCGCCCCCCAAGGCGAAGACACCGTCATCACCCAGTTCGAAATGCATTCCATCGAGGACCTGGGGCTTTTAAAAATGGACTTCCTCGGCTTGAAAAACCTGACGATCATCGAAAAAACCCTCCGCCTGATAAAAGAGGACCACGACGTTCAGATGAATATCGATGAATTGCCGCTGGACGACAAAGAGACATTCGAGCTCTTCCAATCCGGGGAAATGATGGGCGTTTTCCAATTGGAATCATCGGGCATGCGCCATTATTTGAAAGATTTGAAACCGACCTCGCTCGAAGACATCATTGCCATGGTTTCGCTTTACCGGCCGGGACCGATGGAACTCATTCCTTCCTATATCCGAAGAAAATTCGGCAAGGAGGCGATCACTTATTTGCATCCCCGCTTGGAACCGATCCTTAAGAACACTTACGGCGTCGGCGTTTACCAGGAACAAATGATGAGGATCGCTCGCGATTTGGCCGGCTTCACCCTCGCTGAAGCCGACACCTTGAGAAAAGCCATCGGCAAGAAAATCAAAAAACTCCTTGACGAGCAAAAAGACAAACTCATCGACGGCATGGTCAAAAACGGCATCGACAAGAGAACGGCCCAAAATATTTGGGAACTCTTTCCGCCTTTCGCCCGTTATGGCTTCAACCGCAGCCATGCGGCCTGCTACGCCTTGATCGCCTATCAAACGGCTTACCTCAAAGCCCACTATCCGGTGGAATTCATGACAAGCTTGCTCAATATTTCCGGCACGGAAATCGAACGGATTAATTTCCTCGTTAGCGAAGCAAGGCGCCTTCAGATCAAGGTTCTGCCGCCGGACATCAACCTGAGTTTTGAAAATTTCACGGTTGATGAAGCGAATATCCGCTTCGGCTTACTCGCTATCAAGAATATCGGCGCGAACATCGTCCATTTCATCATCGAGGAACGAAGCCGCGGCGGGTCTTTCGCCGATCTGGCCGATTTCCTGAAACGCGTCCACCATCGCGACCTCAACAAAAAATCCCTGGAAAGCCTCATCAAAAGCGGCGCCTTCGATTCGCTGGGCGTCGAGCGCGGCCAGGCCTTGGACAATATCGAAGAACTTCTAAAACACAACCAGCGCATCCGGAAAATGGGCGAGACCAACCAATACAATCTTTTCGGCGCAAGCGCCCAACTGGCCGATCTAAAAATGAAGCCGGGCAAACCGGCTGATAAAAGCCTGACCCTGGCTTGGGAAAAGGAGTTTTTGGGGCTCTACTTGACCGACCATCCCTTGAACGCCTATTTGCCGAAAATCCAAAATCAGGTGAAAACAATCAGCGAGATCGCAAAGATGCCGAAAAACTCCGACCGCGGCCCGCGCCTGCGCCTGGCCGGCATCATTTCCGGGGTCCAAAGGATCATGACCAAGAACGGCCAGCCCATGCTTTTCGTCACTTTGGAAGACCTGAACGACAACCTGGAAATTTTGGTTTTCGCGGACACGCTCGCAAAATATCCGCTCATCTGGCAGGAAAACAAGGCGGTAATGGTGAACGGCCGCGTTTCCTGGCGCAACGACGAACCGAAACTGATTTGCGACGAAATAAAGGAGCTTTGACAATAAAACCAGCCCATCCCCGATGATTTGGAAATGGGCCGTCTGCTAGAAGCGGAACCGCTTGCTTCTCCTGTCCTGTTCCCTTCGATTCACCAATTCTTTTACTTCTTCGTCGCTCATCGGACGCCGGCCGTCCAATCCTTCCGCCTTCAGCTTCGAACAGCCGCTACACAGATCACGGTCGGGCGGCGGCGGCTGGACGGGCGGCGATTCCTCTAAGAAATCCCGGCAAATTCGGCAGATCATCGAAGCTCCTTAGTGGGGGCTGGAATTAATTTAGGGCTTTTCTATTTGCCGGTCAAGATTTATAATGACGAATATGGTAAATCTCGATAATGTCCGCCATTCTTTAGCGCATTTACTGGCCGCCGCCGTCCTCAAAAAATTTCCCAAAGCCCAATTGGGCATCGGCCCGGTCATCCAAGACGGCTTTTATTACGATTTTAAACTGCCCCGGACGCTCACGCCCGCCGATCTGGCTGATTTTGAAAACGAAATGAGAGACCTGATCGGAGCCGAATTGGCCTTCCGCGGCAAAAAAGTAAAACCGGCCGAAGCCAAAAAAATATTCAAGCACCAGCCTTTCAAGCTCGACCTGATCAAAGATTTCACGAAAGAGAAAAAGTCCCTTACGATCTACAGAACCGGCGATGTGTTTTTGGATCTTTGCCGGGGCGGCCACGTCAAGAACACGAAAGAAATAAATCCGCGCGCGTTCAAACTGACGCATATTGCCGGCGCCTATTGGAAAGGCGACGCTAAAAATCCCCAACTCCAGCGCATTTACGGCCTGGCTTTTGCCGCGGAAAAGGAATTGAACGGTTATTTGAAAATGCAGGAAGAAGCGAAAAAACGCGACCACAAAATACTCGGCCCCGCCCTCGATCTTTTCGCTTTTTCCGATCTCGTGGGCGCCGGCTTGCCCCTTTGGACGCCGAAAGGAACCCTACTTCGCAATATTTTGGACGATTTCGTTTGGGAGCTCCGGGAAAAATACGGATACCAGAAAGTTGAAATCCCCCACATAACCAAAAAAGACCTCTACGAAAAGAGCGGCCACTGGGAAAAATTTCAGGAAGACCTTTTCAAAATCAAAACCCGCGAAGGGCATCTTTTCGCGATGAAACCGATGAATTGCCCGCATCATACGCAAATTTACGCCCGCCGCCCCTGGAGCTACCGCGAACTTCCCCAGCGCTACGCCAACACGACGATGTGCTACCGCGACGAGCAAACCGGAGAACTTTCGGGGCTTTCGCGCGCCAGAAGTTTCACCCAAGACGACGCCCACGTTTTCTGCCGGCTGCCGCAAGCAAAAGAAGAATTTTTGAAGATCTGGGACATCGTTCACGAATTCTACAGCAAATTCGGATTCAACCTTCGCATCCGGGTTTCCACCCACGATCCAAAGCATCCGGAAAAATACCTGGGTGACAGGAAAAAATGGGCTTTCGCCGAAAAGATGCTCCAAGCAATCGTAAAAGACAAGAAGACCGATACTTTTCCGGGCGTCGGCGAAGCGGCCTTCTACGGACCGAAGTTGGACTTCATGGCCAAGGATTCTCTGGGCCGCGAATGGCAGGTCGCGACGATCCAGCTTGACGTGAACATGCCGGAAAGATTCGACCTTACCTGCATGAACGAAAAGGGCAAGCCGGAACGGATCGTGATGATCCATGCGGCGATCATGGGTTCTCTCGAGCGATTCCTTTCGATCATCATCGAGCATTACGCCGGCGATTTCCCGGCTTGGCTCGCGCCGCAGCAGGTGGCGATACTGCCGATCAGCGAAAACCAAAAAAGCTACGCCCTAGCCGTTGCGAGCGAGCTCAAGGCCAAAAAAATAAGATCGGAAACGTTCGCGGCAAACGACACTTTGGGCAAACGCATCCGCGAAGCCGAACTCCAGAAAATACCCTATCTCCTGGTTTTGGGCGACAAGGAGATGAATGACAAATCCGTCAGCGTGAGAGAAAGACACCAGAAAGAAAGCAAGGTTTTGCCCCTCGAAACTTTTATAGAAAAAATCACGGCAGTCGTCAGGGGAAAGCTTTAAAAAATGGGAAAGGGTCGCCCGGTATACCGGGCGACCCCCACGTTTTTCTCCGTTTCAGGCGCCGATGCCCAAAGGAACTTCTTCTTCCTTCTTTCGGCTTTCGGCCGGTCGGACGGTTTCCTTTTTCTTCCTTTCGGGGGCCGCCACGTCTTCGAACGGCACGAAACGGCTGAGAAGCCACAGACCGAATCCGAGAACGGCGCCCGCAAGAACGATCGCGGCCTCGAGCAAACCATTCATTTTCCGATTCACGTCCGCTCCTCTCTTGTCGAAAATCAAAAACCCAAACAGCCGTAAGCAATTTACCATTTAAATCAGTTTACGTCAATAAAAAGCAGAAGGCCGGGCAATCCATCCTATGGAAATACCCGGCCTAATCGACGCCACTCTTCGTGGCGATCTCAGAGTTCTGCTCGCCCCGCATCGTTCCCTGCCTCCTTGAACCGAACCGCAAGATGGGGATGTGAGTTTCCCGACTTGGAAAACTCAAGCTCGACTTTCATCGGATCGATGATGCCTCGTCTCACCTGCAGGATGAGAACGGGCCGGTGGGAATCCAGATCAAAGACCAGATGAAAGTCCTCACCTCGCCCAGGCACCTTGAGCGGAAACCTGGTGTAATCGCGGTTCATGATGGCGCGGGCAGCGAAACGCTTGATGCTCTCCTTGTTCTCCACTTCGAGCGACAAGGCTTTCTCAAGCGCTTCTGCCACGCGGAGAGCGATGCGAGCGAGGACCCCCTCCGAGATCCTCAGCTTGGTGGCCATGAGGCCAACCTCCTTTTGGGGTGAATTTTAACGTGCCTCAGTTAGAATAGTATCAACGAACCAAACCGTGTCAAACCAGCAAAAAAATCCGAAAATCATCGTGATTGTGGGGACGAACACTTCGGGGAAAAGCACTCTCGCTGTTTTTCTGGCCAGAAAATTCGGCGGCGAAGTGATTTCGGCCGATTCGCGCCAGGTTTACAAAGGATTCAATTTGAGTGCCGGTAAAATCAATAAAATGGAAATGCGAAGCATACGTCACCATCTATTAGATGTAGCAAGTCCTAAAAGAACTTTTACGGTGGCTCAATATCAAAAATTGGCCCGGCAGGCCGTTCTCAAAATATGGCGCGGACATAAATTGCCGATTATTTGCGGCGGCAACGGCTTTTATATCCAGGCGGTGCTCGACGGCATTGTCTTGCCGGAGGTAAAACCAAACTTTAAATTAAGGACGATACTACAAAAAAAATCAGCGTCGGCATTGTTCCAAATACTTAAAACAAAAGATCCGGTGAGAGCGAAAACAATCGATTCTAAAAATCCCAGGCGCTTAATAAGAGCCTTAGAAATTATCGCCGCCGTGGGCAAAGTGCCAAAGCCGAAAACTAATCCCCTCGCGGCGCAGGTTTTGATGCTCGGCATTAAAAAGGACAAAAGCGTTCTTAGGAAATTAATCGAGCAGAGACTCATAAAAAGACTGCGCCTCGGAATGCTTCGGGAAATAAAAAGTCTCCACGCACATGGTCTTTCCTGGCGAAGACTGGAAAGTTTCGGCTTGGAATACCGCTATTGCGCGCTTTTGCTCCAGAAAAGAATCTCGAAAGAGCAATTCAAAAACGAATTAGTCCGGGCTATTTCAAAATACGCCAAGCGCCAGATAACCTGGTTCAAAAAAGACAAAAGAATTCACTGGCTTAAAAACAAGAGGCAGGCGGAAAAATTAGTAAAGGAATTTCTCAACTAAAGAGACGTTCCCGAACCTCCTTAGAGATCCGGGCGCGATCGCGCTCGATTCATTTTCAAAAAGAATAACAACAGAAAAAGCAAAAATAAATGTTAAACGGGAAAGTTGCCCTAGGTTATAACCTAGGGCAACTTAAAAACACTATCCAAACAAAACTAAACCTCTAGCTCTTTTTCAAACATCTCCCGCAATTTGCCCGGATCGGCCTGTCCTTTTGTTCCCGCCATGGCCTGACCGATCAAAAATTGCAAGGCAGTGGCTTTGCCTTTTTTGTAATCGGCCACCGGCTTCGGGTTTTTCTCGATGATCCCCTTAATCACGCCTCTTAGTTCAAATTCGTCGCTCATTAATTTGAGGCCGCTCTGGTTCATCAGCGTTTCCGGATCTTCGCCCGTTTCGAACATTTTGAGAAGCAAATCTTTAGCCAGACGGCTCGAAAGCTTGCCTTCTTGGATCATCGCGACCAGATGCGCAAAATGTTCCGGAGCGATTTTCAAATCGCCGAGATCGGCTTTTTTCTCCTTCATAATGCCCATTAAATCGCTTAAAAAATAATTGAAAAGGATCTGGGGGTCGGCTTTGGAAGAAAGGGCTTTTAATTCGCTCACGGCCTCTTCGAAATAATCCGCCCGCGCTTTGTCCGAAACCAAAGTCCAAACCTGCTCCTGGGGCAGGCCGAACTCTTGGACAAAACGCCTGGTTTTCGCTTCGGGCAATTCCGGAATTTCGGCTTTTATTTTTTCCAAATCCCATTCCTTTAAATCCAGGGGCGGCAGGTCCGGCTCGGGAAAATAACGGTAATCATGAGCCGATTCCTTGGAACGCTGACTTAGGGTGACGCCTTTTTTGTCGTCCCAGCCCCGCGTTTCCTGGATTATCTTATGACCTTCTTCCAAAGCTTTTTCCTGGCGCTTAAGTTCGTATTCGATCGCGTCGTGGACCGCCTTGAAAGAATTGATGTTCTTCACTTCCACTTTCGTACCCATATCCAGGCTGATGTTCGCTTCCACCCGCATCTGGCCCTTCTCCATATCCGCATCCGAAATACCCAAGTAGCGGAAAATCAGCTGAAGATCGCTCGCGAATTTCACGGCTTCTTCGGCGTTTTTAATATCCGGCTCGGTCACAAGTTCCATTAAGGGCACGCCGGCCCGGTTGTAATCGACAAAACTGGCGTCGGCTTTCTTGTAATCCGGCAGTTCGTGCAAAAGCCGGCCCGTATCCTCTTCTAAATGAATCCGGCGGATACGGATACCGTCCAATCGGCCGCCCGTAACGAGCGGCTCCTCGTATTGGGAGATTTGGTAGGCTTTGGGCAAGTCCGGATAAAAATAACTCTTGCGGTCAAAGTGGGAATGCTTGGCGATCTCGCCGCCCAAAGCCAAACCGGCCTTAACGACCGCCTCCACGGCGGCAATATTCACGACCGGCAGGTTGCCGGGGTGGGCCAGACAAACCGGGCAAACATTCTGATTCGGGTGTTTTTCGCGGAAGTCGTTCAGGCACCGGCAAAACATCTTCGTTTTGGTCGAAAGCTCAGCATGTATCTCCAAACCGATGGTGGGTATTCGCATAAATTAAATCAGCGACAAGAAATAATTTTTGACCGCATCGCTTTGATCGTAAAGTTTCTTCCGGTATTCCTCAAAAACGCCCAATCGGATGCTTAAATGCGAACGGCCGTACTCCTTCATTGCCTCGAAGTGGCTTGGGTAGATTTCGCTGATCCGCCTCACCTGGCCTTCGCTGTAAACGTAGATATCCTCCGGTTCGAACCTGGTCTTGGAAAAAGGCGGCACGACGAAAAGCGCTTCTGCCGGAATTCCGGCCAGTTGGGCGATGTTTTTTTCCAATCTTTCCAGTTCGTCAAAATCGTTCAGCACCGGCGACGCGATCAATTTATCCAAATTATCCAGGGCGGCGATCTTCAACATTTTTTGGGCCAGATCGGCCGAAGCGACCGATTCAAATTTGAATTCCAGGGCAAACCTCGGCAATTTATTGCTCATCAGATTACGGTAATAAAAATGCACCAACTCGTTCCGGGAAACTTCGAAACGGCCCAAGAGACCGAAGTCGGTCAGTTCAAAAAACTCCTTCTCGCTCAAACCCTCCCGCAATAAAATCAAGGACATTTTTTCGATCAGCCGCTGGAGAATGGCCGACTTTTTGCCCAAGTAAACGTTCTTGGACATCTTGATGTAAAAATCCTGAATGGCTTTGGCCTGGTCAACCGCGACCCTGTCAATCACAACCTTACTGTCAATGAAATACGTATGCTGGGCGACGAAAGCCACGCCCGGCCGCTCACCGATGGTATAAAAGGCGTCCCGCTCCAAATAATCGAGTTTTTCCATGCCTAAGTTTTTGTCGGAAACCGCGAGATACAGCGGATTCTTATGGCTCATCAAATCGTGAATCAGCCCGTAATTGAAACCGTGACTTCGCAAGTGATTTTCCAGGCTTTCGAAAATATTGATCCCTCTTTCCTTGTGATTGATTTTCCCGACGCCTTCGGTCAAATGGGAAAAGGGCCCGTGACCAATATCGTGATAAAGGGCGTAAATTTGCAAAGCCAAAGCCTCGTCCTCGTTGATGAATTTATGATTCAGCCAGTTACTCGCGAGACGCTTCGTCCTTTCGTAAGCGCCCAGCGAATGCTGTTTCCGGGTATGGGTCGCACTCGGGAAAATCGCGGCAGTAAGTCCGAGCTGGTACTTGAATCCCAATGATTGAAATTCCGGCACGTCCAAAAGCGGCAAAATGTCGGTCACGTCGATCAAGCCCAAAATTGGGTCAAAAATAAGTCTCGGCTTTTCAACTTTCGCCATTGATTCTATCTTAGCAAAAAATAAAAAACATAGGCATTACTCGATTGTAATGCCCATATTTCGTGCCGTTCCTTCGATTATCTTCTCGGCGGCTTCCAAACTTTGCGTATTGAGGTCAACCATCTTTTTTTCCGCTATCTGCCGCAAGTCCGCCCTCGTGATCTTCCCGATTTTCTGGCTGTGCGGCGTCGGCGACCCCTTTTCGATGCCGGCCGCTTTTTTGATCAAAGACGAGGCGGGCGGCGTTTTCAATTTGAAATCGAAGCTCCGGTCGAGGTAAATGGTTATTTCGGCCGGAACGATGTCGCCCGCCATGCTCTTGGTCGCTTCGTTGAATTGCTGGCAAAACTGCTGGATGTTCACGCCCTGCGGTCCTAAGGCCGTGCCGATGGGCGGCGCCGTTTGAAGTTTTATGACTGTTTTTATTGGTTTTGCCATCTTAAATTTTCTGCACCTGCAGTGAATCCAATTCTACCAGAGTGTCGCGGTTAAAAACAAGGACCAGAACCTTAACCCTGCCCCTCTCCTCGTCCACTTCCGAAACCTTGCCCTCGTGATCCTTGAAAGGGCCGTCCACGATCCGAACCGCATCGCCGATCTTGAGATCGAATTTGAATTTCGGCTCTTTTTCACCCATCCGAACCATCAGGTCTTCCACTTCTTCTTTTGACAAAGGCGTGGGCACGGCCGGATTGGGACCGACGAAACCGGTCACCCGGGGCGTATTCCTCACGACATACCAGGAATCGTTCGCCCAAATCATGTCCACGAGGACATAACCCGGATAGATCTTTTCCTCGATTACCTGCCGCTTGCCGTTCTTGATCTTGATCTTCGTCTCTTTGGGCACGATGACGTTGAAAATCTTATCGGTCATGGCCATGGACTCAATCCGCTGCTTCAAATAACGGGCGACGGCGTCTTCGTAACCGGAATAAGTATGAATGGCGTACCAATGCCGCTCCTGTTTTTGAACGGTTTTATTGTGAAGCTCCATTAGATTTTAAGGATTAATTTTTGAAGAATTTTTATGAAAATGAAGTCCAAAAGGCCGAGGAACAAAGCCAAGCCGATCGACAAGCCGATGACGAACAGGGTGTACCGGACGGTTTCCTGGCGCGACGGCCAATTTACCCGTTTCAATTCCTGGCGGGATTCCAGCAAAAAAGTTTTCAATTTAGCGAACATAATTTAACTTTATATCAAATTTAAAGGCTAAATGTCAAGATTTTTGACGGCCGTCGCGTGCGCCTGGATGAAATTTTTCCGCGGCTCAACCACTTCGCCCATCAAGATATCGAATAATTTATCCGTGGCCACGGCGTCTTCGACGTTGACCTGATGAAGGAGGCGCGTCGCGGGATCCATCGTCGTTTCCCAAAGCTGGGAAGGATTCATTTCGCCCAAGCCTTTGTAACGCTGGATCGAAACTTCGCCGCCGAACGCTTTGACCGTTTGGTCTTTTTCCTTGTCGCCGTAAACGTATTTGAACTCCTTGCCTTTTTGGATCCGGTAAAGCGGCGGCTGGGCAATGTATAAATGGCCGTTCTCGATGATCTTCGGGAAATAGCGGTAAAAAAGGGTGAGGAGCAGCGTCCGGATATGGGCGCCGTCGACGTCGGCGTCGGTCATGAGGATTATCTTGTGATAGCGCAGTTTTTCGATGTCGAAATTCTCGGCAATGGCCGTGCCCAAGGCAATGACCAGAGATCTTATTTCTTTGTTTAAAAGCATTTTGTCGATCCGGGCTTTTTCCACATTCAGGATCTTGCCCTTTAATGGCAGAATCGCCTGGATATGGCGATCGCGACCCTGCTTGGCCGAACCGCCGGCCGAATCGCCCTCAACTATGAAAAGTTCCGATTCTTCCGGATGCCGGGAAGAACAATCGGCGAGTTTACCGGGGAGGGTCAGGCCTTCGAAAGCGCCTTTCCGAAGAACTGTTTCTTTGGCGGCCTTGGCCGCGGCCCGGGCTTTGGCTGCCAGGAGGTTTTTCTCGATGATTTTCCGCGCTTCGCCGCCGTGTTTTTCCAAAAATTCCTTGAGAGCTTCATTCACGACCGCTTCAACCGCAGTCCGCGCTTCGGGATTGCCCAAGCGGGCCTTTGTCTGACCTTCGAACTGCGGCTCGCGGATCTTGATCGAGATCGCCGCCGTGAGTCCTTCCCGCACGTCATCGCCGGTCAAATTCTCATCCGCTTCTTTCAAATAGCCTTCTTTCCGGGCGTAATCGTTCAAACTCCTCGTCAAAGCCGAACGAAAGCCGGTCAAATGCATGCCGCCGTCAGGCGTGTAAATGTTATTGGCAAAACTCAATTCCTTATTTTCGTATTCGCTCGTGTAGATAAAGGTGGCTTCGATATCGATGCCGTCGGCATTCTTGTGGACGTAGAAAGCTTCGTCCTGAACCGTCGGCGTCTCGCCGATGAGATACTTGATGAACGAATTCAACCCACCTTCGAAATAAAAACCGTAATAAAAAGGTTCTTTACCTGCCTTCGCAGACAGGCCGCGCTCATCAATGAATTCGATTCGCACGCCCTTGGTGAGATAGGCCTGCTGGCGTAAGTGGTCCAAAACTCTCTTGCGGTCAAAATCTATTTTTTGGAAAATTTCCGGGTCCGGATCGAAGATTATTTTCGTACCCTGAATTTTGCAGGCGCCGATTTTTTTCACCTTAGACTTCGGCTTGCCCCGTTCGTATTCCTGAACGTACAAGCCGCCGTCGCGGCAAACTTCCGCCTTCATCCATTTCGAAAGGGCGCAAACCACGGACACGCCAACGCCGTGCAGGCCGCCCGAAACCTTGTAAGACTCGCCGCCGAACTTTCCGCCGGCATGCAAAGTCGTGAGCACGGTTTCCAAGGCGGATCTTTTCGTCTGCTTGTGGATGTCAACGGGAATGCCGCGGCCGTCATCGGTGATGGCCACGCGGTTATTTTCCATGACCTCCACCTTAATGTTCCGGGCATAGCCGGCCATAGCTTCGTCAATCGAATTATCAACCACCTCCCAGATCAAATGGTGCAAACCATCGAGGCCAGTCGAGCCGATATACATGCCGGGCCGCTTCCGAACCGGCTCCAAACCCTCCAAAACGTAAATATCCTTGGCGCTGTAAGAAACGTTATTGTTGTTTTTCTCTGCCATATCTAAATAAAAACGCCCTCCAATTTGGGTACTTTCATTGTATCAGAAAATATAGATAAAAACAAGAAAAAACGGCTTTTAAGGCCCCAAAAACACCAAAGAAAAATGAGCCTTTTTAAGACATGCTCGGGTCTGTGTTTCTCCTACTCGGCGGCCGGGCGCTACCCTAACGGCTTCGGGCCGCCGGGCAACTTATCCGCCTCGCCATCGTGCTCGATCGTGATCACGACGGCCACCTTGAGCTCGGTCGTCTTGGAATCGGTGAAAGGGGCTGAGCTCTGGTGAATCTTGGGGTTCTTGACGCCGTCCAGGAACCCGTTCACCGCCGCTTCTTGCGCCGCCATCGCCACCGGCAGCTCCGCCGTTCCCGGCCTATCCGGTCTCTCGGCCGGATCGTAGACCAGGACAAAAGTCTTCACTTCCTTGAACATCGGCAAGTCTCCTTCCCGTTACTGGTCTATAAGCAATGAAGCGGTTATCGCCGATTCGTAAACTCAAGCTTCTTAAAGAATGACATAATATATTTATAAAGTCAAGACAAAACGAAAAGAAATGGCGTTAACCACCTCTTTTTGTTTTGGTGCCCAGGGCGGGATTCGAACCCGCACGGCTTGCGCCACATCCCCCTCAAAGATGCGAGTCTGCCAGTTCCTCCACCTGGGCATTCTATAACTTCTCTCCGATTATAGCTAAAGCCTTCTGGACTTTCAAACGTTTCCGAGAAAGACAAATAACCTCATCGGAATAATAGATTTTCTTTAATAATCTCAGGGATTCCTTTTTAGCGTATCTAAGTTCATAAATTGATTGATTCCTACTCTTAGTGACATACCCGTTTAAATCTGAAAAGCCTCTGATTTTTCTTCTTAACCATTCTATATGCGGTTTGCTGGCCGAAACAAAAACCGTATAGAACATAAAACTATGCTTCCAGCGCGGGTCCCAATACGAATAGAAAGTGCCATCGCCGTCAAAATGACCGCGCAGAAAATCGAAGAAGTATTCCTTAGGAATTTCTAAATCTGATAATTTCTTTGATTTGTTGGGCATCAAGCCAATTTTCAATAAAAATTCGTAAAATTTAATATCGCCAAACTGAACAACATGGTAACGTTTGATTTTCTCTTTCTCCCGAGATTTTTTGCCTATTTTATTGGAAAGATTCAAGCATTTTTTAAACGAACGAACCAGATCCTCGTCTTTTGACGTGAAATTAATATGGCGGCCGTCGGGCGATAAATTGCCGTCCGTAACCAGAAGCCCCAAAGCATAAGCGAATTCCGGCGACCATTGAATTTTTACTTTATTTAAGGGTTTCATAAAAAAACCGGAATTATCTTTTTTTCGACTCTCTCTCCCCTAAAATTATTCTATCAACTTTTCTCCTCAAGTTCATTGCGTATACCAAATCTATTGAAAGTAAAATATCGAATAACAATGAAAAGAGGAGTTAAATATTGTACTTGCCTAAATGAATTTAACCCTTCAATTTTTCGGCCACCCGTTTGGGCGAAAGATGACGGATGAAATAAAGCTTGGCGCGCCGGACTTTTTTCGGGCTCGTCAAAACGTCAACCTTGGCGATCAGCGAGGAATTGATGGGATAGACTTTTTCCACGCCCACTTCCTGGAGGATTGCCCGAACCGTGAAAGTAGCGCCGGTTTCACTGCCATGCTTCCGGGCGATCACAATACCCTCAAAAGCGCTCTGGCGCTCCTTATCCCCTTCCTTAAGGCGTTCCCAGACGCGGATTTTGGCGCCGGGCTTTATTTTTTCCAAGATTTTCTGGTCCAACATGAGTTTTTATATCTTAAACCAAACACGCAAAAATATCAAATTAAAAAGACTGCGGGGCCGTCCAAATAGACTGGACGACCCCGGTTGAATTAGAGACGAGCCCCGAACTGGGAATACTGGCATCGAAACTGCGCCGGTCAGAGAGAACCGCGGGTCCTCAAGGCCTCCGGCGAATCCGGAATGTTCGCGAGAAGGACTCCTCGAATACCCTGCTGGATCCGCTCGCGACGCTCGGGATCCCGGAAAGCGGCCGCAACCACCTCCGGTGACCGCGGCAGGTCCCGGGAAGCGGCCTTAGCCACCATCCCGACCTGTTTCTGCTGACCGTGCGAATTCGATGCTTGGTGCATACGGCAACCTCCATCTCTAAAATGTTGTGCCGAATCGCGGCACGCGATACTGAAAAAGGCTGTTAATTATTCTAACTAATATCCAAAACTAATCAAGATTTCCAGTTAATCGATGATTTTCTTCAATTCCTGGGGCAAATCAGCTTCCAATTTAACCCGCTTGCCGTCCCTACTCCTGAATTCTATTGATTCGGCATGCAAAAACTGCCTTTGCAAACTCCAAGGATTCTTTTTTCGGCCGTAAAGCGTGTCGCCCACGACTGGATGGTTGATGCTCGCCAAATGGACCCGCAATTGGTGGGTGCGGCCGGTTTTCGGGAATAATTCCACGAGCGTAAATGTTTCGCCGTCTTTTTCAATTGTCTTTACGGCTTTGTATTCAGTCACGGCCGCTTTCACCATTTTCAAATTCCTGCCCCGGATACTCCTTTTGACCGTCCCGGGCTTGAGGCCGATCGGCGCATTCACGACGCCGCGGCCCTTAAGTTCGCCCCAGACCAAGGCCAGGTAGACCTTTCTCACTTCGTGCTTCTGGAAAAGATCCTTGAGGTATTCGAAAAAAGGCTGGTTTTTTGCCACTACCAAAACCCCGGAAGTATCCTTGTCCAGACGATGAACAAGGCCCGGCCGGACCAGGCTATCACCCACCTTTGCGATCAAGGGATATTGTTTCAAAACCTCGTCAATTAACGTATTTTCCTCCATGGCCGCAGTCTTATGGACCAGAACGCCGGCGGGCTTGTTTAGGGCGAGGAAATCCTCAGTCTCGTAAATCAGATTCAGCATTATGGCTGATTATAAAGAGTATCAATCCCCAGAGTAAAGCCCCGGACTCCTCTTCCCCGGCAAAACCGCAAGGTATTAAACTCTTTGTTCCGCCATCGCTCGGACAAAACGAAAATAAATTCTCATTTTGCTCCTCGCTCGGCGTAATAAGCAAAAATCCGCATAAAATCTACAATTATCGCCAAAACCCTTGACTTTTGAAAACAATGGGCTATAATAATGCTGTACCCTGATGAAGGGGCTTTTTTATTGGAAATATGAAAAAGAACAAATATTTGACGATCTTAAGCCTGGGCTTGTTCCTCGTTACCCCTGGCGCCATCAAAGTCGACGCTCAGCCGCCCCTCAAGACGGCGGAAGCGCCGGTCGTCCAGTCCGTGACCGTGAAGGTCTGGGTGACGGCCTATTCCAGCACTCCGGAAGAGACCGACGATACGCCTTTCATTACGGCCTCGGGCAAGCGCGTTCGGGACGGCATTGCCGCCGCCAATTTCCTGCCCTTCGGCACCAGGATCCAAATCCCCGAGCTTTTCGGCGACAAAACCTTCGTCATCGAGGACAGGATGAGCAAGCGGAAAAGCAACTTCGTCGATATCTGGATGCCAACCAAAAACAAAGCCAAATTCTTTGGCATTAACGAAGCAGAAGTGGTAATATTAGATTTAAAGAACCAAAAGTCGATCCCAAACAATATTTTAGCTCTGAAATAATATGTTTGAAAAACCAATGGGTCCCCTTTCGCCGGAAGAAAAGCAAAAATGGCTGGCTGGCGAAAAAGTCGTCGCCGAGGCGGAAAAAGCTCAGGCGCAAGCCGCCAAAGAACTCGCCGGAGGATTAACCGAAGAGGAAATCGAAGCCGGCCTGGAACGGGCCAGACATGGCCGAAAATCAGGGAACTACAAAGATCCTGATACGAGTAGCCCGAAAAAAATCGCCGCCTAATCAAAAACCCGCCGACAAGGCGGTTTTTGATTATGGTGGACCTAGCGAGAATCGAACTCGCGGCTCCTCATTGCAAATGAGGTGTTTTGCCACTGAACTATAGGCCCAATCTAAATCTCTTGAAAAATGATATCAAAATATGGCAAAATTAAAAACTCGGGTGTGTAGTTCAGTGGTAGAACGCTGTCCTGATATCTTCGATATAACTGGTTCGCTCGTTTAAAATGAAAAATACGATTGGGCACATAGTTCAGTGGTAGAACGCTGTCCTGATAAGACAGAGGTCCCAGGTTCGATCCCTGGTGTGCCCACAAAATCTTTTTCATTTTTTCACTCGCTGCCAGTTAGAAGACGGGGGTCGAGGGTCCGATTCCTTCCACACCCACCATTATTTAACTAGTTGTAGCTTTTGAAAGCCCTGAATGTCAAATCCCTGCGGCACGGTCGGCTGCGGCACGGTCCCCAAGGCTGCGTTGAACTTGCCGGCTAAAAAGGAAAAATTATAGGCGGTTAAAGCCAGCGTGATCACGAACATCAAAACCGCCAATCCCAAAAAAAGCCATTGCTGTTTTTGCTTGGTCGAACCGGCTTTTAATTTTTTAAGGAAGGAGGGCATGAGAAATCCGTTAATGGTAAAATACCCGGCCGACCACGACCATCTGGACGCCGTTATTTTGCCGGGTGAAATTAAAACTGTCCAAAGAAGAAAGATAGCGAAAATCCTGAAGTTTGCGGACGAACTGCAAAAGATGATCCAGGGTCTGGCCTTCCAGATTCAGGCGAAAGGTGACCGAACCCAAACCGCCGGACGCCACGGCTGTTTCGCCGGCGAAAGAAAAACCAAAACCGATGTTCTGCTGGCTGGCCAAGGACTGAAATTCCTTAGGCAAATCAATGAGCTGATCCTTGGTCGGCACGATATTATGAAGCACATTCAGATAGGCCTTGCCCTCATTGTTGTACTGATTGCGGAGCGTGGCATAGAAATCCAGGGAAGCAGACCGGTTCACGATGTCCTGGCGCAAACCGGCGATCCGATCCACGGAACCGCTGATGCTCCGGCCGAAAAACAAAAGACCGCCCGCCAAAGCGCCGACCACGATCAAGAGAATCGTGAGATCAATGAGAAATGTTTTCTTGAAATTAACCAAAGTTGGTGAAAAGGACTGGTTTTGAACAATTCCTTTATTATTTTATCATAATCGTAATGAATGCGCCCATTAAAAACGTTGCTTTAAACGAAGAAAATTATCCCCTTTTATTGAAGGAAATCGCCGATCCGCCGGCCGCGCTCCATTACATGGGCGAATTGCCCCGGCCCGAGACAAAAATGATCGCCATTGTCGGTACGCGCAAGCTCACGCCCGAAGGCAAAATCATCGCCAAACAAATCGCGAAGGATCTGGCTGAAAGCGGCCTCACGATCGTAAGCGGCCTGGCCTTGGGCATTGATGCGGCCGCCCATGAAGGCGCCTTGATGAGCGGCCGGACGGTCGCGGTTTTGGCCAACGGCCTCGACAAAATCTATCCGCCGAGCAACGAAAACCTGGCCAAAGAAATAATCGAGAAGGGCGGCGCCATTATCTCCGAGTATCCCGCGGGCACGCCGGCCTACCCCAGCCAGTTCCTAGCGAGAAACAGGATCATCAGCGGCCTCGCTCTCGCCACGGTCATTGTCGAAATGCCTCGCCGTTCCGGCGCTTCGGTCACGGCCAAGCAGGCTCTGGAGCAGGACCGGGAAATTTTCGTGGTGCCGGGGTCCATCCGCCACGCCAATTACCAAGGTTCGCACATGCTGATCCGCAACGGCGCCCGCCTTGTCACTTCGGCCCAAGACATTCTAGAGGATCTTGATTTGGCGCCGGAGGCCGAAGGGACGGCGCCGCGCCATTCAAACGACCCGACTGCAGAAAATATTCTGAACGCTCTTCAAAACGCCGGCGCGCCGCTCGACATCGACAACATTTCCGAAATTACCAAACTCGAACCCCAAGCCATCAGCCGGGAATTGACTTACCTCCTGATTGACGGCATTATCACTGAAAAGAACAATAAATTCTTCCTTAAAAAATAATGAAACTGATAATAGTAGAATCACCAACAAAAGCTAAAACAATAGCCAACTTTGTGGACGATTCTTTCAAAATCGAAGCGAGCGTCGGCCACATCCGCGACCTGCCCAAAAGCAACAAAGCGGCCATCGACATTCCGGCCGGGTTCGTGCCCCGTTATGAAATCGTGAAAGGCAAGGAAAAGCTGGTCGGCGAAATAAAAAACCTCGCCAAAAAAGCCGACGCGGTTTACCTCGCGACCGACCCGGATCGCGAAGGCGAAGCCATTGCCTGGCATATCGAGGAAGCCTGCGGCATTAAAGACCCGAAACGGATAGTTTTCCACGAAATCACGGAGCAGGCCGTAAAAGACGCCCTCGCTCATCCAAGGCAAATCGACGAAAATCTCCTCAAAGCGCAGGAGGCCCGGCGGGTCCTCGACCGCCTCTTTGGTTATGATCTCTCCGGCCTCATATGGAAGAAGGTGCGCTACGGACTTTCCGCCGGCCGGGTCCAATCCCCGGCCCTCCGCATTTTAATGGAGCGGGAAAGGGAAATTCAGGCTTTCCATCCGGAGACCTACTGGACGATTGCCGGTACTTTTCTCACGAAAAACAAAGAAACGCTTCTTTTAACCTGCGAGAAAGAACCGCGCGATAAGGAAGAGATGGAGAAAATTCTCACGATCGCCCGGCAACAAGCCTGGCAAGTGATTGGCGTGAAGCAGACCAACGTCAAACGGTCGCCCCGCGCGCCTTTCATTACTTCCACCCTCCAACAGGTGGCGAGTTCCCGGCTTGGTTTTTCGCCGTCCCGGACAATGTCCATTGCCCAACGGCTCTACGAACAAGGCCTTATCACCTACATGCGGACCGACAGCACGCACTTGGCCCAGGAAGCGAGAAAAGCGATCAACGCGGAAATTTTGAAAACCTTCGGCAAGGAATATTTGGAACCGCGGAACTTCATCACTAAAAGCAAAACCGCCCAGGAAGCCCATGAAGCGATCCGGCCGACCGTAATCGGCCGGCAGTCGGCTGGCGGGAACGAAGAGCAGAAAAAACTCTACGCCCTGATCCGCGAAAGGACGCTTGCTTCCCAAATGGCCGACGCCAGACTTTTGCGGACAACCGTGACTGCCAACGTCGGAAAAGAATCCTTGCCGGATTTCACGGCCACGGGCAGCATCGTGGAATTCCCGGGCTGGCTCGCGGCCGATCCCCGCTCCCGGGGCGAAGAAAACGAATTGCCGCGGGTGGCCGAAAAAGAACCCCTGTCCCTCAAAAACATCGAGAGCCAGGAAAAGCAGACCGAGCCGCCTTCCCGCTATACCGAGGCGGGACTGGTGAAGGAACTCGAGAAACGGGAAATCGGCCGGCCCTCGACTTACGCCACGATAATCCTCACGCTCTTGAAACGCGGCTACGTGGAAAAACTCGGCAAGGCCCTGAAACCGACCGATACCGGCGACGTCGTCTCGAGCTTCCTCGAAAAATATTTCGGCGAATACGTGAGCGACACCTTCACCGCCGAAATGGAAACCGACCTCGACCAGATCGCCGAGGGCCGTCGCGACTACGTGAAAACGATGAAGGAATTCTATACGCCCTTCTCGAAAGACGTGAAAGCGAAGGACAAGCTGGAAAAAGTGACCACTTTGGGCGAAGATCCGCGATTCGACTGCCCCCTGGATCCGGCGCACGGACACATACTCATAAAGCTCGGCCGGACAGGAAAATTCCTGAGCTGCCGAAAATTCCCGGATTGCCTCGGCGCCCGGAAAATCGACGGCAGCGTGATGGAGCCGCCCAAGGAGATCGGCGAAGCCTGCCCCGACTGCAAAACCGGCCAGCTCGTCGAGCGTGAAGGCCGTTTCGGCAAATTCATCGCCTGCTCCAATTACCCGAAGTGCAAATACATCCGGCAGAGCGAAAACAACCTGAAAACGACCGGCGTGAAGTGCCCGCTCGATAACGGCGAGATTGCGGAGCGCCACGGCCGCTTCGGGCCTTTCTTCAGCTGCGCCAACTATCCCAAATGCAAATTCATCATGCGATCGCGGCCGACCGGGAATGTTTGCCCGCTTTGCAAATCACTGATGATGGAAGGCACGAAAACAATACCGGAAAGATGCTCAAATAAAAATTGCATCAATTACAATCCGCATAAACTGAAATAAAAAGCAGCGTCCCGGAAAGGGACGTCCCGACGCGACTTCCTTAAATACTCGGCCCAGAACCGATCGGTTTTTAGTGAATTTCTAGAGTTGCGTCAAGATTTCCGGACCGTCCTTCGTAACCGCCACCGTATGCTCGAAATGGGCCGACAAGCTCTTATCGCGGGTTTTAAAACTGTCGTCCGGGCTCTGCTTGATCTCGCCCGAACCGATTGCGACCATGGGCTCGATTGCCAGGACCAAGCCCGGTTTCAATTCCGTCCCCTCGCCTCTCGCGCCGTAATTGTAAACCGTGGGATCTTCATGCAGCTTGAAGCCGACGCCGTGGCCGGTCAGTCCTTCGATTACGGAAAAATTATTCCGGCGAACGATGTTTTCGACCGCCCAGCCGATATCGCCCAAGCGGTTGCCCGGTCGGCATTCCTTAACGGCCAAGGTGAGCGCTTTTTCCGTAACCTCGATCAGCTTTCTCGCCTCTTTCGAAATATCGCCGATGCCGACGGTTATAGCCGCGTCAGTGAAATAGCCGCGATAGATCACGCCCAAATCGATCTTCAACAGATCGCCGGACCGCAACTTGTATTTTGAAGGCAGGCCGTGCACTACCGTATCGTTCACCGAAGCGCAAATCGAAGCCGGATAAGCGCGCTTCGCGCCTTCGGGCTTGTAGTTTAAAAAAGCGGGTGCGGCGCCGGCTTTCTTCATCAGTTCTTCTGCCAGATCGTCCAAATCGCTCAATTTCACCCCGGCCCGGGCCTCTTCCCTCAAAGCCTGAAGCACGGCCGCCAAGATCGCGCCGGACAGCCTTAATTCGTTTATGTCTTTCGCGCCTTTGAGACGAATCATTCCAAACCGAGTTTTTTCACAATCAGCGCGTGGATCTTGTAGGGGGCCGGCTCGCCGTTAATTTCAATGACCCGAAAGCCATTCTTTTTCATTCTCGCGATGATCGGATAAGTGCGGTCCGCGTATTGTTTGAGGCGCACTTTAATGACCGACGGCGTATCCAACGTCCTTTTTCTTAAAAGGCCTTCGCAGAAGTCGCATTCCCGGTGGGTAAATTTAGCGAGCATCGGCATGCCGCAGACGCTGCAAACCCGGCGGCTGCTGTTCCGCTTCAAAGAACTGGCGGGCCGGACTTTCAGCGCCAGAACGCGAATATTCTTCCGGCCGTAGAATTTCACTAGGTTTAAAAGCAACCCCTTGTTCTTTTTATCGCCAAAAGATTCGAACATGGTTCGCAGCGAACCGCTGTAAACAATGCCATAGCCGGCCTTCGCAATGCGCGCGGTCGCTTCGGTTACTATCTTGAGAACCCAGGTCGGCGTACAAAGAATGCCGGTATCGAAATTTTTTCTTTCCCGCCGGATTATCGGGTTTTTCTGCAGGGCCTTGTCGTGAACCAGAGATTCAATGTAACGGCCGGAATCAAAATGGATAAAATTGTATTTGCGCGCCAGAAGCTCAGCCTGCGTCCCCTTGCCCGAACCAGGCGGCCCGTAAATTATGACTGCTTGTTTGGACATATCATTAATATAAAGTATAAATTCCTTTCTATAAAGACCTGGCCAGGAAAATAAAAAGTCGATTTAATTCCCTTGTAAACTTCGGAACAAAACCGGCGCTGTTGTGACGCGTCACAACGGCAAGTTAGGGCAAGTTAACTTTTCCATATTTAGTCCGAGCAGGCCGGCCGTGAAACCTTTCCTTAACTTGATTATTATAACTGCTGAATACTCTCTTCTGCCGCTCCGACTTACCTCTCTCCCGATAACTCCGGTAATTCTTCTCGCTCAAGGCTTTTTTAACGGCATTAACGGTCTGCAAAGAAAGTTGAAGTTCTCTGGCGATTTGCCGGATTCCTTTTCCAGAATCTAGACAATCTCTTACCGCGGCGCGCATGACTATATTGCGGCGTTCGTAAGGAGTAACCAATAAGGCCAAGGGTTTTTCCGATTTCGCTATTTTCTTCCAACTCGCCTCCAGCCAATCCTTACGCGAGAGATAATGGTTGATTGGCGGCAATATAGATAACGATCTCCTCATATATTTTTTATATTTATTCTTATTAAAATTTTACCATATTGTTATGACGCGTCATAACACCACTTTTATTTATGTTAATTCTCATTTTTCGCAGCTATTGCCGGAATATACCCGTTTCAAAAATCTAGACAATTCAGCAATTGTCTGTTAAAAATAAAAAGACGCTCACTCTAGAACGCACCTTTAAAACCGAAAGGAGGAATCCAAGCCATGGCCAAAAGACCGACGCTTCATGAGGCGGTCCGGCGGGCGGCGTTTGCAACGAACGTGGAAGTGATCGACGTTCCGATCCAAGGCAGTCCGCTTTGTCTTCTGCGGACAACGGAACTGCCGGAATTCGCTTTCGCGATGGCGGCGGTCCAGAGCCCCGGCGCCCACTGCCAGATGGCCCTGAAAATGCCGAACAGCGAACGCAGCGGCCTCTATGCCGTGATCTGCGCCTGTTGCCCTTCGGAACGGCACGGTCTGCGGCCCCCGGCCAACGCGACAACGAAACAACGGAAAGCCTGGGAAGAAGAATTAGCCCGGGAATTCAAAACAGCCATCGCGAGTGCCTGCCGGGCGAACGGCATCATCGTGCTCTTCGTGCGGCGGGCGCCATCGTGGCCCATCCGCTACGGCCGATTGGACGGTATTACCATCCACGAGGCTAAAAGCCACCAGGAAGCCGTGATCAAGCACTATCCCTTTGAAGTCGTGCAACGGGCTCTCCGCTTCATTGACTACCTGGCAAGCCGCGGCCTCAAACAATTCGCTCCTCCCCTCACTCTCACCTCCGACTGAAGAAGATCCAGCCATCGCCCGGAAAGGACCGCAACATGGCAGTGCAAGTGAAAGTGAAACGACCTCCCCGGAATTCGAATCTGAAACCAGGCGAAATCCGGGAATTGGACGGGTGGAGCGGCGAAGACGACACGTTCCACGTCGCGGGCACCCCCTTCGACGACCGCCACTGGTATCCTAGAGAGCACTTCGAAGTGCTCTAAACTGCCCCGCCAAAGAAAGGCCTTAGCCTCGGCGGGGTCTTTCTTTTTAATAACCAAGTCCTCAATAAATCTTGACAAATTGAGAAGTATTTGATAATATACAATTAGCCTAGCGGGCCGGGAAATCCCCTACCCCAAATAAAACAGACCCTTGATTTGGGTCAAAACGCGGAGAAGGCAATGCTATCCAAGATGGACACGACAGAGGCGCTGGTGTTGACGTTCTTGAGTCTTCTGGTGGGCGTGGTATTCCTGACCATTGCGGTCGGGATCGCGACGCACAGCGTCACCGGCGGCATCCTGTTCGGAGCGGGTCTTACCGCCCTCACCATCGGGATCCTGTCATTCAAGATTCTTCTCCATGAGAGAATTCTGCAGAGACTCGACGAGATCGAGCAGAAGATCCGCCCCACCCAGAAGATATGATTCTCCGCACCAAGCAAGAGCCGATTGAGATTTAAACCTCTTTCGGCTCCCCGCCCAAGTTTTCAAACTCTTTGAAGATTTAGGTGGGGAAATGCCCCAAGAATCACAACCAGCGGTTAATCGCGCACCTTAAATTAGAGGGGATGGTTAAGATGAGGACCCGGACATTGATCCTCGTATCGATCGCCTCAGCCCTGCTGAACGGCTTCGCTTTGATGCTGCTGTGGAACTGGTTCGTGGTTCCGGCTTTCGGCGTCCCGGCGATTTCGATGACTTCGGCCATCAGCCTCGCCATCATCGCTTCCCTTCTCACGAACCAGTACATCCCCAAGCCGAACGGCGAGAGCGACAAGGAACACCAGATGAAACGCATCGATCACGAGTTCACCCTTCCAATCGTGGTCATCGCCATGGGCTGGATCTTGCGCTTCTTCAGATAACATCCTGAATCACCCACCGTCGCCGGCACGGTATACGCCGGACGCCTCGTTGTGTACATACCAACGGGGCGTTTTGCTTTTTATGTTCTAAAACCGACCTTTTTTTGCTGAAACTTCCGCCTTAGCTTGCCTTCAGCGAGACAAGTTATCGGGCGAGTCCGCCGGCATCCTCGAATCTCCATATTGACAAATTGATAATTATCTGCTAATATATATTTAGAACCTGAATCGGGAAATACCCGATTCGCAAAGACAACCGACCCCTAACCAGGGTCGAACACGGAGAGTGGCATGATCCTCTGGCTCATGATCGCCGCCCAGCTTGTTGCCTGGGGCTGGTTCTCGTTCAAGGGCGGAACTCTGCCCAACAAGCAGTTCTTCGTCTTCACCGCTGTCATGCTCATCGGCCAGTTCGGGGCCGGCATCGAAACCTACGAACAGGCCGCCTGGCGAGCTTTCGTGGTCCAGGCCTACTTCTTCGCCTTCACCGCGATCGGGGGCATCCAGCGCTTCCGCCAGATTCGCAGGGCTCGCCCCTAAAAAGGCGAGCCCGCAGCACGCCAAGAACCGAAGCAAAGAAAGGAGGATGCCACGGTGAAAGAGCTGTGCGGCTGGCTCGTCGGTCTTTCGATGATGTCGTTTGCGGCTCGGTACGCGTACCAGATCCGGAAGCGTGACGGAATCAGTCCCGCGCTCTCAACGTGGATCATCTTCCTTCTTGGAACGACGTTGAGTCTCGTGACGTACGCAATCGCGGAGAAACACGACTTCCGCTCCGGGATCCTGAACACGGTGGACGTTGCCGCAACGGCGACCGTTCTCCTCGCGATTATTGTTTGGGGAGAACGCAACATACGCTTCAAGCCGTTCGAGAAATGGTATCTCGGCGGCAGCGGCGCGATTGTCGCTTACGGCCTCATCTCCGGCGACGCCTTGGGTTCCAACCTCTTCACGCAGCTGCTGATCGAAGTTGGGTACATCCCGACCGTCCAGAAACTGCTCACGGAGAAGAGGAACACCGAATCGTTCACGGCGTGGGGACTCATCATCCTGGCCGGCCTCTTCGCTCTCTACCCGGCGATAGCGGACGGCAACTCGCTGGCCGTGCTGTACACGCTCCGTTCCATCATCTCCGTTTCGGGTGTCATCGCGATCATGGCCTACTACGAGCTGCGCTCAAAGAAGGCAAGATCGTGAGCACGCACAAGGCCTAAGCAGACCTACCTGCTTCCCGCTATGTCTTTGGACCTCTGGCGGGGTTTTATTTTAAAAACCCGCCCCGTCATCCAAATCCTAAAATCATGGTGGTATACTACACTATACCACCTGGAAATTTGAATTCAGAAGAAAGACAAAATAATCATCTAAACCGCCAAACTTTTAACGGGGAATTAAATGAAGGAAAGACGCCAAGAAACGAAACAGGGGTTGCGCGACTGCGCAACCCCTTTCTACAAACGACGCCTGGCGGATTCGGCTCAGCAGCGGTAAGGAACGCCGAGGGCCGCTAGCCGTTCCGTATCGTCCTTCTGAACCACGAGCGGTTCCCCGCCTATCTGCTGAACCTCCAGGATCCGGTCGGCGCAGGAGAATCTTATCACGATCCAGTCATCCGGCCGCATCGCGACCGACAGCTGCGTCGTCATGTTGGTGAAGATGCAGGCGCAGGCGTGGCCGACGTAGTCGAAGAGGCTCCCTTCGACGAACTGGGGCGTGAATTCGTGCGTTTCTCCGCCGAGGGTACGGATGATTACCCTGAGGGAACCGCCGAATTTCTGCTCAAGCGGATGTTCTGACATTCTGACGCTCCCAAACAAGGGTCGTTATCGAATCAAAAGCGTGCCAATACATTTCTACTACAAATCAACAATCCCGACAAGCGTTTAATTGACTATCTAAACCACCCCCGCCGCGTCCCCTAAATCATAAAAAACCATGTGGTATACTGTAGTATACCACCTCCAAAAGCTAACCCTTGAACAACAAAAAAGCGACAAGGCGATCGCCTAAATTAAGCCTCGCGTCCCCCTAAATCACCCGCCGCAAAACAAGAATTTATGGTGTTATGCTATAGCATAACACTGCAAAAAGTCACTACATTTAAATGTAGCGGCTAGCTTTATCTAAAATGACTGGAATGAATCCCACCAGCGAATTCCGGTAACTGAATGATTCGACATTTTGGGAAGTTTTTTACCAAATATTCTCTAAGTTTATTCTGCCACTCGTTGTTCTGATCATAACCAAAACAAAATATATCCAGCTTAACTTTCTCAAAACAGCTAAATCCATCGTGAAGCGAATCAATGAATACGCCATCAATAATCGGATTATTCAAAAGATTTTCCCTTCGTATATTCTCCTTTTTTGCGATCCCTCTTTTGTGGTCCGCCAAATATTTATCCGGCAGGACGATAACATAAAGCCTGTCGCCGAGCGCTTTAGCGGCTTTGAAAAAGCTCAAATGGCCGTCGTGAATAATGTCAAAAGTCCCCCAAACAAAAACATTCCCGCCGATCTTTTCCATACTGCTATTTTAAATCAAACCCGCCGCGCCCCCCCAAAAAATCCTAGTTGTAAATCGAATAAAGAGGTGTTATGACGCATCATAACACCTCTTTATTGTATTCACTTCTATCTGATTTACTAAGCAAACTCGCTGCGTCCCCCAAATCCTCCATTACTGAATAGACTTAGTAAAATTTTATTTACTAATTATTAACTTAACTCCAAAATGGGTTTCACCAACAAGAATCTTCTCTTTACCTTCCTGAAAATATAATTTAAATTTGTATAAACCTGGTAATGTAATTGGCAATGCACTAAATTTAATTCTTGAGCGAATTCTTTCTTTACCTTTTTCAAATTTTAAAGGAACGATGATGGGCTCTTTACTCACTAATTCTTTATTATCTGGATCAAATAAAGACACTTTTGCTTCTACTAAAATTGCGTCTTTAGCATTTGATCTTTCAAACATAGATACTAATTCGCATTTTATTGGTATTAATTTTTTACTACCAATATTAGATACTATCTTATCTTTAGAAGAAATTTGTATTTCCTCTATGATATTATTTAACGTTATATTATTTGTTTCTTGATCTATTACTGAGCTTTCGCAAAGTATTGACCAAATTTGTTTTATTTCTGGCATATTAATGAATTAAAACTTTGATATCTGGATTAGGACTTTTAATTTCGTGATTGGGTTCATAATATTCTGAAACTGTAGATGTATTAATCTGTCCTTTATTTAAAGCTATTGAATATATTTCATCGTGATAAGCGAAGTTAGGTAGCACAAACTCCATTCCTAAAACTTTTGCTATTCTAGCTAGAAAACTATTTTTTACTTCAACGGAGCCATTTTCAATTCTAGCGATAGCTGGTTGTTTCGTACCTAATAATCTAGCCAATTTTTCTTGAGTTACACTTTTTTTAATTCTTGCTTCAATAACTAATAAACCTAAATCAAAAGCAATATCTGATTTATAATAAGACTTTCGTGTTTTGGAATCTTTTAATATTTCTTTTTTAAATTCTTCTAATTTCATAAGCAAATTTATTTTTATAAAATGATTCCGGCTCTTCCATCGGCTACTTCTATTTCTCTAATTTTTATCTCATTACTTTTCTTTATTAAAAACATCACAAGGTGGATTTTTTCATTTTTGTATGTAAATAGGAAACGACATTCTTTTTTCCCAATACCCAATCTTAATTCATGTAGTTTATTCTTATTTTTTATTTTTATTTTCTCAATCAACCCCATTTTTTTTAAATCTTCAAATTTATATTGCTTATATGCTTCAAGTTTTTTAAGAACTTTTCCTCTTAAATCGGCATCCTTACCAATCTCTTTTAAGATAGGACATTTTTTAGCGGTATTTTCCCAAAAAACGAATTCCATATGTAGTATAACATATTTGTTATATTTTATTGCAACCTAAAAGAATTGTCAAATTTACAAGTAAATTTAAGTTATACCTACTCCAAAAATAGGCTTTATTGCTTAGAAAACCGTTCGGAGGCCGAACGGGCATGGTTCAAGCGAAGCGAGAGAGCGAGGCCGAGGTCGAGCGCAATCCGCCGCTGGGCGGATTGACGCGTGTTTTATAAGCAATGAAACCTATCTAAAAAATCCCCTCGTATTCCCTCACCGTCAACTGGCTCTCCACCTGCTTCATGACCTCGAGGGCCACGGCCACGACAATGAGCAAGGCCGTACCGCCCAGGGTCAAGGCTTGAATGCCGGTAAAGATCTGGGTGACGTTCGGCAGAATGGCGACCACGCCCAGGAACAAGGCGCCGAAGAAAGTCGTCCGGTGCACCACCTGCTTGATGACCGCGGCCGTGGCCTCGCCCGGCCTGATGCCCGGAATAAATCCCCCGCTCCGCTGGAGGTTTTTCGAGATTTCGTCCGGATCAAAAGTGATGGCCGTGTAGAAATAGGTGAAAACCACGACCAGCACGAAATAAATGATGCTGTAATAAATGACGTTGCTGAAAAACCCGTTCACCCAGGCATTCAAGCTCAAGGACAGGGCCGGCGAGAAAATGGAAACGGCCTGGGCAATGAACTGCGGGAAAAGCAAAAGCGAGATGGCGAAAATGATCGGGATCACGCCGGCCTGGTTCACCTTAAGGGGCAAGTAAGTCGAGACGCCGCCGTAAAGCTTATTGCCGCGCACCTGCTTGGCGTAGGAAACCGGGATCTTCCGCTCGCCTTCGTTGATGAAGACGACGCCGGCAATGACGACGATCGCAAGGACGATGAAAAGCGCGTAGGTCGGCAAAGACTGGGCCGTATAGGTCAAAAGGCTCTGGGAAACGATTTGGGGCAAACCGCTCACGATACCGGCAAAAATAATGAGGGAAACGCCGTTGCCGATCTTGTATTCGGAAATGAGCTCGCCAATCCACATCAGGAAAACGCTCCCAGCTGTTATCAGGATGACGTTCGAGAGCATGCTCTGCAGAGGCAGGGGGTCAAGCACTTTTTGGGAAATCAAGAGGTTCAAAAAGCCGTAGGACTGGAGCGCGGCCAAAGGCACGGTGAGGTACCGCGAAATGCGGTTGAACTTGGCCCGGCCCTCGGCGCCTTCCTCGTAATAAGCTTTCTTCAGGTTCGGAAAAACGATCGTGAGGAGCTGCATAATGATCGTAGCCGTGATGTAAGGTCCGACGCCTAGCATCATCACCGATAAATTGGAAAGGCCGCCGCCCGAAAAAAGGTTGAGGAAGCCGAAAAGCTGGTTTGAGGAAAAAAACTCGCTGAGCTTTTGGGGATCGATGCCCGGGATCGGAATCGCGGCCAGAAGCCGGAAAATAAAAAGCCACAGCAAGACCATTAGGATCTTTTTGCGCAAATCCGGAATTTTGAATATTCTTAAAAACTTTTCCATTTTACTTGCCCGTTTACTTGACGGTACCGCCGGCTTTCTCGATTCTGGCCTTAGCCTTCGCGGAAATCGGCAACCCTTCTATCGCAAAAGCTTTTTTTACTTCGCCTTGGTCCAATATCTTCACCTTATCATTAAAACGCCGGATAAACCCGGCCTGAAGCAAAGTGCCGCGGCTTACGGGCTTATCGCCGAAAATACGCTCCATTTGGCCGGTCTTCACGACGAAAACGCCGTCGTGGTGAGGCCTGTTCTTAACGCCCCGCAGTTTCGGCAAACGGCTAAGGAGGTCCCGCTCGGCTGGCCTGATCTTGTGGCCAGCCCGGGCTTTCTGCCCTTTCTGGCCCTTGCCTGAGGTCGTGCCGCGCTTGCCGCCCCGGCCGATCCTTTTTATTTTCGGCCGCTTTAATTTTGATCTTAATTCGTGTAGTTGCATGCCAATGTTAATAAGATTTACGAGCCCAAGGCGAAGCAAATCTTACTTCAACATTGAGCACCCCCACACCTTGCGGCAATGATTTCGATTGCAAACCAAAGCAAGAGCGAAGCGATTCGACTACGTCTTCATTTTGATATATTTTCATAATTTTTGTCATAAGGTGTGGGGGTAAGGTTTTCTTGCTCCGACCGAAGTCGGAGAGAAAGCCCTTATTTCTTTTCCTGGACTTTTATCTTTCTCAGGGCGGCGATCGTCGCCATCGCGTTCGTGAGCTTGTTCGTGGTGCGGCCCAATATTTTCGCCGAAATATCCTTGACGCCGGCCAATTCCAGGATCATCCGCGAAGAACCGCCGGCAATGAGGCCGTGGCCCTTGCGCGCCGGCTTCAGACGCACCCGGGCGGCGCTGTATTTCGCCGTCACGTCGTAAGGGATCGAGCCGTCTTTGAGTGGTACGCTGAACAAATTCTTCTGGGCCTGACGCTTGCCTTTGGCCACGGCCGCCGCCACGTCCAAGCCCTTGGCCAGGCCGATGCCGACTCTTCCTTTTTCGTCGCCGATCGCGACCGTCGCCCGGAAACTGAAACGCTTGCCGCCGGCCATGACCCGGGTGACGCGGCGCACTTCAAGGACTTTTTCCTTGAACTCGCTCGATTTTTGCATTCTGGGACCGAAATTTTTTGCCATCCCTCACCCTTCAAAGATTACGCTTCCAAAAAAGCGGTCTTTGAGTATTAATGACCCTTTATAACTGACAATTGATTTTATCATAAACATTGTTTTATTGATTGGATTAAGCTTCATATCTTTGAAGGGTGAGGGGTTATAATTTTAAGCCGCCGGCTCTCGCGCCATCAGCCAAAGCCTTTACCCGACCGTGATACTGGTAGCGCCCCCGGTCCAAAACAGCCGTCTTCACGTTCAATTTCTGCGCTTTGGCCGCGACGAGCTCACCGATCTTCTTGGCCAGATCCGACTTCTTCGCTTTTTCCTTCAAATCCTTGGAAGAAACCGAAGCCAGTGTTTTGTGGGCACCGTCGTCGATCAGCTGGGCGTAAATATGGCGGTGGCTTCGGAAAACGGAAAGCCGCGGCTTTACGGCCGTCCCCCGGATCGCCGCCCGGACCCGGTTCTGCCTCCTTATTCTTTTTTTCATCAATAATCTTTTGGATTTCATATTCTTTTATGCCGCTGCCGTGCCGGTTGTCGCCGCTTTCTTGCCGGCCTTGCGCCGGATAACCTCATTCGCGTAATGGAAGCCCTTGCCCTTGTAAGGCTCGGGTTTTTTGAGCATCCGGATTTCCGCCGCCACCTGGCCGACCAAACCCTTGTCAAAACCTCTGATTTTCAAGATCGTGTTCTTTTCCACTTCGAAGGTGATGCCTTTGACCCCGGCGTACTTGACCGGATGGGAAAAGCCGAGGCTCAAAGCCAATCCTTCGCCGTCTTTGGCGATCCGGAAACCGACGCCTTCGAGCATCAAGGTTTTTTCAAAGCCCTCGGTCACGCCCTTCACGGCATTGGCCGCCAAGGACCGCAAAGTTCCCCAATTGCTCATTACCTGCTTCGTTTTCTTCGCGGGCTCAAGCGTCAGTTCGTTTTCCGCGATCACGGGCTTTATCCCTGGCAGGATCCGAAGATCGATTTCGCCCTTGGGGCCCTTGACCGCGATTTCCGTTTCCTTGATCTCGCAGGTCACGCCGGCGGGAATCTTGATTGGTTGTTTTCCTATCTTGGACATATTTTTATTTTATAGTGAGCTTGTCGAATCTACCAAATTTCAAAAAGCAATTGGCCGCCGACCTGTTTTTTCTTGGCGTCGCCGCCGGTCAGTAACCCCTTCGAGGTCGAAACGACGAGGGAGCCATGACCGCCTTTCACGCCCTTGAAATTTTTGTAGCTCGCGTAGAGTCGGCGCGAGGGACGGCTCAATAACTTGAGGCCCTGGATCGGCCGCTCCGGATTCAAATCGATCTCGATCACCCGCTTGGGCATTCGGCCCTTAACCTCGCTTTTCTTCACGAATCCCATCTTGGTCAAAAGTTCGACCAAAGCCATATCGAGTTTCGTAAAACGAACCTTGAGGGATTCCTTGCGGGCCGCCTGCGCGTTTTTGATTTTTATCATTAAATCGATATACATATGATTACCAAGAAGCTTTTTTCACGCCCGGAATTTCGCCCTTGCCCGCCAACTCCCGAAAACAGATCCGGCACATGTTGAAATCCCGCATATAGCCCCGTTTGCGGCCGCAGCGGAAACACCGCCGCACGATTCGGGAAGAATATTTCGGTTTTTTTCTCGCTCTCGCAATAACGGATGTTTTAGCCATAATTATTTTCTCGGTTTCGGTTTCAAGCCTTTTAAGGGTACTCCAAGAGAGTAGTAAATATCAATCGCCTTCGCGCGGTTGCGGGTCAAGGGAACGACCGTCACCTGCAATCCGAAATGGACTTTGGATTTTTCCGGATGAATCTCCGGGAAAACGTACTGCTCCCGGAAACCGACGTTCAGGCTGCCGCTGTGGTCGACATTCTGGAGATCAAGACCGCGGAAATCCTTGACCCGGGGAAAAACGACCTGGACGAGACGGGTCAGAAAATCTTCCATCCTTTTGCCGCGCAAAGTGGTCTCGAGGCCGATAATGTCGCCGACCCGCGTCTTGAAGCCGGCAATGGCTTTTTTCGCCTGCCGCGGCGCCGGTTTCTGCCCCGTAATCATGGCCGCTTCCTGCATCACTTCCGGCAAAAACTTGTCCGCAAAATGCGGCTGGGTGGAGTTTCGGCCCAAACCGATATTAACCACCACTTTTTCGATGTTTCTTCTGATCAAGTTAGATTGGAGCATGGCATTTTTTGCAAATTCTTGTTTTCTTCTCTTTATCGACCGCGTAGCCGATGCGGGTCGCCTTGCCGCAAGCCGGGCAGACGATCATCAGGTTCGAGACCGCCAGCGGCCGGAAAACCTGGACCACCTCCCCTTTTTCGCCCTGCCGCTTCGGCCGGACGTGCTTCTTGAAAATATTCAGGCCTTCAACCGTCGCTTTGTTGCTCTTAAAATCAACGTTCACAACCTTGCCGCTCTTGCCGCGGTCCTTGCCGGTCAAAATCTTCACATTGTCGCCTTTTTTTATTTTCATACCAGTTCTTCGGCCAGTGAGGCGATCGTATCATAACCTTTTTCCTTGATTTCCCGCGGAATCGGCCCGAAAATACGGGTCGCCCGGGGCTCTTTTTTGTCCACCAATACCACGGCATTGTCGTCGAAACGGACGTAAGAGCCGTCGCGTCGGCGCCAGGGATTATGCTGACGGACGATCAGGGCCCGGACAATATCCTTTTTCTTGACCTGCTTCCTGGGTTCGGCCACCCGGACCGAAGCGACGACGACGTCGCCGATCTGGGCGTAACGCCGCCGGCTCCCGCCCAATATCCGGAAACAGCGCACGGTCTTGGCGCCGCTGTTGTCTGCAACTTTAAGTATAGATCTTTCTTGTATCATAGTATTATTATCCGTCCCGATTTTACTTCCAGCGAAGCTGGAATTGTAAAATCGTGGATCCTCGATTCGTTAGCCACGCTTCGCGTGAAGTGAATCGGGACTACTTTCAAAATGGAACGTTCTTGGATCATGAATTTAAATTTTGCGGGTGATAACCCACCTTTTTTCGCGACTCAAAGGCCGGCTGGCTTCAATCATAACCTTGTCGCCGGTTTTATATTCGTTTTTCTCGTCGTGAGCCTTGAACTTGCTCGTCACCCGATAATATTTCTGATAGCGCTTGTGACGCTTCAGACCGTGGACGGCCACGACGCGCGTCTTCTGCATCTTATCCGAGACGACGACGCCTTCCAAATGCCTTTTTGTTACTTTGTTTTCTTGAGTCATGGGTTTATTTCTTTTCCTTTAAAATGGTGAGGATTTGGGCGATGCCTTTCTTGAGGTGGCGGATTTCGCGAATGTTCTTCACCTTGCCGGCCGCGAGATCGAACCGGAGCTGATTCAGCCTTTCCCTCAGCCCGTGCATTTCCTTATCGAGTTCCACCGCCGTCTTATTTTTATGTTCCTGCCATTCCTTTTGTTTCATCCCTCACCCTTCAAAGATCACGCTTCTAAAGAAGCGGACCTTTGAAATTAACGACCCTTTGCTGAAAATCGCTATTTTAGTTTTAAACATATCATGATTCATAGAATAAAGCTTCATATCTTTGAAGGGTGAGGGATTATTTTTCAATGAATTTGGTCTTGACCGGCAGCTTGTGGCCCGCCAAACGCAGGGCTTCATGGGCTGAACTGCGGCTCACGCCGTCAATCTCAAAAAGAATCCGGCCGGGCTTTACGACCGCCACGTAGTGATCAACATTGCCCTTGCCGCCGCCCAGGGTCACCTCCGGCGGCAGTTTGGTCACGGGCTTGTCCGGGAAGATCCTGATCCAGGTCTTGCCTTCCCTTTGGAGGGAGTGGGCAATGGCTTTCCGGGCGGCCTCGATCTGATTGGCCGTCACCCAGTGGGCCTCCAAGGACTGCAAGCCGAAATGGCCGAAGCTTAAATGAATGCCCCGGGTTTCCGTGAGACGCCGTTTGGAACGGCCTTTTTGCATCTTCCGATGTTTTTGCTTTTTGGGCTGCAGCATGGCTATCTTTTATTTTCTTTCTTCTCCTCGAAGACCTCGCCCTTGTAAAGCCAGACCTTGACGCCGACCGTACCGTAGGAATTGAAAGCCGTCGCTTCGCCGTAATCGATCACGGCCCTCAAGGTCTGGAGCGGCATCCGGCCATTAGCCAGCCAATCCGTTCTCGAAATTTCCGCGCCGTTCAAGCGGCCCGATAATTTTATTTTCGCGCCTTTGATCTCCCGGTTCTGCATCAGCGTGTCCAAATGGCGCTTCATCACCCGGCGGTAAGGCAAACGCTTCTCGATGTCGAAAGCGATCTGCTGGGCCTCGACGGCCGCCGAAATTTCCGACCGCTTCAGCTCCTCGATATTCAAATTCAAACTGAACTTCTTCACGATCTTGTTTTTGCGGCGCAAGGCCCCGAGCGCCTTCAAAACCGCTTCTTTCAGTTCTTCGATGCCCTTGCCGCCGCGGCCGATGATGAGGCCGGGCCGGCTGGCTTTAATGATGATTTTTAAATCGTCGCCCGTCCGCTCGATTTCTACGGAGTGGATGCCGGCAGCGAGGATCTTCTCCTTCACGATCTGCCGGACCAAATGATCTTCCTCCAGGAAAAATCTAAGCGACCGCTTCGGAAACCAGCGGCTGGACCAAGGCAAGGTGATGCCTAATCGAAATGAATTTGGTTTTATTTTTTGGGCCATGTCGTTTTAAATCGATTTGCGCTGGAAAACCTTCCGGAAAAAACCCGGACCGGACCGGCCGCTTTTCTTGATGTTTTCGGCCGCCTGCCTTTCCTTCGGAATTTCCGGCTTCTTTTCGGCCGTTTCTTTTTCCTTCATGGCCATTTTATCTTTATGGCTCAGTTTCTTCTTCTTCGGTTTTTCCGGCATCGTGAAGCGCGGCGCTTTCAGCTTGTCCGAAACGCCTAAAACTAAGGTCACGTGACTCGTCCGCCGCTCCAAGGGCGATGCGCTGCCCCTCGCCCGCGGCAGCCATCTTTTCGTTTTCGTGCCCTGATCAACCCGAATTTCCTTGATGAAAAGCTTGGCTGTTTCAATCTTGAAATTATTCTCGGCGTTGGCGACGGCCGAACGCAAAAGCTTCGCAAGAATCAAGCCCGCCTTCCTCGGCGAAAGCATCAGCTTCGCCTGCGCTTCATTCACGTTCAGTCCGCGAATGGCGTCGGCGACAAGCCGCGTCTTCCGGGGCGTCGAGTGAACGTAATTCAATTTTGCCGTAACCGTTTTTTCCATGTTTATTTGCCCGGAGCGGGTTTGACCGGCGCGGCCGGAGCGCTCCCTTCCACAGCTTTTTGCTCCAATTCTTTCTGCATTTTGCCGCTGTGCTTCGTGAATTTCCGCGTCGGCGAAAATTCGCCCAGGCGGTGGCCGATCATGTCTTCATTCACCTTGACCTCGATGAAATTCTTGCCGTTGTGAACGCCAAAAAAATAGCCCACCATTTCCGGCGATATCTCCGAGTCGCGCGCCCAAGTCTTGATCATGGTCTTGCCGTCAGGTTGGACCTTGGCAAGTTTTTTCAACAACTTCGGGTCGACGTATGGACCTTTTTTGGCTGAACGGGACATGTTATTTTTTTCTGCGCTTCAATATCAAATTAGTTGACCATTTCTTCTTGTTCCGGGTTCTCCGGCCGCCAGTAATCTTACCCCATTTCGTTTTCGGGCGTCTAGTTCCACGCTGGGTCCGGCCTTCGCCGCCGCCGTACGGATGGTCGCGCGGATTCATGACCGAGCCTCTCACGGTGGGCCGCACGCCCATCGCCCGATTCCGGCCGGCCTTGCCGATAACCATCAGATTGTGTTCGGCGTTCGAAAGCTGGCCAATCGAAGCGTAAGCTTCCCAGGAAATTTTCCTGACCTCGCCCGACGGCATTTTCAAATGAGTATAGCCCTCTTCGTTGGCCAAAACTTGGATGCTCGAGCCGGCCGAACGGGCCAGCTGGCCGCCCTTGCCGGACAGCATTTCCACGTTATGGACAAAAGTGCCGACCGGAATCCGCTTAAGCTGTGTCCGGTTACCGATCTCAAAAGTGCAGTCCGCCGAAACAACGATCTTGTCCCCGACTTTGAGCTTTTGGGGAGCGAGGATATACCGGCGCTCGCCATCCGCGTAAACGATCAAAGCGATGAAAGCCGTGCGGTACGGATCGTATTCGATCGTCTCCACCCTGGCCGGCACGTTGAATTTAACCTGCTTGAAATCGATCAGGCGGTAAATGATCTTGTTGCCGCCGCCCTGGTGACGCATGGTGATCCGGCCCTGGTTGTTGCGGCCGGCGTGGGACTTGAGACGCCGGGTCAAATTTTTAAGCCTCGGCGATTTCGACAAACTGGCGTAATCAACCGTGGAAAAATTCCGGTGGCCGGCACTCGTGGGTTTGGATTCTTTCATGATTAAGCAATTTCTATTTTATTGCCGGCGGCCAAAGTGACGATCGCTTTTTTGAAATCCGAACGCCGGCCCAGGTTGCGGCCCAGCCTTTTGGTTTTGCCCTGCTGGCGGATGATGTTCACCGTTCGAACGACGACGTTATAGCGGTGGGCCACCGCTTTTTTTATCTCCGGCTTGTTGGCGTGAAGATTCACGATGAAAACGTACTGGTTCTTGCCGTGCAGAGAATGCGCCTTTTCGCTGGTCCAGGGCTTCCTGATCAAAACGCGGCCGTCGGAAAGAAGCGGCTTCAAAGCCTTTATTTCGGCCGGGGTGGCGGCTGGCGCCGCTTTTTCTTTTTTGGTTTTGTCTTTTTTGAAAAGGCTCATGTCTTTACTTCGCGAAAGCCTCGACTGCTCCTTTTTCGACTAAAATATTCTTGGCCGCCAGGCAATCGTAGACATTCAGCGATTCGGGATTCGCGATCGTCGTCTTCGGAATGTTGCGGGCCGCCAAAAAAATATTCCGGTTGCCTTTTTCGGCGATGAGAAGCGTGGCGCCGGGTTTTTTGAAAAAATTGCCGAATATCTTCGCGGCCCCACTGGTTTTCGGCTTTTCCAACTTCAGATTGTCGATCACGAAAAGTTCCTTGTCATGCGTTTTCTTCGAGAGCGTCGAATAAAGGGCAAGCCGCTTCATTTTCTTGTTTATCTTCTTGGAAAAATCCCTGTCTTTTCTCGGACCGTGGGTAACGCCGCCGCCGACCCAGATGGGCGAGCGGCTGGAGCCGGCCCGGGCCTGACCCGTATGTTTTTGAGCATGGGGTTTTCGGCCGCCGCCGCGGACTTCGCCCCGCGTTTTCACGTGAGCCAGGGGTTTCCGAACATTGGCCAGCTGGGCGACCAAAACCTGCTGCACCAAAGTCGGCCGCCATTTGGCGTTGAAAACGTTTTCCGGCAAATCGATCTTGCCGACCACTTTATTTTCCTGATTGTAAACTTCAGTCGTCATGCTAGATTTTTGAAATCTCGAGCTTGGTTTTTTTCATGCCCGGCACCGCGCCCTTCACGAGAATGTCCCTTTCCTCCTCCAAAAGGCTCACGATCGGCAGTCTCAAGGTTATCCGGTCCTGACCCATATGGCCGGCCATGCGGCGGCCCGGGAGCACTCTCTGCGGTGCGGTCGAACCGATGGAGCCCGGGGCCCTTTGCCGGTTTTTCTGGCCGTGGGTCTGCGGCCCGCCGTGAAAGCCGTGACGCTTCACCACGCCCTGAAAACCCTTGCCTTTGGAAAGGCCGGAAATTTTCACTTTTTCCCCTTCCTTCATTTCGGCGACGATCGCCACGGCGTCATCTTTGCCAAAGCGAAGAACCGTGACGGGAATCACTTTGTCGTTCTTCCAAATCTGAGTCATTTTCAATTTTTGAACGATGAATTTGGCCATAATCCTGCCGAAGATAACAAAAAACTGGGCTAAACCCAGCTCTCTCGACGTTCGAATCAATTACAAGCTTAAACCGAGGGGGGCCCGTCGAGGGCGCCATCCCTTTTGCAACCGGTCGCTTGATAATTTCACAAAAAACATCTTAGAGCCGCTTGCTGGCCGATGAGCCAGCACGTCTAAAATCTTAAGCTATTTCGTTGATTTCGTCAATCCCCATCCTCCTTTTTAATCTTGGCTGGGAATTGGATTGAGATTTAGTTTTCGAAGCGAAGGTCAAGCCGGGAAAAGCGTGTAAGACTCGGCCAAGCGGCCCAGAGCGCGCGCTTTTCCCGGCTTGACCAAGCTTTTCCGATCACGCGATCCTGAAACGAAAAACCCGCCTCATCGGCGGGTTTTTCTTTAGCCCATTTTAATCTCGACGTCCACTCCGGCCGGCAGGTTCAAATCGGTCAGGGATTCGATGATCTTCTGCTCCGGATTCATTATATCCAAGAGCCTCTTATGAACCCTGATCTCGAACTGCTCGGCTGATTTCTTATGGACGAAGGTTGAGCGATTGACGGTATAGCGGCGCATTTCGGTGGGCAATGGAATGGGACCCACCACGTCGCCGCCCTGCCGGCGGATCGCTTCGATTATCTGACGCAGAGAATTATCAATGAGCTTGGCATCGTAAGCCTTCACTCTTAATCTCAATCTTTCTTTTTGAAGTTGCTCTTCTTTTTTAGCCATTATGATACTGGACTATATTGCGGATTAGCTTCGATCGCAATATCGTTTTGGTCATTACTTCAGGATCTTCGTGACGGCGCCGGCGCCTACGGTCTTGCCGCCTTCGCGGATGGCAAACCTTTGCTTTTCTTCGAGGGCGACAGGAGCGATCAATTTCACGGTCAGTTTCACGGTATCGCCGGGCATCACCATTTCGATGCCTTCCGGCAAAATCGCTTCACCGGTCACGTCCGTCGTTCTGATGTAGAACTGCGGCTTGTAACCCTTGAAAAACGGCGTGTGCCGACCGCCTTCTTCCTTGGAAAGGACGTAAACCTCGGCTTCGAACTCGGTATGCGGCGTAACCGATCCCGGTTTTGCCACCACCTGGCCCCGTTCCACGTCTTCTTTCTTCAAACCGCGGAGCAGAACGCCGACGTTGTCGCCGGCCCGGCCCTCGTCCAATGTCTTCTGGAACATTTCAATGCCGGTCACAACCGTTTTCTGGGTCGGTTTAATGCCGATGATTTCCACTTCCTCGTTCACTTTGGCGATGCCTCTTTCCACCCGGCCGGTCACAACCGTGCCGCGGCCTTCGATCGAGAAAATGTCCTCGATGGGCATCAGGAACGGCTTGTCAATGTCGCGGACCGGATCGGGAATATAATCGTCCAAGGCCTTCACCAAATCCAAGATCGGCTTGGCGGCTTCTTCGTCAACGGTTTTCGCCTCCAACGACTTGAGGGCGGAACCGCGGATGACCGGAGTCGCATCACCGTCAAAGTGATACTTCTTCAAAAGCTCCCGGACTTCGGACTCAACGAGATCAATCAATTCCTTGTCGTCCACCATGTCGCACTTATTGAGGAACACCACAATCTTCGGCACACCGACTTGGTAAGCCAAAAGAATGTGTTCCCGCGTCTGCGGCATCGGACCGTCGGTGGCGGCGACGACGAGAATCGCGCCGTCCATCTGGGCCGCTCCGGTAATCATGTTCTTGATGTAGTCGGCGTGGCCGGGCGCGTCAATGTGCGCGTAGTGGCGCTTGTCCGACTCGTATTCCGAGTGATGTAAGGCAATGGTAATGCCCCGGGCTTTTTCTTCCGGCGCATTGTCGATCATGTCTACCGACTCTTCCTTCTTGGCCAATCCCTTCATATGAAGGATATGGGTAATGGCCGCGGTCAAAGTGGTTTTGCCGTGGTCAACGTGACCAATCGTGCCGACGTTAACGTGCGGCTTGGTTCGCTGGAATTTTTCTTTTTCTGCCATTTTTTTATTTATTTTATTGAGTTTTTCGACCTATTTGTAAATGCAAGCATAATATTATCAAATCCCCCCAAAATGTCAATTGCAAAGGCTTTTCCACAGCTCCGTTATTTTCTCTTGCCCTCGATTATTTGCTGAGCGATGTTGCCGGGCACTTCTTCATAATGGGAAAATTCCATGTTGAAAGAACCGCGGCCCTGGGTCATGGAACGGATGGCCGTGGCGTAACCGAACATTTCCGAGAGCGGCACGTCGGCGTCGATCACCCGAACCGTCCCCCGCTCGCCCATCGCTTTGATCTTGCCGCGCTTCGCCGATAGATCGCCGGTCACGTCGCCAAGAAAATCGGGCGGCACGATCACCTGCACTTTCATGATCGGCTCGAGTAAGACTAGCTTCGCTTTGCGCGTCGCTTCCTGCAGAGCCATTGAACCGGCGATTTTGAAAGCGAACTCCGACGAATCCACTTCGTGGAAAGAACCGTCGTATAAAGTCACTTCCAAATCGGTCAAAGGATAGCCGGCCAAGACGCCTTTTTGGACGGCTTCCTCAATGCCTTTCTCGACGGCCGGAATGAATTCCTGGGGAATGGCGCCGCCCTTGATCGCATCAATAAATTCAAAGCCCTTGCCGCGCTCCAAAGCTTTCACTCTCAAGAGAACGTCGCCGTATTGGCCGCGGCCGCCGGACTGACGGATATATTTTCCTTCGGCCTCGGCCGTGCCCTTCACGGTTTCCTTGTAAGCGACTTGGGGTCGGCCGACATCGGCTTCAACGTTGAATTCCCGCTTCATACGGTCAACGATGATCTCTAAATGGAGCTCACCCATGCCGGAAATAATTGTCTCGCCGGTCTCAATATCACCGGCCACCCGGAAAGTCGGGTCTTCCTCGCCCAAACGGTGCAAGGCAATGCCCATTTTTTCCTGATCGGCTTTCGTCTTCGGCTCGATGCGCACGGAAATGACCGGTTCGGGAAAGACGATGTTTTCGAGAACGATCGGATGGTCCGGATCAACGAGGCTGTCCCCGGTCGTCGTATTCTTGAGGCCGACCAAAGCGCCGAGGTCGCCCGCGTAAATTTCTTCCGCTTCTTCCCGGTGATTGGCGTGCATCCGGACGATCCGGCCGACGCGCTCCTGATTATTCTTAGTCGCGTTCAAAATGTAACTGCCGCGCTTCATCACGCCGGAATAAACCCGGAAAAACGTAAGGGTGCCGACGAAAGGATCAGAAGCGATCTTAAAGGCTAATGCCGACATCGGTTCCGCGTCATCGGCTTTTCTTTCTTCTTCTTCGTGCGTATTAGGATTCACGCCCTTGACCGGCGGCAGTTCGACGGGCGACGGCAAGTAATCCACGACGGCATCCAAAACCAACTGGACGCCTTTGTTTTTCAAAGCCGAACCCACCAAGACCGGCACCAGAGTGTTCGCAATCGTCGCCTTGCGCAAAACCATTTTTAAATCTTCCAAAGACGGTTCCTGACCGTCCAAATAAGCGTGCAAAAGCTTGTCGTCGTGCTCCACGATCTTTTCGATCAGATGGTGACGTTTTTCCTGCGCTTCCTTCATTAAATTCTCCGGCACTTCGCCTTCGATCACCCGCTCGCCTTTTTCGCCCTCGAAACGGAAAGCTTTCATTTTGAGCAGGTCCACCACTCCTTCAAAAGTTCCTTCGATGCCGATCGGAATCTGCAAAGCGACGGCCTGGGGCGTAAGCCTCTCCAAAATCGAACGAAAACTGTGTTCAAAGCTCGCGCCCATCCTGTCCAACTTGTTGATGAAGCAAAGCCGCGGCACTTTGTACTCGTCGGCGTAATGCCAGTTGGTTTCGGATTGCGGTTCCACACCGGCCACGCCGTCAAAAACGACAACAGCGCCGTCAAGGACGCGGAGGGACCGCTTCACCTCCACCGTAAAATCAATGTGGCCCGGCGTATCGATTAAATTGATGCAATGCTCGAATTTCTTCTCGCCTTTTCGGTAAGTCGGCGTCCAAAAGCACGTCGTCGCGGCCGAGGTGATCGTAATGCCCCGTTCCCGCTCCTGTTCCATCCAGTCCATCACCGTATCGCCTTCGTGAACTTCACCGATCTTGTGGGAAACGCCGGTATAAAAAAGCACCCGCTCCGAAACGGTCGTTTTGCCGGCATCAATATGCGCAATTATGCCTATATCACGGACTTTATCTATAGGATATTGTCTTGGCATGTTTTTAATTAAATTAAATTTGAGAACAGCATATTGATGCCGAAAAGGGGGTCGGGGAAAAAGTAAGAGGTTTTCCCCGTGTAGGAAAACAGCGAGCGGAGCGAGCGCCAGAAACCAGGGGTTTCTGGGGAGATCCGATGAATATCGGAGCGACGCGAAATGTGGGCAATTATCCCTATATCCCTAACTTTTTCCATTGGGTACTGTCGAGGCATGGAGAAATTCAATTTATCTGAGGAAACTCGCGAAAGCCCTGTTCGCTTCGGCCATCCGGTGCGTATCCTGTTTCTTTTTAATGGCCGCGCCCTCGTTCTTGGCCGCCAGGATCAATTCGTCGGCTAATTTCTCGGCCATGGGTTTGCCTTTCTTGGCGCGGGCAGCCGTAATGATCCAATGAGTTGAAAGAAAAAACTGCCGCTCCGGCCGCACTTCGCGCGGAATCTGGTAATTGGCGCCGCCGATCCGGCGGGAAGCGACCTCGAGCATCGGCTTGGTATTCTCCAGGGCTTTCTCGAAAACCTTCACCGGATCTTCCTTGGTAATCTCTTTTATTTTTTCGAGTGCTTCGTAAAAAACTTTCTCGGCTGTCGCCCGCCGGCCCTCGTTCATCAAATAATTTATAAACCGCCCGATATCAACGCGGTTCTCCCGATAATCCGGCTCGTGAACCCGCCGCTTGTAATAACTTCTTTTTCGCATAGCTTATTTCGCTTTCGGACGTTTCGATCCGTATTTTGAACGCTGTTGTTTTCTTTCGACGCCTTGGGTATCCAAAATTCCCCGCACGATGTGGTAACGGACGCCGGGCAGGTCCTTGACCCGGCCGCCTCTGATCATCACGACCGAGTGCTCCTGCAAATTGTGGCCTTCGCCGGGGATGTAAGCCGTAACTTCCATGCCGTTCGTAAGCCGAACCCTCGCCACTTTGCGCAGGGCCGAGTTCGGTTTTTTGGGCGTGGTCGTGAAAACCTTGAGACAAACGCCTCTTTTGAAAGGCGATGGTGAATTGACCGGGCGATTTTTGATGTAATTAAAATAAGAGGCCAGGGCCGGCGTTTTGACCTTGCTGAAAATCCTCTTGCGGTTTTTCCTTACTAATTGATTGACTGTCGGCATTGAACTAATAATTTAGCAGATTCCTCAAAAATGTCAATAAAATCATATTGAACTGCCGGTCAAAATCCGGAAAAGGAAAAAAATAATCGGTTGAATCAATTGAAAACCAAAAAAAATGAAGAGCAGCACCAGAAAAAAACCGGATTGTTCCAAAAAGGCCTTGACCGGGTAAGCGCTCTTGGGCAAAAGCGCGAAAAGAACTTTGGAGCCGTCCAGGGGCGGCAAGGGCACCAGGTTAAAAACCATGAGGAGCAGATTGATCAGAACGACGATGCCGAGCAGATCCGGCAAAGCCGCAAAAGAATTCTGCGCCAACCCGCCGCTCAAACGGTAAAGAACCGAGAAAACCCCGGCAATTACGAGATTGCTGACCGGGCCAGCCGCCGCAATCAATCCGCCGTCGCGCTCCGGATGCTTCAAATTATAGGGGTTGTAAGGCACTGGCTTGGCCCAGCCCAACATGAAACTGCCGCCCGATATCAAAAAAAGCATCAAGGGCAAGATCAAAGAGCCGAACCATTCGAGGTGCTTCAAGGGATTCAGGGTCAGCCGGCCGGCCAAGCGGGCCGTCGGATCGCCGAGATGATCCGCCACAAAGCCGTGCGCCACTTCGTGGATCACGGCCGAAAACAAGAGCACGACTAATTGAAAAACGATCAAAACTAACATCTTTCAGTCTAATTATATATAATGAGCTGAATGAAACAAAATAATCGGGAAATCTACGTTTTGATCGGCGGCCTTTTCATTCTCATGCTAGTCGGTTTTTATTTCACCTTGAACAAACTAAGCACCTTGAGCAGGGATTTCCAGAATTTCGAATCCCAAACCCGATTGCAGAACCAGATCAATAATTTTCCGGCAGCGACGACCACGCCCAGCGAAGCCGATCAATCGGCTCCGACCGCCGACGCTACGAGCGAGGTGGTCATTCCGACGTCGATCATCTTCAACGCTTCTTCAAGCCCGGTCCTTACGCCCCAAACCAACCTCACGGTGACGGTAGAAAACGTTGCCAAGGCTCAGGACGGCACGATTACGGTCAATGTCAAAATTTTCAGCAGCGAAGCCGGTTCTTACAGCGCGATTGACGCGAAGGGCCTTTTCGAACTCGTTGACCTGAACGGCTCCAACCAAAATCCCCTGAGCGCGACCGACTCATTCAATTCCATACCGCCCCAAAACGCGGTCACGGGATCCCTGACCTTTAAAACCGATCCCCGGAACACGACCGTTATTTTGCAGATCGGCGGCGGCGACCAGATAAGATTTTACCAGTTCGATTTCGTCAAACAGAACTATAAAGAGATGATTTTGGGTTGACCCCGTCACCAGATCGAGCGCTGCAACGCTTGGCCGTTTTCCTGAAATAGCGATGTTTTCATTCGCAATTTATGATTTTTAATTTTAAACACCTAAATTATCCTCGGGCGTTGTAGAAAACGAAGCGCTCGGCTCGGTGCGGGGTTGACAAAAAACAAGACAAACCCTAATCTAAAACGACTATGCGCGCTTGTGCCCGTTGCGGAAAATCGTATACCCTAGGCGGAACGCGGAAACTTCTCCGCGGCCATTACAATCCGACCGCCTCGCCAAGAAAGAAAGCCAACCTCCAGTGGACGCGGCTTTTTAACACCGGCTCGGCGAGCTCAAGTTCCGGCAAAACGGGTAAAAGGATTTTGGTCTGCACGAACTGCCTCCGCACCTTGACCAAAAAGCAGAAATAATCATTTTCCCGCTCACGTCGGGCTGTGAACAGAGCTTGCATCCCGGGCATTCGGACAGAATAATTATGAGTTATAATCATTCTGCTCCTCTCTACGGGCTGTAGTATACCGGTAGTACGCATGCATGGGGTGCATGTAGACCGGGTTCGATTCCCGGCAGCCCGACAAATAGAAATTGCGTAAAGCAATAACCCCAGCCTTGCTAACTGCAACTGGGGTTATATCGCCCGAACCGTAGGATGTCATCGGTTGAGGAGCCAGGCGCCGACGGCGATACCGGCGACGACGACGAATCCAATCAACCACTTCGGCCACCTTGCCGGCTTCTCATTCGCTTCCTGGAACGGCTGGAACCTCGGCTTCGCGGACATCAGATCCTCCTGTGGCGGAACGGAATACGACAACGATCTGATTAAAACCTACCAGACAAAAAGAGATGATTCAAGATGGTGGTGAAACGCGGCCCCAAGATGAGGCCGCGTTTGTCAGTATCAATCGCCAGACTTCGCGTTCCTCTTCGCGGGAAAGCGGAGTGTAGCATTCTTCCGGCAGGCTGGCAGGCGTCACCCTGGTAACGCCCTTCTGGAAAACGACGATCACGGACTCGCTGCCGTTCCCGCCAATCGTCCTTATTTCCCGATTGATGAACGAAACGAGCATCGTGATATCCAGCAGTTTCATGGCCGTGGACATCTGCGGCAGAAGATAGCCGAAGAAAACCCTGTCCTGGCCGAGAAAACGCACCGAAACCTTGAACACGCTGATCTCCACTCATTGCCTCCGGTAGGGGTAGGAACCGAGAATATAATAAATCCTTCCGGCGTTCCTGACCAGTCTTTATAGCTTAAGCTTCGCTTTTTCTTCCTGAATGATTTTCTCGTCGATTTTATTGAAAAGGGGTTTGGTTTTGCCGATCTTGATCCCGGCAATTGATTCCCTGATTTCTTTTTCTTCGTCTGTCGGCCAATTTTCAAAATTAGCGCCTAAGATTTCGCCGAGTTTTTTTGTCGCTTCGGGCAAAAGCGGCTTTATCGTCAAAAGCAGGGCCAGAACGATGAAAACGGCGTTTTCCATCACGGCCTGGAATTTCTTCGGTTCTTTCTCTTTCAAAAACCACGGCTCTTCCGAAGCCAGATATTTGTTGCCTTCGTGGGAAATGGCGAGGACGAATTCCAGATATTTCTTGAATTCCGCCTGACCCAAAGAATCTTTCGCGCCACGCACGAACTGAACTATTTTCTCGGCCAGCTTTTTATCTATATTTTTGCCGTCGAATTCCAACGCTTGGGCCAGGGTCAAAGTCCGGTTCACGAAATTGCCCAAATTGCCTATCAGGATCTCGTTGTTCTTGCCCACGAAATCCGCCCAGGTAAAATCGGTGTCGGCCGATTCCGGCGCGATCAGGGTCAGATAAAAGCGCAAAGCATCCAACCCGTAAGTTTCCACGAAATACTTCGAATCTATTATGATGCCGCGCGACTTGGAAAATTTCCTGCCCTCCAAATTCAAAAACTGGTTGATGACCGGCAAATCGGGCAGATGCAGCTTTTCGTCAAAAGCATGGAGCTGGCCCGGCCAAAACAAAGTGTGAAAAACCAGATTGTCTTTCCCCATAAAATAGGCGTGGATTGCGTCCTTGTCATACCACCAATCTTCCCACTGCTTTCCTTGTAATTCGGCCCATTCGAGGGACGCGGAAAAATAGCCGATGACGGCCTCAAACCAAACGTAAATCCTCTTATGCTCGTAATTGTCTATCCGGAGTTCTTTCGGGATCCGCTCGATCGGAATTTCCACGCCCCAATCCAAATCTCTCGTGATGGCCCTCGGCTTCAAGCCGGTTTTAAGCCAGCCTTCTGTTTCCTTAAGAACCCAATTGCGCCAACCCTCCCTGCCCGCAACGTATTTTTCCAAAAACGGCTGGAGTTTCGGCCAATCAAAAAAATAATGTTCGGTCGGTTTCAGCGCCGCCGGTTTTCCGGAAGTCCTGTTTTTCGGATTCTGCAGTTCGCCCGGGCTCAAAACCCGGCCGCAATTTTCGCATTGGTCGCTTCGCGCTTCGGCAAAACCGCAATGCGGGCATTTACCTTCGACATACCGGTCCGGCAAAAATCTTTTTTCTTCCGGCGAATAATACTGCTCGGTTTCCTTTTTGAAGATCAACCCCCGCTCCAACAATTTCACGAAAAAATCCTGCACGATTTTTTTATGATTGGGGTTGTCGGTTTTGGTGTAAAGATCAAAACTGATGCCCAGCTCTTTCAAAAGTTCAATATTCCTTGCATGATATTCCTTAACCACTTCTTCGGGACTCACCTTCCTCTTGTCGGCTTCGAGCGTAATCGGCGTGCCGAAACAATCCGAACCCGATACCATAAGCACATCATTCCCGAGATAGCGGTGGAAACGCGCAAAAATATCCGCTGGCAGGAGATAGCCGGCCGGGTGACCGATATGGATATCGCCGTTCACGTAGGGCCAAGCGACACCGATAAAAACTTTCTTTGGCATATTTGAATTATATAACCCCTCCTTAAATTTCACCATTTTAATCGCTTTTGCAGTTTAACGCCGTTTCCGAAGAGATAATCCCTAAAATAATCTACTATTATATCTGACGATCGTCAGATATAATAGTATTGGAATTGACCGAAGAAAATAATACGGCGTGTTCAATAGCACGCCGTATTATTTGAATTTATTTTTAAAAATCGAGAAACTAAAATCCCGTTCTTAGATGATTCCCGGCTAGAATTAAGGTGGGTTTCCTCAATCTTACGCCAAGGCGCAAGACGATTCGGAATCCCTGTAAGAAATCATTTGATCCGGAATCTTCAGAACGGGACTAATTTAATTATACCGTCCCCACAGGACCGCAAACGGCCGCCTGTGCATAAAAAATTGACAAAACCGGCCAAAAATTACGGCCGCCGAACAGTTCTAGCGATTACCCTTGATAATGGCGTCTACTTGTTTGATCTCATCTAAGATCCCGGGAATAATCTTGTATTTTTCCCCTTCCTGGATAGTAATCCAAGCCGAATCAACTATGTCCTTTCCCAAAACCACTTCCCCGCTCTGATAACGGCACCAATAAGAGAGGACCAGAACAGGAATATTGTCCGGCCGGATAAAAGTCATATCCGTCAAATAAGCAACATCCTTGACTTCCAGGCCGGCTTCTTCCTGAATTTCTTTCTTTAAGGTAAAAGCAACAATATTGTACCAATCATCGGTATTCGGAGTCTTCGGAAGCAATTCGTATTCATGCCGTACTAATTTCCCGCCCGGCACGGTCCAATAACCGGGGTAGGCCACTTCCCTTTCCGAACGCTTTAAAATGAGATACTTGCCGTCTTTCTCGATGATGCCGGTAATGACAACGATATGCAATCTTGGGTCTGGTTTGTTTTCCATAATTATTCCAAGATGCCGTCCAGATTCACGTCGTAGAGTATTTCCTCGCTCACCAATCTGTAGTTTATCAATTCTTTTTCATTGAACCACAAAACTATCTCCTTTTCCGCTTCCTCCGGCGAACCGGAAGCGTGAATGATGTTCCGCACAGCCCGGCCGTCAATATCCGAAACCTCATAGGAGTCGATCGTGAGATCGCCCCGAATCGTACCGACGTCCGAGGTTAAGGGTTCGGTGCCGCCCGTGATCTTCCGGACAATGCCCACGGCGTGCATACCCCGCCAAACCATGGCTACGACCGGACCTGAAACCATATAACGCTTTAAATTGTTCAAAATAATCTCGGTAATCTTCAAGGGATCTTCCGATGGCGGCTTCTTGCCCTTTTTCCGGTAAGAATCGATTGTTTTCTGGCCGGTCTTCACCCGCCACTCCGGATCGATAAGATAATGCTTCTCGATCAATTCCTTGGTCGGCACAAACATTTTCAAACCCACAAGTTTCAAGCCGCTTTGTTCATAGCGTTTTATCACCTCGCCTATCAAACCGCGCTGAACCCCGTCCGGCTTTATCAAAACTAATGTTCTTTCTTTTCTGGGATGATCCATGTCAGTCTTTTTCACCTATTTTCAAATGCAGCTCTTTTAATTGACCCTTTGAAACCTCGCTCGGCGCTTCAGTCATAAGGTCGCGACCGTCGCCGGTTTTGGGCAAGGCGATCACCTCCCGGATATTCGGCTCGTTCTCGAGGATCATGACGAGCCGGTCCAGACCCCAGGCAATGCCGCCGTGCGGGGGCGTGCCGAAGGAAAATGCCTGCAGCATATGGCCGAAATTTTCATTAATCTTTTTATCGTCCATGCCCATGATGGAAAGGACGGCTTTCAAGGCATTGGGTTTGTGGTTACGGATGCTCCCGCCGCCGATTTCCCAGCCGTTCAAAGCAATGTCGTACTGGCTCGCGATGATTTTGGGAATGTTTTTTTGCGCGAGCAAATCCGCCATAAATTCGTCCTTGGGCGCGGAAAAAGGATTGTGCGTGAAGGTCCAAACTTCTTTAGAAGTTTGTGGTGAGCCTGTCGAACCACTACCGCTCGACCCTTCGACGAGCTCAGGGTGAGCTCGTTTCGATTCTGGCTCTACTCGCTCAAAGAACGGAAAATCAATGATCCAGCAAAAAGCCAGAAGATTTGGGTCATTCTTATCCTTTCTTAAATCCGGCCGGTCATTGCCGTATTTTTTCACTACTTCCTCGTAAGTCAGGCGCGGAAAAGGAATTTCCTGGATTTTCTTTTCGGGATAGAGCTTTTGGATGATGGCAATGAGGAGTTTTTCGTTCAATTCCATCACGTCCTCGCGCTTCACAAAGCTCATCTCAAGATCCAACTGGGTAAATTCGGGCTGGCGGTCGCCGCGCGTATCCTCGTCCCGGAAACACCGGGCGATCTGGTAATAGCGCTCGAAGCCGGCCACCATCATCAACTGTTTGTACTGCTGGGGCGCCTGGGGCAAAGCGTAGAATTTACCGGGATGGAGCCGGGCCGGCACGAGATAATCCCGCGCTCCCTCGGGCGTGGACTTGCCCAGGATCGGCGTTTCGATTTCCGTAAATTCCTCGTTATCCAAAAAACTCCGGATGAAATTGATCAGCCTTGAGCGATGCCGGATATTCTTCTGCAAGCGCGGCCGCCGCAAATCCAGATAGCGATATTTCATCCGCACTTCTTCGCTGACATCCAAGCCTCCGGTTGCCACGTCAAAAGGCGGCGTTTCCGCTTTGGCCAATATTTCCAAATTTTTGGCCGAGATTTCATAATGGCCGCTGGGGATTTTAGAATTTTCCATTCCTTTCGGCCGTTTGCGCACCTCGCCTTTCAAATCGATCACGAACTCGGAACGCAAGCTATCCGCTTTTTCATGCAAGGCCTTATCGGCAAAAACCACCTGGGCCAAGCCGCTCCGGTCCCGAAAATCAATGAAAATCAGCTTGCCGTGGTCGCGCCGCGTTTCTACCCAACCGGCCAGTTCGATTTCCTTGCCTTCGAATTTTTCGATATCTTTAGTTAAAACCCGAGCCATTTGTATGGTCTTATTCTAACTTATTTCGCTAAAAATTCTAGTTTGACGATACTAATCATAAGAATAGAATAAATTCGCAAATGAACTTTAAGCCCAAATTATCAACTGCCCCCATAGACAAAAGAGCGAATTTTTATGACGTTTTCGGAGATTATCTGGAAAAGCATAAATGGTTACATGTTCGCGGAATAGCGAATAAAAATATACCAACGATAACACTTAAAGGACTACAAGAAGCAAAAGAGAACGCAGCAAAAGTGCTCATAAAAGAATACTCAGCAAATCCATCAGTAAAAGACTTCAGGATAAATATCGAAACAGCAATAAAAAATCAAGGCAAAAAAACTAACGATTCTTTATCAGAGGCGATTCTAGCCACAGCGAAAAACCTAGAAATCGTGGAAAAATTCACTGAAGCCGCTTCAATATTTACTGAAAGCATGTTAATGACCGGTTCAAATGCATGGGGACCATTCTACGCCGTAAAAGGAAAATCTGACATTGATTTGTTGATAACCGGGGATTTAAACCAATTGAACCAAGTAGTCGATAATTATGTATCGGAAAGATTAATAGAACCTCACGAAAAACAAAGATTCGCTGTGTACAGAAAACTTTATGAAGAAAAAAAGGTAGATCAATTTTCGTTAATCTCTAACTATAAAAATACTGCCGTAAGCTTAGATTTTCTTCCAATAGAATTGGTCAAAGATATGGCCGATCTTAATCCATTAATAACACGCTCTTATAAAGATGATTTGGGTCTGATTAATGTAAGAATCGTAAGAGAGTTTAGGCCAAATATGCCAAGAGCTGAAGGTTATACGATAGACAATTTAAGAGGATCAAAAAACGCAATTTTTCACTCTAATTTTGAAAAAATAAAATACAAACAGAATATAATTGGTTATCTTTCTGAGACTTTAGTTGATGGACAAGCAATTTATAATAAAAAACCAACCTACTTCCTGGGCGTGATGTCTTTCTTTTTGGGGGTAAATCCTGTTGTTCTCTTCGATAAGAATAGAAAATTGACCGAAGCAATCAAAACCCTGCACTCCAATGTCAAAAAAGTGATGCAAAAGAAGAAACCTGTTTATATTACTCGCCAGGAAAGAATGCCGAAATATTCCCTAGAACAAGCTAAAAAATCTTTCTCTCAAAAAAACTAAGATACCTCTAAATCACTTAAAATCCCATTATCTTCCTGAAAAATTCTAACGGTGTTAGAATAAAATCATGCAAAAGATTCAAGTTTTAATAGTGCATGGCGGTAATACCCTCCGAAATCAAAAGGATTATCTGCGCTATCTCAAGACAAGAAAAATCTCAACGAAGAAAAAAATACCTTGGACCGGCGATTATCTGGAAAAGAACCTGGGTAAGAGGTTCGAAATAATCGCGCCACGCATGCCATTACAAGACAATGCAAAGTATCGCGACTGGAAAATTTTCTTCAAAAGACATCTTCCATTTTTGAGGAATAAATTTATTTTGATAGGCTCTTCTCTCGGCGGAATTTTTCTCGCTAAATATCTCTCTGAGAATAAATTACCCAAGAAGGCTCTATCGGTATACTTAGTCTGCCCGCCTTTTGATAACACCCTGCCAGGCGAAGATTTGGTCGGTGGCTTTAAGCTGGGAAACGATTTATCTTTAATTGAAAAAAATTCAAAAAATCTTCATCTGTTATTCTCAAAAGACGATGCTACCGTTCCGGTCTCTCACGCTGAAAAATACGGAAAGAAACTGAAAAATGCAAAGATTATCATCTATAAGAGCAAAAACGGACACTTTCAGATATCTAAATTTCCTGAAATCATCAGAATGATCAAGGAAGACATCAGGCGAGAATAGATTTCCTATCTTGATTTTCCTGAAAAATTCTAAATGGACAAAAACAAGAAAGCAATCGAGATATACGACTACATAGCCGAGGAATACGCGAAAAGGTTCGACGCCATTGTTTCGGACGAAGATCTGAAATTTCTGAATATATTTCTATCCCATCTGAAACCGGGATCGCATATCGTTGATTTGGGTTGCGGAACCGGATTTTCGTCGGGCTATTTCGCGAAAAAAGGAATGAAAACACAGGGAGTGGATCTTTCTTCAAATATGATTTCCATCGCCAAAAGAAACTATTCCGAAATCAATTTCTCGATCGCCGATATGAGGGAATTTATGCCGGAAGAAAAAGTTGATGCGGTATGGGCGGGATATTCCCTATTCCATTTCGAAAAGATCCATCTCGAAAAAACGCTTGAAAGTATCAAAAGCTATCTCCGACCGCAAGGCATCCTCGGCATCGTGATGCAGGGAGGAAACGGCGAAGTGGAAATCACGGAACCGTTCATGCCAAGCGAAAAGATATACATTCGCTTATACACCCAAGAAGAACTCATAAAACTCCTTCAGCAATACGGATTCGAAATAATCGATCAAAATGTCAAAAAAGCCGCTGATTACGAATTCCCCTACGATAAGATTTTGCTGATAGCCAAATTCCAGTCATAAAAACAGCGCGGCCACCAGGAAAATCCTGGCGGCCGGTTAAGGTTTGCGGAGCGAGAGCACGGTCAAGGCCAAGGTATAGAGAGCCTGATTCAAGCAGTCAATTCCCGGATCAATCTTTCAGTTTTATAAACCCTTTTCAAAAGATCGAGGATGCCGGCGGCATGCACGGAAACGCTCCGCGACGGATCAACCGCGTGCTTGATGTACACGAAAGTGTTGCCCAAACTCTGCAGATTGCCGTCGAAAAGCAACCCGACGATTCGGAGATCTTTATCTATGACCGGACTGCCGGAATTACCGCCGTGCGAATCATGGGTCGTGACAAAATTCAAACACTTCGTGTCCGACAAAAGCTCTTCCTTGTGCTCCAGCCAGCTTTTCGGCAATTGCCACGGTTTTTCATTGTTGTGCTTTTCGGCGTGGGCAAACGTCCCGCTAATGGTCGTTTGATAGGGAAAGTCTATTCCCCCGTCGGCATAACCCAAGGGCATGCCGAAAGCGAAACGAAGGGTAAAAGTGGCATCGGGATAGATATCCTCGCCGTACAGGGCGAATTTCGCCTCGGCGATTTTGGCGTAGGCCCGCTCGCGCACTTCCTCCACTTCCGATTCAAAAATCTTCCTGACGGCCCTGGCCCCATCATCGATCAGGCGGGCAAGCAGGATGAAATGATCATTGGATTCGGCAATGACTTTCTTGCCGCCGGCCGCGAGCCTTTTCCTTTCTTCGACATCGCCCAGCTTCGTGCCGGAGACAAGCTTTTGGGCGCGCCCAACCGGGCTTTTGCCGGCAAGAACCTGCTTTACCAAAATATTCTCAAAGCCCAACGTTTCAGCAAGCAATGCCAATGAATCGGCGAGCGTATGCTCCTCAAGATCGCTGTAAATCGGCGCCGGCGAGAAAAGCTTCTCCAATAAAGAATCCAGGCTTGCTTCAGCGTATTCCCGCAGCCTTTCGGAATTCGGCTTTTCATTTTCGTCGGCCAGACGGACCAGCGTTCGGGCAATCCCGAAATACCGGCTCAAGAAACCAAGGCCGTTTTCGAGTAAATTGAGCTCGTTGCGGATCGTAAGGACTTTTGCTTCGGCTTTTTCCACCATTGCCCAGGCATCGCCGTACCTGGCTTTCATTTCGGGATCAACACTGACTCGATTGCGCAATTCTTCTTCGCGTTCGAGTATTGCCGCCATGAAATCCGGATCTTCGATCGCGGCGAGTTGCCCCACCAGGCGTTTGCGTTGATTCTGGACGCTATGAATGGGACGCTGGGCCCGGCGCTCATTCTCGGCGCTCCGGCCGGCATATTGCTGTAAGGAAATCTCCTGCCGTCTCAGCAAGTTCAGCTGGTAGGGCAAGCCGAAATCACGCAAATATTTTATCCTGGCGGAAGTGCTTAGCCGGTCGGTGTGGCCGGGATGGCCCGAGACGAACTGCAGATCTTTCTCCTTGGAATTTTCCGTCGCCCATTTGAAAAAATATTCGGTCTCAAGGGGCTTCTCATTCTCATAAACCCGGAAGAAAGCCACGTCCAGGGAATAACGAGGGTATTCGTAGTTGTCGAAATCGCCGCCGAAATTGGCGATGTCGTGCTCGGGCGCGAAAACGAGCCGGATATCGGTGTATTTTCTGTAACGATAAAGATGGTATTGCCCGCCCTGATACAGGGTCACGACATCGCTCCGCAGGCGGGTGGCCTCGAAAGATTCTTTTTCAATGCGGACGATTTCGGCTTTCTTCGCTTCCTTGGACTCGTCGGTGCTCATCTCGGGCGTAACCGCCCCCAAGACGCGCTCGGTCACGTCCTCGATTTCCCAAAGAATGTTCACCTCGAGCTGCGGCGCCTTGATCTCTTTCTCCAGGGATTCAGCATAAAAACCGTCAGCAATATAATCCTTCTGCGGCGAGCTTAAATCGCCGAGAATGCTTTCGGCAACGTGGTGGTTGGTAACAAGAAGTCCTTGGGGCGATACAAACGAAGCCGAACCGCCGTTATTCATCCGAACGGACGCCTTTTGGACGCGTTCGGCCCAGCCAGGCTTCGGCTCAAAACCGTACAGCTCCTTCAGCCTCTTTAGGGGCAACGCGTTCGGCAGCCACATTCCCTCATCGCCCCGCAAAATAGATTGTTCCGCCATTTTTATGGATATTAATCCATTTTCCCCAAAAATTCTAATCGTGCTAAAATGACGAAAATAACAATGCTGGAAAAGCCGCCCAAAAACCAGGAATCCGCTTATGACCGGATTAAAAATCTGACAATGGGAGCTTTGGAAAAACTCGGCGATGAAGGATATTTAGAAAGAATTCTTGCTTTCGCGAAAAAACTCCAGGGCCGCCATCCCGACTTCCAGAAATATAAGTGCTACCACGCCTTGATCGGCAGTACGCCTCCGCCGGACTCGATTGACGGAGACTTTGAAGGCGAAGATTCAGTGGAAGAATTTTTCCAATCAATCTTATTGGAATAGCCGGAGATTTGTCCCAAAAACCGTTATTTTTTGTAAAAAACCTTAATGGTGATAGAATGAAGCGCCATGAAGGAGATCAGAAACATCGCCATTATTGCCCACGTTGACCACGGCAAAACCACCTTGGTTGATTCGCTTTTGAAGCAATCCGAAACCGACCTCGGCAAATCCGCCGGCAAGGACCTGATAATGGACTCAAACGAGCTTGAACGCGAGCGCGGCATTACGATTTTCTCCAAAAACGCCTCGGTGATGCACAAAGGAGTCAAAATCAACATCATCGACACGCCGGGCCACGCCGATTTCGGCGGCGAAGTGGAAAGGGTTTTGAATATGGCCGACGGCGCCCTTCTTTTGATCGACGCCCAAGAAGGGACGATGCCTCAAACCCGTTTCGTCCTCAAAAAAGCCCTTCTAATCGGCCTCAAGATCATCGTTGTCATCAACAAGATCGACAAGCCGAACGCCCGGATAAATTACGTGCTCGAAAAAACCATCGAGCTTTTCATCGAATTAGGTGCCACGAACGACCAGATCAATTTTCCAATTGTTTACGCTTCGGGAAAACTCGGCAAGGCCGGCCTCGAACCGAAGCTCGAAACAATGAAAAGCATCGAACCTTTGTTCGAAACGATCGTTGAATTCATCCCCGCGCCCGGATCCGACGCGGCATCGCCGCTCCAAATCATGATCGTTTCCGTTTCTTACGACAACTACAAGGGTAAGGTCGGCGTCGGCCGGATCGCGAAGGGTACGATCAAGAACAACGAACGCGTCTCGCGGATCACGCGTGACGGGAAAATTACAGAACACAAAATAACGTCGCTCTTAGCCTTTACCGGACTTTTAAAATCCGAGGTGCCGGAGCTTTCGGCCGGGGACATCGCGGTCATTGCCGGCATCGAGGGAATAAATATCGGCGACACGATCGCGAGCGCGGAAAATCCGGTTACCTTGCCGCCAGTCCTGATCGAGAAACCGACGGTGAAGATGATCTTCAGCACGAACAATTCCCCTTTTGCCGGCACCGAGGGCAAATACTGCACCTCGAGAAACCTTAAAGAAAGGCTCGAGAAAGAATTGGACAATGACGTGGCCCTCGAGGTCGTGCCCGGCAAATCGGCCGATGAATTCGTCGTGAGCGGCCGCGGCGAGCTTCACTTGGGAATCCTGATCGAGAAAATGCGGCGCGAAAGCTACGAACTCCAGGCTTCGAGGCCGGAAGTGGTCTTAAAGGAAGAAAACGGAAAAATCCTCGAGCCCGCCGAAGACGTTTGGATAGACGTGCCGGAAAAATATTCCGGCGCCATCATCCAGAAAATGAGCATTCGAAAAGGCGAGCTCAAGAACATGAGCGTCGAGAACAATATGGCTTCATTCCACTTCTTCATTCCGACACGGGGGCTCATCGGCTTTCGGAACGAACTGCTTTTGGAGACCAAAGGCACGGGCGTTATCAATTCCCTTTTCGCCGGCTATTTCCCGAAATTTGGGGACTTCCAAACCTGCCCGCACGGTTCATTGATCGCCCACGAAACCGGCACCACGACCGCCTACGGCCTTTTGAATGCCCAGGAACGGGGCGTGATGTTCGTGCCGCCGGGCGTCGAAGTCTACGAGGGCCAGGTGGTGGGCGAAAACGCGAAAGAAAAAGACCTGGTCGTCCATGTCTGCCGCGAAAAGCAGCTTACGAACTTCCGGGCCAAGACCGACGCCGTGACCGACGACCTCATCCCTTTCCGCGAAATGACCCTGGAGCAATGTCTGGAGTATATCGGCGAAGACGAACTCGTAGAAGTAACGCCGAAGAGCATCCGGATGAGAAAAAGAATACTGAAGAATAATTTAAGATAACAGCATGCTGATAGACGATGTTCGCATAAAAGTAGCGGCTGGCCACGGCGGCCGGGGGGCCGTGGCTTTCAACAAGAACCTGATGTCTTTGGGGCCGGCGGGCGGCAGCGGCGGCAAGGGCGGCAGCGTTTTTGCCGAAGGCATTTCCGACTTGAGCGCCTTGAACCAATTCCGATACAAGAAAGAACTGGCGGCGGAAAACGGTTTGGACGGCCGGAACCAATTCAAGGACGGCTACGACGGCAAAGACTTGATCCTTAGCGTGCCGGTCGGCACGGTCATCCGCAACCTGACGAACGAAACCGAGATGGAAACGACGAAAATCGGCGAGCGCCTGCTTTTGGCCAAAGGCGGCAAGGGCGGCAAAGGTAATTTCCACTTTCGTTCCTCGCGGAACACGTCCCCCAGGGAATTCCAGCCGGGACTGCCGGGGGAAAAATTCGAGTTTCGCCTGGAATTGAAACTGATCGCCGATATCGGCCTTGTCGGACTGCCCAATGCCGGCAAATCGAGCCTCTTAAACGAACTTACGAACGCCAAAAGCAAGGTGGCCAATTACCCCTTTACCACCCTTGAGCCCAATCTCGGCGTCTATTACGAGATAATCATTGCCGACATTCCGGGGCTCATCGAAGAATCATCCAAGGGCAAAGGCTTGGGCATTAAATTCCTGAAACACGTGGAGCGGACGAAAATACTCTTTCATCTGATCTCGGCCGAATCTGCCTCGATCCCCAAGGATTACAAAATAATCCGGAAAGAACTCGGCGCCTACAACAAATCGCTTTTGAAAAAGCCCGAATATTTATTTCTGACGAAAAGCGACGAGGTAACGCCCGTCGAACTCAAGAAAAAACTCGCCGCCGCCAAAAAGATAAACAAAAAAGCGATCGCCGTCTCGGTCTACGACGACGAAAGCATCATGGCGGTGAAGAAAATATTGAACGAAATAAAGGGTAAAAAGATCTGGGCTTAGTACCTTCTGAAACCGCTCCGGCTTCTCCCGAACTTTCCGGGACCCTTTTGGTTCCTGCCCCGGTAGGCGCTAAAGGACCTTCTCGGTCTTTCGGCTCCCAGCCCGGTTTTGAATGGCGTGGGCGGCGGCAAGGTCGGAATTTTAGAAACGGGCAAAACCTTGCGGATCAGCCGCTCGATCGCGCGCACATCCGCCGTTTGGTTCGGCCGGGCAAAAGAAACGGCATGGCCGCTCACCCCGGCCCGGGCCGTCCGGCCGATGCGATGGACATAATCCTCGGCGTTCTCCGGCAGATCGTAATTCAGGACAAGCTCGATGTTGCTCACATCAATGCCCCGGGCGGCAATGTCCGTGGCCACGAGGACGCGGTATCGCCCGGTCTTAAACCCCTCGAGCGATTCCTTCCTCTGATTCAAAGAACGGTTGCCGTGGATTTCGGCGGCTTTATGCCCCAGGGCCCTTACGAAAGTGGTTATTTTTCTCGCGCTGTGCTTTGTCCGCGAAAAAATCAAAACCGACCCGCGGTATTCCTGAAGCATCTTCTCCAGAAGCCTCGGCTTTTCTTCCTGCGGCACGAAAAATAATTCCTGGGTCACGTCCTTCACGGTCGTGCCCGAACGGGCAATTTCGACCCTGATCGGAAGTTTTAAATAAGACCTGGCGATAGTGATGATCTCTTCGGGCATGGTCGCCGAAAAAATCATGGTCTGGCGGCTTACCGGCAAGGTGGAGATTATCCGCTTCAGCTGCGGCGCAAAACCCATGTCCAGCATCCGGTCGGCTTCGTCCAAAATGAGAACGCTCACTTTTTGAAAAGAAACCGTTCTCTGTCCGAGGTGGTCGAGGATCCGACCAGGCGTGCCGATGATTATCTGCGGACTTCGGTGAAGATCCCGGATTTGCCGTGAAATCGATTCGCCGCCGATAAGCACGGCGGTTCTTAAATTAAGGGGCGTTCCGACTTTCCGGAGCGTTTCATCGATCTGCAAAGCCAGTTCCCGGGTCGGGGCGACAACCAAGCCGAGGCCAACGCCTCGGAGAACGCGCTGGATCAAGGGAATTCCGAAAGCGAGGGTCTTCCCCGTTCCTGTCTGGGCAATGCCCATCAGATCCTTGCCCTCGATCGCGACCGGAATCGATTGTTCCTGAATGGGCGTCGGGATCTTAAAGTTCAATTTGGCAATAACCTCGAGTATTCCGGGGGCGATGCCAAGACCGTAAAAATTTGAATGCTCGCTCATGAATCTCACCATAACACAAAATCGCCCATCAAACACGCCTTAAAACCAAAACTATCATATCCCGAGGATCGGACATGATGGTCGCTCACGCAATAGCCATCAACGGATTTTTATTTTTCGGCAAAAACTTTAATCCTCCGACCATCGATCGCTAATTCTACGTTTCCGTTCCGGTCAGTGCGGAAGATGCTCGCGCCGATATTTTTCAGCCTGTTCAAAACATCGCTCGTGGGATGGCCATAATTGTTTTTGCCGACCTCGATCATCGCCAGTTTCGGCTGAAGCGCTCCCAAAAATTCTTCCGATGAAGAAAATCTTGAGCCGTGATGCGCTATCTTCAAAACATCGACTCCGTTTGTCAAGGCCAAGATAACCTTTTTTTCCGTTTCCGCGCCGATATCGCCGGTAAAAAGAGTTCTGGAATTTTTACTCACGAGCTCCAGAACCAAAGCCGTATCGTTCAAATCACGGCTTCGCAAAGTCTGATCATCAGGCAGAAGCACCCTCAAATCGCTCGCCCCGTAGTGGATTCCGTCGTTTCGAGCCAAAACAACGCTTGGCGTTCCCTTAGCTTCGACTAAATTCATCAGATCCCGGAAAGCCGGCACGATGCCGCCCCGGCCGTTCCAGATAAACGCGCCGATGCGGTATCTTTTTATAATTTCAATCAAACCGCCGAAATGGTCCAATTGCGAATGGCTTAAGACCACCAAATCAATGTAACGGTCGGTTGGCGGCAAAATTTCCGCCAGATTCTCAAGCAGTCGGCCGTTCGGCGGCCCGCCGTCAATCAAAATCTTCACGCCGCCGGGCAAAATCACGAGTTCGCTGTCGCCCTGACCGACATCAAAAAAATTAATTTTCAAATCCCGGGCTTTAAAGACGGCGGCATAAACCTGCGTCCAAACCAAAAAATTCAGAAAGATGATTGCCGTTCCGAAAACGAAAAGTCGGCCCTTATAGCCATCGAATTTGGAGATTATTTCATTTTCCAGCCAATCTTTTATTGACATAAACAATTAAAAACAAAATGGCCAGGTAATAAGCCAAACCCATCAATAAACCGAATTCAAAAAGCAAGGGCACGCTTAATTCGGCAAAAACTCGAATGACGAACATCTCAAATTTCAAAAAAGGCCAAACCAACCAACCCAAAACAAGCGCTAACGGGGAAGCAATAATGGACGCGAGGGCGATCAAAAATCCGAAAGCCATCGTCAAAGGTATGATTTCGAGAACTAAGACGTTGGCCGCGAGCGATGTCAAGGAAAAATTATTGAAATTGGCGATTAAAAGCGGCGCCACCATCAATTGAGCCGAAGCCGTGGTCAGCAAATTGTCCTTCCAAGAAAGGAAACCGGCGTTTTCCTTAAAGCGAAGAAGTTTTTGTAAAACCGGCCGCAAATAAACAATGCCCAACATGGCCAAGAAGGAAAGTTCGAAACCAATATCGAAAACAAGAACTTTCGGATTAACGAGAACCATTGCTAGACCGGTGAAAATTATGGCGTTCCGCAGATCGTAAACCCGGCCCGCTTCCCGAGCGAGCAGAACCAAAAAAGCCATTATCGCCGCCCGGACGACCGAAGACTCAGCGCCGGTCATCAAAACGAAACAAAGAATAACGAGCGAAACGATCGCAAAAGACGCACGCCGCCGAAAAAACAAAAGCAAAACCCCCATCACGGCCCAGACAATGATCGTAATGTTGTAGCCGGACAGAGCGACGAGGTGGGTGGTGCCGCTCAAACTCATCGCCTGCTTAAAATCATCGGAAAATCCGCTCGTACCACCCAAGGTAAGACCGCTCAAAAACGCCGCCTCCGGCCCGGGCAAAACCCTTTGGAAAGAATCAGTAATGCTGTTTTTAATGCCGAAAAGCCAGGCTTTAAAAGCCGAACCGCGGCCGCTCGACACGAACCGGATATCGGCAAAAGCGGCAATGCCTCCCACTCTTTCCTTGGCCAAATAATCGGCGTACCCGCCTTCCGGCCTCTGGATTTCGCCCGCTAAACTCAATTCGTCGCCGTAATTAAAACGGGGATAAGGAGCGGTTCGGATGAGGACCCGCCCGCCTAGCGGCTCTTCCAATCGGAGATAAAATTCCTGGGAATTGTTCTTCATGACCGGATTATTGGCGACCACTCCGGCAAAAGAAATTTGTTTTTCAAAGACGATATTCTGAGAGTTTCGGAAATTAACATCATCGCCGACGAAATACATTGCTCCGGGAATGATCAAAATAGCCAAAAATGCCGGCCAGGCAAATTTCCTGTTTTTCTTCCAAAAGGCTAAACCAAAAAACGCGATAACGGCCAGAGCCGTTATTACTAGTATCCAGAAACCAAGTTTTAAACTCGCGAAGAGTATCCCTAAGAGGAAAAACAAAACCCCGAAAAAGAAAACATCGTACGAGGCCATGATTTACCATTAGTATAACATCTCGAAAGGAAAGAATTTTCATGGTCCCCCAATGCAAGCCGCACAAACTCAATGATAATTCATTTTATTACGCCGCCGCCGAGCACCCGCCTGCCGGCAAGCAGGCTTCCCTCTTCCGCAGAATAAAAGACAGCGGACTGGCCGGAAGCCACGAATTTCTGCGGCTCGTTGAAAGTTAATTTTATCGCCGAGTTCTCCTTCCTTAACGTCGCTCCGGTCAGCGGCTGGCGGTACCGCACCCGCGCCATTACCGCCTCTTCCCTGAAAACAGAATCAACAAAATTAACGTCGGCCAATTCTATTTCCTTCCGGTAAAGAGCGGGATTTTGATCGCCCTCGGCAACTATAATCGTATTCTCCGCCACGTTTTTCTCAGCGATATAATGCGGCTCGGTTTTACTCCTCGTTTTCAGGCCCAGAACGGCGTTCTTTTCCTTCAAATCAAGGCCGTGACGCTGTCCAATCGTATAAAATTGAGCGCCATTATGCTCCCCGATCTCCCGACCGTCGGTCGTAAGAACCGCTCCCCGCTTTTCGGGAATATATTGTTTCAGAAATTCTTCGAGCGCCACCCTGCCCAGGAAGCAGACGCCCTGCGAATCTTTTTTATCCGCCGTGGGCAATCCGGCCTGGCAGGCGATGGCCCGCACTTCCGGCTTTAAATAATCGCCGATCGGAAAAAGACAATATTTCAACTGCTCCTGCTTCAAAGTCCACAAAAAATAACTCTGGTCTTTATTCGTATCCTTAGCCGCGAAAAGCGATGATCGATATTTTTGCGAAAAGTAAGACTTGGGCGTCGCCCCGGAGACACTCTGAGCAAAAATATCGGGCAATCGCCTTAGACGTACATAATGGCCAGTCGCAATGTAATCCGCGCCCAAAGCACGGGCTTTCTCGAGGAACAAACCAAATTTGATGTGCTTATTGCACATCACGTCAGGATTGGGCGTTCTGCCCTCGCGGTAACCTTTAACCATATAATCCACCACTTCCCGCTTGTATTCCTCCTCAAAATCAAAGACATAGAAAGGAATGCCGAGTTTATCGGCCACCAATCGGGCGTCGGCCGCGTCCCGCTCGGCGCAGCCGTCGAGGTTGTACGAACGGATGAAAACACCGGTCACGTCATAACCTTGTTCTTTCAATAAAAAAGCCGCGACCGACGAGTCAACTCCGCCGGACATGGCTACGAATACGCGTTTCCCGGCAGTAATTCTTTCGCTGCCAGCCCGCTCGCCGTAGTTTTGGCGAAGACGGGATATTCCCGCAAAAGCCTTGTTTTTTCCTTTGTTTTTTGCCATTGCTTTGCTCTCCCGCCCAATCAAATCACGGTTGGGCTTAAAGATGTTTACTCTAAGAATATAGAATATTGTAAAATATATTGAAAGGCCGAGGCAATACAAAATCCAAAAATATGGAACATTATATTTGCACTGGCGGCTGTAAAGGCGTTTCGCCAAACCCCGGCATTTGCTAAAGTCCGGATTGCCCCAATTATAACGGCCAGCTCGAAAAATGCGATTGCGAGGACGGCAATCATTACGGCGCTTTTGATTTAGAAAACGAAAAAGACGACGAGGAAAATTATTGACCCCGCGACCAGATCGAGCACCGCAATACCTAGTCGCTTTTCTGAATCAGGCATTAATCATTCACAAGTCAAATTTCTATTTGGAAGGTACAACCAATCGTCAGGCATTGTAAAAAGCGAAGCAGCAACGGACGAATCAACTCCGCCCGACATTGCCACAAACACCTTTTTACCTAATACATACATTGATTCTCAATAATACTGGAGAGTTATGGTCTACGTTTCGAAAATATTGAAACAATATTCACGCGCTCCCAAACGGTACTTATAAGGCTCCGTACCACGGGTTAAATCAACTATTCTCACTTTTTCTCGGAAATCTTTGGTGTTGCTCCAGTAATCCAAAACCAGTCCGTAGGATACTTTATTCGCAGACGGCATGTGAGCACGTAAATAACATATAACATCTCTTCCACTAATGAAATTAAGGCTCATTGCAACGATCTCATTCCTCTCTTTATCAACACAATAGTCGAGAAAAACGTTTTTCCACAAGGAATCGTGGCTGACTAGTTTTGTTATAAACTCGTTGAATTGCGGCTCGAACGAGAGATTATATTCTTCGCTTTTCTTAGCCAAAAGTTCTTTTCTTCTGTTGGACAGAAGAGTGCCCAGAAGATACGGCTTATTATGCATCTCATCGCCGAACGCGCGGCAAAAGAAGAGCTGTTCAGAAAACTTTTTATACATCAGCAAAATCCTACCGCTCATCATATCATCATAAGATCTAATACCCTCATGAAAGTGGATCCTCAAACCTCTCCCCATCTCTCGCAAGACGCCTTTCCCACACATCCCAAGTTCAATAAGTAGGTCCTCCTCAAAAAGATTCTCCCATTTGATCTTGTAACCAAAACGGATGAGATATTCAATAATTTCTTTAAAATCATATGCATCATCGGAATCGCTTACATAAACCCCATTAAAATCATTGAATGGGTCACCGGTAAAGACAATCTGGTCACCAAAGATGCTCAGTGAAAAATAGTTGCGTGTGTTTTCAGATTGAATGAGAAAATTTTCCTTTGGTGCGTAAATTTCCGCAAATGACATGAGCCATTCCTTGCTCGAAAAAAGATATTGATAATCGTGAACATCGCGATACTCGAGTAGAAACTTACTAACGTTGCCGATACTCGTTTTGTTATAAGAATGAATGAGACCGTTCATAAACCGAAAATAAGACTCTTAAAAATTTCAGCGTTTTTGCTGAGGCTGTGATGCCTATTGACATAGTCCCACGCACCCTGGCGCATTTGCTTCGTCGTTCCTTCGTCTAACAAAATTATCTTTTTTACTTTCAACGACAAATTTCCCGGTGCAATATTTACATCAACCAAAAATCCTCGTTGTCCACCGAGAAGCGTCGGCATATAGCCAACATCTGTTGAAAGCACCAGGACGCCGTGCGCCATTGCTTCTAGGGCGACTAAGGGGCATCCCTCACTGACCGAAGAAATAACGAGTAGATTTGTGCTGCGATAGAACAATTTAACATCGTGTTGGTAACCCGCAAAATGAACGTGATCATTGAGCTTTTCTTCAAATACAATCCGCTTAAGACGGTCTTCTTCGAGCCCGTCACCCACAATGACAAGCCGCCACTCTTTTTCTTTAAGTCCCGCAAGCGCTTTAAGAACCAGTCCAAATCTCTTTTCTTCCGAGAGTCTCCCAATAAGCAATATCTTAAAAGGAAGGTTCCTCCGTCGCTGGCCCATAACCCTTCTTTTGATCTCAACGCCGGATGGAATAAAACGAAGTTTTTTCTCACCGACCCACCATAATCTTTTTCTCATTGAAGGTTCGACCAAAACGACAAGATTGTAAGAACCAACGATAAGTTTATCAAGAAAGGTCTTGAGACGTTCCGAGAAATTTGTCGTAATCCACCCATGTTTAATATCGATGAATCGGCATTGTCCTTTCCGGAATAAATTCCTGCATCTCGACAAGAATAGAAGATACGAAGAATGATATCCATTTGAAATCACTGTCTTAATCTCTAAGTCATTTAAAACACGCGAAAATGCCAAAGAAGCTTCCTTGAGCGTGTCACCGAGATATAATACAGGAATTTCTGTCGACTTACATCTCAAATAGAATTCACGATTATGCGAAACGGCAATGATGACACTCGTATTGTGTGCCACATAAAGTTCGTGGGCAAGATTTTGCACATAATGCTCAGCACCCCCAACGTACTTACCCGGACTTAAGACGAAAACGCAATCAATCGCCTTTTTGCTGTTTAACATAATAGTGGTATGCGCGAAATCCTTGAACAAAATGGACTCCATAACCCAGATGGTTACCTATCTCACGCCGATTAAAAGAGAATAAAACGGCGCCGAGAATCCAACGCCAAAGCCGGACGCTGTGATAGAAAAAATCCCGCTTGGAGAAATTTGAAATAAATCCAAAGAACGCGCCAGCGGCATAGCCATAATCTCTCATTAGCTCAGTATCGGTTACCTTGTCCCTCCATGAACGATGGAATATAACCACGCGAGGGTCGTACGAGATTTTCAAACCACATTGCAAAACTCGATACGACCATTCGTTATCATCAGAACTTCTAAACAGAGATCCGGGCCCAAAATCTTCATTAAATGGCCCAACAACTTTAAAAACGGCCTTGCTGAACCCGAAATTACACCCCGACAGTTTGAAAATGGGCGTAATTTCCTTTTTCTGGTAAACAAGGCGCTCCGTAATGTCATCGTGTAATCGTGAACGTACCGCGCCTTCCTCTCTGTCTCCGGCAATTACTCGACCAGTAACGACTGTGTGTGGTTCCGATAACAATGCATAGTACATTGATTCAATCCACTGCTCCTGCGCAATACAATCGTCGTCGAGAACCGCTATGTAATCACTCAAGCAGAGATGAACACCTAAATTCAGGGCACGAGATTTGTTTCTGAAGTCGCAACGTACTATCCTCACCCCATCCTCATTGGGGAGAAACGAACGCTTTTTTTTTGCATCAGATTGGTCGAGGACGACGATTTCGTACGATATTTCCGACTTTTGTGTAAGCAGACTTCTAATACATGCAGCAAGCATCTTGGGACGATTGCGTGTAGCGATAAGAATGCTAATGTCACATTTATTCATCGTTACCTCTTCTTTCTCGTAATTTTATAGATAGCAGCCTTCTTACCAGAGACTAAGATGTCATATTTACTATTCATGGCAAAAATTTGACCAAATTTATTCTGCAAAACATATTCGAACGTCTCTTTCGGGCCAATCAAAATGACAACAATCCCATCTGCTTTTAAAACACGCCTAAACTCGCTTAGCATTTCTTCATAAAATCTTTCGAGGCTGGGCATCCCTTGATATTCTCCCCACGGCGGATCGGTGATAATTTTGTCGATTGATGCATCGGGAAGATCAAGTCGTAACGCATTAGCTTGGGCCACTTTCATGTTTTTGATACCTCCCGTTTTCCTCCGAAGTTCCCGAACCAGCATTTCATCTATGTCGGAGGCGTAGATCCTTTGATACGGAAATGAGCGTGCACGTTCAATAGCAATGGCTCCATAACCAACAAACGGATCGCATACCACATCAAAAGATTTTGGTTCGGATAAAAGACAAAGGACGTGCGCAAGCTCTGCCCGCAACTCTCCTTTTCTCCTTTGCTTAGTTTCCGCCCTCACTCTAGTGAATCGAAGCCCGAACAGCACCACTCCCTCTCGTCGCGATATAAACCAAAACTCAAGGTTCGGTTTTTGGATATTGAGACGCAATCCGCTCCCCTTCTGAATACGGCGTTCTACACCTTGCAATAACCGCCTACTCATTGATACAGTTTCATTTTCGACACTTGCAAAAACCCTAAAGCTCCGCTTACCCCGAACGATCTCTTGAAAAGCGGCTGACGTTCTCACGCCTTGTCTCGCAATAGTGTTCATCAATTCATCCAATGCGCCCTTTCCGCTCCTGCGATTCTCTTTAATCGCCAAAAGAAGAAAAAGATTATTAAGATAACGAATATTTTGTAGCTCTTTCCACGAACGTGATGAACGGAAGACAATCAGTCCATCATATATTTTAGCAACGGAAATATTCCCCAGTTTGGTAAGCTGGCTCTCGACTAATTGGCTCGTACCAGTGATAAATGTGGCAAAGTAAGTGTTCATAAAAAAGACGCCTGTTTTGTCGACGGTATGGACGCCCACAAATGGGGCTTTCCACCCATTTTGATTTTAAGATCTGCTACATATCTCGCAAAAAGATCGAGCAGGAGAAAAATAGCAATAAAAAAGAAGTTTTGAGTGTTCGCCAGACCGATAAGTTCTTTGCGCCACTGCTTTTCTATTTTCTTGAAAAAATGGGTATTCATTTGCCGTCTTCCCATTCTCGTACGAATTTTCTGCTTGAAAAAATCCTGGAGGGTCTGAGGGAAAACCACACGGACTCTTATGTTGCCACAATAATAGAATACTACCCCTCTTTGAAAAAGAAACAAGGAAAGTAAACCGTCATCATTGATCGTTTCGTCGCTCATGGATGCAATGGTGCTCACAAAATCGTTCCGAGAAAGCAGCATTGTATATCCAGAAGGATAAAGAAACGTGCGGGCTGTGCTGTTCTTTGCGCGTAAAGCATTCCACGCTTCGCAACTGACTACCGAAAGCTTGTAGTAGAAATCGCTTTTTACTTTGATCGGAATAATTTTCCCTGTGCATGGAAATTTATTCTCGCAAACGCAGGAAAAACACTCTCGTAAAAAAGCGTCGTCGATATCCACGTCTGCATCCAGAAGCAAAACAGTATCGCCGGTGATAAATGGAATTGCTTTCTTAAGAGCACTGATTTTGCCATTTCTTCTTGTTTCCAATACCAGAGTTACTAGTGGAGATTTTATAAATTCAATAATTTGGTTCGTTCTGTCAGTGCACCCACTAGATACCACGATTATCTCATTAACTCTCTGCGAAGAAGACTGAAACAATAATTTGTTCAAAATGTTTTCAATATTCCTTTCTTCATTATGGGCGGCTATCACTATTGAAAGTGTTTTTGTTCTCAACATTTCATTAATTGTCAGTTTCAATGCCTCCAAACCTCTAATGAGAAGTCTGTTGGTTTCTGAAACGTCGTGGTAATCTACGTCCTGAAATAAAGCGGAGTCGATTGAAACGACGTCGTGAATCGAAAACGTCTTATCTCTTGCGAAAGGCCATTTTTCAAGGACCTCTTGTCGATGTCCTTGAGTAAAGCAGATAACGACTGAGGCCCACCGAATATCCTTCAAAGACACTTTTTGCGATCGATGATCTCCAATATCCAGTGAATACCGTTCGCGCACTATACGGGCAAGTAACGGATGCGGAACCTCGAAATAGGGTTCCGTACCTCGCGAACGAACCCGAAAAGGAAGTCCGTTGTTTAAGACCTCCCGAGCAAACAACTTTTCGGCAACGACGCTTCTGTATACGTTCCCTGTACAAATAAATAAAGTTTTACTGTAGTCCTTCATAATTCAAAAGATAAATTCGAACCGCTTCGGCCACTTGTCTAATTTTCGATTGACCTCATATAGACGACTCAAATCCATGCTTTTATTTTCCTTCAACTTGAAAAGTGATGCAGTGAGATAGAAAGTGCCCAAAATCGGGTAGGTGAAAGGATAATATTGACAATAAAAGTCCTTATACAGCCGGAATAAGCTTCTTCCGTATGCAGAAAAGTGTTCCCAAAACTCTTTGCGGTTTTGATACTCAACCAAGCAGGTAAATAAGTTTCTCAGCGCAAGTCTGCAAGTTGAGAATCTCGAAAAGGACTGCTTACTATCGTGAGCAACGATAGCGGTATTTAAAAAATACAGCTTAAAACCAGTTTTGGTGATAATTCTCAAACTTAATTCAACATCCTCGTGATACATAAAGAAATCTTCTCTGAAACAAAGTTGATCTTGTAATCTATCTAGATTTGCAAAAAGGGCCGTTCCGGGCACAAAACCTACCTCGACATATTCTTTATTAACATCATAAGCTCTAATAAAACCGCTTCGAATATCAAAAGTGAGCGGGTAACCCATGGTTTTTTTGCCGGACAGGAATTCAGAGTACTCCACTATCGCTGGCGAGACGCAACCAAGATCGTTTTTTGACTCAGCAAATTCATAAAGACGTCTAAGGCAATTCGGATCGAGGACGGTATCAATATTCAACAAAAAAACGTATTTCGTTTTCACTCCACGGATGCATAGATTGTTTGCTCTCGCCCATCCAACATTCTCTCGGCTCCGGACGATTTTAACAGGATATTCCTCAACCAGGTTAAGCGTACCGTCGTTTGAACCATTATCAAAAACGATTACTTCAAAACCTTTGTACGTTTGCACAAAAATAGAATCGAGGCATGACCTCGCATATCTTTCGCTATTAAATGTAGGAACAATAATCGTAATAGTTATCTGTGACATATCATTTTTTGTCTTTTTTAAGGACGAAAATTCGTTCATATCCTTGATTTCGTTCCGTTATCTTCTGTACCTGGTTAAAGAAGAGGTCGCACATTTGCGACTTGTACAGATCCATAGCACGAAATTTTTCTTGGATATTTTTTATTTTAACCCTTTTGAAAATTGCGAGGTTATATTTCTTTGAATCCGGTACCCGACTATATGGGATATCGTCTACAAAATAAATCCGAATAGGCAACTTAATAAGCTCAGCCGCTCGATGAACAATGCGGTGATCTTGATGTTGTCGGGCTCCAGATTCGAAAGGAATAACCATGTTTTGTATATTGTGTTTCTTTATAAAAACAGTGAGGGAATTAGATATTTTGTTCACCAGATCCCTCTCAATTCCGGTTTTGGAATGAAAATGGGTTTTCCCATTTCTCAACAGACAATCTTTAAAACCAAAAAAATAAGGGACAAGTCGAAGTAATCTGGCAAATTCTTTATCTTCTGCGATCCTTAATCGGGTAACTGACCTTTCACTATTAGCCAAACAAAACCTTTTTCTTCTTATCGGATCTAACCAACTTGATTTTGAAAAAATGGTCAAAAGATAGTAAGGCTTAGGTAATGTCTGAGTTTTAATCAAAAAATAAGACGACATAACCATATCGTCGCTATGCGGTTGAACAAACAACGTTCCCTTCAACACAAAGTTAGAATATAATAATCTAAATAGATTGTCAATATTTATTAAAAACTTTGGTCATTACCTTGCGGCATGTAACCTAACGTCTTTTTTGCTTTTTCGTAACTCCACGGGTTTTCGGGGTGACTCCCCGTAATATGAAAAATATCGAATATGAATCCTATATCTTTTTCAACAGCTGCCTTGAATGCTTGAGCAACATCTCCGGCACTTGTCCGAATCTCTGGACTGGCAGCTTCTGCCCATGAAGACAGGGGGGGTTCAGGAACAACCGCTATCAAACGGAGTACTATAGATTTTATTTGATAATTCTCTGCATAAAATTTAGTAATAAATTCTCCAATATATTTCGTAAACCCATAAAAAGATTTCTGTTTCGGAGGCGTGTCTTCGGTAATATTCAATTTTTTCGTAAAATCGCCATACCCATCAAATACTGATAAACTGGAGGTATACACAAATTTCTTCACATTGGCCCTAACTGCCTCCTGAATCACAATCAACGTACCGCAAACGTTTACTTTCCACATTTCTTCATCAGCTTCCCCTATTCCGTCTTCTGCAATAGCCATATGAATTACTACTTCGTGTCCTTTCATGGCAGACCTCATCAACGCCCGGTCGAGTACGGAGCCAACGATTTTGCGAGACCTTGACGGAAAATCATCTGGATATTCGATATCAACGAGTGTAAGTTCGTGGTCTTTTTCTAAAACTTCAATCACTTTTCTTGCTACCGTCGACGCCGCGCCAGTGATACATATTTTCATAACATAGAAATTATATTACAAAAATAAACAAATAGTCTAAAAAACCGATCAAAACTACAATACATTATTCGATTTAAATCATGGAAACTTGAAAAAGAGTTCGCTTTCCAATAGACTTACATTAAGCATGCTTTCATATAATGACTTAAAAGTTGGTACAACTTTCATAAAAGACGGCGCTCCATACGAGGTGATGGAATACGCCTTTGTTCGTATGCAACAAAGCAAGCCAGTAGTTCAGATCAAAATAAAAAATTTAATAACCGGCAAAATGGTCAATTACAACGCCCATCAGAACGAACAATTCAAAGAAGCCGAAATTGATATTGCGCCGGTTAAATTCATTTACCACAACCGCGGCGAATATTGGTTCAGTGAAATCGACAACCCCAAGAACCGCTTCCAGCTAAAAGAGGACGTTTTGGGCAATGCCGGCCAATTTTTGAAAGCCGATACCGAAGTCAAAGCTTTCAAATTCAACGATAAAATCATCAACATCGAACTCCCGCCCAAGGTGGATCTCAAGGTGACTGAAGCGCCGCCGGCGATCCGCGGCAACACGGCCCAAGGCGGCACTAAACTCGTCACTCTCGAGACCGGCGGCACGGCGGATGTCCCTCTTTTCATCAACGAAGGCGATATCGTCCGTATAAATACCCAATCAGGCGAGTACGTAGAAAGAGCTGACAAAGCTTAAGCGAATACGCCTGCCCCGTACCAGCACAAGGTTTTGATGCGGGGTGGAGCGAGCAAGAAAATCTAGGGCTTATCGACGTTATCGAGAGCCTCCTTGATGGCTTCGCGTAAAACTTCGGTATTAATCTCTTTTTTGGGAAAAATCCGCGGTTTCTTTTCCGGGGCCGGATAAGCGTTTAATTCACTCAATCTCAATTCATGCTCTTTTTGTTCTTCGGCTGAAACCGCCGGCGGAACGATCGGAACCGCTTTCGGAACGAACTTTTTGAAAAAAGATTGGCGCTTTTCCGGTTCCTGATGCAATTCTTCAGTTTGCGCCTGTTCCGTCTTGGTTTCAAACTCGATACCCAAGCCCGCCAAGTCGGAGAAATATTTCTCCTGGGTTTTAGCGGTCTTCATTGAACCGCGGCGCACCGGCGCCATTTCGCCGGCTTCGATCTTCGCAAAACAATCGCTGCAATAAACCGGCCGGCCCGGCGTCGGCTCAAAGGGTACGGTCGTTAATTTGCCGCAAGACGAACAAACAACTTCATGCTTTACGCCCCTGCCGGCTTCCGCCGAAGAGCCAGCCTGACTCATTATGCCGCTCCATTCCTCGATCTCCTTTTCGACGACTGCCCGCGGCCGGGAATAATACTTGTGGGAAGCTTCGATAATTTTCTTTTCCATCAATTCCGAAGTAACGACTTTAAAGGGCGGCAGAGTATTCGAGGAAAAAGGACGACTCGTCACGCCGTTGACCATCAACTTCAAGTAAACGCAGTAATTCGGCAAATTCACGATGTCTTGGATTGCAAATTCCGGCTCGAATTCTTTTTCCAAAAACTCGGCATCAGCCGCGCCGACCCGAAAAACGACCATCGTGCCGACGTTGCCGAAAACCGCGTCCCGGACCTTGGTGGAAATGTCCGTTTCCAGCTGGCCGATATACTGATGGGCCAAAATCAAATCCAGGCGGTATTTCCTGGCTTCGGAAAGGATGTTGGCGAAAGAATCGGTGGCGAAATTCTGGAATTCGTCGACGTAAAGGTAAAAATCCACCCTTTCTTCTTCGGGTAAACGTACCCGCTCCATGGCCGAAAGCTGGATTTTCGTAATAAGCATGCCGCCCAAAAGAGCGGAATTATCCTCGCCAATCCTGCCTTTTGAAACGTTAACGAGGAAAATCTTGCTACTGTTCATTATGTCAAAAATATCAATCGTGCTTTGGGACTGGCCGACGATATTCCTAATCAAGGCGGTGGAAAGAAATTGGCCGACTTTATTCTGAATCGGGGCAATGGCTTCATTGCGGAATTGATCCCGCCATTGTTCGTATTCGTGAACCCAAAAAGCTTTGACCACCGGATCTTTAAGGTTGGCGATGATCTTCTGCCGGTATTCTTTGTCCACCAAAATCCGGGTAATCCCCAAAAGCGTAGTGCCGGGGGTATCTAAAAGAGCCATGATCGCATTATTCAGAATATATTCCATTCGGGCCGACCAGACATTGGACCAGATTTTCGTGAAAATGCCCATCAACCCCGAAGCGACCAAATGCTTGTATTTCGGATCGGGCAATTCCAAAACGTTGAAACCGATGTGGAAATCGGTGTCGGCTGGATTGAAATAAATCACGTCTTTCATCCGCTCCTCGGGAATTTTTCCTAAAATGCTTTCCACGAGTTCGCCGTGAGGATCGACAACGCAAACGCCCTCGCCGTTCACGATATCCTGCACGATCATATTGTGGAGAAGAGCGCTCTTGCCGGTGCCGGTTTTACCGACGACGTACATATGCTGGCGGCGATCGCTCCGCTTAATGCCAAAAAGTCTATTTGCGTTTCGAAAATCCGTTCGGCCGAAATAAACGACGTCCTTGTCAGTGTTTTCTAAATTGACAGCCATTAATTAATTATAACCTAAACAGTTCTAACTCTTGCCTTCGATATCGCCCAAATCCTCATCCTTGCAATATTCGTCTTCGACGCCCTCAAGATCGCAAATAACCTTCCTTTGTTTTTTCACATGAAGACGAAGCTTCTCGACTCGGATAATCAGGCAAACTATCACCAGGATTATAAGACCGATAATCCATCCGGATAGATACATTGCCATTACCATACCTTAGAAAAAGCCCGGTGTCAAGACAAAAATCTTTTGGTGGCATTTGCTAGGCTGGATCTAGGCTATTTCGGCGTTATCCTTCGACGTGGCTCAGGATCAATCACGCAACTTCTGATTGATAGCACTGCTCGCAATAGACGATTTCTTTCCTGTCCGATGAATAGGGAGTTTCAAATTCGTTGGAGCAGTGACGAGAACCATGGAAATGTTTAACGGTATTCCGATAGCCCCCGCCTTCGGCCGCTTCGCCGCCACAGCGGCAATTACTTTTCCATAAACGATTGGGACCGCGCGCCGTAAATCTGCGGCTATGCCGGCAGTCGGGACAGAACCGCGGCAACGGAATTTCCAGTTTCTTATAAAAATCAAATTCATTGGGAATGATGAGATAATTTTTCTTGCAATTCAGGCAACTAAAAACCTGCCCGGGCACGTCAAGATCGCCGATATCTTTTATCGAATCGGGAATTTTATCCCAAGAAACCGTTTCTTTGCCGTAAGTGCCGCGCGGATAATCCTCCCATTTGTAGCCTTTGTCCGCCGCCTCATCTTTGATCAACGGAAACTGTTCAATCGCCGCTGATTCGTTATAACCGAAAGTGCTTACGTCCGCTGGGAAAAATTCGCCGTATTCCCCTCTTTTTTTCATGTCTTCAATGATCCGATTTTTCAACCTATCGTAAGAATCTTTATCGTATTGCTTGTTCAAAATGCAGCGATTCTTATTGCGAAGGCCGATTGAACCAAAGCAATTATTCGAATCGAAACAATAAAAAGAGTAACTCATGAAAGTACACGTCCAACAAGTGCTCGAACAAATATAATTTGCCGTATCGATGCCGCAATTCATCGAATTGTAAATCATCTCGGCGCCCCGGCCGGCTGTATCGCAATCGACGCAATCCTTAGCGTTACGCCAGATATGGACGCCGTATTTGGAATTTTCGGCGTCATAGCAGTGGAAACAATAACGGCAGCTTTTGGCATTGTTGATGTAATTACCGCTGCAACCGGGCGCCATCACGATTTCGGCAAATTTACGGGGTTGAACGGCGATAAATTCCCGGAATTTTTTTCCCATTTCTTGAACACCGTTATAAGTATCTAACCCGGCTTCAGCCAAAAATTTCTCGTATTCGGCTTTAGTTTTCTGCTCATTCCAAATGCAATATTTTTTCTGTCGTAAATTAACGCAGCCGATGCAATCGGAACAGCCGCGACAATCCAACAAAAAATAGCCGTCATTGCAGTTCTCGCAACCCTTGCTGTAGAAAAGGCGGTAAGAACCGTAGCAATCGTCGCTTTCATAAGAAAGCTCGGTTTTGTGGGAAAAAGAGACATCAATAAGGTCCTTGCACTCCTGAATCCAGTAACAATGAGTGCAGTTTTCGTTATTCGAAGACTCAACGATCATGTAGCAATTCTTGTTGTCGGCAGAAATATTGACGTATTCGGAATTCACGCTCCGAACATAGATGAGCGAAAGTTTGGGAATTTCTTTCCACAAATCCTCAAATTGACCGAAAAAAGACTTCTCGGGATCATAATCACGGCCGCAATCAACGGGATTCCATTTGTCCGAAAACCAGCAATCGTGACAATAAACCGTGTAGGGCTTATTCGGACTGTACATCGAAATATGCTCCTTACCGCACAAATCACACTTGCGCTTATAGAAAACGCGCTCGTTTCGGAACATTAATCTTCTTTGCGCCCGGCAAAGCGGGCACATTTTCGGCGCTGGTACGCCGAACTTGTCATAGAAAGCGAAATCATCGGTTTCTACCCGAAAATCCTGACGGCACTGAAAGCATTTTTTAATTTCGTTTCTCATGCGATTTCCGCGTTATCCTTCAACGTAGCTCAGGATCAATCAGACGACCTCTGATTGATAGCATTGTTCGCAATATACAATTTCCGGCCGGTCCGGCGCATAGGACGTCTGTACCGTGTTCGGACAAGGGCCGTCACCGTGGAAATGTTTCACCGTGTTCATATATCCTCCTTTGTCCGATTTCGCGCCGCCGCACTCGCACATCCGGTCAAAAAGCTTTCGCGGCAAGAGCTTCGCCACGCGGTCCTTATGGCGCTGGAGCGGTGCGCGGCGCGGGAGCGGCAAACCCATTCGCCGGTAGAACGCGAGTTCCATCGGAATTATTTTATACGGCTTCGCACTTACTTCGCATTTCAAAACCTTCTCCAGCACATCATCCTTCACGTCCTTAATGTCATCAGAGATTTCATACTCCGAAAACTGCACATTCATTTCCGATTCGTAGTCGCTCCACGTATAACCTTGCGCAAGTGCCTCATCACGTGTGAGTAGGTAATAGTCCATCGCCGCGGTTTCGTTGTATCCAAAAAGTGAGAGGTCGGCCGGGAAAAATTCTCCGTAACGATACTCCCTGCCGAGCATATCCACGTAGGGCACCTTCATCATTTGGTCGCGTATCTCCGCAACTTTTGTGCGGTATTCTTCTTCCGAGTATTGTTTATTCAATATGCAGTTTTTCTTATTCCGAAGCCCCACGCATCCAAAACAATCCTCACAATCCGCAATCGCAAAACAGTACTCCAAATTAAAGGAGTGGGCCTGTTTCAGTGGGTCCGTCCCCATACAATAAGAAACAAATTTGGAATTGTAGACTCCTCCCCCACTTGAACATTCGTAGCTAAGCTCTGCGGCACCGTGGGAAGTTTCGTCATAACTATCCTTTATCCACCCTGAGATGAAGAGGAATTTTGAATCTTCCACTTTCTCACTATCGAACACGTAGCGTGCATTTTTAGACTCGTTGATGTTGTTGCCTGTCGAGTTTACCGACTTGAAAATCGCGCTGTAACGACGTGGTATCGAGTGCCATACTGGCGTAGCTTTTTCCCGCAACTCCGCTGCTGCGGTATGCGACGAGATCGGGTGTGCCTTAAAAAAATCATCATATTCCTTTTGGGAAACCTGCTTGTTGAAGAGTACGTATTTCTTATTTCGAAGACCCGCACTTCCGATGACGTTTGTGCAGTTGCGGCAATCGATGGAGAAAAACACGTCCTGACAGTCAAAACAATCACGCGAGAAAAACACGCGATAGCATCGCATACATCCGATATTTTCGTAACAAAACTCACTATTCAAAAGCCAGTGATTATCAAAGGAATCCTTCCCGTATAGTTCGTAAGTGTTGTATGCGGAATCTTGGTTGTAATGGCCTCCAACATTCAGATAGCAATTTTTGTCGTCCGTTTCCTGGTTCACCCAATCACTGTTCACCACATTCCCGTTATACATGGAAACGTGGGGCACCAAATGGAGTAGCTTCTTGTACTGAGCGAAGAACGGCCGCTGCGGATCAAAATCCATTCCGTATGAAAGCACGTCCCATTTGTCCGAGTGCCAACAGTCACGGCAGTACGTGGGATATGGCTTGTCGGGCGAGATACGCGATACCACTTCTTTCCCGCATAGATCACACTTCCGTTTGTAGAGCGAGCGCTCATTCCGAAACGCAATTCGCCGTTTCTCGCGACACTCGGGGCAAAACGTCGGCGGCGGCACTTGGATTTTTTCATAAAACGCGAAGTCTTCCGGTTCGATGACGAATGAACCATGACAGTTTTGACAGGTCGAAGACACTGAGCCTGTCGAATGTGTTTTAGTTTCAGAATTCATGGAATTTCAATATTATGCTAATAACAAAACTTACTCGAATTCTGCCCTATATTCATCAATGCTCCAAACTTTTCCGGGAGCATCGGGTGAATAAGAACTCATTATCGTTTTTCTCGATTTATCGCTTTTCCGTTCATAAAAATGGTAAGAAGTGGCCATTTTATGCCGCCTTTCGTTCCTTTCAAAGAAAGATTCTCTTGGAAGCGGAATCTTGTGTTTTCTGTAAAAGTTCAATTCCCTCTCAATAATTCGGTATTTTCTGGCTGATGATTTCGAAAGGATTGTTTTATTTAAAATATCATCACTAACGTCAAAAATACTATCGGGTAAATTCTCAGCCGATACGAAATCATCGGAATCTTCCATTTGAACCGGCTCTGCCCAACGAAAGTTTTCATTCAATGCGTCTTCTTTAGTCAAGGGGTAAAGGGATTGAGCAGCGCTATCGTTATAGGGAAAATAAGAAAGCTCAAGGGGCGGATGATCGCCGAAAACGTATTTCTTCCCAAGCTTATCAACGTACGGCATGTCGTCCATATGCCGCTTAATTCTTGGCAAAAGATCAAAATATTCTTCTTTGGTATATTGCTTGTTCAAAATACAATATTGGGCATCTTTCAGACCGCTACAACCAAAACAATTCTTACTCCTATTTACGTGATTAAGATAACAAGAGTCCTGGCAATACCAGGCCCACAGGCTGCCGACGATATTCGAAGAAAAAGCTACGACGCTCGAATCGTATACTAATTCCGATCCCCCTCCCGCATCAGTATCCTGCATGTCTTTTGCGCCATCGGAATGATCGCCGTATTTATAGTTCTCGCTGTTCAGGGTTATAAAACAGTATTTGCAGTTGCGGCTGTTGTATACCAGATCACCAAAACAATCATTGCAACCAACCATACGCAAAGCTTTTCTGGGTTGATCCCACAAAATCGGTTCAAGTTCTTTTTTCGCCCGTTCCGTCCCGGAATAAGTGTGAAGCGCATATTGCTTCATTATTCCTTCATAACGTTCCTTACCTATTGGTTTATTCCGGAAACAATAAGATTTGCCCCGCAAACCGGTACACATGAAACAGTCATTGCAATTTTTGCAATCGTAACAAAAAGCACAATCGGAACATCCCGTCGATTCGTAAACGTAACGGCATTGATAACAATGCTCGGTATTGACCGTTTCATAATTACCCTCGTCTTTACCAAAACTCGTATGGACATCAATAAGATCTTTACCGCTCACCGCATAGAATGAATACATGACATTTTCCAGCTTCCAGGCCGTTATAACCAGATAACAGTCCTTACTCATGGACAAATCGTTACTGTACATGCAATTCACACTCAAAAGGCCATCATCCGTATCTGTCGACGGCTTGGGAACATTTCGTAGAAGCTCCGCGTACTGGGCAAAAAAGGGTTTCGAAAAATCGTATGCCTGACCGTAATCAAAAGCATTCCATTTATCGGAATGCCATTCCTTGGGTGAATATAGCTTAATTCCAGAATCTGGTGCGTAAACCGAGATCACCGAAGCACCCGTCAAGTCAGATTTCCGTTTATAAAGGTTGACCAGGTTCCGCCAACCCGAACGGCGTTGCCGACGACACTCCCAGCAAAAAGTTGGAGCCGGAACTTTCATTTTCTCATAGAACCCAAAATCTTCAGGTTCTATCACGAACGATTGTTTGCAGTTTTGGCATCGGCGGGTTTCCTGATTCATGCGATTTCCTTGAGATAACACTGGCGGCAAAAGACTTTTGCGGCTTCTTCCTCGTTATAAGGCGACTCCATGCTCTTGCCGCAACCGGCGCAGACGCGCGGATTACGGCTGTTATCTTTTACCCAGATATTGAGTTTCTCATTTATCCGGCAATGGGGGCATTCCCGCGACAAAGGCACGTTCATCTGCCGATGGAAAGCCAATTCCATTTCTATTATCCGGTAGGCCCGGCCGCAATTCGAACAAGCAATCTTTTCCTTAAGAATCGAATCCGGCGTTTCTTTTATGTGATCCGGCAGATCGGCGGCTTTGATGGTCCTTTCGTACTCGCTCTGCTCACTTTCCCACCAGCCGTATTTTTTCGCCAAGGTTTCGTTTTTCGTCAAAGGAAAAAAATTCTGGGCCAGCGTCACATTATAAGCATAAGGCGAAAATTCCGGCGGGAAAAATTCGCCGTAGCGATATACATTCCCCCGAGCATCAACAAAAGGCTTATCATTCATTTGTTCAATGATCCTGGCTCTAAGTTTTTCGAAATCTTCCTTCGAATACTGTTTGTTGAAAATGCAATAATTTCCCCTCTTCACCGAAACGCAGCCAAAGTGATGGGCGCCGCCCGTTGAAGACTTGCAATATTGGGCATCAGAAAGATTAGTCCCCAGCTCATGAGAAAAGAATACGAGCGTCGAATTCTCGCCGAGTACGCCGCTTTCGTAAGAAAGTGAGAGGTTGTCGCCCCACATCGAAACGTCATAACAGTCCTTATTGGAGGGCCCCCACATCCGGAATAAGTAACGGCAGTCCTCGGCGTTATAAACCTCAATGCAATCTTTGGCGTTCTTGGAAAAGAAAACGTTAGGCCCCGTGCAATTTTCGGCGAATTCATTGTATTCGGACTTGGGTATCTGCGTTTGCCAATGCTTTTCCGCTTTTTCTTGAACTGTCTTGTAAACCTTATAAGAGCCCAGATCGTACTTCCCTATTTCTTTGAAATAATCCTCCTTTGAATATGGCTTGTTAAAAATATAATATTTCTTGTTTTTCAGGTTGGCCGAGCCGAAACAGTTCTGGCAATTTTGGCAATCGCGGCAAAAAACGCAATCGACCGATTCGGAAAGCTGGTGACGCGAACCGATGCAACGATTTGTCTTATAAGAATGCATCGAATCATAACCCATTTGACTCTCCATTATGGCCGTACAGTCAAACATCGTCTGACTGTAACCAATGTAATAGCCGTAAGCGCAATCTTCATTGTAATTTGCCTGGAATAAAAGATAGCAATTCTTCGAATGACCGATGTCGTGATTGAAAGGCGAATTTTGAACGGTTACCAGGTCAGCCGATAAGCCCAAAAGCGGAACCTCATGCCACAATTCGTTCAACTGCTCGAAAAAGGGTCGACCGAAATCATAGTTGCGGCCATAAGATAAGGGATCCCAATTATCAGACCACCAGCAGCTGGGACAATAAACTTTGTAAGGCACATCTGACGGATAAACGGAAATGTTGAGTTTATGGCATAGATCGCAGGTTCGCCGATAAAGGGTTATCGGATTCCAAAAAAGCAACCGCCGCTGGAACCGGCAATCCGGACAAAAAGTCGGCGGCGGGACTTGGATTTTCCCGTAGAAATCGAAATCCTCGGGATCGATGACGAAATCTCGTTTACAATTCTGGCATTGGCGAGTTTCTTTGTTCATACGATTTCGCTGTTGTAACACTGCTCGCAATAAACATTTTTGAATGTTGCCGGATCATGAGCTGACTGGATTTTAATTCCGCATTTTATGCACTTTCTCTCATAAAAAGTCATACTGATATCATATACTTCCCGAAAACGCTTTAATCGCACCGTTGGATGCTCGCGGGTCAAAGCAATATTATGACGTCTGTAGAAATCCAATTCGTATTTCATGACCCGGAATGGTTTCTGGTTTTTCTCATCGAAAATTATCTTGTCCAAAATATCATCTTTCACGTCCTTAATGCGATTCGGTAACTCTGACGACGTTATTATCTCTCCCTTAGTTTCGCTTTCCGGCACCGGCGTTTCCGAAACATCATAACCGCATTTTCCGGCATTTTCATAATCGCTAAAACCGGGATAAGAATTGGCAAATGAAAGTTTATAGGGCACCGTCATCAATTCGGGCGGGAAGAACTCGCCGTATAATCCATTTTTAAGCATACCCGTCTTGATGTCGTCAACAATATTCCAATAATCATCTTCCGTATACTGCTTGTTAAGGACGCAGAACGATTTATTGTCCAGACCGATACAGCCAAAACAATCATGGCAGTTTTTGCAAAGATCGCAATATTCCATATTTCTACTGTTGTCAATTTGCGAAGAAAAAAAGACGCGATAGTTATTGGCGGTACTAACAGTACTAAGTTCATAGCAAAGTTCGCCGCCGCCGCCGCCAAAAAGGTCGTATGAATCCTTATAGCCAAAACAACCCAAAGAATAATTAACGTTATCGCTGTTATAAAGAAAACCGCTGAAATAACAATTGCGAGAATTCTCCAGCCAATCGCCGTAGCAATTGACCGATCGAAAATTGTGATCCGGCTTGTAATGCGCGTCTTCCTTCAATTTTCCGTATTCCTGAAGCAAGTCTTCCAATTTGCGGAAATCACCCAAGTTAATAGATTTTAACTTTTCATAATATTCTTCCGGCGAATAAGATTGATTGCGGAAATAGAACTTTTTATTCCTCAGGCCCGAGGACATAAAACAGTGACTGCAATTGCGGCAATCAAAAAGAAAAAAGTTCTCCAGGCAATTTTTTGATTGCTCACAAAATAAACAACGAAATGAATCATAAAGCGCCTGGGACCGATAACAATTGTCGCAATTCCATAAACTGTCGCAATCAACGCAATCCCGGCTGCCATCGCAACATTGAAAATAATAAAGGTTTTCCCCGCTTAAAGTGTCAAAAGTCAGATAACAATTCTTAAGATGGGTGGACATATTCGAATAATCGCTGTTGAAATTAGTCGAATCAGTCACAAGATTGGGACGCGGCATCGCAAGTTGAAGACCGCGGAAATTCCCGAAAAAATCCTGCGATTCATCCCAAACCCGCCCATAACCGAACGGATCCCACTCATTCGAGAACCAAACCTGGTGTTCAAAAATCTTATGCGGTGTTCCGGGCGGATAAGCGGCGAGAACCTGCTTTCCGGAAAAAGCGGATTTTACCCAAAATAGATTGTAAGAATTTTGATAAGAGGCGCGCCGCCGCCACCGTTCTTTCGTTTTTATCGTCGGCAACGGCACTTTTAGTTTCTTATAAAAACCTATATCTTCCGGCCGAACGTAAAATTTTTCGCCGGAAAAGCGGCAAATTCGCCATTGCCCGCCTTGTTCATCAAGTTTCAAACCGGCGAAATAATCATTAATGGCTTTATCAAATTTGGGAGTTTTTGAGGTCATACCACTTCGGCGTTGTAACACTGCTCGCAATAGACGATCTCCGATCTTTCGGACGAATAAGCCGTCTTGAATTTATTGGGACAGCGGCCAGTCGGATGGTGGGGATGGCTAACGATATTTTTGTGGACTTTATAATCGCAAAGGCATTGCCTCTCCCAAAGCTTTAAGGGATTACGGCTTCGAAAACGCTGATAATGACGGCAGCTAGGACATAATCTCGGCAACGGAACGTTCATCCGCCTATAAAGATTAAGCTCGTCCGGAATAATTCGGAAGGCTTTAGTGCAATATTCATTGCGCTTCCCATCGTGCAAACAAGCGATGATTTCTTTCGTAATTTCATCTTTCGCGTCTTTTATGTGGTCTGGTAATTCGGCGGCGTTGACGGTCGGCTTATAATCATGGCTTTCTTCTTTCCCCCACCGATATCCTTTTTTCTCTGCTTCTTCGCGGGTTAAGGGATAAAAATCTTTGGCCGTAGACGTGTTATGGGCAAAAAGCGATATTTCCGGCGGGAAAAATTCGCCGTATTGGTAAGCCAAACCCCTTTTATCCACGTAAGGCATTTCGGTCATGTGCTTTATTATCCTAAGCACCAGTTCTTCGTATTCCTGTCTGGAATACTGCTTGTTCAGAATGCAATATTGTTTCTTACGCAAAGACACGCAACCGAAGAGATCGCTCACGCCATTCCGGCAGGACTGCGAATAAGAAACGCTTCTCGCTTCAGGCCAAACGTCGGCAGAAAGCTTAACGTCGTAGGCGTGAACGCCAGTCGTCGAACATTCGTAACATCGCTCCATAACACAACAACCATTATTGACGTCGTAAATATCCTTAGCATTAAATAAAAGCATGCAGAAACGGGAGTCTTCGGTGTCGCTGGTAAAAAAACAATCCTTGCAGTTCTTTGTATTGCCCAGGGAATCGCCGGTTGAATCGACGATATGGTTATCGATTATGAACTTATATAAAGACTTCCTTTTAATTTCGTTGAATTCGAATTCATATTCCCGCAATTTTGCATACGAACCCGTATCAATTTGCGCCATTCTCGCTTTATATTCCTCTTTAGAAAGCTGCTGATTTTTAAAAACGTAAGACTTATGCCTTAGATTCGTGCTCATAAAGCAGTTTTGGCAGCCCTTCAAATCAAAGCCGAACACCACATCCAAGGAATCATGGCAGCGATCGGCGAAGAGCATACGGGCCGAATCCATTGACTGCAGGGTTTGATAACAAAACTGGCAACGAATCGCGGCGAAAGCGTCAACTACGCTTTTGGAATTCAAAATCCGATAACCGTATTGGCAATCTTCGCAGTCTGAACCGGAAGTCAAAAGATAGCAATTCTTGCAGTCGGTAATTTGGTTGCAATAATCGCTGTTCGTACTTCTGTCTATCTGCAAAGCGATCTGCGGCGTAACCTGCATCAAATCGCTGAATTGGCTGAAAAATGGGCGTGAAAAATCATAATCCCGGCCATAAGCCAAAGCGTCCCAACCGTCAGAATACCAGCAAGCGCGGCAATATACCGGAAACGAAACGTCAGCCGGGTACATGGCAATGATCTCTTTTTTACACAGATCGCAGTGCCGTTTATAAAGGGTCTGATCATCACGCCACAACAACCGCCGAATAAGCCGGCACTCCGGACACCAGGTCGGTGGCGGGACATCTATCTTTTTGTAAAAATCAAAATCCTCCGGTTCGATCCAAAATTCTTGATGACAGTTTTGGCATTTTCTTGATTCTCTGTTCATGGGTTTTTGTCCCGATTCCTTTGGAATCGCGGATCCTCGATTTTGTATTCTCGCTTCGCAAGGACAAAATCGGGACAATTCTGGCAGTTTTTCGTCTCGGTTAAACTCATTTGAATACAAATATAGACCAGTCGGCGTTCCCATTAACGCTTCTCTTGCAAGCTTTTCCTCAACGAACGGTTTCCGCCATCAATTCCTTATAAGGACGGTTTATCCGATAAACGTTAAAGGAAGCAATACAAGGAATGCCGCCCTTGAGTTCAGCCGCGAGCAGGTCCTCGATCTCTTGAAGCTTCTTTTCCAACGTCCTGATAAGAACAACCGCTCCCTCGCCTTCCCGGCATTCGTCTTTCCAGCAAAAAGCGGAATGAGCCGGCCAGGCATTCACGGCGCTCGCCAATCTCCTGTTAATGATAACTTTCCCGATCCTCTTCGCCTCATCCATATTGGGACAAGTCGTGTAAATAAGAATCATGATTTGAATAATTATTGATCGGCCTTTATATAATTTAAACCCCTATTCGCATAAGTATCAATCAGGCCACTTCCGAGTTGTAACACTGTTCGCAGTAAACGATTTCCTTACCGCTAGGCGGATAAGAAGTCTCAAATTCATTGGGGCATCCCCCCGCTTCATGAAAGTGTTTTACGGAATTTTGATAGACGCCATTTTCCGACTTTTGACCAAAACATTGACACCTTCGCCTGTAATAGAGAGGTTGATTAATCGAGGATAGTCTCCGCGCCAACCGGCAATTGACGCATAGCCTCGGAACCGCTAATCCAATACTCCTCAAAAAAGATAGCTCGTTCGGAATTATCCTGTAAGCCCTCTTGCAAACTAAGCACTGAATTGTCTCTTTCAAAATATCGTCAGATGTCTCTTTTATGGAATCCGGGATCGCGGAAACACTCAAGGTAATTTCATACTCTTTCAATTCCGGATCCCGCCAAGAATAACCAGCTTTAATTGCCTCTTCTTTAGTCAATGGATAGGAATCGTTCAACATGCTTTCGTTATAAGCGAAGGGGGAAAATTCCGGAGGGAAAAACTCGCCATACTTATATATATTCCCCTTCTTGTCTTTGTAGGGCATCTGATCCATGCGCTGAATGATCTTCTCACGCAATAATCCATATTCCTCTTTGGAATATTGCCTGTTAAAAATGCAATACTGCTTTTTCTTCAAACCAACGCAGCCGAAACAGTCGGAAGAGGAGTGACAGCATATGGAATATTCGAGATTTCTGCAGCTTGGCCAACAATCAAAGCAAAATTTAACTGAATCGCACTGCTCGCCGCAAGTAAGGCTCTCGTACATCTGAGAAGCTGAATTCCCCCAAACGCTATAATCGTAAGAATCTTTCGTTCCCAGATAAGCAAACTGGACGTATTTCACGTCTTGCGCATCGTCCAAAGAAAAAGATTCCCGGGCATTCTTGGTATTTCGGAGATAGTCGCCGCTTGAATTGACGGCGCGAATGCCATGAAAATACTTTACCGGAAATCGCAACAAATGTTTTGAAACTTCTTCTTTAATCTTTTCTAAAGAAGCCCATGAATCCAGACCCAACTCCTCCATTTTCTGCTTATACGACCCCTTGGAATAAGGTTTATTGAAAATATAATAAGACTTACTTCTTAAATCCGAACAACCAAAACAATTGCTGCAGCCGGAAAGATTCTTTGAAAACCAAACATCGTTGCAGCCCTCGCAATCCTGCGAAAAAAATGTGCGATAACAGCCGTTGATAGCCACGCCTTCATAACAAAGCTCATCTTCAAGAGACTGAGTCAAATCGAAACTGTTCTTCACTTTCGTGCAGCGGACGCAATAAGCGGAATCTTCGACGTAATCACCATTAAAGCAAAGATAGCAGTTTTTGAGATAGCCGGCCTGATCGCAATAATCCGAATCTTTGACGTTGGTCACGCTTTTTGATGACCAGGGAACTTCATAAATTAGGTCGCGAAACTGCTCGAAAAAATTCCGGGAAAAATCATAATCGCGGCCATAATTCATCGGATCCCACGCATCTGACCACCAGTAATCCCGATCATAAATCTTGAGATTCGAAGAGGGAGGAAATCCGGCAAAAATTTCCTTCCCGGAAGAATTATCTTTTACTTTAAATAAAGTGTGTTCGTTTCGCCAAGCGAATCGACGTTTCAATCGGCACTCCGGGCAAAAAGTCGGCGCAGGAACCTGGATTTTCTCATAGAAATTGAAATCCTCCGGTTCAATTGTGAAATCCTGATTACAGTTCTGACAGATTTTTGCCTGCCCTGAACTTGTTGAATAGGTTTCTTTATTCATGCGATTTCGGCGTTATAGCATTGCTCGCAATAGATTATTTCTCGTCTTTCTGAAGAATAGGCGGTTATGAATTTATTAGGACAATGATCGCTCTTATGGAAATGTTCGGCAGTGTTTTTATAAACGCTTCGCTCTGATCCTCCGCCGGCGCACATGCAGGCGCGTTCCTGCAATTTCAACGAGTTCCTCCGTTTTAATCTCGCGAAATAACGGCAATTGGAGCATAACCTCGGCAAGGGCAAGCCGAACCTCTTATAGAATTCCAGTTCCGGCGCGATTACGCGGTAAGCCCGGCCGCACTGAAGGCAGCCGATCAGTTCTTTCAGAACGCCGGCATCTACTTCATCAATGCGATCGGGCAAATCCGATGCCGAAACAGTCGTTTGAAATTCCCTTCTTTCGATATCGCGCCAAAGATAATTCTTATTTTCAACCTCTTTTTTGCTTAACGGGTAATAATCTTGAGCTTTCGTTTCGTTATAGGCAAGTGGAGAAAACTCAAACGGAAGAAATTCGCCGTATTTATACAAATTGCCCTTATTGTCCCGGTACGGCATTTCAACCATGTGTTTCTTTATTTTTGCGACCAATTCGCCGTACTCTTCCCTGGTGTATTGCTTATTGAAAATACAGTACTGCTTTTTTTGCAGGCCGACGCAGCCGAAAAGATTGGACGAGGAATGGCAATTAACCGAGTATTCCAGATCCTGGCAAGCGGGCCAGCAATCGAAACAAAACTTAAGCCGCTGGCAATTTCGGCCGCAGCTTACGGATTCGTACAGCAACTCAACGTTCTCACCCCAACTGGTATAATCGTAGGAATCTTTTACGCCCCCGGCTACGTTTTGAATGAACTTTACGTTTTCAAGCTGACCGGCCTCATAGCAATAATTGGCGTTTTTCCCCCAGTAAACATAGTCGCCGCTAACATTGACCGAATCCGTCGTCGAATGAATGTATTTTACCGGAAAACGCAGCCGAAACTCCTCGAATTTATCCTTTGCATCCATTAACGACCGATAAGAACCCAGATTAAATTCCTTCAACTTTTGCCCGTATGCTTCCTTGGAATAAGGCTTGTTGAAAATATGATATTTTTTGTGCCTTAAGTTCACGCAACCAAAACAATTTTGGCAATCGGTGCAATTGAGAAGAAACCAGCTATCAACGCAATTAAAAACATCCTCACCAAAAAAAACGCGGTAAGAATCTCCGAGTTGATATCCTTCGTAGCATAATTCGTTGGAAATAGCGGCATAAAAATCCACCGAGTTTCGCATATTTTGAAAAGCAACCCCGTAAAGGCTGTCTTCGCTAAAGCCGCCGTTGAAGCAAAGGTAGCAGTTTTTAAGTCCGGTCGCCTGGTCGCAATAATCGCTGTTGACCAAATCTTGGATCGAACGGGACGGCCAGGGCACCGCATAAAAAAGTTCCTTGAATTGTTCGAAAAACGGGCGCGCGAAATCGTAATCCCGGCCGTATTCCATCGGGTCCCATTTATCCGACCACCAGTAATCGCGCTCGTAGACCTTGAGACCGGAAGATTTTGGATAAGTCGAAAAAATCTCTTTGCCCGTCAAATTATCTACGTTCCTTAAAAGATTGTGTTCGTTCCAAAAATTCAAGCGCCGAACTGCCCGGCACTCAAAGCAAAAAGTCGGCGGCGGGACATGAATCTTCTCATAGAATTTGAAGTCCTCCGGCTCAATGACGAAATTATTCTTACAGTTCTGGCAGATCGAAGACACTGAGCCTGTTGAATATGTTTTGGTTTCGAAATTCATACCACTTCAGCGTTATAGCATGCTTCGCAGTAGACGACTTCTTTTCTCTCCAGGGAATAGGAAGTTTCAAATTCGTTAAGACACCTACTATCAAGATGATGTTGGTGCTTAATCGAGTTTTCATAAACCTTATAATCACACATACACTGTCGGTGCCAGAGCTTGATCGGATTATACAAGGCGCGCCGTTCTCCCCTCCTGCAACCGGCACAAAGCCTGGGAATGGGTATTTCCGTTTTGCGGTAAAATTGAAGCTCTTGAGGAGTTATCTTGAACGCCAAGGTGCAGTTATGCCCGCATTCCTGCTTGTGTCCGCATCCGATAACCTGATCCAAAATCTCGTCCTTTATCTCTTCGATCGAATTTGGAATCTCTTCTGCCTTTAAAGTAACTTGGTGTTCCCTTGCGGCCGACTCCATCCAGCCGTACCCAAGACGAATCGCATCGTCTCTCTTGATCGGGAAATAAAATTGAGTCAGCGCTTCATTGTACGCGAACGGCGAAAATTCAACTGGAAAAAACTCGCCGTATTTATAAACATTGCCTTTCAAATCAATATGGGGCTTGTCGCTCATTCCTTTTATTATCCTCTCCTGAAGCGATTCATATTCATCCTTATCGTACTGCTTGTTCAAAATGCAGTATCGCTTGTTCCGAAGGCCGATGCAGCCGAAAAGATCCTGACTGACGCGACAATAATCGCAATATTGCAAGCGGGCACAATTTTCAAACGTATTGGTGGAAAAAAAGATATTTGAATCGAGATAGCCAACATTCACGCCCTCATAAAGAAGGGATGATTCCTTATCGCCCACCCCGTACATGTCCTGAACGTCTTTAGCGCGGCTCATTTGGGCGCCGTATTTCACGTCCTCGCAATTATGGGAATTGAAGCAATATTTTGCATTCTTGCAATAAGTCAGATTGCTGCCGGAGGAATTCGTGCATTTAACCATATTTGCGTACTTATGAAGCGCATTCTCCCGCAGACGGACGTACTCCGAATACAACTCTATTTGAATTTTGTAACCCCGGTCCATGGCAGACATCCTTTTGCGATATTCTTCTTCCGTAAGCTGCTCGTTGCGAAAGACAAATTTCTTATTGCGCAAATTGCTGCTCATGAAACAATTCGACGAATTACGGCAATCGAAAAGGTACGAACCGTCCAAACAGTCCTTGCAATCGGATATGAATTTGCAGTTTACGCAGTGCTCTGAATCCAAAGCCTCATAAATGCTTTCGGAACCCATAACCACCATGGAATCGAACGCATCTCGGCAATTCCATGCGCTTTTGGAATAAGAGACATTGTCGGAACTGATTGTAGACGGCGAAAGATATACGTTTTTGGAAAACCAGGTGTAATCAGAATAAGGCGAGTTTTCGTTCTGATAGGCTTCCAGGCTCGGTCTGGGCACCGTATCTGAAAGCTCCTTCCACTGAACGAAGAAGTTCTTATTCGGGTTGTAGTCGCGGCTGTATTCCATCGGGTCCCACTTATCCGACCACCAGCACTCGTTGCAATAGACGGGAAACATCACTTTGCTTGAATGGTGGGAAAGCGTTTCCTTGCCGCAAAAGGCGCACTTGCTTTTATGCATATTGAATTCGTTCCGGAAAAGCATTCTTCTTTTCATCCGGCACTCCGGACACCAAGTAGGCGGCGGGACTTTTATACGTTCATAGAACTGAAAATCCGAAGCTTCTATTTCAAAAGAGGTTTTACAGTTCTGACAGATTATTGTTTCAGCATTAGCCATATCTTTCAGAATAAACCAAGCGAAGTCCAGCACCAAGCTTTGCTTTGGTGCTATAATTCCGGCTCAATCTTGAACCGCTCTTTACAACTTTGGCATTGGCAAGTTTCCTGATTCATACCACTTCAGTGTTATAGCATGCCTCGCAGTAAATTATCTCTTTTCTTTCTGGCGCATAGGACGTCTCAAATTCATTAAGACACTTGCTTTCACCGTGAGAATGCTTCGCGGTATTTCGATAGTTGCCGTTTTCGGAACTATTCCCGAAACATTGACATTTTCTCTTCCAAAGCCGGAAAGGGTTCCTCAACCGAATCCTCTCGGAATTCCTGCAATTAGGACAAAGCCGAGGCAAAGGAACTTTAATCTGCCTATATAAAGCTAGTTCGGTCGGAATAAGACGAAATGCAAACGTACACCCGTCTTCACACGAGCCTTTGTGAGCACATTCTATGGCTTTTTCCAATATCGAATCCGGCACGTCTTTAATATTATCCGGAAGTTCATTATTTCTCATAGTTACGGCATATTGACGTTCTCCCCGCTCAAACCAACGCAAGCCATTCTCCATCGCTTCTTTTTCAGTCATACGGAAATATTCATAAGCAACGGTTTCGTTATAACCAAAAGGAGACAATTCCGAGGGGAAAAATTCCCCATAGCCATAAACCCTACCCCTCGCATCTTTATAGGGCATTTCATTCATATGTTTAATGATTTTCGGGACTAAAATTTCGTACTTCTCTTTGGTATATTGCTTATTCAAAATGCAATATTCCTTATTTTTGACGCCAACACAACCAAAAATATGAGAAGAGCTAAAACAATTAATCGAGTGTTTCACGTCATGGGAATTAAGAATAATCCAAGAAGCGATAACGTTATTGCCCGGATAAATGCTCATAGAATCATAAATCATCTCGCTTTTCGCGCCGGCATGACCAATACTGTAAGAATCTTTAATTCCGCCAGCGACAAGCAGAAGATACCGACAGTTTTCGGCGCCATCGAAAACATCAAAAGAATAGAAACAGTTCTTAGAGTTATAAATATTATCGCCGGAAGACTGGACGGAATTGATTATCCGGTAAGGTCGAAAAATCGATCTTTTTCGCAGATCTTCAAACTGTTTTTTAAAATCTTCGCTCTGCTTATAACTACCAAAATCAATGCCTTTGATTTTTTCCGCATACTCCTCGGGAGAATAGGAGTGATTTAGAATTGAGTATTTTTGATTACGCAAATTAATGCAACCCAGACAATTCTGGCAATTACGCAGTTCAAAACCGAAACGGACGTCCAAACACGAATCAAGGTAACGCCCGAACGAAGTCCGATAATTATTCTCCGAATCAATCAATTCATAACAGAGCTCCCCTTTGTTAACCCAATAAAGATCGGCACTATTCTTCGTGTAAAAATTGTAACTACTGTACTCCGAATCTTCGTTCCAATCGCCGCCGAAAATAAGATAACAATTTTTATTGCCCACGGAAAAATTGCAAAAATCGCTGTTAACCGCATCCCAGTTATTCATTGCGGAAAAAGGCACCTCCCGTATCAATTCTTTTATTTGCTCAAAAAACGGGCGTGAAAAATCGTACTCCCGGCCATAATCCATGGAGTCCCAAGAATCCCCGTTCCAATCATGCTGTTTCAAAACTTGAATATCCTTATCCGGAGAATAGATGGAAATAATTTCTTCACCGGTCTGAGGATATCTTCTTTTGTATAAATTTCGGGCGTTGCGAAAACTCAAATGGCGCTGCCAACGGCAGAGCGGGCAAAAGGTCGGCGGCGGGACTTGGATTTTCTCAAAAAATGCGGAATCTTCGGGTTCTATGACGAATGAACCATTACAATTCTGACACTCACGAGTTTCTTGAACCATAGGTTAAATCAACGGTTCGGGATTGGAATCTTCTTTTTTCTCGCCGGATGATTTGCCGGTAATGATTTCTTTCTCCTGGGCGCTCCGGAAAATAGTCGCTTCTTCTTCGGCGATCAATTTCTTGGCGTCATCGACGGGAATCGTGTATTTCCGGCGCGAAGCCGCAACGATCTCTTTTTTGAAAGATCTGTGATTGGGCGCCAAGACTTTCAGGGTCTCGGCGGAAAAGGGATCGTAAGTTTCACCGTCAATCGTCATCTTGACGTAAAACTCCTGCATGCCGAGATTGATCATGTCTTTCGTATCAAAGATCGGCGCCATTTCCGGCTTCAGCTTCACCGCATCGTCGCCGCCCACCCGGAAAATGATGATCGAACCGACATTGCCCAAAACCGAAGCCTGCACCCTCGGCAAAAGCTGACTCATATACTGGTGGGCGACCGTAAGACAAAGGCCGTATTTGCGCGCCTCGGACATCAAATTCTCGAAAGTTTCCGTGACCAGATTATGGAACTCGTCAACGTAAAGATAGAAATCGTGGCGTTCGGCTTCCGGAAGCGATGCCCGCGCCATGCCCGCCTGCTTGATCTTCGTAATGAACATGGCCCCGAAAAAGCTGGCGTTCTCCTCGCCTAGCCTCCCTTTTGAAAGATTGATGAGGATGATCTTTTTCTCCTGCATCAGTTTTTCCAGATCGATCTTGTTTCCCTTTTGGCCGAAAATGTTCCGCAACATGGGATCGGACAAGAACTGGCCGAGCTTGTTCACGAGAGGGATGATGGCGTCCGTGTCGAACTTTTCCGACCAATCGGCGAATTCAATGGCCCAGAAACGCTTGACCATGTCGTCTTCGATGTATTCCACGACTTTCTGACGGTAATTGCGGTCGGTCAACATCGAAATCATGCCCCGCATGGTGGCATGGGGATAATCCAAAAGCGCCAGGCAGGTGAAACGGAAAACGTGCTCCAACCGCGGCGTCCAGTTCGCGCCGAACTGCTTTTCCATCACTTCGATCAAACCCTGGGTCAATTGGTGCTTGAAACTCACGTCAATGTTGGCCAAAGGATTGAAAGAAGAAGGATAATCCTTGTCGGAAGGATCAATGATCACTACGTCTTCAATGCGATTCTCCGGCACGAAATCCAAAATTGCTTCGATCACGTCGCCGTGAGGATCGATCAAGCAAAGGCCGTGCCCATTGGCCACGTCCTGCCGGATCAAAAGCTCAAGAAGCTTGGATTTGCCGACACCGCTCTTGCCGACGACGTAAAGATGGCGACGCCGGTCGATCCGTTTAATCCCAAAAATATACTTCTTCTCCTCGAGAGAGGCCACGTAATTGGTCCGACCAATGAAAGAAACGTCCTTAGGATCGATCCGGCCGTACATCGGCAGATCCGGCGGCGGCGGCGCATATTTGATTATTTGAATTTTTCCAGCCTTAGACATATTAAAGTATTTCCAGTTCCTTGAGGAAGGCTTCGTAAGTGTCCAAAATCTCATTGGCGTCGTGGGGCTTGATCTCGTAATCGGGCGTGTGAACCAATTCATTCCTGATCTTATGAACCCGCCAAAGCTTGTCCAGCGTTTTGAAGTCGTCGGTGGTCAAACGCTCCAACCGATCGGCCATATGCTCGCCCCTGATGCCCAATTGTTTCAAGGCGTCGTCCGTAAATTTATCGGCCTCGATCACCGCCATAAGATAGGACTGCGGCGGATTGGTTTTGGCCTTGCCGCGAATGGCTTGCCAGCGCTTCAAAAAGATCGGATTCTTGAGAATCGTCTTTTTGGCGATGCCGGCGGGATTTTTCACGAAAACAGGACGATAATGCAAGGCTTTTATAAAAATAAAGATAAAGAAAACAAAAAGCAGAATGTCGATGAAAATGACAACCTCCCTGACGGCATAATAAATGCTTACCCAGGGAATCTGCAAAAAATAATCGTAAATTTGAACGAAAACAGCCATAAAATGTTTACCGGTATTTTTCGATTTCGGTTTCTTCGCCGAAAATGGCCAGGCCGGCCGGCGGGCCGGCTTTCCGACTTTCCACCCGCTTGATGTGCGGCGCGGTCAAAACGGAAGCCGTCGGCGGATGAAACAGGGTTGCCAATCCTTCGACGTTCATCTTGAAACGACGCGAAGCAAAATTGAAATTAAACAAATAAGAAGTGATGAAACGGCCCATCCAGGTCTCCGGCGGCACTTCCCGGATAAGATAATTGCGCAGCAAGCGCTGTTTTCGGTACTCATTCCTTACCCTGGGATAAACATGGGGCCAATTCCAGATTCTCGTCCGGGTACTGACATGATAGTTCTGCCGAAAAGAATTCATGTTCAAAAGGGCATATTGGTTGAAAGCGCCGGCCAAACCGCGCCGGGCGAAACTATCAAAGAAAGTGGCTTTAGGCGACAAATAAATAAACCGGATCAGGGTGTCGAGGGCGGGCTTAGAAAGATTGTTTTCCACCTCCTCCAAAATGTCGGTTTGCGCCGGCGTCCGCATGATCGGCACTTCCCGGGCGCCCATCTCGGGATCACCGCCTTTTATTTTTATAAGAGACGGCCTTTGCAATTTTTCCACCATTGGCTCCCAAGCCTTGGCCCAGCCAGGATCGCCGGGCGCAATCAGGATTTGGATACCGACCGTTTCTTCCTTGTTAAGCTTGCCCAATATTTCCAAAAAGGCCGACATCGGATCCAAAAGAACTTTTTTCTTTTCATTCACCTCTTCTTCCTCGAAATGGGAATAGGTTTTTATGGGGAAGGCCTCATCTTTGGCTAAAACCATTTCCGAACCCCACAAATCAAGCTCATTATGGTACATCTCCGAAACCGCGGTCGGGAATTTATCGATGTAGTCATCGACTTCCACCACTTCCACGTCTTTGTAGTAAGAAAAAAAGGCGGCTTCCACCAAATTCTTGAGCCGATTCCGGCAACGAACGTAAAAATGAACTTGGCCGCCGAAACTGACAATTTCCAAAGCAAACCAATAAGTTACTTCGCCTTCCCAATATTTTTCCTTGATGTCGCCGGGAGCGTTCCGAAGAGAATTAATGGAACGGAAAACCTGCTCCATTGCCTGCGGCGTCTGGGATATTTCCCGCGGCATTCTCAACTCCAACATCACCCACTTGGTTTCGCTTTTGAAAATGCTCTGCCGCCAAAAAAGCCAGAGCGATTTTAAGGCCCACCAGAGAATCAGTAAAAGCCAGAGCCACCACAGGGCCAGAATGATCGCGAGCAAATTCGGTATCGGAATCACGATCAAACCGATGATTAAAAACACAAAAAGCCAAATCTCTTCCTGCCTAAGCAGCCCCTCCAGAATGTCTATAAGATGCTTAAATAAATTGCGGATCATTGGCGTCTAATTAATTTTACCTCCTTACCATCCGAAAATCTATCCCTTTTCTTCAAAAACAATAGGTTTGCGAGCGGCTAACGCCGTCAAAAGCAAAAATCAAATACCCCGCCTGAAAGACGGGGCATTTGATCTGAACGGCATGTGATTTCTAACCAATGGTCAAAATCTCGATTAAATCTAGGCTTCCTTCACATGGTAACGGCCGTCATCAAGACGCTTGAAATGGCGGCGGTTCTGAAGACTTAAAAGAACGGTATTTTCTTTCAAAAACCTCTGCTCGTTAACGAGCCGAACAACGTCGGTCTGCGGCAAGGGGCCCTTGGTCTTCAGAATTTTCGCGATCACCTGGCGGACCGTGCCGGGCTCAAAGCCCCGGGAACGCAAAGCATAAATGCCCCGGCCGACCAGGACAAAACGGTCGTCTTTGATCAGTTCGTTGTGGACGGTCTGAACGTGGGCCTGTTTCCTATCGATGCCCAGTTTCGTGATGTTTCTCGCGATATCCGAAAAATGCAGGGGCTCGCCGTGCTTTTTCAAAACCAAGTAAATCTTGTCGCGGATCGTCTTGGGCTCGATATCCGGCCAGCTCCGCAGACCGACGTCGCCGAAAATGTTGGTGCCAAAATGCTTCGGGATCATGAACAGGCTCGAAGCGGCGTAAGCCTTTACCCTGCTCAAATAATCCTTGCTCGTTTCGGCTTCTTTCCGGCTCTTCAGGAAATCGGTCGCTTCCTTGACGAAATCCAGGAATTTCTTTTTTGCCGGTTCATCAACATACCAATAAGCGTTGAAGTCGTCGTCCTCGCGGCTGTAGAAAGGCGCGCCAGCCGTCAAGAACAAAAAGCGGAGCTTTGCGTCAACGTGCTTAGCGTCGGTTTCCTTGAATAAATAATTAGCGACATCGGTCAAAAAGTAATCGTCCCGCCGCACGCCGCCGGCATTAGCCAGATAAGTGTGGGCAAATTCCACTATTTGAACCGCTTCTTTCTTTACCTTGGGACCCAGTTTTCTCAAACCGTCTTCCTCAATTTGTCTCACTCTTTCCCGGGTAACGCCCAGATCATTGCCGATCTCCTGGAGAGTGGCTTTGACGCCGGTCTTCAAACCAAATCTTTCAAACACGACTTTCCGCTGTTTCGAATTGAACTCAGCGGTCAAATTATTGATGAATTGATCGATATCCTTAACCATATTTCAGTAATCAAACTTTAGCATATATATGGTTTACGTGTCAACCCCGTCACCAGATCGAGCGCTGCAACGCCCGCCCGCTTTCCTGAATTGAATATCGATCATTCACAAGTCAAGATTATGATTGAAAAACATCACTAATCAACAGGCGTTGTGGAAAGCGAAGTGCTCGGCTCGGTGCGGGGTCAACCCCACGCTCAAACCCGCCTCTTCTGCGAGAGATAGAGGAGCGGACTCGCGACGAAAATCGAGGAATAGGTCCCGAAAATCGTACCCACCAAAATCGTCAAAATGAAATAGAAAAGCGAGCTTGGGCCAACCATGAGAAGTGCGATCAAAACCAGAAAAAGCGTCAGGGAAGTGTTGATGGAACGGGCTAAAGTTTCTTTGACGCTGAAATTGATGATTTGACCAAGATTAATGGTCCGGCCGCGGTTCAGCATCAGATTTTCCCGAATCCGGTCGAAAACCACGATCGTGTCGTGAACCGAAAAACCCATGACCACGAGCAAAGCGACAATGAAATTCGTATCGATCTCAATTCCCTTGAAATACCCCAAAACCGCCAAAAGACCGGAGGGAATGCTCACGTCGTGAAAAAGCGTAACGAGGGTGATCACGCCGTATTTCCATGATTTGACCGGCTCCGAAACTTTCCGGAAAGCGAAGGCAATGTAAAGCGAAATACCAAGAATGACGAGCCCGATCGCCCAAATGGCTTTAGTCCGCAATTCGGCACCGATCGTAGGACCAATCGAGGCGAAACTCTTTTCTTCCACGTTGCCCAACGTCTTCAAGGCCGTTAAATAACCCTGGTGCTGGTCTTCGCTCAAACTGGGCAGACGAACGATGAAACTGCCGTCCGAGGACTGTTTGATCGAGACGTCCGAAACGTTTCCGGCCTTCGCCAAGGCCTCATTCACCTGGTCTTCGGAAAAATTCTGATTCGGGAAAAAAATCTGCCACTGCGTGCCGCCTTTAAGATCGATCCCTTCTCTTAGGCCCAGGGTCAGGATCAAAACCCAGCTTAAAATCACGACCAAAACGGCGAAACCGAGATAATATTTTCTTTTGCCGATTACATCCATCATATTTTTTTGTTTTTCACGAAAATCCTGAGCATGGTCCGGCTGACCGTAATGGCCGAAAACATGCTCACGATTACCCCCAAAAAGAGGGTTAAGGCGAACCCCTTGACGAAACTGGAGGTGAAATAATAGAGGACGGCCGAAGTAATGAGGGTGCTGATGTTCGAATCTCGAATCGAGGTCCAGGCCCGCCGAAAACCCTCCTCGACCGCCGACGTCCGGCTTAAACCCTTTTTCAATTCCTCTTTGGTCCGTTCGAAAACAAGAATGTTCGCGTCAACCGCCATGCCGATCGACAGAATGAAACCGGCGATGCCCGCCAAGGTCATGGTGACGCCGAATAATTTGAAGACGCCGAGCAAAAAGGCAATGTACATCAAGAGAGCGAACGAAGCGAAGACTCCGAAAAACCGGTAATAAGCGAGCATGAAAATAACAATGAGGAGCGTGCCCAAGGCGCCGGCCCAAAGCGCTTTCGAAAGTTCGCCTTGGCCGAAATCGGCGCCGATCGTCTGCTGATTGACGAGGGTGATCGGCGCGGGCAAGGCGCCGGCATTGAAACGCTCCACTAGAGCCCGGGCGCTTTGAACGGTAAATTGGCCGGTAATCTGGGCCTTGCCGCCCGAAATTTCGCTTTGGACGATCGGACAACTGTCCGCCTGATCGTCGGGCACGATCAAATCGTTATCGATGAAAACACAAAGCGGTTTGCCGATGTTGCGTTTCGTGATCTCCTCAAAAAGGACGGCGCCGTCGCTGTTGAAATTCAAATCCACTTCCGGTAAATTGGTGTTTTGCCCGAAACCGAGCTGGGCGCTCGAAAGATACCGCCCGGTCAAGCCCGTCGGCACGGCCACGGTACTGCTGCCGTTCGCCGCCACTTCCCGAAAATCCAGAAATGGCGTCGCGCCGATTTCTTTTATCGCCTCGCTTACGTCCTTGATGCCGGCGAGCTCAACGATCAATCTTGTATCGCTGCCGGCAGTTTCAACGTAAATTTTCGGTTCGGAAACGCCGAACAAATTAACGCGTTTCTCGATCACGTCCCGCAAACCGTTCACGACCGAACCCTGGTCAGCCGCGTTCACCTGGCTCAAATCGACGCTGTAAATCAGGTAGCTGCCGCCGGCCAAATCCAAACCCAAACGCCAGGGCGAAAACCGGCTGACCTTCTGCCATAAAGGATCGTAATCAAAGACGCCCGCGACGACGGCCAAAACCACGAGAACCGTTAAAAGAAAAGCCAATCTCTTCCGATCAGGCATAATATTAATAATCTACAATAACCAGGGAACAATGGCAAATGAAAAAAATTATCCCGCAAGCCAGGCTTACGGGATAATTCAAAGGCAAAATTCTACGCTCTCCTTCTCTTCGTCGTTCTCTTTGCCTTCTTTGCTGTTTTTCTCTTCTTCATAGGCAATATATTTTTTATCATTGGGTTGCCGACCGCCCCAAACTTTCTATCTATTAATTGAATTATAGCATAAAGCTTTTACGGATTTTTAAAAAATCTGTGGATAACTTCTGGCGCGGATAAAAACCGAAAAATATTTTTGAAAAATTATTTTACCGGCGAGAAATTTTTGATCGGGAACGGGTAAGGAACAAACAAACCGGCTTATTTACTCGCGAAAACAGAGACGAATTTCAAAGGATTCACCGAAACCGTGCCGATTTTAACGGACAAATGAAGATGGGGCGCGGTCGCGAGACCGGTCTCGCCGACCCAACCGATCAAACTTCCTTTCTGGAGAACGCTGCCGACTTTAACCTTAATGGCGTTCAAATGCAGATACAAAGAATAAATGCCTTCACCGTGATCAAGGACCACGGTATTGCCGTAAACCCGATCCTCATAAGCCCTGATGACTTTGCCGCCGTTGATCGCCCAAACCGGAGCGCCGATGGGCGCGACAAAATCGACGCCCAGATGCCGAACCATATTCCCGCCCGTGTTCCGGACCTCGCCGAAAACGCTCGCCAAGCGGCGATTATCGCTCAGGGGCAAACCAAAACTTTCGGTGAAATAAAGATGCGGCGTGCTTGAAGCGAAGGCGCTGTTCAGGACGGCGTTGCCCGAAGCCAAATTCGTCAAAAGCTCGTCGGGCGAAAGACCGACTTGTTTCGGAATCGGCAAATTCACGACCGGCACCTTGACCTTGAGAACCCGCAGGATTTTCGCGAAACTTTGACCGTTCGTAAAATTGATCCGTAAATCGTAACTGCCCGGCGTCTGGCCCGCCCCGATCCCCAAAATCGAAACCAACGAATTTTTGTAAGTGAATATCGGCGCGTCGATATTGTTGAAGCTCACCGATTGTGGCCTCGAATTATCATCCGGAAATTTCAGGAGAACAGTCTCGCCCTGACGCGGATTCAAATTGGAAATTATGACCGGCTGGCTTTGCCCAAAAGCCGGCTGAAAATTCAAAAAGGTAATCGCAAAAACCGAAATAATAATCCTCTTCATAAACTAATCATAGCAGAAAAACAGGCGATCATTCAGTGACGGGGTGGCTGAGAAATTTTATCTTCAAAGCTAAAAATGAATCTTCCTTGATCGCTCGGCGGATCTGGGCCATTAAATCGTTGAAAAAATAAACATTGTGGATCGTCGCCAAGCGGGCCGCCTCGGGATGCTTCGCTTTGAAAAGAAAGTGCAGTTCGCTCCGGCTGATATTTGCCGCGCAAACCGGGCAGCCGCAATCGTCCTCGATTCTGCCGTTGTCCTTTTGATATCGGCTCTTCGTGATTTCAAAACGGCCCAAGGCGGTCCAAAGAGCGGCATGCCGGGCTTCCCGGGTCGGCACCACACAATCGAAAGTATCGATGCCCAGTTCCACGGCCTCAAAAATATCGTTTACCCGACCAATACCCAATAAATGCCTCGGCTTGTCCGAGGCGAGATAAGGCGTTGTCCAGCCGATCACCCGAAACATTTCCGTCCGGGATTGGCCCAAAGAACCGCCGATCGCAAACCCGTCAAAGGGCAATCGACCTATAAATTCCGCGCTTTCCTCCCGCAAATCGCGGAAAGCGCCGCCTTGAATAATGCCGTAAAGCCGCTGATCAGACCTGGTTCTTGCCGTCAAACACCGTTTCGCCCATAAATGAGTGCGTTTCAGGGCTTTTTGTGTATACCCGTAATCATGCAAAGGCGAGGTGCATTCATCGAAAGCTAAAACAATGTCCGCTCCCAGCCGCTCCTGGATCCGGATCGATTTTTCGGCATCCAGAAAGAGCTCTTCGCCGCCGTCCCTGAAATAAACGCCTTCGTCAGTGATTCGCACCAGATTTGCCGCCGGGCTCATCCTCATAACGCGATCTCCCTCGGCCGGAAAGATGTTCGCAATTTTGCCGACGCCGTGCTCGCGGGCAAAACCCAAACTAAAAACTTGAAACCCGCCGCTGTCGGTCATGATCGGTCCCGGCCAATCCATTTTCTTATGCAAGCCCTCGAAACGATCGAGCTCATCTCCCAATGTCCGCCAAAGATGATAGGTGTTCGCGATAACGACCTGGATCTTCGTGGCGACCAGATCCGCCGGCGCCAAAGTCCGCACGGCGGCGTGGGTGCCGACAACCACGTAAGCCGGCGTTTCCACAACGCCGTGTCCAATCTTTAACAAACCCAAACGAGCCCTTGAATCATCGGCGGATTTTATTACCTGAAACATAACGGCCAAACAGCAGAGAATGGTTAATGGTTGAAAATATATTCAACGATTATGAAAATCAAATAAAAAGCGAGCAATGCCACGCCTTCTCTTTTCGTGATCAAGCGGCCGGTTTTCATGAAACGGAACAGAATCAAACCGGCCAAAAGCATGAAAATGCCGGTGACGTAGACGATGCGCGGGTTAAAGTCGAAAGGATGGATCAACGCCATCACGCCCACCACGATGACGGCGTCGCTGATAACCGTTCCCAAAATGTCGCCCAAGGCCAGTTCGTCGTGCCGCACGCGGGATGCCCGGAGCGAAAAGAAAAGTTCGGGCATGGTCGTGCTTAACCCGACAAAAAGCAAGCCGATGAAAGCCGGATTAATGGCGATAACGCGGGCTAACGAGTTGCCGAAGCGAACGGTGAGATAGGCGCCAAAAAGCATCACTCCCAAACTGATCAATAGAAAAACAAAGTTCGAAAAATTTTGCGGCGGCCTCAAGCCGCGATTGCCAGCTAGAAACTTGTGATCATTTCTCAAAAGCCGAAGGTAGAAAAAGATGCCGGCCGACACCAAAATAAACCCGTCGAGACGCGAATAATAGCCGTTCAGTCCCAACGCGATCGGCAACGCCAGAAGATAAAGAAAAAAGCTACTTTCCTTCAAAACGCTGCTTTGCACCCGCAGTCCTTTATGTCGCGAAGCTAAAACGACGATGGCGAAAACCAAAGCCAAATCAGCCACGTTGGAACCGAAGAGAACGCTCAACCCGAATTCGGGAACGCCCTTGAGGGCGGAGATGATCGAAATGAACGCTTCCGGCAGTATGGAGATGACGGCCACGACCAGAAAACCAATGATGTATTCGGTGATTTGAAAACTCCTTCCAATCCGCGAGGAGTAACGGACGGCAAACTGGGCGCTCTTCACGACGATGAACAACGATAAAATGAGTAAAATAAAATCCGTCATGTTCAGGCGTTTTTGATGTGATCCAGGGAATAATTCAGGCCGGCAAAAACCTTTTTTCCGGGATTCATGATATTCAGGGGATCGAAAATATTCTTGACCTTTTCGAATAAAGCGACGATCTTATCGCCGTACATTTCCGCCAAATAAGGCGTCCGAATCAGGCCGTCGTTGTGTTCAGCCGTAATCGAGCCGTGATATTTGAAAACCAATTGGTAGATCTCTTCGGTCACGATCGGAATAATCCTTCTCGTCTCCGGATCGCTGAGCTTCACGAGCGGGATGATGTGGAAATTGCCGTTGCCCGGATGGCCGGCAATGGTGTAAATCAGCTGTTTTTTGTATTTATCCAGAATCGCGTTCACTTGCGGCAAAAACTCGGGCATGTATTTCGGGTCCACGATAATGTCGTCTATGAAAGCCGCGGCGTAAAGGCCCTTGACGTGACTGTGGAGAAGGTTGAAACTCTGCCGCCGGATCGTCCAATATTCCTGGGCTTCGGCATCGTTTTTAACGTTCCGCGCCAGAACCGGGTATTTTTTGGCGACGACTGTGGCGGCGGCGGCTTTTTCCTCCAAATCCTTTTCGTTGTCCGCCGTGAGCGATATTAAAAGCACCATCTTGGGATTGCCGCCGCGGATGAACATCCAAAGCTCCGGCAGGAACCTGAAAGCCAATTTAAAAACATCTCCTTTCATCAGCTTCAACATGGCCGGGAAAAATCTCAGTGCCAAACCGAAAGTCTTATCGTCATAAGATTCGATGCTTTCCGGATCCATTTTTAGCAAATCCCTGACCAAATCTGGAATTGGCGCAAGGCTTTTGCTAAAAACCACGACGAGCCTCGAATATCTCTTTGCCGGCACAAGCTTCAGACGGGCCGCGGTTAAAAGCCCCAGCGTACCCTGGGAGCCCACGAGCAACTTCGTGATATCAAAGGTTTTCCTGTCCCAAACGTTCCATAAATAATAGCCAGCCGAGTTCTTGGAAACCCCCGGCTTGGCCTTTTGGATCATTTCGTAATTGTCTTCGATGAGCTTGTAAAGTTGGCGGTAAATGTCGCCTTCAAAACTTTTTTTCCTGAGCTTGGCCCGTAGTTCTTCGCCTTCGAGAGGCTCGAAACGATGCTCTTCGCCGTCGGCCAAAACAATATCAATACCCTCCACATAATCTTCGGTTTTGCCGTAGAAGAGGGTTTTTTCGCCGCCGGAATTATTATTGATCATGCCGCCTAAAGCGCACAAGTCTTTCGAGGCCGGATAAGGCGGGTAGAGCAACTCCCGCTTCGCGAGTTCTTTTTCAAAATCCCGAAAATAAACGCCCGGCTCGACCACGGCGTAATCCTTGCCGATTTCCCTGATATGGTTGAAATATTTGGTGAAAGAAACGATGATCGAATCGTTCAAAGGACCGCCGCTCATGTCCGTGCCGGCCGCCCGGCCGGTCAGGGATACTTTTTCTCCGGTTTTGGCTTTCTCTGCGGCGAATTTGACAAGTTTTTTCAAATCTTCGGCGTTTTTGGGAAAAACCACGACCTCGGGCCTGACCTTAAAAATTGAATAGTCCTCGCTGTAAAGATTTAGGGTTTTCTCGTCGTTTGAAACGTCGCCGCTGAAAAACTTCTTAATTTCGCCTGCAAGCATTTCCTAATTATAACAGAGAGCTATAACTTCTTAATTTTTTGTGATAACTCACGGCGAAACGATGAGCTTCATCCCGAACCTGAATCAGGGTTTTTTCACCGATTTCTTTCGGCACCGGACCGATAAATTCGTTTTTCTTCCTCTTTGCGCCCTTCGCAATGCCCACGACGGGCAGTTGCAATCCAAATTCGTCCAAAACCGAGCGAACGGCGTTCACTTGGGGCTTGCCGCCGTCGATCAGGAACAGATCCGGCAAGGGCCATTCGCGGTGGTTCAACCGGCGACCCAGCATTTCCGCAAGCATAGCCGTGTCATTAGAGCCAAAAACCGTGCCGATTTTGAATTTCCGATATTGGTTTTTGTCCGGCTTTAATATCCTGCCCGAGGCTGGTCCGCCTTGGGCGGAAAAAACCACCATGCTCCCCACGGCCGAGAGCCCCGAAATATTCGATATGTCATACCCTTCAATCCGGAAGGAATTTTGAATTTTAAATTTTAAATTTTGAATTCGCCCATCCGTGATGAGCGCAGTATCCTGAATATGCTGCAAGGCGAAGATCTGACGGCGGATTTTCCCGGCTTTTTCGAATTCCAGCTTTTTGCTAGCCGATTTCATGGCCGACTGAAGATTTTTCAAAATTTCCTTTTTTTTACCCTGGAAAAGCAAAATTATGTTTTTGATGTTCTTGAGATAATCCCCACGGTCAATGATGCCGATACAAGTACCCGGGCACAAACCCAACTGATAGTCAAAGCAAGGTCTTTTAAATTTACCGATGGCTTCGGCCGAATGAGTACTAAAGGGAAAAATCCGGCGGATGATCCTTAGGGCCTCCCGGATATCCGAAGCTGAAGTATACGGCCCGAACCCCGCACTAAACCGAGCACCGCGCTCTTCGCGCTTCCGCGCGAAGCGATTTTGGTAGCGCTCGGTTAGTGACGGGGCAAGCGCCTTCCCTTTTATAACCTTACCTCGTACCAAAATTACTCTCGGGAAATAATCATCAGTGATGCCGACATAGAGGAAACTCGTATCGTCCTTTTCCCGGATATTCCAGGGCGGCTGGTGTTTTTTTATGAGCGCCGACTCCAGAATCAATGCTTCCAAAGCCGTATCGGTTTTCTTAAGATCTATTTTTTTTATCTCCCGGACCAATTTTTCCAAGCGCAAATCATGCTTGCCCGCCAAAGCGTAAGCGACGGCGGGGGACCGCCCTCCTTCGCCTTCGCTTCGGCGGGTAAACGTGAAATAACTCGCCACCCGCCGCCGCAGATTGACGGCCTTGCCGACGTATAAAATCCGGCCGGCGGCGTCTTTCATCAGATAAACGCCGGGCGTCTCAGGCAAATTTTTATAAAGCTTTTCCATCCCTCACCCTTCAAAGATTACACTTCTAAGGAAGTAATCTTTGATCAATAAAGACCTTTTTAGACTAATATTGTTTTCTAATGAGTTCATAAATCGGTTTATCGATTAAGCTTCTTATCTTTGAAGGGTGAGGGATTATTTTAGAACTTTCCTCAAATATTCGGCCGTAAAGCTGCCGTTTTTTTTGGAAATGTCCTCGGGCGTACCTTGGGCCACGATCCGGCCACCCTTGTCCCCGCCCTCGGGCCCCAGATCGATCACCCAATCCGCGGTTTTGATCACGTCCAAATTATGCTCGATCACGACAATTGTATTCCCCCGCTCCACGAGCCGGTTCAAAACGTTCAATAAATTGTCCACGTCGGCGAAATGAAGGCCCGTCGTCGGTTCATCCAAAAGATAGATCGTTTTTCGGGTGTCGCGCTTGCCGAGCTCGGCCGTAAGCTTAATACGCTGGGCTTCGCCGCCGGAGAGGGTCGTGGCCGACTGGCCGAGTTCCAGATAGCCCAAGCCCACTTCGTTCAAAACCCGCAGCCGGTCATGCAGCCAGGGAATGTCCTCGAAAAAACTAACCGCTTCCTCAACCGTCATTTGAAGCACGTCATAAATATTTTTGCCTTTGTATTCCACGGCCAAGGTTTCCCGGTCGAAACGCTTGCCTTTGCAAATGTCGCAAACCACGTAAACCGTGGGCAGGAAATGCATCTCGATCGCAATCAAGCCGTGGCCTTCGCAGTTTTCGCAGCGGCCGCCCTTGACGTTGAAACTGAACCGGCCGGGCTTATAGCCGCGGACGCGGGCGTCTTCAGTCGAAGCAAACAGATCCCGAATGAAGGTCCAGGCGCCGACATAGGTCGCTGGATTGGAACGGGGCGTGCGGCCGATCGGAGACTGGTCAATATTCACCACCCGATTGACGTATTCGAGACCGGTCATGGTTTTATGAACACCGGCCTTGTAAGCCGCGCCGTTGAATTTATTGGCCAAAGTCTTATAGAGCACGTCGTAAACCAAAGTGCTTTTGCCCGAGCCGGAAACGCCGGTCACGGCCGTGAACCGCCGCAAAGGAACGTTGACGTCGATGTTCTGAAGATTATTTTCGGCGGCGCCCTTGATCTTCAAAAAATCGTGGTCTTTCGTCACTTTCCGCCTACGTGACGGCACTTCAATAAAACGCTTGCCACGGAGGTATTCCAGGGTAAGCGAATTTTGGTTTTTGTCTTTTATAATCTCCGGCATTTTGCCGTACGCCACGATTTTTCCGCCGTGGACCCCGGCCGCCGGGCCGATGTCCACCAGATAATCGCCGGAACAGATGGTCTCCTCGTCATGCTCCACGACAATCACGGTATTGCCCAAATCGCGCAAATCATGAAGCGTCCGGATCAATTTGGCGTTATCCCGCTGGTGGAGACCGATCGTCGGTTCGTCCAGGATATATAGGGTGCCGGTCAAGCGCGAACCGATCTGGGAAGCCAGCCTGATACGCTGGGCTTCGCCGCCCGAAAGGGTGCCGGCCTTGCGGGCCAGGGTCAAATAATCCAAACCGACGTCGATCATGAATTTCAAACGGTTCTTAATCTCGCGCAAAGGCACTTCCGAAATCTCCTTAAAAGTGTTTTTGCCGGTCAATTCCAGCTTGTTGAAAAAATCATAAGCCTCGGCGATGGAAAAAGCCGTGGTCGCCGCGATGTTCTTCTTATTAATGAGGACGTTCAGGGCTTCAGGCCGCAATCTTTTTCCCAAACAAACCGGGCAGATCTTTTCCGACCAGACGGTTTCCGTACCCAAGCCGTTGCAGGCCGGGCACGCCCCGTAGGGACTATTGAAAGAGAAAAGCCGCGGCTCGATCTCCGGAAAAGAAAAACCGTCGTGGGGGCAGGTGAATTTGGCCGAAAGGGAGGTTTCTTTGTCGGTAATCAGGGTCACGACGTCGTGGCCATATTTCAACCCCGTCTCCACGGCTTCGGCCAAACGCAAACGGTTTTCCTTGGTCCCGAAATCAAGTCCGGCCGGCAACCGATCCACGACCAAATCAATGCTGTGGATCTTGTAACGGCTGAGCTCGATTCGGTCGCGCAACGACATGAAAATGCCGTCCACCCGCACTTCGGAAAACCCGGCGCCCAAAAAATCGTAAAGCATCTGGTAATACTCGCCTTTGCGGCCGCGCACGACCGGCGCCAAAACCACCATGTTTTTCCGGGAAACATTTTCTTTGTACACCTCGGTGGCGACGTCCACTATCTCCTCATTCGTCATTTTTTTAATCTCGAGACCGCAAATCGGGCAATGCGGCTTGCCGGCCCGGGCAAAAAGCACCCGCAGATAATCGTAGATTTCCGTGATCGTCGCCACGGTCGAGCGCGGGTTCGAAGAATGGCTTTTTTGGTCAATCGAGATCGCGGGCGATAAGCCGTCAATCTCATCCACGTCCGGCTTGTCGAGCCGGCCCAAAAACTGCCGGGCATAAGCCGAGAGCGACTCGATATAGCGGCGCTGGCCTTCGGCAAAAATCGTGTCGAAGGCCAAAGAAGACTTGCCCGAACCGGAAAGACCCGTAAAAATCACCATCTTATCGCGCGGGATCTCGAGATTTATATTTTTCAGGTTATGTTCTCTTGCTCCTTTTATAATGATTTTATCTTGCATATGTTTAAGATTGCCTGCCCCGTCACTAAAAGAGCATTTTCAAAGGCTTGCCGGCGGTAGCCGAAGCAAGCAATGCTCTTTTTGGTGCGGGGTGCTCGCGGGCGCCTTTAATGATTATTTTATCCTGTGCCATAATTGTTGAAATTTTCTAGCTCATAGTTTATAGCGAAGAAAATTTCACTACAATTATGAGCATCCCGCCGAAGCTTTTAGAGAAGGCGGACGACTAAACAAGAAACCGTCCCCCTTCTTAAGGTCACGGGGGGTAGTATCACCAGTTTAAGGTTCGAAACCGGGAAAGTCAAAGCAAAAAAGAGAAATTGATTTGACAAAAACGTGAATTAGAAATATAATATTACCGCTCTTTGATTTGACAATAAGGTAAAAGGGAATTCTAACGGCAGTCGTCCGCCCAACCACCCATATAAAGGACTGGTGATAATGACCGCCACGCTAGCCCCCACCCTCGAAGGCATCGCGACCGAAGCAACCCTGAGCGAGCTCATGGAGGGCCTCGGCCGGCAAGCCGAGAAGGATCTGGCTGGCCACGACAGCCAGATCCGAAACGTCCTCAAGCACTTCCCCGCACTCGCCGCCATCGTGAGAAGGGAGATCGCGAACCTCGGCGTATCGAGACCATTCGACGCGATCCAGCAGATGGTCCCCAACGCCTACCCCGCGAGCTACCGCCTGCGGGACATCGCCGAGCAGGCGATCCAACTCGGCCAGCTTCTCGACCTCCCGGTCGAGGGCACCCTCGCCTTCATCGAGAACAGGCTCGCGGCAGACGTTTCGATCGGCGCCGAAGGCAAGTTCGCCGTCCCCTGGCATCAACACCTCAGCGGCACCTTCTTCAACCGATTCCGCGACCCGCGGAGCCGCTACTGCGCCGTCGTCCGGCACCTGGTCGAAATTCTCGGCAAGAAGCGGGGACTCGAGATCGATCCGGACATGACGATCACGCCGGACCAGATCTTCATCGCGCCCGAAACCGCCGAAGCCCTGGATGCCGTCGCCGACGATCAGGAAGGCAACCCGATCCTCGTCATCGACGGCCAATTCGGCCGTCAGCACGGCGGCGACTCGGCCAAGGGCAGCATCGCCAGGTTCATGGAGAACGAGTTTCACCTGGACTTGGTGTGCGTCACCGCCACGCTCCTCACCCACCCCGAACGGCTCGTGAACGGCCGGAATCTCACGGTCGGCTGCGGCGGCAACCAGATCGTCACGGACGGAAACGGACCGAGACGCACCGTCTGCTTCAGCTACCTCAAGCGCGAGAAGACGCTTTCGCTCGAGCTCTGCCTTTTCGGCGGCGGCTCCGGGCAATCCGGCTGGGCCACCGGCTTCAAGCCGGAAATGGTTTAGAACCGGACCGCCGCTTAAACGAATTTCCCACCGCATCCGAATCTCCCGGCAGGCCCTCTGCCGGGAGATTTTCGCTTTTAAAAGCTTGTCTTTTTTGAAAAAAATCGAATAATGAAATCAGCCATCTTGACGTTCCCACGTTCTTCCGTGAGGTCAGAATGCCGACTCCAGAACAGCAGAATGTCGACATCGTGCTCGCTCTCCTGGCCGCAATGGCGAAACTCAGCGGGAGAATGGGCCTTGACGGGGACAAACTGGAAAAAGCGCTCCCGGCCGCCCTCGAAATTCTGCGCGACGAATTAGCTTTCTTCTACCGCGACCCCGTCACCGGACGCTACAAGGAATTTCACACTACCCTCTCCCAGGCGCAAGCGCTCGGCTTCTGCGCCTGGCGGTCGCCGCACTTCCGGACGCTTGACCTTTCCTTTTCTCCTCTTGCCGCCCACCAGCTTCTCGAAGAGCGGGCCGATCGCGAGATCATCGAAAAGGCGGCTCGGGCCTGGTATACCCGCTACTGCAATGCCTAACGCCGCCGCAAACGTCTCACCGCCGCTCTCTTGAGCGGCGGAGTTTTATTTTATTTTCCTGCTTAATTCCTTAAGCTCATCCCGCAAAATCGCCGCCAGTTCGAAATCCAGCCGCTTAGCCGCTTCCCGCACCCCGCACCAAAAAGAGCATTGTGCTCTGCGAGCTTCCGCTCGGAGCGATTTTTAATAATGCTCTTTTAGTGACGGGGTTAGATTTTGTTACTAAAAATTTTTCGTCCAGCTGGACTCAAATTTTTAGACAAAGCCCTAATTTCATCTCTCAATATAGTAGCTAACTCAAAATCCAAACGTTTTGCAGCATTTCTCATCTCCCTTTCTTTGTCTTTTATTGTTTGCTCTAGAGCCTTCTTGGATTTCGGAATCGGTTTCATTTCCAATTTCAAAATCTCCTCGGTCGGCAAAATATCGGTAATCGCCCGAATAATGGTCTTGGGCGTGATCCGGTGCCTTTTATTGTAGGCAAGCTGGATTTTTCGCCGGCGTTCGGTCTCACCGACTGCCCGCTCGATCGAGCCGGTGATATGGTCGGCGTAGATCAGAACCTGGCCGCGAACATTCCGGGCCGCCCGGCCGATCGTTTGGATCAAGGAAGTCTCGCTTCGCAAAAACCCCTCCTTATCCGCATCCAGAATCGCCACCAGGGACACCTCGGGCAAGTCCAAGCCTTCCCGCAACAAATTCACGCCGACCAAAACGTCAAAATCCCCTTTCCGCAAACTGGTCAAAATCCTGATCCGATCCAAAGTCTTCACGTCGCTGTGCAAATAAGTAACCTTGATTTTCAAATCCTCGAGATAAGCCGATAAATCCTCGGCCATCCGCTTGGTCAGGGTCGTCACGAGCACCCTTTCCTTTTTGTCGGCTCTTTCTTTTATTCTCGCGATCAAATCCGGCACCTGGCCCTTCACCGGCTTCATCACGATTTCGGGGTCAATGAGGCCGGTCGGCCGAATGATCTGCTCCACCACTTTCGCGCTCGTTTTTCTTTCATAAGGGCCGGGCGTGGCCGAGGTGAAAACGGTCTGGCCGATTCTTTTCTCGAATTCAGCGAAGCGCAAAGGCCGGTTATCGGCGGCCGAAGGCAGCCGGAAACCGTATTCGATAAGCGTCTTCTTGCGCGAAGCGTCCCCCTCATACATTCCCCGGATCTGGGGCACTGAAACGTGTGATTCGTCGATCACCGTCAAAAAACCATCGGGGAAATAATCCAGAAGCGTGTCCGGCGGCGCGCCGGGCGCCCGGCCCGACAAGGGGCGGGAATAATTCTCGATACCGTGGCAGTAGCCGACCTCCTTGATCATAGCCAGGTCGAATTTTGTCCGGCGCTCCAGCCTTTCGGCTTCCAATAATTTGCCGTTCTTCTCGAAATATTTCAGCCGCTCTTTCAATTCCTCCCTAATAGCCTTGATAGCCCGTTCCCGCTCCGGCGTGAGAGTAATGAAATGTTTGGCCGGCGAAATGTAAAGCTTAGGCAAGGTTTTCGTCTTTTCCGGAACGAAGCCCAAAACCGGATCGATCTCGTAGATCTTCCGAATCGTATCGTCCTTGAGCTCGAAATTGTAAATCAATTCCCTGTCCGGCGGCATGATCTCCCAGTTATCGCCCCGCAGACGGAAGGTGCCGCGCGTGAGATCGGCGTTGGTCCGGCTGAACTGCAGTTCAATCAGTTTTTTGGCGAATTCCGCCCGTTTAATCCTGTCACCAATCTTGAAATGAAAGATGTTTTCGGCGTAAACCTCGGGCGCGCCCAAGCCGTAAATGCAGGAAACCGAGGCCACCACGATTACGTCCCGCCGCGTGAGCAGGGCCGTTGTCGCCGCATGCCGCAGCTTGTCAATCTCATCGTTGATCATCGCTTCCTTGCCGATATAAGTGTCGGTCGTGGGAATGTAAGCCTCGGGCTGGTAATAATCATAGTAAGAAACGAAATAATTCACGGAATTTTGGGGAAAAAGCTCTCGGAATTCGTTCGTAAGCTGGGCCGCCAGGGTTTTGTTATGAGCAATAACCAATGTCGGCCGATTGGTTTCGGCAATCACGTTCGCCACAGTAAAGGTCTTGCCCGAACCGGTCACGCCCAAAAGCGTTTGACGATTCAAACCTTTCGAGAGGCCGTTAACCAGCTCTTTTATTGCCCTGGGTTGATCCCCAGCGGGCTTATTTTTTGAAATCAGTTTAAATTTATCCATCTGCAATTAAAATCCAAAACCTCCGGAAGTCTTGCCTCCGGAGAACCTTTACTCCAATCTAGTTTTCTAAAGCCGAAAAGTCAAACCTCTCTTCCAATAATTTCCAAGACCCGGTTTTTCATACGTCCGAAAAACCTTTTTCTTTCCGAAGAAGCCTTCTTTATAACTCTCAACTAAAATTAACTTCGTATTGTTTTCGAACGAATGCCGGAAAGGCAATAATAAATAAATGAGTGAGGCGATGATTTTCCGATGACACAAGATTTAGCCGGAAAATCCAGCGGCACGAATATTATTTATTTGCCTTGGAGATCTAGCGAGAAAATGATACAAAGTTAATTAACTGACTTTGCTGCCGGGCGCCGCTTCCCTGTCGGGCTGAAGCAATATTATTTGGCCGTTGTCGCTTGCAGCCAAGAGCATGCCTTGGCTTTCCACGCCCCGCAGGACGCGAGGCTCCAAATTGGCAATCACGATGATTTCCCGTCCGATTAAATCATCGGGCGCGTAAGATCCGGCGATGCCGGAAACGATCTGTTTTTGACCCAGCCCCGAGCCCGTCGCAGGGTCGCCCAAATCCAATTGCAATTTCAGGAGCTTATCGGCTCCCTCTACTTTTTCCGCCGCAAGAATCCGGGCCACCCGCAAATCCAGCTTTTTAAAATCTTCCAGAGAGATCATCGGTTTGAATCATTCTTTCCAGATCAGTCTTAAGAACCACTGCGCGAGGAAAAAAAGTATCAGGTAACCGATCATGGCTGAAAGAGCGACGACGTCAAAAAGATGCCGGCCCAAATAAGCGTTCGGAAAAATGAAATTAAACGGCCAGATCAAAATTTGCGTCGTTTGATAAAGGAGATTCACGATCCAGGCATCGGGATTGGCCGTCAAAAACTTCAAGACCAACCGCAAGGCCAAAATGACTTCCACGAAAATCAAGACTTTCTCCAAAAGACCGAGCAGACCGCGATGAACCTTGGAAATGATGGCCATTTTTTTGATTATAACTGATTTTCGTATTTTTCGGCGGCCGAACGGTAAAAGCAGTACTCGCAACGCGCGCCCGGCGGCGGCAAGTCGCCCAACAAGCATTTTTTGGCGGCCAAAATCGTCACCGGCACCCATTTATCATCGCCCTTATAAGGAATGATCTGAACCCTGAATTCAAGGTTAGCATCGAAAGCCTCCTTGTCTTTCCGGCCGTTCGCATAAACAAAATAACCCGTATCCGAAACCTTAAAACCGTTGCGGCGCAAGAGCCACTGATAGATCTCCATTTGCCGCTTGTAAGACTGGCGATATTCGGTCTCAAGGGTAATCTCGCCTTGAATGCTCGTCGCCTTATAATCAACGACCATCAGTTCTTTTTTGGGATTGATCCAAACGTCGTCAATCGCCCCGGTAATAATCAGATTGTTGTCGCGGTCCAAATATTGGACGCCTTTAAAATTTTCCCGCCACTCAGCCAGCATCTCGTGCTGGAATGGCACGGCGTCGATGCCGTAAGCTTCCATCAAGGGGTGGGCGGAGCCGGCGGCGCGATGAACGTCAAATTCTTTCTTTAAAAGATGGTCAACGGCCGCATTCAAAGTGAAACCCGGGCCCTGAGGCCGGCCCACGCCCAGTCGGCGGTCCAGGTAAAAACAGCGCGGGCATTCGGTAAAAAGCTCCAGCTTGGAACGGCTCAGTTTGAATGGTTCGTCAGAGGAGGGATTAAAGAGATTTTTCGTGCGCTGACCGTTCGTTTTTCCGTTCATTGCCTTAACGTCTTCAAACCGTAAATATCCTTGTCGATCGTCCGTTCGAAGCAAACGCTGCCGGCATCATGGGTCCAATTCTGGCTGGCGTAATAGGAGGTTGGGCCATAGGGAGCGGCGACGGCCGGTTCGTTCCGGTCAAGGCTGGGCAAAACAAAATTCGCACAGAGCGAAAAAGAAAGCGGCCCCCGGACTTCGTAACCGTAAGCGGCGCCGCTTTCGGGATCGTTAGGCGGGTAAATGCCGCGGATGTCGTCGCGCAGGGCAACGAGATCGTCCGGCAATTTGTTCTTATTCTGCCAATAACTTATTATTTCCGACTGCAGGAACTGCAGATCGCTCACCCGTTTGTCGTCGAACCGCCTCAGTCTTTCTTCCTGCGGCGAACCGACCATAAAAAAACCGGCGACGACGGCCGCCGCAACTATCAAAATAACGGCATAAACGAAGAATTTCATCCCGTTAGAAACGGAACAAAATTCCGCATTTGGTTTGGACCGTTTAAATTATGATGAATCATCTTGCAAGTATTTTTTGGATATTGGGGCCGCTTCTAACGGGATTCATGTCATTCCGTACCGTGCTTTTTCAAATCGGAAAAATAGTAGTAAAAAACCGAACCGGCGACGAAAAACACGGCCAGAACCTTCAAGATGAACCTAATGGTCAATCCCCCTTCCAAAAAGTTGTTGATCAGGACAACGAGGTCGCCGATGATGATCAGGGCCGCCGCAAAAAGCGTGAAATACAAAAGCCACTTCCGGATGCGAAGATTTCTCTTGGCTGGATTAGATTCGTAGTTCTTATTCAAGAACCGGCCGACGAAAAGGTAAATCGGAAAGAAAACCAGAAGCGTCGCCAAAGACCAACGAATCGGGCCGTAATTGGCAAAGCGGGCGTAGTAACCGCCCCCTTCAAGGACGTCCGGGAACCAAATGTTCACGTACTGGAAAATCAAAACCAAAAAAGCCGTCGCGCTCGTATAAAGGGCGATGATGCTCAAGAGGTGAAGGAAAAAATCCTTGGGCGAGGTTTTGAGCGGATTTGAATCGATCATTGGTTAATTTTAACTTTCCGGCGGCAAACTTTCAACATCCCGGGTTTCCCTGGGGACCGTTACGGCTGCAGAATATCCTCGGTCCGACCGTTTATGGATATAATCACGTCGCGCACGGTCGGAAACTGTTTCAGGGTTTCCGTAATCTGGGCGCGGATAGCCGAAACGCGGCAGGATCCGCCCACGGCCCACTCCAAAGCCTCATCGAAATCAGCCTTGGCCAAACCGCCGGTTATAACCAGGCTCTGGAGCCGGACGCCCGGGTTGAAACTCGTGAAAAAACCATTGTCTTTTTCGGCTTGGGTCGGGCCGTTCAAGAGCTCGTTCAGGGCGGCTTGGCCCACGCTTTGCGTTTTCGGAATTGTTCTCGTCACGCTAAAAACCCTGTTGCAGGAAAATTCCGGATCAAGCCGGCTGTTGTTGAAAAACGCCTGGATCGTTTGCGATTCGGTTTTATTGAAACGGATCGGGATTTCGATCTGTTTGTCGTTTTCCGGGAGACCTGAGGAATTGTCTTTTTGGATAACCAGCTTGCCGGTCGCCGTAACCGGCGGCTGAAACTCGATCGTGCCGGAAAACGGCACGAAATTTTCCGTCATCCAGTCACTTTTAGCCTGCATGATGCCCACCCCAAGTTCGCGGCCGTTGCCGTCAAAAACCTTGGCCGGAAAACTCGCTTCGAAAAACCAATACCCCCGCGCCTCGCCGCTCACGGCCAACGGACTCTCGATGATTTGGTTCGGCGTCACGGAAACCGTCACTTCGGCCGAGGTTTTTTCCCGGAGATTAAAAACCAATATCAAAGCCAAAGCCAGAACGACTAAAAGGGAAAACGCGGCGATGGCTGTTTTTTTGTAAAGCATTGTTCGTAGCGCAAAGCTTCAACCCCGCACCGAAGCTACGCGTTGGTACGGGGCAAGTCGAACCAGACTTCCATGAAAAATAATTTTACTCATATCTTAAAGCCTCAATGGGACTCTTGCGGGAGGCTTGGCGGGCCGGATAAAGGCCGAAGATCAAGCCGACCAAAGCCGCCACGCCCAAGCCCAGGATCGCCGCACCGACCGGAAAAGTAAAAGCCCAATTCGTGGCCAAAACATTGCTCAGCACCAAGGAAGTCAAAAATGAAAGCGATGCGCCCAAGAAAATCCCGATAATGCCGCCGATGGCCGTTAAAATCACGGCTTCCAAAAGAAATTGGGTTAAAACGTCGCTTTCGGTCGCTCCCAAGGCCTTGCGCAAACCGATTTCCCGCGTCCGTTCGGTCACCGAAACAAGCATGATATTCATGATGCCGATGCCGCCAACCAAAAGCGAAATCGTGGCGATGGCCGCCAGAAAAAGCGTGAGCGCATCGGTAATCGTACTGACCATCTTCAAGGCATCGGCTTGGCTGTTCACGTTAAAGTCGTCTTTGGCCGGATCGGTAATGTTATGGGAATTCCTCAAGGTGATTTTTATGTCGTTCACGGTCTCCGGAACGTTGGCGTCGGAGTCAGCCTGAATGATTATGTGATTGAAATACTTTATGCCCAAGATGTAGCGTTGGGCCGTGGTGTACGGGACGATCACCGTATCGTCAAAACTAATGATCATCCCCTGCCCCTTGCTGGCCAGAATGCCGACGACATTGAAATTTCTTCCTTTTATCTTTATTTTCTGGCCGACGGCGCTATCGTTGCCGAAAAGCTCCTCTTTCACCTTCGAACCCAGGACTACGACATCGGCATAGCTCTTCACGTCTTCTTCGGTAATGAATCGGCCGTCGCCCGGATAAACGTTGTACATCGTGCCGGCGGCGTCGGTCATTCCGTAAAGCGTCGCCTGGTAAGTCTCACTGCCGTAAACGGCGCTCTCGCTGCCAAAAACCAAGGGCATGATCTTTTCCGCGTGGGGCACGTTGCTTTTTTTCATGAGCGCTTCAAGGTCTTTTTGCTTCAAAGAGTCGGAAAACATGGATAGAAAATCCGTCGGTCCTTTCGGCTGCCGGCCCGGAGCGATTTCGATGACGCTCGAACTGACCTGGCCCTGTATCTGGCCCAATATCAGGTCTTGCGCGCCCTGGCCCAAAGACATCACGAGGATTATGGCCATGATGCCTATCACGATGCCCAAAATCGTCAAAACCGAACGCGACTTGTGGGTTTTGAGGCCGTTTAAGGCTGTTTTAAAACTGTATTTCAGCGTCATTTTGAAAATTCGTTGCTTTTGCGGCGCCGGTCGACTTTTTCATCGCTGTCTATTTTTCCGTCCAAAATATGGATGATCCTTTGGGCGTGTTCCGCCGTGTAAGTCTCGTGGGTAATGAGGATCACGGTGTGGCCGTGCTCCTCGTTCAAATGCTGGAGGGTTTCCATGATCGCCTGGCCGGATTTGGAATCGAGGTTGCCGGTCGGCTCATCCGCGAAAATCACCTGCGGATTCAGGACCAGGGCTCGGGCGATCGCCACCCGCTGCTTTTCGCCGCCCGAGAGCTTCGCTGATTCGTGTTCCAGCCGGTGGGAAAGGCCGACGGCTTCAATGGCTTCCTTAGCCATGTGATCCCACAACGATTCTTTGATGCCCGAATAAAGCAAAGGCAGTTTCACGTTTTCCAAAACGTTTATCCGCGCCAATAAATTGAAAGTCTGGAAAACAAAACCCATTTCCTTGTTGCGCACTCGAGCCAATTCTTTGGACGAATAATCATCGATGGTTTTGCCGCTAAAACGGTAAGAACCGGCGGTCTGCCGGTCCAGAAAACCCAGGACGTGGAGCAGGGTCGATTTGCCGGAACCCGACGGACCCATGATCGCCACAAATTCCCCTTTTTGAACTTCAAAAGTCACGCCCCGCACCGCCGGCGTCATGACGCCGTCGTCGGCATATATCTTTTCAAGACGGCTGACTTCGATCAGAGCCATGAATCAGGAATTGTTGACAATGACTTTATCGCCTTCCTGGAGGCCCCCGAGCACTTCCACGCTGCCGTCCGCGCCCCTGAGGCCTATCTCGATCTGCCTTTCTTCGGAAAAACCCTTGCCTAAATCCACTGTCACGCTTCTGATGCCGTTCTTGGTCGTGACCGCCCGCTGGGGAATGACCAAAACGTTTTCTTTTTTATTCGTGAAAATATCGATATTGGCCGTCATGCCGGATTTTACCCGGTCGTCCGATTTGACGAATTGAAATTTCGTTCTGTAGGTGGCGACGCCCTCGATCATTGTTTCGCCGGGATCGATCGAAGAAACCGCGGCGTCAAAAATTACGTCGTTGCCGTAAGCGTCGAGGGTGATCTGGGCGGAATCGCCGACTTTCACTTTGGCAATGTCGGCTTCGGCCACGTTCGCTTCCACTTCGAACTTACTCCCGGAAATCACCGAAACCATCGCGGTATTGGCCGCCGCGATTTCGCCGACCTTGGCATTCTCGACGGTGACCACGCCGTTTATGGGAGAATGAATCGTCATCTTCGCCATCTGGGCCTTGATATTATCAATGCTGGCTTCGTAAGATTTGACGCCGGCCCGAACCGAGGCGATCGTCGCTTCCTGGGCGGCGATGGACTGGGATTGGGCCGTCAGATCGGACAGGGCCGCATTGACATTGGTCCGGGCCGTATTGATGTTCGCTTTATAAGCGTCGGCGGTGGAAGAACTCAATGATCCGCCGCTGGCCGCGCCCACGACCGCATCCATTGATCGCGAAAGCAGGGAACGGATGGTCAGCAAATAACCTTCGGCCTTGTCGAGCTCGACCCGCAAATCCGCCGGCACGGAAACGCCACTGATTCCCTTGAGCTCGCCGGCCCACTGGTTTAAAATACCCGTCGCATTAAGTCTTAAACCCCTCACGTCGTTATCGACGGCGATATCCGCGACCACGAAAGTCAACGTCGGGTTCCGCGATTCGTCGTTATTGAAAAGTCCGTCCAGTTGTTTTCTCGTTGCGTCATCGGCCTTGGCATAAGCGTCGTTCAAGAGATTCGGGATGACGCCGTAGTAATTCGCCAGATCGACGTTATCTTTGTTCAAATCGGCCTCTTGGGTGGCCAAGTCCGCCTCGGCCTTGGCCAGTTGGGCCGCGAGAGCGGATTTATCCAGGGTCACCAAGGCCTCGCCCGCATAAACCTTGTCCCCGACTTCGGCGTAAACGCCGGCGATCCGGCCCGACTGCTCGAAAGCCAAATCGACGCTTTTGATCGGTTCGACCTGGCCGGTCACCGAAACCTCCTCGGAAACATCGCCCCGGACCACGGTCACGGTCTGGAACGCCGATTTGTCTTTACCGCTGAACAAAAAATAACCGCCCAGAACGACGATCAGAACCAGGCCGGCAACAATAAACCATTTTCGCTTTAGAAAGTTCATCGAAACGCCTTCATTATATCAATTTTTCCGGATTAACCCAACCACTCGCGCAATTTCGGAAATTTGCGGCAAAGCGGCAGGTTCGCGCACCAATTTTCCAAGCCCCAAGCCCGGCCGGCCCGGAAAACCGCGAGCACGATCAGGGCGCCGATAAAAATTATATGCTCGTCAACGATGAAAAAATTGGTATTGGGGTAGGGAAAATCCAAAACCGGCAAATAGTAAAGAACCATTAAGATGATCGCGGAAAAAGAACTTAACCTGACGAATACCCCCAGAATCAAAGCCGCCCCGATCAGGGTTAGCCCCCAAGCATTCAAAAAATTAATGACCGGCAGGATCGAGGGACCGGCTAGCCAGTGATAAAAGTCAGGGAAAGTTTTCGCTTTTTCCAAATAACCGCCCGCTGACCAGGCCGGATTCAAAACCTTGGTGATGCCGGCGTAAAAATAAAGCCAGCCGAGAACGATCCTCAAAATGAACAAAGACGATTTTTGCGATTTAGTCATATATTATGATTTTAATTTACCTCCGACTTTTTTCAACAGGAGGGCGTTAAAAGCCACAATGACCGTGCTTAAAGACATGAAAACCGCCGCCAAAGCCGGCTGGAGCAAAATCCCCTTCGAGGCCAGAATGCCGGCGGCCAAAGGCATGGCAATGACGTTGTAGCCCGTCGCCCAGAACAGATTCTGAACCATTTTATTGTAGGTGGCTTTGGAAAGCTCGAAGATCTTCGCGATGTCGCGCGGGTCGTTCCGAACCAGAATGATACCAGCCGATTCAATGGCCACGTTCGTGCCGGCACCGATGGCAATCCCCAAATCGGCCTGGGTCAGGGCCGGCGCATCATTAATGCCGTCGCCGACCATAGCCACGGTCAGTCGCCGGCTGGAATTTTCAATTTCTAATTTCCAATTTTCAAATTTTTTCTCTTGGAGTTCCTTTACTATTTTCGCTTTTCCGTCCGGTAACACCCTAGCAAAGTAAAAATCGATTCCCAATTCCCCAGCTACCCGTTTAGCGACTTCTTCCGAATCGCCGGTCACCATGGCCGTTTTTACGCCCATTTGCGTCAGGGTTTTTATGGCCGCTCTCGATTCTTCCCGAATCAAATCGGCCAGCGCGAAAAAACCCAGTAACTTCCCGTTCTTCAAAACGAAAATGACGGTTTTGCCCTTCCGGCCTTCGGCCCCGACTTCGTCTTCGATCGGCGGCGGCAGCGGCTGAACCAGCATCCCCAGCCCGCCCACGGAAATTCTTTCATTCCCGATGTCACCCTGCGTCCCTTTGCCGGCTAGACGGCTGAAATTCTTCACGTCGAACAAGCTTAGATTTTTTTCTTTAGCCTTGGCCACGATGGCCTTGGCCACGAAATGCTCGGAATGAAAATCAACCGAAGCCGCCAAACGCAGAATCTCTTCTTCGCTTCCTTCGATCACCCGGATTTTTTCCACGCCGTATTCGCCCTTGGTCAAAGTGCCAGTTTTATCGAAAAGAACCACGTCAATTTTCCTCGCAAGTTCCAAGGCCAGGCGGTTTCGCACCAGAAATCCGTTTTTGGCCGCGAGAGTCGTGGAGATCGAAGCCACGAGAGGGATAGCCAGGCCCAAGGCATGCGGGCAGGCGATCACGAGAACCGCCACCAGCCGTTCCAGAGCGAAAGACGGTGTGGCTTTCGCCAAAAGCCATAAAACCAAAGTCAGGGCGCCCACGCCCACGGCCACCAAAGTCAGGTAAAAAGCGGCTCTGTCCGAAAGAATCTGCAAACGCGATTTCGAAGCCTGGGCTTCGGCAACGAGGCGCATCACGCCGGCCAGGAAAGTCCCTTCGCCGATTTTCGTCACTTTCGCTTTGAAAGCGCCGTCGCCGTTAATGGTGCCGGCAATGACTTCGTTCCCGACGTTCTTTTCGACCGGTTTCGATTCGCCGGTGATCATCGACTCGTTTACCTGGGAACGGCCGTCCGTAATCACGCCGTCGGCGGGGATTTTCGCACCCGGCCGCACGACGACAATGTCGCCGGTTTTAAGCTCGCTCAAATTTACGACGACGTTCTGGCCGTCGCGGATTATTTCGGCTTTGTCAGGCAGGAGTTTCGAAAGTTCTTTCAAAGCGCCTTGGGCGCCCTGGACGGCTTTCATTTCCACCCAATGGCCCAAAAGCATGATGGTAATCAGGGTCGCCAATTCCCAGAAAAGCGTATGCGTTTCGCCGACGATTATTTCATAAACGCTCCAAACGTAAGCCGTCGTAATGGCCAAAGCGATCAGGGTCATCATGCCCGGCAATTTCGCCTTGAGCTCGCGCCAAGCGCTGCCGATGAAAACCCAGCCGCCGTAAAAGAAAACGATGGATCCCAGGAAAAACGGCAAATAAGCTGACCCGGGAAAAGCCGGCGCGGTCCAACCGAACAAATTGAAAAACAAATCCGAATACAAAACGATCGGTACGGTCAAAACCAAACTCAGCCAGAATTTTTTGGCGAAAATATTTACGTTGTGGCCGGCATGCTTGTCGAAACCGTTTTCGCCGCCCCCATGATGCTCGTGACTCTCTTTTTTGCCGGCTTTCTGCGGCAGTAAGTTCATTCCGCACTCCGAACAAAGCCCCGGCTTGTCCGATCTGACGTTGGGATGCATGGGACAAATGTAAATTTTCCCGGTGCCGGCCGCCTCTTCGTGATGCCCAGCCGAATGGTCGTGATGACAATGATTATGATTCATGACGATTATTTATATTTAATCTTACTTTATGCCAGGTAAAATGCTCGTAATAGCTCGACCACAAAAACCCCACCCCAAAAGCGAACATCAACTCTTCAAGCGGAATACCCAATATCAAAATGCCTGATAAGGCTTTTAGGTTCCAAACCCGCTCGACATAACCGGGGTACAAAATAATAAGAGTTAAAAAATAAAAAACGTACAGGCCCAGGAACAAGAAAGCGCTTACGATCATTTTCTTTTTCAAATCGGGGCGGCAATACCAGGCGAAAAGTCCGGCGGCCATGAGAGCGATAAAAGCCGAATAAATCGGATTCCAATCGGTAAAAATCACGAACGCGACAAATAAGACCGGCCCGGAAACAAGCGCCCAAAGGTGGTATTTGTGACGCACTTCATGCTTTTCGGCCGGCCGCATCGGCTGATGCTCAGTTCTAAACAGTCCCTCGTAAATCACGACGGCCAGGCCGCCGACCGCAAAGGCGAAAATGAAGCTTTCTATGTCAAAACCGGTCCTCTGGGTCAAATCGAAGAGTGATGGCGGATTCCAATATCGGGGCACGAAAAAAGGTTCGGTGAAACCGGCAAGCATTGTCCATAAGCTCACTCTAAACATTTCTTTTTTGCTTTCTTTGTTTTTGAGAGAAAAATAAAACACCGCCCAAAGAACCAGAAAAAGCAAACTCCAAATTAACCAAGCATATTGCATATGATTTAATCTAAAATTGCCGGATAAAAACCCGACAATACTGCCGTTCAGAAACTACTTCGTAATTGATCTATTGTGCAGCCAGGCGAAAATATAAGCCGTCGCATAAGTCAATATCACCACCTCCAAAAATCCATAAATGGCCTCCGGAAAACTCACGCCCGCTTGAAGATTCACCAAATGGACCATCCAACTGAAAAGCTTCATGGCTAAATCGGGAACGATAGCTACCAATAACGCACAAATGACGTACCAAACGCCTATGACTTCAGTGGCCGCTAAAGCGAATCTTTTTTTGTTTAGTTCCATATTTTTACAATACATTTAACGCGACCTTTGGATTCAAGATTTTCATTTTCTTTGCGAAAGTTTATAAACAGAAAGGATTTCTCGCATGGCTTTTGATTTTTGACCGAGCTTAACCTGTTCCACGACGTGACTGGCTAAATGGTTTTCCAAAATCAAGTTTTCAAAACCAGAAAGCGCCTGCCTTACGGCAGAGGATTGAGTAATAATATCAATGCAATATTTTTCATCATCAACCATTCTTTCCAAACCGTTCACCTGACCCTTGATAATTTGAAGTCGCCGCAGAACTTTTTTCTTGATTTGCCTCCTCATGCCTTATATGATACCCCCTGGGGGTATTTAAAATCAAGTCGCGATCATCCACAGCCTAACCAAAGTAAATTCGTTCAAAAATCACTGCACACTGCAGCCGCCGCCGGTTGAATTCTGGACTGGCGCAATTTGCTTCAAGATGTTTTGGAAGCCGGAACCGCTCGAAAAATCCACTCCCAAAACCTGTTTCGGGTCAACGCTCTGCCAACCGATGCCCTTGCTTTGCAAGTATTTTTCGATCGTAAGATAAGTGTCCGAGAACCAGAAAGAATTGACGACCAAGGCCGCTTTGTACATGTCGGCCTCGCTCGCGCCCTGGCTCGCCATGAGTTCCAAGAGTCCCAGCATGGCCATGCCGTGGTTGCAGTCCGGAAAATAAGCGGAATTGCCGCAGCAGGGCCGGTAAATACCCCCACTCACCGCCTCCACCAATTTCTGCTGCTCGGAATTCAAAACCACCAAAGAATACTTGCTGTAATGATCCATGGCGCCGCCTTTGGCAATGGTCCAGCCGCCGGTCGAGGCGAAATTCCCCGCACCGCCGTAGCGCGGATCCGTCATCGGCCCGTTTTCAAGGATTTCATTCTTATTAGCCAAACCGAAAGCCCAGAGCAAATTGAGGATAACGCCGGAATTTCGGGCATTAATGGTCAAATTGCCGTTAGCCGCGCCGTAAAGCAGCTGTTTCTCTTCAGGCGTGAGTCCGCCCCGGTTGGCATAAATCGCTTCGAATTTGTCGGCATCGATTACGCCTTTCGCGATAAGCTGCTTTCCCAAATCCCCCCACCTTACCGGCAGTTGAATGCCGTCTGTCGCGAAAAGCATCGCCGCCAGACTATCAGCCTCGAAATCGCTCGACTGCGCCGTGATGTTATTCGTATTGACGCCGGTTTTGTACACAAAAGCGCCAGCGATCAATATCGCCGCCAAAACAATGCTTACTGGCAAAAACCTGTCTTTTTTATTTTTAATTTCCTCTTCTGTGTTATTAGTCATATGTTATTGGTTATTTGTTATCAGTTATCTGACTTAATTCAACACGCACCCGCTTTGCGCCGACAAATCGTTCAAACTCATTTCGCCTTCCAGTCTCCTGCCGTCGGGAAAAATCCAGGTCGGATAACCGTTGATCTTCTGAACCAGGCATTCCTGGACGTCCCGCGTGCACTCAACATAAGGCACGTACTTGAAAGAACCGCCGAAAGCATTTTTTTGGCTCTCGCAATGCGCGCACCAGTAAGCGCCGTACATCGTCACTGGTTTTGAGGCGAGGCATTTGGCGAAATCGTCGTACTGGCCGAAGACCGGTCCCCGCCTGTAAAAAAGATAAACCGCCAGTACGACGACCGCCAAAACAAGGAGGGTTACGACCGCTTTCTTGTCTTTATTCATCGCAACAATCCACCAGCTTATCCACGATATCGCCCAAGGTCCAAGGCTTGTCTTTTGCCGCCGTTTCCTTGAAATCCGCAGTCTTGATCAAATTCAAACGCAAACCCCAGAAGAACGAGTACATTTTGTAGGCGTAATCGAACGTCTCTTTGGCTTCGGCCGGCTTCCCTTCTTTATGGAGCTTGGTGCCGACTTCGATGAGGCGCATGGTCGTGGCAAGCAAGTGCTTCGAAATGCACCAAGTCTCGCCCTCATGGCTCGGGATCAAACGGCCCATCAAGACCTTTCTCGCTTCCCTTACTTCCTTCAAGAGATCGAAATAATCGGTCTTGCCGGTTTTCTCGGCCGTGAAAAAGAAGTGTTCCTCCAAACTCAAAAGATTCATGACTGCGATCGACAAGTCCTCGTCCATGGACAAATCGATCTGGCCCGCCTTCTTCAAGCCCTCGATCTTTTCGAGAAGCGCGTCGAAACTTTTTCTATCTTGAGTCATGTCGATTTAATTATATCGCGAAGACCAAAAGACCTAAAACGACCATGGCCACTCCGCTCCACAGGCGCATTTTGCCGGTCTCCGATTTCCGCCAGGCTTGGACCTTTTCTAACAGGTTTTTATCGCTGCCGATCAAAAGAATGATCGCGAGCGGCAGGACGAAAACGACGTTGTAGAAAACGAGGTAGGCAAAACCGCTCCAAAACCGGGCCTGGTCGTGCAAGAATCCCAAGATCATCAGGTACGGTCCGCCGGTGCAGGGAAATTCGCAAAGCCCGACCAGGACGCCCAAGAGGAAAGCGGTCGGCAGCGAGGCTTTTTCCATGAGCTCGGCGATTTTCCGATGGGCCGCGTGCGGAATCCTCAGCTTCACCGGAAAAGCCGGGAAAAATTCGTTCACGAGATTGATCGCGCCGAAAGCGATAAGCAGGACGGCGCCGACTTTAGCCATGAAATGCGGGATGGAAAAGAGATGAAGAGTGCCCACAATACCCAGCCCGATCAGGACATAAACCAGGAAAATTCCCAGAATGTAGAATCCACCGATCTTCAGAATATCCTGCCGCAGGCGGCCCAAGCTGAAAAGAAAAGCAATCGTAAGGACCAGAATCGAGAAAGCGCAGGGATTTACGCTATCAATCAGGGCCGCCACGAGGACCAGCGGGAAAAACCACTGGCCGCCGTTCGAAATTCCCCAAAGGGCCTGCGTGCCAAAACCGCTCAGCTTGAAGAAAAGAACGCCGGCCAAAAGCACGACTGCAAAAGACACGAGAACGATGAATCTTCTGGTCATGGTTAGGGAATGACGTTGGCCGTGAAGCTGAATTCGAGGGGCGCGGCCGACGCCTGCTCCAAACTGACGACCCGATTGATGCGGCCGACGCCGGCCGGACCGTGCGCCGCCGGATCGAAAACAACTTCCACCTCGCCTTCGCCGCCGGGCGGGATAGTCTCCCTAATCGGCGGATTAAAGCCCATTCCCAGCATGCCGAACGGTCCGAGCCGGCCAGCCGCCGAAATAAGACTCGCTTCCGTGCACATACAGGAGGTGTAGACCCGGCTTAGGACAGCCGGGCCGCTCCCGTCATTCCTGAACTTGAAGACGCGGCTCACCTTGCCGCGGGCCATGGAAATCGTGCCGAAATCGAAACTGGACTCATTGGCCACAAGCTGGCTCGGCCCCAGGTTTTTCAAGGCTGCTGTTTCGCCGGTCTCGGCTGACTGCGACCAGGCGATCAAGCCGGCCACGATCGCCAAACTGGCCAATATTCCTATAACTATATCTTTGTTTTTTTTCATGTTTTTGATTTTTTCGACAAATAAAAACGCCCTTTCCCAAATCAAGGTTCTTCTGACGAAAAATTCGTTCCTAGGAAGAGTTGTCAGAATAACCTCAGAAAGAAAGGGCCGGATCACGCTTCTCAAAAAGCGTTAGCCATTGCCTCAAGCTCGAATTGTCCGGTCTTACCTCCCTCGGACGGAAATTGATTTCCCCGGACGGATTCAAAAGACCGCCGCTGCCGCCCGGAGCGAAGACCAAAGCCAAGCTCACGATCAAAAAAATGACGAGTACGATCAAGGCCAGTTCAAAAGTGGCGTTGGAAAAGATCTTAAAAGCGTTCAGATGGAAAGAAGCGAAGCCAAACCCGTCGCCCGAGGGCACGCAAACGCCGCCGCCCAAGGTGGAAGCCAGGCAACTCGCGCCGTGCATGCCGTTATGCAGGGCCGCAAAGCCGAAAACCGAAATTCCAAGGAAAATCAGAACAACGAACGGGGTGAACAAGGTTTTCATTGGTTTCATTATAAACCGCGAACTTTTTTTGTAAAGAAGTGGGAATAAAATGAGCCGCCGGGCGACCGAGCGGCTCACTGGATTCTCCCGGGATGGGCGTGTCCCGGGAGCAAAGCGGATTTGGCAGGCTGGCGGCCGCGGATATCGCCGAGATCATCGGCATCCGCTTTCCTCGAGGCGCCACCGGCCCGAGGCAGACTGTTTCGGGAAGCGAGCAGCCCCGGCTCTGTTAGCGGCGCCACCACGCTTGGCGATGGTTGGCGAAGAAGAAGGCCACCGGGACAATCTCACAAGCGCCCACTGTCGGTCACTTGCCAGCTGCGCGCCAGCATCTGCCAAATCCTTTCCTGATGCTGGAAATAAAAATAGCACTTTCCGGCGCTGTTTGTCAAAAAAGAGAACCGCCGGAAACGCAAGCGGTTCTCGGCGGTATACCTCCTCCGGCTAGGCGGGAGTGGCGGCGGGCACCTCGGTCGACGCCGGCACGAAGAATACGTCCGGCAAATGAGTGGTCCGACCGCACTGCCCGCAGCCCCAGATCTGGTCCGTGTAGGGGTTCTTCATGGCCGGACCGTCGCACTTGAGGCAGACGAAGCCTTTGGCCGGCCGCCAATTGCCGTCGGTCACGAGCATCGCCTCGATCTTCTGCTGCGTCACCCCTGCCGGGATCGGCAGCGGATTCCGGTCTTCGCCCGCATCGGCCATATACGCTCCGGGAAAGGGTCTGCTTACTTTATAGACCCGCCGCCGGATAAAAGCAATGAGCGCCCGGAAATTTGCAAATTCCCCGATAGAAGCCGATAATTCCTTCCGGCCCTGATACATGGCAATTCTTCCGAAAGAGGTGACCCGTGAACATGAGAGTGATTACCAGATTCGGTTTCGGAACGGTGAACAGCTTGGGCTACCCCGACAGCCGGGTAAAGGTCCAGCTGGACGAGCCGTTCTTCGGCCAGGAGTCGCAAATCCTCGAGCGGCTGGGGGAGATATTTCCCTGGGGGGACTGGGCCATTGTCCGCGTCATCAACAGCGGGCCGAACAGCATCATCTCCAACATCCAGTTCTACCCGATCCGCGGCGAGGCCTGGGAAGACCTCCAGAAGCCGGGTCCGTCGAACGAGACGAAATTCTTGCTCGACCTCGAAACCGGCCAGACCCTCGTGAACCACGCGCTTGGCGTTCCTGGCCCGGAGATTCATCGTCCTGAACCCCTGGCTTGACCGCTGGGCCATGGAGCGGACCGAGCTCTTCAAGACCCTAGACGAAGCTCTCGCCGCTTTCGGCGAACGGCTGGAGAAAATGGCCTCGGGAGCCGGCATCTGCGCTTCGCTCCTCCTCGACGTCCGGGACAAGCTCCGGCCGAAACTCCTCTGGCTCTACGTGCTCGTCGAAGGAAACACTAAGGGTCCCATCTTCAAGAAGAAATTCGCCTAAAAGCGGCGCCTGAGCGCCGACCCGCCCGAAATCATCGGGCGGGTTTGTCTTTTCATCGGGAAAAAACCCTCACCAGTTCCTTAAATTTACTGAGTCGGTCGCCGTAAGGCGAGCCGATCTTCACCCCTTGGGCGTTCCCGGCCCGGGCGATGTGGATCAGAAAATTATCCGCTGTTTCGCCGGAACGATGGGAAACGATCACATCTACTTTCGATTCCTTGGCCGCCTTGACCGCTTCGCAGGTCTCCTTCAGGGTGCCGATCTGATTGGCTTTGATGATCACGCCGTTCACGAATTTGTGGCTGGCGCAGGACTGGATCATTTCCGGCCGCGTAGTCGTGAGATCGTCGCCGATAATGAGCTTGCCCGGCGCCTGCGCCAGAAGATTGCCGAAGCTTTGGCCGTCGTCCTCGTCGAACGGATCTTCCAGCGAAAACAGGAACGGTGCCCGGCGGAAATAGTTCAAATAAACCTGTTTCAATTCATCGGCCGAAAGACGCTGGTTTTCGAACCGGTATTTGCCTTCGCTCCAGAGTTCCGAGGCGGCCGCGTCCATCCCCAAAGAAAATTCCCCTTCCAGGTTTTCAGCCGCAATCCTCTCGCCCAAGATCCGGAACGGCTCGAAATTGTCCTTGAAATTCGGCGCATAGCCGCCCTCGTCGCCCAAGCGAGTGTTTGCCAAGCCACTTTCGTTCTTGAACCATTCGCCGAGTTTTTCGTAAAAATCCCCGAGTTTGGCCACGGCCGCCTCGACCGAATCTTTCGGCTCAACGACCGCCAAAAATTCCTGGAAATCGAGATTGTTTTCGGCGTGGACGCCGCCGTTAATGAGGTTTGAGAAAATCCGCGGCAGAATTTTGCCGGTTTCACCCGGAAAAAATTCTCCCCGCAGAATTTCCCAAAGCTCCAATTTTTTCTCCCCGGCCAAGGCCCGGGCGAAAGCCAAGGAAAGGCCCAGCGTCAGATTGCCGCCCAGCCTTTCTTTTTGGGAAGTGGGGTCGAGCTGGAGCAAGAACGCGTCCAGTTCTTTCACACCGCCGAAATCGCGGCCGATCAGCTCTTTTTTGAGAAGGCCGTCCAAAACTTCCCGCGCTTTCCCAAAAGGCAGAACAATGGCCTCCCGCTCGCCCACGCTCTTGCCCGAAGGAACTTGAGCGTTGAAAAAATCGCCTGTTTCGCTCACAAGACCGACCTCGATCGTCGGGTTGCCCCGCGAATCCTTAATCTCTTTAATATTTAAATCTTTTATATTCATACCACTTCGGCGTTGTAACACTGCTCACAGTACACTACCTCCGGCCTCTCGGAAGCGTAGGAAGTTTGAATCCCCTTGCCGCACTTGGCACAGGCACGATTGTAAAGAACGGGCTTGTTCCGCCTCCCTATTCTTCTCTTTTGGCGCACTTCTGGCAAACAATCAGGAAGAGGCAGATTAAAAACTCGATGCAATCTGAGTTCATCGGGAACTATCCGAAAAGCTTTGCCCGATTCACGACAAGCAATTACTTCTTTAATAATGGTGTCGTCGGTTTTATCGATTGTATCCGGGATCTTATCAAACGATAGTGAAATTTCGTGCTCGGTTAGCTTTATCTCGCTCCAAGAATACCCTTTTTCTTCGGCGTCTTTTTCGGAAAGAGGATAAAAATCTTGAGCCGATGATTGATTGTACGGAATTACACTTAACTCGATGGGGAAAAATTCGCCGTATTTATAAACCCTGCCCTTTTTATCAACATAGGGTTTTTCGTTCATATGCTTTTTAATCTTCGGAATAAATTCGTTATATTCTTCTTTAGAATATTGCTTGTTCAGAATGCAGTACTCCTTATCTCTCAGATTGCTGCAACCGAAACAGTTGGAAGAACCATAAACAGAGTCGGAGTATTCGATACTTGAGCTCATCGCGGCAACAAGATAACTAAACTTCACATTGGAGGTTTGGTATCCGGCTTGCATCACTTCGTACATGAGTTCTGTATTCTGACCAAATTGGGCATAGTCGTAACAATCTTCATTGTTTCCAACAATCAACCACATGCAGTATTTACAATTCTTCGACCCCCGAACAATGAAGCAATTGTGAATGTTCTTTGAATTATTAATATAGTCGCCGGAAACGTCATCGTTTTGTAAACCGTGAAAGTGTTTATATTTTCCCTTGGTTTCCCAAAAATCTTGGGTTTTCTTTTGCCAACCCCTAAGCGACGCTCGAGACGACAGGTTATACTCCTTAATTCTTGCTTCATATTCTTCCCTCGTATAAGGTTTGTTAAAAATGTGATGGCTTTTTTTCCGGAGATTGACGCAACCGAAACAATTATTGCACCCGATGCAATCTTTTGAGAAATAGACGTCGTTGCATTCATTACAGTCCTCGGAGAAAAAAGTTTTATAACACTTGTTGCAATTAATGCATTCGTAACAGAGCGTACAAGAATCGATCATCAGGTTATCAATGCAATCCTTGGAACTTTCTATTTCAGAACCATATAAACAATTCTCGTTATAGTCGGAGTTGAAAATAAGATAGCAATTCTTCAAATTATGAGCCATATTCACGTATTCGCTATTCTCAAGTGTTTGATGCAAACCGATTAGGTTCATGCGCGGGGTTCTGTTTCTTAATTCTTGTATCTGTTTCAAAAACGGCTCATTCCAATTTATTTCCTTTCCATACGAAAGGGGGTCCCACTTGTCGCTCCACCAATATTTTTGTTGATAAACGGGGAATGGGGTATTCGGTGGATACAACGAAATCATATTTTCTCCAGAAAAATCGCATTTTCTTTTGTGCAAACTACGCTCGTTTCGGAAAGCCAAGCGCCTCTGATTACGACACTCCGGGCACCAGGTGGGCGGCGGGACCTGGATTTTTTCGTAAAACTGGAAATCCTCCGGTTCAATGACGAATGAACCATGACAATTCTGACAAACTTTAGTTTGTGATTCAGCCATGATGTTTGTCCGCCCGAGGCGGACCAGCCTTGGGCTGGCAATTCTGACAATTCCTTGTTTCTGAATTCATTTAAGGCACGAGGTTTTCCGGCCGGCCGGCGAGGAAGCTTTTGATATTCTGGATCGTCGTATTCAGAATCCGCTCCAGCGCTTCCTGGGAATTGAAAGCGTTGTGGGGCGTGATCAAAACGTTCGGCATTTTCATCAAAATGTGGTTTTCGAGGATGGTCCGGAGATTCTCGCCGTGCCCGCCGATCGCGCTCAAAAATTTCATTTCGTCCTTGGTTTCGCCCTCTTCCTCAAGCACGTCCAAGGCCGCGCCGGCCAAAATCCCCTCGTTCAGTGCCAAAACCAGAGCCTCGGTTTCGACAATGCCGCCCCGAGCGGTATTCACGAGATAGGCGCCGCGTTTCACGAACTTAATGTTCTTTTTATTCAGCAGGTGGCGGGTTTTCCTGTTGTAAGGACAGTGAATGGTCACGATGTCCGAATTCTTGAGCAAATCCGTAAGGCTCACATATTCGTAACCAATGAGCTTCGCCAAGTCGTTCTTCGGGAAAGGATCGTAGGCCAGCACGTTCAGGCCGAACCCCTTCGCGATCCTGATCACCTCTTTGCCGATGCGGCCGGTGCCGACGACGCCGATCGTCTTATTCTTCAAATCCATGCCCCGCAGATTTTTCAAATCGAATGATTCGATTTCCTTGACCTGATCGATCGCCAGATAGATCTTGCGGGTCAAGTTCAGGATCAGGCCGAAGGCGAACTCGGCCACGGTGTTGTCGCCGTAGCCCGGCACGTAAGCCGCCTGAACGTTCCTTTTTTTCAGGGCTTTCAGATCAATATGGTCATAACCCGTCGAACGGGTGGTTAAAAATTTCAAGTTCGGGAACCGAGCCAGGGTTTTGGGCGTGATCTTGGAATCGACGAAAATAGAGACGACGTCGAACTCGTTTTTCGGCGGCGGCGTCAGGTCGTCGAAATGCCCATCGAAAAATGAGAGTTCTTCGTTCGGAAAATTGGCTCGGATGATCTTTTCTTCCCAGCCTTCAAGCTCAAAAAAAGCGATTTTCATCCCCCGCATACGTTTTTATTATACCCTACCGGCGATTTTCAGGATTTCGGCTAAAACAACCGGCAATTCCAAAACGCCGCCAACCATCTCGGAAAAATGCCCCTGCTCGTGCAGAATAACGGTCTTGGCGCCGAGTTTTTCCTTCACGATCTCCGAATTTTCCTGCCAATCCACCCAAGGGTCGTTGTCGGAAAAAATAGCCGTGAATTTGCCGGTCGCTTCGCGGATCTTTTCGAAATCGATCGGCGTCTTAAGCCACGGCTCGGCGATCGCTTCGTCTTCCGCAGTCTCGAGGGCGCCGGCCGCGAGCGAAAACCAGGGCGCGATGAGCACGGCGCCGCCGATTTCGCCGCCCGTCGCAGCCAAATACCGCAGGACGGCCTGACAGCCGACGCTATGGCCCACGAAATAGGTTTCTGCATCGGGCAAACCGACCGCACCGTCTATTTGCGAGATCCAAGATTTGATTTCCGGCTTGGCCGGTTCGGGCATATGCGGCGCGAAGGCGTCAAAACCTTTTTTCTCAAGCTCCCTCTTCAGCCACGGCAACCAGTCGCCGTGCGGCGAACCCATCCAGCCGTGAATCAAAAAAACCCTGCGCATGAATTAATTATACTCCCGGCGTTTCAAAAAATTGTCCGGATTATAGACATTATTCGGATTCCACAGCATCCAGCTGTTGCGGAAACCCCGATCGAGCAAAGCTTGAATTTCCTGCCGCACCATTGCCGGCGTATATTCGGCCCCCAAATTAAAACTTTGGAGCCAGGGTCGGACGATCGCCTTCTTCAAAGAATCCGGAAAAAACTTTTGGCCGGAAGCCAAGGTGCTCGAGACGACCTCGTAAGGGTGCTCGGCCGGGTTCTCGAAGCCGAAATTGCCGGGCGTGTAGTGCGAAGGGTAGATCATCGGCGAAAGAACGTCGAAATATTCGGCGGCCACGGGCACTCTTTGGCCTACGCCCAAACCGTCATCCTGAATGAAACTGAAAGCGAAAAGATCCGCCGAAAGAACGGCTTGCGGCCGGTCGGCTTTGAGACGCGAAGAAAAATAATCGAAAAAATCCCGCATGACCGCGCTCTTCGAGCTTGAGGCGTTGTAAAAAGGATAAACTATCTCCGAAACGTCGCCGTCCGAGGGAAAACGGATGTAGTCAAGGTTTATTTCCTTGAAACCGATGGCGAGCGCTTCTTCGGCGATATTGGCATTGTAATCCCAGACCGCGATGCTCGCGGGGTCGATCCATAAAGCGCCGTTATTGCCCCGCCAAAGGGAATTGTCCCGGTTCTTTAAAGCCAGTTCCGGCCGGGTTCTCGCCAAAAAGTTGTCTTGGAAAACCACCATCCGGGCGATCGGGTAAATGCCGTTCGCCAAAAGTTTCTCGACCACCCGCCTCATGTTCCCGTCGAGATAAATGCCGTCACTGTCCTTGACGTTAATGACGACCGCATTCAATTCCGTGGTCTTCACGAGATCGATCAGGGCCTGAACCCGTTCGGGCCTGGCCGCCGTCTGAGCCGTAAGATAGATCGCCCGGACGTCGTCGACCGAAGCCATCGGGATCGAAAGAGGAGGAATAAAAGAAACCGTCTCCTCGGTTTGGGCTGGCCGCTTCCCTTCGCCGGGAATGAAAAAAAACACAACGAGGAACACCGCCACAAGAGCCAGAATCGTCGAACGCCACTGCTTTTCAGTCATTAATCAATTCTAACATTGCCAAAGTTCCTCAAACTCCGCTTTTTATCTTTTTCGAAAGCTTCCAGTCGTGGGCCTCGCCCAAAAGGTAGATGATGAAAAAAACGCCGGCGAGTACTATCATGGCGTCGACATTGTAGCGACCAACCCGATCCCAATAATTGTTGTCCAAGAAAAGCCAGAGCGTGAACTCGTCCACGGTCAGAGCGGCGCCGATGCCGAAGAGCACGGCCGTAAATGATTTGAAATCTTCCTTGTGGCTGTAAGAAATGGCCAGGTAGCCGCTCATGATCAGGAAGAAAATCCCGAAAACCAAATGATGGATGTGGACGCCGCCCACGAAAAGAAAGGAAAGATAGCCGGAATCCTGCAGATCGGCGACGAACCGCGCGACAATGAAAGTAACGAGAAAACTCAAAAAAATAAGAAACTGCTCCTTTCTTTTCTTCGCCTTTAATCCAAGATGAGTCTGCTTCAGAAATTCCCACATAAGATTCATTCTAGCAAACCCGCCCGGAATTCCCCAATTGGAATAGTACTTTGAGAATTGTATAGTATCTATAAATCGATGGTTAGAATTCCAAAAACAACATATCTTATGAAATTAAATAAATTACTAAATGGAAATAATTGATATGCTGGAGAATAAAAAACTTATTTATATTACACCTCTCAACTTTAGGACGTGCTTTGCCAACCAAATCCAAGTACTCTCGATGGCTCAAGCCTTCAGCCAACTACTCGGTAACGGATTTATTCTTGTCTGCTCTGGAGAAGAAAATGAAAATCTTTCAAAAATACCGCACCATATCGTAAACCCCCCTTTCTTTAAACGCTTTTTCTCCATCTACTATTATTTTTTATGGATGCCTTTTTTATTGATCTCAAATCGATCAACCGTTTCCCAAACCATTCTGTATTTTAAAGACACGCGTCTTGCGACTTACGCCTTGATTTGGAAAAAACTTTTTTCCAGCAACATTAGAATTGTTATGGAAGCTCACGTACCTTTTCCGCTTGATCGATATGTTTTTCCTCGAGTCGATCTTATCGTAACCATTACAAAAGCGATGGTTGAAATAATTAAGAATCAGTATTATATCTCACCGCAAAAAATCTCTCTTCTTCCAGATGGGGTCGATTTGAAAAAATTTGACCTAAATACAAATCATTTGGAAGCCAGAAAAATCACAAATCTGCCCTTAAACAAGAAAATTATCCTATATAGCGGTAGTGTAGGATTTTACAAGGATTGGAAAGGAGAAGATGTTTTTATCAAAGCCGCGAAATTTTTCACCAATGATTTTATTTTCGTAGTCGTGGGTGGAAATTCGTCGGACGCGGAAAAATCTACCGGAGAATTCTTGCCCGAAAACGTCTTATGTGTTGGTCGTCAGCCACACGCCTCAATCCCTCTCTATCTTAAAGCAGCCGATATTCTGATACTACCTAATAAAAAGGGGAATCAAATCTCGGAAAAACTGACTTCTCCGTTAAAACTTTTTGAGTATATGGCCAGCAACACACCAATAATAGCTAGCAATTTGCCATCAATACGTGAAGTATTAAATGATGCTAATGCTCTCTTGGTTGAACCGAATAATCCAAAAATACTGGCTGATGGTATTGCAAAACTTATTCAAGATAAAAAATTGGCTAGTTCTCTAGCGAAACAAGCAATAATTGACGTTAAAAGTTATGAATGGCGTAACCGAGCAAGACAAGTCTTAGATATTTTTAATAAAAATCTTTTAAGGAATGAACATTATTTTAATCAAGAAAATTAACGAGTAAATCTATTGCCTTCCGCCCAACACTCTAAGATCTCCTTAAGCGGCATCGGCAAAGGAATTTCTTTGATAATTGAAATCGCTTGATCGGCAAGATCATTTATCTCTTTACGCAATATTTCAACTACATTATATTCCTTCATTAAATCCATAAAACCATCCACGTCTTTCTTCTTAAGAATATCGCTTAAATGAACTCGATCGACTACTTCTGCAAGATATGCGAGAGGGTATGTGATATATCCATTGCGAAAATCGGATAATCCCCTTGATTCGGCATATCGCGTGAAATCATAAACATCATTTTTAATCTGTCCGGCGCTTCCCAACAGTTCCGCGTAGCGTTTAAATATTCGAGATAACTTTCCGGCCGATTTTTGTTCTGCTAGTACCCCGATACAATAAAGAGCGTTAATTCCCTGTGCCGTTTTCGCTAAATGCACCTTCCTCACATATTCTTTGGTAATCTCAATGGTGGGAAATTGAAAGCCTAATTCCATAATAAAACTCTGATAAAGATCTCTATGGGATTTCTGAAATCCTTCCAGGATTGTTTTAAAAGCGGCCGCAGGCACATCGCCACGAGATAAATCCGAAATCATATCGTAGACCGCACCATACGCATAATCAGCCGATGCTAAGACTCGCCCTGCGCCGTATTTCTCGTGAGCTGCTAAAATATCACCCCTCATCTTATCGCCGTCTATAAAGTCGTCCTGAACTAAGGCGATGGTAAAGATGAGCTCGGATGCCGCTCCAAGCGCCAAAGCGTCTTCATAATTGACGCCGGTATGTTCGGCGATAATAAGAGGCAATACTGCGCGGAAACGACGCATTTGAAAATTATCAATATAGTAATAAATCGGTTCTGAAAAATAATCCCGTGGAAGCTTTTTCTCAATGTAAGGCAGTACTTCCTTTTCAAATCTCGTATCGAAAGTTCTATAAAGGGTTTGTGTTTCCATAAATTTATACAATAGCACAGGCAATATTATTCTGTTTTTTAAAAGTTATGCCGTGATTCTTCCGATCACTAACGACTATAATTTTCTCGCTCTCATCAATTGCTCCTCTAACCGTCACTTCGTCGCCTACCATTACGCAGTAAGAATAATCCCAATGGTAAGTAATGGTCTCGTATTCTGCACCTTCGTTCAGACGTAATCGAAAATGTCTGGGCATGAAAGCGACGCCCTCGTCCTCTATAACTTTCCCATTGACCGATCCTTCCCTTAAAGAAAGGTTGGAAGGTGCGGAGAAAATAACGTCATTGGCCGGATTCAACGTGAAACGGATTTTACAAAACAATTCACCTGGCATATGAATTGTGGGCCAACGGTTTTTAATCATTGTCGCGAAATCGTTATTGACTCCATTGAATAACCGTTCGTATTTTACAACAGATTTATAAAACTGTTCCCTGGTTATCGTGGCGCATGCCCCTAAAGCATTCAGAAAATCCTTGAACTGGCCGCGTAAGGTCCGGTAATTCTCTAGACCGCGAATTACTATATCCAAATCGGAACCAGCCGTCTGGAAACCGACCAGGCTCGACCCGATAAATCCAATGCTCTCTCTGGGGACAAATTTAGTAAGAATATCGACAACCCGCCGATAAATTTTTTTGTCAAAAGAATCATAAATAAGCCGAGGGTTTGCAAAAGGATCGAAGGCGCGCGTAATCTGGTCCTCCCGTATCGCTACTCGCTGGCCGTAAGGCGTAGACCGAACCAATTCCGGGTGAAAATGCCGATAACGTTCTGCAAATTCATCGACGTATTTTTCGTATTTTTCCCCGCTATAAGTGCGGCTACCTTTATCTGAAAGGAAATAAAGAGGCACTACATAAATTAAATCACCGTCGTTAAAACCCCTTGCGGTTACTATATCTCCCCACTTTGTCAGTATATGCGTATGATCAGTAATCACTGATAATTTTAAGAATTTTATTAAGAGTTTGTTTTACGATATCAAAACTTGTATCCACAACAATCGTCCCGTTTTCTTTTGCTTCTCTTATAAGGAATTCCTGAATTAATCTTGCTGTTTTCATGCCGTCAAGCAACCTCTGTTCTAGTTCGTTTCTTCCATTGCATTTTTCAATAATTCTTCTCTTATGCGCCTCTTTGTCCTGAAGGGTAAGTAATATGGGAATTATCTTTACGGCTTTATCCGCTTCTCTATTCTTTGGCGAAAAATGGATTCCCTCAAATATCATTGTAAAATTTTCTGTCGGCACCCGGTTTATTAAAACATCTATATCGGACGAAACAATACTCCTGTATATTTTAAACCCTTCAATAATGTTAGTTTCGTTCTCTTCGCCGATAAGCTTCCACGCCGTACGACTCGAAAGGCCGACGTATTTTGGATCCTTGTGATAAGACTTAAACAATTTCATTAAATTGTCGGTAGATTGTATTTCGCATATGGGGATTTCTTTCATAAGCAACCGAGAAATAGCGGTCTTACCGGCAGAATTTATTCCGTATAGCCCAACTACATAAAAGTCTTTTTTTACGTTAGTCACGATTTTATCACCATGAAAACCGCGTCCGCCGTTTTATTCTTGGATAAATATTCCTTGTAATGATTTTGCAACCAGCTGATTAATTTCGGCCGTTCGGCAAAATAAACGACTTCGGCTGGCGGTTGAGGCGCTCGCCGTAATACCCAATTCATCAAATTGAAAATATCCCAACGTTGGTAGTAAAAAGTCTTTTGCAATTTAAGACCGGCCTTACGAACACAATAAGCTAGCGTTTTCGCGTTAAAGTACGACAAATGTTCTATTTTCCAATAAAAATCTTTATATTCCGGGACGAGAGATATCAAATGGTCGTCGAGGTTTGGCACCTCAATGATCAATCTGCCTCCCGGTTTTAAATATGATTTCAGCGTTATAAGTAAACCAATTGGATCACGAACATGTTCAAGAACATGAAAAGCAGTAATACAGTCAAAAGATTTTTGCGAAAGATCCGTAAGATTTTGTTTAATTTCTATCTTCGATGCATTTTTTTTTGCTACGGCAGTACGGATTGTAGAAATATCCACTCCGCTTATATTATATTTCCTTTTTTTCATTTCTTTAAGAAAGAAGCCGTAGCCGCATCCATAATCAAGAACAGTTGCTCCTTTGGGGATGAGAGAAGAAACAAGATCGGCATTATAAATAGTATCTCGAAGAGAAAATACCTCTTTATCGCTCAATCTTTTCTTTTCCGATTGCGGTATTGATACGGCCGCGGTCTCGTATCGCTCCTGTATTTCTTTTTCGGTTGGCAATGGATATAACTGCACGTGTCCGCATTTTAGACACTTTTTTACATTTATTAACTCTCCTCCTCGGAGTGAATGAGCAATTTGGTCAAATTCCGTGTTTTTACACAGAAGACATTTCATTTTACCGGACCTCAAAATCCTTGCCGTCAAACGGCTTATTGAACAAATCAACGTCCTCCTGAACTAATTTCGAACTGAGGGATGTTTGATAAACATCAAGCGGTGCCGTAACGATTTCTGCGCCATGAGCCACGGCTTCCGCAATATCGAACGGAGTTTTTATAGATGCGGCCAAAATTTTTCCGGGCCAATCTACCTGTGATATTTTCTCAAGGATAGGCCTCCAGTCATAGCCGGCTTGATTGATTCGGCCGCAAAATACGGAAAGTAAGATGTCTTTCGGTTTATGTCGCGCGGCCAACGCCTGACACATCATGGCTTGCGCAGGAAGCTTTACAACAGTCATGTTCAAAGGAATCTTTTCGATCAACTGCTCTGCAGCCTTAAGACCTTCCACGTTTGTCGGCAGTTTCACGCGAATCCGCTTATCCATAACAGCCAACAACTTCGCCTGTTTTACCATATCTGCTGTGTTCCCCGCCTTCACTTCTGCGCTTAACTCCCAATTTTTGGGAATCGTATCCAATATTTTGATGAGAAAATCCTTGTAGTTGTGTGTTTCCTTAGAAACAATAACTGGATTTGTTGTTACGCCCGAAAAAACTCCCAGAGTTATACCCCCCTTAATATCGTCTAAGTTAGCGGTATCGAGAAAAAACTTTACGCTTTTTTTCATAAATAAATTCTAATCCTTATTTTTATAGCGGTCAAAATTTTCAATTCTACCATTCGGGCCGTCACTTTAACGGCGGCCGCGCTCGGCGCGCGCCACTTCGTCCTCGCTCATGCCGAAATGGTGGGCGATCTCGTGCCGGATAGTATCGGCGACGATAATCGATATTTCTTCGTCGCGCCCGGCTTGCTCAAGGATCGGAAAACGAAAAATAGTGATGCGGTCCGGAAAAATCCGGTGGGTGTGGCCGCCTTCAAGATTCGAGACGCCCTCGTAAAGGCCGAGAAGCGTATCGCCGCCATCTTTCCTTATCCCCACGCTTAGGAGCTGTTCTGCGGTCGGCTCGTCCTCCACCATAATCGCCACATTCTTCAATTTTTCCAGAAACCGGGCCGGTATCCGTTTTAGACCGACTGCCACCAATTCCTCAAATCGTTCACGATCCATACGAACATTCTACCTCAAAATCGAAACTTGCCGCTTCTCCGGCCTCATGCCCGACGCTTCAAACTGAGCTCTGCGATAACATCAACTGGCCCGTTCTCTTTTTAAAAGCAATGGGGCCTGACACGTGTCAGGCCCCGGCATAGACGAAACTGAGGTATCCGGCGCCAAGGAGGGCGACGGCGACCCCGAACTTCTGGACAAGATTGAGGCGCTCGCCGACCAGGAAATAGGCCAGGAGCATCACCGCCGGCGTCTCGCCCTGAGCCAGAACGCTCGCCACCGTCGTCGACAAATTGTCGAAGGCGGCGATGTTCGCCCAGAAGTAGAAGAAGCCGGTGAGAAGCGCAAAGGTGGCGACGGCGGAGAGTTTCCGCCAGCCCGACCAGAGCGGCGACCAGTCGGCGCGCCGGCTCATCGCGAATCCGATGAGGAAAAGCACCACCGCCTGCCAGAAGCAACGTTCGAGCCACGGCACGCCCTGGGTCGAACGGAGCGCCTCGTAATAAAGGCCGTTCATCAAGACCCCGAGCCCGCTCCAGAAAAGACCGGCGCGGAAATTCCGCTTCGGCTTTTCCTTGCCGGAACGGCAAGCTTCGGTTCGCGACTCGCGCTCGGCGTAATAAACGACCAGGCCGACGCCGAAGAACATCACGGCGAGGCTTGCGATCTCGACCGCGGCCACCGGCCGGCGGTCGCGCAAGGCCGCGACGAAGTTCACGACCGGCGTCGTCGTAATGACCGCGATCGTGAGGTTTGCTCCCCAGGCATGGATGCCTTCGTAGAGAGCGAGGCAGGCGACGGCGAACGTAACGCCGATCCAGACGACGCCCCAGGACGGCGCCTCGAGGCTGCCGCCCAGGATTCCCATCGCGATCATTGCCGTCATTGCGCCGCGCAGGATCATCAGCTGGCGGGAAGAAAATTCACCCTTGAACCTCTGAACCAGAGGCAGGCCGATCCCGTTGCCCAACCAGATTCCCAGTACTCCGATGAGTCCGAGGAAAAGACTTCCGTCTCTCACGGTCCGCCTCCTTTCCTTATCCGTTGGATTTTTTTTCGGGAATACCCCTTGGAACTACCTGAAAGTCTAAAATAAAAACGGTTTTATGTCAAGAAATTTATTAAAGAGAAGCCGCCCGGAGAGCGGGCGGCTTCTCGGGCGGCGATGCGAACTCAGCGCCGGAGGACGAACCGGCCTTCAACCGTGTTCGGTTCCCGCGGCGGAACAGGAGTAAGAAGAATGTCATCGATCGAACGCGATGAAGCGGTCCGTTTCCGTCGAGCCGGGCAGTTCAGATGCTCGTTGCCGCCGTAGTAGTACTTGCCGCAACGCAAGCAAGTCCTGCCCCTCTCGATTTTATCATCGCAGCGCATTCCCTCTCCTGGTTGGAATTACCAAAATGAATATAGCACTAAGGCCAAAGTCCGTCAAAGCTGGATTATTAACCGCTTAAAAACCCGGAAAAATGCTATAATTATGGCAGAACCAGAACCGGGGAGGTGATTCGCGTGCTCGGTCCGGGAGAAAAGAACGAGGAATGCCTCGACGACGAAGGCGAAGAGTGTTTCGATGACGAAGTCGGGGAGTGTTTCGATGACGAAGACGAAGTCCGCCTGGCCGATATCGCGCTCGAACTGGGAGACCAGGACGAATGACCTTTCGCCGGCCAGAACCGCAAACGGGCCCCGCGCCAAAAGCAACGGGCTCGTTTCACTTTCGAAAACCATCTATTCTTCTATTCCTGCCTGCGCAGGCAGGCGCTCGAATTAAAAAATAGAACTAGGGCTTCTTTTTTCAGAGAGTCGCTTTTAGTTTATGAAAGTTATCGTGATCTGCAAAATCGTCGCGAAGGCGCCCCACAAAAGATACGGCAGAAGGAGGAAGAAAACGACTTTCGAATGACGCCAAATTTTGTATTCGAAGAAAGCGAGCGTGCCGAAAATGAAGAGAATGACCAAAGACGCCGGCCATAGAGCGGCGAACCCGAGTTGAATGGGCGTAAAGAGAAAATTGGCAATGAGGTTTGCGATCAAGACCCAAAGGAGATTGGTCGGAACCCTTTTCCGGATCACGAGAACGCAGGTATAGATGAAAGCGATCGTGATGAGCGGGTAGATGATCCCCCAGGCCGTCCCGAAAACCCACCCCGGCGGGGCAAAGAACGGCTTTTTTATCGCTTCGTAAAATTGCGCGTAGGTTTGCATAAATTCATTCTATCATTTTCAAAACACGGCGCCGCCAATAAAAACCAGACAAGGATGCATCCTCAAAATCGCGTATATACGCGATTTTGAGGCGGGTGGCGGGACGGATGAAATGAGACGACTGAAACATAACGATCTGGGGGCAAAGCCGCCGCCATTTAGTCGAAAAAAAAGACCCCTTAACGGTTAACCCGAGTAATTGCCCGGGCAGGGGTCTCACGGGAGAAATTTCGCTTTCTCCGGGCGGGGACGAATCCCGCTTCTATTCCATTGTTCTATGGTGATACTACTTCTCCGTCATCTTCCGGTGCATCTCCCTCAACTCCTTAATGCTCGTATCCGGCGGCAAGCCCATGAGCGTGCATGCCGTTCTCCGGAGCGCTTCTGTCTCCCGCCGCTGTCTGAAGTACGGGTAGACCACTACGGCCACGAAGACGCCCCAGTAGACGAGTAGAAGGACCAAACCAATCAGCTCTTCCTTCATCGGTATCACCACCTTTCGTACTGTTAAAAAGGATGGCACTCTTTACACTTCTCGTCAAGTAAATCTCCAAAAAAAACCGGCAAAGCCGACGCCAGTCGTCCAGGTTCTAAGGGCATAAATCTACTTGCGGTCTTGAATTTATAGGTTAACATATGTTAACCTATAAATATGACGGATTTCCTTTCCACCGCCGAAGTCGCGAAAGCGCTTAAAGTCAGCCGAATAGCCATCCATAAAAAAATAGTGAATGGCCAGATTAAGGCCAGCAAGATCGGTCGGAACTATGTCATCCCCAAAGAAGAAGTCTTGAAACTCCTCGGTAAATCGATCGGCGAAGAAAATAAAAGCGAAATAGACAAAGCCGTGCGGCGAGCCGTGACCGAATATGGAACGGCTTTCAAAAAACTCGGCCAGGAATGAAGATAAAAATAATCAACTTAAAAGAGGTTGAATATACTGCTTTCAGGCTAGCCAAGGAATTGATGACCTTCGATGAGCCAATACCGGACTTTGGCACGAGGTTCCCGAATGTTCTTGAAAGCTACATTCAAACGCCGTTCCAAACGTACGGCAAGCCGCTTTATCGGAAATTAACCGGGAAGGCAGCTATCCTTTTTTATTTGATGATAAAAAATCATCCGTTCGAGAACGGCAATAAGCGGTTAGCGGTAATGACGCTTTTGGTTTTTCTCTTCAAAAACCGGAAGTGGCTTAAGGTTTCGAACAACGAGCTCTACCGATTCGCAGTTGAAATCGCGGAAAGCAAACCAAAAGAAAAAGATCTTTATCTTTCAAAAATAAGAATGTTCTTGGAAGAAAATATAATTCCTTATTCAAAATAAAATCGTCAAATCCGCCGCCAAAATATAAAATAATGAAGCCCGCGCACTTTGCGCAGGCTTCGATATAACTAAAGCTAGAAACAATAATAATATTAAAACTTTTTGCCTTTCTTCATTGCCGCCTGTCCTTTTTTACTCAACAGTGAAGAAATACCAAATCCTCTATGATGTTTTCGAATATTCCCAAGGAAAAAACCTTCCATTATTGCCCACGCATTAGCGCCATATTCTAATTGATCAAGTTTATTAAAAGGTATCCTAATAAAATAGCTTTTTATATCTTCAACGATTTTTGTAGGCAATGCATTATTTTCCAAAGCAAAGTTTTTAAATACATCTTTTGTTTTAGAATCATTTAAGAAATGTATTGCTATTCTTAATAAACCACCGAAATCACGAGCCGCCATTTTTGTATTTCTATCGATTATTTCTCCAATAATACTGAAATATTTTCTAACAAAATTTTCGTAAAATTGCTCTTCGTTCTTAAATACGACCTGCTGTAAATAAATATCTTTTAAGCCTATTAAATTCTTTTTCCCTTTCTTTACTCCATTAGAAATCCTTTTAAGGCCAGAATAAGATATTATACTACTTATATTAATCCCGTTTTTCTCTTTACGTATTTCTTTTTCATCAAATGAAATTTTTTCAAAAAGATAATTGTCTCTTTGATCCATGTTATTTAATTTTTCAAAAACCCTATACCATATTGACTCCATATCGGAAGGAATAATTTTGGAACGTATTCTTAACGACACCAGAGATGTAAGTTTCTTTTGTTTAGTATTAATGAGATAAAACAACTCAGCCATTTGATCAAATGCTTTAGCTCTATCTTTAGTTTCAAATAAAATTACATTTACCAAAACTGATTTTAGATAATCTCTATTTTTTTCTAAAAGGTGAGCAAGTAATCTATGTTGTCCATCTATGACGATTAGCGAACCAAACTCCTTATAAAACTTTATTCTTTTAGCTCCTGCGAAATTAATAGCGCGTCCATGATTATATATATCTGGATTAAAGGCAAGAATTATATTATTGGGGAAAGATTTATTTTTATTAAGATACTCATTGGAAATTCTTTTTATAATTTCCCCATTTATCATTCGTTGAAATGCCTGTTCATTATATTCATCGGCAACTCGCAACACCTGAATATAAGGAATAATATCACTTACAGAAACACTAGTTGAATACATTGTCTGATTATCATTCAATTTAGTTTCTATACTTTGAAAATCTGCAGTTAACTCCGGCTCATCACCAACTCTACTTCCCTTTAAACGTTTGAATTCCCGCATTTTAATCTTAAGAAAATAAAGAAATTCTTGTCTCATGTATTCTCCTCCTATATTTTCTATACCATATCCAAAATAATCGTTATGTTTTTTATCAAAAATTATCTCCTGATTATTAAGTTCAATTTTCCCGATGGGAATATGGACGTTTGGAGAAAATGCTAATTTTATAAGTAACCAATCATAAGAACTTTTTTGTATAAGGTCTTTGATAAGACCTATGGATTTTAAATTTTTATTACCAGCTGGTAATTTCTGATTACTAACAACTAGATTTAGTTTATCAGGGGTGTCTAAATATCTTAGTTGTCGAAAAAAATCAGGTATTTTATCAAACGCCTTTCTACTGCGTAAACCTCTATAAGCGTTAATTAAGATAATAACGTTTTCGTGTATAGCTATAGCATCTATTTCACAAGGCTCCTGATCTTTCGTGCGTTGTATGGTAATACCACTTTTATCATCTCCCTCATCAAATACAAAAACATTAAAACCAAGAGATCCTAATAGACTTTTTAATTCTTCTTCTCCAGTCATTTTTATTTTTTTAATCTCTTAACACCAAATTTAATAAATTTAGGATTTAAATCCACTCCTATAGAATTTCTGCCCAAATTCGCTGCGGCGGCTGACGTGGTGAACGTGCCAGCAAAAGGATCAAATATCACAGAATTTGATTTACTACTAACTTTTATAAATAGCTCCAATAAACTAAGCGGCAATTGGCATGGGTGATCAATTTTTTTAAGCTTTTCCTTATTGTTATCTAAAGAAACAAATTTAGAATCAATATTTCGAAATCTTTCTGGAGAGTTATTCTTAAGCAAATCTATCTCTATCAAATCCTCTAAACCTAGTGCATCGTAAGCGGCTCTTCCTTTATAACCCAGACGGTAGCGTTCTTTAATTACGGGAGCAGTAGGATTCTTATATGGTTGTATGATTTCTTTTTGGTTAAAAACGTATCCTTTTCCCCTCTTAGTAAAAAAGAGTATCGAGCGTTGGCTTCTTGTAAAATTTTTATATGAATGGCCAATATTTGTTGGATAATGCCAAGTAATCCAACGTCTGAAATTTAGCTTTAGTCTATCCTCAAGAAATGGTAATATTCGCGCGTTAATTTCTGGATAACTTATTAAATAGAAACTTCCTTTATCACTTAGTAATCTTGGAATCTGTGAAAGCTTTTGCTCCAACCATGCATAATATTCCGCCCAGCTTTTATTATCATTAAAACGTAATCCGTAATCTAGAGATTGATTATACGGCGGATCAGTAATGATTAGATCGACACTCTTTTCGGGCAATAACATCATTACCTCATCACAATCACCATTAATAAGAAGATGATCTGACTTATTTTTAGAAATAAGCTTGTTCTTAATATTCTTTCCTTCTAAATACTTTTGAATTTTTTGAATTCTGTTTTTCATACTATTTTCTAATAGCCTTAAACGTAATTTTAATCCTTTATTGTTGTTTCTACTATTTTAATCTCCTCCGGCGTAAGGCGGTAAAGCTTATATATCTCTTCGTCTATTTTCTTGTCGGTTTTTTCAATTTCGGATTCTAATCGTTCCCAGTCGTTTGAATTCTCTTTAGTGATATGAAATTTCTTCTGCGATTCAGACATTTGATCAACTAGTACAAAAATCTTATCGAATTCTCGCTTTTTAGAAATAGGGATCTCTGCTAAATGATTAATTTTAATTTCAGCAAATAACTTCCCTTTACGAGGTTGAATTGCAGTAAAATACCATGTTCCTAGTTTGGAATTTAGAATCGCTAGAATACATTTTAAATCAATTTCTTCTTTTAAAGATTTCTTATAATACAAAACAAAAAAATTATTACTCACGAAATACTTATCGTTATCAATCGTAGCAATAATCCTATCACCGGTTCTTCTAACTAATATCTTTTTGCTTAAAAAATATTCTTCTTTACCTAGGTTTGCATAATTACCTGCCGTTTTATTGATAATGCTTTTATCATAATTCACGAATTTTCCTCCCCATTTTTCAAAATATCGTTCTACCTCAACACCTTTAAATAAAAGTTTTTGGCACTTATTAGACAATCGCGAATCCAAAAATAATTTATCCCTAATATTTCCAGAGTGTATTCCTTCATGAATTTCTAACAAACCCCCCAACTTAATTGATTGACTATCTACTTTATTTTTCAGTTTAATGATGTAGTCATCGAAATATAAATTAAATTTATAATCAGAATTATTTAAAAATAGTTGTTGTTTAATTCTTTTCTCCCTACTGTCCATAATAATTTCTATATAATTTTCATTCCTTTTTCCCTCTGATTTTTCCTTCTTTAAAATTGCAATCACAGAATCTAAATTGACACCATGGAACGCCATACCTGTATAATAAAGATTTTTAATAAGACAATTATCCAAAATAAATTTTCTTATCTGAGGATAATTTTTCAACAAAACGATATCGGGGAGAATAAAACCCAAATATCCCTCTTCTTTCAAAAGACCAAGTGATCTCTCTATAAATAATGCGAATGTATCTATTATTCCCTTACCAGAAACAAAGAAATCTTTATAAAAGCTCTTATTAAACTTATCTATGCTCGCTCCCCACGGCGGATTCCCAATTACTACGGTAAAACCACCCTTCTCAAATACATCGGGAAATTCTTCTTCCCAATTGAAGGGTTTTTGATCCTTAAAGGTCGTACCAAAATACTTTTTTAATTCGGCATCAGTACCATAAATAAGAGAATTACCACATTTAATATTCTGATCAAGTTTGGGTAAAGGATTTTTACCATCTAAAGCGCTTACTAAAAGATTAAGACGAGCAATTTCAACCGCTTGTTCATCCAAATCAACGCCAAAAATATTTAGGAGAAGAATTTGGGTTTTTGTAAAAATGTTGCCGGGCGCGCCCATCCGCTTATATTTTTCATTAATAAGTTCAAGTGCCTGAACAAGAAAAGAACCAGAACCACAAGCAGGATCCAGAACCTTAACTTTTTTTAGATCCTCAATTGTTTCACATCTATCTAAAACAGGACCAAGTGCATTCTTAACAATATACTCAACAATAAAATGAGGCGTGTAATAAATACCTTGTTCTTTGCGCTTCTTCGCATCTTTATGAACATCAATTCCTTTTTTCGATTGAGAAAGCTTATAGCCGAGGTAATTTTCATAGACCGTACCCAAAATATCGGCAGGCATAACTTTAAAATCATATTCATAATAACCGGGTTTACCATATAAAATTTTAATGACTTCTTCTGTGGCATCTCCATATTCTTCCCATTTTTCAAATGGATGCTCAGAAAATAAATTAGAGTTATAAGTTTTGTCCAAATCCCTAAACTTTTTAACCATATGAGCGTATAATGGAACTTCATTTTTATCCTTACGGGAATGCCATTCACGTAAAAGTGGAATAAGTGTAGGTGGCTCAATGCCACGATCTTCTGCTACCCTCAAGAAAATAAGGCGATCTAATAATTTCTGGACGCCTTCGTCTAAAAGTTTTCTATCTTTTTTGAGATTTGGATTCCAAGCAACAAGTGATTTTGTAAGCATTTCACGGCATTCGTTTAGATCGTTATACAGAAGTGCAGTAATCGGGACTTTTTGAAACTTTTTACCATTTTTTTCAGCCCAATCATCGATAGAATTCTCTTTAAAAGATTCTCGAGACAAAAGCGATAATTGGTCGAATCGTTCTAGATATTCACTGTATGGAATCTCAAAAAGTAACTTACTCGCTAGAGAAGCCTTTACGTCTTGCGTATTAAATACGATAAGACTTTCAAAGTCGGTAAGAACTGCCCAAGTAACGCCCTTATTCCAAGAATATTTTATGGCTTGCTTAGCGTATTCTTCCTTATGTATATCTGCTCTTAATGGTTTTGCTTCTAGATAGAATTTAATATGGCCGTCGATATAAAAACCATAATCAACACGATCTCCTGATATTTTTTCCTCAGCAGAAACTTCTCTTTTTTCGCGAACGTCCCAACCCAATGCCTCAAAAAGGGGCAAAATAAAATCCTTTTTTGTCTCTTCTTCGCTATATTTCTTCACTAAACCTGACTGTTTAGCGCGTTCATATTTTTGAATAAGATCAGCTATTTTGCTTCTAAAATCCTCAATTTTCATTACCTAAATTATACCACCCAAAGTCTAGAATATAGAATTCAGAATTTAGAATCTAAGCTGGGTAAAATTGAAAAACAAAAGAAATCTCCTTTTTTAGGAGATTTTTTATTCAAACCAGCTTCTCCACCCTAACGCCAATAAGCCTTATCAACTTGCCGCGCGGGTTTTCCCTTTTGTCCAAAAACGGCACTAAAAGACGCATGGCCTCGAAGCGGAGCGTAGCAAGGTCGCAGGCCGGCTTTTCCAAGGTATGAGCGCGAGACTTGGTCTCGAAATCGGCAAAACGAACGCTCAAAATGATAGTTTTATAGGTCTTGAAACCGCTTGCTTTGAAGCGGGCAATGACGCTTTCGCAAAGCCCGCTAAGCCGCTCGGAAATGAAATTCAGGTCGCGGGTGTCGGCCATAAAAGTCTCCTGCTCGCCAATGGACTTTACTTCATAATCTTCAACGATCGGCGAATCATCTTTGCCGCGGATCTTTTCGTAAAGTTCCAGCCCCCACTTGCCCATAAATTTTTCAAGGTCGGCTTTGGAGAATTTCTTAAGGTCACGGACGATTTTCACGCCCTTCGCCCTGAAAAACTCTTGGGTCTTGGGGCCGATGCCCGGAATTTTCCGAATGGCGAGCGGCTCCAGAAATTTTTCGGCCTCATCATCTTTCACGACCGTAAGGCCGTCCGGCTTCTGCATATCGCTTGCGATCTTCGCGATCAACTTGTTCGGCCCAATGCCGATCGTAGCCGTGAGCCTTTCCTTTTCCTTAACCTCGGCTTTGATCTTTAGAGCCAACTCCCTGGCTTTTTCATAACTGCCGCAGGAACTCAGATCAAAATAAGCCTCGTCAATGCTCGCTTCCTCGACAAGGAGCGCGTACCCGCGGATAATGACCATTATTTCGGCCGAGACCGCGCCGTATTTTTTGAAATTGCCGCCGAGAAATATAACGGCCGGCCCGCCCTTGCGCTTGCCTTCCTCGGCCCGGCGCCAAGCTTCGGAAATAGCCATCGCCGAATGGATGCCGTATTCGCGCGCTTTGTAATTGGCGGTCGAAACCACGCCCCGGCCCCGGCCCCCCGCGGGATCGGCGCCGACCACGATCGGCTTCCCCCGGAACCGGTCATTATCCCGCTCCTCGACAGCGGCAAAGAAAGCATCCATGTCCAAATGCCCGATTATGCGCATCGGCGTTATCATGCCACATCCCGCGCTTAGTCAAAAGAACGCCTTTCCCGAAAACTCCGCCCCAAAAACAGAGTTAAAATCAAAAAATCCAGGTGGTATACTACAGTATACCACCCCCCGAATTTTCACCGTATAAATCCTTCGATGCCGTTCAAGATAAAAAGAAAAGGCCCTGTCCCGGAAAGGACTACTAGGCCTTTCCGTAACAGGGCTAATCGCTTTACTCACGCATTCTGCTTCAGGCGCTCGAGAACCTGCTCGATCTCCGCGAGATCGGCCCGGCAGGCCCTCACTTCCCCGATCGTCTTCTCCCGATCCTTGGGGTCGCGCGCCAGGAACATCTCTTCGAACGACCGGTTCGGCATGCTCAAAACGAGCTCGGCCCCCTCGTGGAGCCTCCTCAAGAAACTCAGGAGATTCCGGTAGTTGTCGGAGGGCCTTTTCGGCCGGACGCCAGACCTGATCTCCCCGGATTCGGCGGCAAGGCCCGCGGCGTAGACCTCGACTTGCCGCAGGCTCCAGCCCATCGTCACCGCCCGCAAGGCACTCTTCACCTGGATCTCAGGCGAGTAGCCCAGCAGGAAATACGCGATCGAAACATTCAACCGCTCGTCCTCGGACCGCTTGCCGTCCATCAGAACGTGCACCCGATGATCGAGCTCGAGCAGACGAAGATACCGGTAAGCCCAGATCTCGTCGTGGCCGAACATCGCGCCGATGTACTTCATCTGCTCGGTCCGCGGCATCCTCTTCAACTTCTCGCTCTTCCGGATCCGCTCGATCGCGTGGGCGATCTCGAGCGGCGTGTGCTCCTGCGAAGGAATGTTCAGAATGACCGAGCTGATGAACTGCTCGTCGTCGTTCTCCGGCTCCTCGACGACCGCCTTCATCTTCGCGGTGCCGATGCGCTTGCAGCAAAGCCAGCGCCGTTCGCCGTCGATCAGCTCGTAGTCGTGGTCCGGATCACCGGTAACCGCTTTTACGGTTATCGCCCGTCGCTGACCGATGTGTCTGATGCTCGCCTCAAGACCCATGAGAGCGAGCGGCTCGATGTAGAGCCTCGGCTGGCCCGGATAGCGGCGGATGCGCTTCGTAGGGATGAGAAGATAGCCCCTACTCTCCTTGGCAATACTAGCCGACAGAGCCATCTTCGTCCCCCTTGTTTTTGGTTTGGTCCTTCCCGAATGTGAACTGCTGGATAAAAGCGTATCAGAAACTTATGACAGAAACAATCCTTCAATGCCATTCAGGACAAGCCCCTCGGTGTTACCAAGAACAAAGAGAGAGCCGCCGATGCCTTGGCGGCTCTCGGCGGCTTAGCGGCGAATCGCTCGCCGTCCCTGATTCACGAACGTCATGGTCCTTCTGTCCTTCCGGCAGCGCTGCCGCGAACCCGGCGGCGTGAGGAAGGTCAATATCTGCTGCTTCAGCGGATCGAAGAGAAGATAGAGGATCCTCCCTTTGAATCTGACCGTCATTCGGTTCACCCCGTTCTTCTTCACATGCAGCACGTCCGCCTTTCCGGACGTAATGAGACGCCGCAATTCGCGGGCATCGTCATTGCTGGGGTTCAGGCCGTAACGCCTGGAGAGACGCCGTTTGGCGTGAAGACGAAAGAACCTCGACTTGCCGTTCAATTCGCCGTCCCTCTCGAAGAAGTTGGACCACGACTGCGGAAGTTGCTGATTTAATTTTAAGTCTGCCGGGGAATATTGAAAGCGTTTTTATCAACACCTCGACGCGGCTCGGTGCAGGCGCTTCAACGCAAATCGTATTTTTCGCCTCAAAAAACTCAATTTGCGAATTTTTCCTTCAATTTCGCCACTAATTTTTCGAAAATCTCCTCGCTTATCTCGTTCACGGCCTTCGTGTCCGGCGGATTCGGCCACCCGACATCCTTAAAGACCTTGTTTTCGAATTTCCGATCGCTCGCATACCGCGGCAGGATGTGAAAATGCACTTCGGGGTCGGCCATCATGAACATCAGATAATTTATTTTGTCGTTTTGGAAGAGCTCTTTGAGATTCTTCTCTATCTCTTTCACGATCTTCGGAAATTCGGCGAAGCTTTCGGCGGAAATTTCGGAAAAAGCATAGACCTTATCCTTGCAAATAAGAATCAAGGAGCCTAGAGTCGCCTGTTTGTAGCGGCAAAGCAAGAGCCAATGCCCGTATTCTTTGACCAGGGATTTGGGATGGCGGAATTTCTCGAGGGTTTTCTGCATTATTGTTTTCCTTCGACGTGGCTCAGGACTAGCGCTTGCCCAAAGCGAGGATATTCTTGATGACCGTGTCGGGATTCAGGGAAATGCTTTCGATGCCTTGCTTGACCAGAAAAGCGGCGAAATCGGGATAATCCGACGGCGCTTGACCGCAAATGCCGATGTATTTTTTCCGCTTCTTACATTTCGCAATAATCTCGGCAATCATTTTTCGAACAGCCGGGTTATTCTCGTTCGCAATGTGCGTCACGATGCCAGAGTCCCGATCCAAACCCAAAACCAATTGGGTCAGATCATTCGAACCAATGGACATGCCGTCAAAGATATTCAAAAACTCGTCGGCAAGCAATATATTCGAGGGAATCTCAGCCATGACGTAAACCTTTAACGCTGATGCATGCGGATTTTTGGCGGATTTATGCTGATTACGTTTTAAGCCATATTTGGCCATTACCTTAATGACCTTCTCGCCTTCTTCGGGCGTGCGGCAGAAAGGGATCATCGGAATGACGTTCGTAAGCCCCATCGCCTCCCGCACTTTTTTCATGGCCTTCACTTCGAGGCCGAAAGCTTTTTCGAATTTCGGGTCGTAATAGCGCGAGGCGCCGCGAAACCCGAGCATGGGATTTTCTTCCTTGGGCTCGTAAGCTTCGCCGCCCAGAAGAGTGGCATACTCATTGGTCTTGAAATCGGAAAAGCGGATGATGACCGGGTGAGGCCAAAAGGCGGCGGCGATTTTCGCGATGCCTTCGGCGAGCTCATCGACGTAATATTTGGTTTTGTCCGCATAACCGGCAGTCAGTTTCTCGATCGCGTCCTTTGTCTTTCCTTTTTTAAGCTTCTTGAAATTCAAAAGGGCGTTCGGATGGATCAGGATGTGCGAAGCAATGATAAACTCAAGCCGGCCCAAGCCCACGCCCTCTACCGGCAGATGGTGGTTCTTGAAAGCCTCATCCGGCGCGGCAATATTCACCATTATTTTCGCTCTAGGCCTCGGTAATTTGTCCAAACGGTGGATAACCTCATGGAAAGGCACTAGGCCGGAGAAAACCCGGCCCCGCTCGCCTGCCGAACAGTCAACGGTGACCGGCCCCCCCGTTTTCAAAACCCGGGTGGCCTTCCCCGCACCCACGATGCAGGGAATACCAAGCTCGCGCGAGACGATCGCGGCATGCGACGTGCGGCCGCCCTCGTCGGTCACGATCGCCGAGGCGATTTTCATTATCGGTTCCCAATCGGGATCGGTTATCTTCGTCACCAGCACTTCGCCTTTTTTGAATTGGCCGATGTGCTTCGCATCCAGGATGACCCGCACTTTGCCCGAACCGATCCGATTGCCCACGGCAATGCCGGATAAAAGCTCGCGGCCCTTGCCGCTCAAGCGGTACTCTTTGTAAATATTTTTGCTCTCGAGGGCGTGCACGGTTTCGGGCCGGGCTTGGACAATGAAAAGTTCCTTGGTTTTCCCGTCCTTGGCCCACTCGATATCCATGGGCGTGTATTTGCGGTGAAGTTTTGAAAAATGCTTTTCGATTTGGAGCGACCACTTGGCCAAAATGAGGACCTCGCTTTCTTTCAGGGAAAATTTGTTTTGGCTTGCTTCGCTCACCTTCGCCATCTTGGTGCCGATCCGGCCGTAAACGAGCTTCACGTTTTTCTTCCCCAGATCGGTCGCAATAATCGACTTCAAACCCTTTTCCAAACCCGGCTTCCAGACCACGAACTCATCGGGCACGACCTTGCCTTGGACAATGTATTCGCCCAAACCGTAAATCGAATCAATGACAATGACCTGGTCAAAACCGGATTCGGTGTCAATGGTGAAAGTGACGCCGCTCGCGCCCAAATCCGAACGCACCATTTTCTGGATGCCGACCGAAAGCGCGACGTCCAACTGGCCAAAACCCTTGTCCGCGCGGTAAGAAATGGCCCGGTCGGTGAAAAGCGAAGCAATGCATTTCTTGACGGCCAAAAAAAGCTCGTCCAGGCCGCGGACGTTCAGATAAGTCTCCTGCTGGCCGGCAAAAGAAGCGCCGGGCAGATCTTCGGCCGTAGCCGAGGAACGCACGGCCACGTCCGTTTCGGCACCGTAAATCTTTTCGAGCTTTTTGTAGGACTTTTTTATTTCGTTCGTAAGCTCCCGAGGCAACTCGGCTCTTAGAACCGCCTGGCGCACGGCCTGGCCCCGCGCCTGGAGATTTTTCAAATCCTTCGTATCCAAGCCCTTCAAAATTTCCCGGATTTCTTTGTCCAGTCCCGTTTTCTTGAGGAAAAAGCGGTAAGCCGCCGCGGTCAGAGCAAAACCGTTCGGGATATTCACCCCCAATTTCACGAGCTCGCCGTACATTTCGCCCAAAGCCGCGTTTTTGCCGCCCACGAGCGCCACGTCCTTCAAGCGGATATCCTTGAACCAGAGAATAAATTGTCGGCTTTTTGATTTCATTGTTTTAATCAGCACCAGCCATCTTTACGAAAAGACGCGGTTGATTTTCCCGGTCCCAAAGGGACTCCTTCGGAGCGAGAAAATCACCGCTTGTTCCTCGGCCTTGCTCGCCCTTCGGGCACCATGCCCGCTCGGCCTCCGACACACTTTTCTTAAAAAATGGCTGTTGCCTCCTAATATTGAAATGCAAATCATCGGGTTTTTATTGCAATAATCAAATCCGAAACATTGGAGCCGGTTTCGCCGGTCATAATTTGAGCGCCGGTTTTTTCAAAAAAAGCGTAGGAATCGTTCCGCGCCAGATAATCCTCGACGTCCAAATTACCGGCTTTTTCTTTCGTTATTTTATCACAAATGGCGCCGGCCGCTTCGCCGTTGTCCCAGCCGTCCGAAGCGATCGAAACAAGAATCTCCCCGTCCTTGACGAAGTGCAAGGCCGAAAGGGCGAGTTCCTGATTGCGGCCGCCTTTCCCATTCCCACGCACCGTAACCGTGGTCTCGCCACCATAAAGAAGAGCCGCGCCTGGTTTCGATTTATGGAGGGCGGCCATAATTTTTTCTCCTTCTTCCCTGGCTTCGCCGCGCAGGCAGTCGGTGCAGATTTCGGGCGTGAAACCCGACGTCCGCGCTTTTGCGGCCATCGCTTCCAAGGCTGTTTTGTTCGAAATAAGCAAAATATTTTTCACTTTCTCGAAATACTTGTCTTCTTTGGGCGTTTCGATGAGACCGTGCGTCTTTTCCAAGCCGAACTTTTCAAAAACCTTTTTCGCGTCTGCAACCGTGGTTATGTCCTTTACGGTCGGCCCGGAAGCGACGAATTCCAAATCATCGCCCGGCACGTCGGAAAAAATCAAGGAGAGAACCTTGGCCGGATAAGCATGCTTGGCCAGATAGCCGCCGCGGGCCAGGGACAAATGTTTGCGCACGGTATTGATTTCCTCGATGGCCGCCCCCTGCCGCATAAGCATCCTGAAAATCTCCCCTTCCTCATCACAGGTCAAATCCTGCGGCTGGCAAAGCAGAGTCGAGGCGCCGCCCGAAATCGCGAAAATAACCAAATCTTTTCCGGTCGCGCCTTCCAAAAGCCCGATAATCGCCCGCGTCGCCCGTTCGTTCTCAATGCTCGGCAAAGGATGGGTGCCGCCGAAGGTTTTTATTTTTTTGAGCTCACCCCTATGAACGTCCAAAATAATGCCGTCCGAGAGCCGCTCGCCCAAAATCCCCTCGACTGCGGCGCCGGCCTCCAAGGCGCACTTGCCCACCCCCACAAAAAAAACGCGCTCAAAGGAATTGAGCGGGAAAGACTCGTTTTTCACCCGAAGAACGTCTTTTTCGAACGAAACGTCTTTCTTGATCACCGTCGGCGTATCGATCGCCTCCAGCCCGGCTTCAATGACGGCCAAGGCCTTGCGCCGCAAGCCGTTCGAGGCCAGAATCTCGAAGTTTTTTATTTTCATCGGCTATTGGGAATCGCCGCTCTTGATCGCCTGCTTCTTGCTGAAGACGTAAATATAGAGGATCTCCAGGATGCCCAAGGTATTCACGATGAGAAGGGCAACGAACCATTTTGGCTGGTTCAGTTTCGCGGCCCTCCAGAGCGCCACGCCTTTCCAAGGCAAGGTCCAGATCACGCCCAGAATCACCAAAAACGGATGCGCATTTAAAAAATCCATCCCGTTAGAAGCGGAACAAATGCCACGTTTGATTTAGACCGTTTATATTACCTTCGATCATCTGGTTGATATTCTTAAATGGGCGTAGGGGGATGTTTCTAACGGGATCCATAAGCCTAAAAAAATCCGGAAGACTGGTGCAGGTCGGTGACGACGTAGGTGCCGGCCGAAGTTCGGAGGAGACCGTAATGCTTGTCCAAATATTTGAATTTGGCCTTGCCGTGGTCGCGAGCCTCATCGAACAAAACCTTCGATTCATCCGCCTGCAGAGACTGGAGATAACGGAGGCCCCGGGCGTCGCCCTCAACAGTACGGCCGTCAATGATCATATTTTCATTCTAACATAATTAGCCGGCGTTTATCTCTACTTCTGGCTCACGAGAAAAACCGAAGCGCCTAAAGCGTAAGCAGGGTTATTGCGCCGAAAAAAACGAGGAAGAAGGCGAGCCAAGCCACGCTTCCAAAGAACAATTTCCAAGCGGCGTCTTTTTGGCCTTCGGCGAAAAGGCGGACCGACTGGAGAAAAACCAGCGAACTGCAGATCAGGGCCGAAACAATGAAGGTCAAAAGAAAGATGACCATCGACAAAATCGGGCTCGGCGGAAAGTTATGAGCCGTAAACCAGGCCTCGGCATTCTGCACCGTAAAGGCGAAAACAATCACGTAGGCTGTGACGCCGGCCGCCTGAAGAAAAGCCCTGAGGCCCAAAGAAATTTTCATAAATTCATTTTAACTTATTTCTTCTCGATTTCCAAACAGACGGAATTGATGCAAAAACGCTTCCCGCCTTTTTCCTTGGGACCGTCGTCGAAAACGTGACCCAGATGGGCACCGCAATTTTTGCAGACGACTTCGGTACGGCGCAGGCCGCCACTCAGATCTTCTTTCAACTCAACGTTCCTCGAATCAGACGGCTCGGTAAAACTCGGCCAGCCCGTGCCCGAATCGAATTTCGTCTCCGAGGAAAATAATTCGGCGCCGCAAACCGCGCATTTGTACGTCCCTTTCCCGTGATTATCCCAATACTTGCCCGTAAAAGGCGCCTCGGTTCCTTTTTGCCGCGCCACTTTGTAAAGCTCGGGCGTTAATTCTTCGTCTTTTTTCATCTCATATAATTATAAACATACGTAAGAAAAAATAACGGTTGAAAAAAACAAAACACCCCCGAAGGGGCGTCTTGTTTTCCAACCGTTATTTCTCTGTAGAAGTGGCGTTCCAATACCAGCCCATCATGCCCGGGCCATAGGCGTTCGCGCCGTAATTGCCGCCCCACATCATCGAGCGCATATTGGAATACCCGCCGGGATAACCCCAGGAATAACCGATAAAGGACTTCAATTCGCCGACTTTCACGCCGAACCAGAAGACGATCAGGATAACCAGAATCTTCACGATAAGCCAAGCCCAATGGCGCCGGCCCTGGCAACACGAGCCGCACCCCTCGCACATCCAGCAACGGCAATCTGCCGGATGATTTTTCTTGTTTTCGTCCATCATAATGAATAATTGATTTTTTCGACCTTATGCTATTGAACAACATCCGTCCCCGCCTGTTGAGACGGGAACCGTGGTCTCTTTCCATTATATACGATTTTTTAAGAATTACCGGGTTCTTTTTCGGCTTTGGATTTGCCGGCCAAGCCCAGAACAATGAGCAGAAGAAAGGCGGTGAGGGACATTGTGGGAATGGTAATGTAGCCGAATTCCAGGAAATAACGCTGGGCGCAAGAAACGCCGGAGGGGGGACAAGGCAAGAAAGAAAATCCGCCGAACTGCAGGTAAGTGTTGTAAACCGCGATGAGGGCCCCGATCACGGACAAGCCCAGAACGCAATTCCAAACCCGGCTGTCTTTTTTCCAAAGGCCGAAACCCAAAATGAGAACCTGCGGATAAAGGAAAAGCCGCTGCCACCAGCACAAAGAGCAAGGCACGAAGCCGGCCACCTCCGAATAAAAAAGGCTGCCCAGGGTCGCCCCCAAGGCGATCACGAAAGCCAAAAACAGGGACTGGCTCCGCAAAAAGCCCAGCACCAATCTGGCCCAGGCCAAACCCTTAAAGATCAGGGCGAAAACAACGATTGCGACCCCGATATCCCCGATAAGAGTCAGGCCGGAAAAAACCTTGGTCGCCAAATCAACGAAAGGCGCCATTTATTGGGGCAGGGCGCAGCCGGTTTTTTGCGCCAATTGGTCGAGCGGCACTTCGCCGGTCAACTCGCTCCCGTCCTTGAAGATCCAGGTGGGATAGCCCTGAATTCCTTTTTGGGTGCAAATCGCCGTTTGGCCCGTACCGCTGGGATTGGAGCATTCGACGTAAGGCAATAAATCCTCGGATTTGCCGAACATGGCTTTTTGATTCTGACAGTGGGAGCACCAGTAAGCGCCGTAGAAGACCACGCCGCTCGTCTTGAGGCAGGCGGCGAAAGCATCCAGTTTGCCCGGGGTGCGCGGCCGATTCGCCGAGACCGCCATGACAATTACGACAGCGGCTACGATCAAAACCAATACGCCAATAACGGTTTTTGTGTCTTTTTTCATTGAAACATTATACCAGAAAAATGCCGACTTTTTAAAAAACGAGGCTTATTTTGAAACTATTTGCCCGATTCCCCCGTTATATTCTATAGAGAAACACATGAACTTCCTGCAAACCAATTTTATTTTGATTTTCGGCGTGATCAGCCTGATTGGCATTGTTTTTGCCGCTTCCGGCCTCGCTAAAACCAGCATTGAGCCCTTTTCCACCTCGCTCAAGGATGAAAACACCGCGCCGCAAGCTGCTCAAGAACCGGGCCCGAAGCCCGAGCAAGTGCCGGTGCCCTTGACCAAAACCCAAACTCGCCACCAAATCGCCGGGACTAACCCGACTGGTAACGCCAAAGGATAAACATCGGACGACTGATGCGTAAAATGTGGAACCGCCAGTCCGGTTAGGGACTGGCGGTGGCGTTCACCGAGCTGAAGTAGCCCGGGAAATCGTATGGCCCGAAGGTGAAGTAGCCGGCCCGGCTCTGGCCGTTGTTGGTACAGACGTGGGCCGTCTTCGGATTGGAACGCAGTCCGGTCTCGACGATCACGGCGCTCACCGTGACATAGCCGCAATAGACCTGGCCGATGCCGTACTGGTTGTACTGCTGGTCCACCTTGATCCTGGGCGAGAACCTGCGCTCCGACACGGAGTCGTCGAGGACTTGAGCCTGGGGCTCGCCGTTGATCGAGAGGCCGAGCGTGAGGTGCAGAAGTGAAAGCCTGCCGACCGTCACGTCCACGTGCTCCCTCAAGGGCTCGAGAGGGAGCCGGCAACCGACGGCGAAGATCGCCGCTCCGGCAAGACACCACAACTTCAGCGCTTTCATGATTCACCTCGTAGCTAGGGTTTGCTGATTAATAGCCTACCACAGCGAAAATGATTTGTCAAGGATACAAATTCGGAGAAACTCCGGGAAAAATCATGGAAATTGTTGGCGGCCGATAAACTTGTATAATTACGGATATGAGAGAAATGGGCGAATCAAGACTCGATGTATCCCAAGAACACTACGAGAATTCTTCGGATACGCTTCGGGAGGTTACGGAACAAATCACGGGATTGGCTCTCCCTCCGGAAACGGTCGGGAAGTGGCGGGCAATTTTGGGTGCGGTGCGGATCATCGATGACCGGCTTGATGCCATTCCGGAAGAAAAAGAAAGAGAGCAGTTCGCATCGGGGGTAATGAATTTTTTAAACGGCGAGGTATCAAGTTTTTCCCAGGACGAGAGGCTTAATAACGCCTTGGGCAATGTGAAAGATTTGGTTGACGGTTTGTCGGAAGTTCAGAGAAAATCCTTCCTTGATTCAATATCGAGGATTTTGAATATAACGGAGAAGATCAAAACAGAAGAAGAATCTTCGAAATTTACGACTCTCACGAGGCTCGAGGGACAAGTAATGGGGAAGGTTTTCATTCCTTTTCTGCCCGAAGAATACCGCAAGAGCGAAAAATTCCCGGCGTTATTGAAAGTTTTAACCAGGTTGGGGAGGGCGGCAAACAGTTTCGATACCTTTATCGATCTTAAAGAAGATTACCGCAAGGGTCGAGCGCGGGTAAGGCCTACGGCCTTAAACAGGCTTTTGCTTTTCGGAGCAACCATTTCCGACGGCATGGCCTTTCTCAAGGAATCCAAGTTTTCCAAAAACCTCATTGTTCATTTTACTCAAAGAGCAAAAGAAGTGATATTACAGACCTCGGAATAAGAGACTGTTAGATAAAGATAAGCGGGGATTTTGTCTCCGCTCTTCCTTCTTGGCTCCGGGAGCAGGATTCGAACCTGCCATTTTTGACCGGCAACTTGGTTATTCCGCTTTCAACGTCCATACAAAAAGGCTCAGCTCCGCGGGTAGGATTCGAACCTACGACCATCTCCTTACAGTTTTTCCCTTGTCGCCAAGGGGGCTGGACTATCTCATGTCCCTTTTTCTAAGGGGCCCGGGTATATAGTCTCTACACGTTTATCGCCCTGGGGCGAATTTAGCTCGGGATTGTCTTTATACAAGAGTTCCCCGAATTAGCCCGGTTTTTCCTCCAAACATTACTGCCTGGGGCTGCCATTATCTCGACAGGGAGCCGCTCTACCGCTGAGCTACCGCGGAGCTGAACCTTCTTATGCTTTTTCGAATATCAAATTGCAGAATCATTTTAATTTCTAATTCTTAAACGGTCAACTGAACACTGTTCTAAAAATCAACCTTGAATTAAAATAAATGATAAGTTAAACTCTAAAAGTTAAACCCGCCCATAGCTCAATTGGCAGAGCAGCTCCCTTTTAAGGAGAAGGTTCTAGGTTCGATTCCTAGTGGGCGGACAAAAAATCGCCTAAGAAGGCGACTTTTTTTAATTATTATAAATTTATTAGCTGCACCGCGAATAGCCGCAATGCTTGCAGCTCAAACAGCCTTCGCTTAAAGTCAGGGCTTCGCCGCATTCCGGACAACCGGGCATCAAACCGTAATCGGCCATCGATCTCGCGGTTCCTTCTTCGCCCACGGCCGTGTGCACCGCAACCGGTTCCAAGACTTCTTTTTTCAAACTATCGATCTCTTGCACCGTCATATCGGTCTTCATGTGGCCATTCGTTTTCACGTGCTCTTCCAAAACCTTAGCGATCGCATCCGGCAGAGAAAGAATCGTCCCTTTCTCGGTAAAGGTCGGCATCGGCCCCCGAATGCCTTTGAGGTGATCGATGATTTCTTCCACTTTAATGCCGGCCCGCAGCGAGAGGGAGATCAAGCGGCAAAGACCCTCGGTCTGCTCCTGGAAAAAACCGCCAGTCTTGCCCAGGGTGGCAAAAACTTCGAAAGGCGCGCCGACTTCATCGTTGTTCACGGTAATATAAAGATTGCCGTAGCCGGTTTTCACTTTATAAGTCTTGCCGTTCATCACAACCGGCCGCACCCGCGGCGAAAGCTTGCCTTTATCAATTTCCAAATTGGCTTTTTCCTTGACGAGCTTGGTCGGCGCTTCGGTGGTGGAAACGATGTTTTCGCCCGTCCCCAAATTCAAGATCTGGATATTGCGGCTGCCGTCGCGGTAAACCGTGCAGCTCTTGCAGCCGAATTTCCAAGCCTGAACAAAACCCTGCCGCACGTCTTCGTAGGTGGCGCTGTTTGGAAAATTGATCGTCTTCGAAATGGAATTATCAACGTGCCGCTGGAAAGCCGCCTGTATTTTCACGTGGTCTTCGCCGGACATATCCATCGCCACCACGAAAGTGTCGCGCAAATCCTTCGGCAAATCCGTCAAAGCCTGGATACTGCCGGTCTTCAAAATTTCTTCCTTGATCCGGGCAATCACCTTCTCGTCAAAATGACGCCGGTGCAGTTCTTTTTCAAAATGCCTGTTCAAATACTGATACTGCAGGCCGTCCTTGTCCTGTTTCACGTAAGCCAGGGCAAAATTCGGCTCCACGCCCGAAGAAGTATCAAGCATCATGGAAATGGAACCGGTCGGGGCTACGGTCGTGAGGGCGGCATTTCGCATTTTAAGCCGTTTTTTCTTGAAAACACTGAGGCTGATGTTCGGAAAAACGCCTTTTTCCCTGGCCAATTCCCGCGAGGTCTTGTGGGCGGTCTCCTGAATTACACCCATCACTTTTTCGGCCACCGCCAAACCGGCTTCCGAATTATATCTAATGCCCAATTGGTAAAGCAGATCGGCAAAACCCATGATGCCCAATCCGATCCGGCGATTCTTTTTGGCGAGTTCCGTCACTTGCGGCACCGGAAAATCAAAACGGTCAATGACATTGTCCATGAGACGGACGGCTGTCTTTGTCACGAAACGCAACCGGTCATAATCCACGCTCCGGCCCTTCGCAAAAACCGCCAAGTTAATGGAACCCAAATTACAATTGTCGTAAGGATGAAGAACCTGTTCGCCGCAAGGATTGGTCGCCCGAAGCGGCCCCAAGCCCGGCAAGGGATTGGTTCTCTGCCAAGCGTCTTCAAAAGCAATTCCCGGTTCACCGTTCAGCCAGGCATAGTTTACGAGTTCTTCAAAAAGCTGACCAGCGGTGATGTTTATTTCCTCAACGCCGTAAACCGCGCCGTTCGGATGCCGCAAAATCTTGTGCGGTTTCATTTTTTCGCCTTTCCAAACGCAGTACCATTGCGTGTCCGGTGCTTCTGTCGCTTGACGCATAAATTCGTCGGTAACCTTCACGGAAATATTAAAATTCCGGAGCTCGCCTTCCGTTTCTTTCGATCTGATGAAATCCAAAATATCCGGATGATCAACCGACATCATCGCCATATTCGCGCCGTGCCGGCCCTGCTGCTTGATCGTACCGAAAGCTTCGTTATAAATCTTCAAAAAGGAAACCGGACCGGACGAGTTGCCGCGCGACTTCACGGTCTTCGTCATCGCCGGTCGCATTTCGTCGATTGCGAATCCCAGCCCCGAACCGGCTTGCTGGAGAAGCGCCGCGTCTTTCAATGTTTGAAAGATGCTGTCCATCGAGTCGTGGATCGGCAAGACAATGCAGTTCGCGATCAAAGGCGTCGCGCTCCCGGCGTTCGTCAGGGTTCGGCCCGCCGGCGTATATTCTCGCCGCGCCATAATTTCAAAAAAATCCTGCTCAATATTTTTTACAAACTCGTCGTCGTGTTTGTAATTTTTCTCCACGGTCGCCAAATAATGGGCGACTCGGCGAAACATTTGCGCCGGCATTTCCTGATTGCCCTTTTCGTCGATCGTCAGATATCGCTTGCGCATCATCTTTAAGGCGTTTTCCGAAAAATAAGCATTGACTTTATCGTCGCTCATTCTCGACACTTTCTTAGAACCGATTTTTCCGTTCTTCATGAAATAAAAATTGATTTGGGACCGTTTTACCCCATTAGAAAATTCACAAACCGCTCTCCGAATAATCCGCTTTCAGATTTTTAAATTTTCCAACGAGGTACAAATTCATTCTAGGTTCTGGACCGAACTTGAAAAGGGGGCGGCAAGCTCGAGTTATCCCCAGAAAACCCCAGAATATACCAATTTTTTATTTTTGACAACTCCTGCCGCAAATAATAAAAACGCCGTCCAGGGACGGCCGCTTTTTTGACAAAAATTCCTTTTCGTTTTCTTTAACGCTTCTTTTTTCGGAGGAAGGCCGGCACTTCCCAGACTTCGGTCTTTTGGGATTCGCCGCTTTTGGCTGACTTCGAAGGCTCCTCGACCGTTACATGGCGTTTCCTGTCCCTTATTTCCTGATCCGACTCATCCCCTTCGCTTTTGTTTCCCAAACCGGTCACGAAAAGCGTCGGCGCCGAGTTCGCGATCCGCGGATTGCTGAAAATGCCGTTAAAACCCGTCGCGATCACCGTCACCTTAAGACTCTTGTCCTTCAAATTGCGGTCGTGGTAAGCGCCGAAAATGACCTTGGCATTGGAATCGAGGTTGGCGGCGATGGCTTTCGCAATATCGTTAATTTCGGACATCTTCAAATCCCGGCCGCCGGCAACGGAGAAAAGCAGACCCTTAGCGCCCTCCATCGAGACCTCAAGGAGCGGCGAGTTGATGGCCGCGTTCACTGATTTCATGCTTCGATCCTGACCGGAGGCCGTGCCGACGCCGACCAGGGTCGGACCGGCTTCTTTCAGAATGGATCTGATGTCGGCGAAATCAACGTTGATTATCCCCGGCGCGTTCACCAATTCGGCGATCGCCTTCACGCCGTTCTTTAAAATATCGTCAATGAAACCGAAGGCGCGCGTTAAAGGCGTATCTTTGTCGATCAAGGCGAAGATCCGGTCATTCGGCACGACAACCAAAGCATCCACCTTGTCCTTGAGGCGCGCCAAACCGTCCAAAGCGATCGTCATCCGCTGGGCGCCCTCGAAAGCAAAGGGTTTGGTTACGATCGCCAAAGTCAAAATTCCTTTTTCTTTCGCGATCTCCGCGATCACCGGTGCCGCGCCCGTGCCCGTGCCGCCGCCCATGCCGGCCGTAATGAAAACCACGTCCGCTCCTTCCAAAATTTCGCCGATCTCCGAACGGTTTTCCTCGGCCGCCTGCTTGCCGAGCTCGGGATTCATGCCCGTGCCCAAACCCTTGGTCAGGGCTTTGCCAATGTAAACTTTCCGGTGCGCTTCGGCATAATCGAGATCCTGGGCATCGGTGTTGATGGCGATGAATTCCACGCCCTTCAGCCGGTCGCCCGCGATCATCCGCGTCACGGCGTTGCCGCCGCCGCCGCCGATACCGACCACCTTTATCTTCGTAAAACCGCTCTTTGTCCGCTTCGGCCGCAAAACCGGCTGATGCGCTTCCTTTTTGTTCTTTTTAGTCTTTTTACTGTGCTTGCGTTTCGCCATTTTATTTATCCCGTTTAGAAGCGGAACAATTTAAAAATTTTGGATTGATTATTCATTGTACTTGCTAACTCTGCCGCATAGAAATAATTTCAGGAATGGAGCCGCTTCTAACGGGACTTACGGTAACAAATTTTTGAAAAAATTCTTGATGCCCTGCGGACCGAGACCCAGCGTCGGACGACCGCCTTGCTCATGGCCCCAAAGAGCGAGTCCGGTTACGGTCGCCATTTCCGGGTCATCAAGCATTTCCTTGTGGGCAGGGTTTAAAATTTCGAAAAACTCCAAGTTTGGATAGCCGATCTGAACGGCTAGCTTCAATTCTTGCCTTGTTAACTCCGGCAGACCGGCCATTTTGACGCCGCCACCGGTCACTACTACCCCTCCTGGGAACTGCACGTTACGTCCTAACGTCTTCAATTCATTATTAACCAATTCCAGAAGTTCCGCAAGCCTCACCTCGATGATTTCCGCCAAAAATCTCTGGGCGATCTCGCTTTTGTTCGCCGGATCGAATTCGTTAAGACGGACGGTCTCTTTCCGGGAAACCTCCTTGGCCAAGGCGAAACCGTGCATGAGCTTCAATTTTTCCGCCGCATCGATCGGCAATTTCAAGCCGATGGCGATATCGTTCGTAACGAGGCCCGAACCGATCGGCAGGGTCTTCGCGTGCAAAACCTTGCCTTCCTCGTAAGCGACGAACGAGGTCGTGCCGAAACCGAAATCGATCATTAAGGTCCCCAAGTCCCGCTGGCGCTTGGTCAAGACGGAGCGGCCGGCCGCCAACGGATTGAAGATCAAGCCGCCGATTTCGCCGCCGGCTTTTTGCAAACTCTTGAGGAGAATATCCACCTGGGGCGTGAAAGCCTCCACGATCAACGTCGAGACTTCGAGACGGCTGCCGGTCATGCCCATGGGATCGTGGATGTCGCCCACGTCATCGACGAAAAATTCGCGGATGATGTTGTGAAGAACCATGAAGTTAAGCTGGGCTTTGCCGGCCCGCGCGTTCGAAACGGCCTTATCGACGTCATCCTGCTGGATTTCCCGGTCGGCCCGGGCGACCGCGGTCATGCCCCTGGAATTCCGGACTTTGATGTGCTCGCTTTGAACGTTGATGAAAATATTTCTCGTTGCCTGACGGGAAATTTTCTGCAGATCAGCGATCAAATCCCGCATCGCGATCGTAAAATCTTCCTGGTCAACGAGGGCGCCCCGCCGGATGCCGGAGGAGGGCTGCTTTACGACCGCCAAAACCGAAAGCTTGCCGTTTTTCTGGACCTCCGTGACGATTCCCTTTATTTGAGCCGAACCGATATCTAAACCAGTGATGATGTTAGCCATTTAAGAAACGGGGATTTTGGAAATTATTCTTCTTTCCAGCCTTTCCATAACAATTTTATCACGATTTTTTTTGTGGGTGTAGCCCAATAGGTGGACAAGACCGTGGACCAAAAGCGGACCTGGTTCGCCGCGAGTCTTCCGGATATGATCCGGCGCCAGATAAATTTCCCCCAGAGGCCGCTCCAATTTCGCGGGGTAAGGCCAGGCCGGGTCGAATGCAAAAGCCAAAACCGTGGTCGGCTTGTTTTTACGCCGAAATTCGCGGTTAATCCTCGTCATTTCCCCGTCGGAAACCAAATAAACGAAAACTGGCCGTTTTGATTTCTTTAAATAAAGAAGCGCTCGTCTCAAAATCGAGTCGAGCGGCTTTTCCAAGAGCCGGTATTTGGCCGCGAGGCTAAGAATTGCCAAGTTTTTCAAGCCTTTCCTTCACTAAGCGGTGGACAACGCCGGCCTCGGCCCGACCCTTCAGGATTTTCATGGCCTCACCCATCACCCGCCCCAGGTCTTTCGCGCCGGCCGGCTGCAATTTGGCAACAGCCGCTTCGACCGCCTTCTCGATCTCGGCTCCGCTCATTTCCTCGGGCAGATATTTTTTGATTATCTGGAGTTCGGCGATCTCTTTTTTCGCCAGTTCCGGCCGATTGCCTTTCTCGTAAAGTTCAGCTGCTTCTTTTCTTTTCTTCGCTTCCCTGGCCAAGACCTCAAGCACTTCCTCGCCGCTCAATTCCGCCTGCCCCGTCTTCGTCCTCTTCTCGATTTCCCGGTTATGGATGGCGGCCGAAAGAAAACGCAAGGTTTCCCTCAACAAAGGATCTGCCGATTTCAAGGAATCGTTCAGATCGCCACTAATTTTATTTTGAAGGTCGGAAGCCATATTTCTTGAGGCGGGCGATGCTCTGCTGCTTTTTCTGGCGGTAGAGCGCGGCCAGACGGACTTTGCGCCTATTCACGGCCCGGCCCTTGAAACGCCGTTTTTTAACTTCTTTAAGGATACCGCTTTGCTTCACCCGCTTGCCGAAGCGGTAAAGGAACGAGCCCGTGCTTTCCCCTTCTTTTTTTCTGATTTCCAACATGATAGATATGAATTCTACTAGACATTTAAACTCTGGGCAACCCCTTCGGTCCAGCCGCCCAAAAGATGCAGGTGAAGATGATCGATTAATTGACCGCCCGCCCGGCCAACGTTGAAAACCAATTTGTAGCCCTTAAGATTGTTTTTCGCCGCTTCTTCCTTGGCCGCGAAAATAATTTTGGAAACGATTTCCCGATGATCGCCTTTCAAGTGGCCGATTGATTCGATGTGCTCCTTGGGCACGACTAGCAGATGGACCGGCGCCTTCGGCTGGATATCCTTGAAAATAATCACGGTCTCGTCTTCGTAGGTCACCGCCGCCGGAATTTCCTTACGCGCGATCTTGCAAAATAGACAATCTACCATGAATTTTTAATTCCTAATTTCTAATTTTTAATGAATATCTAATGTTCAAATTTCTAAATTTTATCATTGGGCATTTTAAAGATTGATTAGAAATTAGTCATTAGAAATTTAGTGAAGCCTTTTCTTGACTTCTTCGACCATCCTATTCAAAACCACGGTCTCCTGGGCGCCGGACCGCATATCCCGGACGATGACCGTACTTTCAAAGGCTTCCTTTTGGCCGAAGATCATGGCCAAGGGCGCCTTCTGCTTGTCCGCCGACTTCAGCTGGGCCTTGAGCGATTTCTTGCCTAGCGCCTCGGCCACGGCAATGTTCGATTCCCTCAACTCCTGCATCAGTTTTAAGCTGGCTTTTTTCGCTTTGTCGCCCACGGCGGCAAAGAATATTTTCGGCTTCGCCTTCAAATGCGGCGGAATTTCCTGGATTTTCATCGCCTCGATTATCCGCTCGAGACCCAGAGCGACGCCAACCGAAGGCATTAGGCGGCCGCCTAAAATTTCCGAAAGATAATCGTATCGGCCGCCCGCCCCCAAGGCATAGTCAACTTCGGGAATATAGAATTCGAAAACCGTCCGGTTGTAATAATCCAGCCCCCGCACGAGATAGGGATCAGGCTCATAGTTGATGCCGTTATCTTCGATCAGTTCCAAAACGCTCTTCAAGTGGTTGTTGCAGTTCTGGCAAAGATAATCGAGAATGATCGGCGCTTTGGCCCTAAGCTCCACGCAACCCGCTTCCTTGCAGTCCAAAAGCCGCAAGGGATTTTTTTCGTAGCGCTCCTTGCAGTCGCGGCAAAGCTTGTCCCGGCGGTTATTGTAATAATCCTTGAGACGCTGCCGGTAATTGGGCCGGCAGACCCGGCAACCGATGGAATTGATTTTGACTTTGACGTTCTTCAATTTCAGGGCTTTGTAAAAACTCAGGGCCGCCAAAATGATCTGGCCGTCGTAAACCGGATCGCCGTCGCCCACAATCTCGAAACCCCATTGATGGAACTGCCGTTCCCGGCCAGCCTGCGGCTTTTCATAACGGAACATCGGTCCGTAATAAAAAACCTTGAGGGGCGAGGCAAAATAACCGAGATGGTGTTCCAAATAACTCCGCATCACCGAGGCCGTCCCTTCCGGCCGCAAAACGACCAGGTCGCCGCCTTTTGTCTTGAAAGAATACATCTGTTTTTCGACGATGTCCGTCGACTGGCCGACGCCGGCTTCGAAAAGACCGGCCGGTTCCAGAATCGGCGTTTCAATGAAATAAAAATCGTGGAGTTCGCTCACGCTGAAGCCGACCTGCCGCAGCATCCGCCACCAATTCTGGTCTTTTGGTAAAATATCCGCCATGCCCTTAACGGATTGGAACGCCTGGACTTTCGGCGGGCTTTTTTTCTGTTTTTTCGTCTTTTCTTTGGGCATGAATTTTTAACTGATAACCGATAATTTATAACTTACGGAACTTAATGCGTTATCAGTTATTGGTTATTGGTTAATACTGTGGCGCGCTGAAAGCCATGACCTCGTTTACCGGCCAAAGCCGCAGCCGAACCATGCCGATAATCATGGAGCTTGGGAGCGGCCCCCAGCTCCGCGAATCATAGCTGAAGTTTCGATTGTCGCCCATCACGAAATACTGATCCGGCGCCAATTCCACTTCGTAATCGCCGATCGTGTACTCACGCGACAAGTAAGTTTCGGCCAAATTTATTTTTTGGCCGTTCGCCTCGGCCACGGAAATCTTGCCGTTATCGATGACCACGGTTTCGTCCGGCAAACCGATCACCCTCTTTATATAGAAGGTTTGGGGGTTATTCGGGTACCGGAAAACGATCACTTCGCCCCGCTCCGGCGGCCGGAAACGATAAGTCAACTCGTCTATTAAAAGATAATTGCCGTTATTGAAATTCGGCTCCATACTCGAACCGGAAACCAAAAACGGCTGGGCGACGTAAGCCCGAATCAAAAGAACGGCCACGACGGCAATAACGACGGTTTCAACGAATTCGAATAAAGACCAAATAAATTTGCGCATATCGTGCTAAAATAAAAAGGATGTAATAATCCTACAGAAAATGCAAGAAAACTTCAATTCCGCCAAAATCAAACTCATTATCGGCTTGGGCAATTCGGGAAAAGATTACGCCAACACCTACCACAATGCCGGCTCCTTGTTCATCGATCGCCTGAAGACGGCCGCTCTTTTCCATAAGGCCGCCCAAATCATCAGGAGCGGGGCTTTCATGAACGAATCGGGCAATTTCGTGAAAAAGGAAATCAAAAAAAGGAACCTGCCGCCTTCGGCGCTCCTCGTGGTCCAGGACGATTCGGACATCGCGATCGGCGCCTACAAATTGTCATTCGATCGCGGTGCGGCCGGCCACAAAGGCGTTGCGTCGATCGTCAAGGCCCTGGGGACGGAAAAATTCTGGCGCCTGCGAATCGGCATCCGGCCCAAAAACGCCAAAGCGAGGGCGAAGGCGGGCGAATTCGTCTTGAAGAAAATCAGCGCCGGCGACAAAAAAGAACTTGCGGCGGTTTTCGAAGAAACGACCCAAGTGCTCTTACTGTAAGGTCGGCGCATAACTGAAAGTGATCTGAAAAACAATGGAATTGTCGGGCTGAGCAATAATGTTTGAAAGCGGCAGATCGATGTTCGTAAAATTAGACTGGGCCGCCAGAACGTTCTTGAATTTCAAAACCGCGTCATGGCTCGGCGCCTGAGCCGTAAGAGTGATCGGTTCCTTGAGAGAACTGAGATTGAGCTGGTTTAAAATCACCTGGTTCGCTTTGGCCAAACCGTTGAGTTGGCTGAAAAAATCCTGCCAGGCCGGCGCTGTACCGCGAGCCTGGGTAATGGCGGCCACGAGACCGTTGAAATCTTTGGCTTTATTCTGCAAATCCCCGAGATCTTTGGCCGAAGACTGAACGGAAATATTCGCCAATTGATCCTGAAGTCCCTTGGTCTGGCTTACGAGGTAGCCGGCGGAAATCATGAAAACAACGAGGAAGAAACCCAAAACGCCGGTCAAAATGTTCCGCCAAAGGCGGATGAAATTCAAAATCCGTTCTTCATAGAAGACGCTTAAAACGCCGCTCACGGTGCCCAAGGCCAGAAAATTATCCTTGTCCGGACTCAAAGCGCCGCGCAGGGCCGCCCCCAAGGCCGTGTACCAATTGGGATTCAAGGAATATTTCTGCAAAACAAGGGGCGTCGCCTGTAGGGCGAACCGGCCTTGAAGAAGGTCTTGAATTTCCTTCTCGAGGCCCGGCATTATCAAAAGGGCGGCTTTGGGCGTCTCCTTGAAACGGCTGGAAGAGAAATTGATGACCTTCTGCGTTTCTTCGATGATCACGCCTTCGAAAACTTCTTTGGATATTTCCCGCGCCTCGCCCTGAATCGATTGCCAGGAACGGAAATAATCGAAGTGGAGGGAATCGTTGCGGAAAATGAAAATATCCAAACCGTTCGATGAGATCTGCAAGACCAGGACCGATTCCTTGACCGTGCCCAAGGCCTCGCGCACGACCCGCGACAAGGCGAGGGCCGGAAATTCGAAAATAATCGGGTCGAACCGGGCGGCGTTCAAAAGAGCCCGGTACTGATCGGTCAAGTTCCTTTCGATGAAGGCGCCCAAAAGCTCGTAGCGATCCTGCGTCTCGCCGATAACCTGCGAACTCATATAAGCCTGGGCCGCGCTGATCGGCGAGATCATTTCCAAATTCAAACGGCTGGACTCCTCCAATTTTTCCTGGTTAATGTTCGGCACGCTGAAACTCTGGGTGTAGACGACCTCCGACGGCAAAACCACGATCACTTTTACAACGTCGTTCGATTTTTGGGGCGCGATCTGCTCATGAAGATTCAAAAGCGCTTTCGAAAACTCTTCCGGATTTTGAAGCCGGCCCTGGCGCAAGACGCCCGGCGGCAGACGCAAAACGAAAGTTTCCGCCTTGCCTTCTTTTAGAATCGCGTACTCCAAGGCCGAATCGGTGATTTGCAGGCCGCCGATCGACGGTTTCGAACTCAGTCTTTCGAAAAAAGAAATTATTTTTTTGAACATTTTAATTGACGCTCGTCTCCACTTCCGACTGGAGCTGAACCTGGCCGGTCGTCTGGTTCACGGTTACCGTCGCCACGAATTTCTTCTGGCGGGTGCCGGCCGTCGCCGTGGCCGTAATCGTATAAAGATAAATATTGGCGGCGGAGTTCACGGTCCGCGAAACGGCAACCGCCACGCTGTCGCTGTCAACGGTCAAGGTGTAATTGACGTCGGAGGCGCCATATTCCTTGTTCTGGGCGATCTGCACTATCGCATCGTCAATTCCAGCCTTGGCCGCTGTCTCGGCCCGCAAGGAAAGCCGCACCCCCAAACCCGAAGCGCTCAAATAATAGGCCACGAAAGAACCAGCAATGGCGATCTCGATAATTATACCGCTCACGAGAAGGATAAAAGGCAAAGCAATTTGACCATTACGCTTAGATCTTTTAAAAGACGGAGGAATAATCGGCCAAAAATCGGAAAAATTCAAAACGTAAATGCTGGACATATATAAATAATAGCAAATTAGATTGGGTTCGGCTTTTCATCTGCCTCAACTTTAACCACGTGGTTAAAATTGAGGCAGATGAAAATAATCTTTCAAAGCTTCATCGCCCTCCAGAATATCCACCAACATTACTTTGCAGTATTTATCGACTTCCAGATCAACGAGCAAATCCCAAAATTTTTCTGGCAATATGTTCGGGCAAACCCAAACGCTTTCCTGTAATAAATAAAAATTAAAATCCTTAAGTAAATTCCTAAGCGTCTGTCTTTTTTTGTTCAGACGAACAGGAATGTCAAAAGTAATCAAACGCCACCTGCCGTCCCATTTACCGTGATTTTTGGGGGCAAGAGCCGGCGAAAACCTCTTGAAAAGCTTGAGGCCGGCGGGAGTCAAACGAAAGCTGTCGCTCTTTTGATAAACAAACCCTTTTTGAATTAATCGCTTGAGGCTTTGTTTCAAATATTTTCTTTTCTCATGTCGCCGCAAAAACTCCTCCATCAGAGAAACGCCGACATCCTGCATCTCGCCAAAAAAACGACTCCATTCCCTAATATGTTTCCTGGCGTCAACCGACGTTTTGGCCATATTTTTAATTATATCACCAACAGCCTCAAAATTAACCACGTGGTTAATTTTGAGGCGGAGAAATAATTTATTGTTAAATAATTAGCAAATAAAAAAACAGACAAAGTAACAGCCTCAATTTTAACCACGTGGTTAAAATTGAGGCGGTGGAAATCGGTCAATTAACCAAAAACTTAAGAATTAAAACAAAATTAATGTATATATACTTTCCAATTTTTAACGCGAGCTTGATTTTTTTGAAATTTGTGGTATAAAGAAAGTAGCCCTCCCAAACTGCATACCGCAGAAGGGAAAGACAACCCTGATTCGAAAGGAATAGAACCATGAAGCGCCTCATCGGCTTTTTGGCGATTGCGGCGCTTGCCGCTATTGCCTCCTGCAAGGACAGGATCGGTCCTGACACCAGACCGCAATTATCGGTCGCCAACCTTCAACCCGGTCCAGATTCAACCAGCATCTACGTTGTGAATCGGGACCGCATGAATCTGATGTGGCACATCAGGTACGGCAAAACCCTGAATTACGGCAGTCGGTTCCCGCTTCGCGATGATTTCGGCCCTTCGGTCGACTTCATCGCCAGGTTCCCGACCGACCCGGGTACGACCTATTATTTCGAGGTCACGGCCTGGAACGCAATTCTCGGAGTCACTTACATCCTCACCTCCGAATTCGAGACGCCGAACGTGACGATCACGATCTCGCCGAAATCGGTAACGATGGACGTCGGCAGTTCGACGAGCTTTACGGCGAGTCTCACCGGAACGGCCCACACGGCCCTCAAGTGGACGACGACCATCGGCACGATTGACGGATCTGGTCGCCTGACCAGCCCAACCACTCCCGACACGGGAACGGTAACGGTCTGCAGCGAAGCCTATCCGACGATCTGCGACAGCGCCACGGCCATGGCCGTAAGGCTCGACCTCATCCTTTTCATGCGGATTGATTCCGCGCCGAGCACTCGCTGTTCCGGCGCGCAGTGCGAGGAAATCTACACGATGACCTCGGACGGCGCAAACGTGAGAATGGTGACGACCACCACCTGGTTTCAAGACATTCATCCAGCCTGGTTCCCCGATGGCCGGAAGTTCGCTTTCGTCCGCTCGCGAGCCAGCTCAACCCAAACCATCTGCATCGCGAACGCGGACGGGTCAGAACCGCGGTGCCTTAACCTGACCGGCATGAACATGCTTTACCCATCCGTGTCGCCAAATGGCCAGCGCATCGTCTTCCAGTACCGCGACGAAGAGCCGGACTTCACGATCACAAGCGGCGGCATCGCGATCATGGACACAAGCGGCGCCAACCTCCGGAGAATCTTGCGGATTGACGTGGTGGGCGGCAGTATAGGCTGCCTTCCCAGCAATCCAAACTGGTCGCCGGACGGCCAGCAGATCGCTTTCGCAAGATGCGACGGGCAAGTTTGGGCGATGGATACCCTGGGCGGAAATCTCACCAACCTGACCAGAAACGACCTCCGGAACGGCGAACCAGTTTGGTCGCCGGACGGCCAACGCATCGCCTACGCCGCAAGTCCAGCCCCAGGATCAGTACCACCGCAGATCTACACGATGAACGCGGACGGCTCGAACCAGACCCAGATCACCCACGACGCGGTGGGCGCGGTTGACCCAACCTGGTCGCCCAACGGCCAACGTATCGCTTACGCCGGCGGCTGTTGCTGGCAGAGCAGTATGGACATCTACATCGCAAACGCCGACGGTTCGGGGTCGTCCGTGAACATCACGAACACGCCGACGGCCGAGAGGTGGCCTGCCTGGCGTCCATAAGCACACGTTCCGTAAACCCTTAACCGAAAAGCCCCCGAAGGAGAAATCCAACGGGGGCCTTTCATTTTTCTAAGTTTTGTTTTAATGGCAGGCAGAAGTCTTATAAGGTGTGCCTCCGGTACCTTCGCAGAAAGAATCCGACCAGTTAAACGGGCCGCTATCACCGCAGGCCGGGATGCCTCCTATCCATCCGTATTCGCCTACCGCCGCGACTTTTTTAATCAAGGAATCTTTTAAAAGTGTGAGAAAATTTTTATCGGGCGCTTTTGCAAGCTGGCAATAAGACACCGCCGTTTCATCGTATTCTATGGAGCCGCTACTGCAGTTGTAATCAAAAGAACCATCGCCGCGATTTGTAGTAAACCAGCCTGTTTGGCCCGGATTAGCACTGCCGTTTGAATCGTAGCAATCGGTATTCGTAAAACCGACTTCGGCGGCGCTGTAGCATTCATTATTTGCGTAGGTACCGCCGTAAGTGTCGCCGTCGGCGTCCCGATAACCGCTCCGAAGAATGTCGCGGTCACTTCTTGTATCATCGCAATCACTGAGACTGACAATGCTCTGCAGTCTATTTTTCCCGCTAACAGTACCGCAACCATCGTTATATGACCTTATGGAGCTTAACGCGTCACCGTCAAGATCGCCGTCCGTAAGATACAGACACGACTGCCGAAGCTGATGACCGCTAGTCAAGGTAAAGCTTGCGTTACTGCCTATAGTAATGCTTTTGCCAGGATTCCAAACAAAATAACCCACGGTTTCCAAAGAACTTACATTCACACCGGGGTCTAAAGTTATGTTGCCGCCATCCCAGCCGTCCACTGCCCCGTAAGACCCCACGCCGACAGCACCGAAAGAACACGAGGAAGTTATATTTTTATTTCCTCCGAAAGGCGGATTGGCAAAACATGGGTCAGACCAGGCCATTGTGAGCGACTTTTCCTGGCCAGCCGTATTCTTCGCCTTAAAAACAGTATGATAAGTCGTCGTATGGGTGTCTCTCACGACCCAGCTTCCTTCCCAAACTTCCTTGTCGCCTCCTGCGGCACGGACCGATTTAATAAGCCCGTCTTTTTCGGCAAGTATTTTTTGTTTATAGTTCAATTCGATATCTTCCTTCGATAAAATTTTCAATTGCCCTTCTTGAACCGCATATCTCTCCGGCATTAAGTTCTCATAAGTGACGATACCGGTTTTTTTGAGAGGCACGACAACCGTATCCTTATCTGTTTCAATTTCAGCGGTCACAGAGACTATGCCGACAGAATCTTGCACCACAACCCTCATATTTTGCGTGTCCCCTACGGAGACGTCGAGCGGATCGATTTTGCCCTCCAAAAATTTCGGCCCCTCCGTCTTGTCCGAATTCGTTACCTGAAAGGCATACACCCCTTCCGGTAAGGGTCCCCATTTCTTGCCTTTAGCGTTCGTATACTGCTCTCTCGCCGGCCCTTGCGACGTCGTGGGCGAAAGCAGCGACCGCGACTTATCGGAAAAGTACCAAACCAGCCCCAAGACAACCACCAAAACTATCGCGACCCAAATGATTAAGTTGTTTTTATTTGTTTTCATACCATTTAATTATAGCAAAACCCTGATCAGGGTCGGCGTGATCGTTTCCGCGAATTTTATGTTCTCGCCCGACTCCACCACGATTGAAGCACCGGCATTGATTTCATCCGCTTTTATGGGAACGTCCTCATAGGGCCCCGGGTATTGGCCAATGGGATTTCGCGCATAAGCTTTTTTCTCGGCTTCGTAGACCGCCGAATCCTTGACCACGCGCTTCACGAGCTCGGTGTCTTCACCGATAACCGCCCGGCGCTCCAATGGCCAATTTTCAAATGGGTTCGATGATGGCTGAACCGTTATTATTAAAGCATTGCCGTCCCTGCTTTTAACAGTGGCGCTAATGGACGTGATGACCTCCGGCGTTTTGCTGACAACGCCCACATCGGGCAGGTTTTCGCTTACGGCTTTGATTTGCGACTGATATTTTGCGCCGTTAAAATACCAGCCCAAGCCGAAGCCGACTATCAACGAAATCACAACTAACGTTATAACGAAATTTTTTGACATGAACTATTTTGCCAAGTATTCATCCAGGTTCAGGCCGTCAAAAGTGGCATGGGGGGCAAAATTGGACCATCTGGCCGAATCGAACCGGGGCGCGGTCAAACGGTAGCTGACTTCGAGTGAATTAGGAATTATGAATGATGAATCAGGAATGGCGAAAATTGTAATTTTGCGATTTTCACTGTCTTTTTCGTACCAAGCCTTGCCATTGAAAGAAGGCGTAAGAAGTATGGTCGTATTATCAAAAATTTCTTGGCTTGTGGTTCTGTAAATCTCGCCGTCCGGCGCAATATAACTCCTGCCATCGACATTTATCGCCTGCGCAAAAAGCCACAAATCGGAGCCGATTTCAGCTTTGGAGAAATCAATAACAAACTTATAACTCGTAACTGATAACCTATCACCGTTGTTAGTTATAAGTTCGGAGTTATTGGTTGGGCGGAGCAAAGCGACGCCTGTCGTTTCTTCCTTCTGGCCGGTCATGCCCGGTAAATAAGTGGCGTAGCGCACGCCGCCAATCGTGTAAATCGGGTCAACGGTCGTAGTATCGATCTTATCGGGCACAACCAAGTCGGCGGTCCCAGCCGCACCGTTATCAATGTAAACCGTACCGGAAACGTTCAACCTGTAAGAACCGGGGCTTGTCGTCCCGATGCCGACATTGCCGCTATTTAAAGTCATATAAGGAGAAGTGTATGATGGACCGATGTAATAATATGTCACTGCATCGGTACTACCTAAAGCGCCAAATCCTCCCCTGTCTGTTCCTGACGAACCAGTGAAGAAATAGCCGTCATTCCAGCCACCTGTTTCCCCTTTAATAAATATGTTTCCAGCAGGACTGATGGTAACTGGACGATTCCCACTAATGACTGCACTTCCGGTAAAACTCGGGTTTGCCAAGGGCGCAAAAGAGGCACTACTGATGCCGTCAAGCAAATCCGCGTCCAAGCCGGAGCCGGCGCCGTCGTTTGCGGCATGCCACAATTTCCTCCAAGTGGTATATGTCCCGTCATTGGCTCCCGTACCACCCTGATACGTCCTGCTCCATATATTCTCGTCGTAGTAACTCGCGGCAAGCTGAAACCCGTGGTCGTTCGAGACATTACTGTGACGAACGTTAATTAAGTTATACCACGTCCCAGCGGTAGGATAATTAGTACCTGTATTATATTGATAGAAGCCGCTTGGAACGGAATTATTGGCGTTTGCCAAATCATATATAAGGTTTGTAGCGGTCATCCAATTTGGTTTACTTGAAATCCCCGTCCACGGCACGGCGCTAGCGGTCAAGGTATCGCTTACCTCCGCATCCGACCACGTAAACCCGAGGGTGCCGGAGTTAGATAGTTCTCCTTTCTCAATCGCCGTGCCCAGGGATGCGTTTAAAGTAACTGTTCCGGAAGTGCCTCCGCCAGTGAGTCCCGTGCCGGCGGTCACGCCTTCAATATCACCGGTGCCTGCGGCATCTACCACCCATGTAAATCCTCCCGTTGCGAGGTCAAAACTCAATATGTAGTTGTCGGTGGGCGCGTTCGTCGCTTCCAAATCAACTTCTTCTATCGTTCCGTCCGTTATTTCCGAACCGTCCACTGTTCCGCTCACCGAGTCATCCGTCGTATCTTTCGCAGCCGTATAAGCCGTGGCAATACTTGAACCCTGCCAGGTACCTACATTAATATTGTTTGACGCGTCAATACTAAAGACGGTCGTGTATGTTGAGAAATCTCCCGCAACAGCTGTATTGCGGTCGATACGCAAAGTATTGCCGTCTGCCGGAATGCGCCAAAGACCAGCCGGCAACGTTTGGTCTGTTTCTCTTAACACAAACGGAACCGAGGCTGTTTGATATGTATGACCGGCAGTCCAGGTAAAAGCCGTTCCTGTGTTTACAGCCACCGAATCGGCCGCCACCGAAATCCCCGTACCGGCACCGACGGCCAAAGTACCACTGCCGGTGATTGGGCCGCCGGTGAGGCCGTTGCCGCTATCAACCGAGGTCACCGTCCCGCCCGAGTTCGTGTCCACGTCAGCGGTGCAGACAATAGTGCCGGTGGCCGAAAGAGTACTGATCTTGTTGGTGCCGGAACAGACGCCGCCGGCCATCGCTAAAGTAAGAGTAACCGAACCGCTCGAGCCGCCGCCCGTGAGCCCCGTGCCGGCCGTGACGCCGGTAATATCCCCGCTTGGCCAGCTAGTGATACAGGAACCGCCAAGACAAAATTGGGTTGAACTGGTATTGCCTATAACTTCGAACTTCTGGCTTGGTGCTGTCGTCCCGATGCCGACTCTGCCAGCATTGGATATCCTCATTGCTGGAGTAACGGTAGTTGACCCAATAGGCACAACAGAGAAAGCCAATCCTGAACCATAAGACGTGGCGTCAGTCCAAAGTTCCTCTGCAATACCTCCGATTATAGCTCCATATCGCTCTTGGTTATCTCCGGTTTCCCTTGTTCCAAAGGCAATTGCTCCGATTGCTGCGAAATTGCTCAATCCATCGGGGTCATTTCTTAGAAGACCCATTGTTGTTGCGCCATCCGCAGCAACGGTTAAGGGGTTTCCCGGCCCAGTCGTTCCAATGCCGACTTTGCCGCCTGTATCTATTGCTAAAATATCTACATCATTAGTCTGCAATTTCAATTTATCGCTATCGGAGTTATCCAAAAGCCAGAAGTAATCTCTTACTCCTGTGACTGCTAAACCCATTTTGGGGTCACCAGATGAAACTCCACCAACACTCGCCACAAATCTTGCATTAGAAGCTCCGTTTGTGTTATCAGCATTTTTCACAAAAATATCAACAGTTCCACCAGCTTCCGATTTATTTACATCTAATTCAGCTGCCGGGCTCGTCGTCCCGATGCCGACGTTGCCTGAACTGTCAATTGTCATTCTCGTAGCTGAACCCCCTGTTAGAAATTGTAAATCCCCCTGAGAACGAAGTGCTATGGTTGTTATTCCCGCACTTCCACCGACACTTGAACCAAAACCAAAATAACCTCGTTCAAGATTATTTGCTTCATCTCCTATCGTAATATAACCCCCTGTCGTTGCATGATTGCCCTCAAAAGTTGCAATTAAATTAACATTAGAGGCAGGAATAACATTAAGTCTTGATGCGGGACTCGTCGTCCCGATGCCGACGTTGCCGTCGCCGCGGATAAGCATGGCGTTATTGGCAGTACCTGATGTGTTGGTTTGGAAAAGGAAGCCACCATTAGTAGCATCTCCATAATATGTACCGAAAACTATTTTGGCTGTAACATTGTAAAGATTGATAGTTGAATTTTGATTTGATGCATCGTAGCTTCTAATGATGTTCCCGGTAGGGATTGAAATGTCTCCGGCAACTGTTAGTTTAGTCTCAGGACTCGTCGTCCCGATGCCGACGTTAGTGCCGTTATCATAAATAAGGGAAGTTCCCAAAGCTGTGGTGCTGGTCCATTTGGGAACATAATTCGCCCCTGTTCCGGTGCCGGTTACTGTCCCGCCCGAATTAGTATCCACATCCGCGGTGCAGACAACGGTGCCGGTGGCCGAAAGGGTGGAAATTTTGTTGGTGCCAGAGCAAGTGCCGCCAGCCATGTTCAAGGTAACTGTTACCGTCCCCGAAGTTCCGCCACCAGAGATTCCGGTGCCGGCAGTGACGCCTTCAATATCACCCGTGCCTGCAGCATCCACCACCCATGTGAATCCCGCCGTCGCGGAATCGTAGCTCAAAATATAGTTGTCGGTCGGGGCGTTCGTCGCTTCCAAGTCAATTTCCTGTATCGTCCCATCCGTTATTTCTCCAGTCTCAATTGTTGTGCCGAGAGTAGCATTTATCGTAACGGTCCCGGAGGTTCCACCGCCGGAAATTCCGGTGCCGGCCGTGACGCCGGTGATGGTGCCGCCCGAATTCGTGTCCACGTCAGCGGTGCAGACAATAGTGCCGGTGGCCGAAAGAGTACTGATCTTGTTGGTGCCGGAACAGACGCCGCCGGCCATGTTCAGAGTAATGGTGCCAGAACCAGTGATGGGCCCGCCAGTAAGGCCCGAGCCAGTACCGACCGAGGTGACCGTTCCGGCGCCAACCGCGCCCCAACTCGAGCCGTTGCAAATTTGAAGAGCGTGGCCGGTCGTAACGTAAAGCGAACCGGCGTTGCCAGTGCAAGTCGGCGGCGAGGCCTGCTCAACGAATTTGATGGACGTAAGGGCTTGGGCGTGAGTAAACTCCGCCCCCATAATAAACAGAGCAAACACCGCCAATCCCAGAATTATTAAATATTTTTTAGAAAACATGGTTTGTTAATTATTAATTTTCAATTCTCAATTTTCAAGTGGGTTTTTATTCTTGCAATCTCCTGCTTATGCGCCTCCACTTCTTTTTCAATGCGCTCTACCCACTTTGTTGTAAAAATACGTTCTTCGTCCAAGCGACGCAAAATAGTAAGCATTTCGTCTTGAGTAGTATAAACCTGGTTTTTAAAGCCGGATAAATCAGTTAAAATTTCATCAAACCGCCTATCGTGCTCGGCTAATTTTTGAATCACTTTATCCTCGTTCATTGGTATTTTATTGAAAATTGAACATTGGAAATTGAAAATTAGCTCTTATTGGCTGTATTGCGCCACATAGCCGACGCACTGCGCCTTTCTTGTATCGTTTATAACTTTATTGCAAATATTCGCGTCTTTCTTAACTATTGCGTCATAAGTATAAAACTGGTCCTGGCAATTTTCTTTGAAACCTTCCTCGGAAATCTGATTGCACAAAGAAACGTCGTTTTTCTCTTTGGCTTGAGCTGTAACCACGTTCATTTCACAGACCGCCCTTTGCGCAACATCGGTTAAAACATCACAACCGCTGGTTTTCGCGCCGCCTACAATCGCCTCGCCGGTAATCTGATTCAAATCCTTTTGGCTCACCGGCGCGCCGCCCGAAGAACCGGCCGGGCCGGCTGACCAGGGCATTGCTCCTTTCTGCGATTGGTAAAAAGCAAAACCTGCGGCAATAACCAGAATTACTATCACTAAAATAAAAATATTTTTCCTGGTCATTACTTTTGATTAACGATTAACGTTCCGGTTACGGTGCCGCGGCAGATACTGCAGGAAAACAGATACTGGCCGTAGGTGGCGGCTTGAAAATTAATAGCGCCTGGTTTAGTGCTTTGGCCCTCGGCCACCGCAACTTTGATGCCGAAGTCCGGGAAAAATATATTGTAATCGCCGTCAACCGCCGTGAGCTTCAAGTCAATCACGTCGCCGGCATTCACCACGATCGTATCCGGCACGAATTGATTGCCCTCCCCCCTAATCTCGAATTGCCGGAAAGAGATATTGCCGGTCTCCTGGACATTGAAAGGAATGGCGACGTCTTTCGAAACCGAGGTGGCATTCACGTCCGGCGTGGGAATCGCTGTCGTCACTTTTTCCCGCGTGCCGCCCTGCACAGTAGGCAAGGCATTGGGATTATCGCTTAGAAAACCAGCGGGGGTCGCTTCTTGCGTGCCCGTAGGCGATGCTGGTCCGCCCTTCGTAAAGACGAGACCGGCAATTATCAAAAGCACAACCACAACCCCGATACCGATTAAAATATATTCCTGTTTTTTATCCATTGTATTCATTATAGCAAAAAGGCTGCGTTAATTTCTTATAAAAACTTGACTTTGTAGTCGAGTCGAATCCTGTCGAAAAAGACCGACGTTTCCGGCTCGCTCGAGGGCGAAAAAACCACCCGCCAGAAAAGAAGGTGGTTATGGGATTCGGAAAATTCAACCTCCTCGCCCACTCCCGTTTTCATCCAGTTTACGCCGTTATTCGAAAGATAAAAATCGACCTGCCCGCCATTACTGTCCAAATCAACCTCCGAAATCGTCGCTTTCCGCGTTTCGGAATTGCCGTAGGAATTGACGTTAACCGAAACCGCTTCCAAGACCTTGCTTTTATCAAAGCCCAAATCCCGAAACCTCCAAAATTCCGAAGCTCCGGAATTTTTATAGACCTTAGCTGCGAGCTCGCGACTCTCGCCGCTAATCGAAGAGAAAGAAAAGCTTCTTATGCCCTCGGAGACGATGGAAGAAGTTAAATCAACCGCGCCCACGATATCGGCCGTGCGGTTTTGGAAAAGCTTGAGCAGTTTCGGCTGGCTTGGCGGCAAACCAAAAATATACCAAGCGGCGCAATTTTCAATTTTTCCGCCTGAGGCGAATCCGCCTTCGGCGGACAATTCACAATTTTCATTTATGGAACGAACTACGGCCGGTTCGAACCCGCCGTTCATAACGCGGATGTTAAAAAACGAAGAAATGTTTTTGATGTCGGTACCGCGCACTCTCACTGCCTGGCCTTGATAAGCGCCGTAAACAGCAAGCCAATCGTCATCGCTCCCGCCAAAACCAATAACGCCTTTGTAAGGCGACGAGAATGAAAGATCAGCTTTCATAAAACCCGTTCCGTTGAAAATAAAAACCAAACCGTCATAATTATTGTCATTTTGAACCACGGCGCCCAAGAGCCATACCGTATCCAAACCGCCAATGGAAATATTGATCAAGTTCTTGTCGGCCAAATCAGCCGGTAAATTGAGCGGCTGGTTTTGAAAATAAAGATTTAAATCTTTCTGCCTCAAACAGCGGCTTCCCAAACAACGCGTATCGCTGCCGTCAGGTTGACGTTCGACAAATGACAATTGACCATTGACCATTGACGACTGATTTTCTATTTTCTGCCAGTCGAACTTCGGCGGGAAAACGAAGGCGGACACGACGCTATCCCGGTATAAGGTGCTGGCTTCCTGGTTCAGCCAGCCCACGCCGGAAAACAAATCGTAAAAAGTGCTGTGAATCAAATCTTTCTCCGGTGGCGACGACATAGACGTTTCGACTGGCGCCAACTCGCTCAATGGCTGGACTTTTTCGCCGGGCAACGATGTCTGCCGACTGATTCTCGTCAAATCGGTGATGGATGATCGCGATATTCGCTCCTGAATCAAAACCAAGAACAGTTTGAACGCAAAAAAAATACCGGCCGCTAGGACCAGGAGAGTAACGCCGTAAAAAATCGGCTTCCCAAAATGGCGAACGAATTTATTTAAAACCTTAAACCTGCTCGATTTACCCCAATCACTGATATGAAATTTATGACGCATAAATCAAAATTCAAATCTTAAATTCTATGTTTTCTTTTTTATCGCGCTATGCTGTAGCATAGCAGTATCCTTTTGAATTGGTTTTGATTCTTAAGGCAAGTAAATCGTTCCGTACTTTGTACGCCGTCGCAAACCGCCGCGCCTTTCCGATTTAGAAACAACAGAACCATCGCTATAAATCCGTTTCTTTCGCTCATTTTTACTCCGTTCCAAATAACTCCTGTAACTCCTTTCCTTTATTGCCTTCCCAATACCGCTAATGGTTTGAGGCGAAAGCCATAATTCTTGACCGATTTGTCTGTAATTCTTGCCGGCAGCGATGGCTTGGAGGGCAGCAACGCGCACGACCAAGACGCGACGTTCATGGGTCGTCATGAGTAATCGCAACAGATCCGGATAATTTAGTATTATCCTTGAACAAACATCCTCCCATTCCTTGCGAGAAGAAAACTTATCAACGGAGGGCAAAACGAAATCGCGCTGTTTCTTTTTCTTTACCATAATTATAATTCTATCACCTTGCTATGCTGTGGCATAGCGGAAGAATTATAATAAATTATTTCTCAGGCAAAACAGTACCTTCGTACTGTGAATCAGAAACATTCGGCCAAGAGGCGGCATCGTGACGCGGCGCAACAAGGTGATAAGAGAAAACAACGTCTTTATCGCCACGGATGATTATCTGCCGGCTAGCCGGATTTAGAACATACCAGAGACTCGCCTCATCCCCTTCTGGCGTAAGTACCACAGAAACGTCTTCCATATTCTGACCTTCACTAATGGTCTGCCAGAAAAGCCAGAGGTTAGAACCTCTCTCTACTTTTGAAAAATCAATTATGTACGAATAGAGAGGTTCTGCAAATTCTAAATTCGAAGCACTAAATTCTAAACCCGTTTGTTTGGGATTTTGAACATTAGAATTTGTTTCGGATTTAGGATTTCGGATTTCGGATTTAACCAACTTCCCTTTGCCAAAAGATTCCACTTTATAACCGATGGTGTCAGATACGTAAGTCGCGTATTTTTCACCGCCGATTTCGTAAAGCGGGTCGATCGAGGTGACAGTCAGTTTCCCGACATTGCCGATATTGCCGCCGCTCATGGAGATGCTATTCGCGCCGAGGTTCAAATTCGCTCCCAAGGTCAGCTGATTACTAAAATAACCGGTGCCGACAACTGCTAGTTTATAAGCCGGGGTAGTCGTGCTAATACCAAGGTTACCGGAAGAATCAATAAACAATCTATTATTCCAAGAAATTGGATCAATTCCACCCGAAGCTTGATCATAACGCAAGCCGCTCCCGGTGCCCACCAATCGCGCTGCGGTTCCTCCCCATGCGCCTGTAGATATATATTTGTAATTGACGGCTGACTCATCAAAATACGCATTCCAATACCAGCCAAGATTATTAGCGTTTTGATCATAATCAAAATTGTAGTAAGTGCCAAAACGCGCCTTAGTAGAGACTGTTAATGCTTCTGTCGGATTCGCCGTCCCAATCCCCACTCGTAAATTAGTGTTGTCAATGGCGAGAATGGTGGACAGAATTGTCCGGGAAGCGGAAACCGCCGGTTACTGAGTAAATCACGCCGTTTACGGTCAAGGGATAGCCTGGGGTGGTGGTGGCGATGCCGACGTTGCCGGCGTTTATTGTCATATGCGTGCTTGCCTGATCGCCCCACGACTGGATGTTGTTGTAAGGGTCTCTCTCCCACCATAAACGTGTGTTCGTCCCCGGGGTCAGATATGAAACATCAACACTTATCGCATCGTGCAATCTGGCGGTAAACCAATCTGAACCAGCAGAATCCCTGTAAAGCCATTCATTATGCATAAAATTATTGGTCGTACTGCCCGCGAATCTTGAGATAATCTGCGAGTTTCCGGCAGTAGAACCAAGCGCAGTTGATTCATAAACGTGCAACTTAGCCCCCGGCCCCGTCGTCCCGATGCCGACGTTGCCTGTACTTGTGATTCTCATTTTTTCTGACATAGTTGAACCAGCAGGTCTTGTAAAAAATCCTAAATACCCTGCAAAATTACTATCTGTCACAACTTCCTTGGCACCCTTTATTCTCCCAAAATCTGCAAAAGAACCTGCTGCGTTATATTTTCCCCTGAATCCTATTGAACCACCCACATCAATAGCGATTGAAGTTGTATCTACACTTGTGATGATACCGTCGTTTGCGTCTCCATCTGTACCGTGAACCTGAAGAGGTCTGCTTGGATTCGTCGTGTTAATGCCGACTTCTCCAGTTGCTTTGATATGAACAGCTGCCGCATTATTTACATATAATTGGAATGGGTCAGCGCTTACTGTTCCAATATAACCATTATTTGCCCCTGCTCCTAAATAAACATCTGTTGGGCTTGTGCCTAATCTTGAGACTTTTATTTCAGCACTTGTATCTGTTCTTTCTATATCAAGGGCTGCGTCAGGACTCGTCGTTCCTATTCCGACGTTGCCGGTTGTTTGCTTTATTGTTAGTCCCGTGAATACATCAGACTGACTATAAATTCCAAAATCACCAGCAGAAACTCCAATTCCGGAACCAACCGACCAAATCTTCCCACCGGTATTTGTATCCCTGAAAGCTAAAGCCTGATCTGTAGCACTATTATAATTCAAGCTTGCAATCGCGGCAGAAACAGTTGTATCTCTTCCAGCGGTAAAAGCGCCATTTCCCGCTTTTACCACAGACAAAGTAGCCCCCGGACTCGCCGTCCCGATACCCACTCGGCTATTCAGAGTGTCAACGTCGAGGACCGTGCCTCCTGGATTCGTGACAGCCAGGGTCGCGGTCGAAGAGGTGTTGTTGGTGGAACCGAAAGTATAGTGACAGAATTGTCCGGGAAGCGGAAACCGCCGGTTACTGAGTAAATCACGCCGTTTACGGTCAAGGGATAGCCTGGGGTGGTGGTGGCGATGCCGACGTTACCGGAACTGGTATTTATCACGGCTTTAACCGTATTGTCCGCCCTATTCCGAAAATAAATGGGGGCAGCTTGCGAGCGGATATTTAGTTCACTGCCGCTCGAATCGATATTTGGGAAAGAAGATATAAGTAAAATGTTTCCCGACACAGTGAGCTTTTCACCAGGTCCCCCGGTTCCGATACCGACATTGCCGGAGAAATATGCGTCCTCGGCGCTGATACCGGCCGTGGGCGTCGAGGTGGCGCCGCCGAGCGTCGTATCAGCTTGAAAAGTAAAAGAGCCGCCCGAGTTCATGAAAGGACTATCGTTATAAATAATGTAATCCCGGTTCGAGGTGCCGGCATCGGAAAAAATCAATTCGCTTCCGTCAAAATAAATATCACCGCCAGTAACGGTCAGTTTGTGGGTTGGTGTCGAAGTTCCTATGCCGACGTTGCCGCCACTCAAAATAGTGACCGCAGCAGCATTATTTGTTCCGAGAATAAGTGGTTGCGCACCAAACGTTCCTATTCCCATTGAATTTGCGACTCCGTTGCCCACAGCCATCACGAAGGTTGCGCCGGTAGCTAATCCAAAATAAGAACTAGAACCACGATTCACCGATCCAATGAGCAGTTGGTCGTTATTAGAGTTGCTGGCAGCATATTGGGCGACACTGCCAATACCATTCACATCCAGTTTCGCTTGATAAGGACTCACCGTCCCGATGCCGACCGAGCCGCCCACGTAAAGGCCGTTTGTGGGCAAACCGGCAGTAGTAGAAGTGCCCACAGCCAAAGCGCCCGGGAAAGCGTAGTTATAAGTTCCGTAATTCGCACCGAAAGCCGAGGGACCAGTCACGTTCGCGGCCGAAAGATTGCCGGACAAGGCGCCGATGAAAGAACCGGTGGACTGAATGTTCCCGCCCACGAGCAACTTGGCGCTGATACCGGTTGAAGTGGCTTTGGCGGCTATCGCGACATCACCATATTGGTTTATATCCACCACCACGAGGCCTGGGAGCGTGGCTGATTCACGGTAGAGCTGGAAGTTGCCGAAATTGCGGGACGACCAGAGATACATATTGCCGGAAGAAAGGTTTTTCAAAGCCACGCCCGGATTAGTGGTCGAAGCCACCGTGAAAACGTAACCGAAGCTTGTCGGGCCGGATTGAGTCGAGGTGGCGTCGAAATTGCTGGTGGGGGCGGGCGCCGAAGTGCCGAAACCGATGTTGCCCGAGGAATCAATGACAAATCCGCCGCCGCCTGTGCCAACCGTCTGACCAGCTTGAGGGCCGACAAAAGCCAAGCTAGTAAGTAGTGAGTAGTAAGTAGTGAGTAGAAAAAATAGTACTATAATGAGTAATTTCTTCATAAATTTGATTTAAAAATCATTGTATTTAACATTTTCATAACTTCGCTCAAAAGATTATCCACTTTTTGATAATTGAGCTTTTCACCGAATGACAAAGACCTTACCAACTCAACTTGAGTTTCCAGTTCCGCTCCTGAACCAAAAGCATTAAACAGAAAGTTGCGAAAATCTTTTTTAGAGCTGCGCCGACTGCCTTCGGCAATATTTGACGGCATTGATACGGCTGCTCGGCGCATTTGCGAAGATAAACCGTAAGCCTCGCTCGATGGAAAATTTTCTGTTAATTTATAAATTTGTTTCACGAGTTCCATAGATTTTTGCCAAACTAATAAATCTTTATATGACTTAATTTTATTGTCCTGCATAGTCTACCAACTACAAACTACTCGCTATTCACTATCTCACGGCAATACTATTAACATCCCCTGAATTTTGCCCCCCGACGGACAATGATCGCGACATTCGAAAAGGAAAGTGCCGGGAAGGGAGGTGTCGAAAATCAATCTCTTCGTCGCCCCCCGCTTTACCGCCGAAAAATAGGCGCCGAGATAAGGAATGTTCAAATCATAATCCCCGTCCACGGCCGTAAAATCTATCTGAAGGTTATCGCCCTTGTTCACGGTGATCGAATCGGGAGTAAAGCCTGTTTTCGCCGCTTTCATATCGAAGAACTTGATCTGGGTGTCCAAATTGGGGTTAGCCGAAGCCGGTGCTTCGTTTTTGGGTACGGTCAAAACAGCGTCCTTGGATACTTCCGACGAATAAACACCAGCCGTACCAGTGGCGCTCGGATTTAAAACGCCTGGAAGGCTGTTTTCCGGACTGTAACCGTTGGGCAACACGCCCCCACGATTGGTCAGAAAGCCTAAGGCCAGAACCAAGATCACAAAAACACCCAAAGCGGCAAGAATAACGATCTGCTTTCTGGTCATTGTTTAATTATAGCAGATAAGAATTAACCGAATAACCCGATAATTAATAATATATAAACCTTTACGATTGTCCGGTTATAAGTTATTGGTTATGTGTTACTAATTAGCTCCTGAATTTTGAGGCGAGGGCTGACCCTGAATGGCAAATTGACTGTTGTTCCAAGAAACGCGAACGAAGCTTTGATTTTTCGGAATTTCCGGCCAAGTTATCTCCTCAACCTTGCCGCCTCCCGCATCGTAAAGAACGACGGCATTATTGGTATAAGCCAGGGTGTATGAAGCCGGCCAGGCCAGATCGGCTACAACCGAACCGTTGTAACCGCCCTGATTCACGAGGAGAAAATATTTCCCGGCCTGAATCTTTTTACCCTCAAAACGGCTCACAGCAACCAAATTCGATTCACTGCCACTCGAAGTTTTTTTGGTCATTCTCCAGCCAGTCAAATCAACGGCGTTGGGACCGGCGTTATAAAGCTCGATGAATTCATAACTGGCATTGCCGTCCATGCCAACCATTATCTCGCTTATTAAAATTTGTAAGTTTGTAGTTGGTAGTGAGTAGTTTGTAGTAATGGTTGAGCTGACTGAAGACGGCGCCGTAACAACTGTCCCGCTCACTGCAGTCCTTGTTGATTGTTCGTTGTCAATTGTTTTTTGGTTAATTGTCGGATATGAATTTTCCGCTTTGGGGGTGCCGCCGGAAACTGCCGACGCATGCCAGCTTAAATCATTTGCCCGCTCCATCGTCCGCTTGGTGTCGTTTCCGCCGGCCGGCCAATCAGGATTGGCCGAGACTTCATCAACGAGGCCACACCCGGCATCATAAAGCCGCAAACTTTCATCCGTATTTTTCAAGTTGCCGGCGTAAATAAGATCGGTTTTCACTGATGTTGCTTCTTCTTTCCGCTCCAGAAGATAAAAGCCGGCCACGGGGAGAACCGTTCCGGCGGGAATCGCAATTCTGATTTGGCCGTCCCGGTCCGAAACGCCGTAACCGGAGACGTCGAGCGGACCCCCGGAAACGTTTTTGAGCTCGAACCACTCGGCCAGAGCATCGTTCAGAGAACCCATCCAGGCAACTTCATTAATAATGAGTTTGCGGAAAGGAGCGGGGGCGCCGACCGCGGCCGAACAATCCTGAAAAACAGTTTTCTCCGGAGAACCGGAAACCGCTTTTCCGCTTTCGGCGAGCGAAGCGGAATAAGGATTGAATTCGCCGGAATCGCTGAGCGGAATTTCCCCAACCAAATGCGACTGATTGAAAAAAGTTTTCTGGAAAAGCGAGGAGGATTGACCGGTCCAGAACGCGATGGCGCCGATCCCGATAACCGCAAGCAGAAACTTGAGGTTCATTTACCATTATTTTAACACAGTCGGCCAAAAACAATCCCGCCTGTCCATGGACAGGCGGGGTTAATTATTTATTCGTTGACGGCTCTTGGGTTGCGGGCGGCGCTTGTTGGGTACCGGCCGGCGGCACTAGGTCAGGATTGGTCTTGATTAATTGAACCAACTGGCCGGTGTCATTCAATCGCGTCGTCCAAACCACTTGCTCGCGATTGATCTTCATAAAATCTGTCGGGCTCCAGAAAATATTCGTGAATTTCTGAATACTCAACGGATTCTGCTGATTTTGGGAATTAACCTGAATCGTATAAATATTCTTGAGGCCGAAGGAAGGAAAACGAACCAACTGGCCAAAATACAAATCGCCGGTCCGGAGATAGACGGCGTAATAAGAAGAGGCGCCCCACCATTTCCAAGCGAAAACGCCGGCCAAAGCCAAAATCAAAACAATGACGACGATCAGAAGAATTTTATTGATCTTACTCATACAACTTATTATATAACACGCCTCATCCCGAAATTCCAAACCGCTTGTGGATAACTACTCGGCATCGCCTTACAATAAAGACGGGGTCTCGCTCACCCAGCCGCTCGCTCGCCCACTTGACTCTCGGCCTCGCTCTCCGCCTCATCGGCGGAACCATGCCCGCTCGGCCTCCGAGACACTTTTCTTAAAGGTAACGCCTCGTTCTAAGAATTAGCATTTATAATTTAAAGTTCAGGGAGAATTTTAAAAGGGCTTCATGCCCTTTATAATGCTATAATTAATCGAAACGATGCGCCTGGTGAAAATAATTTTCTGGGTTCTCACGATTTTCGTGATTTTGGCCGCCGTGCTTTCGCTCGTGGTCAGGGCCGCAACCAACGTCAATTCCAATAGCACCTCAAGCGTCGCCTGGGATGACCCGTCCGGCTGGTGGGATTTTTACAATACCGATTCGGTGGTCGTCGCCGGCACGAAAATCAGCGGTTATGCTTCTTCCTCGGTCGGCGACATTTCCCTGGACTGCGCAACGACCCGAAGCGGCGATATTTGCGCGACCTCCAATTACGGCGTCTGCAACGGTCCGGGCCCGCACAATTCCGACGGCACCTGCCCCTCGGGCGACGCCAGCGGCAATCTGACCGGCTGGGCCTGGAACGATACGATTGGCTGGATCAGCCTGAACTGCGACCAATCGACCCAAGGGGGCGCCAATAATTGCGCGAGCTCCAATTACAAAGTCTCGATTAATTCCAACGGTGATTTTTCGGGCTGGGCCTGGAACGATCTGGACGGCTGGATCAGCTTCAATTGCGCCAACAATTCGAGCTGCGACACGAATAATTTCAAACTGAATACTTCCTGGGTCGCCACCTCCACTATTGCTTATCTCACCTCTTCGATCTTCGATACCCAGCAAACAAGCGGCGCGATCTTGAACAGCATCATCTGGCAAGGTACTCAGCCCAGCGGCACTTCGGTTGATTTTCAAATCGCTGTTTCAAACAGCGCCGCCGGACCCTGGACCTTTTCCGGGCCGGGCGGCGCCACGGGCAACTATTACGGCAGTGAGTGCCCAGTTGCCGGCATTGCGAGCCCCGCCGCCGGCCCCAACAAGGCAATTTGCATCGATAAATCGCAGGTGACGAACTATCGCTATCTCCGCTACAAAATCCGCCTTTTGAGCAACACACTCCAAACTCTTTCTCCGACCATAAACGATGTTATTTTAAACTGGAGCAAGTAAGGGCTTTCTCTCCGAGCAGGATCGGAGTTAGAAAACCTTACCCTGTTAGATAGCGGATAAAACAATGAAATTAAACCGAAACTATATGAAACAAGAAAACAGTCGGATTACCTCAAGCGGCATTGGAGCCGCATCTAACGGGGTGCTCAATGTGGTAGCTAAATTTTCATCGCTGCCATTGAGCTCGAAAATTTAGACAACATCGGCATGACTGACACTAAAATCAACAAAAAAATCCGGTGGATAAACCTGGTTAATCCGAAAGACCGGGCGGCCAAAAGCCTGGGCGAGGAATTCAAGCTTCATCCCCTTATCGTTGACGAACTGCTCGTGCCTTCCGACCGGATGAAAGTCGAAACCTACGACAATTACGTTTTTATAGTCTACCACCTGCCGATTTACAGCGAGGAAAGCCGCACCTGCCGCCGGGCTGAAATCGACTTCATTGCCACCCACGACACCCTGATTACGGTCGCCTACGAAAAACTGGACCCGATTTCGCAGTTCAGCGACGACCTTCAAATGAGGCTCAGGGGGAAGATTAATTCCACCGCCGAAATGATTTATTTCATCGTTGAGGAACTGCACACTTACGCCCTGCGCCAGCTGAAACACGTCGAAAAAAACGTCAATTTCGTCGGCGAACAGCTCTTCAAAAAACAGAACCGGAAATTACTCGAGGAAATTTCCTACATCAAACGGGACATCCTCGATTTCGCCATCATCGCCGCGCCCCAAAGGAACATTCTGGAATCCTTGATAATCGTCGGCACACGTTTCTGGGGAAACGAATTCAAGATATACTTCACCGATCTCCTGGGCGACCTAATGAAAGTGCATTTTGTCCTCGAAAACCTCAAAGCTTCGATAGAATCCTACAGCGAAACGATTTCCCAGATTTTCGAATTCAAGACGTCGGAAGTCGTCCGCCGATTTTCGATTCTTGGCTTCCTGACTTTTCCTCTAATCCTCTACACGACGATTATGCTCCAACCGAAAATCGAAACTCAGCTTATCGGCACGCCCCAGGATTTCTGGCTCCAATTCGGCGGCGTCGTTATCTTGACCGTCTTCTTGGCGATCTTCTTCCGAAAAAAGGGCTGGTTTTAAAACGCTACGCCATTGCTACCAGAACGAAACCCAGTATAAAATAGGGGCATGCTTATCTATAACACCCTAACCAGAAAAAAAGAGGTCCTGAAACCAATTCATAAAAATTTAATCGGGCTCTACACCTGCGGGCCGACGGTTTATAACTATGCCCACATTGGCAATCTTCGGACATATGTCTTCGAAGACGTCCTCCAACGCACCCTGGAATTAAACGGCTATAAAGTGAAACGGGTAATGAACATTACCGACGTGGGCCATCTTACGTCCGATGCCGATACCGGCGAAGACAAAATCGAAAACGAGGCAAAAAAAGAAAAAAAATCCGTCTGGGAAATAGCAAAATTTTATACCAACGCCTTCTTCCGCGACATAAAAGAACTGAATATAGAAAAACCGCGATACATTGCGCCGGCAACGAAATTCATTCCCCAGCAGATCAAGATAATAAAAAAACTGCTGGAGCGCGGCTATGCCTACGAAACTTCAAAAGCGGTCTACTTCGACGTTTTGAGATTCAAAAACTACACCAAACTTTCACGACAAAAACTTTCTGAAAAGATAACTTCCGCCCGCGAAGAAGTTATTCACGACCCCGAGAAAAAGAACCCGCAAGACTTCGCTCTTTGGTTCAAATTAACCGATCATTTTAAAAATCACGCCATGCGCTGGCTATCTCCTTGGGGCGCGGGGTTCCCCGGCTGGCACATCGAGTGTTCCGCCATTTCAACGGCCTTCCTCGGCCAACCCTTCGACATCCACACCGGCGGCATCGACCATATCGCCGTCCATCACACGAACGAAATTGCGCAATCCGAAGGCGCCTACGGCAAACCCTTGGCGAAATACTGGCTGCATGGGGAATTTTTGGTTATAGACGAAAAAAGAATGGGAAAATCAAAAGGCAATTTCATCACGCTTGAAAATCTAAAAAAGAAGAGATTTAAACCCATCGCCTATCGTTATTTCGTCCTCAGCGCCCATTACCGCAAAAAATTAAACTTTTCGTGGGATGGCCTTGAGGGTGCGGCCAATACCCTTCGTAAACTTTACAACGACCTTAATTGGCTTGCTTCGCCTGCTTCGAAAGCGAGGGGGGCGGGCAAAAAGCAAAAAGGAATGGCCGCTGGATTCCTCCGCCGATTTCAAACAGCGATCAACGATGATTTGAATACCCCCAAAGCCCTTTCGATCCTTTGGAACACGCTTAAAAACCCGCTGCTTGCCCCAAGAACAAAGCTCTCGCTCGCTTTCAAATACGACGAGGTGCTCGGCTTGGGGTTTAAGGCCGCCGTCAAACAGACAAAAATTCCCAGAGCGGTAATCAAACTGGCGGAAAAACGCGAATTATACAGAATCAATAAACAGTTTGTTCAAGCCGATGCCTTGAGAAAAAGGATGATTGGATTAGGATATGAGGTACAGGACACGCCCCTCGGACCATGGCTAAAACCAATCCCTTAAAAGTTCCGCCCCAAGACCTCGATGCCGAAATGTCGGTCTTGGGCGCCTTGATGCTCGACAAGAACGCCATCGTGAAAATCGCCGACACGCTGAAGCCGGCGGATTTTTACGACCCCCGCCACCAGAAAATATACGAAACGATCATCAATCTTTTCGCCAAGAGTCAGCCGATCGACCTTTTGACGGTCGCTTCCAAATTAAAAGAAAAAAAGCTCTTGAAAGAGGTTGGCGGCGAAAAATATCTCACGACTTTAATAGAAAGCGTGCCGACTTCGGCCCACATCGAACACTACTCGAACGCGGTCCGCGAAAAACGGGTGCGGCGCGATTTAATCAACGTCTCTTCGGAAATCCACGAAAAGGCCTTCGAACACGACGATTTCGAAACGCTTCTGGACCAAGTGGAACAAAAAGTTTTCGACATCGCTGGCCGTTCCCGCATCCAGAAATTCGTCCATCTCAAAGACGATTTGCCGGCGGCCTACGAACGGCTCGAGAAACTCCACCGCGGCGAAGGCGCTCTGCGGGGCGTCGCGACGAGCTTTACGGGTATTGACAATCTCCTCTCCGGTCTCCAAAAATCGGACCTGATCATCGTGGGAGCCCGGCCGTCATTCGGCAAGACCGCGCTTGCCCTGGACATCGCCCGGGAAGCGTCGCTAAAAGGCCACGTGGTCGGCATCTTTTCGCTCGAAATGTCCCGAGAACAAGTCATCGATCGGATCATCGCGAGCCAGGCCCAAATCCCATTGTGGCGTCTCCGCACCGGCCGCCTTGCGGGCGATACGGAGTTCGGCTTTGTCCGGCAGGCCCTGGACGACCTTTCCAAAAACCCGCTCTTCATCGACGACTCGCCTTCGCCCAACATTCTCCAAATGCGTTCCATGGCCAGGCGCCTCCAGCTTGAGCGCGGCCTGGACCTTTTGATAGTGGACTACCTGCAATTGGTCCAACCCCGCACCGGCAGCGACAACATGGTCCAGCAGATCACTGAGGTTTCCCGCGGCCTGAAGGGCCTGGCCAAAGAATTGAACATTCCGGTTCTGGCCATTTCCCAGCTTTCCCGCGCCGTTGATCAAAGAGAAATTAAAATTCCCCGCCTTTCGGACCTGCGCGAGTCAGGCTCTCTAGAACAGGATGCCGACGTCGTGATGCTTCTTTACCGCAAAGACCGGGACAGAATGGACGCGACCGAAGATGAAAAAAATCTGGTGGAGGTCATCATCGCCAAACACCGCAACGGCCCTTTGGGCAGCGTCCAGCTGAAATTCGATCAGGAAAAAGTCAGTTTCAGGAACATTGATACCACCCATCAGGCACCCGAAGAATAATTTTCAATTATCAATTTTCATTGAATTTTCAATGTTTTAATTTTCAGGTTTGAATAATTGTTTTATTGGAATTTGATTGGAAATTGGAAATTTTCGTAACTATGATCCCGGAACAAATTCAAAAATTCATCGATAATTTTTCGCGCCTGCCTTCTTTGGGGCCCCGTCTTGCGACCCGACTTGCTTTTTACCTAATTGGTCTCGACAAAAACGACCTGAAAAACCTTGAATCTTCCCTGGGCGATTTACGGCACTTGAGCCGCTGCAAGCAGTGCTTCTTTTTGAAAGGCGGCGGCAATCTTTGCGCCATTTGCGCCAATCCGAAACGGGACAAAACGGTGATTGCAATCGTCGAAAAAGAAACCGATTTGATCTCGCTCGAAAAAACCGGCCAGTTTCAAGGCCATTATCTCCTCTTGGGCGAACTGCCAGGAAGAGGATCGCTCGAGAGTAGCCAAAAACTCCGGCTGGAACACCTCAAATCAAGGATCCAGAAAGAACTGGGCGGTAAAATCAAGGAAATTATTATCGCCTTGAACCCCACGGGTGCCGGCGATTTCACGGCCCAAATGATTAAGAAAGAATTTGAAAGCCTGGCGGAAAAAATTACCCGCCTCGGCCGGGGGATACCCACCGGCGGTGAAATAGAATTTGCCGACGAAGAAACCTTAGGCCAGGCCCTAGCGCGAAGAAACTAGAATTTAGTATCTAAAATCTGGAAATGCGCAATTAATTCCTTATTTATTAAGAAAACTGTTTAGAATTTTCATTACTTCTTCCAATAAATCTCCAGCCTCTTCGTAATCTATTTTTGAAAACAAAATTTTGGCAATCTCTAATTGACTCTCTAATTCGGAGCCGGAGCCGAAAGCAACGGCCAAAAACTGTTTCTTTTCTTTATTATGAAATCTGTTGTAACTCTCGGCTATATTTGAAGAAATAGAAATAGCCGCTCGCCTCATTTGACTCGTCAAGCCATAAAGTTCTGATTGGGGGAAATTATTGGTTATTTTGTAAATAACGATGGTTAAATCCCGAGATTTTTGCCAAACAATTAAATCCCTAAAAGACTTGCTCATAATTACTCTAGATTCTAAATTCTAGATACTCGTAATCTCTATCTCGGTAAACGGCTGGCGGTGGGTTTTGAATTTGCGGTAACGGGTTTTCGAATGATACCGGAAAACTATTTTCCGCTCGCTGCGGCCCTGATTCAGAAATTTCGCTTCCACCTTCGCGCCTTTAATGTAGGGCAGACCGATTTCGACTTCTGTTTTGCCCTTTTTGAGCAAGACCTTGTCGAAAACCGGATGCTTTTTCGCATCCGCTTCTATTTTTTCAATCTTAATTTTCTGGCCCGGCTTCACAAAATACTGTTTGCCGCCGGTCTCAATAACCGCAAACATAACGATTTTAATTAAAGCCGATGAGCGAAGCGAAGTCAAGTCCCGTCACCAGATCGAGCACTACGTTTTCTATAGCGTTTTGCAACAGATTATGTTTTTCGATATTATTCCCTGATTTGCGAACGAAAATATCTTAACGAGGAAAACGACTGGACGCTGCAGTGCTCGGCTCGGTGCGGGGCAAGCTTTAAAACAAAATCGCTCACCCCATTAGATGCGGCTCCAGCGCTGTCCGAGGTAATCCGACTATTTTTCTGATTTTTATTTTATTTTAATTCAATTCAATGGTTTTAACCGCTATCTAACGGGGTAGGGTTTTATCTTCAAAAATAATTCATCTTTAATTCTGATTTTTGAATAAAGCCCTTAAAAAACTTGCAACCCCCGTCGCGGGGGCTGCAAGTTTCACAAAATTTTATTTGCCCTACCTTTCGGTGTGCTCCCTTAATTTGTTGATTAAGGAGGAGGCGTAATCTTTACCGCCCAAACCGAACGCAATGCCGCCAGCGATAGCGAGCATCGCCACGAAACCGGTGACCAACGAATTGATCAAACTCACGGCCACGCCCAATTGGGTCAAGGCCGCAAAAAATCCGAAAAGGATCACCGCCCACCAGGTAAGCGAGCCCAAGAAACCGGCGCTGTGCAAACGCGCGCTTTTAACCGAAGCCCAAACCAATTTCCTCAGGAAATTGGCGACGACTACGGCGGCGAGCATGATAAGCACCCCGACGATCACATTTGGGACATACAAAAGGACATCGCTCAAGAAATTAGAAAGCGAATAAAACTTCAGAATGTCGGTAGCGGCCAAAAGGAAGACGACAACGAAGAACCAATAAACTATCCGACCAAAGAATAGAGCACTGTTCAATTTAAGGCCGGCGCGTTCAAAGTATTCTTCAATCCCCAGCTTGGCTAAAACGCTATCAAGCTTGATCATCGCGACGATCCGTTCCACGAGCGCGGCAAGCCCGGAGGCCACCAAAAGCCCGATTAAAAGAACGACCAAGGCGCCGATGATGTCGCCAATCGTGGCAATCACGCCGATCCATAAATTCTGAAGCGATCCGACAATCAAAGCTGCCCAATCTTGAATAACCATAATTTGCTGTTCTGAATAATAAATTGACTAGTAAGTTCGACCTTTGATATTAACTGAATTAATTATAACATAAGACCAATCCGCCAAATCTAATCTATCCACATTCATCCCTTTAGAAACAGCTTTAATAAAAGACAAAAAAACAGCCATCGTATGATTTACCACAATCCAGAAAGTCTGGACCAAACACGGACATTTGTTCTGTTTCCAAAGGGATGAAATTAAAAGCCAATCTGCATTTCCACTCCAAGGACGATCCTCATGACGTTATTGATTATTCTTTCCAAGAAGGGATCGACGAGGCCGCCCGGCTCGGTTTTGAAGTAATCGCCTTGACTTGCCATAACCGGTTCATTGATCTCCCCGAATATGCGGCCCATGCCGCCAAAAACAACATTCTTTTCATTCCCGGCATCGAAAAGAACATCGAACGGCGGCACGTGGTGATTTTGAACGCCGACAAGGATATAGAAAAAATCGATACTTTCGCCGGACTTGCAGCCTACAAAAAAAGTCGGCCCGCCGCCTTTGTGTTGGCGCCTCATCCTTATTTCCCGACGCCTTACTGTCTCGGCGAAAAATTAGAGGAGCACATCGGCATTTTCGACGCGATCGAACATTCCTGGTTTTATTCCAAACGAGTAAACCTCAATTCGAAAGCGGAAACCCTAGCTAAAAAGCGAAACCTGCCGTATCTCGCCACCTCGGACACGCACGAATTGAAAATACTGACCAAGGCTTACGCCGTAATCGATGCCGAGGAAAAGACCGCGGCCGCGGTCTTCGAAGCTATCCGCCTGAAAAACTTTGAAAATTTCTCGGAGCCGAGCAAGTTTTGGAGCGAAATGATAATCTCCACTCTCTGGGGCGACGCGAGAAAATACCGACAGAAATATCTCGTCAGACAAAAACGCCGGTCATAAAGACCGGCGTTTTTTTTGTGGACCCAGCGAGAATGGTTCGGCCCTGCTCACCACAAGTCGGGCTCTCCGTTCTTCACCCTTAGACCCGTGGACCTGAGGGGAAGCGGACAAAATTCCGTATCCACGAAATTTTTTGACACCTTGCGGTTTCAATACTTCCGCCACGGGAAAACTCCCGTTTTCCCGACCCTTTTCCCTGTCCGATTCCCCCGTCATAAAACAAAAAACACCAACCATAAAGGCTTGTTTTTTGTTGTGGACCCGAGGGGAATCGGACCCCTGCCTCGGCAATGCGAATGCCGCGTAATACCACTTTACTACAGGCCCAAGGGTGAAGAACGAATGTTACCGATTTGTATAAAAATCTTATGATTTTTATCTATAAATCGCAATCCCATCACACGAAGTATGGGCGGGGCCGCGTAATACCACTTTACTATGGGCCCTGCTCAAACACTAAAATTTTAGCTTTTCCGGCGGATTTTTTCACTATCGTTTCCTCGCCGTCGTTCAGTAAAATATACTCTTCCTGATTGTCGGCGTAAACGGCGGCCGGCCCGCGCGTAATTCTTATTTTAATTTCGCCACTTTCGGCCAAAATCATGTGGTCAACCGGCTCGGTGGAATTATTAAAAGCCAAACCCAAGCCTAAGTCAAAAAAACTGCCGGTAATCGAGCGATAATAGCCGGTTGAGCCGAAAGGCGTCGCGACGACAATGCCATCGCCGATAATTTCGTGTTCAATCGGGTTATCGTCGGTCCAAATCCGGTAACGAATGGCGTGCCGGGGATCCTGATTATGAACCGTGACGTCGTTCAAGGCCGTCATTTCCTTGTTTTTCGCCGTCACCGACAACTTCAGGAATTCTTTTATCTTATAATCGCCTTTTTTGAAAAGGGCCAGAACTTGTTCGTTGGATAAATAAGAAGCTTTCTTGCCGACCGAACCGCCTCTCAAAATCACTTTGGGCACGCCCGGGAAAGAATGTTCCGCTTTCATTAAAGTACCGTCGCCGCCGTAACTCAACACGAAATCGGGGTTCTGACGGACCAAATCAAAGCCGATTTTTTTGGCCAGCGGCTCGGCTTCATTCTGTTTGCGGCCGTAAATTAATACTTTCATGCCTGAAATTGTCGGGGAGCCGGGAATCGAACCCGGTCTACACGCACCCGAAGCGTGCGTACTACCGGCATACTCCTCCCCGGTAAAAAAATCCTATCGTTTTTTCTCTAATTCTTCAAGACGCGCCGAGATTTCGTCCAATTTTTCTTTTATCTCGGCGATTGCTCCCGTCTCGGTTCTCACTTCAACCTCGGTCTTTTCGGTCAATTTTTTCTCGCCCCGCAAACCGGAAATGATGATTTCGTTACCGATGAAATTGGAAACGAAAAGGCCGGACATCAAAAGCAGGATCGCTCCGGCCACAATCGAAATCGGCCCGTCCCAAATCTGGGACGTGCTCATTAGAAATTGCTTCTCGGGTGTCGGCGCCACCAAAGAATAAACGACGTCGGCCGTATACCAGACGCCGCGCCAGAAAAGAACGACGCCGACGCCGCCGAAAAAACCGTAGATAATCGGCCAATGACTCAACCAGCCTCGGACCCTATCTTCTAATTTGTCGAAAAATCTGACCAGTTTCATGATAATTTTTCTACTTCACATAGTACTTCTTCTTCATCTCGGCTTCAACCCCGGTCTCGAACTCGTCTTTCTTTTCCCGGGCCTTCCCCGAAAGCTGATGCAAATCCTTGTCGGAATAAACGCCTAATTTTTTAACTTGGGCCGTGAGATATTCGACTTCATTTTTCTTCGGCTCGTCCAAAACCTCCTCGAGAAGAATCGAAAGAATTTGGCCGACTTTGGGCCCGGGTTCGATTCCCAAAATCTTCATCACGTCGTCGCCTTTGATCTTAAGCATTTTGGGATGGATCGGATCATGCTTCACTTTTTCGATCATGAAGAGCAGGTGACGGATTTTATAAGGTACGGCTTTGGGCACGCCCGAACCGATCCGGTCCGCTTCCCGCACCCTGATGAAATCGTCCACGTTCTCCGGCCCGACCCGGGACAAAAACCGGCGCACGCCGGCCTCGGTCACTTCGCCGACATTGTAATAAAAAAGATGATAGCGGACCAGATGGCCGACGCCTTCGACTATTTCCTTCGGAAACCGCAGCCGATCCATTATTTTAACCGCCATTTTCGCGCCCACGGTTTCGTGGTTATAAAAAGTGGAATCCGGCCCTTCGCCTCTTTTCGTCCTCGGCTTTCCGACGTCATGGAGCAGAGCCGCCAAGCGGACGACCAAAGAATAATTCTTCTCGGCCGTATAATTCAAAGCCCGGACATTGTGCTCGAAAACCGTATAAATATGATGCTTATTCTGGCCGCAGCCGATTCCTTCCCGAAGTTCCGGCATCACGTACTGCAGCAAGCCGTAATCTTCGAGCAGTATGACGCCTTCGGCCGCCCGCGGCGTCATGATCATTTTCTGAAATTCGTCCCGGATTCTTTCTTTAGCGACAGCTTCGAGAAGGCCGGCGTGATGCCGGATCGCCTCACCGGTTCCAACCTCGATCTCAAATCCCAACTCGCAGGCAAAACGAACGGCCCGCAGGAGCCGGAGAGCGTCCTCTTCAAAACGGGCCCGCGGCTCGCCGACGGTCCGCACCAACTTTGCCTTGAGATCTTTCACGCCGCCGTAAGGATCGATTATCTTGCCAGCCAGGTCCATGGCCAAGGCATTGACCGTAAAATCGCGGCGCGACAGATCCTCCTTAATCGTTTTGGCGGATTTTATGTCGTCGGGATGACGCTTGTCGGTATACTTGCCTTCTATCCGATAGGTTGTCACCTCCACGATGTCTGTTGCAGGGTCAGCCCCTGGGCCTTCAGCCGGGGTCCCGGTCGCCTGAAGCGACCCAGAGATCTTCACGCCGACCGTGCCGAACTTATTTTCGTAAACGCTTTCCGGAAAGATTCCCTGGATTTCTTCGGGCTTGGCATTCGTCGTAACGTCCCAATCTTTGGGTTCCCGTTTCAACATCAAATCCCGCACGCAGCCGCCGACGAAATAAGCCTCAAAGCCGGCGCCCGCTAATTTTTCGGAGATATTTTTGATTTCCTTGGGAACGTTGAACTTCATCATTTCTAATTGTACACTGAACTTTGGAAACGAAAAAATATAAAGCGCCCCTGTAGTGAAACGGATATCACGCATGGCTTCGAACCATGAAATCCAGGTTCAATTCCTGGCGGGGGCACAACAACAAACCAACCCGGCTGAGGCGGGTTGATTTATCGGCTAAAAAAGTCCTTAACGGCCTGCCAAAGATTTCCTCCGCTGGGCGGCGGCGCCGATTCCGGCGGCGGCGCCATTTGCTGGAATTGCTGGATTCCCTGCTGCATCATTTGTTGGATTTGTTCCGCTGACGGCGGCTGCATTATGTCAGCGCCTCCCAATGAGCCGGGTGGCGGCATACTACCCGGCGAGAAGGTTTGTAGCGGATTAAATTCCTGACCTGGCAATAAGCCCTGCGGCGACATCATGCCCGGCATCGGCCCGCTAGGCGTGCCGCCTTCTAGCGGCTGCATGTTTTCCGGCGGCCTGAAATCGCCCGGCGGCTGATTATTGGGTTCAAAATTAACGGGCGGCATGATGGACGACGGCTTGAAATTTTGGCAGGCTTCGGGATTGCTCTCACAGAATTTCATGCATTCTTCAGGCGAGCTGCAACCGCCCGGACCGCTAAATCCCCCTGGCGCTCCTCCGCCCTCAAAACCGGGCGGCCCAATTCTTTCAAAACATTCGCGCATTTTATCTCCTATATCGCGGCTCGGCATTGCCGTGCCGGTTTTCAACTTTTCGATTGTTTCACTGCCAAGAGCGCCCGTAAGACACTCCATTACTTCGGGTGGCGCTTGGGTAAACCCCCGCATCATCTGCCCCCGACCTTCTTCCATTTTTTGGAGGTCGGCTTGAGAAATCAGGCCGTGCTCTTTAGCGAAATTGAAACAAATTTCCTGATTGGCCGGATCCTCGCAAAACACTTCGCATTGTTCTTTGCTTTTACAATCCCCCGGGCCCTTGCCGCCGGTCTTCCGCGCCATCACTGCCTCGTCCGGCGTCATGAATCCGGCCGCTTCGGCAAAGGAGATGCACTGCTCGAAATTGACCGGCTCGGCGCAATAAGCGTCGCATTCCGCCTTGCCGCGGCAGGGCGGCGGCTTCGCGCCTTTTTTGATCGCCGCCAAAACTTTATGGGCTTCAGCTATTTCATTCTCCGGCATGAAGCCGGCTTTTTCCGCAAAAGTAACGCATTCTTCCATATGGCCGGGATCCGAACAATAATTGTCACAATCCTGCTTGCTCTTGCAGTTGCCGGGCGGCGTAAGGCCCCGCGCCAAGGCCGCTTGAACCTTCTTCGCTTCAGCTAGATCTTGCGGCGGCAAAATGCCGGTTTTCTCCGCAAAAGCCACGCATTCATTAATATGATCCGTGCTGTTGCAATAATTCTCACAAGAATCTTTGGTGGTGCAGCCGCCCGGGCCCTTGCCGACTGCCAAAAACTTTTTGGCGGCGGCAATTTCTTCCGCCGACATCAAATTGTTTTTCTCCGCGAAACTCAGACAAGCCTGACTGTTTTCCGGTTTATCGCAAAAAGAACGGCAATCTGTTTCGCTCCGGCAATTGCCCAACTCCGGCACGGGAAATTGGACGTTCGCGGTATTGCCCGCCGGCGCGGACGCGGTCTGGGCAAAAACATTCGTTATCAAAAAAACGGCAGTAACGATACCCGCGCTTAAAATAATCCCGCTAAGCAAATATTTTGTCCTCATGATTCCCGCTAAAATGGATTGATTTTGATATCCGTGAAAGGATTAGATCTTTCAACCGCGTTTATGTCCGGCATTTGCTCCAAGGGATTGGAAGCGGGATCTATTTCCGGCAGGATACCGGCGGCGGAATCAACCGCTTTTTGGAAAGAATCGGCCGCCTGTTCCGCCGGCGTCGCCGCGCTCTTGAGCCCGAACCGCCAATAAACGACGGCTATTAAAACCACTACCAAAATCGCCAAGGCGATGGTTATGACCGTTTTTTTCTGGGATTGCGAAGGTTCGCCGATTGCCGCCATCTTGACTTAATTATAACAAAATCGGTTTTTAATCTTCCGGTAAACGGCGGGTTGGCGCCAAACAAAAATGGACGCGGCGGTGCTTTGGGCACCGCCGCTCATGGGCAAGGACAAATATAAGCGGGCTTGCGGCAGTTGGGGCACTCTTCGGCCATTCGGGGATGACACTTGAGGCAGACGGCGTGGACTGCCGGTCCGCAAACCAGTTCTTCCTCGGGATGCCCCGAACACCTCCCCGATTCCTCGCCGTAATGCGGGTGACGGCCGTAATTGCAAATCATCTCTCCTCCCCGTTCTGAAGGGATGCGTCTAGCGGAAACCGCGAACATTGGGGACTGCCAAATATTCTAAAGCTTCAAAAATAAAAATCAATCAGGTAGAATAGGAATCATAAAAGCCGCCCATAGCTCAACTGGTAGAGCAGTTGCCATATATGATACAATTGGAGGTATGAAAAGCGATCCATCGCTTAGAATTAATGCGGTCCTCCTCCGCAAAAAAGGCTTGAGTTATAACGAAATCAGGAAACAACTTAAAAACTCCATTGCTAAAAGTACTTTAAGTCTCTGGCTTAAGGAAATACCCTTGAAACCAGAGCATCACCAACGACTCTACACCAAGCAAATTCAAATACTTACGAAAGGGCCAAAAAGCCAAAAAGAAAGGAGAGAACGGGAAATCGAAGAAATAATTGAAAAAGCAATAAAAGAAATTAAAACCCCCCTGTCGCACGAAACTTATAAACTTTTCGGCGCTGCCTTATACTGGGCCGAAGGAAGCAAGACAAAAAACTTCGAAATCACAAATTCCGATCCCGGCCTCATTGCCTTCGCGACTAAATGGTTTGAAGATATTTTTCACGTTTCACCCAAAACAATGAAAGCTCATCTGAATATTTATCCGCAACAGAATGAAATACAAATCAAAAGATTTTGGTCTGATATTACAGGAATACCGTTAAATAGATTCGGCAAAAGCTTTATAAAACCTCCTAATAAAGGTTATAAGAAAAATAATTTATATTACGGAACCATAAAAGTGCGCGTACCCAAAGGGACTGATATGAAACATAGAATTTTTGGATGGATAAAAGCGGCTTTACAAGATATCGTTCCTAAAATAAAATCAAAACAGAGAAAATGGTCAGGTTTAACAGTTACGCAAAGACCTCCAGTAAATTTATAAATCCCCTCATAGCTTAATGGTAAAGCACCGGTCTCTTAAACCGTGTATCTAGGTTCGATTCCTAGTGGGGGGACTAAAACCATGAGCCATCCTTACGAACAACCATTTGAAGACGCATTGGAACGTGCCGACCTAGAAATCGCCCTCAAAAAAGCGCGAGGCGTTCTCGCCGCGGCCGCCATCAGAGAAACTGATTTTACCGATCTTTATGACGCGGCAAGGATCAAGCACGATATCGATAACGCGAACTCACGGGAGGCCGGTTTTCGGGCCAATCAGGCACCGGAATCCCGGGAAATGAAAATGCTAGCCGACGTCTTCGAAGCAATTGTCATTGAGCAGGGCGAATTAAATGACTGGTTTGGACCCAATGCTTTCACGAGGAAAACTTCTCGCTATGACGATTACGAAAACGGCATTGACGCCATAGTTGAATTCGAAAAACCGCAGGAAGCGACCCATTTGGGTTTGGGCATAGACGTCACTTTCACCGCCGACACTTCAAAAAAATTCGGCAGGATTACGGATCAGATCAAGGCTGGCCGCCTGCCGCGAATCAAATATTTTTCATCGGAACGTTTGCATATCCGCGGCGAATTAAGAAACGTACCAGCTGTCATTATCGGCGCCAGCCGCAAGACCATCCAAGAATTAATTCCTGTTTGGATGGAACGCGACAATAAAGAGCTAGCCAGACACAAAATCCAATTCATGATCCTTGAGGAAATCAAAATTCAGCTGGAAGCCTTTAAAGCGTACGCTCTCAAAAACGGCAAAACAGACGTAGCCAACAGATATCGGGAGGCTCTGGAAATCGTTAAAGCGATTTTAGCTGGCAAGGCCGCTTTCCGCAAAGAAATCAGTGACGACGAATTGAAGACCGACCCGGTTTTTTTCAGCATTCAAGACTATATCCAACGCTGGCGAAAAAGTTTCGGCGTTTAGATTCCCGATCGCCGGAAAATATGCTAAAATAGGCGGCATGTTGGAACCAGCCACACCGCTCGCCGAGGTCCACGGCATCGGCCTCAAATTTTTAACCAAACTCAAGAAACTGAAAATCGAAACGGTCCGGGAAATCCTTTACCACTTCCCGACCCGCTACGAGGATTTTTCCCAAATCTACCGGATCGCCGATCTTGAGCCCAACCAGGAAGCGACGATCCAGGGCGAAATCAAGGAAATCGGCGGCCGGCGCACCTGGCGCCGCCACCTGTTCCTGGTTGAAGCCTTGGTCTCGGACGATTCCGGCTCGATCCGGATCGTCTGGTTCAACCAGCCCTACATCAAGAATGTTCTGCGGCCAGGCCGGATTGCCAACTTTTCCGGCAAGGTCGTCGCCAATAGCGAAGAAATCTATCTTTCAAATCCGGTCTATGAACTGGTAAGCGATCCCTATCGCGAAACCAGACATACCGGCCGAATCGTGCCGGTTTACCCGGAAACCAAAGGCCTGACCTCGAAGGGCTTGCGCTACCTCGTGAAACCGATTATTGACCAAATCGAAAAAATCGACGAAATCGTCCCGAAAGAAATCCTCCAGGGCCAGAAATTGCCGGAAATAAACCGGGCCATCCGCGACATCCATTTCCCGAACAGCCTCGAGGACGCCTTGGCTGCCAAGAAACGTTTCGCTTTCGAGGACATATTCCTGCTCCAAATGCAGAACCTCAAGCAAAAATTGAGGCTGGCCCGGGAAAAAACCACGGCCGTGAAAACCGGGATCAAAGACATCAAGAAATTGCTCGCCGCCCTGCCCTTCGAACTGATGCCTTCCCAAAAAAAATCTCTCTGGGAAATCGTTCAGGACCTCGGTAAAACCCACCCCATGAACCGGCTGCTTCAAGGCGACGTCGGTTCGGGCAAAACCATCATTGCCGCGATCGCGGCCATTTTAACCGCCGAGGACAATTGCCAAAGCGCTTTCATGGCTCCCACGGAAATACTGGCCCAACAGCATTTTAAAACCATGACCCAATTTTTCCCGGCCCATGAAGGCGGCCTGGCGCTCTTAACCGCAAACGACGCCAAGATTTTTTACGGCGCCGGTTTGGAAGCCAGAAAAGAAAAAACCAAACTCGTGAAAGAAATTGCGGCCGGCAGGGTAAAGATCGTGGTCGGCACCCATGCCCTGATCCAGAAAAAGATCGGTTTTCAGAATCTGGCCCTGGTCATCGTGGACGAACAACACCGTTTTGGCGTAGAACAGCGCGCCCACCTCACGAAAAACAAGAAACTGGTGCCGCATTTTCTCTCGATGTCAGCCACGCCCATTCCCCGAACCTTAAGCCTTACGATCTTCGGCGACCTCGACATATCGCTCATTACGGAAATGCCCAAGAACCGCAAGCCGATAATTACGAGGGCGGTCGCGGCCGCCGACCGCGCCAAGGCCTACTCTTTCATCCGCGGCCAGATCAAACGCGACCGCCAAGCCTTCGTCATCTGCCCCCGGATCGAAAAACAGGAAGTGAGCGAAGGTAATGATTGGAACGAATGGCAGAAATTAGAAGTGAAATCGGTCAAGGAAGAATACGAAAAACTTTCAAAAAAAATATTTCCCGATCTCAAAATCGTCATGCTCCACGGGAAAATGAAACCAGCCGAAAAAGAAAAAGTTATAAAGGATTTTTATGAGAAACGGGCCGATATCCTGGTTTCAACTTCGGTCGTTGAGGTCGGCATCGATATCCCGAACGCCACGGTGATGATGATTGAGGGAGCAGACAGGTTCGGCCTGGCCCAGCTTTATCAATTCCGCGGCCGCGTCGGCCGGGGCGAACATCAATCTTTTTGCTTTTTATTCACCGATTCTGCTTCGAGCGCCACCCGCGAGAGACTAAAATCCATCGTTGAAGCGAAAAACGGCTTTGAATTGGCGGAAAAAGACCTTAAACTCCGGGGGCCGGGCGAATTCCTAGGCCAAAGCCAAACAGGCCTGCCGGACATCGCTATGACCGCCATTCAAAATCCGGAACTGGTCAAAGTCGCCCGTGAAGCCGCGGTCAAAATCCTCAAAAGCGACCCGGCGCTCAAAAACCACCCGAGCCTTTCGGAACGGTTAAATCAATTCCAAAAAGAAGTCCATTGGGAGTGAAAATTTTAGAAACATTACCAACATAACTTGCGATCGCGTGTTATGACGGTAAATCTAAAAATTCAAAAACTTACCGAACCGCAGCGCCGAATTCTTCTTTCGTGCGGGTTTCTATTTCTTTTTGGATCTTGTCCACCTCTTCGTTCGTAAGCGTTCTTTCCGGCGAGCGATAGACAATGCGAAAGGTGTAACTTTTTTTGTCCCTGCCGAACTTCTCTTCGTTCTCATAGGTATCGAGCAATTTCACCTCTTCAACCAAGTCTTGAGCGCAATCCCTCACCATCTCGTAATAGTTTTTCAAATCGACGCCATTGCCGATGACAAACGAGATATCGCGGTAGGTCATCGGATATTTGCTCACCTCGCGATAAACGCTCTCTAAATTCCTGAACTGGCTCGTGATCCGCGGGTCTTTGGACCAGAAAATGCGGATGTCCGGGACGTTCATTTTGGCCATCACGAGACGTTCCAGGCCGAAGCCGAAGGCCCAGCCGTTCCAGACGTTCGGATCAATCCCCAACTTTCTCAAAACTTCGGTATGAACCACGCCCGCGCCGAGAATTTCGAACCAATTGCCGTTCGATTCAATGGCCATTTCAATACTCGGATCCGTAAACGGAAAAGTGTCTTCCGAAAATTTGTAATTCACCGCCGGCCCGTAAATATTCTTCGCGATATCGAGCAAGACCTCCTCGAGCTCCGGGATGCCGATTATTTTTTTGTCCTTGCGACAAAGATACCAGCCGTCAATCTGATGGAAAACGGGATAATGGGAACGGTCGATCTCATCCTTTCGGTAAACCTTGCCGTAGCAAAGAGCGCCGACTTCGTTTTTTTCTTCCAATTTATTCCTGACTTCATCCGACAAATGATAGGGCCACATCACGGTCGTATGCGTCCGCAAAACCCATTCTTTTTCCGGATAATAAGTATCCGTTTCCCGCCGACTCGGGTGGTCCAAGGGCGTATTCAACAGATCAAAATTATTCTTGACGCTCACGATTTCCGGCACTTGGAGAAGGTCAAAATCACGGAAACGCGGCATCGCGATAATCGCATCAATGATCATCTTCAAGGGCGAGCCTGCGGTTCGAGTGAGGTCGGGCGCGGCCAAAAGCCGCTTAATGCGCAAGCTTTTGATGTCTTCTTTTTTTTCCAAGCGATCAAGCACGGCCCGGACCGCCGGATCTTCTATCGTCTTTCTTTCATTCAATCCCGCCATAAATCAAGGTTTATTTTAAATCCATTATATCCAAATTTGCCAAATTTGGAAAATCGTTATATCTTAATGGTGCGGGAGGGAGGTATTAGTATCTCGCAAGGCTCATAACCTTGTTTAAGTTGGGGCAGTTCCAATTCCCGCAACAATATTTTGCCGGCATAGCTCAGTGGCAGAGCGAGGGACTCATAAGCCCTAGGTCGCAGGTTCAATCCCTGCTGCCGGCACAGAATGACGACCGAAACACAAAAAGAAAAAATCGTGGCTTTGGCCAAAAGCCTGATCGGTAAACCCTACAAATATGGCGCCAAGGAGGAGGAGGCGCCGGATTTTTTTGACTGCTCTTCATTCACGCAATATATTTTGAAGCAAATAGGGATCGCCATCCCACGAAGCACGATCGAGCAAGCGGCCGAAGGCCGAGAAACGAACTTGGAAAATCTGGAGGTCGGTGACCTTATTTTCGCCCACGGCACGCACGGCCATTACAATCCCCGTTTTCCGCAAGGCATCGGCCATGTCGGCGTTTATGTCGGCAACGACGCAATCATCCACGCCGCTTCCAAAAGAACAAACGAAAAACCGATTATAGAGCAAGGGGGAGTTATGGAATCAACTCTAGAAGAATTTATAAAAGCCTGTACGCCAATAATCACTATTAAACACTACTAATACCAAAAAATGGGAAGGGATTATTGTCATTTTTCCCAAATCTTGATAAAGTGGCATTGATGCAGCCGTAGTGTAGCCTGGTTAACACGTCTCCCTGTCACGGAGAAGATCACGGGTTCGAATCCCGTCGGCTGCGCAAAAAATCTTAGGAACCGATCTTTTCGTAGAATTGACCCAGGTCCAAAATGTCTTTTTCGCGGAAAGGCCGGCCGATCAGCTGGAAGCCGACGGGCAATTCCCTGTCGGCCAAAGAATATTTTTTGACCGGGATGGAGATGGCGGGCAGGCCGGTTAAGCTCGCCGGAATCGTAAAAATATCCGAAAGGTACATCTGAAGCGGATCGGCGGTCTTTTCGCCGAGCTTGAAAGCCGCGTCCGGCGTCGTCGGCGCCAAGATCACGTCCACCTCCTTGAAAGCGCTGTCAAAATCATTCTTGATCAAGCGGCGCACCCGCTGAGCCTTACCGTAATAAGCGTCGTAATAGCCGGCGGAAAGCACGAAAGTGCCGAGTAGAATCCGCCGCTTTGATTCGGCGCCAAAACCCCGACTTTTTTGTTCCAGATAAATTTCGAGAAGGTTTTTGGCTTTCTCCGCTTCCTTAAGCCGCGCATACCTTATGCCGTCGAATCTCGCCAAATTCGTGGAAACTTCGGCCGGCATAATGATGTAATAGACTGAAAGCGCATATTTCGTGTGCGGCAAGCTGACTTCTTTGAATTCTATTTTCAGGGATTTAAAATTTCTGATCGCCTGCTCCACGGCCTCGGCCACCCCGCTTTCCAGATCGTTGGTGAAATATTCTTTGGGAATGCCGATTTTCAATTTTCGGATTTTTTCCAATTCCGGCGGTTCCAAAATATCCTCATAAGCGTTGTTCACGCTCGTGCTGTCAAATTCATCCTTACCCCGGATGGCCTGGAATAAAATTGCGGCATCTTCCACAGTTTTCGTGATCGGCCCGATTTGGTCCAAACTCGAAGCCATGGCAATAAGGCCATGTCGCGAAACCGCGCCATAGGTCGGCTTCAGGCCGACCACGCCGCAAAAGGCCGCCGGCTGACGGACCGAACCGCCCGTATCCGAGCCCAAAGCCGCCAAGGCCATATTCGCCGCCACGGCCGCCGCCGAACCGCCGGATGAACCGCCCGGCACGCGGGATTCGTCATAAGGATTTATGGTCGCGCCATATGCCGAGTTTTCGGTCGAAGAGCCCATGGCAAATTCATCCAAATTGGTTTTGCCGAGAAAAACCGCCTTTTCCGCTTTCAATTTCCCAATCACGGCGGCATCATAAGCCGCCGTGTAATTTTCCAAAATTTTCGAAGCCGCCGTGGTTTGGGTACCGTCAATCAGCATATTGTCTTTTATGGCCAAGGGGGCGCCGGCCAAAAAACCCAATTCCCCTTCTTTGGCCAAAGCCACGTCAACTTCGCTTGCTTGTTTTACCGCTTCGTCTTTCAACAAGCTCAGATAGGCGTGAATTTTTTTGTCGTGCAAATCGATATAATCGAAAAAATCCCGGGCGATTTCCAAAGCGGAAAAATCTTTTCTTAAAAGCCCGGCGTGAAAACTTTTGAGGGTGAGATCGTGCAGATGAGCCATATTATTCTTCGTCCAAGACGAATCCGCCTTTGTCGGAAAAAACCGGCGGGATTTTCAAAAAACCGTCCTTTTTTTCCGGAAATTGCTCCAGAGCCGAGGTTTTATCCAAACCGCCGCCAATGGCGTCGTCTTCCCGGAAGATATTCGTGAACGCCGTGCCGCCGGTCATTGGTTCCACGTTCTGCGTATCGACGTTTTTCAGCTCGTTAAAGTGCCCCAGGATCTTTTCTAGATCTTGGATCAATTTCTTTTCGTTTTTCGCATCAATCCGGAGCCTGGCCAAAGCCGCCAAGTTTTCCAAATCTTTTTTGGAAAGCATGAAAGAATTATACCGCGACGAACCGACTATTTCAAAATATTCAAAAATTCCCGTTCGGTTAAAACTTTGACGCCGAGCTCTCTCGCTTTGCTGAATTTCGATCCCGGATCAACGCCCGCCACGACATAGGCTGTCTTCCTGGAAACGGCTTTGGAAACATCGCCGCCCAGTCCCCGGATTTTTTCTTTGGCTTCTTCACGGGACATGGAAGCCAGAGCGCCGGTCAAGACAAAGGTTTTCCCTTTCAATTTTTGATTTTCAGTCTTCATTTCTTGGTTTTCTATTCGGATGCCGATTTCGTCCAGCTCTTCCAGAAGTTTTTCGTTGCGCTGATCGCGGAACCAGCCGTAAATACTTTGAGCCACGGCCGGGCCGACATCCCGGATCTCCTGCAGATCGTCAAACGAGAGCTTTTGAAAAACTTTCGAAACGTCTCGGGGTTTTGAAATTTGAAATTTGAAATTTGAAATTTCCTGCGCCAGCAGGTGAGCCGTTTCCTCACCCACGTGCAGTATGCCCAAGCTGTATAAAAATCTCGGGAGCGTTATTTTTTTCTTGGTCCGAATTTCGCTTACGATATTGGCCGCCGATTTTTCGCCGAATCTTTCCAAAACCGCAATGTCGCCCTCCTCCAAGCCGAAGATGTCGGCCACGTCGGTCACGAGCCCCTCATCCAAGAAACGGTCGATGATCTGCGGCCCCAAACCGCGGATATCGAAAGCCGCCCGCGAAACGAAATGATGGAGCTGTTCCCGATGTTTGGCGGCGCAGGTTTTGCTCGAACAACGGTAAGCCACGCCGTCACGGACGACCTTGGAGCCGTCCACCGGACAATGACTCGGCATTCGGAATTCTTTTTCCCGGCCGGTGCGCAAATGCTTCAAAACCTGACTGATCTGGGGAATCACGTCGCCGGCCCGGCTCACGACGACCGTATCGCCGATTTTGAGCTCCAGCCGCCCGATCTCGTCGGCATTATGAAGGGTAGCGTGGGTAATCGTAATGCCGCCAACCTGGACCGGCGCCATCACGGCCACGGGCGTAAGGACGCCTGTTCGACCGACCTGAATTTTTATCTCTTTAACGGTTGTGGTCGCCTCGCGGGGCGCGAACTTGTAGGCGATGGCCGCCCGCGGCGATTTGCCGCGCACGCCGCCCGCTTCAAAAATCCCGTTATCGTTCAAAATGACGACAACGCCATCAATCTCATAGGGCAATTTTTCGCGGTGCTTTTCCCAGTAATCCCGAAATTCGAAAACTTCGGCCAAGGAATGGACGAGTTTGTTATGCGGATTGATCTTAAAACCGAGTTCGTGAAGAAGCCGATGCTCTTCTTCGTGAAGTTCTTGACCCAAATCGCCCACAATGTCGTATTCGTAGGAATCGAGTTTGCGCGAAGCCGAAATGCGAGGGTCAAGCTGGCGAATCGAACCAGCCGCCACGTTCCGCGGATTGGCGTAGTTTTTTTCGCCGAGCTTCGTTTGTTCCTTATTGATCCGCTCAAATTCCCTTTTAGTCAGGAAAATCTCGCCCCGCACCACCAATCTCTCGGGCAAGCCGAATTCAGGATGGATTTCCAGTTTTAAGGGGATGGCTTCGATGGTCTTCAGATTCTGAGTCACGTCTTCGCCGACCAAGCCGTCACCGCGCGTGCCGCCCCGTACGAAAATACCGTTCTCGTAAACGAGTTCGATCGCCAAGCCGTCGAGCTTCAATTCGCAGTAAAATTCCGGCCTGATCTTGCGGCCCAGGTAATTTTCCAATCGCCCGAACCAATCCTTCATGTCCTCTTCGGAAAAAGCGTCATTAAAAGAAAGCATCGGCTCTTCGTGCGGAAGTTTTTTGAAAGCTTTGAGAGGCCTGCCGCCGATCCTTTGGGTCGGCGAATCCGGCGAGATCAGTTCCGGAAACTTTTCTTCCAGGTCAAAAAGTTCTTTCTTGAGGGAATCCAGAGCCGAATCCGAAATCAAATTCTTATCCAGAACGTGATAAGCGTAACGGTATCGGTTAATTTCCTTTCTTAGTTTTTCGATCCGCTCCTGCGCTTTTTTTTTATCCATAACCATTAGGGCGCCGGCTGATAAAACGAGGCCTGGAGCGTTCTCACCACCTTGCCGGCCGCCGCATAACCATTGGAAAAGATATCGAGGCTATTCGAGGTCTGGACGGAAGTGACCGAGGCGAAGACCTGCGGCGCATCGCTCAAGGAAAGGTTGTCGGCGACATAATTTTCCGGGTCGGTGCAATCCAAAATTTTCAAAAGGCAGTAGCTAGCCGCCTCAATGCCTGCATCGGCGGCAAAAAACGCTTTGGCGGAATTTACCGCGTCATTGGCCGCCCGGATCTGGTAGGTCGTTAAGAGACCGGCAATGCCCGCGGCGCTCAAAAGAATACCGCCCAGGGTCAAGACACTGATCACCATCACCTGGCCCTTTTGCTTTTTTCCTCTGGTTTTAAATCTATTGGACATCTTGGGGTAAAATTCTCGAACTGACTGTTGTCTCCAAATTGAGCACGTTTGTGGCTAAATCGGGGTTGGGCGAACCGACCGTCAAAAAAATGGAGATCCGCCAAGGATCATTCGATGTTGGCTGGGTCTTCGTAAAACAAAGGCGGCTCACCAAAATATTGGAAGCGGTTATGGCCATAAACGGTTCTGCTCCGGCGCAACCGGCGCTGTCGCATTCTTGCCGTGCCAGAACGCCGTTCTCAATATCGTATGTCACGAGCTTGCTGTTGGAATTCTTGAAAGAAATTCTGTCGAATTGGGGATTAAGGCAGGGGTTCGGCGGCGGCGGATCAAGTTCGCTCAAACTAAAGGCGTAACCCGTTCTGAGTTCCCTGGCCAAACCCTCCAAAGCGATTGAGGCGTTGCTGTTCACGGACATTAAATAATTGACGATCCGCTGAGTTTTCAACGCCTGGACAAAAACCCCGATTGCCAAAGTGATGGCGATTAAAAACACCCCCATGGCCACGATGAGCTCGACGATCGTAAAACCGGCTCTCGACCTATAACTTATAAATGATAACCGATAACGCTTGTTATTAGTTATAAGTTGTTTGTTATCGGTTAATTTTCTCATGGTCGCCAATTGAAAAAATGATCCTCCAAGGAAACGCTCTGCAGCGCGCCTCTTTCCGGCCACTGGACCAGGGAGACGACTTTTATCTCGTGGTCGGAGGCGTTAGGGGTGGAAATGATCACGGTCCGCATGAAAGGCGTCGGTTGGCCGGCGCCATAGCCGTAAATGCCGCTCCCGGCATCGATATTAAGAGGCGTCGCGCTCAAACCGCCCAAATCCTTGGATAAATCCAGGGCTGAAACGTCGCTGTCATAACCCAATTCAAAACTGCCGTTATTAATGCCACTGTTCCAACTCGTCGAGCTCGGGTAAGTCGAGGCCGTATAATTGGCGTCAACAATGCTCCTCGCGATCTCAATGCCTTCCGCCGCCAAATAAACGGCGACAAATTTTTGGCTGGCGTTCTTGTTTAAAGCGATGCTTTGCGACAGAAGAGCGAAAATCCCCAAAAGACTGACGAGGGTGATACTGATCGCAACCAGGGATTCGATCATCAAGCTGCCGGTACGGTTATTAGTAGCCATGAGGTTTATTGGGTGACTATTTGGCCGCCCGAGCCGACCTCAATCCTGGCGGAAATGCCGCTCACTGTCCGCAAGGTGACGCTCGGATTCACGACGGTCGACGTCACGGTCACTTCCGGAGCGATGAATTCGATATCCAAACTGCTGCCGCCCGATAAATCGGAAAAACTTATGCCCGAATCGAGCGTCGCGCTTTTAATGAGTTCGGTCGGGTCGGCGCCGGCATTATAAGCGTAGGTCCTGCTCCTGGGGCAAACATCGCCCGGTTCCAAATCCTGAAAGATAACGAATGTGTTCGCTGTTTCGAAATGAACGCCGAAAGCGCAGGCGATGTAACCTGTGGTTCCCGGTTGATTGTATTTCTGAATGGCCAAAGATTTAGCTTCGTTTAAAAACCCCACAATCGCCGCCTGATCCTTATATAGAGCGATTTGGTTTTCGCTCGAACGGCTGTAGCCCAAGACCACCGCCGAAAGGACCATTGTGACCCCAATCACTATGATCAATTCCATAAGCGTAAAGCCGGCGCGGGCTGAAGCGGAAGAAAATTCCTTCATGCTCTCTCATTATACAACAGCTTTCGAACGGCGAAAATTACAAATTAAACAAGCCGAAATAACCGCCCACGATCGAGTAACCGAAGAAAAAAACCAAGGCAAAGCCGGCCACCAAAAACGGCGCGAAAGGCAACCGGCTACTCAAGGTTTTCTTTTTTTCGATAAGAAGAACGGCGCCGAAAATGCCGCCCAAGACGAAAGCCAAAGCCGTGGCCAAGACGATATCCGGCCAACCCATGAGGAGGCCGGAAGCGCCGGCCAATTTTGCGTCCCCAAGACCAACGGCTTTGCCGCGGCTCAAAAAATACAAAAAATAAAAGAAAAGGGCGCCGAAAATGCCGCCCAGCAAATGGTTCAAAATTACGTTTTGGGTCGGCGAAAAGACAAGAGAATAGTGCCGCAGAAAAGAATCGTGGAAAGGCGGCAACCAGCTACGGCCGAAAATCAAGACCATAACCAAAATCGCCGCCAAAATGATAAAAACCAGGCTTAACTCGTTGGGAATCAAATAATGCTTCAGGTCGATTGCGGCGATCAAAAGCCAAACCCAAAAGGCAACGAGCCAAATAAAAATAATGCTGTAATGCGCCCGCGGAGCACTGAAATTGATAAAAGCCGAATTCGAGATCTGATAAAAAGAATTCAGGAATAGAGGAATGGAAACGAAAATCAAACCGCTCAAGATTTCGACGATCGGGTATTGCGGGGATAATTTGTGGCGGCAGGAGCGGCAACGGCCCCTCTGAAACAGGAAACTTAAAATCGGGATCAATTCGAATTCCCGTAAAATTTTATGGCAATGCGGGCAATAAGAACGGCCGCCCAGGCTTTCGGGCGCAAAAACGCTACGATTCGGATCGTAGCGCATCGCAAGGACATTCAGGAAACTGCCGAAGCCCAAACCTAAAACAAAAAGAATCAAGTAAAAGACGTAAGCCACATTCAGGTAAAAACCCTACTCAAAAGGACATTGAATTTTGCCGGTCAAATCGGCGGTCGTGAACCCGGAACGGCCGCTCGAATCAATGCAATAATAATTAATTTTCGGGTTATCACTCGCCCCGACCAGCGTATTCAATTTCGAATAGGCGATGTAATTCGTCGGTGGGGTAGCTTTCTGAATGACCAACTCGCCGCCCTGCAAGGTGATATCGTCCGCCAAAGCCCTTAAATCCGAATTGTTGATCGTTTCTTTGGGCAGGGTTTCGAGAGTGCCGTAATTACCGTTGTACATGGTTTCGGCCAAAGACCGCACCTGATTTATCTCCTGGATGATCCGCGAGTCTTTGGCCTTTTCCTTGGCTGGCCCAAGGGCGTTCAAAACAACCGAGGACAGGATGCCGATTACGGCCACGACCACGAGCATTTCAATTAAAGTGAAGCCTTCTTGTTTCTTCATAAACTTTTTCGCTTAACAACCCCTGAATTACGGGCAGACCGCTCCGATTCCCGGAGTCGCTGCTTCAGTCTTGGCAGTGCCGGCGCTATCCACGCAGTAAAACCCACCACTCACCAGATTGGAATAAGCAGCATAGCTCAATTTGTCTGTCGCGACATTGATCGTGAGCGTACCCTGATTATTGGTGATATCGGTTGCCACCTTGGCAATGTCGGTCTGGGTCACCACAACGGCATCGTAATCGCCGTCATAAAGCGTTTCTGCCAAAGCCCGCACCTGGTTTAAGCCGGAAATTATCCTCGTGTCCTTAGCTTTCGCCCTTGACGGACCCAAAGCCGTGAGGACCGCCGCCGACAAAATGCCGATGACCGCAATTACGACCAACATCTCGATTAAGGTGAAGCCTTTTCTGTTATTTCTCATTTTTGTTTATTTTTGATTAAACTGTCGACCTTGAAAGATTGTTCTAATTATAACATATCGAAAAAAGTTCAGAAGGTCCGCGCCAAATCGTAAAGCGGCAAAAGAATGGAAGCGAATAAAATAGCGATCATCACGCCGATCACCACCATTAAGATCGGCTGGATCAAACTTACCAGGTTATTGACCACGTCTTCCACTTGACGCGTGTAAAAATCGTTTATTTTCTCCAAAAGCTGTTCCAGTCGGCCAGTGGACTCGCCGACCGAAACGAGCTGGGAAACCAGGGGCGGAAACTCGGGCATTTGCGCCAAGGTCTTCGATAAAAGCTGGCCCTTCCTGATCTGGATCGCCGCTTCGTGGAGCAAATCCTGATAGACCGCGTTGCTGATGGTACGCGAGGAAATTTCGATCGCTTGGGGAATGGTGAGCCCGCCTTTGATCAGGACCCGGCTCGACTCGGCGAAACGGGCGATGAAAAGTTTCTGGAACATCGGCCCCACGACGGGCAGTCGCAAGGAGAGCTCGTCGAAAACCACTTTCCCTTCCTTCGATTGGAAATAATCAACGACCATCAAAAAAAGAATTATCAAAATTATGCCGAGTGCCCACCACCAATCGGCGACAAAAGTGCCGACCGTAAGCAAAACCTCGGTAAAGAACGGCAATTTAACGTTGGTTTCCTTGAAGACCGGCGTGATTTGCGGCAAAACCACGGTCACCATAATGACGACGACAACGAGGAAAAGCGCGATCACGATCACCGGGTAAATGAGGGCGTTCTTCACTTTCGCGACCAAAGTCGCCTGCTTCTCCAGATAGTCGGCCAAGAAGTCCAGCACTTCGGCCAATCGGCCGGTGACTTCGGCCGATTTCACCATGTTGATGTAAAAAGCGGAAAAAATGGCGGTATGCCGCTCCAGGGCTTGAGACAGGGAAAAGCCGGCATCAATGTCCGAGGCGATCTCCGCAACCGCCTCCTTCAGGGTCGGATTGGTAACTTGTTTGTAAAGATTGGCCAAGCTGTCGGATAAGGGCACCTGCGAGGCCAAAAGCGTCGCAAACTGCCGCGTAAAGATCATGATGTCGTCGGCTTTGACCTTCTTGAAAAAACTCAATATCCGGTCGTACCATCTTTCCTCAATGACCGGCTCGATCGTAAGGACGTAAAGCCCGTGACTCAAAAGGATCGAGAGGGCACTGTCGCGATTCGAGGCGTCGACGTTCCCCACCTGCAATTCCCCTTCTTTCGTCCTCGCTTTATAACCGAATTTCATCCCTCATCCTTCAAAGATTACGCTTCTTCTCGAAGCGGTCTTTGATGATTAACGACCCTTTATGAAATCGGCCTGTTTTATTCATAAACATTATTTTATTGATTGGATTAAGCTTCATATCTTTGAAGGGTGAGGGATTAGGCTCTTTCTAATAATATCCTGAGTTCGGCCGGGTTCAAGGAATAACCTTCGGCTTGTTCCAAAGAAATCTCTTTTTTCCTGACGAGGCTCACGAGTGAACGATTTAAAGACATCATTCCTTCCTGAATCGAGGTTTCGATCACCAAATCGATCTGGTAAATCTTCTTTTCGCGGATCAAATTGCGGATGGCGGCGTTCGCGATCATGATTTCGGCCGCTGGCACTCGGCCGCCGCCCAAACGCGGCACCAAACGTTCCGAAACCACGGCGATCAGAGTCGAAGCGAGTTGGGAAATGATCTGACCCTGCTGGTTCGGCGGGAAGCTGTCGATCATTCGATCAATGGTCTGGGAAGCGGAATTGGTATGCATGGTCGAAAAAACCAAATGGCCGGTTTCGGCAGCCGTCATCGCTGTCGCCATCGTCTCCGGGTCGCGGATTTCGCCCAACATGATCACGTCCGGATCCTGCCGCAAAATCGAACGAAGGCCGTCTTGAAAAGAAAAAGTGTCCAACCCCACTTCCCGTTGGGAAATGATGCAACGATCCTGGGAAAACAAATATTCAATCGGGTCTTCAATCGTAATGATGTGGTCAGTCCGCTTGTGATTGATCTCATCCAAGAGAGCCGCCAGAGTGGTGGACTTGCCGTGGCCGGCCGGGCCGGTCATTAAAATGAATCCCTGCTTCAACCTGGTGAAATCATGCAAAAGCGGCGGCAGATTCAACTCCTCAATTGTCTTGATCTGGGCCGGAATCAAACGCAGGGCGGCAGCCATAAATCCGCGCTGGAAATAAACATTCACCCGGAACCGGGCCTTATCTTCAAAATTATAGGAAAGGTCGAGCTCCCGTTTTTCCAAAAATTCTTTCTTCTGGGCATCGTTCAAAAGCGCCATCGCGAGACCCTCGGCGTCTTCCTTGGTCAAGATCGCTTCCTTGGCAATGGGGATAAGAACGCTGTCCACCCTGATCGTCGGCCGGCGGCCGACCGCCAAATGCAAATCCGAAGCGTTCTGTTTCGCCGTCGTCATCAAGAGCTCGTCCAACTTAGCCTTGTAGTCCGTCATCTCTCACCCTTTAAATATAAATTCGCTTCCCGACAAAGAAGCTTTTTCCTGAATGCCTAATTTTGCTCTTAAAATAAATTTCATAATTTTTGAAGGGTAAGGGATTATTCCGTTTCTTTAATCACCTCTTCTAATAATACCGTGCCTTCGAGCACCTTCAAAATGCCGTCTTCCCGCAAAGTGACCATGCCCTGGCGTCGGGCTTCGACCGCCAATTTGCTTTCCGTAAAGCCGGAGGAGATGATCTCGCCCAATTCCTTGGTCATTTTGAATATTTCGAAAAGCGCGATTCGGCCGACCACGCCTTTGCCTTTGCAAATCTTGCAATTCGGGTCTGGTTCGGCGTGGTAAATCTGGTAAGGCGGCTTGACTTTGATTTCCTTCTTGAGTTCGACCGGCAGATTCTCGAGCGTCTCGCCGATCACCTTCTGGGCTTCGGCTGAAGCAACCGCCGGTTTTTTGCAGTTGGGACACAGCCGGGCCACCAATCTTTGAGCCAGCATCAGATTCAGGGAAGAGGTCAAAAGGAAACCGGGCACGCCCAAATCGATTAAGCGGGGCACGACCCCCAGGGCATTATTGGTATGGAGCGTCGAGAGCATCATGTGGCCGGTCAAGGCCGCGTTTACGGCCAAACCGGCGGTCTCGGCGTCGCGGATCTCGCCCACCATGATCACGTCCGGGTCCTGCCGCAAAATCTCCCGCAAACCGGAGGCGAAATCGTAACCGATCTCCGGCCGCACTTGGGACTGATTGATGCCCTCCATGAAATACTCGACCGGATCTTCCAAACTTACGATATTCTCGTCCGGCAAATTTATTTTCTGCATGATGGCATAAAGGGTCGTACTTTTACCGGAACCGGTCGGGCCGGTGATCAAAACCATGCCGTAAGGCGCCTCGACGGCTTCGTTCAAAATCCGGAAATTGTAATCGCTTAAACCGATTTCCTTCAAACCCTTAAGGCCGGTTGTGGGATCCAAAACCCGAATGGCAACTTTTTCGCCGTTAGGCGTCGGGAAGGTGGAAACCCGATAATCGATGTCCCGGCCGGCAATGATCGTTCGAAAACGGCCGTCCTGGGGAATCCTCGTCTCATCAAGGCGCAATTTCGCCAAAACCTTGACCCGCGAAAGGACCGGCTGACTCAAAGCCGTCGGAAGCGAAACCGCTTCCTCGAGTTTGCCGTCAACCCGGAAACGAATGCGTAATCTTTTTCTTTGCGGCTCGATGTGAATATCGGAAGCTAAAATCTCAACAGCCTGCCGCAGGGTCGTAGCCACGATTTTTATGATCGGCGCGTCTTCGGCGCTCGCCGCGCCCTCTTCGAGGGAAACAATGCCTTCTTCGCGGTTCACGACCGCCCCCATTTCCTTCACGGCCGCTTCAATTTCGCTCGAATAAGGGGCGTATCGGCGCCAAACGGCGGCTAAATCCGACGGCGTCACGATGTAAACGCCCAAAGAAACCCGTAATTGCTTGGCAATGAATTTCAGCGTCTCCTGCGCTCGTTGATCGTCCGGACGCAGCATTCCCACCACGAGCAAATCCCGGCTTCGTTCGATCGGAACCACTTTGTAATTTTGGGAAACCTCCCGAGGAATAACTTTTAAAAGATCGTCGGAAATGGAAGACGGCTCGATTTTCTTGTAAGGCGCGCCGATAAGCTCGCTCTTCACTTTGGCAACCGCCACGTCGTCGACCAGACGCTGCTCGTAAAGCATGTTCTCAGCCGAAGAACCGGAAAGGTCGGCCTCTTTCAGAATTTTATTGGCGGTAGCGGCCGTTAAAATTTGCCGTTTGGTTAATTCCTTGAATAATTCTTGGTCGGTCATGCCAATGTTGTCTAAATTTACAAGCTCAATGCGTAGTAAATTTAGCTACAACATTAAGCACCCCGCACCTTTGCTGCAAAGATTTGAATTGCAAATTAAAATAAGAGCGAAGCGGTTCGCCTGCGGCTCTACTTTGATACATGGTTTTAGTCTCTGCCATAAAGGTGCGGGGTTAAATCTGCTTAACCTCCCCGCCAAAATTTTGCTTCGCAAAACTTAGGCGGATCGGGATGAATATTTAAAACGGCTGGAAGGGATTGCTGCGGCCGGGCGTGACCGGCTGAACGTTCGTGCCGTATTGACGGAGCAGTTTGCGCGTCGGGTCGTTCACCACCGTCGACGGATCAAAAGAAAGCTTGGAAAGGCTGCCGATCGTTTGGAGCGACTTCGGCGCCACCACCTCGATGAGTTGCGGCTGCTTGAAAAACAAATAATAGCTGCCGAAAAACAGCACCGCCACGATCACGATGACCGTAAGAATCGCGACCCAATTGACCGGTTTTTTCTCTTCTTCAAATTCAATAGCCATGATTTTATGAACCTTCCTGGTAATAAATTTCGACCGAAAGCGTCAGGGAATAATTATTCTGGTTCAGGCCACTAACCGGACTGATGGTAAAAGTTTTCGTGTTTGCTACCCGGACGTTGGTCTCCAAAGCCCGCAAAAATCCCTTGATATTGTCATAGGCGCCGGTCACGGCCATGTTCACGGTCAGCGTCCCCAGTCGCTTGGCCAAAGGCTGACGGCTGGGCAAAAAAGATTCGGCTTTGATCGAAAGGGAATTGAGATTCACCTGGTTCAAACGAGTAACGGATTGGATTTGGTTTAAGGCCTGGGTCGTATTGGCTCCGATCGGCATTTCCAGATTAACGTCCTGCTGAATGGACGTAATGCTCTGGAATTGAGCGATCAATTTCTGGACGCCCTGAACGGCCGCTTTCTGATCGCTGAACAAATTGGCCTTGGAAACGGCCAAGGACCGCTCCTGGGCGATAACGTCTATTTCCGGCTTAATGAAGCTTACGTAAACCACGAGCGTGCCGACCAAAAGCAGGCCCGCGAGGCCGATACTCAAAATTCTTTTAGTGGAAGTCTTCATCCCTCACCCTTCAAAGATTGCGCTTATTTGGAAGCGGTCTTCAAAAATTAACGTCCCTTTTTTTGCAAAATTTGTTGTTTTCATTTTATACATAGTTAGATTGATCGGATTAAGCTTCTTATCTTTGAAAGGTGAGGGGTTATTGCGCCGGTTTGCTCGTGAAATCCTCATTAAAGACCAAGTGAACGCTGAAGCCGACGGTACCCCGGGATTCAAAATTGAGCTGATTCAAATTCACGCTTGCCAAAGCCGGCGATTTGTCGAAAATATTCATTTGCTGGACCAGGGCGTCAACCGAAGCGGCTTCGCCGGCCAGATTCAAGTCGTTGCCTTCCCGGGAAAAATCGGCTTCGGTGTAATAAATGGAGCCGATCGTGTTTTTCTCGAGAAAACCGAAAACATTCGAGGAAAAACCGTGGTTGCCCAGGACCGTTCTCAAATTGATAAGCTGGGAATAAAAATTAATGAAGTTCTGCTGATCGGTCTGATTGACCTGGCTCGTCAGCTGATCAATCTGCTTATCCAGATTGTCGCCCTGCTGAGTCAAATAATTCTCGTAACCGAAGCGCAGACCGAAATAAATCACGATGCTGAAGGCGAAAATAATGATCGTGAAGACCAAAAGCCGCCACGGCAAACCGACCGGAATGGCCGCGGTCGTGAACTGTTCTTCCAATTTGGCTTGAGTGGTTGGCTCGGGCATTTTATTTTATTATTTGAAATATCTTTTCGCTAAACCGATGGCGACCAAAAGAGCGTTATCCAACCCCTTCCGCGCTGGCTCCAGATCCGGTTCGTAAACGAGGTTGCTTAACTGCGGAGCTTGACCTAACGGCAAATTCAACTGGCTTACGAAATACTTTTCAATGCCCAGCAGATTCGCTCCCCCGCCGGTCAAAATCAATTTTTCCGCTCGCTTGCCATAGCGCCGCTCGCAAACATCAACCACGTGTCTGCACTCCTGTATTATAACATCTAAAAACGGCACGATTAATGTTGATAACTCCATTTCACCGCCGGTGCCGGTCAGTCCCCGCCGGCGTTTCAATTCCTCGGCCCGCATCGAACTCACGCCCAAACTGCGGCCAACGGCCTGGGTGATGTAAATGCCGCCGTAGTCGGTGACGCCGTTATATTTCAATACGCCGTTTTCGCTGACCAGTATGTTCGTCGCTTCGGCGCCGATATCAACAGACAGGGTCAGGACGTTATCGGCGCCGGCGAGAGCGCGCACCAAAGCCAGGCTTTCGATTTCAAAAGCCGCGATCTTCACGTCGGCGGTCTTAAAAATAGTTTTGTATTTCCTCACGATCTCGTTCGGCACCCCCATCAAGAGAATGCGCTGCATGCTCTGGCCGCGCGATCCCTGAAACTCTTCGATCTTCAGCCAATCCAAGGTTACCTCGGAGGGCGGCAGCGGGATCAACTGCCTGGCTTCGAAAGCCACGGCCTTCGAGGTCTCGTCGGGCTTCATGAGGGGCATCTCGATCGGCGTCACAAAAGAAACGAAAGCCGGTATTGAGGCGATCGCGGTCCGCGTCTTCGGCTTAATCTCCCTAAGCATGGTTTTTAAAAGTTCGGCCGCATCTTTTTCAACGATCCGCAAGGAACTGGTTTGAATAGCCTGATTCGGATGCTCCAGATAACTTTTCGTTTCCAGAATGCCGTAATTGGCGAGCCGAAAGCTGTCGCCTTTTTTCAAGATTTCCGCAATTTTAATGGAGCTCGTGCCGATATCGACGCCCAAGACCGAACCGCCTCTCAAAAAATTGGCGATATCGCCGAAAAAATCCAAAAAGCCTAATTTCATATTTTATTCATCTGCGTAAATCGGCCGTAATCCGCATCAATCGGCGCAACAAATTCGTTCCAAGAAAAACCATTAATTCTGGTTTGTGCCGATGCTGACGAATTGATGTTGATTGTCATCTAATTTTAACACAGCTTTGGCGGCGCATAAAATTTCCGGAACATGACGGTAAGGCCGATCCTCTTCCGATGGCCGAAGCAGCAACTGTATAATAAAATTGATGAAGCTGGATCAGTTTGGACAAAATGTTCTGAATATTTTGTTTCCGCCGGTATGCTTGGCCTGCAAAAAACGCCTAGAGACAACCGAGGAAAAATCGACCTTTATCTGCAGGCTGTGCCGCCGCCAAATCCGGGTAAACAACGGTTTTTACTGTCCGGCCTGCGGCGGCCGCCTTTATCAAGCCGAGAAAACCTGCCATTCCCGGGCGGAATTCATTTTGGCGGCCGTCACGAGCTACGAAATAAAACCCGTCCGCGAACTCATTCAAACCCTTAAATACGGCGGTCTTACTCCCTCCCTGAAGCCTTGGCCGGGATTGATAAAAGAATATCTGGAAAAATTGCCGACATTCAACATGGATCCAAAGAATACGGTCCTCGTTCCCATACCGATTTATAAAAACAAGGAAAGACAAAGGGGCTTTAACCAGGGTCGTCTAATTGCCGAAGTTATTGCCACAATTTTGGCTGGAAAATTCGAACGGCCGCAACCGCTTTCAATCGGGAACGATTGCCTTGTCAAAATAAAACCGACGGCTTCGCAAACCGACTGCAAAGATTATAAAGCGAGAACAAAAAACATTGCCGGCTCTTTCGGCCTCAAAAATCCGGGATCTTTAAAAGGAAAAGACGTTTTTCTCGTGGACGATGTTTTCACTTCCGGCGCGACCATGAACGAAGCGGCCCGTCTCCTGAAGGAAGCGGGCGCCCATAAAATAATCGGCTTTGTCTTGACGAAAGCTTGAAACAGAAATCCAAGCAAATCGATAGCCTCAATTCCTTGCATATGCAAGGAATTGAGGCGACGAATCGAACAGTCTATTTTATCGGGAAGTTTAAAGCTCCTTAAAAATCCTCCTTTTAATGCCCGGCCCGATAGAACCGCTGATACCCAAGGATTGGCCAAGAATACACTGGTGGGAGTCCTGAATCACTGTCGAGGTGGCCCAAGCGGGCAATTGCTGAATCCTAATCATCGTTGGCTGCGCCACGCTGGACCGGGCCGGAGCGGCATTCGAGAACTCCCATTGCCAAGAAATCGGTTGGGCTCCTCCTGAACGATCGGTAGCATTACCGTTGAAAGTGACTTGGGCCGGAGCGCTGAACGGGCTGGGCGACCAATTGAAATCAACCAGCGGGTAATAATATTGCGGCGTCCGGAATATCGACGAGGAGGCCGGCGCCAAGCTTTCGACGGCGCCGTCCGAAACCGTCACCCAGGCCCGATATTCGGTGTCGGCCGCAAGACGACTTAAAGGACCAAAAAAAGTGTAACTCCAATCACTGCTGGTCGTGTTCGCGGTATGGGTCGGCGTCGTATCGCCCACTTTTATGAAATCTATTCTGGCCGATGCTTGAGCAGTGGGGTTGGGCTCCGGATCGTTGTATTGCCAGGAAGTTTCGTAAAAAGGCGAAGCGGCGCACCAAGAATCGGGCGGCTCATCCACCGTGACGCTTCCGGCCACCACTGTCGGCGGCTGATTCAAAAGCTCGGCCATAACCAGGCAGTCCGCGCAAGCACTGACCGCCGAGGGTGTGGCTGGATCGCCGAAAACTATCCAACCCGCGTTATCGCTCCAGGCAACGCCGGTGATTTTACCCGAGCTCGGATCGAAATTCACGCCGTAATTAGTCTCGGCCCGAACATTCAATATGTCAAAAAGAGAAGCCGCCAATGGCACTGTTTTTCTCAGAAAAAGAGCGGTCCTTGAAACCGGCGTCGGCAGGGAAACGACGTTAATCGTCCCCCGCAAACTGACCCAGCTGTCCGCGCCCAAGAATTTGGCCCAGCCGCTCAATTGGCCGGTTGAAGCGCTGAAAACCGCCCGGCATGGGGTGAGCGGGCAATTCGTTAAATCCGCCTGATTGAAAGAAAGCCAGCCGTAATTGTCAGACCAAGCCTCGCCCACCACCGTTCCATCGCTCGTCACGAAAACGCCGTAAGGCACGGCATCGGCTGACGCGCCGCCGTAGCTATCCGAGCTGAACCTGATCCAGCCCGGACCGGCGGCCGGCGTAAACGTCTGCGCTTCCACGTTATGAAGATAAAAAATCACGAAAGAAGCGGTGAGAAAAACAAACAAGGCAAGGGCCGCCGCCGCTATCGTTAAAATTCCTTTTTGATAATCTTTTATTTTATTCATAAATCCGTTTGATGTTATTGCGTGGATTCGGTGGGCTGGCCGCAATAGCCCTCGGGCAAGCATACATCGTCATTAGAACAGTCCTCATCGGTCACGCAAGCGCCTCCCCCGCCGCCACCGTCCGTGAGGGGAGTTGTCACCCTAAGAACATCGGAATAATCCGAGCAGCCGCCTTCGTTGCAGGCCCGCACTTTGTAATCATAAAAATAATTCGGCGTAAGATTCGTATCGGTATAAGAAGTTGCTGGCGCCGTTATGAGAGCGATTTCAAGCCAAGCCTGATCGGCAATACGCGAATCGGGGGCAGGACCAATATCCCTGCGCCAAACACTGAAATTCCTGGCCGGTGCCTCAGCCGTCGAATCATCGCTCCAAGAAATAGTGGCCTGGGTCGAGCTGACTGATACGGGGATGAGATTGCTGGGAGAATTAGGTGCCGCAATCGGCTGCGGCGGCGGAGGATTATTGACGTTTACCGTAAGCGAGGCGCTGCCGCTATTTAGGGCGGCATCCGAAGCGACGGCCGAAATCACGTAGCTGCCGTTTGGAACGCCGCTAGTATCCCAATTTGCGGAATACGGCTCATTCGCGATAGCCGACCCAAGATTAACAGCGCCTATTTTAAACTGGAGGCCCGTAACGCCGACGTTATCGGAAGCATCAACGGAAATCTGGACCAGGCCGCTCACCGTAGCGCCGTCCGCTGGCGCCGTAATGGCCACCGTTGGCGAAATCGTATCCTGTGGCGGCACCGCTTGCGCCGAAGCGCTCCAAGCCACGCCTGTAATCTTGTAACGGATGTCCACGCTGATTGTTGCCATATTCGAATAATCGCTTAAGCCGTCCGGCGCCTGGGCCTTGATCCTGTAAGAATAACCGTGATTCAAGGCAACGCTGTCTTTATAAAGATGGTTTAAATTGAAAAACTGCGTCTCGGTCAATGACGCAATGTCAGCGGGAGCGCCGCCGTCAGCGGCCCGCTGGATCGTATAAACATATTTGGAAATGACATCGCCCTCCCAGGTCAGATAAACATCGGCCGTATTGTAGTTGGCCGCTCCCGGATTCAAATTAATATTCATGATTCCGGCCGCCACATTCGCGGGCACGACCACGCCGGTCATCACAGAGGCCACGTCGGAAAAGAAAGAACAAGCCGTCGCCGTGCAGGCGCGAATCGAATAAGTATAGGTCTGAACGCCAGGATTAATGCTTGAATCGTCATAAGAAGAGGCGTCCGGGGGCAGGCCGTTCGTCACGACAAAAGCGGTCGCGGGGTTAAAACTCGTTCCGAGCGATCTTCGAATTTCCAATCGCGTCGCATTGACCGCCCTATTCTGCCAGACCAAGGAAATTTTCCGATCGGGCTCGGGCGTGAAGGCGGCAGCAAGGCCGGCTGGCCGCACGGGCACGACGACCGTAAGCGACGGGGGCGAATCAATGGTCTGTTGGGCATTTTGCGGATCACAGCCTTGGCCGCCCACTTCCCGGGCATAAACCTCGTATTTATAGGAATTAGTGAGGTAACCGCCGGCATCGTTCGAAAAAACCATATCATTGTAAAAAGTATTGCTTGAAGGCAATAAAGGCCCGGCTTGAGAAAAAGAGCCGAAGCTTGCGCCGTTGTCCGCAGAGATCGCTCTTCTGACCACGAACTTTCCGTATTGATTGAAAAGACTGGAAACAGTATTAGCGCTCCACGAAACATTGATCGTTCCCAAATTAGCAGTGTCAACGCCCGAAATAGACGGCGCGCCCGGCGCCGGCGGCAAAGCATTGGTCGTCACTGTTGCCGGACCAACCCAGGCCGAAAGTTCGCCGCTTTGCTGATCAAAAATCCGGACATGATAAGTGTGGGTTGTGCCCGGATTTAAGGGCCCTGACCAATACTGCGGCGAAGAATTGGGCGGATTAGGATCAGTAAAAGAAAGGGTAAGTGGATCCGCTACCTCCACGCTCGTGATCACGCCCTGGTAGACTATGCCGACCGAAGTGCCCGAATCGTTTCTAGCTGCGTCATAGCGCGGATTCGCCGGCGGCGAATTTTGAACCCAGGTAACTTTCGCGGCGCAGGCAGAAAGAGCGGTCGCGCCGACACCCGTCGGCGCGGTCACGGCCCGGACATAAGAGACAACGCCGAAAAACGCCAGCGCGGTCGCGACCAAACCAAAAAACAGAAACCGAAAAGCAATGCCTTTCTCCATTAATCTTATTATAGCAAATAATCAAAAAACGCCTTAGGGCGTTTTTTGATTTTAAAGCTTTCTAAAAAGTAGGCTGGTTTTGAATGTAAAAAGTGTTCGGCGGATCCTGGAAAACGTTCGCTTCATTCCAGTTTATCTTCAAAGTCACCGCCACCATCTGGGCGCCGCCCAGGGCAGCCGCCGTACAATTTCTGCTGATACCCAAAAGATAACTTGTGCCATTATAGTTGTAGGGGCGATTTATTGAGGGCGTCAACGCAATAATCTGATCATTTGAATCCTTGAAGGTGGCAGAGCAGTCAAGGATAGCGAACGGTTCGGTATAGACAAAACTGTTTCCCTCCGAATCGGCCAGTCCGTGCCTGACCGAGCCGCCTACGCCGGCTGTCGCCGTAAGGCTGGCGCCAGCGGGAACGTAATTCCAATCAAATTCATACATTTTATAGGCTTCGGTCGCAAAATCAAAAACATTATTTCCTTGAACTTTAGCATTGTTAGCGCAGTTTACGCCCCAGTCGGTGAAACTGCCAACCGATGCTCTGGCATCAGAATTGCCAGTGCCGGCCACCCAGATTTGGCCGAGCGAACCAGATCGGGTATAAATTATCCCTATGTCGTTGTCGGCGCAAACATTGATTGACCGCGTATGCGTGTCGGCATTCGGGGTATAAAGACGCATTGGCGCGTAGGCTTCAAAATTGAAACCGGCGGTATTCGTATTTGCCCCGATGGCCACGCCGCCCTGATTATAATAGATGTCATTGCCGTTTATTGTCCACTGGCCGCCGGCATCGGTGACAAACGGCACGCCGTTCACATAAAAACTTTTCGCGTTAATGGAACCGTTGAAGTCCAAATTAAAACCCGTGTCCAAGCTTGCGCTTGGCGTGCTCACATTAATTGTCAATGCATTGCCTAACGCAGAGCCCATTTGGTTTAACCTGAATCCCGCTGACCCAAAATACAAAAGAGTTAGATTACCGCTAGTTAAGGGCGTGAAAGCCAAACCATTATTAGTAGTTTGAATCGAAGTATCCGCGCTAAAACCGACAAAGCCGTTGCCTAAGGTAACGCCATTAGTTGAACCAGCCGCAACCGGAGCAACCAAAGCGCCGGATGTTGGGTCTTGCTGAATGGCATTGCTTTGATAAAGCGGCGCTGCCGGATTGCCGTAGGGAAAGCCCCTGGAATCAGTGGGCCCCACCCAGTCGGCGCCACGCACAATCGCCCCGACCTGAAAACCCAAAAGAATTGCCAAAACCAAACTTAAATAAAAGAATGGGTTTTTGAATAATTTCATCCCGTTAGAAGCGGAACAAAACTCCGCATTTGATTCAGACCGCTTAAATTAAGGAAAGTCATTTTATTAATATTTTTGATAGTTATTTAGAGCCGCTTCTAACGGGACAAGTTATCTATATTATAACATACCGATATTTTGGAAAAAAGCATGGCCCTGTTATCCCGGGGAGGGACAACAGGGCCACATTGCATTAGCTCTCTAGAGAGCTCTTGGAGCGAGGGTTAGGAATGGACACCGCCCAGGCTGTCCACCCAGAACTTCCAGCGGGGCCCCGGGATGCAACCGACATCGGGCCGGCATGGCCAGGTCGGCGGCATGGAATCCGTAGGCTGGGTGAGCCGAACGCCGTTCACGCGGAATTCCGAAGCGTCAACCCAGCGCACGAACCAAATGTCGTTCGTGAAAACCATGCCTCCAAACCAGTGCGGTCCGGAGCCATAGTTCACGCGCATCTGGACCGTGCCTGGACTCCCGCTGAAAAACTGATCACCGTTCTGGGTCAGAACCCTACCGTTGCAGTCGCGTAGATCGACGTTGTCCAGAACCGGAATGTTTCCCATGACCGGCGGCGTCGGCGAAGTCCAGGTGATCGTCACTGTCACGGTCGGCGTAGTCGTGTTCCGGTTGTCGCAAACCGGGTAGTCGGGGGTTCGGAACTCGCCTGAGAGCCGCACCCGCAGAGAATCCAGCCGCGCCTCCACCTGATAGTAATAGGTGGTGAGCGCTCGGAGTCCCCGGAGGGTTTGGTTCAGCTCGGGCGACGGACTGGTTTCCGGCGTTGTGTCGCCGAAAGCAAGCGTCGAACCCCAGAAGACGCGCCATGCTACGGCTGTGTTTGCCGAGGCGTGGACCAACGCACTCTCCGGACCGACCTCGTTGGTCGTGACCGAAAGAGTAGGCGGGATGGGAGGCGGGGGCGGTGGCGGTGGAGCAATCGGGCTATCGCTACACGCGACAAAGCCCAACGCCCACACGCTGTGGAACAAGCGCTTGAGCTTCACCGTCGTATCCTCGCAAAGGGTTGTATAAGACTGTCAATGAACTTCGATTATATAAGTATAGCATATTATATAAAAAAGTCAAGCCTAGCTTTAAAAATTATGAAACGAAAATGCTATACTATATATAAGCATTATGACCCCCAGAAGCAGAACTATTGTCTTCATCTTCGTCGGCCTGGCTGTTTTGGCCCTGGTCCTGGCCTTGGGTGTTTACCTCGGCAAAAACCAAGGGGCGAAAGAAACGACGGAAAAACTATCGCCGCTTCTGGATTACGCTTTTCCGAAGCCGCCCGACGTCATTAAGAGCTTAAGCGGCAAGATTACCGGCATCTACGGCGGCACCGTGAATCTCCTCGTGCCTGACCCCAACGACTATCTCCCCCACACCGACAATACGCCCCGGGCGACCCAGACCAGATTCGCCCTCGTCACGAAAGACACGAAATTCTTCCTGATTGATTACAGTAAATTGAGCGCCACCGGCCAACCGAGGATAGCCGGCCTCAAACTTTCCGACCTTAAAGTCGGCGATGCCGTGACTGTAACAAGCACCGAGAACATCAAGGACGCCGAAAAATTTGACGCCACCGAAATCAGCCTGGTAAAATATCCGTAATGAATCCCGTTAGAAATGGCGCCAATATTCTAACTATTACTAAACTGAGTATTTTTCGAAAATATTGCGGCCAGAATAAAACGTCGCAGGTGATTCCATTTCTAACGGGATGAATTTAATTCCTACAGTCATCGAAAAATCGGCTTACGGCGAGCGGGCTTACGATATTTACTCCCGCCTTTTAAAAGAGCGGATCATTTTTCTAGGCGGCCCGATCAACGACCAGGTGGCGAACAGCGTCATCGCCCAACTTTTGCTCCTCGACCACGAAGACCAGAAAAAAGATATCAAGCTTTATTTGAATACGCCCGGCGGTTCGGTCACGGCCGGCCTTGCGGTCTACGACACGATGCAACACGTCAAAGCGCCGGTTTCGACGATTTGCGTGGGCATGGCCGCTTCAATGGGCGCGGTTTTGCTCGCCGCCGGCCAGAAAGGCAAAAGGTTCGCTTTGCCCAATTCCGAAATTCTCCTGCATCAAGTGATGGGCGGCGCCGAAGGCCAAGCCACTGAAATTGAAATCACGGCGAGACAAATCGTGAAAATAAAAGACAAGATCAACCACATCCTGGCCAAACATACCGGCCAGAAGCTCGAAAAAATAGAGAAGGACACGGACCGGGATTTTTACCTCACTTCCCAGGAAGCCGAGGACTACGGCCTCATCGACGATATTTTCAAGACAAAAAAATAAACATTAATCAAACCCGCCAGTCCATGGCGGGTTTTGTTTTGGACATACTATATCTTCGTTTCGCCAGATATAATTGGCTCGTTCGACCGAAATAAAACCGCTTCGTTTTTGCTTTTTGCCCACCGCCAATTAAAGCGAGGCTTCGCTTCACTAATTGGTTTGCTCGTTGAAAATAAACCTTCCTGTTTATTTTCGCCTCGCTGCCAATTAAAGTGAGGCTTCGCTTCACTAATTGGTTTGCTCGTTGAAAATAAACCTTCCTGTTTATTTTCGCCTCGCTGCCAATTATAATAAACCCAATGGATATGAATGAAATTATCTTGAATCGGGGCGTGGAAGAGATAATCACGCGCCCTCATTTGGAAGCGGCCCTGAAGTCCGGCAAAAAACTCCGGGTGAAACTCGGCATTGACCCGACGAAATCAGACATTCACCTGGGGCACACCGTAATTTTGCGAAAACTCAAGCAGTTCCAGGACGCCGGACATAAAATCATTTTGATCATCGGCGATTTTACGGCCCAGATCGGCGACCCTTCCGGCCAATCCGCGGAAAGGCAGCCCCTTACCGAAAAAGAGGTGAAGTATAATCTCAAAAACTATATCCGAATGGCCGGCAAGGTCATTAACGTCAAAAAAGCCGAGGTCAGATACAACGGCGAGTGGCACAAACAAGGACTGAAAAATTTCCTTGCCATGACAAAAGCAGTCAGCATAAGCCAGGTTATGAAAAGGGAAGATTTTCAAAAAAGATTGAATGCCGGCGGCGACGTCACGGTCCTTGAATCTCTCTATGCCATTCTTCAAGGATACGATTCGGTCGTAATCAAGGCCGATGTTGAACTCGGCGGAACCGACCAAAAACTGAATTTGCTGATGGGCCGGCGCCTTCAAAGACACTTTGGTTTGCCGGAACAAGACATCATGATCCTGCCCCTGATCGAGGGCACCGACGGCGTCCGCAAGATGTCCAAAAGTTACGACAATTATATCGGCTTGGAAGACGAGCCCGAAGAAATGTTCGGCAAGGCAATGTCCATTCCCGATAATCTCATCCCAAAATACTTCACACTTTTAACCGACGTTGACCAGCCGAAAAATACCGGCCCTTATGCCGCGAAAATGCTCCTCGCCCAAACGCTAGTGGAGATGTATCACGGCGAAAAGACGGCTCTAAAAGCCCGCGAAGAATTCGTAAAAATATTTTCCAAGAAAGAAATGCCCGAAGAATTGGAGGAATTGAAAATAAAAAACAAGAATATCGCCCTGATCGATCTACTGCTCCAGGCCGGCATTCCAAGTAAAAGCGAAGCCCGACGACTTATTGACCAAGGAGCGGTCAAAATCAACGAGGAAACCAAAACAAACGCCCAAGAAAAAATCTCCCTTAAAGGCAGGGAGGTACTCAAAATCGGCAAGCGCCGGTTTTGGAAAATCGTCGGCTAGTCTTCCCGAAAATCAGGCCCTAAGAGTCGCCAGGACCGGCTCGTGATCCGAAAGGGTAATTTCCCGAGGCTGAGACAAAACCCGATAATCGCTGAACTTAAAATTATTTTTCGGATTTCTCAAAAGAATGTAATCCAACCGATGCGAACCGTCGCCATTGCCGTACCATTTATCATCGTAAACGTTTTCGGAGCGGCGGGTCGGTTTTTCCGCCTGGCCGAAAAATTCGGCGCCGTCGTCAAAACCGGCGTTTTTAATAAGCTGGAAAAAGTCCTCCCCGCCCAAAGCAAGATCTTCGTTTAAATCCCCGGCTAGGATAATTGGAACGTTGTTTGATCCCCCCAGGTCTTCAAGCAACTGCTTAATTTGGAAAATCCGCATCCGATGGTTCGTCCAGAGGCCGGGTGAGCAGAGATGAGTATTCACGACCAAAAGCGGACCGGCCGGTGTTTCGATTAGCGCTTTCAGAAATCCTTTCCGGCCGATGCGCTCGGGCAAGGTCATGCGCAACGGCCGCTTAAAGGGCGTGAACAAGCTCTCCTTAATGGGATAACGCGAAAGAATTACCAGGCCGCCGGTCAAATCAAAACGCTTGAAAAGAAGGGTGCGACGGGTTTCGTCGTACTCTTCAATAATGTTGTAATCGTGGTTACCTACATCCTCCCTTATCCGCCGCCGGTGCTCGACGTCGAAGGCTTCTTGAAGGCAAATAATGTCCGGCGTCCATTTTTTGAGATAGCCGCCGATGCGATGGGCGCGCTCGTGGCGATTCAGGGAAAGGTGAAGTGGAACGTCCCAGATATTGAATGTCAATAATTTTAATTCCATAACTCCAGGCAACCTCTATTGCAACGATTAATATTGTTCGGTGCCCGGGGTGGGGGTCGAACCCACACGTCCTTTAGGGACAAGGGATTTTAAGTCCCTCCTGTATACCAATTTCAGCACCCGGGCAAATCATCTGGGAGGCCACGGGGAGAATCGAACTCCCGTATAGAGGTTTTGCAGACCTCTGCCTTACCACTTGGCTACGTGGCCGTTTCTTCCTCGATCAAAAATTTCAAATGCGGCATGGGCTTTATGTTTATTTTCTTCAAAAGCCGATGCTGCAGTTCCCGCCGCTGCGCCTCGAGCGCTCGGAAGACCATTGGTCCCTGGTTAAAAGGAATGATGCCCAAGCTCACCTTAGCTTGCAATAAATCCGGCGTAATTTCAACTTTGGTCACGGTAACGAGCGTGTTCTCGAAATCAAAATTCCTCAGAATAAGCCTGCTTAATTCTTCTTGGATTAAATTGCCGATCTTGAGATCTCGGTAAGGCCGCATTTTAAAAAAGAAGTTTCACGCCTGGCTTGATTTCCGCGTCGCTCTCAACCAGCAGGCCGGCCTCGCTCTCGGCGGCCGCTTCAAGCACGTCTTGCTTGCCCGATTGAAGATTGATGATTTTTCCCTTGCCCGCAATTTGACCGTTGTCCTCGATCTCGAAATTTTCCTTATTTTTAATCGGCCCCAAAACAACCCGGCCGCCGACGATCTGCTTGTTATTTTTGCGCTTGCCGAAAACCGCCAAAATCTCCAAAATTCTTTTCGGACGCACGGCATGGAAACCGATGTATTTTTTGAGCTGCTTTTCAAGATCGTAGATCACGGGCGAAGTAATGATATCGATGCTCTGGGATTTGGCGAGATTCAAGGCGGCCCGATCGACTTTAATCTTGAAGCCGGCAATCAAAGCTTTTGTAGACTGGGCAAGCTTGATGTCGTTTTCATAGACATCGCCCACGCTCTTGTCAATTATCCATAAAGGAGATTCTTTGTTGATTTGTCCGATAACGTGCTCCAGAGCCGAAAGCGAACCCATCTCGTTGGCTTTCAAAATTACAGCCAGAGCGTTTTCCGCTGCCGCTTCAGCCACCACGGATTTTTTGGCGATTTTTTCCAGGGCGGCGGGATCGGTGGAGAATTGGTCGCCGACCGCCGGCATATTTTCAAAGCCCAAAATCAAAGCCGGTGCGCTCGGCTCAAGGCTTTCCACTTTTTCGCCCTTAAAATTTTCCAGGCTTTTTATCTTCCCCTTGGCTCCAGGCGTGAAAATTTCGGAACCGGTTTTCAAAACGCCGTCCTCGAGAATTAGGCCGACGATATTGCCGCGGCGAGGATCTAAATGACTCGTGATCACGACGCCCGAGGCTGGCGCTTTCTCGTCGTAAGCCAGGTTTTCGATATCGGCCGTAAGCAAGATCAAGTCCAGAAGTTCGGGCACGCCCTCGCCGGTCTTCGCTGAGATTGCCTGCCAGGAAATGTTGCCGCCGAACCCCTCGAGGAACACGTTATTTTGAGCCAGGTCCTGTTTGGTTTTTTCGATATTCGCTCCAGGCTTATCGATTTTGTTAATCGCCACGAGATAGGGAATTTTCGCTTCCAAAATATTCTGGAGAGCGTCTTTGGTCTGGGGCTTCACGCTCTCATCGGCCGCCACGACGAGAATGGCAACGTCGGCAATCCGCGCGCCGTGCGCCCTCATTTTGTGGAAAGCTTCATGGCCGGGCGTATCGATGAAAGTTATCTTCCGATTGTTGCGCTCGATCTCATAAGCGCCGATGGCCTGCGTGATGCCGCCCGCTTCTCTCGAAGCAACGGTCGTCTCGCGGATATAATCGAGTAAGGTGGTTTTGCCGTGGTCAACGTGACCCATGACCACCACAATTGGAGGACGTTTCATAGTAGTAAAAGCTTGTTGGTATTTGTAAAATTAGCAGATAAATGGTATAAAAACAAGCAGTCTTGCGATTTTTTGGAGGCGTGTCTGAGTGGCTTAAAGAAGCGGTTTGCTAAACCGTTGTACGGGTAAAACCGTACCGAAGGTTCGAATCCTTCCGCCTCCGCCTTCGTCCGCCATAGCGGGCTTCGGCGGACGCAGTCCGCCAGAAGATCGCGACGGCGGGATTCGCCAAGAAATTTTATGTGGTATGTTTATATCCTGAATTGCAAAAACGATAAATCTTATACAGGTTGTACTGACGACTTAAAAGATGGGCTTGAGAGACATGAGAAAGGTTATGTCCCAGCGACAAGAAACATTAGACCAGTAAAATTAGATTGTTATCTCGTGTTTGCTGATAAATATACAGCTTTCAAGTTTGAAAAATACTTGAAGTCCGGCTCAGGCCGTGCTTTTATGAAAAGACACTTAAAGTAATGGCCCTGTCGTCTAGTCTGGCCTAGGACACAGGCTTTTCAAGCCTGGTACACGGGTTCGAATCCCGTCGGGGCTACCAAGTTTTAAAAATAACATATGTCAAAAAAAACGGGTTCAGAAAAAGGCTTGAGTTGGCGGGCCGCCGAATATGAGAGTTTCGACCGGGGGCCAATCTGGTATCTCGTGGTGGGCGGCATCTCTTTCTTATTGGTTGTTTTTTCCCTCGCCAGCGGCAATTTCTTTTTTGGGATTTTCATTGTTTTTGCCTTCGTGGTGCTTGTCGCTTTCGGCCGGACTAAATCCCAAACATTGGACTTCCGCCTGACCGATGAAGGCGTCGGGATCGGCCCCAAGATATTTTATAATTACGAGGCCTTGGAAGGCTTTACGATCAATAACCGGCCGGGCCGACTGGATGAAATGATCTTGAAGAAAAAGTCCGCTTTCAATCCCTACGTAAAGATCCCGATTGACGCCAAAACCGCGGCCGAAGCCCAAACGTTCCTCGGCGAAAAACTGCCGGCAATCGAACACAAGGAATCGATAATCGACGTTTTCGCGGATTGGCTGGGATTCTGAACGCCCCCCCGGCTTTGCTAAAAGCAAAACAAGGGCGGCATTCAGCGGTATAATATACACAAAGGCACATTTTATCGTCTCATTTGCCCTCGTCGTTCAACGGACAGGACGCAAGATTGCGGATCTTGTAATAGAGGTTCGATTCCTCTCGAGGGCACAAAAAAAATAATGAAGTCGCAATTTGAATTAAAAACGTTTTTGGTTTAAATTATTTCAATGAGCAGGGTCGGATTGATAATTCTTCTTATCGTGCTGGCCTTAATCGTTTTATCGATCGTCTGGCCGCTGGTTTTCGGCGTGCCGAGAACAGAGGCGCCGACCGCGACACCGGACCGGGCCTTCAAAGGACCGACGAGTACGCCTTACATAACAGGTCCCAGCGGTCCGCCACCGGTGCAGTAATTTAAAATAAGATAGCTTTCGTTTTCACGAGTTTTATGGCGGGCCTGCCCGCCGAAGCTCGCAAGGCGAGCGAAGGCGGGTATGGTTTAGTGGCAGAACACGTCCTTGCCAAGGATGAGACGGCGGTTCGATTCCGCCTACCCGCACAAAATAAAAATCGACGCCTCGCTATGTTAACGGGGTGTTTGCTTTCATTAAAAGCTACACCCCGCTCAAAACCGAGATGCGGGCACCGATGCTGTTCAAACGATGGGCGATCTCCTCATAGCCCCGGTTAATCGAATAAACATTGCGCAAAATGGAAACGCCTTTGGCGCCGAGCATCGCGATCAAAATGATCATTGCCGGCCGCAAAGCGGGCGGACAAACCACTTGCGTCGCCTTAAGCGGCGTCGGCCCCTGGATAAAAGCGCGGTGCGGATCGGCCAAGGTGACTTTCGCGCCCAAACGATTGAGTTCCGTAAAATAAATTGCCCGATTCTCCCACATCCAATCGTGAATCAAGGTGGTACCCAGGGCCTGCGTCGCGATCGGCACGAAAAAGGGCAAATTATCGGTATTGATCCCGGGGTAAGGCTGAGCATGAATTTTGTCGTCGAGGGCCGTGAGCCGTGACGGATAGACCGTGACGTCCACCAATTTTGTCCGCCGGTTCCGGGAAAGATACTCTCGCGTTTTTTTGTACCGCAATCCCATCTTCTCCAATTTTAAAAGCTCCAACTTTAAAAAATCTATCGGGCAGCGCTTCACGGTCAATTCCGATTTGGTCGTGATTGCCGCCGAGAGAAACATCATTGATTCGATCGGGTCTTCGCTGTTCTCGTATTCTATGGGCGTATCGATTTTTTCCACGCCGTGCACCGTAAGCGTCGAGGTACCGATGCCCTCCAAACGGATACCCAATGCCTCCAAGAAAAAACAAACTTCCTGCACTTGATAATTCGGGGTGGCAAAAGAAATGACGGTCGTGCCCGGAATGCCCGCCGCCGCAATCAGCAAATTTTCCGTGGCCGTATCGCTCGCTTCATAAAGCGTGATTTCGGCTGGCTGCAGCTTGCCGACCTTAATATCGTATTTCTTATCGCGAGTGGCGATCTTCACTCCCAATGCCTCGAGGCCATAACGATGGGCGGCAATCGTCCGATTCCCCATCTTGCAGCCGCCCGCATGCGGAATGGAAAATAATTTGGCCCGATGGATAAGACCGCCGATGAGCATCAGAATCGAACGGATCTTCTCCGCCGAAAGATTGTTCATTTCGCCCAATCGCAATGTCTTGGGCGGCGTAACGAGTACGCTATTCTTATCTATCCACTCCACTTTTACGCCGATGCTCTGCAAAACTTCCACGAACCGGTTCACCTCCTCGATGCGCGGAATGCCGCGCAATGTGGTCGGCGCCCGGTTTATCAATGAGGCGGCGAGCAAACCCAAAGCGCCGTTCTTGGAAGAATTCGTCGTAATCGCGCCGTGCAGCTTGCGCCCGCCCTCGATCTTGAAGTCAACGGAGTTCGTCAAGGCGACGATCTTATGTTCCAGGGTCCGGCCGATCTTTCCCAAGACGTGCGTCGTGAAATTCTGACCGCCGCGTTCCATCCGCGCCACCGCGCTCTGCGAAGTGCCGAGCGCTTTGGCAAATTCTTCCTGCGTCAAACCGCGCGCCTCGCGCAGAGATTTGATGAAAGAACCGATTTTTCTTTGTTCCGACATTTTATTGACACTACCATTATATCATATGTGATATACTGATGCCGTGACCCCGATCCTGGAAAACATTCCCCTGGCTCCCCACTCCACCTTCCGGCTGGGCGGCTTGGCCCGTTATTTTGCCGAAGCCGGAAGCCCCGCCGCCATTCCCGAACTCGTTGCTTTCGCCCAAAAAAAGAACCTGCCCATCCACGTTTTGGGCGAGGGCTCGAATACGATTTTCTCCGATGCGGCCATCAACAAATTCTTCTTAAAACTCGGCTTCGACGCCATCCGCGAAATTCGGAAAGACCAAACCGAGGTTGTTATAGAAATCGAGGCCGGCGTTTCTTGGGATAAGGCCGTCGCCTGGTCGGTCGAACGCGGCTATCAGGGCATCGAAACTCTTTCGGGCATTCCCGGTACGGTCGGCGCCGCGCCCATCCAGAACATCGGCGCTTACGGCCAGGAATTCGCGAATGTCGCAGTGGAAATCCGTGCTTACGACATTGAATCGTCTTCCCCTATTGTTCTCCGCCCGAAAGATTGCGAATTCGGCTATCGGATAAGTGTTTTCAAAAAATCCGGGCGCGGCCGCTATATCATTACCGGCGTCACGATCCGGCTCTCCCTTCTCCCGCCCGCCATACCCGCTTATCCGGGCATAAAAGAAAAGCTCGCTTCAGAAGGAATAAGCTCACCTTCCCTCCAAGATATAAGGAGAATTATTTTGGCGACTCGCGCCGAAAAGCTCCCCGATCCCCGAAAATATCCCAATGTCGGTTCTTTTTTCGAAAACCCGTTAATTTCCCAGGCCCAAGCGGAAAAGCTGAAGCGCAACTACCCGAATCTGCCGATTTTCCCGGCTAGCGGCGGTAAAGCAAAAGTTTCCGCGGGCTGGCTCATCGACGCCTGCGGCCTGAAAGAAAAAGATTTCGATCACCTCCACGTAGACAAAAGAAACGCCCTCGTTCTGGTAAACGACGGCTCGGCTACTTTTCAGACGGTTATCGAAACCGCCCAAGAAATCATCAAGTCGGTGCGCACTAAATTCGGCATCGAACTCGAGATAGAGCCGGATTTGGTTTCTTGAGCGCCGGAAGACGGAGAATTCAAATCACTTGACCACTTTCCGCACCCGCCTCATGGCTAACGGCATGTTTCTCCTGCCCTGTCCTACCGGGTAATAAACCGGGTATACGTTAAAACTTTTATTCCTTATCTTCAAAACCTCTTTTTGTATTCCTTTATAACGGTTCACCGATACGGGCTTGTTTAAAATGATCGAGCTGACTTGGTTTCCGAAAGCAATGACTTTTTGGGGACAAATCAGCGAAATTTCCCGAAACAGGAGATCGACATAATTTTTGAAAGTAGAATCTTTTAAGTGTCGCGCATCTGCCTGGGTGCATTTCGCCAAGTTCGTTACGTATATCCCGCTCCTTTGAAGCTCTTTGTAAATCTCCTTCGCGAACGCGGCTGACCACTCGTTATATTTCAGGGTTTGGGTTTTTCCAAAGCTTTTTTCGGAAATATATCCCAACTCATGGAACATCGGCCAAATCGATTTTGTCCCAAGCCACGGCGCCCGCAATCCGTCCCAACCCGCATGGGCTGAAACATTCTTGCCGGTCGGGTTCATGAAAACCAGCATCGCTTTTGGATTTTTAACGCAACCCGCCCCGTAAACGGGCTTGAGGGACGAACCGCCAAATCGTTTCTGCAGCCTATCAAAAGCCGGATGTAATTTTTTGACTTGCATCTTGGCGGAGGGGGTGGGATTCGAACCCACGATACTGTTTCCAGTATAACGGTTTTCAAGACCGTCCCTTTCAACCACTCAGGCACCCCTCCCGAACTCAATACATCATACTCATTTTCCAATGATAAAGGCAAAAAAATAATCGGGTTTTGTTCAGGCGCCGAAACGGCGGGACGTTTTCCCGTAAGCCATCAGCGCCTTCTTGAATTCCTCGGGCGAAAAGTCCGGATACAGGGTTTCCGTGAAATAAAGCTGGGCATCGGCAACGTCCCACATCATTAAGCCGTTTGACCAATGGGGTTCGCCCCCGGTCCGAATGACCAGGTCCACCGGCGGCAAATCACGGGTCCAAAGATTGGCCTTAATCGAATCGCCGTCTATTTTAAAATCGGAATCTTGGATTTTATTATCGGCAATCCTCTGAACAGCCGTTTTCATCTCGTCAAGGCCGCTATAGGCCATTAAAAATGTCAGGTGGTAATTGCTGTAATCTTTCGTTTTCGCGATTATTTCTTTCATCAAATCAACCAAACTTTTCGGAAACAATTCCTGCCAGCGGCCGAGGACATTCACCCGGACGCCGTTTTCACTAACCTTGTCGCTCGTAAGAAGTTTCTTGAATTCCTTTTCGAAGATCTTGAACAAAAACTCCACCTCGGCCTTGGGCCGCTTTTCGATATTGTCCAAAGAAGAACCCCAAAAGGTGAAATAGGGAATCTTCAGTTCCAGGGCGACCTCCATTATATTTTCGGTCGTTTCCGCGCCTTTTTCGTGACCCAAAAAAGCCGCGAGGCCCTTAGCCCTGGCCCAACGCCGATTGCCATCCGGAATAATAACGATGTGTTTTGGTAAATTTTCCACCTGGTGGACCTACGGGGAATCGAACCCCGACCTCTTCCGTGCCACGGAAGCGTAATGCCATTTTACTATAGGCCCAAGCGAGGAGCGGAATAAAAGCTTACTTTTATTACGTCCGATCGCTGGGGCTATATCAAAATAATATTTTGATATAGGCCGACAAAAACCCGAGTCAGATTTTTGTGTGCGCGATGCTGGGATCGGACCAGCGGCCTTCACAATGTCAATGTGACGCTCTACCACTGAGCTAATCGCGCGGCTGTTTAATTAAAATATCAAAACTTTACCAAAACCGCAACTTAGTTTATAAATAGTGAAACCACGCCCCTATAGCTCAATGGATAGAGCAGTCCCGTCCTAAGGGAAAGATGAGAGTTCGATTCTTTCTGGGGGCACGGCGTTAAGGAGGGTTGGCAGAGCGGTCTAATGCGCCGCACTCGAAATGCGGTTGGGGAGAAATCCCCTCGGGGGTTCGAATCCTCCACCCTCCGCAGGGTTGAGCGCTCGGTCTCTCGAACGAGCGCTCTGTATTTTCCAATACTTTTTGAAAGCCTGTGGGGCGGCAGAAATGAGCAGATGGATGAGATTCGAAATTTTTTGAATAACACTCCCATAAATAGGGTGATATAAAAAATATACCTATAAAAGTAGGTGTTTTTATATATACTTAATCTTATGAAAGACTTAATTGTTATCGCTGGCGCACCGGGAACGGGGAAAACCACCATTAGCAATCTCTTAGCACGGGAGCTCAATTCCTTTGTTTTTGATTTTGGTGTTCTGCGCCAAATTCATTTAGATAACGATTGGTCTAATTGGAGCGAGGCAGAAGAACAGATGGCTTTTGAGAACTTGATTTTCATTCTTAAAAACTACAAAAAGCACGGCCATAAAAATGTCATACTAAACGATTTGCAGGATTTTAGAATCCTGCAAATTCCAGATGTTTTATCTGATTTGAACTATATGATTTTTTCTCTTTTTGTTAGTAAGGACGAAGAATTAAAAAGGAGACTTGAGGAACCAAGGGATAGCGGATACAAAAGAATACAAAAAGCTATAGAGTGGAATCAAGCATTAATGAAAAGGCCAGTAGTAAAAAATGAATTCAAAATTGATAATACTCATAATGCCCCAAAGGAAACAGTAGCGCAATTGCTTGAGTTATTAAGGAAATAGTATCTGATTCAATCATACGTCCGAGATTGTGTGGCGAACCACACAGCTGATTATTCGTTGCTCTGAGCATCTGCTATAGTGGAAAGAAAAAAATATTATGAACTCTCACTATGAACAGTGGAAAAAGGATGAGGCCGTACCCTTTCAGGGTTGGCAGTTTTCATATACCAAAGATAGGATTATTTGGGAGGAACCGTCTTGGGATTATCAGGCCCTAGCTAAAGGGCTGATTCAAAACTCCAAGTCGGTCCTGGATATAGCTACTGGCGGAGGAGAAAAGTTCTCCGCTCTCGCCCCCTTTCCATCTCACACTGTCGCGATCGAAGGCTGGCATCCGAATGTTGAAGTCGCTAAAGAAAAACTTGAGCCGTTAGGCGTTCAGGTTTTTGAGGTTGAAGATACCGGCTCATATCCTTTTCATGATGGTGAATTTGATCTTGTGCTTAATCGCCACGGAGGACTGACTATTCAAGAAATTGCAAGAATACTTAAGCCTAGCGGTCAGTTCCTGACTCAGCAAGTGGACGGTAGGAACATGGAAGATCTTCAGACATTTTTCGACACTAAGCCAAAGTGGCCGGAGAACAATCTTGAAGGAGTATCAAAAAGAGCTGTTGCACATGGCTTTGTTGTAAAGCAATCTGAAGACTGGATTGGCAAAGTTACCTTCCTTGATGTTGGAGCGTTGGTGTATCAACTCATAAATACTCCTTGGACCGTAGAGAGATTTTCAGTAGATACACATTTAAAGTATTTGGAATCCCTTCAGGAAAAGCTAGATCGCGGAGAAAAGCTCACTTACACAACAAAAAGGTTTTTGCTGTGGTGTGAAAAGAAGTAGCCGGCAATTTTACGACCCGTCCGGGATTCAAACCGGAATTAAAGATAAAAAGTAGGATTTTCAATACCTTTTCAAGATTAGTTAGAGTGGACTCGCCCCCGCCTCCGCGTCGCCGAAGCTCATAAGAGCGAGGGCGAGATGTAATCCGCCAGTTTAAAAATTAACTTAATTTCTTATCGTAGCGAACGCAGATTTTCTCGATTTGATTTTTAAGATATTCGCCCCGCCAGCGGTCACGTTGCGGTAGTTTTTCTATTAGCAAATCGCAAAGCGGCAGATAATATTTTTTGGTTTCCTTGATCTGGCGCCGCTGTTTCGGCCTGGCGCAACTGCCGAGCGTCCGCAGATTATGCAGCCGGTCGCAAAGCTTCACGGTTATCATCTTCGTATCGCCGTAAAGTTTCAGCCGGCGGAGATAACCGGTTTTCGGTTTTTTAGTGAGAAGTTTCAGGCCGACCACCACTTCTTTGCCGAAATTAAGCTCGATGCGGTAAGGCGAAAGGATGTGCGAATCCTCGAGCACGTCGTGGAGCAGGGCCATCACGATCGTCTGCCAATTATTTACCTTCAGCTCGTCGACGGCGATCCAAGCCACCGATTTCGGATGTTCGAAATAGCGGGTTTCGCCGTCTTCCCGAATTTGCTCCTTGTGGCCGTACTTGGCGAGCACGTAAGCGGTTTCGATCGTTTCGAGCTCCCGCGGCGAAACAATCGGTTCAAGCTTGGCCAAAAATTCCCTCCGGCCAACATCAACGTAACCGCTGGTCTTCCTCCTGGACATTTATTTCAGTATACACCAAAAATCAGCGCCGGCTCTTGGGCGTGAGCCAAAAACCGAGCCGGTATTTGCCGCCGATCATCATCCGTGTCTGGGCATCAACTGCCGGCACGCCGCTCCAGAAAATTATCACGATCGGCGTCAAAATCCACTGCAAAAAATAAATCAGATAATGCCGCCGTTTGAACCAGTCCGGCTTTGGCGGCAAAAGCATGGCGCTTAAGATCGCCGAAGCCGCCAGGCCAAAAACGGAAAAATTCATCAAGAAACCGATCGTTTTCGGCAGATTGTAGGACAAAAGCGTCGTATTGAAAGCAGCGCTGCCCAAAAAAACCGGCAGCCAGCCCATGGTAAAAAGAATGAAAGGCGCCGTCGCCCAAGAATAAAAGCCTTCGGCGAAAATCAGAGTCCAAAAGAATTTTTCCCGGAAAGGAATTTTTTTGTGTTTGATAAAGCCGGTTAGCATATAAGGCAGATTTTCCACGCCCCAAGCCCAACGCCGCTGCTGTTTGTACAAATTTTTGGCAGTCTGCCATAAGGTCGGGGCGGCATTGGCGTCCATCGAAACAGGATAATGCATCGGCACGGCCCGCCAGTCGCCCTCGTAATGAAGATAAAAGCGCCAGAAAATCAAAGCGTCCTCCGAAACCCTGTCCTTATCCCAATAATCCACCTCGATCAGGGCCTTTAAGGGCATGGCCTGCGAAGTGAAAGTGGTGAGCTGCTCGGACCGCGACTGCTGCATCATCTGCCAGAAAGTCGGAAAAAAGGAGGATATGCGGGAAAAAATAGGCGCCTCGTAAATATTGTTCAAAAAAAGCGGCATAGGCTGATAACTGGAGCGTTGGGGCCGGCGGACGGTGAGGAACAAATAAGCGAGCCGACCGAAATATTCCGGGAAAGGCTGGGTATCGATGTCAAAAACCGAAACAACGACGTTTTCGTAAGGGACATCAAGAGGATCGATTATTTTCTCCTTCACGGCTTTAACGGCCCAGGTTTCGTTCGAGCCCTTCCCCGGAATCTCGCCGGCGAGACCAGCCGGATGCCGGGTAATCAAGAATTTGAAGAACAGATCGCCGAATTGCTCTTCGGCCCGATGCGCGACCGCCAGGGCCGCTTCTCCGCCTTTTTCTTCCACGCTCAAAACCACGATCATTTTTTCCTTGGGATAATTCGCCGCCTTGATCTTCAAAAAGGTTTCGTTCACCACCTCGAAAGGCTCATGGTACATCGGGAGGACTATCAGGTGGCGGAGATCCGACCAATCGAGGGCCTGGCTCTTTTCGTGATCGCTCAAGGTTTTGACTTTTTCCAGCCAATCGATCTTCAAATACTCCCGCATTTTCATGAAAGAGAAACGAAGGTGAAGATGGAGGTAAAAAATCCGAACCAGCCAAAAGAAAGAATAAACGATGAAAAATATGGAAACCAAAAACGGCTGCTTCCAGGAAAGCAAAACCAATACGATCAAGGAAAGCCAGACGGCCGCGCCGGGCAGAATTTCAAAAAACCTGTACATCCCCCGCATAATAAAAACCAAACCGACCGATTTCAGGCGAATTCAAAATAATTCCATAATCTTTATTATGCGGGGGGTACATAAATCAATGGCTGAATTGGCCTTACTATACTATAATAACTTCATATTTTACAAAAATGATCCTCGATAAACGCGAAAAATCCCAGACAATCGAGACCGTGAAAAAAGTGATGCCGGCCGTGGTTTCAATCACGATTTCCAAAAACATCAAAGACCTGGCCAAGGAAATGCCCGAGTATTTCAAGGACGCGCCTTTGGGCCGGCCGGAGTTGAGCATTCCGCCGGAGCAAATTAACGCCCAAGGCCAGGTGCAGGTCGGCGGCGGCAGCGGTTTTATCGTTGACGCAGAAGGCGTTATTTTGACCAATAAGCATGTCATCGCCGAACCGAACGCCAGCTACACCGTGATCACGAACGACAATCAAACCTACGACGCCGAGGTCTTGGCCCGCGACCCGGTGAACGACGTCGCCATCCTCAAAATCAAGCCCAACAAAAAACTGCCCGTGGTTAAGCTCGGCAATTCCCGCGATTTGGAGCTCGGCCAGAACGTGCTCGCCATCGGGAATGCCCTAGGTATTTTCAAAAACACCGTTTCGGCCGGCATCATTTCCGGCCTTTCCCGGGCGATCAGCGCCCAAGCCGAACCCGGCAGCGCTTTCCAGGAAATGCGGGGGCTCATCCAAACGGATGCCGCCATCAACCCCGGTAACTCCGGCGGACCCTTGGTGGATATTTTCGGCCAAGCAATCGGCATTAATGCCGCCGTTGTTTTCGGCGCCCAAAACATAAACTTCGCGATCCCCATCCAAGCCGCCGAAAGAGATTTGGCCGATCTCAAGAAATACGGCCGAATCAAAAGACCGCTCCTGGGCCTTCGCTACCTGATGCTCAATAAAGACATTCAAGAAAAATTGAAATTAGCCTGCGATTACGGCGCCTACGTAGTAAGGGAACACCCCCTGGATCAGGCGGTCATCCCCGGCAGTCCTGCTGCGGCCGCTGGTCTGCGCGAAGGCGATATCATAACCGATTGGGACGGTAAAAAAATCACGGCCGAAAAAAGCATTCAAGACTTCCTCTCTGATTGCGCGCCAGACGATAAAGTCGCGCTCAAGATCTTGCGCGACGGCAAAGAATTAAACGTTGGAGTAACCCTGACGGAAAGGAAATAAAAAATCTAGTAAGAATAGAGGCTGACCAAAAGTCCATTCCTGTCCAAAAGTTCCACCCGGTCGTGACTGGGATCGAGCGGCAGCTGGCCGTCCAGCCAAATCCGCCACTCATTGGAAATAAAATTCGAATCGCCTGAATAACGCGCGTAACAGCCGCGGTAACTGAAATTATCTATATAGGAACGGCAGGCCGTATCGTCGCTTCGGACCGAAGAATAAAATTTGTTCAAATCCGGCGTTTCACAAGAACCCAGGGACAAAATGAAATTCTGGCACTGGCCCGAAAGATGGGAAATGCTGCTCCTGTCAATATAGGGACAGTTTTTTGGCAGGACCGGATCATAACGGTAAATCCCGTTCAAATAGCCGGTGCATTTGTTCAAATGGAGGCTGGGGCCGTGACTCGAAGAATTGAAAAAATAAACATTGGTGCTCCGTCCCAGAATGATGTCGCCGAGGGACGAAACCAAATGCGGCGGGAAAAGATTGACGGCCTGGGGAATCGTGACTTCCTGCCCTTTATTGTTCCTGAACCGCCAACCCGTGATATCCAAATTCGTATCCAAAGAATAATCGCTCACCAGATTTATCCGGTTGCCCGAACCGAGATAAGAAAAAGTGGTGACGTAACCTATCCTAACCTTGCCGTAAAAAGGCGAGAGATCGCCCAATGTGAAGCCCGGCGGCGGCATCACGGTCGGCCGCACCGGCTGGATCGGTTGAGTCGGTTGGGTCGGCCGCACCGAAGGCGACGTATACGATAACGAAGTTCTTGGCTGGAGCACCGGCGCCGGCGTAACGACTTGGGGGGTTGAGGTGGAAAATCTCGGTTTCACCAGATAAAGATACTGGCCGAACTTAACGGTCGTCACAAAATGGGAAATCATCAAAAAAGCGGCGATTATTAAAATAATGAAAATCAATACTTCGAAAAATTTGGTCATGGGTTCATTCTAATACAAAATTAATGAGCCGGTCGGGCACGAAAATAATTTTCTTAATTTCCCGATTAGCCAATAATTTACCGACTTTTTCGTCCTGCCTTACCAAAGTTTCGGCTTCTTCTTGAGGAAGTCCGGCAACCGCGCCAATCGTCGCCCGATGTTTGCCGTTTATTTGAACAATGAACAAAATTGTTTCATCTTGAATTAATTTTTTGTCATGCTGCGGCCATCCTTCCTTATGAACGGATGTTTTGTTGCCCAGGCCGTGCCACATTTCTTCGGTTACATGCGGCGCGAAAGGCGCCAAAAGTTTCAAGAAAGTTTCAAATTGTTTTTGGCTTACACCATCGCTTTCAAAGGCATTCAACAATATCATTAAAGCGCTAATGGCCGTATTGTAATGCAGATTTTCGATATCCTCCGTGATCTTTTTAATGGTCTTATGAAGCAACTGTTCCGATGAAAATTTTTTGAATTCGGAATTGCCCAATTTCCAAACTCTCTCCAAAAATCTCGAGATGCCCAAAATGCTGGCGTCGCGGAAATCGCCGCCCTGCTCGAATGGCGCCAAAAACATCAAATACATTCGCAATGTGTCGGCGCCGAATTCCTTGATGTAAAAATCCGGATTAACGATGTTACCCTTGGATTTGGACATTTTGGCGCCTTCTTTTATCAAAAGGCCGTGGGCGCGGAATTTCGGAAAAGGCTCTTCGAAATCCAGCAGTCCCCAGTCGTGAAAAACCATGGCCATGAACCGGACGTACAAAAGATGGAGCACGGAATGCTCGGCCCCGCCGGTATAAAGACTGACCGGCAACCACCGCCGTGTAATTTCTGAATTCCACGGAATTTCCAATTTCGAATTTCCAATCTTCAAACTTGAATTTTCCACATTAACCGACGGATATCTGATGTAATACCACGCAGAGTCAAGAAACGTGTCGGAAACGTCCGTTTCCCGCCGGGCTTTGCCGCCGCACTTTGGGCATTTCGTTTCGTAAAAAGATTTGTCGCTCGCCAGGGGTGATTCGCCTTTGCCTTTCGGCCGAAAATTTTTGATATGCGGCAACTCCACGGGCAAATCTTTTTCCGGCACCGGCTGCCAATCACATTTCTCGCAATGGATCATCGGAATTGGGACGCCCCAGTAACGCTGGCGAGACACAAGCCAGTCGCGCAAACGATACTGAACTTTCCTTTTGCCGTGAACGAATTTCGTGATTTCCCATTTGGCTTTTTCGGCCGGCAGACCATCAAACTCTCCGGAACCGACAAGATAACCACTATCAACGTAGGCGGCATCCAAGATGGGGCAAACCGGCGCCGGATAATTTGGACAGATAACCATCTTTATCGGTAAGTTGTATTTTTTCGCGAACTCGAAATCCCGTTCGTCATGAGCCGGCACAGCCATAATCGCGCCCGTGCCGTAAGACGAAAGAACATAATCGGCCACGAAAATCGGAATTTCCTCCTTATTCGCCGGATTAACGGCTTTAATGCCTTTTAGTTCCACGCCGGTTTTTTCTTTGCCTTCGGCAACTCTTTCCGTTTCGGATTTTTTCCCGACTGTGACAATGTATTTTTTAACTTCTTCTAAATTCTCAATTCTAGATTCTTGATTCTTGATAAGTTCATGCTCCGGTGACAAAACCATGTAAGTCGCGCCGAATAAGGTGTCCGGCCTGGTCGTAAACACCTCAATTTCAAATTCTGAATTCTGAATTTTGAATTTTATTAACGCTCCTTCAGATTTTCCGATCCAGTTCTTTTGAGCGATCTTCACTCTTTCCGACCAATCGATTTTCTCCAGATTCGCCAAGAGCTTATCCGCGTATTTAGTAATCCGGAAAAACCACTGCTCCAAATCCTTTTTTATGACTTCGGCGCCGCAACGCTCGCACTTACCACCCACAACCTGCTCATCAGCCAAAACCGTGAGGTCCTTCGGGCACCAATTCACGGCCTGACGTTTCCGATAAGCCAAACCGTTCTTGAACATTTGCGTAAAGATCCACTGGGTCCATTTGTAATATTTCGGATCGTAGGTCTCGAGTTTCTCGTCCCAAGCAAAGCCATTGCCGATTTCTTCAAGTTGTTTGTAAAAACGCTCTTGGGAAATTTTTGACTGATCCATTGGATGGGTACCGATCTTCAAAGCGTAATTTTCCGAATGGATGCCGAAACCGTCGAGCCCGATCGGCTGAAACACGTCGTAGCCCTGCATCCGTTTCATCCGGCCGTAGATATCCGAACCCACGAAAGCGTACATGTTCCCGACGTGCAGGCCCTCAGCCGAAGGATAAGGGAACATCATCAGGTTATAGAACGGCTTTTTAGCCGATTTCAGATCCGGCTCATAAAGCCTTTCGGAAAGCCACTTCTTTTGCCATTTTGGCTCGATCTTTCTGAAATCGTACTTTGGCATTGATATTCAATATTCTAGCGGCATTTCTTCGTTTTCTCAATAAAAACAGAGCCTCCGGCGCAATCCGCAAAAATCGCGGATACGCCGAAGGCTCAAGGTGATCATTCCGCTCCAGACGGAAGAACTGCGGCCCGCCTGTCGGCAGACGGAGGTTCAGTCCAACTTCAAGGCGGAAGCAGGACCGGTATTGTCGACGCGGACGCTGTCCCAGTAGCGGTCTATGTCGAGACCAACTGAGTTGAAGAAGCCGACGACGACATGGTCGCCGTCCGAATCCACGTCCGACGAGCGGGCATAGGCCCGTTCGAAGAGCCGCTCGCCAGTCGCGAGGTAGTGGCCGATCGTGGTGTAGACCAACACCCGGGCCGAAGGGACTCCTTCGTCCTCGCCGAGAAGGGCCTGTTCTTCATCCCTGGTCTTCGAACCGAAATTCTTGTCGATCGGGGTCTTCCGGACGAGCTGCCAACAAGCCTCGCCCTTCACTTTCGCGAAAGACTCGCTGTCGTACCAGGCGCCCGGGTGGTTGTGGAAGAGCTTGCGTCCGACTCTCCGCCGAATCCCGAGGATCGAGAGCGGAAGAATGGCAACGAGAACGTGCGTGTTCCCGCATTCACGAAGAATAACTTCTCGGAATGAGGTCTCGGCCAAAGTCGAGAGCCCCGCGCGCGTGGGCTTCACCCCGAAATGCCAAATCGCTTCCTCGATGCCGAAGAAGTTCTGACCCATGATCTCTCGGGCACGCTTGGGGCTTATCCGGCCACGACGACGACTACTCATGGCTTGCTCCTTGTTGTAAAGGTGCCCGGGATTATCCATCCCGACCCTGCCCCGGAATTGAGGCTAAGTACCTAAATAATCCACCTTCCCACTCCCCAATGTCAATATCAGTTGCCCTAGGTTATAACCTAGGGCAACTGTGATATAATAATCTTTATGACAAGGAGAGAATTGGCTAATGAGAATATTAGAAATATCCAGAAATCAAAGAGGAGTTACTATATTACCCTGCCGATTCAGCTTGTCCGCGAATTCGGCTGGAAGGAAACACAGAAAGTCGTTGTGGAAAAGCGCGGCAAAGAAATCGTAATCAAAGACTGGAAAAGTTAATACCAAATACTCGCTCCGCATTTTTCAAAATTTGCGCCGCCATCTCCTCGATCGAAACGTTTTTTAATTCGGCCAGCTTTTTCACGACTTCCGTGACATAAGCCGGTTCGTTGCGCCGACCGCGATGGGGCACTGGCGTTACGTAGGGCGCATCGGTTTCGGATAAAATTCTCTCCATTGGGATCGTTTTAATAACCCGGTCGTAATCACGGACGAAAGTGATAACGCCACCGAAGGTAAAATAAAATCCCAGATTCAAAAGTTCCTCCGCTTCCGCCTCCGTGCCCGTGAAAAAATGAACAATGCCAGCCGGATTCAAAAGCTCGGAGCGGCGCGATTGCAGGATAGCGGTAAGCTCCGGAAACGCCTGCCGGCAATGGATCATCAGCGGTTTTTTAACGTCGTGCGCGAAAGCAACGTGTTCGCCAAAAAGAGCTTTCTGCTTTTCCCGGACCGCCTCGCCGGTCACGCGGAAAAAATCCAAACCGCATTCTCCGATCGCGACCACGGCCGGGTCCGCGGCCAGTTTCTTGTACAATTCGATTTCCAATCTTTCTTCGCCGCCAGAGGCCATTTCATCCGGGTCCACGTATTCCGAGACCGAAGCGTGACTCGGATGGACGCCGATAGTCGCAAAACAAATTCCGGAATATCGATGCGCCAGCCCAACCGCGGCCTCGGATGTCATCCGGGTCGTACCCACGTTCACCATGCCGACACCCGCGGCTAAAGCCCGCTTAATAACAAAATCGCGGTCTTCGTCATAGGCCGCGAACTGAGCATGCGTATGCGCGTCAAAAAACTTCGACATTTCCTAAATATCCAAACTGGTCCGGCTGCTCTTTTTCTCGGAAAAATAATTGAAGGTTTCTTGAGCCATCACCGCAATCGGCACCGAAAGGACGATGCCCACGAAACCGGCGATCTCGGCGCCCGCCAAAAGAGCAATAATGACCACAACCGGATGAACTTTCATGGCCCGACCCATGATGATCGGGATCAGGATATGACCCTCGAGCTGCTGGACGATAAAAGCGAAAAGCAGGGCGTAAAGACCCAAGGAGAAAGACTGGGAGACCGCAACCAAAACCATAACCGCCCCCGAAAGCACCGGGCCGATAACCGGCACGAGTTCGAAGATGGCGCCCATAATGCCCAAGACCAGGGCGTAATCCACGCCCAAAAGCCACATGCCCAATCCGTAAATCACGCCGATCAGCAAACTCAAACCCAATTGCGTCACGAACCAGCGCCGAATCCTAACCTTGAAACGGACGAAAATCGACAAAACCGATTTTTCGTAGAAATCCGGCAAAATCACCCGGAGTAAACGCTCGACGCCGTTCTGCTCGACGGACAAATAAAAAGAAACGAGAATGGTGGAAATTACGAGCACTACCCGGGTCACCACCGTCGAAATGGCGCCCGTCAAAGAAAAATTGGCGCCCGTGAAAAAGCCAAGCACCTTGTCAAGACTGGAACTCAAGCTTTGGATCAAAACCGGCGGCAAGCCCAAACCGATTATGCTGGCGACGGCCCGATTTACGTGCTCCAAGAAACCCGCAGCCTCATAGAGAAGGACGGGCAACACGAAATAAACCGCCGTGCTTAAAAGGAAAATACCGGTCAAAAAAACGATGATTGTTCCCAATAAACGATTGAGTCTTTTCGTTTCCAAGAAACTGACTATCGGATCAATGCCCATAGCAATCACCATTGCGGTTAAAAGCACGCCGAGGGCTTCCCGCGCCACGTAAATGAAATAAATAAGGAGCAGAAAAAAGATGACCCGAAAAATGGTCCGCCAGCCGATCTCGAATTTTTCGCTCATACCTTTAATATATCAATAAAGGTTTTCTCTTTAAAGGGCCCGATCAAGGCCAAGTTCAGGCTCTCGTTATTAAAAAGGGATTTGGCCGCTGCCTGGATTTCCTCGCTCGTCACCGCCTGAATCTTCCGGGCTACGGCTTGGGGCGAGATCGGTTCCAAACCCATTATTTCCTGAACGCCGTAAAAGGAGCTGGTTTCGTCTGACGTTTCCAAAGACAAGAACAGGTTGCCCACCAAATGCTCCTTGGCCCTCTGAAGATCGGCGGGCAAAACCCTCTCTTTGGCCAGACGATTAAACTCCTCCAAAATAACCTGGATTACGGCTTCCACTTTCTGATGCTGGACCCCGGCCGAAACCGTCATCAAGCCGTGATCAGTAGAAAGATCAGTCGAAGCCCGGACATAATAAGCCGCCCCCATTTCTTCCCGAATCTTCTGGAAAAGCCGCGAGCCCATGCCGCCGCCCAAAATGTCGGCCAGGACTTCAAGCGCGTACTTCCTCTCGTCGAAAGCGCTGAAAGCCCGAAAGCCCAAAACCAAATGCGTTTGATCGGATTCTTTAAACCTGATGATTTCTTCAGGTTTCGACTGGGATTCCGCGACTGGGATCTTTTTTTCTTTTCCGCCGCCCGGTAATTTTGAAAAATGCGCTTCGATTTGTTCCAGCATTTTTTCTTTTTGAAAACCGCCGGCCACGATAACGACCGTCGACTGCGGCAAATAATGCCGGCGCCGGTAAGCCAGAAAATCGCTGCGCTTCAATTTTAAAATCACTTCTTTCCGGCCCAACACGGCCCAGCCAGCCGGCTGATCGCCGTAAACCAGACCCAAAAACAGGTCCTGGATCTTGCGGTAGGGCGTATCCTCGTACAAATTCATTTCTTCGATGATCACGCCTTTTTCTTTTTCGATCTCTTTTTCGTCGAAGACCGGATCGATGTAGAGATCGGTGATTATCTCCAATGCCTTATCTATCTTTTCGTTCCGAACCTTGGTGTAATAACCGGTGTATTCCTGTGAAGTGAAAGCGTTGTATTGCGCGCCCAAACCGTCGAGTTCGCTCGCGATGTCGATCGCCCGCGGCCGGGCTTTCGTTCCTTTAAAACATATGTGCTCCAAGAAATGGGAGAGGCCGTTGATGTCCTTAGTTTCGTATTTGGAGCCGGCCTCGACCAAAACCAGGGCGGTCGTCGCCAAACTCTGCGATTCCGGCACCAAGATCACCCGCAGGCCGTTCGCCAGCACTTTCTTTTCAAACGATTTTTCCATTCAAATACTCTTTCAAGTCTTTCATCTTTATCCTTTCCTGTTTCATCGAATCCCGATCGCGCACCGTAACATCGCTTTTTTCCAAACTGTCGAAATCAACCGTAATACAGTAGGGCGTGCCGATCTCGTCCTGAGCATAATAGCGTTTGCCGATATTTCCCCTATCGTCCCAAACCGCCGTATATTCCAGCCTTAATTCTTCGTAAATTTTACGGGCAAGTTTCACGAGCTCGGGCTTATTTGCCAGAAGCGGAAAAATTGCCACCTTAACGGGTGCTATTTTGGGATGGAATTTCAAAACCACCCGCTCTTTTTCCTCCGTATAAGCGTCGCAGAGAAGCGCAAGCGCAATGCGTTCTTCTCCGGCCGAGGGCTCTATCACGTAAGGAATGAAGCGTTCTTTTGTTTCTTCGTCGAGATACGAAAAGTCCTGACCGGAAGCCTTGGCGTGAGCACTAAGGTCGAAATTGCCGCGGTTCGCAATACCCTCGATTTCCTGCCAGCCGAAAGGAAATTCGTACTCGATGTCGGTCGTCGCTTTGGAATAATGCGCCCGCTCCTCTTTTGTTTGCTCGCGCTTTCGCACGTCCCCAAGGCCGATGGTCTTATACCACGCAAAACGTCTTTCCACCCACTCGTTAAAAATTTTTTCGTCTTCGCCCGGCTTCACGAAATATTCCAGCTCCATTTGCTTGAACTCCCGCGTACGAAAAACAAAATCCTTGGGATTAATCTCGTTCCGGAAAGCCTTACCGATCTGGGCAATGCCAAAAGGAATTTTGAGCCGGTTTGTAGAAAGCGTGTTCTTGAAATTCACGAAAATGCCGCCGGCGGTTTCGGGCCGCAAGTAAGCAACTGATGAACTGTCTTCACTCGCCCCAACAAAGGTTTTGAACATCAAATTGAATTGTTTGGCTCCGGTAAGTTTGCCGCCGCAATCAGGACATTCGTCTCCTTTCGTTTCGTCGGCTTTAAAGCGGTGATGGCATTTTTTGCACTCAACCAAAGCATCAGCAAAACCGGAAACATGACCCGAAGCCTCCCAAACTTTCGGGTTCATAATGAGAGCGGCATCAATTCCCACAACGTCGTCCCGAAGCTGGACCATTTCGCGCCACCATGCCCATTCGATATTCCATTTCAATTTCACGCCCAGGTGACCCCAATCGTAAAAGCCGCCGAGGCCGCCGTAAATCTCCGAACCTGGATAGATGAATCCCCGCCGCTTGGCCAAACTCACGATTTTTTCAAAATTTTCTTTCATCCCTCACCCTTCAAAGATTACGCTTCTTTTGAAGCAGTCCTTGAAAATTAACGGCCTTTTATTAGAATTGATGTTTTGTTGGAAATTCATTGTTTTTAATTTGAATAAAGCTTCCCATCTCTGAAGGGTGAGGGATTATTGGGTGACGCGGCCGCCGTTCTGACCCACGGTCGGATCATAAATCAAATTCGTGGAAAGGGCCGGGGCCACACTCGTGATCGCGAGGTCGGTGAAGTCGTCGGTCGCGCTCAAATTGGTTTCGCCCAAAAGCGGTTCAAACTGATTCAATTGAGCGGCGTTGGGCGTCGCCGAAATCTGAAAAATCGCCTCGATTGGATCGCCGATCACGCCTTTGGTCGCAACGATCCTCGGAATGGTCCAGGTGACGATGTTGGTCTGACTGTCGTAAAGCGGCACCGAATCTATATTGCTTTTGATCTGGCCGGTCCACGAAACGCCCGAAGCCAAAGGCGCGGCCACGACCACGTCGCTGATATCGGTCGAATAATTGGTAATAATCCAATGAACCGTATATTGCGTCGCTTTCCCGACTTGGGGCGGCAAATTACCGCTGTTCAAAATGCCGGAATCGGCGTCACGATAAAGAACCTGGCTCGTAATCGAGGTCAATCCCGCCAATTTTGTATCCAGATTTAAGGTCGCTTCGGTTTTCGAAGCCGACAAATAATAGGGGACGGAAGGCGAATTGACCGTCGCGTTCACGCGAAGGAGAAAATTTTTGTCGCCCAAACGGGCTATCGGGAATTGGCTTTTCAAATTGATATTGAAACTTACGCTACCGGAACTTCCGGGATCGACCAGACGCAGGCCGGACACGTTCGAAGCGTTCCAGGTCAAACGATTGGTCGCGGGATTGACGCTCGCGTTCGTCGAGAGCGTCGAGTAATCGAGCATCTCGCCCAAAAGATCGGCCGTCACGGTGACGTTAGCCAGAGCGATACCGCTCAAATTCTGATATTGGATCGTATAAGTCAACTTGTCGCCCAAACGGGCCGTGTAGTCGGTGCGACCGTTCACCGCGATCTGCAGGCTGATCGGCGAGGCGGCGATCGTCAAATTCAATGGCGCGGTCGCCAATTCGTAATTCCGGTTGTTGAACCGGGCGGAGACCGAAGCGCCGATGCCGAAGCTCTGCCCGCTTGCGCCGTTCAGGACGCCCGTGATCTTCAAACTCCCCTTGGAGCCGGCAGCCAGCTCGCCCAGATTCCATTGATTGTTCAAAGAGGTTGGCGTAAGGCTGGCCGAAGAAAATTTGAAAGCGTCGGGATAGGTCAAATCCAAAATCACGTCCGGATAATCGAAATTGGAGTTGTTCTCGTAATCGACTTCGAATTGGAAACTGGATCCGCTCAAGATCTGGTCCGGCTTCTGAAGAGTAAGCGTAATCGCCGGATTTTTGACCAAAATATCGGCGGTTTGCTTCAATTCATAGCGGGAACCGCTCTCTAAAACATAGCCCAGGGTCGCCGTAATGTTCTGGCTGGAGTTGGCGTCGCCAATCGCCAAAAACTTGTAATTTTTCTTGGAAAAACTGCCGATGCCCAGATCGCCCAAATTTTCCGTGTAAATGCCTTCTCCGTTCGTCGCATTCAGATTGACGAGACCGTTGCTGGAATTGAGAGTTAAAATGGCATCTTTTAGAATCGTCTGACTGCCGTTACTAATGTCAAAGCTGACGTCAAGCGGCGTCCCCTTCGCGATTTGGTTGGGCGAGAAAACCTGGATATTGATGTCGCTCGCACCGCTGTTCCCGGAATAGGAAATATACAGAATAGCGCCGCCCACGAGCAAAACCCCGAAAATAACGCCACCGATCACGATCCGCCTGGCCCACTGGGTCGTCAGCTCGACGGACGGGGGCGCCACTATTTCGGCTTCAGGCCAGTCCCGCGCCACCTCTTCCTGCGGTTCAATTTTTTTGACAACTGTTTTTTTTCGCCGGCGCTTCTTTAATTCATCGCCGGAACGATAAAGTTCTTTTTCAATATCCTCTAAAGTCATGGTTTAACCTATTAATACTAGCCTATTCTTCGGGAATTTCCCAGAACATTTGAGGCAAAGAAAAGATTGATCACTCGGATAAAAAGCGGTTACCTTTTTTGCACCGCAAACTTCGCAGGCCGCCCCAACCGGATCATAACCCAAAAGCTTCAGGAAAATCCGAAAATTCCAATGGCTAGTTTGGAGAGCGCGGACGACTTCATGCCACAAGCGGATGTCCGGCGCCGCCTTGGGTACAAGCTCCCGGATCAGAAAAATCAAATCTTGGGCTTTGACGAAATCACTTGGGTGTTTTTTCAATAACAAAAGCCGGTCCTGCACCAAAGCATCCGTGACCGTAAAACCGCCCTTCTTAACGAGCCGTACGTTCGTCAACGTCAAATCCTGCAGATGAGGCGAAAGCTTGGAAAGAATCCGCCGGCCGCCAATGACCCGCGCCCCGACTCGACCCAAAACCTTCGTGTACAGATCCAAAAAGCGGTCAAATTCGCCCCGCGGGCTAACCCTTAAAACTATCGCTTGGGTTAAATATTCCTTCATTCCCCACACAAAAGGGATTGCGAAGCTAACACAATACCTTGATTAAGTTCTTGAAATCTTTCGTCTCGTAAACACATACCGTCTGATGAATTAAAACATCCTGACTTCGGGAATAATTGCCTATCCTTTTTGTGCGGGGGATTCAAAAGAAATCAATAAAGAAGAATGCCGAGATAATTATCGAGGCTGACGCCGCCGCTCCCCAGAGTTAAAAGAATCAAAGCCGAAGCCAAGACCAGGAGGTTTAATTCAAAACCGTCAACCGGTGATTTCTCTTTCTTGACCTTGAAAATAATGGCCAGAAACTCGATGGCCACGAAAAAGGCGGCGACTTGTGTTAAAAATCCGAAAATCAGACACAAACCGCCCACGAATTCCGTAAGCGATGCCGCTGTCGCCCCCAAGATTCCCGGCTTGAACGTCTCGCCTGTCCGGCCAGACATGTTTTTGATATTTTTTATCTTCGGCCAGCCTTGCGCGACCAAAATCAAGCCCAAAGCCACCCGCAGGATAAAAATTCCCCAATCGCTGAACACCAACAAGGGTTGAATCATGAGTATTTACCAGTATTATAAGACAATATGAAAATTTTAGCCATTGAAACTTCCTGCGATGAAACCGCCCTGGCTCTGGTCGAAGCGAAAGGCGGCTTAAAATCGCCGAAATTCCGGATTTTGAAAAATATCGTTTCTTCCCAAACCGCCATTCACGCCCACTGGGGTGGTGTAGTGCCGAACCTGGCCAAACGCGAGCATCTCAAAAACCTGCCGATTCTTTTTAAGAAACTTGGAAAGCCAAAAATAGATTTACTGGCCGTGACGGTCGGGCCGGGCCTGGAACCGGCGCTTTGGACGGGCGTTAATTTCGCCAAGGAACTGCACAAAAATATTTTTCCGAAAGCAAAATTCATCGGCGCGAACCACCTAGAGGGCCATCTTTATAGTTTTCTTCTCTCTCTGGAATACAAAAAGCAAAAAACCGGCATTAAAAACCTGTTTCCTGCCATCGGCCTTGTGGTAAGCGGCGGCCACACGATTCTACTGCTAATGAAATCCCTGACCCGGTGGGAAAAACTCGGCGAAACCCGCGATGACGCCGTGGGCGAAGCTTTTGACAAGGCCGCACGAATGCTTGAATTGCCCTACCCGGGCGGCCCACAAATAGAAAAACTGGCCCGAGTCGGCGACCCAGAAGCGATTTCTTTTCCTCGACCGATGCTCAATGACAAGAACTATGAATTCAGTTTTTCCGGACTAAAAACGTCGGTCTTGTATTACTTACGCGACAACCCCAAAGCAAAAAAAGCCGACGTGGCCGCTTCTTTCCAAAAAGCCGCCTCTGACGTCTTAATCACGAAAACCGCAAGAGCCGTGAAAGAATTCAGGGCTAAATCTGTTCTGCTTTCCGGCGGCGTGGCGGCCAATAAATCCATCCGTAAAGAGTTATCGGTTATGAGTTATAAATTAAAAGTTAATTTCTTTGTGCCGCCGATAAAATTCAACACCGACAACGCCACAATGATCGCCGTCGCGGCTTATATACAATTCCTCCAGAAGAAAAACAGACCTATCAAAGCCAACGCCAATCTTAATTTATAATTCGAGGTTTATTATTCTCTTTTTACTCTATATCTAGGTGCTATGCTATAGCATAGCACTCAGATATTATATTAACCTGCCTAAATACCGCGAGGGGTATCAATGATTCTATTTATGGAGTCGAACAACTCGCAAATCCGCGCCCAGGCGAATTTGAACTTATAAACCGGCGGCTTCCCTTAAAATCCCAATTTGCCTTCGCAAATCTTCTATCTCTTTTTCCACGGGCGTTGAACTGGCCCACCTTTTATCTTCCCTACGGCCCGCCTTAATTTCTTCTCGCAAAGCCACTTTCCTCTCCAGCACCGCCAAAAGATCAGCTGGTTCCCCTTCCCATAACCCCTCTCCCGACAAAAGATTTGCTAGATACATTGCGTCGCCCGCTTCCGCCATTATTTCCGCTTCCGCATCTTTTTCTTCAACGGTTTTTGATCCAAGCCGTACCGAACCAAAAAGCTCTTTTTCCCTTTCATTTAATCGGTCAATAACTTCTCGTTTTGTTAATTGCGGCCCTTGTTCTGCTGTTGGTTTTTCGATTGGCATATTTTTATCAAAATATCGACCCTTTTTATAATCTTATCCCGCTGCCGTCTTTTAACAAGCCCTGCCGGAAATTAGCGCTAAAACAAGTTTGAATTTATAATTAACTGGATGTTCGATAAACCCTACGACCCGAAGCTGGCTGAACCGAAAATCTACGAAAAGTGGTTGAAATCCGGCTATTTCAATCCGGACAACCTGCCCGGCAAGCGATCCAAAAACTACATCGTCTACATGCCCCTGCCCAATATCACGGGCTCCTTGCATATGGGCCACGCCCTGGATAATACTGCGCCGGACATCCTCATCCGCTACCACCGCATGCGCGGCCGCAGAACCCTCTGGCTGCCCGGCACTGACCACGCCGGCATTTCTACCCAATACGTGGTGGAAAAAGAACTCAAGAAAGAAGGTAAAAGCCGGTTTGATCTGGGCCGGGAAAAATTCATTGAGCGGGTCTGGGAATGGAAAGAAAAATACGGCGGCATTATCCTAGACCAGTTGAAGAAACTCGGCGTTTCGGCCGACTGGTCGCGAACGAGATTCACGCTCGATCCGGCTTATGCCGAGGGCGTTAAAAAGGCTTTTTTGTATTACTACAAAAAAGGCTGGATCTACCAAGGGCTCCGCACCGTGAATTGGTGTCCGCGCTGCGGCACGAGCCTTTCCGAACTGGAACTGGAATACAAAGACGAAAAAACTTTCCTTTGGCACATTAAATACGCCGATGGATTGATTGTGGCGACGACCCGGCCCGAAACAATGCTCGGCGATACGGCCGTAGCCGTGAATCCAAAAGACAAAAGATATTCAAAATGGATCGGCAGGAAAATAACCTTGCCGATAACGGAGCGGGAAATCCCGGTTATTGCCGACAAGGCGATCGACATGGATTTCGGCACGGGCGCGGTCAAAGTGACGCCGGCCCATGATGTCCTGGATTTCGAAATCGGCCAAAGACACAAACTCGAAACCATCCAGGTAATCGATGAACGCGGCCGGATGAGCGCCCAGGCCGGCGAATACCAGGGGATGAAAACCGAAGAAGCGCGTCAATTAATCGTGGCCCGACTCAAAAACGAAGGCCGCCTGGCTGGGGAGGAGCCTTACGAGCATCGGGTTGCGGTCTGCTACCGCTCGGGCAACGCCATCGAACCGATTCCTTCAAACCAGTGGTTTTTAAAAATGGGGGAGTTGGCAAAAATGGCGCTCGCGGCCGTGAAAACAAAAAAAGTGAAAATCCAACCCAAGAATTTCGAGCGGTCCTACTTTGACTGGCTAGGAAACATCCGCGACTGGACAATTTCCCGCCAGATTTGGTGGGGTCACCAACTTCCTATCTGGTTTTGCAAAAAAGACCTAGTCGTTACCAGCGGCTCGGTGGGCTCCTATAAAGATGATGATTCTTTTAAAGAGGATGGTAAAAAGAGAATTTATTTTCAATTTGCGGATAAATTTATTGTTGCGGAAAATAAACCAAAACAATGTCCTTTTTGTAAAAACTGCAAAATGGAAAGAGCGGCCGATGTCTTGGACACCTGGTTTTCTTCGGCTCTTTGGCCTTTTGCCGGACTTTCGGAAGCTGACGTGAAAAAATATTATCCCGGCGATCTTGTTTCGAACGCCCGCGAAATCCTTAACTTATGGGACGCCCGCATGATTTTCTCCGGTTTGGAATTCAAGGGCGAAGTGCCTTTCAAAAATGTCCTCATCCACGGCACGATTTTGACCAAGGAGGGCAAAAGAATGTCCAAGAGTCTGGGCACGGGGATTGATCCGATGCATTACATCAACCAATTCGGCGCTGACGCCACCCGCTTTGCCGTTGTCTGGCAGGCCACCCAGCAGGACATCCGCTGGGACGAAACCGCGGTCACGGCCGGCCGAAAATTCGCCAATAAGATCTGGAATGCTTCAAGGTTTGTTCTTGAAAACAAACCTTCGCGGATCAATGCTGATTTTAATGGATTAAAGCAAATTAAAAATCTGACGCCGGCGGACAAAAAAATCATCGCGGCTGCAGCCTCAATTAAGAAAAAAACCGAAAAATACATCGAGACTTTCGAATTCAGCAAGGCCTTACGGGGACTTTACGACTTCTTCTGGCATGATTTCTGCGATACCTATCTTGAAAAATCCAAAGCCCAGCTCCAAGACGAAAAAACTTCGGAAAGCACCAAACAAATCCTTAATCTCGTCCTCCGTGAATCGCTCAAGACGCTTCATCCTTTCCTGCCCTTCGTAACCGAGGAAATTTGGAGTCACCTGCCGGATAAAAACCTTCTTATCGTAACCGAATGGTAATCCTCACTATCTTTTTGTTTTTTTTGGCCGCTTTTCTCCCGGCTCTGATTTGGCTCTTATTCTTTCTCCGCGAAGACATCCACCCCGAACCAAAAAAAATGATCCTCTACGTCTTTTGTTTGGGCGGCCTCGCGAGCGTCCCGACTCTTCTAATCCAGATTTTTTTTCAAAAACTGACCGTGGCCTTGCCCTTAAGCGAGCTGGTTTTAATCGTTGGTCTCGCTCTTTTTGAGGAAATTTTCAAATTTTTGGCCGCTTACGTGGCTGTTCGCAAAAACCCGGCTTTTGACGAACCGATCGATGCCATGGTTTACATGATTACGGCCGCCTTAGGCTTTGCAACGATAGAAAACATCTTCATCACCGGCAACAGCCTTGATGCCGCGAACGTTTTCGCCACCTCAAACGCCCTCACCGTCCTTTCTGTCCGTTTTGTCGGCGCAACCATGCTTCACGCTTTAACTTCCGGCCTCCTGGGCTATTACTGGGCCAAGGGCCTGCTCCGTAAATCGCCCAAAAGCTTCCTAACGCCGGCGGTCCTGCTCGTTACTCTCATCCACGCTTTTTTCAATTACGTAGTCCTGCTTTTCCAGGACTTCAACTTGATTTTTCCGAGTATTTTTTTGGTATTCATCGCTTTCTTCGTTTTTATTGACTTTGAAAAACTACGTTCGGTCAAAGACGCCTTGTGATATAATATAAGCCATGGCAGAAAACAAAGACGACATTTTCGTGGAATTGGCCAAGGCCCGCACGGCCGCCGCCCCTTTGAAGATCGAAACCGACGAGTCGGCGCCGAGCTCGAATGACGATGACGGCGAGGGCCAGCTTACGGTGGATGTTTATCAAGACAAAGATTACGTCATCGTCCAATCACCGGTGGCGGGCGTCTCGGCCGACGACCTCGAAATCAACATCACGAACGAATCCGTGACCGTCCGCGGCCATCGGGAAAAATCCGAAACCATCGAAGAAAAAGACTATTTTTACCAGGAGTGTTTCTGGGGAAAATTTTCCCGCTCCATTATCCTGCCGCAGGAAGTGGATCCGGAAAAATCGACGGCCAACCTCAAAAACGGAATACTCACGATCAAAATGCCGAAGCTGGACCGGAAAAAAGCGAAGAAATTGAAAGTTAAATTCGATTAAAACGTGAAGCGGCCGCCCCGAATGGAGCGGCCGTTTTCTCTTGGGCGCACCCGAACTGGCTCAAGCGGCCCGCGAAAGCCGAGCGTTGAGCTCGCGACAGGCGTAGGAATAGACTTCGTGCGGCAGGAAGTCTTCGAAGGCTTGAACCTCGAAGAGACATCTTTCGCCGAGATCCCGGCCGTGATCGGTCGCGACAAAGCCTCCGGCCACTGCTCTCACCAACGCCGCGAGATCGGCTATCTTTCTTCGCGGTTCGGGCTCGTGGCCGAAGATGGCTTTGTAAGCCTCCATCAACGCCTGGGGCATGGAGTGCCTCCGCCAAAGGGTCTGAATAAAGAATAGAAGCGGGAGGTTTAAATTGCAAATCAAAAACTAGCGCCAATACTGCTTTGCCATTTTGGCAAATTGCCGGCCGCGGTCAAATTCGTTCTTGAATTTTTCGAAGCTGGCGGCACCCGGACTAAAGAGAATCACGAATATCGAATTAGGAATAACGGCTTCTTTCCGACCGTTGCGCTGCCTAATTCTTAATTCATGATTCTTTATTCTTTTTATAATTTCTGCCAATTCTTCAAATAACTGGGGCTTACTATTTTTAAAATAGCCGATCCTTTGCAGAACACGAACCATCTTTTTGGTCGCGCTGCCGTTCAATAAATAAAGGTTTTCGGGCCGCACGTATTTTTTTACGATCTTCGCCCACTCGGAAAAATCCAGTTTTTTATCCGTGCCGCCGGCGATTAAAATCAATTTCTCTCCGCCAGCCGGCGGACGACTGAATCTTTCCAGGGCGGCAATGGTCGCTTCGGGAGTAGTCGCTGTGGTATCGTTTATAATCTCGAAATTTTTTCTTTTAAGGATTGTTTCTTGCCGAAATTTGATTTGAGGAAGAGTTTTTAGAGCTTTTTTAATTTCCTGGCCGGAAACGCCGAAATGTCGCGCCACGATTATTGCAACGTTTAAATTGTAAAAATTATGAAGGCCGTAAACCCGCTTGAATTTTTCCGGATTCAGGCCGATGGGAACGGGGAAATAAACGATCCGGCTTCGGGGTTTAAGTTCCTGGAAAAATTTTGTCCAGAGATTGTTTTTATTCAAGAGAACAAAGTCGTTTTGGGCTTGATCCAAAAAAATATTGGCCTTGGCTAAAGCATAACTTTTCATTGACGGGTAGCGGTTCAGGTGATCGCGGAAAATATTCGTGATGACCGCGATATGCGGCCCCGAAGGGGCCCCTTCGGGGCGTGATTTCCAGGCTTGAGGCAAAAGCTCCAATTGCCAGGAAGAAAGCTCGACTACAACCGGCGTTTTCCCATCCAACCTATCCAAGGCCCGCAGAAGCGACACGTCCGAGGAATTACCGGCCAAAACCGTGCGCGGATATTTCTTTCTAAGAAGATGGTAAATCCAGTTTACGGTCGTGGTTTTGCCGCGCGTGCCGGTCACGGCAACGACCGGATTTTTGCAAAATTTGAAGAATAAACTGGCGTCGTTTTCTATTCGAGCTCCAGCTCTTCTGGCTATGGTCAAATATTTGCTTTCCCGTGGCACGGCCGGATTTACCACCACGATATCATTTATTTTGAAATTGTCTTCCTGATGTTTGCCCAAAACCAACTTTATTTTTCTTACGAGCGGCCCCAGAGACTTAATTGTCGGTTTTAAAACTTCCCGCGATTTCAAATCGGTCACCGTAACTTTGGCGCCGTGCTTCAAAAGCCACTTCGTGGTCGCGAGCCCCCCGCCCAAAAGCCCCAAACCCATCACCAAAACTTTTTTGCCTCTAAAATTGGGCTTCATGAAAATTGATGTTTTTTGCTACGAGGCAAGAAAATCGAACATCTTTTCGTATTCCTCCATGCGGGGCACGAACCGTTCCGGGTCTTCGTATATAAGTTTCTTGAATTCGTGAAGCGGCATAAGCGCGGTTTCGGCCACTTCTTTCCCCTGTTTCTTTATCTCGCGCAGCTCAACGTCCTTCCGGAGGAAATAAATATCGCAAAATTGATTGTCGTGATTTCCCTTATCTTCGAGCCACGACTTTACCATTCCTATTGATTCTAATTCGCTGTTCCGTACCACGATATTGAGTTCCTCGTTAAGCTCTCTCCACGCCGCGTCTTCGCTCCTTTCTCCCGCTCGTACATGCCCGGCCAGCGAAATATCCCAAAAATTTTTAAAAAGGTCTATTTCTGAAGAACGCTTTTGGATAAGAACTTCGTTTTTGTTGTTCACGATCCACACATGCACGGCGCGGTGCCAATCGCCGTCTCGGTGGATTTCTTCCCTCTCTTTCGTTCTACCCGTCGCAATGCCATTCCGATCGAGCACGTCTAACAGTTCCATAATGTATTTTATTATTCTTTAGTCTCCGTTTTCTCTTCTATTGGGGGTACCTCCGGCACTTCAGCCACGCCGCCTTCCTGCGCTTCTTCGGGCCGCGACTGGGAACGGACATCGATCTTCCAACCGGTGAGTTTGGCGGCCAGCCGGACGTTTTGCCCGCCTTTGCCGATTGCAAGCGATAGTTGGTCCTCGGCCACCAGGACTTTTGCTTCCCGCCGGTCGGATAATTCCACGAGCTTTGCTTTGGCCGGCGAAATGGCGCTCGCGATGAATTTCTGGGGATCGTCGGAATATTCGGTGACGTCGATTTTTTCGTTGCCGAGCTCGTTCGTTACGGCCATGACCCGCGTGCCGCGCTGGCCGACCACAGACCCCACCGGATCCACGCCGTCCTGGTTCGAAGCCACGGCGATCTTGGTCCGGCTGCCCGGCTCACGGGCAATCGCTTTTATCTCGACGATGCCATCGGCCATTTCCGGCACTTCCATTTCGAAAAGCTTCACCACGAATTTGGGATGCGACCGGGAAAGAATGATGCCCGGCCGGCGCGGATCATCCTGCACGGCCAAAACGTAAAACCGCAGGCGCTGGCCGACGCGATAATGCTCGCCGGGAATACTTTCGTTGTAAAAAAGGATGCCGATGGCCCGGCCCAAATCGATGTAAACGTTGCCCCGCTCGAAGCGCTGGACCGTGCCCGAAACAATTTGACCCTCCTTGTCCGCGTATTCCTCCTTGACCGAAGCTCTTTCGGCTTCACGCAAATTTTGCAGGATCACCTGCTTCGCGGTCTGGGCCGCGATGCGGCCGAAATCGGCGTGGGTTTCCAAGGGAAATTCCAACTCCTCACCGACAACCGCCTCTTTCTTTATTTTTTTCGCTTCCTCGAGAAAGATGTGGCGATCGGGATTGTAGCGCGGCAAAAGTTGCTCCTCCTCTTCTTTTGTCAGGACTTCCGCGGGTAAGCCGCTGCCCTTGCCTGCCGCAACTTCGGTTTCGACGGGCTCTTCCACGATCCGGACTTCACTCGGATCAACCACGATTTTCACCTGCCAGAATTTCAGGTCACCGGTCTTCAAGTCAAACTTGGCTTTAATAAGCTCTGTCTTCTTCCGGTATTCTTTCTTGTAAGCCGCCGCAATCGAAGATTCGATCGCGGCCAAAACTTTCTCGGGCGCGATCGCCTTTTCGGCAGCGATCTGACTTAGGGCGGCGTTCAATGATTTTAAATCCATTATTTTAATCTTATACTGACTATTTTACTAAACAACCGCTCTCAGGGAGCGGTCAATCACGGTCATCTCTGGAATTTTAAGAGATTGAACAAAAAAGTCAAGCGGTCAGACGTTTTCGTAATGCCTTATCAGAAAATCATTGCCTATTTTCGTAAGCGCGATCAAATCCAGGCGCCAGCCCTTTTCACTGTTAACCAATTTGGAATTATGATTAGCGTAAGATTCGGCTATTTTCTTGAATTTTCCCATTTTCGCCCGGCTCATCTGATCTTCTGGCTGTAAACCGCCCGGGTCAAAATTGCTCATTGTTTTTACTTCCACGAAAACCAGGGTTTTGTCCGACGCCACGGCTACAATATCCAGCTCGCCCCAAGGTTTTCTATAATTCCGCTCAATTATCTTATAGCATTGTTTTTTAAGATAATCAGCCGCAAAGTCTTCCCCTTTTTTGCCTAAAACTGATTTTTGAGTCATAGAATTTGTTTCAAAGTGTTTTAATTGAAACATAATTTTCTTAACAAATTAAAATAACTATATTCCATCGCATTATCAGGCTGTTAAACAAAATCGGTGTTTAACAGCACAATATCAGGTTTCATCGCATTATCCGGTTTTTCGAGTTTTTCCAGTTTTTCGGGTTTTTTTGAATTTTCTGAATTACTAATTTTAAATTGCTCATTTCTCTGCGAAAAACCGATTTTCTCTTAGCGCCGACGAAAAACCTGATTAATGACTCGGTATTGGATAGTCTTACGATCACTAAAAAATCCCGAAAATTAAAGGAATAACCATCGAGATGGTCGGTTTTTAAAGCGTGCCGCCTGTAAGTCTTTTCGATTTTATCCATTAATTTACGTATATTTTTCACACGGACATTGAATTGCTCAGAATGAAACTCGGGCAAGGAGTCATAAAAATCAGCCAAAGAATGGGGGAGTTGGGATAAAGCATTCATTACTTTAATGGTCGCCAAGATGCCGGAATCGGTGTAAAAGAAATCCCTGAAGTAAAAATGACCGGAGTATTCGGCGCCAAAAGAAGCTTGACGACGATACATTTCATTCTTGATATTCAGAGTGCCGACCTTCGACGGATAAACTCCTTTCCTTAAAAGATTGCTGTATCTTAATGATCCGAAAACGTAGATATCAGCCACAAAGGGCGGTTTCTGAACCAAAGAAAGAAGGAGGGTTATTGCATAAGAAGGTAATCGCCGGCCTCGATTATCAACAAAAATAGCCCTGTCAGCATCAGCGTCAAAAACTACGGCCAAATCAGCTTTTCGTCTCCTCACTTCTTTGGCGGCTTGATTAGTAGCGCGAGCGGCTAATGGGTTCGGACCGTGAGCGGGGAAACGATCGTCAATTTTTGAATTTAGAACAACGAACTTCGCCTTCGGGATTTTAAGCTTTCTAAGAACTAGACCGGCCGGACCATTGGAACAATCCAAAACGACCCTGAGCGATCTCCGAAGATTCGCCTGATTTTCCAGAAAATTCGTGTACAAATTGAAATAACGACGGTTCATAGTTCTTTTTTCATTATTTTCAATATTTCCCGGCCGGCCATCATTCGTGCGTTTTTACCAACCACTTTCAAACCGTTGTATTCCTTGGGAGAATGGGAAGCAGTAATCATAACGCCGCCGTCAGCCTTAAGACGCGAAACCAAAAAATAAAACATCGGAGTGGTAATCAGGCTGGCTTGAAGAACGTTCGCCCCTCGCAAACCCTTAACGGCGGCCTTATAAAGCTCGTCTGAGCCAAAGCGGCCGTCGCGAGCCACCACTATTTTCGGTCGGCGTTTTTTTCGACTGCAAAAATAACGATTCAAAGCAACCGTTATTTTTAAAATTGTCTCCTGATTAATTTCCAACGGATATTTTCCCCGTATATCATTGGCCTTAAAAATAGTTTCATTCATGTCCTTATCTTAACCGAAGAATTCAGACGTTGAAATAAGCTCTTTTTTGCGCTTAAATATAGGTATCTTTATAAAATGACCCGCAAGAAAAAGAACCCCAAAGAAGAAAAAGAAGCCCGCCCCAGAGAAAGCGAGCTTCACCCCGACATCAGAAAATCCGTTTGGGTAATCTTTTTCCTGGCGCTCGCGATTCTCTTTATTCTGGCGGGCACGGGCGAAGCCGGTCCTTTCGGCGCGGGCTTTTACAACGTCTTCGACAAACTCTTCGGCTGGGGCTATTATTTTCTGCCGATCGTTTCCTTTCTTATTGCTTTTTCTTTCATTGCGCCGGAGCGCAAAAAAATTTGGGGCGCCACGCTCTTAAGCGCGGTTATTTTTGTTCTGGCCGGCCTGGGCTTCATCGACATTATCTCGCCCGGAGCGGGCGGCCTCTCCGGCAACGTGGTAGGCGCCCTTAAAACGCCTTTTGGCACGCCGGCATCCTTGCTTATAACGTTCGCGGCCTTGGCGGCTTCGTTCCTTATAATTCTGAACCGGCCGGTCAGCCTCAAAAAAATATTCTCCAAAAAAGAAAGTGAAACCGGGGAAATAGAAATGGAAGACCATATCGAGGTGAGCCTGCCGGCCGAACCTGTTCAACTATCCCAGGGCAAGCCGGAAAAAACGAAGGTTGTTGAACAGAGAGAGGAGGATTTCAAAATGCCGAAAGTCCAACCCATGAAAAATTACGTGCCGCCGCCTTTAAATCTCCTCGTCTCAACGGTGGAAAAACCGACGAGCGGCGATCTGCGAGCCAATGCCAACGTCATCAAAAGAACCTTGGACAGTTTCGGCATTCCCGTCGAGATGGGGGAAATCAACGTTGGCCCGACCGTAACCCGCTACACCTTGAAACCGGCCGAGGGCGTGAAATTGTCGAGAATTACCGCTTTAAGCCAGGACTTGTCCCTGGCTCTGGCGGCCCATCCCATCAGAATCGAAGCGCCAATCCCGGGCAAATCGCTCGTCGGCATCGAGGTGCCTAACAAAATGGCCGCCGTTGTCCGCTTGGGCAGCCTGCTCTTATATCCCGATTTCCACAAAAACAGCAATCTTTCCTTCGCTTTGGGCCGCAATGTTTCGGGCGAACCGGTTTTCGCGGATATCGAAAAAATGCCCCACCTTTTAATCGCCGGCGCAACCGGTTCGGGCAAATCCATCATGATCCACTCTTTGCTCATTTCCCTTTTATACAGAAATTCGCCGGAAATGCTCCGCTTAATAATGATCGATCCCAAACGCGTCGAGCTTTCGATCTACGACGGCATCCCCCAACTTCTCACGCCGGTCATCACCGACAACAAGAAATCCATCGGCGCGCTGCGCTGGGCCATCCAGGAAATGGAACGGCGCTACCAAATCCTTTTGGAGGCCGGCGCCCGGGACATCAAGAGCTACAACAAGAATAAAACCCTGATGCCTTTCATCGTGATCGTCATCGACGAACTGGCCGACCTGATGGCTTCTTTCGGCCGGGAAGTAGAGGGTTCGATCATTCGCTTGGCCCAGATGGCGAGAGCAACCGGCATTCACCTGGTCGTCTCGACCCAACGGCCGTCGGTCGAGGTCATCACCGGCCTCATTAAAGCCAACATCACTTCGCGCGTCGCCTTGCAGGTGGCGAGCCAAGTCGATTCCCGGACAATCTTGGATACGGCCGGGGCGGAAAAACTTTTGGGTTCCGGCGATTTGCTTTTTGTTTCCGCTGAACTTTCGAAACCGAAACGTCTGCAAGGCGCCTACATCACTGAAGAAGAAATTAAAAAAGTTATTGGCTTCATTAAGAAGAATAACGAGCCTGTCGAAGAGGGCGAGGTCGAGGTTTTTGCCGAAACAAACGGCAATGGCAACGGCCGAATCAGCATCGACGATTACACGGCTTCTCACGATGACGACGAGCTTTACGGCGAAGCTGTGGAAGTGGTTAAAATCGCCGGCAAGGCTTCGGCTTCACTCCTTCAGCGACGGCTCAAGGTCGGCTATGCCCGGGCGGCCCGGTTATTGGATATAATGGAGGAACGCGGCGTCGTGGGTCCCGGTGAGGGCGCAAAACCGAGAGAGGTATACTTAGACCAGGAATAACAATATGAACGAGAATGAACAGAAAAACCTGTCTTCCCTGATCGCGGAAGCTTTACGCATCAAAGGCATGAGCCCGGAAAAACTGGCCCAGCTCACGGGCATCTCCGAGCGGCCGATCCTGATGCTCATCGAAGAAAAGTTCGACAAGCTGCCGCCAGCACCTTATGTCCGCGGCTACCTGATTAAGATCGCCGACGTCCTGGGCTTAGACGGCAAAAAGCTTTGGGCCGAATACTTGAAAGATAACGAGGCTATTCGCCGCTCGGGCAAGGAGGATGTCTTACCGCCCAACCGTTTTGCCCCGCCCCGCTGGAACAAAAAATTCTTCTGGCTCGGCCTCGTTGCCCTGCTCCTTGTTTTTTACGGCGCTTTCCGCATTATTTCCTTCAATAGCCAGCCGTTTCTCTCGATCACCGATCTTCCAACAAGCGTTAATATCCCGTCTTTCACAATTTCTGGTAAGATGGACCCGCAGGCCCAATTGACCCTGAACAACGAACAAGTCTATCCTGATAAAGACGGCAATTTCCAAAAAGAAATCACCTTGGAGACAGGAGGCAACGCTCTTATTTTTATCATTAAGAAACCGCTGGGCGAACCCCACACCGTAACCAAACAAATTTTCTACCAAATAAGCGCGACTTCCACCCCTTAAAAAACAAAATGAGCTCGCCAAAAGAAAAAAGCCCAAAAGGAGAAAAGAACGAACTGAACGATCTGATGGAATCCCTTCAGACGCGTTTCGGCGAAGGCGCGGTCATGACCCTGGGCGATGCCACCCACGCCAAAGTAGAAATGATTCCTTCCGGCTCTTTCTCTTTGGACATTGCTTTGAGCGGTGGCTTGCCCAAAGGCCGGGTCATCGAAATTTTCGGGCCGGAAAGCTCCGGCAAGACAACCCTGGCCTTGCACGCCGTCTACGAAGTTCAAAAACGCGGCGGCCGGGCGGCTTTTATCGACGCGGAACACGCCCTGGATCCGGACTATGCTGCCAAAATCGGCGTGAAGATCAAAGACCTGATCATTTCCCAACCGGACAACGGCGAAGAAGCCCTGAATATTTTGGAAAGCCTGGTCCGTTCCAATATCATTGATATCATTGTCGTGGATTCGGTCGCGGCCCTCACGCCTAAGGCGGAAATCGAGGGCGAAATGGGCGCCTCCCACATGGGCCTTCAAGCCCGGCTGATGTCGCAGGCCTTGAGAAAACTCACGGCCATCGCCGACAAATCGAATACGATCATTATTTTCATCAATCAAATCCGGCAGAAAATCGGCATTGTCTGGGGCAATCCCGAGACCACGACCGGGGGCCTGGCCCTCAAGTTCTACGCTTCGGTCCGGATCGACATCCGGCGCGAAGCCCAAATCAAAAAAGGCGACGAGGTCGTCGGCAACCGCGTCAAAGCGAAAGTGGTGAAGAACAAAGTCGCCCCGCCCTTCAAAATCGCCGAATTTGACATCATGTACGGCCAAGGAATTTCCTACGAAGGCGATGTCCTGAACGCGGCCCTCAAATACGGCGCCGCCACCAAGGCCGGCGCGAGCTATTCTTTCGGCGAGGAAAAACTGGGCACGGGCTTTGACAATGTCCGGGAAAAACTCAAAGAAGACAAAAAATTATTGGAAGCTTTGAAAAAGAAAACGCTCGAAGCGATAAAAGAAGCGGAAAAAAACAAGTAAAATACGGCCCGGAATTCTCTCGGGTCGTATCTATATAATGATCATCTAGTCCTTATTAAGGGCGTAAAAATTCACGAAAATCTGGGTTACCAGGATCGGGCCGGTGCCGCCGGGCGTGGGCGTGTACGAGATTCCTGATTCGGCGTTCCCGGTTTCGAGCGACGCTGAATTGAAATCGCCGGAGATTTTACCGTCAAGCATTCCGTAACCGAAATCGATCACGGTGGCCATCGGCTTCAGCATTTTGGGTTCGATCAATCGAGCCTGGCCAGCACCGCAAATAACGACATCGGCTTCTTTTAAAATCTTCAAATCGCTGTCTCGGCCCAAAAGAAAAACCGTCCTGGCTCGGCTCATGATCCAATTCGCTGTGGGCTTGCCGATCAAAAGGCCGAGGCCGACAATTGCGATACTGGAATTTCTAATTTCTAATTTCAAATTTCTAATTATTTCCTCCACGGCGCCGACCGCGGGCGGCAGGACTGGATTCCGATCGGCGTAAAAAGCACCCAGGGCCCTTTCGCCCAAAACATCTATGTCTTTTTCGCGAGGGATGACGTTTAAAATAGAATGCTTGTTAATATGTTCAGGCAGAGGCAATTGGACGATCACGCCGCCGCAGATCTTCTGGCTAGCGATCTTCAAAACCTCTTTCCTTAGCTCGTCCTGTTTTAGGCTCTCGGGAAATTCGTAAAGCCGGAAGTCAACGCCTAATTCTCCGGCGATCTTTCTTTTCTGCTTCACGAAACTCACACTGGAAGCTTCATTGCCGACCAAAAAAACAGCTAAAAATCTTTTTGGTTTTGGCTGCTTTTTTAAATCGGCGATTATATCCAACGCTATCTTTTTGCCGTCTATTACCATAGAACCATCCTAACGAAATTTCTTGGAAAAAGAAAAGGAGCGATACTTCGTCGCTCCTTAACTTTGCTACGCTTAGTCTCTGCTAAAAACAGGGTTCGAAGCCGAGGTTGTCCGGCCATTGATTGGCGTAACCGATCGGCGCCGAAACCACCGACGCGAAGTCCGGCTGGCCGTCGTCGCCAACGGCATGCCATCTTCCGCAACGGCAACGGACGCTTTTCCCGTCCGGTCCCCATCCCACAACTTCATGTCCTGCTTGAGACATAATTCCCTCCCGTTTTGTAGAAGTGCGATTCGGCAAGAAGCAAAAACCTCTTCCGAAGAAGAGGTTTTTGATTTGGTAAGTTCGCTGATTATCCCAAAAACGCCTTCTTCGAGAGAGGTCCAAAAATAAAGCTAAAGCAGAAATATTTGAAAATCATTGACTTATAGAATTATCTTATTACATCGTTCTTCTTCTGTCAAATTTAAAAACAACGGAAGATAAAAACACCCTCCGGAGCCCAGAGGCTGGGACGGAGGGTTACGGCGGAATGAGGTGTCACGGGGAACTGTGAGCGAGAGCTCTCGATCGGTCGGCGGGCATGCGATGAGCGAGGAGTGAATCCAGGCCCGGCGTCGTACTCGCGATCGGCCTTGGCCGGATGGCCACGGGTACGCAGTTGCGCTCCATGGACGATGGCCCGGCGTGATCCAGAACGTTGGGGTCGGGCGCAAACCCGACCTAGACCGCGCTGTTCGCCTTGATCGAAGCGACGAACGGGTCGTTCGCGGGCAGAAACACCCTGAAGTAGCCGGGGCAATGACCGCTCCACGAATAGTAGTCATCGATTCCCCAACTCCTCACGGTGAGCTCCGCGTTCGGATAGAACTCGCCGTCCACGGATCGCACCCGCTCCACGATCGTGGTCGCCCAGAGCGTGTCGGTCTTGACGGTCGTGGCGTTCACGTCTTTGTTGTCGGGATTGAAAACGCGCTTCAACCCCGCCGTGGCAGCCACCGCCACCACCCCTATCACGAGGAGTCTCCACAATATGGTCATCTTCGCAACCTCCGGTTGTAGGAAAGCTGGATGGAATATCCAGTTTTTGCTAATTATATTTTAGCAAATGATGTATAATTTGTCAAGTGTTATAAAAGCCAGAAAAACTAGACCCTGATCGGGAATTTGCGGCAAAGCCGCACAACTTCTTTTTGAATGAAAGCGGCCGATGCGTTTTTGAGCAAGGCGGCGTTAATCAACCCGGCGATACGCAACATCTCTCTTTCTTTCATGCCCCGGGTGGTCAAAGCGGCCGTGCCCAAACGGATGCCCGAAGGATCAACCGGACTCCGCGTGTCATAAGGAATGGCGTTTTTATTCACGATGATGCCCAGGCTTTCCAGTTTGTCGCCGGCTTCTTTACCGCCGATGCCGCGACCCCAGGTATCCACCAAAAACAAATGGGAGTCGGTGCCGCCGGAAACTATCCGCCAGCCCAGTTTCTGCAAGCCACTAGCCAAAATCTTGGTGTTTTTCACGATCTGCCGGGCATATTTTGGGAATTGCGGCTTAGCCGCCTCAAAAAGAGCGACCGCAACGGCCCCAATTTGATTGGCGTGCGGCCCGCCCTGCAAACCCGGAAAAATCGCCTTATCGATCGCCGCCGAGTATTGCTTCCTGGAAAAAATCAGGGCCGAGCGCGGGCCGCGTAGGGTTTTATGCGTGGTCATGGTAACGATGTCGGCGTGGGGAAAAGGCGATGGATAAGCTTTGCCGGCGACGAGTCCGGCGATATGGGATAAATCCACCATCAGGATCGCGCCGCAGGCCTCGGCGATCGCCCGGAATTTTTTGAAATCAATGCGCCGCGAATAAGCCGTGTAGCCGGTGACTATAAGAAACGGCTTCTCTTTCTTGGCCAAAGCCGAAATTTCCCCGTAATCAAGTTTTTCGGTCTTCTTGTTAACGCCGTAAGGCACCTGATGCCACAATTTTCCCGTAAAACTGACCCTATGGCCGTGAGTGAGGTGACCGCCCATGTCCAAACGCATACCCATGATCTTTTCGCCCGGCGGCACAAGGGCCAAATAGGCCGCGAGGTTGGCCGGCGAACCGGAATAAGCTTGAACGTTGACCGACCACTGCTTCGGACTCAAATGAAAAAGTTTCAAGGCCCGGGTTTTGGCCAAGTCCTCCAACTCGTCCACGAACTTATTGCCCCCGTAATAACGGTGTCTAGAATAGCCTTCCGCGTATTTATTGGTGAAAACCGAACCCAGGGCCGAAAGCACGTCCCGGGAAACGTAATTTTCCGAAGCAATCAAGTTAATGGTCTCGTTCTGCCGCCGGACCTCGGCTTTTATCAGTTTTTCTACGGTTTTATCGCGCATCTATACTTGAAAAAATCAAACCTATTGATATAGTACATAAAAATGCCCATCCACTCAAACAAGCGACATCCGACCCAAAAAATCGTGAATGATTACGAAACGCTGGCCAAGGCCATTGACGGCTTGCGAGCCGTCAATTACCGCGTCATCGTCACAATCGGCTCTTGGGACCTGCTCCATATCGGCCACGTGCGCTACCTTCTTCAGGCAAAAAATCAGGGAGACGTGCTGGTGGTGGGCGTGGACACGGACCGCGCAATCAAACTCTACAAAGGCGAGTTGCGACCCGTCATTCCCCAGGACGAACGCTGTGAAATGCTGAGCTATCAGGACTGCGTTGACTTCATTACCCTGATCGACGACCTTGACGAAAAAGGACGCTGGCAGTACGAGCTGATAAAAAAACTGAAACCCGACATCTTCGTCGCAGTCGAGGACAGCTATCCGCCGGAACAGCTTGAAGAAATAAAAAAACACTGTTCCGAACTGATTGTTTTGCCGCGCCAAGCCGAAAACACCTCCACCACCAGACTGATCCAGGATACGATCAAAAAACAGCTGGATCAGATGTATAAGTTAACGGAGAAAAGATGAAGAAATACGCCTTAGTGCTCTATGCGCCGGTAATCCACGCCGGATATCTCGAATTCTTCAAAAGGCACCGCAATGCCAAAACACTCTATATCTTGGGAAGGGGAATTATTGATCAATTCACCGAGCTTCATAAGGAAATTAGAGCCCTTGATCCAGAAATAACAAAAAAATTTGTTGAAACTCTGGGTATTTTCGAACATATAAAAGTTTTAAAACCCAATACGATCACCGATCTTAAAGACTATAAAATCATAACGGCCGATGAGCCAATTTCGCGGAGATTTGCGAAAAAATATCTGCAAAAAAATAAAATCGTCTTCGATTCCATTTTTCTTAAATGGGATGAAAAGAATGTCTACTCCCGAAACTTGCCAAAAAATGCCGAGACTTCAAAAACCGCTTTCGACAGGAAAATGATGAAATTAGCTCTTAAAGAATCGACCGGAAGCGGGGATTGGTGGCGACAGGTAGGAGCGATCATCGTGAAAAATAAAAAAGTGATCCTTAGAGACTCCAGTCATCACCTGCCTTCTGATCACACTCCTTACATTGAAGGCAATCCCAGGGATTTTATTGAAGCTGGCAAAAAGCGCGATCTTTCAACCTCGATTCACGTCGAACAATTATTGATCGCGGAAGCGGCAAAACGGGGTTTGAATTTAAATGGTTCGAGCATTTATGTTAATGTCTTTCCTTGCGTCCCTTGCGCTCAGATCATTTCCCAATCGGGTATCAAAAAATGCTTCTTCCAGACCGGCAATGCCTACCTGAACGTTGAACGAGTATTCCGGGCGGCCGGAGTAAAATTGATTCGCGTTAAATAATTTATCCGATAGGAAATTCCACCGTAAGAGCCTTACCGCGTTTAAGTTTGGGAACCATCAGATGCAGGTGCAAATGCGTGACGGTTGCTCCCGTGTAATCGCTGTCCCCAAAACGCATTGTTAAACCCCCTCCTCTAATCTTATATTTACGAATAGCCCAGCGAACAAGCTTCGAAATCTGGAACCAATCGCTTCGAACAAGATTATGAAAACCCTCCTTATGAACCCTGCTAATAATCAGGAAGTGATAGCGGGTATTCTTGTAGGGATTGAAATTCTCCGTGATCAACCAATCCCTGCTTCGGAGAAGAATGGGCTTGGTGTGCCATTTGAACGTTTCTGGGCAAAATGGACAAACGCCAACTTGTTTAATCTCATTAATAATTCTTTGGTAATGCCCGCTTTTTGCGAAACGCGAATTGACCAATTTTTTACTTTTTGTCATAAATCAGAAAATCGTAATCACAAGCGTTATTGCTATCTTTTTTAAATTTATCAATTTTCACCAATTGCCAATTTTTCCCGTCTATCATCGGGAAAAACACATCGCCTTCAAAAATACCGTGAACCCTGGTCAGATAAATTCTGTCCGCTTTGGGAAGGGCTTGTTTATAAATCTGGCCGCCGCCGATCACAAAAACTTCGGTCTCATCTTTAGCCAATTTAAAAGCTTCTTCGAGATCTCGAGCTATAGAACAACCGGGCGCTTCCCAGTCCGTTTCACCGGCCACCACGATGTTCTGCCGACCAGGCAGGGCCCGACCGATCGATTTAAAAGTGTTCCAGCCCATGATGACGGGGTGACTCATGGTCAATTCTTTGAATCTTTTCAAATCGGCCGGTAAATGCCAGGGAATTTTACCTTGAAAGCCTATCGCGTTTCTTTCGTCGGCAGCCACGATTATGGAAATTTTCATAGCCCTACCGGAATTTTCATTGGCGGATGCGAATTGTAATCCTCAAGCGTGAAATCCTCAAATTTAAAATCAAAAATTCCTTTCACGTTCGGGTTAATCTTAACTCGCGGTAATGATTTTAGTTCCCGTTTTAAAAGTTCTTTCATTTGCTCAATCTGATCCAAATAAATGTGCGTATCTGAAAGAGTATAAATCAATTCCTTAGCTTTAAAGTCCGTCACTTGGGCGATCATCATTAGTAGAAGCGCATATTCGGCAATATCAAAAGGAAGTCCGATTGGTACGTCAGCGCTCCGCTGGAAAACATGTAGGCTTAACTCTCCTTGAGCGTGGAAAAATTTGAAAAAACAGTGGCAAGGCGCGACAAAAACCTTATCAACATCGATCGGATTCCAAGCGGTGACGACGAGCCGTCGCGAATCCGGATTAACCTTAAGATCGTGAATTAAATTAGTAATCTGATCGACCGGTTTCTCGCCGCCAGCGTTAAAAGCCCGCCATTGTTTCCCGTAAATCGGCCCCAAATCTCCTGGTTCTAAACCCAATGATTTGCAAATTTCCGGCGTGGCCCAAATATCCCATAAATGGACGCCGTTCTTGTTTAAATCTTCAACCTTGGTACTGCCGGAAAGAAACCATAACAGCTCATAGACCATGGCCTTCCAAGAACCTTTCATGCTGCGCGTCGTAATCAGGGGGAATCCCTCGTCTAAATTAAAACGCAGCTGATAGCCGCAAACGGCCAAATTCCCGACTTTTTGGGGATCGGTCTTTTTTTGACCGTTCGTTAAAACGTGTTGGACAAGCTCGAGGTATTGACGCATGAAGATATCTTTCCACGCCAGACAAAACCAGTCAATTCCGAATTTCCGTTTATTTGTCCAAAAGGTTATTGACGTCGTTCAATTCGCTGTCCAAGCCGGAAAAACCAGCTGGTTCATCCGCGGCACTCGACGTGGAAGCGGTGGAGGTGGCGTTAATCGCGCTCGGCAAACTTGCGGTTTCGTCCGATGCCGGCAGATTGTTCGCGGGCGCGTTTGGCGTCGGCGGCGTGAAAAGCAAGGGAACGTAGGTCATGGCCACGCCCAAAATCATAATCACGACAACAACGGTAATAAAATTCTTATTCTTGGAAAAACTCATTGTTCTTATTTTAAAAGGCTCCTCGGAAACGGTCAAACCCCCTCACCGATGGGCTGAACGCGAAGTCTTCGGCGAGAATACCAATCTTTTATTGGCGCGGGGGTCAAATCAGCAAGGTCTGTACCGATTCTTCCGGCTCTTTGTATTCCAAGAGAACCTTCGCCATCTGCGGTACGTCCCGCTGAGGCACCCACAAATAACCCTGATTTACTATCAAATCGAAGATCTCTTTGGTCACTTTCACGTCTTGGATGCAATAACTTTTCAATTTTTCGATCTCGCCCCGATCCCAAAACTCAACGGCGTCCAAGCCCTTGCCGCTCTTCGTGATTTGCAAATTCGCTTCGGCCAAAACCGCCAAACCGACCCGGCGGCCGAAAGAATTCTCGATCCTTTCCAAAATGTCGTAGTGGGGGATGGCGCCGAGGTTGAAATTGAAATATTTTTCGAGGACCGGCACATCGAAGCGCTTGCTCGAAAAACCGACGAGGAGACCGGCCCGCCTGGCCATCTCGCCGAAAAGATTAAATTCTTTTTCCTCAAAACAATAATATTTGTCTTCCAAATACGAGTAAACGCCGATGACCGAAGCTTCAAGAATCTTAATAGTATCCTGACTGGCAAAAGGCGTCTTGGTCTCGATATCGAAAACGATTTTATCTGCCATGTTTGTCTAAATTTATAAGCTCATGCGTAGCGAAATAAATTTAGCTACAAACATGAGCATCCCCCACCCTTGCTGCAATAATTTGATTACACAACAAGATGGAGTGAAGCGATTCGACTGCGTCTTTATTTTGATATGTTCCTATAATTTGTGCCATAAGGGTGGGGGATATAAGTTTGGCAACTGAAAATTCTTCGCCTTCAGCTCGAATTTTCAGGCCAAGCCTTAAACGTGCCGGTCCGCCACCTTTGAGGCGGCGTAGCTTTCAGGTTTGGTTTTGACTTCGAAATTACTCGCCCGGATCATGCCGACCACCTCTTGAATCAAAACCCTGGTTTCGCCTTTTTCGCCGATGTCGGCATGAATCTCAAAATCCCAATGCGAAGGAATTTCCTGTTTCTTGAGCTCCAAGAGAACTTCCTTGGCCACGTCCAAGGAAAGCAAAACCTCTTTGATGATCCGGTCGCGGAGCGTGTGGAATTTACCGAGTTCAATCCGGCGCCAAAAATAACGGCCGCCGTTGCCCAATCGATGAACCACGATCGCGGTTACGAAATCAGCATCCTTCGAAACCAGGGCTTCGGAATCGGTACCGATGATTATTTTATAAGAATCCTTCGGCTTGGCCTCGATAAAACGGATGATTTCCTCAACCACCTGGCGTACGCCGAGTTTCAAGCCGAAAGAACTGTTAAAAAGAAACGGCATTCCTTTACCTTAGGCCAGGACACCAATAAATGTCAATTAAATTGTGGGCGCACAAGGATTTGAACCTTGGGCCTTCGCAGTGTAAATGCGACGCTCTACCACTGAGCTATGCGCCCTTTTGGTCGGCCCGGTAGGACTCGAACCTACAAACCTTGCGTGTATAAGACGCCTGCTCCGCCATTGAGCTACGGGCCGTTATTCTAGCTTCTAGTTTCTAGATTCTATCTAATGATTACTGGCTTCAGATTATACTTTTTTATAAGATTGTAAAATTCTTCCTGCTCCAAGGTCTCTTTTTCCATCAGGGTTTTCGCGATTGCTTCCAAAGCGGTTTTGTAAGTGGCAATTATCTTTTTCGCGGCGTTGAAAGATTTTTGAATAATGAGATTCACTTCGGCGTCGATCTCGGTACCGACGGCTTCGGAATAATCCTTTTCCGTGGAAATTTCCCGGCCCAAAAATATCATCTCCTGGGTTTTGCCGAAAGTGCGCGGCCCCAATTTTTCGCTCATGCCGTATTGGGTGACCAGACGACGAGCCAAGTCCGTCGCCTCACGGATATCATTCGAAGAACCGGTCGTCAAATCCTTGAAAGTCTGGATTTCCGCCGCGTAACCGCCAAAAGCCACGGCCAAATCCGCCAAAAATTGAGATTTTGTTTTAAGGCGGCGCTCTTCGAGCGGCAATTTCAAAGTATAACCGCCGGCCATACCGCGGCTGATAATGGAAATTTTATGGACCGGATCGGCGTCTTTGATCGCCGCCGAAACCAAGGCGTGGCCCGCCTCGTGATAAGCTGTAATTTCTTTTTCGTTCTTCGAGATGACCCGGCTCCGGCGCTCCGGCCCCAAGATCACCTTCTCAATCGAACTCAAAAAATCGTCCTGGGAAACAATGCGCTCTCCGTGCCGAGCCGCCACGATCGCCGCCTCGTTCACAAGATTGGCCAGATCGGCCCCGGAAAAACCTGGTGTTCGCACGGCTACTAATTTTAAATCAACGCCCTTATTCAGGGGCTTGCCTTTAACGTGAATTTGCAGAATTTCTTCCCGAGCTTTTATATCCGGCATGTCCAAAATCACCCGTCGGTCGAAACGGCCCGGTCTAAGCAGGGCTGAATCTAAAACATCCGGCCGGTTCGTCGCCGCCATCACGATCACGTTCGTTTCTCGTTCAAAACCGTCCATCTCGACCAAAATCTGATTTAATGTTTGCTCCCGCTCGTCGTGGCCGCCGCCCAAACCGGCGCCCCGCTCCCGGCCCACGGCGTCAATCTCGTCGATGAAAATTATCGAGGGAGCCGCCTTCTTGGCGATCGAAAACAAATCCCGGACGCGGGAAGCGCCGACACCCACGAACATTTCCACGAATTCCGACGCCGAAATGTGAAAGAAAGGAACGTTGGATTCGCCGGCCACAGCCCGAGCCATCAAGGTCTTCCCGGTACCCGGCGGACCCATTAAAAGGACGCCGCGGGGAATGCGCGCCCCGATTTCCAAAAACTTTTTGGGATTTTTCAAAAAATCCACCACTTCTTCCAGTTCTTCTTTGGATTCCTTGAGGCCGGCCACGTCCTTGAAAGTCACCTTATCCTTGGACGGCGCAAACAGCTTCAAATTGATCTTGCCGAACGAAAAGGCTTGGTTCACGCCGGTCTTGGCCTGCCGGAAAATCCACCAGAAGATCAAAATCATCACCAGGACCGGCAAAACCGTGGGAATCAAAATGCCGAGCCAGTATTTAAGACCGCTCTGGTCCTGAACCGTCAGATCCGCTTTTTGGAGAGCGGCTGCCTCGACGCCGTAATTCTTCAGAGTTTCGACTAGCCCCGACTCGACTTCTTTTTTGGAAGCGGCCTTGGCGCCGTCGGCGAGAACGATCTTCAAATCGTTGCCGTTTACGGCAATGCTTTTCACCTCGCCGGCGTTGATCTTCTGCACCAACTCGGAAATGGTCAGGCTCTGAACGTTTTGGCTGCCCGCGTCAAGAAACGCCGAAAAAAAGACGGTTACGAGAACCAAGCTTAAAATCGCCCAAAGAATATTTCTGCTTAAGGTTTTCACTTTATTGGGGGTATCATCATTATCCAAAAATCTCCTCAAGCGTCAAATAAACGGAATTGCAAACGTTTTCTAAAAGACGTAGAAATAAAGCATGAACATCGAACAAGGACCGACGAGCGAAACCGGACCGATCCAAAACCAGTTTGCCGAAAAACTGGCCGCCCGGCGCAAAGAGGAAGAAAGGGTGAAAAAAATGATGGCGGCTGGCTTTAGGAGGGGTGATGCCGTTCAAATCGACGGCGAAGAATGGCAATTATGGGACACTTATACGGATGAAGGCGGCGAAGGCGTGAAAGCTTATAAGATAGACCCGACCACCAAAAAAATGTCAGGCGAGAAAAAAATCTCCTTTGAAGAACTTCGGGGTTTGAAAGAAATCAAAGAAGCGGCTTAGCTTCAAAGGGCTACGGCTTGAGTTTCAAAACTATCCGGCGTTCGGTGGGTTTCACTTCCTGAACGATGAATTGGTAGGTTTCGCCGGCCGTGAGGACTTTTTTCATTTCCAGGACGCCGCCGAATTCGGTGACGTGAATCTGACCTTGAATTTCCTTGTCCAAATTAATGACGGCGCCGAAAGGATTGAAATTATAGACCAAACCCTTAACAACTTCGCCCTCCTTGAATTTCTCGCTGGCTGTAAGCCACGGATCGGTCTTCAGGGCCTTGAGCGACAAAGAAATTCTGCCATCTTTGATGTCAATGATCTTCGCCTTAACCACGTCATCGACATTCAAGACTTCTTTGGGATTTACGACCTCCCGCCAATCGAGTTCGGAAACGTGGATCAGACCCTCCACCACCGGGTTATCCGTGAATTTCAGAAAGGCGCCGAAATCGGCTACCCCCGAAACGATTCCCTCCACCACCTGGCCGACTTCATAATTTTTAGCCAGTTCTTTTATCGAGATTTCGTTCGCCGCCCGTTCGGAAACAATGAGCTTGTTGGTCCGAGAATTAAGATCGATTATTTTCACCTTAAGTTCCTGCCCCACAAGCGCCTCCAAAGCAGCCGCGATTTTCGCCTTGTCCTCGGGCGCGGCCTTGGGATAATGCTCCTGGGCCAGCTGGGAAACCGGCAAAAACGCCGGCAGACCGTGCATTTCGGCAATCAGGCCGCCTCGGTTGAATTTGGAAGCCTTAACCGTCAAAACCTCTTCCTTGTCTTTTATTTCCTGGAGTTCGGACCAAGCCTTCTGCTTGTCGGCCTGGGAGAGTGACAGCTCGATCATTCCTTCTTCGTTGTCGACTTGAATGACCTTAGCGCTCAACTCATCGCCGATTTTAAGGCCCCGGACGATCTCCCGGGCATTCTGCATCTCGTTCCAATAAACGGCGCCCGTGCCGGCTCGGCCCAGATCGACGACAAGCCGTTTGGAATTTTTTTCCAAGACCACTCCTTTGACCAAATCGCCGGGCCGCACCGAAGAAAGCAAAGTCTGGTCAGTTTTCAAAAACTGGGTCAAGTTGCCGTTCTGGGGTTTGACTGAATTCATAGACAAATCAAAACCCATCATAAGGGCTATCGAACGGAAAATCAAGTTTTTCCCCAAAATCTAAGCCGATTTAAGGATTGAAAATTGGACAAAATCGGCGTATAATGATTAAAAATCCGAGGATTAAAGCCTGATTGAACCGGTTTTCAATTCCAAAAATAACCCCGATCCCGAGTTTTTAAGAATGGTCATTACTTATCAAGGCGAAAACTATTTCAAAATCCAAGCCGGCGACATTATCGCTCTCGTCGACTCCGTAAACCAGCGGTCTTTCAAGGGCGCCAGCTTTATTTTGAGGACGGACAAGCCCCAGAGCGAACCGCAGGCGCCGGACGAACCCCTAACCCTAAGCCACCAAGGCGAATACGAAGTGAGGGGCGTGCATATAAACGCTTGGACCGAGAGCGGCGCGACTATATATAGAATGAACCTGGACGACCTGAATGTCGTGATCCTCGGCCGCCTGGCAAAAGAGCCGAGCCCAGAAACCCAGGAACATCTTCAGGACGCGGATATTTTGATCACGCCGGCCGGCCAAAAACCCTATCTTTCGGCCCAGAACGCGGCCAAACTCGTCCGCCAGCTTGAGCCATCACTCGTCATTCCTTCTTTTTTCGACAACCTAAAACCGTTCCTCAAAGAAATAGGCCAGGACAAATGCGAACCCGAAGAAAGAATCACCTTGAAGAAAAAAGACTTGAAACCCCGGGCAATGCTCATCCGCTGTCTTAAACCCTGAATATGGCTGGTCAGGCAAGTCAACTTTACAAAAAAAGCAGAGAATACCTCCGGGAACTGCAGCGGGCGCCCGATCGAAGAAAAAAACGCTGGCTCGTAATTTCTTCGGCCGCCGCCATGCTCCTCGTCTTGGGTCTTTGGATGATATATTTGAATATGACCCTGCCGACCTTGCCAAAAACGACTGATAACGCCCCCAACCCGGCACCGACATCAAGCCAAAACCAGAAAGAATCGTTTTTTCAAATTTTCGGCCGGGGCCTGGAAGTGACTTTTCAAAATTTAAATGATAAATTCAGAACGTTCGGGAGTTCGATCGGCAACTACCTGAAAGAATTTGAAAATAAAATTCGGGAATCGAATAACTTTTCGATCCAAGCGCCAACCAGCGCTTTCCGGCCGAACGATCTAGAGAAGATCCCGACAACCACTCTTCCTTAAAAATGGAAAAATCGAAAAACCCGCAAAAAATAAGCCCGCGCGAAATCACCGACGAACTCAAGGAGTCGTATTTGGATTACGCGATGTCCGTGATCGTTTCACGGGCCTTGCCCGACGTCCGCGACGGCTTGAAGCCGGTCCAACGCCGGATCCTTTGGGCGATGTGGGACATGAGCCTCACCCACAACGCGAAATTCAAAAAATCCTCCAATGTCGTCGGCGAGGTTCTGGGCAAATACCATCCCCACGGCGACATGGCGGTCTACGACGCTCTGGCCAGAATGGCTCAATATTTCTCTTTGCGCTACCCCCTGATCGACGGTCAGGGCAACTGGGGTTCGGTTGACGGCGACTCGCCGGCCGCCATGCGTTATACCGAATCGCGGCTTTCGAAGATCGCCGAAGAAATACTCACGGACATCGAAAAAGAAACCGTGGCGTGGCAGCCCAATTACGACGGCGTCCGCAATGAGCCGAAATATCTGCCCGCCAAACTACCCAATCTCCTATTGAACGGCACGGTCGGCATTGCCGTCGGCATGGCCACCTCTATTCCGCCCCACAATTTGCTCGAGATTGCCGACGCTTTGATTTACCTGAACGAACATCGCGAGGCCACGACCGAAGACCTGATGAAATTCGTTCCCGGCCCGGACTTTCCCACCGGCGGCGTGATTTACGACAAAAAGGCCATGAAAGAGGCCTACTCCACCGGGCGGGGCTCCATCACCATGCGGGCGGTGGCCGAAATCGAAGAATTCAAAAACAGCCACCAAATCGTCATCACTGAAATTCCCTACCAGGTGAACAAGGCTGATCTCATCACCAAAATCGCCGAGCTTACCCAGGAAAAGAGGATCGAGGGCATCCGCGACATCCGCGACGAATCCGACCGGGACGGTATCCGCGTAGTCGTCGAGCTCAAAAACGACAGCGCTCCCCAGAAAATTTTGAACCAGCTCTACGAATACACCGAGCTCCAAAAAAACTTCTACTTCAACATGCTCGCCCTGGCCGAGGGTCTCCAGCCGCGAGTAATGTCCTTAAAAGAAGTGCTTGGCTATTATCTCGAACACCGCAAAATAGTGATTCGGCGCCGGACCGAATTCGATTTGAGAAAAGCCGAGGAACGCGCCCACATCTTGATGGGCTTGGTCAAGGCCCTGGACAACATCGACAAGGTAATCTCGACCATCAAAAAATCCAAAGATCGGGAAAACGCCAAGACCAATTTGATAAAAATCTTCAAACTGACCACCCTTCAGGCGGACGCTATTTTGGAAATGAAACTTTCCACTCTGGCTGCCCTGGAACGCCGGAAGGTAGAGGACGAGCTCAAGGAGAAACAAAAACTGATCGCCGAATTGAAATTGATCCTCAAAAACCCCAAGAAAATTTCCGACATCATCAACGCCGACCTCACGGAACTGAAGAAAAATTTTCCGAGCGAGCGGAAAACCAGGATCATCGCCTCGGGTCTCAAGGAATTCAACGAAGAAGATTTGATTCCGCAGGAAGACGCCGTCGTAATCCTGACCCAGGACGGTTACATCAAACGGATGGCGCCGAATTCTTTCCGAGCCCAGCGCCGGGGCGGCAAGGGTTTGATCGGCTTTGATCTCAAAGAAGAAGATATGGTCCATCGTTTCGCCGCCGCCCAAACCCACGACAACATCCTGTTTTTCACCGACCGCGGCAAGGCCTTCCAAACCAAGGTTTACGAAATCCCGGTCGCGACCCGCACGAGCAAGGGCAAATCGATCCATAATTTCTTGGAAATCCCGACCCAGGAAAAGGTGAGCACGATCGTGACCTACGGCGCGAAAGACGCGAAAGCCTACCTCGTGATGGCGACGAACCATGGCCTCATCAAAAAGACGCCAATCGCCGATTTCGGCAATGTCCGGCGGACCGGCATTCTCGCCCTGAAGCTCAAATCCGACGATTTATTGAAATGGGCCAGGCTTTCCTCGGGCCAGAGCGAAGTAATTCTCGCGACCGCTTTAGGCCAAGCCATTCGCTTCAAAGAAAAAGACGTCCGGGTCATGGGTCGGGGTGCCGCCGGCGTCACGGCTATCCGCCTCCGCAAAGGCGATAGGGTGGCGGGCCTTGATATAATAGAAGAGGAGGTAAAAAAAGACGGCCGGTTTCTGATCCTAATGGCCAAGGGCTTTGCTAAACAAACGCCGCTCAAGGAATACAAAACCCAGAAGCGCAGCGGGGGCGGCATCAAAACCGCCAAGGTAACCGATAAGACCGGTGAAGTGATTGGCGCCCATATCGTGGCGACCGAAACCGAAGAAATTCTTGCTTTTTCTTCCAAGGGCCAGGCTTTGAAAACCGAACTGAAGAATATCCGTTTGGCCGGCCGCGCCACCCAGGGCGTAAAAATAATGAACCTGGACGCGGGCGACAAATTAGTGGGCTTGATTTGCCTCTAAAATTCCGATGAGTTTCAATAAAACCCAATTAATCGTTTTCGGCTTGATCGGTCTCGTTGTTCTGATTTTAGCGCTCGTTCTCTTGGACGTCTTGCCCGGCCTCAAGTCTTCTTCGGGCCAGCCGACCGTAATTACCGGCAGCGTCAAAATCTGGGGCGTTTTTGACGAAACGAGCGACTATCAAACGGTTTTTGCCAATCTCCAAACAATCTATCCGAAAGTAACAGTCACTTACCAGGGTTTTGCGAACACCAAGGATTACGAATCGTCGCTTTTGGACGCTTTAGCCGCCGGCCAAGGCCCGGATATTTTCATGATCCGGAACAACACCCTGGCCAAAGATATCAATAAAATCATCCCCGTCCCAACAACTCTTTTTTCTTACGTAAACTTCCAGAATCTTTTTCCCCAAATCGTTGCCCAGGATTTCGCCACCCAGGGCAGGATTTACGCCTTACCGCTCTCAATCGATACCCTGGCTCTGATCTACAACCGCGACCTTTTAGACCAAGCCGCTCTTGAACCGCCCCAAACCTGGGAAGATTTGATAAAAGACGTGCCGGCTCTTTTGAAGACTGATAAAACAAAAAACATCAGCCGGGCAGCCGCGGCTTTGGGCGGTTCAAGAAATATCAATAACGCCGCAGACATCCTGAATCTTTTAATGCTTCAAACCGGCACCCAAATGACGGCGCCCGATTTCAGCAAAGCGACTTTTGCCAGCCAGGAAGGCGTAAACGCCCTTTCTTTCTATACGCAGTTCGCCGACGCCAAGAACAACGCTTACACCTGGAACGCCAGCCTGCCCAATTCCATCGACATGTTCAGTCAAGGCAACCTGGCAATAATCTTTGATTACCACTCCGCAATCGCCCAAATCAAGGCCCGCAATCCGTTTCTAAACCTGGGAATCTCGGCTATGCCGCAACCGCAAACCGCCCAAAAATCAATCACTTACCCGAATTATTGGGGCTTGGCCGTCTCCCGCCAAAGCCGCAATCCCAACCTGGCTTGGAACATCATCCTGGCCCTCACAACCAACACTCAAAATGCCCAAGCCTATCTTGCGGCCGCCCAAAAACCGCCGGCCTTGCGCTCGCTTGTCAATAATTATGCCAATGATCCAATCTTGAACGTCTACGCCAAGCAAATTTTAATCGCCCGCGATTGGCCGGAAACGGATTCAAATGCCATTGCCGAGATTTTCCTTCGAGCAATCGAGGCGGTCCTTAGTAACGCAAATCCGCTCGCCGCCTTAAACCAGGCCGAGACTCAAGTAAGCCAAATCATCAACAAAAGACTATAATAGGAGCATATCGCAAATATCCATTTAAAATGGCTGCCAAGATTTTTTTATCGCTCGCTCTCGTTACTTCCGCTGTCTTTTTTCTGGCGCCGAATCCGGCCAGCGCCCAGGTTTTGAACATTTGGCAAGGGACTTCTGGCGGCGGCTGTAATCTTGCCGGCAACGGCCCCTGCAATCTTTGCGATGCCTTAATCGTTGCCTCGAACATCATCCAATACCTTTGGTATATTTCCACCTCGATCGCGACCGCGATGATCGTCTACGGCGCCCTCCGCCTCATGATTGCCGGCGGGTCCGAGGACGCCGTCCAAAAAAGCAAAAGCATAATGACGAATGCCGTTCTTGGCCTCATTATCGCCCTCGCGGCCTGGGCCATTGTAAATACCATTCTTCATCTTCTGGCCGGTTCCCTTAATTTTCCCTGGAATCAAATCCAATGCACTTCTTGATGGACGAAGAATTAAAATCTAAAATAAAAACATGAAATTCCTGCCTTTTGTTTTCGTATTCGCCATCTTCGCCCTTAGTCCGTCCCTAATTTCAGCTCAAAGCTACATCTGCCTCACTGGTCCCGCTTCTTTTCTCTGCTATGACTCATTGTCAAGCTGTCAAACCGCCTGCGATCCCGACAGCAGCTGCCAAGCATCCAACTGCGTGCCTGGCTCGACAACCCAAAATCCAAGCGGTCCCGGCGGCGCGACGCCGAGCGGTCCTGGCGGCGCCACCCCAAGCGGTCCTGGCGGCGTCACGCCCTCGGGCGCAGGCGCCACGATTGATTTGCCTAACCCCTTGGGTTCGACGAGCGATATCCCGAGCATTATTGAAAGAATTGTCCGCTTTCTCCGCGACATTGCCGCGCCGATCGTGGCCGGCATGGTGATTTACGGCGCCTACCAAATCCTTTTTGCGGGCGGCGACCCGGAAAAATTCGCGACCGGCCGCCGCACCATTCTTTACGCCGCCCTAGGCTATGCCATCATTTGGATCGGCTGGGGCGTGGCGAGCTTGATCAGAAGCATTCTTTCCGGCTAGAAATTTGCTATAATACCAATAAGAATTTCTCCGCAGTCGGGGAGAAATGGCAAAGGTCGAGAAATTCAGAAAAATTTATGAAATTACTAAAAATCCTACCAGTCATTGCGTTAATCGCTGTCCCACTCCTGACTTCGGCTCAGATAGCGGTGAATACGCCTCAGCCAGTCGAGATCAGCGGCGCCTCCGGCATCTACAATCTTTTGAACGGCGTCCTCCAGGCCATCTACATCATCTTCTTCGTTATCGCCGCTATTTACATCATTTTGGCGGCCTTTACCTACCTGGGCGCGGGCGGTGATGAAGAGAAGGTTAAATCGGCAAAGAACAAATTGATCTTCGCCATTGTCGCCATCGTGGTTGCCTTAATCGCCATCGGCGCCTCCGGCTTAGTGAGGGGCCTCGTCACCACAGGCCAGGGCGGCACCCTGCAGTAAAAAATCGTCAGCGAATCAAGCCGCAAAGCCCGCTTCAAGCGGGTTTTGCTTTATCCAAATAACAAAATGTGGTATTATTTTAAAAAATGCGCGTCTAGCGCGAACACATAAATTAAAAAATATGCGAAATGTAAAACTGTTCTTTATTTTTTTTACGATTATATCCCCGCTCTTCTTGATTCCGCTAAGCCCTGCCTTTGCAAGCAATGTTTGTTCCGCCAACAACGTCTGTTACGAATACCAATCTACTTGTCTGGCTAACTGCCCGACCGGCTCCTGCGCCTCATCAAGTTGCACCCCCACTGTTATGGGCGAGAGTGGCGGAAACCAATCAAGCCCTGGTCTTGAAAACGGCATCACCACCAAAGAACAGCTTCTCACCGTCCTCAACAATATTCTCAATTATGTTTATACTGTTTTTTTCATCATTGCCGCCATGTTCATTCTTTTCGCGGCTTACAGCTTCTTGACCGCGGCCGGCGATGAAGAAAAAGTGCGGAACGCAAAAAACAGACTGCTGTACGCGGTAATTGCGATCGTGATCGCCTTGGTTTCGATCGGCGCATCAGGCCTCATCGCCAAACTTATAAGCCTGGGCGGAACGGCTGCGGGAGGAGGATCGCTTCCAATTGGTTCAACGTGCACCACGGGCGCTGTCTGCGCGCCAGGATTACAATGCTTTTATGCCCGCGGCACCGACCCAACCGGTACTTGCCAGCCCTCCAACAACAATTCAGCGTTCGGGCCGGGCTCGTTTGGATCAGACTGTTCATTAAATCCAAGCATTTGTAGCGGCGACCTTATTTGCGGTTCGCAGGGCACGTGTGAATTCCCTGGCCAGTAAAAATTCCATAAAGGCGGGGTGTTGGCGATTTAAACTTGCCCGCGGTACTAACCCAACCAGTGTTTACTGACCCTAAATTAATTTAGAATCTTATATTTTTACAATAAAAAACCGCGGGGCACGCTTAACTGCGCCCCGCGGCCGTTATCTTGAGTTTCAGGCGGTTAACCGCCGTAGACCCACAACCGAACTACGGTTCCGTTCTCGATGCCCCTCATCCAGAGGAAGTTCTTCGGCTCCCGGCCATCGAGGCCCGAGTAGCCCGCCCGGATGAGAAGCGTGTCGCGCCTCTCGCTGCCGGTCGGCCGCGTGACGACCTGGAACGGCTTGTTCGACCAGACCCGGATATTCATGCCTGGCCCCACGAGCGGCCCGTCCTGACGCAACTCGCCGGCCTGGAGCGTGAACTCCTGCACCGGCGGCTGGATCAGCACGGTGGCCTGGGTCACGACCGTCGTTTCCGCCGACTCCGCCCTCCCCGAAAAGAAGTAAAGGGTGAGGCCGAGGAGAAAGAGGATTGCGGCCAGGATCATGCCGATCTTGCTCACGCGCTTCAGGAGTGTCTGGGACTCGGCGACTCTCTGCGGTTCATGCGGCATCTTACTCGCCTCCCTTCGGAGCAGTCATTAGGGAACCGAGGATCGCGGCCGCCCTCTGAAGCGGGTCGGCCTGACCGCCCTCGACTTCGACGATACTCTTCTTGGCCTTGCCCTGTTCGACAAGAACCAAGTTCACGGCTTCCTTGCCGGAAATGGTCGGCTTCCCGTCCGCGATAGTCGCCTCGATCAGCTGCTTGGCGGTCTCGGTGACGACTCCCATCCGCGCCTTGCCCGAACGCGCCTGCTGATAGTCCGGGGAGTAATCGATGTCGGCGACGTTGAAAAGCCTGAAGTTCACTCCGTAGAGGTCCTCCAGCTTTTCCTTGGCGCTAGTCTGCTCGCCGTTCGCCATCACCTTGTACGTATCGATCTTGTCGGTCACGGCTTGCTCGACCACCTTGACATGCGTCCGAACGAACACCGACCCCGATTCTTGACCGCCCAGTTCTCTCGCTCCGATCGTCTCGGAAAGAAAGCTGCTGAAGACCCCCTTGAAGCCCTCGTTAATCGTGGTCTTGTCCACGGCGATGAAGGCTAGGAGACGCTTCACGGTGGGCTGGTACTGGAACGAGACCTTGGCCAACATGAGCGGTCCGTCCCAGGCGGCGTAGGTCTCCTCGAATTTCTCGGTTACGAGCTCGAGCGGGAAGAAGTTCTCCTCGCGGACCGATTCCCATGGCCACTTGAGATGGATGCCCGGGCCAACCGGTCGCAGATTGTCTTTCTGCTTCGGACCGGCGTCTTTGAAGACGTTCAGCAAGACGAGGCCCGTCACCGCCGGCACATTCACGGAGATGAAAGGCACGAGCGCGAAAAAGATCAAAAGGATCGCGCCCCAGAACATCAGAAATCCAGGCATTGTCTACTCCTTGCCCCTAGGGCATTAGGATCCATATTCGGTTATACTGCGTGCGGATTATAGATTAGCACATAAACATCAGTTTGTCAAACCAGGTTTTTTTGATAAAATACGGCTAATTGGGCGAGTAGCCGAACTGGTACAGGCGCACGGCTTAGAACCGTGTTTCCGTAAGGATATGTGGGTTCGAATCCCGCCTCGCCCACAAAAATTACTGACACCGCCGGCCTTACCCGTCAAAGCTACTTGCGGCGACGACCGTGAAAAGCTTCGTGGACTTCCCGCAATTCTTTATTGGTCAAATGGGTGTAAACCTGGGTGGTCGAGATATTGGCGTGACCCAAAAGCTCCTGGACCGAACGCAGGTCGGCGCCGTTTATGAGCAGATCGGTGGCAAAAGAATGGCGCAACTGATGCGGATGGACCCGTTTTGAAATGCCGGCTTCTTTCGCCCGCGTTTCGATCATCCGTTCCACGGCCCGGGGCGTAATTTTACCGATCGTTTTGCCGGCCTTCGAAAGACTGACGAACAAAACTTCTTCCACGTCCTCTCTTTTTTTTAAATATTCGCCAATCGCAGTCCTGGCGCTATCCGCCAAGAAAACCACCCGCAGTTTATCGCCCTTGCCGCGCACGGAAATCTCGCCGCGTACAAGATCGATTTTCCGCGGCAGATTGCAAAGCTCGGATAAACGCAAACCCGTCGAAAACAACACCTCGAGAATCGCCCGGTCGCGCAACGATCGCAGATCGTTGCCTTTGGGCGCTTTGAGCAAGCGCTCCAATTCGCCGTAGTCCAGTACCTCGATGTCCCGGCGCGAAACCTTGGGTAATTCGATCGTTTCAGGCGAAAGCGCTTTGATGTTCCGCTTGATCAGATATTTCAAGAAATTGCGGAGGGCAATCACGTAATAACTCTGGGTTATTTTTTTGATGTTCTGCCGGGCAAGCTTCAAACGGAAATCGCGGACGGCTTCAGCGGTGATGTCCCTGACCAAACGGGGACCTACCTCTCTCAAGAACGCTTTTAAATACCGCTCGTAGTTTTCCCGAGTCTTCGGCGAACGATTTTTCTCGATCTCGAGATAAGCCAAATAATCTTTAACGAGTTTTTCGACTTCGGTCATTAAAACCATTATATCATCCGTCGCACAATATGAGGTTGTTGCGACAAATTTTTTGTCGCAAAACCCCGCCAACATTTTACAACGCTAAAATCGTCGTAAAATCTCGTCCGGCTTGCCTTTTTCAAGATTTTAAAATATAATCTCATAAATGCTTTCGAAGAGAATAAAACAGGCCGCGATCAAGGAACACCAGGCTCATGAAACCGATACCGGCTCGGCCGAGGTCCAAATCGGGCTTTTATCCAAACAAATCAAGGCTCTGGCCAACCATTTGAAAAAACACCCCAAAGATCACCATTCCCGCCGGGGGCTTTTGATGATGGTGGGCAAGCGGAGAAAATTCCTCCAATATCTCAAACGGGAAAACGAAAAACGCTACGATAAGCTTGTAAAGAAACTGGAGTTAGAAGTTTAATGACCAACATTCATCCCGATCAGCGCGTGGGCATCTTCATCGACGTCCAAAACATTTACCATTCGGCGAAAAACCTTTATAACGCCCGGGTTAATTTCGAAGAGCTCATCAAGAACCTGGTGGCGCGGCGGCCCCTGATCAGGGCGGTCGCTTACGTCGTCAAATCCGAAACGGCTTTCGGCGAAGAATCGTTTTTTGAGGCCCTGCGGCAGGCCGGCTTGGAACTCCGTCTCAAAGACCTCCAAATCTTCCCCGGCGGCAGCAAAAAAGCCGACTGGGACGTGGGAATGGCCGTGGACGCGATTCGAATGTCCAATTTTCTGGACGTCGTAATTCTCGTGACCGGCGACGGCGATTTCGTACCCCTTGTCGAATACCTGAAATGGGGGGCGGGCCGGAGCGTCGAGGTGGCCGCTTTCAGCCGGACGAGCTCCGGACGCTTAAGAGAAGCCGCCGACAGATTCATAGAAATCGAATCGATCCCGAAAATTCTTATGAGAATCAAAAACCAAAGAGGAAGAACCAATACAAAATAAACATGGATTTAAACAGAAAAATTTATACGACTGAGCTGAACGGCGAAAAAGCCGCTCTCGAAATCTCGAAACTGGCGGGCAAAGCCAATGCCGCGGTTTTGGGCACGCACGGCGATACGGCCGTCCTCGCGACCGTAATCATGGGCACGAAAGACGTCGCCACCGACTACTTTCCCCTGACCGTCGATTACGAAGAAAAGTTTTACGCCGCCGGGAAAATATTGGGCAGCCGCTTCATCCGGCGCGAAGGCCGACCCTCTGACGAAGCAGTGCTTTCCGGCCGCCTCATTGATCGGACAATCCGGCCGCTTTTCGACCAGCGCCTGCGGCGAGAAGTCCAGATCATGATCACAATCCTGGCTTATGACGAGAAGAACGACCCAGACGCAATAAGCCTCTTGGCCGCCTCGACCGCCTTGGCCGTCTCCGACATCCCTTGGGCCGGACCGGTCGCTGGCATCAAAACCGTCATAAATCAAAACAACGAAAACATCGTCGCGTTCTTTGCCGGACCGGAAGAGAAAATCAACATGATTGAATTCGAAGGCAAGGAAATCGAGGAAGAAAAAGTAGCCAAGCTTTTTGAGGCATCCCAGACCGAAATAAAAAGGCTTGTTGATTTTCAGAGAAAGATCACAAGCGAGGTGGGCAAGCCGAAAATAAAAATCGATCTCGCCGAACCCGACCCGAGAATCAAGAAACTGGTCGCCGATTTCATCGAGGGCGGCTTGGAAGAGGCGATCGAGAAAAAAACCCTGGGCGACCTCAAAACCGGCCTGCTGCAGCATCTCGCCGAAGCCGGCGAACCAGCGGAAATTTTAAAGGCGGCCGACGATCTATTTGAGCACGCCATTGACGTGCACGTCCATCAAAACATCCTCAAAAAAGAAAAAAGGCCAGACGGCCGGAAACTAAACGAGGTCCGCGATCTCTACGGCGAAGTGGGACTTTTCAAAAGGACCCACGGCTCCGGACTTTTCGTAAGAGGCGACACGCAAAGCCTCGCAATCACGACCTTGGCCTCGCCCGCAGCCGAACAGCTAGTGGAAACAATGGAGGCGACCAGCCGACGGCGCTTCATGCTCCACTACAATTTCCCGAGTTTTTCGACCGGCGAAATCAAGAAAAGAGGCGGCGGCCCGGGCCGGCGGGAAATCGGCCACGGCGCCCTGGCTCAAAAAGCGCTCGTGAATCTCATCCCGAGCAAAGAAGAATTCCCTTACACAATCAGGGTGGTGGCCGAAACTCTTTCCTCGAATGGTTCTTCCTCGATGGCCTCGACCTGCGCCGCCGCCCTCTCCATGATGGATGCGGGCGTACCCCTTTTGAAACAAGCGGCCGGTATTGCGATGGGCTTGATGCTCTCCGAGGACCACAAAGATTTCAAAATTCTGACCGACATCCAAGGGCCGGAAGACCACCACGGCGATATGGACATGAAAGTGGCGGGCACGGAGGCGGGTGTCACGGCCATTCAAATGGACGTGAAAGTTGTGGGCATCACCCCGGAAATATTCCGCCTCACTTTGGCCCAAGCCAAAGAAGCGCGGCTCCATATTTTGAAAACAATGGAAAAAGTCCTGGCCAAACCGCGGCCGAAAGTCTCTCCTTTTGCGCCCACGATTTACACCTATAATATTTCACCCGACAAAATCGGTCTCCTGATCGGGCCGGGCGGAAAAACCATCAACGGCATTATCGCCATGACCGGCGGGAAAGCGACGATCGACATCGATGAAGACGGCAAGGTTTTTGTCGCCTCGACCGACGCCGCCGCCGCCGAAAAAACCCTCGAGATCGTGAAACAAATGATGCGGGAGTATAAAATCGGCGACATTGTCGAAGGACCAATCATAAAAATCTTGGAATTCGGCGCAATCGTCGATTTGGGCGGCGGCCAGGACGGCATGATTCACGTTTCCGAACTCAGGGAAGGCTTCGTGAAAAAAGTGGAAGACGTGGTGAAGCTAGGCGACGTCGTCAAAGTGAAAATCATTAAAGCGGAGAACGGCAAAATCGGACTCTCCTTAAAAGCGCTCAAATAAATTCATTATCCACAGCTATCCCTTGACAACATAACCTAGAGGAACTACACTCTAGGTATGAATAAGGTCAAAAAATACAGTATCCGTGATCTGAAGCGGGATTTTCCCACGGATGAGGCGTGCGCCGCATTTATCTTTGACGCACTCCACTCCCGCAAGTGTTCTTGTGGCGGCACTTACTCGCCGCTAAAAGGCCGCAGGCAATTTCAATGCTCCAAGTGTAGGTATCAGATAGCCCCAACAGCAGGGACGATCTTTCATAAGTCCGACACGCCCCTTTCCCTATGGTTTTATACTCTTTTCCTTTTCTCGAACGCCAAGAGCGGGATTTCAGCCAAAGAGCTTGAAAGACAGCTTGGGGTAACTTATAAGACGGCTTGGCGCATCCTTAATCTAATCAGGAAAGCCTTACCCCAAAATACCGAGTTTCTAACGGGGGATGTTGAAATAGACGAAACCCATTTCGGCGGCAAAGGCGATGCCGGAAAGGACAATAAAAAACTCAAAGCCGTTATGAGAAACAAGTCCATAATTGCGGGGGCGGTTGAACGAGGCGGCAGAGTGCGTGCCAAGATTGTCCCGAACCTTGAAGCCAAGACGATAGGAAAATTCATAGACAACAACGTAAATCCAATAACAACCCGATTATTCACTGATAAAAGCAGACGCTATGAAAGCGTGGCGAGGGGATATGACAGGTTCTCGGTCAATCACAGCCAAAAAGAATTTGCGGTAGGCGATATTTATATCAACACAATGGAAGCCTTTTGGTCGCACCTGAAAAGGAGCATAAAAGGCACGCACAAAGTAGTCTCTAAGAAGTATTTACAGTCTTACGTTGACGGCTTCGTCTGGCACTACAACAACCGGCACAGCGACAGCGAGCGATTTTCTGCCCTGCTCGGTGCTTTATTGCCTGCTTCAAAGTAGAAAGAAATTCTGATTTTTTCATTGTAATATTTCAAAACCTTTTTCGTTCTAACTATTATAGATTTTATAAGGGTTTTTATGGGTTAGTTATCCACCTATTGCATTTATCTAGATTTTGATATAATATACTTACAAGTTACCTCGCCGGGCTTCATGCCCGGTTTTTCCGTTTTAGTGAGGCTTGGGAAATCTTTCTACTTCAACTCTTATAGAATCTAGACTTACATACCAGGAAGCCGTTCTTATTTCCCAAGCACAATTATTTTCGTATGCTACGAATTTAATGCGTTTTTGACTTTTCAAGATATTATTTTTTGTCCTTATAAAATCGCTGTCTCCACTGCAAATATAAACTATATCAACGTCTTTAAGATCATTCATGATTTCGTCATGCATTTCAACATCAAAATTGCATTTATTTCTGAATCCGAGGGGAGCTAAATTGTCTCGTAATTTCTTTAGATTTTTACCAGTGACTGAATAGCCTATGCTCTCGAAATATTTTTCTAACGCCTCGCTTATAGACTTTGCGGGTTCGTATTTAGGACGGCCCTTATAAATCCTCGCATAAACAATAGTATTCTTTTCGGCGACCCACTTATATAACTTTTTATAGTCTGTCATCCATCCAGACGCTTTTCCGCGCTTATATAAATTAGCATCATCTATATATAAACCCGCCTTTGGTTTAGGGGGCATCTTAAATTCGAATTGATTATTTTTATCTGTCATACAAGAGTAATTTCCGATTCAACATCCGTAACAACTATATTTCTAGGATTCCCCTCATAATCCATGGTTACGTCTCCTATAAGGAAGATTTGAATTTTGCGTTTCAAAGATTCAACTAAAATCACAAATTTCTCACCCGATAACTGATCGGAATAAGTAAATGGGACTCTTTTTTGACCCATGCTTATAAATCCACTTCTAACCTTGGTATCCATTTTGGTGATAACTCCTTTATATTTTACGGTAGGCAACGTCTGAAACGATTCCTCTGATTCAAGATACGCCGCTTCTTCTCTATTAACTCCGATTTCCTTAATCTTTACTCCTTCTATTTCTATGGTTTCTATGGGTGTATTTTCTTTTAAGAGCGGTTGATATGCTTTTGCGATATTCTTTGCAAGGGTTTTGCTTTGTAACAGACTAAAGTCACTATTACTAATAACCACTTTATTGTTAGTTCCTGAAACATTTATCTCTATTTTGTTACCGCCAATGGCTTTTACCGATTCGGGTGGTTTACCTTTTAATAATTTCTTGATATCGAGGTAACTTTTAAGTCCGCCAAGAACAGCACTTCCAGTTTTAATAATATCGGGGGCTAGGGGCGCAAAGGGTAATGCCGTGCTAACTATATTTGCAAAATGATATATGAACTCGCTAGTTAACGACCCCTCTTTAAAAGCGCTTATGTTTAAGCTGAGATTATTGGCTTCTTTTTCTCCTAGCTTGGTTTTAGCGATCTCCTGTAATGCAAAACTAGTGGCCAAAATTGTATTAGCCACATCAAATGCATCCACACTATTTTCGACAAGTTCACCTCTGAACGACAGACGGAACTTGTAAACTTCCATATTTCCAATGGTATCCTGCTTCATTTAGTTTGTCTAACTATTTTGATTGTATGTCTTCATGGTATAGGCATTTCATTATCCACAGGCGCGGCCAACCCCAAGTTGTATAATAAAGCTAATGCCTGATCAATCGTTCAACAGTCAAAACTGGCCGCCCCAGACGCCGGGCGGCAACAATATGCCGATCGGCACCGGCGAGGGTGAATCGCCTTTAGCCACGCCGCCGAGTCCCAAGATAGATTTGCGGACCATGGCTTCGGATATGAATTCCTTAAAAGAAACGGGCGGCGGCGCACCTAAAGCTTACGTGCCGGAAATGCCTGCGGCCCAACCGGCGCCGATGCCCAGTTCCAGCTTCGAACCTCTCAAAATCAGCAACGCGGAAACGCCGGCTTCTTTCCCGGCCGCCATTACGCCTGCCAAATCTAAAAAAGGTTTGTTCTGGGGGCTTGTTGCTTTAATCGTCGTGGCCGGTTTGGGAGCGGCCGGTTATTTCTTCGTCTACCCGACATTCTTTGCCGGGCCGAAAACAGCGGAAACAACACTGCCGCCGACGACTGAAATTCCGCCCCCGACGCAACCCGAAGTCCAGAATCCGACGCCAATACCGACGCCCGAAACTCCGGCTGCGGCGCCGACTATTCAAAATCACGTTTCGCTTTTTAAAACCGCTGCCGACACGACCGCTGACGTCACCCTCGCGACGACCGACTTAACGAGCCTAGCCGCCGCCCTGCCTTTTGCCACGGCTGACGTGCCAATCTTGAAGGAAGTCGTTCTTCGGGACGCCCAAAACAACATCCTGACCTTGAGCCAAGTAATAAACCTCTTTTTCGCTCAAGACATCACGAACGACGTCTTAAACGAATTCAATCCGGACCTTACGACTTTCGTCTATACCGACAACGCCGGCACTTGGCCCGGCTTGATACTCGCGCCGAGCCAGAATGCGAACTTAACCGATCTTCAAACCAAATTGAATCAGGAACTCGAAGCCGGCACCCATTTAACAGGTTTGTTCTTATCCAATCCCGGCACGGCCGGTACGACTTGGAAAACCGGTTCGACGAACGCCGTTTCGAACCGCTATCTCACCTTTAGCACGGTCGGTTTTGCTTTGAATTACGGCTGGGTCGGCCAAAACTTGCTAATCAGCAGCTCTTACAACGGTTTTAAAGAAGCAATCAATCGCCTGCAATAGGCGAACCCCGGTTGACGAACGGCCTCAAGGAGGCTATTTTTTATTTATTAGAAGAAAAACATGACCGAACACGAACTCGAATCATTCGAAAAACAACTAAGGACGACGCTCAAGGCGACCGAAGCAACCCTGAAGCACCTAGCCGATGACCTGAACTTCGGCGATGACGTAGACCACGGCGATGAAAAAGCCGATGAAGCCGAGGAGTTCGCCAACCAAGTCGGCGTACAGCAGGTTCTCCGGGAGAAAATAGAAAGCATCGAAGCGGCTCTCGAAAAAATCAGGCGGGGCAAATACGGCGTTTGTGAAAGCTGCGGCCAACCAATCGATTCCCAGATCCTCCACGCCGTCCCCGAATCGCATCTTTGTCGGCGGTGCAAACAAAAAGCCAGCTGAGAAAATGAGGGCCGTCCCCAGGCTTTATTCTGCGGAAATTGACGGAATTAACGCCGAACTTGTAGAGGTGGAGGCCGACTTAAATGTCGGCCTCCACGCTTTCAATATCGTGGGCCTCGCCGACAAAGCCGTTTCCGAAGCGAAAGAAAGGGTAAATTCGGCCATCAAGAATTCCGGTATCAAGCCGCCGACCAAGGAAAACCGGCGAATCACCATAAATCTTGCGCCAGCCGACGTCAAAAAGGCCGGCTCACGTTTCGACCTGGCGGTCGCCCTGGCTTATCTTCTCGCGAGCGACCAGTTAAAACCCTTTGAGACCGGCGATAAAATGTTCGTTGGCGAGCTTTCTTTGGACGGCGCGCTTCGACCCATAAACGGGGGTCTCAATATCGCGCTTTTGGCTAAAAGAAAAAAATTGAAATATCTTTTTTTGCCAGAAAAGAACGCGGCCGAAGCGGCCGTCATTCCCGAAATAAAAATCATGCCGGTCAGGAATTTAATCGAATTAATTGACCACCTAGAGGAAAGGGAAGAAATCAAGCCGGCGCCGCCCACTCACGTAAAACCCGGTTTTTCCCAAAGCCTCGTCACCCTAAGCGAAATCAAGGGCCTGCAGGCGGCCAAACGAGCGCTTCTCGTGGCGGCCGCAGGCGGCCACAACCTGATCCTTTCGGGACCGCCTGGCACTGGCAAGACAATGCTCGCCCAATCCCTGATCTCAATCCTGCCGCCGCCCACTCTCCAGGAATGCATCGAGATCACCCAGATCTGGAGCGCAATTGGTTTGAATACGGAAAATTCCTTCGTCAATTACCGGCCTTTCCGGGCGCCGCACCACAGCGCCTCCCTGGTTTCGATGATCGGCGGGGGAGCTGACCCGCGGCCCGGCGAGATCAGTCTGGCCCACCGCGGCGTTCTTTTCCTCGACGAAACGCCGGAATTTCACCGGGACGTTCTCGAGGGCTTGAGGCAACCCCTCGAGAACGGCACCGTCCATGTGGCACGCGCCAAAAAAACGCTCGTTTTCCCGTCCCGTTTCATTCTGGTTGCCGCCATGAATCCCTGTCCCTGCGGTTATTTCGGCGATCCGGAAAAAGAATGCCGCTGCACGGCCAACGAAATCTTCCGCTACCAGAAAAAGATCTCGGGGCCCCTGCTTGACCGTCTCGATATCCAACTCGAGGTGCCGCGCATTCCTTTGGAGGACCTGAGGAAAAACAAAGCCGAGAATATCGAGGGGGATTTCCGTAACGCCGTTCTAAAAGCAAGAGATGTTCAGCTTGCCCGTTTGGAAAGAATTTCGCCTAAAATTTACACCAACGGCGAGGTTGGCTCCAAGCACATTGACGAACTGATCAAAATAGAAAAATCAGCCGAGGATTTCCTAAAACAAACTCTCGAGAAAAATTTCGTTTCGGCCCGGGGCTATTACCGGATTTTAAAAGTCGCCCAAACCATTGCCGACCTCGAGGCTTCGGCAACGGTCAAAAAAGAGCATCTCGCCGAAGCTTTTCAGTACCGCCTCAAAACAAACGAGTGAATTATTCGGACGGGGAAAGATTCTTGACGCCCAACGAATCTTGCGGCGCAAGAACGAGAGACCAATCGGGAAAAACATAATCCCGATCGCCTTCGCTCGCCGGAGCATAAGCCGACGAACCGGACAGGACGGCATCGGCTTGCTTATGAGCCGCGATCAAACCGCCGCCATTGCCGCTCGAGTCCGGAAAATCCGCCCTCGCCGCGTTTAAACGCCAAACCAAACCCGAACCCACGAAGACCGCGCTCAAAACAAAAAACAAAGACCAGAAACCGGCCGTTTTAAAAAGGTCTCGTAAAAGAGACCCGGTATGGTCTAGAATCTTAGTAATGGGTAAATTATAGCATAAAAAATCAAAGGTTCAAGAAAAACAAATATTCAACGACAATGGGCGAAAAACTTGGCCAGCATTTTTTGAAAAATAGCAGAAAAATAAAGGGGATCGCGGCCGCGCTTGATCTCGAAGCAAACGACATTGTGATCGAAATCGGGCCGGGCCACGGAGAATTGACGCGAGAATTAAGAATAAAGAATGGAGGAATAAGGATTATCGCAATTGAAAAAGACAAAAAATTAGCAGAAGGTTTAAGAGAAAAATTCTTTGGGGATGAAAAACTAGAAATTATAGAAGATGATGCGTTAAAAGCACTGCCGTCCATAATTCATGATTCAAAATTCATAATTCAAAATTACAAACTGGTAGGCAACATTCCGTATTACATCACCGGCCACCTCTTGAGGGTGATCGGCGAGCTTAGAAAGAAACCCGAGCTCGCGGTTTTAACCGTTCAAAGAGAGGTGGCGCTGCGACTTTGCGCCCGCCCGCCTCGAATGAATCTCCTCTCGGCGGCCGTCCGCTTTTGGGCCGAACCGAAAATCGTCGATTTCATCCCAAAAAAAGACTTTTCGCCTCAGCCGAGAGTCGATTCGGCGATCGTTAGGCTCGAAACGAGGCCAACCGAAGGAAAAACAGAAGAAAATTATTACCGGCTGACCAGGGCTGTCTTCCAACAGCCACGAAAAACCGTTTTTAACAACCTTAAGGCGGCCCGCCTCACGACTGAAGTCAAACTCTTGACATTACTCCGAAAAAATAACATTAGTAGCCTCGCCAGACCGCAGGATTTATCGCTTGAAACCTTAAAAAAACTCGCGTTAATGTTGTATAATGAATACTAATGGCGAAAAATATCCTTACGCGCTTATTTTTACTTGCCGCAATATTCATTTTCCTTACGTCGCCATTAAAATCCCAGGCGGCGATAGGCCCACTTCGGCCCTTTGGCGGTAGAATCCTGAATATTGCGCCAAATCTCGACCCTTTGTGTCCGGCTGGCACAAACATCCTGACTGCGGGCCTGCCCGCTCCCATTGTGGCTATTTTTACCAATGTGCCGGGCTTGGTGGTTAATCCGCCAGCAAGCCAAGGCGCTTGGGTTCTAGGCCTAGCCCTGCCGCCGATTCCGCCCTGCCTGCCAATTGTTTTTTTGATGGGAGTCAGTCGCTCTCTAAGTCTGGGTTTTGGTTTTTAAAAAATGAAAAGACTTTTGACCAAAAGAAAAATATCGGCGATCGCAATAATAATGTTCGGTGTTTTTGGGGCTTGGCTGATCAATAAAACGCCGGTCGAACCAAAGCAAAAATCCCTGATCGAAACAGCCGCTTCGAACGGCTTTAACTCGAGCCTTGAATTCAGGGCCCCGAACTCGCCCACCAACCCTCTTACGCCTTATTCCGATACCCGCGTCGCCCAAAACCAGGATAATCTGACCGATAAACTGGCCGAGCTTTATACCAAGGAAGTGCTGAATCGCAATTCGGCCGGACTCTCAACCGACGTCAACGGCCAACCGCAACTCGCCGTTCCTTCGACGGATGTCCTTTCCGATATTCTCCAAAATAATTTGAGCCAAGGCGTGACTTTCAAAGAATTTAACAACAAGGACATTAGGATCGTCTCCGACAATTCTGTCTCGGCCCAAATAAACTATATCCAAACTCTCGGCAGTCTCACTCAAAAAAATCTTGGCAGTCTGAACGCGGACATATTCGCGGCATTGGACAAATTCATGAACAAGAACGACCAAAGCGCTCTCCAAAATCAAATTACGGCGATGAACAATCAGATTCACGATGTTTTGGCCTTATCAGTACCGGCCCTATGGCAGCAGTTCGACCTCCAGGCCCTGAATTTGTGGCAAAAAAGCCTGACCATTTACCAGGGTCTTCTTGCGGTAAACGACGACCCCTTAAAAAGCTATTTGGTCCTTAACCAATTTGCCGACATTTTCCAGGAAGCCCAGAGCTTGAATTCTGTTTTGACCGACCGCTACAACGAGTTAACACTCAAACAATAAAATGGCCAAAAAATTAATCGTTGTCATAACCCTTTTAACCGTCGTTGCAAACGGGCTGGTTATGCCGCCGCGGGCCGCGGCGGCCACAAGCGCTCTCGAAGCCTGTGCTGGTTCGATAGGGAGCGGCATTCTTAGTCTTTTGGGCGGCCGCGGCCTAAGCGCCTTGAGCGGCACAGTGCCGACCTCCGATGCCGGCGCCCAAACCCAAATTGCCGCCGGCCGCGTCCAATCCTGCGTTCAGGTGGTGACCGAACAACTTGCGCAATTAGCGCTCGCGACCTTGAAAAGGCGGGTGCTCGACGTAATGGTCGACGAAACCATTAACTGGATCAACGGCGGCGGTTCGCCGCAGTTCGTCACGAACTTCAACGACTTCATAAATTCGGCGGGTCAGGCCGCCGCCGGCGACGTCATCAGGGGCGTTGGTCTGGGCCAGATGTGCCAGGGACTGCGCATGCCGGTCATCCAATTTTTAACCGGCGGCCGGGCCGCCGGAGCGCCGCCTTTCTCCCAACAGATCACTTGCACCCTCGATCAGGTGGTGAATAACATCAACGACTTTTACAACAATTTTCAATCGGGCGGCTGGATCGCTTTCAACGAATCCTGGCGGCCGCAAAATAATTATTACGGGGCGATTCTCATTGCCGGCGACGAATTGATTTCAAAGACGCTCGAGAGCGAGCGAGCCGCCCAGACTTCAGCCATCGCGGGTCAGGGCTACAGCCCCACCCAAAGATGCTTAGAATGGACCCTTTGGGGCGACCAAGGCGATGCCGGCGGCACGATTATTGCAACCGCGGACGGCTCAACTTTCGGCGACCCCAGGATACCGCCGCCGGTTCCGGACAATGTTTCGCCCGACGACTATTTAAACGTCTATTGGTACTGCTCTCAAATCACGAACACCACGCCCGGGAGCACCCTGGCTGGTGTCACCCAAAGAGCGCTTACGGCTCATGTTGACAACGTCATCAACGCCCAAACCTTCGCTGATTATGCCGAGGCGCTCGTTGGCGCGGCCATTAACCGCCTTGTTCAAGAAAGCGTCTCCGGCCTCCTCGGTGTGGCCACGCCGAGCGCGCCTCATCAAGGCTACGTTGATTTAAGCCAGGAGGGCAGCCGGCCGGATGATCTTTTGGGCGGCGCCGGCACCAGCTATACAGGAGCTGTTCGGGATTCGCAAGATGCGCCGAGCGGCAGCAATCTTTCAACCCAGCTTACCCTCGCCCAAACCTCCTTGAGCCAAGCCGCCGAAAACATCAGAAACGCCAGCTCAACCAACGGCGAGATAAAAACGCTTCTTACGAGTTTCAAAAACTGGTGCGACGTAAACGGCGGCTCGACCAGCCATCCCCAAAGCTGCAGCGGATTGGCTGACGAGCTTACGGCAGCCAATAATTTAAGCGCGGACCTGAACGAAAAATACACGGAGGTTCTGCCTCTCCTCGACCAGGTGGCCGCTTTCCTGGCCCAACTCCAAGCCAATACGCCGCTCCCCGCCGATTTCAACAATTCGGTAAATACGCTCTTAAATCAAATTATTGCTTTCGCCGATAATGCCTACAATACCGCCCTAAATCTCCCGACCCAAAGAGACTCGATCCAGGCGAGCTACAACGCTTGTTTAAGCGGCTCAACTGCCTGCAATTAATCCATGAAAGGAAAAGGAAAAATTATTTGTAAGACGCTAGTTCGATTCCTGGTTGCAGCGACACTTATGATCCCTGTTATAGTCCACGGACAAATAACCGCGCTAACAACTCAGGCAGTCGAGTTATTAGCGAGGGGGATCTCTAACTCCCCCGCTGCCCTTGTTAATTACATTGCCAACGCCATCGCTGTCATTCTCGCTAGTCTGGCCAGGGTTATCTTTAATTTCGCCGGCATGTTCGTGAACGTCGCTCTCGACCTGAATTTTCAGGTCGGCCGGGATACTCTTGCCCGAACCGGCTGGACCATTGCCCGCGACATCGCCAACATGGGCTTTGTTCTCGTCATCATTATTATCGCCATAATGACCATTTTGAAAATCGAGCAATACGGCGTGAAAAAACTTTTGCCCAAACTGATCGCCGCCGCGATCATTGTTAATTTCAGTTTTATGATCGCCGGGGTCGTCATTGATTTTTCAAATGTAATCACTAATTTCTTCTACAGCCGGGTGGCAAGCAACAACTTCGGCATTGCCCAGAACCTGGCAGGCGCTTTCAATCCCCAAGCCTTAGGAGCGCCGCCGACAGCGGATAATTTTAATCTGATTCAAAGCCAAAGCACACTTGAGGCTTTGGGCAACAACCTGTTGCGACTGATCTTTATCATAATTTTCACCCTTGCCGGCGCCTTAACGCTTTTAACCCTAGCTTTCATGCTCCTTATCAGATACCTGCATTTGGTTTTTCTCCTCATTATTTCGCCGATCGTCTGGCTTTTCTGGGTTTTCCCGGGTCTCGGCGGCGAATTCAGCCGCTGGTGGAAAAGCTTTTTCCGCTGGTCGTTCTTTGCGCCAGCCAGCGCCTTCTTCCTTTATCTGGCGCTCGTAAGCGTTAGCAATTTACAAACAATGGTCGGTACCGCAACGACCAATAGCGGTTATGGTTCGAATTTTTTGAGCGACCTTCTGACCCAAGGCGCCCAAATGTTCGTCCTTGTAGGCATCATGCTCGGCGGTATTATTATTGCCCAAGAAATGGGTATTACCGGCGCAAGCGGCGCCCTTGCCCTGGCAGGCAAGGCAAGGGGGACGGCTTTGGGCCTAGTCGGCCAGGGCGGCGCTTGGAGCGGCAGAAAAGTAGCCAACCTCGGCAGAAAGGCCTTGTCCACCGGCGTTGACGAAAAAGGCAAAACCGCTCTCGAACGCTTTGGCGCCAGATACGGCAAAATACCGCTCATTGGCAGGGCCGTTACCGGCGTCTCCGGCCTATCGTCGAAGAGCAAAGCGAGCCTCAAGGAACAGTCCGAAGAACTCAAGAAAACTTACGACAAGAGAACCGGCGAAGACGCAGCCGCAATCGCCTCAAGGCGCGTGACCATGCCCCCCGAAGAAAGGGCGGCGGCGGCCCTGCGGGCGGCCGAAACCGGCAATTGGGACAATATTTCACAAGCCGGCCAAGAACTAGCCCTAAAAGCCATTAGATTGACCAGCCAAGGCGACAAATTGCTGGCTTCCCATCCGGAATTCGCAAAGCAATTCGGCAAAGAAATAGAAGAGACGATGGCGAAAAAGGTTCCTGACGCCACCAAGATAAGCGATAAAACGTTCGCCGATCCCAAGAACATAGAACTGTCCGTTTACCTCAAGCCTGCCCATATTTCCCAATTGGGCAACACCGGCACCGATGCGCAAAAACAAGCGGTCAAGAAAGCGCTCGAGGACACGATCGGCGCAAAGAATCTCGCTGGTCTGGATTATATTTATAAAGAAATTCAAAGAGCTAAAACCGCCGGCGACGCGCATGCCCTGCAAGTAGCCCAAAACACGCTTAAGACCCTAAGAAGCTCGGTCAGCGCCCAAGAAAAGAGAGCGATGGATACCTACCACGCCATCCAAGAAAACGTCGGCTTCCAAGACATGTTCTAAATACCCATGGCCGTTCTACTAAATCAAGTCCCCGAAGAAATCCGAGAATACCTTGCGTCGGAACAAACTACGGTTCTCATAAACGGCATTAGGGATGAGGCGGACGTGGTATTACCCGGGGCGCTACCAAAACTTCTTTTTCGTTTAGAGACCAAGGATCTTTCGGTTCACGATTTTGTTGAAGCTATTGAGCGCAATCTGGGGGTCAAGCCGCCGAAATCTCTCGCGATTGCCAAAGCAATAAAAGAACGGGTTTTGGAGCCGAAAAGATACACATTATCGCAATGGGGCGTTGATATCAGTTTTCTTGATGTCGCGCAGGCGCCCAACTTGGGAGAATTCAGGCCTTTTGAAGCCCCGGGGGCGGCAAGCGAGCCGGAAAAAATATCCCTGGAACAGCTCACGACCGAAACGGGACAAAATGTCCCCGTACAAGAAGAAACATTAGCCTCGTCCGCAAACACGGCGGAGCAAACAAAAGAAGGCGCACCCCTCATCCTTCACCGCGAGGAAACGCTGACCGGAGAAAAAAAGTCTTCCATCCGCGGATTCTCTTTCCCGGGATTTTTCAAATCGAAGAAAACCGAAGCGGAATCGCCGCCGACCGTCAAGGTGAAAATCGAAACGCCCGGCCAAGGCCCCGACAAAGAAAAGAGGGTTGTCCATTACAGCGAGTTTCGAACCCCGGTCACGCCTTTCAACGAAAACAACGAACTCATTAATTTGGAGGTTTTTTCAAAGAAAACGACCGAACCGATAAAAACTTCGCCGCCGGTCGTGGGTGGGATGGCGCAGAAAAATGCGCCGTCCGAACCGATTGCGCCCGAAACAAAAGAAGGGCTGATCGCCGGACAAAACCCAAATCTCGGAGAGACAACGAAAGAATCGCCAAGTCAAGAAAAAAAAGCGAAAAACCTCCTTTGGTTCGGAAAATCCGGAAACGAGAATGGCCGGCCCGCGGCCGCAACCGCAAAACCGGCGGAGAAAGCCGAGACCTCAAAAAATCGGCCAAGTATAGAAGGCAACATTATTGATTTACGCTGATATGCCCAATTTCCAGGTTCCCCAATTTATCGAGCAAAAAGCGAAAATCGTCGGCCCCTTCACGCTCACCCAGTTTTTATACATCGCGGCCGCGGTCGGCTTGGGCTTCGTCGCTTATTATGTCTTCAGTTTTTTTCTCTGGTTCGTCATAACGCTTGTCGCGGTAAGCGCCGCCATCGCCCTTGCGTTCGTAAAGATCAACGGCCAGGAACTGCCTCAAATCCTTCGAGCATCATTGAACTATTTTTTAAAACCAAGAACCTATACCTGGCAAAGGTCATTCGCCCAAAAAACCCTCGAGGTCGGGGACTTGGAACAAATCGAGGGAATTCGCAAGGGCATGGGCTTGGAAGAAAAAATAAAATCGGTCGCTTTGAGTATTGCGACCGGCAAAATATTTTCGGCCAAAGACCAAGGATTGGAAAACAAAAAACAAGAATATCAGGCGGTCACGTTCCTGACCGGCGAAAAACGGCTCGCGAAACGCGTTGATTTCGCGGCCGAGGAAAAACCGAAGAAGAAAAAATAGCGATTAATCCCCAAATCAGATAAGATTATAAAATCATGGCGGAAACAACATTACCAGCCCAGCAATTCGTGGAAATCCAGGAAATTAGGGACGGCGTTCTTTATTTGAAACGCGGCGGCCTGCGACGAATCCTCATCGTGAGCGGCGTTAATTTCGACCTTAAATCCGAATCGGAACAAAATCTCATTTTGAACAGTTTCCAAAATTTCCTGAATACCCTGGATTTCGGCGTCCAGTTTTTCGTCCATTCCCGCAAGGTCAATATCGACGCTTATCTGGAAAAGATGCGGGGCCGCAGCCAAGCCGAACAAAACGAGCTCCTCAAAATCCAAATCGACGAGTATGTTTCTTTCATTAAATCTTTCGTGGAACAAAACGCAATCATCGCCAAAAGTTTTTTCCTCGTCATTCCCTACGAACCAATCGCTCTTTCCGGCGAAGTTTCCGGAATCTTCAGCCTTTTCAAGAAAACGCCGAAGAAAGCCGAGCAAGAAAAAACAACCAGCGACAATAATCTGGAACAATTAAGCCACCGCGTCGACCAGGTAATAAGCGGCTTGGAACAGATCGGCCTCCGCGCCACCACCCTGAACGACGAAGAATTGATAGAGCTTTTTTACAATCTGTACAATCCCCAGCTCATCGAGAAGAAAGGTCTCGAAATCGCCAAAGAAAAATAAAATGGCCAAGATAAAAATCCCCCAATCCTACAAACCCGGCGCCGAGGACTTGCCCAACGTCATTGCGCCGGCCGGCCTCGAAATCAATCCCAATTATCTGAGATTGGGCGATTATTTCCTGAAAACGTTCTTCATTTTCACTTATCCACGCTACGTCTCAAGCGGCTGGTTCTCGCCAATCATCAACCTAGCGGAGATGATGGATATTTCCATAATGATCCATCCGATGGATACCGGCCTTGCGCTCCGAAACCTCAGGAAAAAAACCGCCCAAATCCAGGCGGAAATAAACGAAAAGCAGGAAAAGGGCATCGTCCGCGATCCGATGCTCGAAACAGCCTACGAAGACGTCGAAGGCCTGCGCGATTCCCTTCAGCAGGCGAGGGAAAAACTTTTTCAGGTCGCGGTCTACGTTACTATTTACGGCACGAGCCTCGAGGAGCTCCGAAAGGTGGAAAACACGATCGAATCAATAATGGAATCGAAGTTAGTTTATGTTAAACCGGCTCTTTTCCGCCAGGGCGAGGGTTTCAATTCTGTCCTGCCCTTGAACAAAGATGTTTTGGCGATTTATACGCCCTTGAATTCGGGCCCCGCCTCGTCTCTTTTCCCGTTCGTCTCGCCAGACCTCACTTCCGATAAGGGCATTCTTTACGGCGTGAACATGCACAATAACAGCCTGATCATCTTCGATCGTTTTTCGCTCGAAAACGCCAACAGCGTCGTTTTTGCCAAAGCCGGTTCGGGCAAATCGTACGCCACCAAACTCGAGGTTCTGCGTTCGATGATGATGGGCACAGATGTGATCATCGTCGATCCGGAAAACGAATACCAGAACTTGGCCAATGCCATCGGCGGCAGTTATTTCAAAATATCGCTCACTTCGCCCAGCCACGTCAATCCTTTCGATATTCCCATCATCCCCGAAGGCGAGGAGCCGGCCGATGTTTTTAAATCCCACATCCTGAACCTGACCGGCCTCGTTAAACTGATGTTGGGAACGGTAACTCCCGAGGAAGACGCGCTTTTGGACCGAGTCATCACCGAAACCTATGCTTCGCGCGACATCACGCCGGAAAATTTCGGCGGCCTCCGGGAATTGAATCCGCCTCTTTTAGAAGACCTGCAGACGATTCTCGAGAACACCGAGGGCGGCCGGATCCTGGCCCAGCGCCTGGACAAGTTCACGCACGGCTCTTATGCCGGTTTCACGAACGCGCCCACGAACGTTGATATTAAAAACCGGCTGATCGTTTTTTCGATCCGTGACCTCGAAGAGGAGTTGAGGCCGATCGCGATGTATATTGTCCTGAATTTCATCTGGAATCTCGTCCGTTCTAAGCTCAAACAAAGACTGCTTATTGTCGATGAGGCTTGGTGGATGATGAAATACAAAGACAGCGCTTCCTTCCTTTTCGGCCTCGTCAAACGCTGCCGAAAATACTACCTAGGGGTGACAACGATCACCCAGGACGTCGATGACTTCCTGAAATCCGAATACGGCCGGCCGATCATCACCAATTCCTCCATTCAGCTGCTTCTAAAGCAGTCGCCGACGTCGATTGACACGGTGGCCAAAGCTTTTGACCTGACCGAGGGGGAAAAATCCCTGCTTTTGGAGGCGGCCATCGGCGAAGGCCTCTTTTTCGCGGGCTTGAAGCACGTCGCCATTAAAATCATCCCATCCTACACCGAAGACCAAATCATCACCACCAATCCCGAGCAAATACTCGAAGCAAAAGGGTTAAAATAAGATGAACGAATTGAAAAAAGTCACGGAAAGCGAAATGGTCATCGGCGGCGTTTTTACGCTCGGCCTGGACGGGCTTTGCGCTTTGATTGACGCGACCGGGGTAGGCTTGGCTATCGCACCCATTATCCAAAGTTTTGCCACTTTCAGCATAACAATGTGGCTCAAAACCAAGGGGGGAACAAGGGTCAAAATCGGCAAGGAAGCCGTCAAATACGCTGCTAATTTTTTGCCGGTCCTGCCAACCGTAACGGCGATTTTTGCGGTTTCAGCTTACGTCCACAACCACCCCGAGAAATTCGGCGGCGCAGAAACACTAACCGGCCCCGCCGGTAAACCGGCTATGGTAAATTTAAAGATCAACGGCAAAACAACCATAAGATGAAAACAAAATTTACAACTTATAACTTAAGACTAATAACAATGGTTTCGGTGTTATTGGTTATCGGTTATCAGTTCTTGGTTGTAAACGCCCAGACGCTAAATCCGGTCGTAATTACCTGGCAAGCCAACAATTTCTATCCGGCTGATTTCGGGGGCCGAGCCCTGCCTAGTCCTGGCACGCCCGTCACCCTCTCGGCCGAAATCATCCAGAACAACAAGCTTCTCGATCTTTCCCAAGCGACTTTTTTGTGGTACGCCGACGAAACTCTTTTTGCCCGCGGCGTCGGCCTTAAAGAAACGACGCTCAAGATCAACAAATCGCCGGGCGATTACAGCTTCGTCAGGGTGGCGGTTCAAATCAACAACAGCTCTTTCGAAAACTCTCTGCGGATCTATGCCCAGGCACCGACCGTGGTCATTGAGGGCAATTTCCCCAATCAAACGATCCGGGCCGGCAGCCAGACCCTGCTCCGAGCCATGCCTTATTTCTTCAATGTTTCCAGTCTGGCAGACCTCGGTTTTTCCTGGCTCATCAACGATAAAATACAAAACAGCAGCCAGGACAACCAGCTGCTTCTTTCGATCGGCCCGCTCCAAGGCAATAGCGACGCCGCGGCCCAAATCAGCGTCGCTGTTCAGAACATCGTCAACGCTTTGGAAACTGCCAGCAATAGGATAATTTTAAACATTCGATGAGTTTGTTTTCTAAAAATTGGTTTTTAGCCGCCCTTCTCGTGCTCTTTGGTTTCTTTTTGTTTTCGAAGGCCCTAGCCGTCACTGATTTCTCCCTTTCTTTCCCCCTGCCATTCGAGAACAACTGTCCTGTCCCGGGCAGCTGCCCCTCCAATGCTTTGACGACCGCGAGCCTCGCTGCCTATATTGTGAGAATTTACCAGTTGACCGTCGGCTTGGCTGGAATTCTCGCGGTGGGGATGATCGTCTTTGGTTCGATCTATATGAGCATATCGGGCGACAGTCCGGACCGGCGGGAAGAAGGGCGCAGTTTTATCATGTCGGCAATTTGGGGCTTGTTCCTGCTTTTGGGGTCTTATGTCATCCTCAGAACCATAAACCCCCAGCTCGTGGCCCTTACCGAACCGGTTGTGCAACAAGCACCGACATCGACCTATGCCTACGGAACTATCTCTTCCACTGTTTCCTCCCGCTGTCCCAACTCTTCTTCAACGTCTTGTTATTTCCGCCACTACACCAACAATCCTTTGAGCTCGGCTGGTGAACCTTGCTTGTTTAATGACAGCGAACGCAACTGCGCAGCCTTTGATATGGTTACAGATCCCTGCAAAACCAGACTTTGCCTGGTCGTAAATCAAGCGGTTATTCTCCCGCGCATCACCTCCAATCCTATAAAACCAAGCGCGTGTGCCGGAGGCTTGGGAGACGCTCAAGATCCCCACCGCTGTTTTTTGGAAAATAATGCGATCGAAGCTTTTTCCAGATTCATTGATTCGCTAAAATCTGCCCCGCTTCCTTTCGGCGACGCCGAACTCGATATCAATAATGGCTGGCGGATCACCGAGGCTTGGCCGCCCACCTCACCCCACCTAGACAGCTGCCACTACAATGGCACCTGCCTCGATTTCGCCCGCTGGCCGCCCGCGACAACCACGGCGGCTTTTGCCCCGTTTTGCCGGCAATTTGCAAAAGTCATAAGTTCGGCCGCTGACAATTTCAACACGGTTTTGGTCGAATATGCCGCCCAGATCCTGAGCGACTGCCGGACGATCGCCAATGTCCCGGTCAATACCAGCTTCGGAGGCGTGACTGTTGCCGACACACGCCTCCAAACCGGTTTCCATCTTCACCTTCAAAGACCAAAATAAATGAAGCCGATTTTCAAAATATCAATAATTGCCGGGGTTATCGCGGTGATCGGCGTCGGCATCTATTTTGCCTGGAACAGGGCTGTGGCACCGATCGCAACAGCACCGAACACGACCGGCACAAGCCCGGCCCTGCCCGAGGCGAGAGAAGGAGAGAATGAGACGAACAATGGGTTAGGAGGAACAAGCCCGGTAAATACCCTGTCGAAAACAGACCTTCGGAAAATATCGGACGGCCCGGTTTTTGATTTTTGGATCATGCCCGACAGCGACGAGGTTTATTATTTCGCCCCCGATGGACAGGTTTTATCAGCCAAGGACGGGCCAGACCTGCCGATCTCAAACCAAACAATCAAGGCCTTGAATTTTATCTCGGTCGGGCCGGGCAATAAAAAGATTTTGGCTGCTTTCGGAGCGCCCACGGCACCGCAATGGGGCGTTTTCGATCTCCTCGACCAGGCCTGGCGACCGCTGTCCTCGAATATAGTCTTCGCCGACTGGGGCACGACCGAGGATAAACTCGTTGCCCAGACCACGAGCGGCGCCGCCATCAACCTGGCTCAGATTGACCTTTCGAAAACGCCGCCCGCCTACCAGACTTTAATAAAAGATTTTCGGATGAAAAACATATCCTTTTCGGTCATGCCCGACCAAAGAATAATGATCACCGAAAAGCCCTCCGCCACTTACAACGGGAGCGTCTGGCGATTCGACCCAAAAACAGCCAGCCTCAATCTTTTGGAGAGCCCGACCAAGGGCTTGCTGATCCGCTGGTCGGACGACAAGACCGTTGCCTTCCAATTCTCAAGCCCGGGAAAATTCTTAATTCTCAAGGGCGATCTCAGCCAGCAGATTTCCGATGTGTTTAAATCCCTCCCCTCCAAATGCAACACCGCCCAAAGCACGATCTATTGCTTTGAGCCGCAAAACCTCCCGCTTGGTTCCCTCATGCCGGACGATTATTTGCAGGAAAAATTCTATTCTACGGACAGTCTCTTTTCGATCTCTTTGGGAATCAACGAAAATGGTAAAATTTTCGGAAGTGGGGATAGCGTAAACGATATCAGCAAGATCCTCACGAGCGGGATTGACGGCGTGCCCGCCCTGGACGTCAAAAACCCTAAAATCATGAAAAACACCGTTTATTTCATCAACCGCTACGACAACCACCTGTACGAGCTCAAATTGAGTACCGGCCAATAATTATTCCAGGTGCTTGATCACCACGTGGCGGTCTTTGCCCAAGCCCACGCTCTCGGTTTTTAATTCCGGATGGATCGTTATTTCCATATGCACCAACCGCCGTTCATAAGCGTTCATGGGCGGTAGTTCCACTTCGGCCTTGGTAAGCATTGCTTTGTGGGCCGCCGCTTTGGCCAGTTCGGTGATCAACCGCTCCCTTTCCTTTCGGTAATAATTCAGATCGACGATGCAGCTCGGTAATTTCTCGCGATGAAGCATTAGATTGAAAAGGTGGTCGAAGGCTGAGAGCAAAGCGACGATTTGCGGCTGGCTTAGATTGGCGTCGATGAAAATCGAAATCCGCCGGTGCTCGGCATCGGTCACGACTCGCGCTTCATCAAAGCCCATAAAACCGATTATTTTGTTTATTTTTTCCAATACTTGTTCCATTTAATTCAGAAATTGCTGATTTTTTTGAGTTTTTTGTTGATATAAACTTGCTGGGCCAGCGAAAAAGCCGTTGAAATTGACCAATAAAGGCCTAGCGCGCTCGGCAAATTGCTTAAAATCAGCAAAGTGATAATTGGTCCCATATAAACCATGGTTTTCCCCATTGAGGCCATGGGGTTTGGTTGGTTTTTGCTCTCTCCTTCCTTGTTCGGCGCCAGGGCCAGCTTGGCTTGGTAGTACTGCAGTAAGGCGGCCAAAACCGCCATCGCCAGGCTTTTCTGGCTAAGATTTATAAAACCAAAAAAATAAGGGCTTGTGAAAACGCTTTGATTCAATTCTTTCAAGAAAACCTGGTAAAGAGCGATTAGGATCGGCAGTTGAATCAATAGAAGAAAAATCCCGGAAAAAGGATTAAATTTATGCTCTTTGTACAAAGCCAACAAGGCTTGGGTTTGTTTTTCTTTATCGTGCCTGTGATCATCCTGAATCTTTTTAATCTTCGGTTGCAGGCGCTGCATCAAAGACTGATCTTTGGCGCTTTTATAGAAGAGTGGAAAAAGAACAACCCTCACCAAAATCGTCAGAATAATTATCGCGAGACCCAAATCGTGGAAAGACAAATTCTCGTAGATAAAAATCAAAACCGATAAAATCGGTTGGTAAAGATATATATTGAATAAACTGCCCATTTGTTTTTATTGTTTTTTGAAAGCTTTCTCGAGTTCCTGTTTGAGGGATTGATACGACTGGCCGGCGGCTTCCGGCCTCACGATTATAAAAACTTCCTTGGTTTGGTTCTTAACGAACGGTTTGGCGATCGCCCGAATTCTTCTTTTGATTCTGTTTCGGGTCACGGCTTTTTTGGCAACCGCCTTGCCCAAAGAAATGACCGGGTTTTTCCGGTTCTCCGCCCCAGGCCGCAGCCTTACAGTCACCGAAACCATAACAAAACTTAAACCGTGAGACGGCGCCGGCCTTTTTCTCGGCGCCGACGTAAAACATTTCGGCCGCCCGGACTGCGCCGGCGCTTCAAAAAACCGTGGGTTTGGCAGCGCTTTCTTTTACTCGGTTGATAGGTTACGCTCATAAAGCCTATCTTAATACCTTACCCGCGATTAGTAAATAGACTTCCAAAAACAGAACCAAAAAAACCAAAAAACTTATTAACATTTAATCAACAGTTAGACCACAAATCGTTTTTGCCTGGAAGTTGCAACCGGAGAAAATACCCTTATCATTAATTAAAACTTCGCTAAATTATTTTTTAACCATGAATCAACAGGACCTTTGGCAAAACGTTTTGGGAGAAATCGAACTCCAAATCTCCCGACCTAATTTTCTAACCTGGTTGAAACAAAGCCGGTTGGTCCAAAAAAACGAAAAGGAGGGGATGGTCCTGGTTAGCCTCCCGAATAATTTCGCCAAGGAATGGGTGCGAAGCCGTTACCACAAGCTAATCCTGGGTTCTCTCCGCAACTTCGACGGCTCGATCAGGCACGTTGATTATGTTGTAGCCAGCCCCGCGACCGCGCTCGAAGCTGAGCCGGCCTACAAAAAAACAAAACCAGCCTCCGCTCCCGAACCAAAAAATCAAACCCCCCTCATCGAGCTCAAAATCGATCCAAAAACAAACCTTAATCCCCGTTACGACTTCCGCTCTTTTATCGTCGGTTCATCGAACGAACTCGCCTATGCCGCCGTCCAGGCTGTAATTAAAGACGTGGGCAAAAAATACAATCCTCTTTTCATTTATGGCGGCGTCGGTTTGGGCAAAACCCACCTCCTTCAGGCGGCCGGCAACGAAATCACAAAAACCTACCAAGGACGAGTGAACGTCCTTTATGTCTCCTCCGAAAAATTCATTAACGATGTTGTTTGGGCGGTACGCAACAAACGAATGGACGACGTTAAAAAAAGATACCGCGACATAGATGTCCTTATTATTGACGATATTCAGTTTATCGGCGGCAAAACCACAACCGAACAGGAATTCTTTTACACCTTCAACACCCTCTACGAAAACAACAAACAGATCATAATGTCCTCGGACCGGCCGCCGGCGGCCATTCCCACCCTTGAAGAACGATTACGCTCCCGTTTCGAAGGCGGAATGATCGCCGATATTTCTTACCCAGATTACGAGATGCGGCTGGCGATTTTAAAAACAAAAGCGCAGGAACAAAACTGGTCAATCGAAGAAAAAATCATGGAAAGCATCGCCGCCAAGGTTCAGAAAAACATTCGGGAACTTGAAGGCGTCCTCAATAAAATAGTCTTCTATCAGGAATACAAAAACGAAAAGATAGACAATAAAAAACTTGAGGAAATTATCAGTGAAACAATCCAGGTTTCCTCCAAAAATATCACCCCCCAAGACGTGATCAAAACCGTAGCCGAAGCCTTCGGCATCGAGCCGGCCGATCTTACAAACCGAAGCCGCAAACAAGAGGTGGTTGAACCGCGCCAAATCACGATGTATCTTTTAAGGGATATTTTGAAACTTTCTTACCCCCACATTGGCGAAAAGCTCGGCAAACGAGATCACACCACCGCCATTCACGCCTGCGGTAAAATTGCCAAGGAAATAAATCAAAACCCTGGCCTTAATCAAAAAATAATGATGATTCGGGAAAAAATGTTTAAAACCAGCTGATGGCCTGTTGATAAAAAACGTTTTTTTGTTGGTTATTTTTTAAAATAAAAAAATACTGTCCACAACCCTTCTCATCTTTTCCCGTCCTTATTAAAAGAGGGGGGTAAAAAAAATAAAAGCCAGTCATAAAAATCCGTTCTTTTGCGTTATTCACATCCCTACTACGACGACTAATGAAATTAATAATACTTAAAAATAATTTACTAGAAGGACTGACCGCCGTTGAGCGCTCGGTTGGGGAAAACGTCAATCTTCCGATTTTAAAAAATATTCTTTTAAAAGCCGACGGTAATAAAATAATTTTGACCGCCACCAACCTCGAATTAGCAACCCGTTATTTAATATCGGGCAAAATAATCGAAAACGGCGAAATCACGGTACTACACAGCGTTTTTATGAATATCGTCAGGAATTTGCCAGCCGAGAGAATTACTCTCGAAAACAAAGAAAAACAACTTTTGATTACGGCCGAAAACTACGAAGCCGTTGTTCAGGGACAGGATCCGCGAGAATATCCCATCATTCCAACCATTCAAAACAAAAAAGAATATTTAAAAATCGCCGTGAGCGTTTTAAGCGACGCCCTCGCGAAAGTCGTCGTAGCGGTGCAGTTTTCGGACATCAGGCCCGAAATCAGCGGTATTTTCTTCCGCTACTCAAATCAAACCCTGACTTTAGTCGGCACCGACGGTTTCCGATTAACCGAGAAGCGTTTGGAGGCGAACCGTTTGGAATCGACCGTAAACGAGGCCTCGGTGATCGTGCCTCTCAAAACCGCGAACGAACTCCTGCGGATTCTCAAAACCGAGGAGGATTTAAGTGTTTTTTTCGACCCCAACCAAATCCTTTTCAAAACCCAAAACCTCGAAATCATCTCCCATTTGATCGACGGCCACTTTCCGGAGTATCAAGCGATCGTGCCGAAACAATTGCTGAACGAAGCGGTCTTAAGCCGCATCGAATTTATGAACGCCGTAAAACTAACAAGCGCTTTCGCCGGCCGCTCAAACGACATAACGGTTAAGGTCGGCGACAACAAAAAGTTCTTGGAAATTTATTGTGCCTCGAGCGCACTCGGCGAAAACCGTTACCGAGTGCCAATAAAACTAAAAGGCGATAAATTCTCCGCCGCCTTCAATTGGCGCTATCTTCTCGACGGTTTGAAAATTTATGAAAGCGAAGAAATCACCTTAGGCGTAAATAGCGGCGATAAAGCGGTGGTGATCAAAAACCAAAACGAAGCAAATCAACTCTATGTTCTAATGCCGATCAGGGCCTAATGGTAAACAATGATGGGCCTGACGGATATTTCGCCCGAGACGTCGGTCACTTTAATCTCAATTAGATTTTGCGGTCCAAGGCCGGCATTGAGTTGATAGGCAAGAGCATAAGCGTTGCCGCTCACGCCGAAACTCACGACGACACTTCTATTAAAGAACAACTCCACGGTTCTCAACCCCTTAGCGGAATATATATCAGCCTTGATGTAGAGCGGCGGGCTTAAAAAACTACCGCCGGCCGGCGAAACATTGAAAAAAACAATGTCGCTTTGCGGTAAGGCTGTTCCTACAGAAAAAGAATCGCCGGGAACAGGCTGGTTATATCCTAAAAACCCCGGGATGTTCGTCCTCGCCCAATCCAAAACGCCCTTTTCCCAATTTTGGAACTGAGGGTCGTCAATGTAAGCGGGAACCGGCCCCAAGGGATCTCGGGGATCGACGTAATAGAGAAGGGAATGAATTTGGGGATAGGCGCCACCCATGTAGATTGCGTTCACGAGATACTGCCCGTTAAGCATCGGTTTTGCGGGCAGATTGACCAATTCCGGCCTCGGGAATGTTTCGGTCGGATATTTTTGCAACACTTGTTTTAGAAAAGCGTTCCAAATCGGCACGGCCGCGAGAATGCTCGAACCGCGTCTTTGCATGGGAGCGTTGTCGTTATTGCCGGCCCAAACGCCGACCACAAGCGACGGCGTGTAGCCCATTGCCCAGGCGTCGCGGTAGTCGTTGGTCGTGCCTGTTTTCAAAGCCACATCATGATTCTCGAACAGTGTAAGCCCCAAACCAGCCTGGTAAAGAGGGGCTCTCAAATCAGCGTCAGAAAGAACCTGGTTTATAAGTCGAGGATAAGCCGGTTCAATTACCCGATTGGCTTCGTCGTGATATTTCTCAAGCGTTTTGCCGCTCTGGTCAGCCACCTCTAAAATTAAAGACTGATCATGATGAACGCCTTCTTGGGACAAGGTGGCGTAGGCATTCACCAAATCGATTAATTTCACTTCGCCACCGCCCAGGGTTAAAGAGAGACCGTAACGCCAGGTTTCATTCAGGGTGGTGATGCCGAAAGCGTGGATGTTTTTCAAAACATTTTCAAGGCCGGCCAAATAAAGAATCTTAACCGCGGGAATGTTTACGGATTGCGCCAGCGCCGATTCGAGGTTGAGCGGACCGCGGAAGATGCCATCAAAATTCTGGGGGTGAAAACAAGGGCTCTGAAGATTGGTTGGTTTTGAATATTCCGGCGGTTGGGGACACCGCGGGTTATTGGGTACGAATTCCGTGGGCACGTCGAAAATCATTGTTTTTGGCGAATAACCCTTCTCAAAAGCGTTCATGTAAACAAAAGGCTTTAAAGCTGAGCCGGGCTGGCGTAAACCTTGTGTCGGAACGTTGAAGTTGCCGTCAATCGAGACGTCGAAATAGTCCCTCGAGCCGACCAAAGCCAAAACCTGGCCGGTTTTCGGGTCTTGAGCGACCAGCGCCGCATTTTTCGCCTGGTAAAGCTCCTCGTTCCTTTCGGCGCCATCGGAGACGGCCTTTTCCGCCGCCTGCTGCATATCCCAATCCAGAGTTGTCGTCACTTTTAAGCCGCCGTTTAAGACCGTATCCTCGCCGTAGCGATTGATGAGATGGTCTTTAACTGCCAGTGAAAAGTGCGGCGCCCGAATATTGCCGATCGAGGGTGGCAGAAAGATTAATTCTTCTTTTTTTGCCGCCGCGGCGTCTTCTTGGGAGATATGGCCCAACTGCGCCATCCGGTCCAGAACGTCGTTTTTTCTCCGAACAAGTTCGTCCAGGTGGTTGCCCCAGGGCGAATAATAACTCGGCGCCCGAATTAGGCCGGCCAGGGCGGCCGCCTCGTTTAGGGAGAGATTCTTGGCGTTTTTGCCGAAAAAGGTTTGGCTGGCCGCTTCAACGCCGTAGGCGTTGGAGCCAAAAGGAATCTGGTTTAAATAAAAACCTAAAACCTGATCTTTGCTATATCGCGATTCGAGCTCGATTGCGAGAACAAGCTCTTTTAATTTCCGGCTCCAAGTCCTTTCTGAAGACAAGAAAACGTTTTTCGCCAGCTGTTGGGTGATGGTCGAGCCGCCTTGGACGATCTGGCCGGACTTCAAATCCACCCAAAGCGCCCTTAAAATCGCCCGCCAATCAAAAGCCGGCTCGTTGTAAAAATTAGCATCCTCGGCCGAGAGAGCCGCTTCTTTCATGGCGTCCGGGATTTGGTCGAAAGGAACAACCGTTCTTTTTTCGTCACCGTGGATTTCATAAAGAAGGATTTTTCCGGTCCGATCATAAAGCTTGGTTGACTCGCTGACCAACCTGGCGCTGAATTGATCGGGCGAAGGCAGGCCCTTGTAGATCACAAGCAGATAAACCGTGAAAACAGTAAGCGCAACCAAAGAAAGAACAAAAAGACCCAAAAAACCGAACAAAAACAAACGCTTCCTCAAGAAAGCATAAACGCGGGCGTATTGCGGTTTTTTCCGATTTCTCACCATCTTTAAATATAGAATAGAAAAACCCCGTTAGATAGTCGGTTTGTTGTCCGAACCCAACGGGGTTTTTCCAGTCGTTTTTCGATTAGTATTCGCTTTTGCCCTCACCAAAATCATCTTCCTCGAATTCCTCTTCGTCTGGCGAAGCGTCCCCGCTTTCTTCTTCCAAGTCGAGATCTGGATCGGTCTCCTCGTCTTCACCGAACGTCCCGATGTTTGATGTTTTCTCTAGAACAATACCCATGACTTTTATTGAACAACGACCTTTTGATAAGATTTGGGGTTAGTATAAATAATGTTTTCCGGATGTCAATGGGCTTTTTGGGGACGGCGGCGGCTCACGGCGATCGCAATTGCGAGCGCGTCCGAAACGTCGTCAAGCGTTTTTTGATGCGAAAGACCCAAAAAAAAATCGACCATTTTTGCGACCGCTTTCTTGTCGGCTCGGCCGTGGCCGGCCACGGCCGATTTTACCTCCGACGGCGCAATCTCTATAACCGGCACCCCGTTTTTATGGAGCGTGTTCAGAAGAACACCCCTGGTTTCGGCTACGGCCAGGCCGGTTTTCTGGTTTTTGGAGAAAAAAAGTCTTTCTACGCCCGCCCACTCCGGCCGCCATAAAGCCAAAAGCCGGGAAAGATCTTCTTCGGCGGCCGCAAGACCGTTGCCTTCTTTGGCGGGCGGGATTTTTAAAAGGCCGCTTGCAAGATGGACCAGTTTGTTGCCCCGGACCTCAATGAAGCCGTAGCCGATTCTTATGGTGCCTGGATCAAGCCCTAAAACAATCATATTTATTTGATATTGGTGTAAACGTTTTGGACGTCGGTTTGATTTTTGAGTTCCGCGATCAAAACTCCGTTTTTTTCTTTGGTCAGGGAGTCGAGGGTTTGAGGAAATTTGGGCCGCCAATCGAAAAATTCGCCCTGGGGCGGATCAAAAGCCCAACGGACGCTGCCGGGCGGGGCGAGTTTTGCGTCATGATCTTTTAAAATCTGCTTCAATTCGTTCATAGTGCGGTTGCTGCTCGAGGTTATGGCTTCAATAATCAGAGCTGAACCGCCGGGACCGTAAGCTTCTATCGTCAGTTCTTCGGCGTTTTCGTTTTGGCCCAAAACCCTACTGGTTGCCCGCTCGATGCTTTCTTGGGGAACGTGGTTCTCTTTAGCTTTGAGGATCGCGGCCCGAAGCCTGATGTTGAATTGAGGATTGGGCTCGCTGCGGGCGGCGACGGAAATCGCAGCCAGTAGCTTGGAAAAAACCTGGCCGCGTTTTTTGTCGGCCGCCCCCTTCTGGGTCTTTATTTGTTTCCAATGGCTGTGACCGGCCATATGAGCACGAATTGTTTTAATTTTGGCCTTTGCTGAGCGGGAGGATTATCGAAAAAGTTGTGCCGCGACCAAGAACCGAACTCAAATTTATCTTCCCGCCATGGTTTTCGATTATGTTTTTGGCGATATAGAGTCCCAAGCCGCTGCCGTTCGGTTCGATTTGGACCACGTTCGTTCCCCGGTAGAACTTACCGAACATTTTCTTGGTTTCTTCTTCGGGGATGCCCACGCCCGTGTCCTTTATCTCTAACCGTACTGCGTCCGGTGCGGGATCGAGGGTAATCGTAACCGAACCGTTTTTGACGTTGTACTTGATCGCGTTGTCGATCAGGTTCGAAACAGCAATGCCTAATTTTTCGGCATCCGCTTGCACCAGGTAAGTTTGGGCGGCAGCGAAGTAGATTTTGACGCCGTATTCGGCGGTCAGGGCCTTGGCCTGAGCAATCAATTCTTCCAGGAATTCATTCAGGTTGGTTTCTTTGAAGCGGTAGCCGAACCTTCCCTCCTCGATCTTGGCCGCGTCAAGAAGGTCGTTGATGATTTTAAGGGCCCTTTCGGCCACCTTAAGTCCCTCCGTGCTCAACTCCTTCAAGTCCGGCTCTTTTTCTTTTTTAGCGAGACTTTCAAGAGTCCAATGGAGAGCGGTTAAAGGGGTTCTTAGTTGGTGGGCGGCGGTCGTGATGAATTCGCCTTTTGATTCTAAAATACCCTCTTCTCGCGTCCGGTCCTGGATGATTTTAAGGAAACCGACGGTTTGTTTCTTTTCGTTCTCGATTTTATTCAAAACCGTTCTCAATCTCAAGTCGGGATTTTCGAGGTTGAGATCCACGACTTGGGGCCAGCCGCCTTCGGAAATCGAGGAGACGGCGGGGGCAAGAGACGGAAAAACAACCTGCGTAATGACTTTGAGTCGCGGGTTTTTTAGCAAGCCCGGGTAGATGGTGAGGCCCAGCACGTCTTTTGCTTGAAGGCCGAAAATATTTTCCGCCGCGTTGTTGAGGCTGATAATTTTGAACGCGGGGTCGTAGATCAAAACACCGTCTTTTAAGTTTTGGACGAGGGACGTCAATTCCTTTTCGTTAAAATCAGCTTCTACCTTAAGCAAGGCAAATTTGGTCAGGTTGTAGGTCGTGAAGATAATCAGGCCCAGAACGACAATCGAGGTTAAAATAGCCAAAAAAAACGGCAGGTTCAGAACGTCGATTGTCGTCACCGCGACGACTAGCGTCAGAATCATCCACCAAGCAACGATGTTCGGCGATTTACCGAAAGTCTTCAAGGCATCAAAAAAACCCTTCATGTTTTATACGGCTTCATCGCCCCCCAGTTTTCGCCGTTTTTGATTTCCACCTTGAGCGGTACTGCGATTTTATAAACCGATTCCATGATATTTTCCAAAGGCGCTGCAATTTCCTTTAGAATATCATTCCGAACCTCGAAGAGCAATTCGTCGTGGATAGAAAGAAGGGGTTTTGCTTTTGAGGCGAGCCAGCCCCGTTCTTTCAGAAATTCAAAACTTTTAATCATCGCTAATTTAATGATGTCGGCGCCCAACGATTGGATGGGCATATTGGTTGCTCGGCGTTCCAATTCGGCTCTTTGGCGCTGATTAGGCGAATTAATACCCAAAAGCCAGCGGCGGCGGCCGTTGAGATTCGAAACGTAGCCTAAGGCAGCAGCCTCGTTTTTTGTCCTTTCTTGCCAGGTTTTTATGTCCGGAAAATCGTGAAAATATTCGTCGATGAAATTCTCCGCTTCAGCCAGCGAAAGACCGCTTGTTTGGCTGAGGCCTCGCGCGCCCATGCCGTAGACAACGCTGAAATTAAGGGTTTTGCCGAGGCGACGCATTTCCGGCGTCACTTTTTCCAAGGGTACGTTGAAGACCTGAGCGGCGGTGAGGCTGTGAACGTCTTTGTTTTCAAGGAAGGCCCGGATTAGTTTTTGGTCTTGGGCAACATGCGCTAAGAGCCGCAGTTCAATTTGGGAATAGTCAAAAGAGAGCAGGCTAGACCCCATCTCAGCCACGAAAGCGCTTCTTAGTCTTTTGGACCATTTTGATTCTTGGGGGATGTTTTGCAGGTTCGGTTTTTCCGAGGCCAGGCGGCCAGTGGCCGTGCCGGTTTGAAGATACGTTGTGCGCACCCGGTGATCACGATCAGTCAGAGCGATGAGCGGTTCGACAAAGGAAGTTTTTATTTTGAAATTTTCCCGGTACCCGAGGACAAGACCAATGATCGGGTTTTTCCCTTCGAGAGCGCGAAGAGCCTCCTCGGCGGTCGAGACTTGGCCGGTGCTGGTTTTCTTCGTTTTGCCGCCGATTTTCATGTCCCCAAAAAGTTTCTGGCCGAGCTGCTTCGGGGAGTTGATATTGAAAACGCCGCCCGCGGTTTCGTAAATTTTCCTTGCGGTTTGATCCAATTCGGTTTCTATTTCTTGTTTCAGAACGAGGAGTGCTTGACCGTCGATTTCAACGCCGAGCCGTTCCATTGCCGCCAGAATTTTTACGACCGGCATTTCGATTTTCTCAAAAACAAAATCCAAACCATATTCTTCGATTTTAGCGCTCAAATAATTAAAGAGAGCGGCGAAATGATCGGGGTTCTTGGGGTCGAGGTTTTGGTATAGAAATCTCCGGCCCAAAGCCGTAAAAGAAAAATCTTTTTGGTCTGGATCGATTAACCAGCCCGCTATTTCGAGGTCGAAAATCGGATCGGCCACCTCAAGGTTCGCCTCCGCCAACCGTTTCATTGTATCTTTCCAGTCGAAAGAAATTTTCAAGACCGAAGAAAAAAGTTCGTTTTTTTCCTTTAGCGCCGCCGCGGCATCGAGAAAAACTACGGTGTCGGCGGGCAATTGGTCTTTGCCGGCTTCGAAAAGATTTCGGGACTCGGACGCCGAATCGGGTTTGAGGAGGCGGTTCACAATGCTGGTAAAGCCCAATTTAGTGAGATAGCGGGTTAGCTTCTCGAGGTTCGGGCCTTTGTAGGCCAGATCGCTGAGTTTGGTTTCAAGCGGGACATTTTTCGCGATCGTCGCCAGTTTTTTGGAAAACAGCGCTTCTTTTCTGCGGGCAATCACTTTTTTAGCGAGCGGATGAGCAATATCCATTTTTTCATAAAGTTTTTCCAAATCGCCGAATTCTCCCAGAAGTTTTTCCGCCGTCTTCGGACCAACGCCCGCGACGCCGGGAATATTATCCGATTGGTCGCCCACCAAACCTTTGTAATCGGGCATTTGTTTTGGCAGGAGTCCGAAACGTTCTTTGACCGCCGTTTCGTCGTAAGTCATTGTTTCGCCTAGGCCCTTTTTGGGCGTTATCACCACAACGTCGTTTCCGCGGACAAGCTGGAGGGTGTCCAGGTCGCCGGTTAAGATTGTAATCTTCAAGTCGTCGCCGGTAGCCCTTCCGAATTTCTCGACGAGCGAACCGATAATGTCGTCGGCTTCAAAGCCGGCCCGCTCGAGGGTGGTAATGCCGAATTCCCTGAAAAGCTCGCGGGCTTTCACGATCTGGCTTACCAGTTCGTCGGGGGCGGGCGGCCGCTGAATCTTGTATTCCTTGAAGAGTTCGTCCCGAAAGGTCGGCTCGGGCCGGTCGAAAGCGGCCACAATATAATCCGGTTCGTGATCCCTAAGAATTTTAAAAAGCGTGCTCGTGAGGCCGTAGATCGCGCCGATCGGTTCTCCGTCAGGCGTCGTTAGGGGCGGCAGAGCGTGGAAGGCGCGGTGGACGAGAGCGTTCGCATCGACGATCAGGAAATTTTTCATAAATTTGTCTTTATAAAACGCTCGTTTTCTTTTCGGCCGTGGCGGAAACCGAGCCAGAGCATTTTTGGGGGCAGGACCTTCTTTATTTTTTCCGCCCATTCAATAAGAATAACGTTCGCCGGTTCCTCAACGACCTCTTTGAAGCCGAGCGCGAGGAGCTCCTCGGGTTTTTTCAACCGGTAGGCATCAACGTGAAAAAATCTTCGGAATTTTCCGCTACGGATCTTATAATTCCGCATGATTAAAAAAGTCGGGCTCGTGAGGCGATTTTTGACGCCGAGTTTTCTAGCCAAGGCTTGAATGAAGGTGGTTTTGCCGGTGCCGAGTTCGCCCGAAAGACCGATAACGAGGGCGCGGCCCAACCTCTGTTTGATTCGGCCCCGCAACATTTTTTGACCAATGGCGCCGGCCAATGCTTGGGTGGCTCGGGCGGAAAGGCTTTTCACCGTCATTTTAAAAAAGTTTGGTGTGGGCTGGAACTTTAAGGTGTTTGTAGGCGGCGAGGGTGGCGATTCGGCCAGCCGGCGTCCGATGAAGAAGGCCAATATTCATCAAAAACGGCTCGATTACGTCCTCGATCGTACCAACCTCCTCGTTTAGGGCGGTGGCCAGCGCTTTCACGCCTACAGGCCCGCCGTTGAATTTTTTGACAATAATGTCGAGTAGCCGCCGGTCGGCCGGTTCCAGGCCCAATTCGTCGATCTCGAGCATCTCAAGCGTTTTTATCACGACTTTTTCGTCGATGACGTCGTTGCTGTAGACCTGGGCGTAATCGCGGGCCCGTTTTAGAAGGCGGTTCGCAACCCGCGGCGTAAACCGGGCGGCATTCGCTAAGAACGAGACGGCGCCAGCCGTGATTTCCGATTTTAGGATCTCTGCGGACCGCTTGATGATTTTTTGGATATCCTCGATTTTGTAGAAATCCAGACGGAAAGTGGCGCCGAAGCGAGAGCGGAGCGGACCAGAAAGCAGATTGACTTTGGTCGTGGCGGCAATAACCGTGAAAGGCGGCAGATCCAAAGAAAGAGTGCGGGCCGACGGGCCTTTGCCGACGACGAGAAAAAGCTTGCGGCTTTCGAGGGCCGGGTAAAGGACTTCTTCCGCCAGTTTGTTTATCCGATGAGCTTCGTCAATAAAGAGAATTTCGTCTGGTTCGACGTTCGAGAGAATGGCGGCGACGTCGCCGGCTTTCTCGAGAGCCGGGCCGGAAGTCGTTCTGATGTTGGCGTTCATTTCTCGGCCGATGATGTAAGCAAGGGTGGTTTTTCCCAAACCCGCCCCGCCGTAGAAGAGAAGGTGATCGCAGACTTCATGACGCTGTCTAGCGGCGTCAATCATGAGCCTGAGGTTGGTTTTTATTTTTTCTTGACCGACGTAATCTTCCCAACGGGTCGGCCGCAGAGTGAGATCGATAACTTCCTCAACCTCGTTTTGTTTATTGTCGGGCTTGATCATGGTCTTGATTCTATATCAAAAGCATAGCTTTTTTGACCCAATTTCGGTATTGACAAATCAAAACCTTTATGCTAAACTAACCGTTGTAATCCTAAATCAAGACCTGTGGGTATTGGGATTTCTTCTTAGATTTTTAAGGACCACCTTGCTTTGGCTCGGTGGCTCCTCAGAAGACTCCTTTCTCTCCTTATCTTTTTAAGAAGAGTTTAAAGCCTTTCCTGGGGCTGCCCACAGATCTTGCTTCGGGATTTTTTGTTTTCAATGCAGCCAATCGACGCGGCCGGTCAATCTTTCAACTTCGTCCAAACTTGTTACGCCTTCGATCGTTTTTAAAATACCGTCGGTCTGCATCTCTACCATGCCCTGGCCTTGGGCGAGTTTTTTGAGCTCGATTTCGGTCGGGTTTTTGTAGATTGTTTCTTCGATTTGATCGTTCACCGCGAAAAGCTCGAAAATCGAAGTGCGGCCGCGGTAACCCAACTGATTGCATTTTAGGCAGCCAACCGGCTCGTAGAGGCCGGGGTTTTTTTGTTCGAGAAAAGCCTCGTATTTATCGCGTTTCACCCTCGGCGGCAGGGCAGCCAAGAATTTTTTCAATTGCGCCAAAACCTTCTCGTTAATTTTGTTTTCTTTCTTGCAGTTCGGGCAAAGCAGGCGGATCAAGCGTTGGGCGATGACGAGACTTAAGGCCGGTCCTAGAATTTGGGTTTTGGCGCCGAGATCAATCAAGCGGGGGATGGCGCCCACCGCATCGTTCGTGTGGAGCGTCGAGAGGACCAGGTGTCCGGTCAAGGAAGCGTTTAAGGCGATTTCGGCTGTTTCTTTGTCCCTAATTTCGCCGACGAGGACGATGTCGGGGTCTTGGCGTAAGATCGAGCGCAAACCCGAGGCAAAAGTGTAGTTTGCTTCCGGATCGACCTGGGTTTGGGAAATACCCGGCAGGTGGTATTCAATCGGGTCTTCAATGGTGATGATTTTTATTTCCGGCCGCGAGACCTTTCTCAAAAAAGCGTAAAGCGTCGTGGTTTTGCCGGAACCGGTCGGACCGGTGTTCAGGATCAGGCCGTTCGGTTTTTCGATTTCAGCTTTGATTATGGCGAGGTCGTCTTCGCGCCAGCCCAAATCTTCCAAATTAACCTTAAGAGAGATGGGATCTAGGAGCCGCAGGACGGCTGTTTCGCCGTATTCCGAAGGAATAAGTGAGGTGCGGATTTCGATGTCCCGATCTTTTAAATTAATAGTGAAGCGGCCGTCCTGCGGTTCGGCCGTGACGTTCAATTTGAGACCAGAGAGGAGCTTGATGCGGGTGACGATCGATTTATAAACTTGGGTCGAAAAATCCCTATAAGCATCGTGAAGGAAGCCGTCGATGCGCAACCGGAGAAGGCCGGTTTTTTCGGTCGGTTCGAGGTGGACATCCGAAGCCTTGAGAGACAAGGCGCCGGCCAAAACGATTTCGAGAATTTGGGAAACAAGCGGGCTCTTGAAATCGGCAATGACGCTGTTCAGGTCCTCAAGATTTTTTATTTCCTCGACCAGTTTTTTCAGGTTGCCTTCGTTGATCTCAACCCGGCCCGTAATTTCTGTCTCGGGAACGAGATATTGATAATAGCTCCAAACGTGGTTCAGGCCGGCCAGGGAGACCACAAAAAGATTGACCGTGAAGTTTTTTTTCAGCCCCTCAATGATCGTTTTGGCTTCGGGTTTTTCCGGGTCGAAAACCCCGACCGTGATCGTTTTTCTCACGATTTGGAGCGGGGCGAGAAGCGCCTGTTTCGCCTCTGTCTCGGGCACGAGGGCCATGGCTTTGATTTCTGTGGGCACCTTGGTTGAAATCAAATCCAAATAAGGGAGTTGGTTTTTTTGGGCGCGGCGTTTCGCGTCGGCTTCCTCAGCCTCCCGGCGGTCTTTGGCTATTTTTTCCTCCAGATCTTTTGACGAGGAAAGCATTATTTAAAGCTTATCGCTAAAAAGGACGATTAGCAAGAAAAAATTCCCAATTCGCCCTTAAAACCAACTTGTTTTAAAATGATTCCATGCCCGAATTGCCCGAAGTGGAAACGATTGCGAAAGGTTTGGACCGGAATTTGCGCGGCCGCAAAATCGTCGGTCTTTGGACCGATTGGCCGAAATATTTCAAACTGCCGAGGACCGAAAACGGATTTCGCCGCCTCGTAATCGGCAAAAAAGTGACCGGCGTCGACCGGCGGGCGAAAAACGTTTTAATTCACCTTTCGGATAATCATCTGCTGCTGGTTCACCAAAAAATGAGCGGTCATCTTTTGGTCGGGCAGTGGCAAAAAGCCAGTCGTTCCAGGAACAAAAGTCTCGCCGATGCTTGGGCCGGTCAAGAATGGCTGCCGGTTTCCGGCGGGGGCCCAATGATCGATCCCAAGAATCGTTTCATCCGACTGATCCTTTTTTTGGATGATGGCCGGATGCTCGCTTTGTCAGACTTGCGGCGCTTCGCGAAAATTCTCTGCGGTCCCCGGGAGAAGATTTTCGATTTGCCCGACCTCAAAAACCTCGGTCCCGAACCGCTCTTGCCCAACTTCGGTTTTGCGGAATTCGGGAAAATTTTCGAAAGAAAAAAAGGCCGGATCAAGCAAGTCTTGATGGACCCGCGGTTCATTGCCGGTATTGGCAATATTTACTCCGATGAAATCCTGTGGGCGGCGAAAATCCACCCCTTAACGCGGGTCGAGTCCCTCGGGGTTAAACAGCTGAAAAAACTTTATCAGGCCATGAGATCGATTCTGAGGAAAGCTCTGCGCTTGCGCGGCACCTCGATCGACGATTACCGCGACGCTTCGGGCCGGCGCGGCGGCTATGATAAGGTAAGATATGTTTATCAGCGGGAAGACGAGCCTTGTCCGCGGTGCCGCGCCCCGATTCAAAGAATCAAAGTGGGCGGCCGATCGGCTCATTTCTGCCCCCGCTGCCAAAAAATGAAATAATTCTCGAATGATAATCTTTCTTTACGGTGAAGATTCCTACCGCCGCCACCAAAAACTCGGGGAATTAATCGCCGCCTATAAAACGAAGCACGAAAACATCGATTTTCTTCAAGTTGATCTCGGGGCGGCACCGGAAGACTGGCAAAAAGGCAGGGATTTTTTGGCCCAACCATCGATGTTCGTTGACTCGAAGATTTTGGTGGTGAAGGAAAGCAACGGCGTCGATGAGAAAGATTGGCGTAGCGCGCTTAAGGCCGAACTGGAAAACCCCAAAACCTTTATTTTGATATCCGACACCAAAAAGCCGCCGCGCTCCCTTGATTTTCTCCTCAAACCGCCGGTCCAGACGCAATTATTCGAAGAATTGACCGGCGAAGCATTGAACGGTTTCATGAAAAAAGAAGCCGCCAAGCACGATCTTGTTTTTACGCCCGAAGCTTGGCGATTCTTAAACGCCCATCTTCTGAAGCAAGGCGAACGTAGTTGGATCTTGGAGAACGAGCTTCAAAAAATCGCTTTGGCGAATTTTCAAAAACCCGTTTCTTTGGTCGACCTTCAGAAAGCGATCCGGCCGGCGGCAAGCGATTTTTCCTTTCTTAAGACAAAAAATATCTTTTTTGAACGCACCGTCGGTCGACGACTCTTCTGGCTTGAGGATTTGATCATGACGAAAGAGGAGCCGGCTTATTTATTCAACCTTCTGGCTTACCAGGCTCAAGGGAAAGATCTCGGCCGTTTTGCCGAATACGACGTTTCGATCAAAAGCGGCGGCTTGGAGTACGAAGAAGCGCTTCTCGCTTTCGTTCTCGGTTAGATTATTTTACTTTCTTGGCGAGGCGGGATTTCAGGCGATCGGCCCGGCCGAACTTAATGAAGTCGATTTTGGCGAGCTTATCGAGTTTTTTATAAACCTGAGGCAGGTATTTTTTGGCATCGTTTAACTTGCCGGTCCTGACCAATTTTTGGAATTCTTTCAACGTTTCCCGGAGAGCAATTTTTCTCTTCAGGTTCGATTCGCGCCGCCGCGCGTTCTGGCGAAGCGCTTTTTTGGCCGATTTGGTTCTGGGCATATGGTTTCCATTAAAGCCGATGAGGCTCGAACTGTCAATCGCAATCCCGAATATTTATCCCGAAATCAATGGGTTATAATAATAAAGAAATGATTTATTCTTTGGAGGGCAGAATTGCGGAGAAAGGCGATAATTTTTTCGTGATCCAGGTGGGCGGCGTCGGCTTCAAGGTTGCGACGACCAAACAAACCCTTCTGAAATTGAATAAAAAAGAAGCCGCGGTCAAGGTTTTTTGCTTTCTTTACGTGCGTGAAGATCAGTTGGAGCTCTACGGCTTTCTCGAGGAAGACGCGCTGCGGCTTTTCGAAATGCTGAACACCGTTTCCGGGGTGGGGCCCAAAACCGCTCTGGGCATTATTGACATCGATTCGGTGGCGAACGTGATGGCGGCGATCTTGGAAAAAAAGACGGAACTTCTCACGCGGACATCGGGCATCGGCAAGAAAACGGCCGAACGGATAATCCTGGAACTGCAAACCAAGATTAAAATACCGGGCTCGAAAACCCTGACCGAAAGGATGGGATTAGACATGGAGGTGGAAGAAGCCTTGATCAGCCTGGGGTATTCCCGCCAGGAAGTGAGGCGGGTTTTGAGCGAGTTAAACCCCAATTTAAAAACCATAGAGGAGAGATTGCGGGCCGCCCTCAAAAACCTGAGTTACAGGAAATGACAATGAGGAAAATCCGTAATTTTTACCATTGGTTCTTGGCCTTGCTGGGCAGTTGTTGGTATGGCCGGCCGAGCCGCAAAATATTCGTTTTGGGGGTTACCGGCACCAAAGGCAAATCGACGGTTTTGGAGCTTACTAATGCCATTCTCGAGGCAGGCGGCAAAAAAACCGCCCTTTTGTCCTCGATTCGGCGAAAAGTCGGCCGTAAAACCGAAGAAAACTTGACGGGCAACACCATGCCGGGCCGGTTCCAAATTCAGCGCTTCCTCGACGAGGCGGTTCGGGCCGGCGCCGAATTCGCGCTGATCGAGGTGACTTCGGAGGGCGTGCTCCAACATCGCCACGAATTCACGGATTGGGACGCGGCGATCATGACGAATCTGGCGCCGGAGCATATCGAGCATCACGGTTCTTTCGAGAATTACCGCGCGGCCAAACTCAAATTCTTTCAATATCTGGCTTTTTCCAAAAAAACCAAAAAATATTTTTTCATAAACGAAGAGGACGGCAGTCACCATTATTTTGAAGAAGCGGCCCGCCGGACGCCGAATCGGGAGATAATTCTTTACAGCCGGCACGATTTGGTCAATCACGAGGTTGGCCGCCGGTACAAACTGAATTCCAAAGCCGGGCGGAGGCTTTTGGGGGATTGGCTTCTCGCGGATTTTAACCTGGAAAACGCGGCGGCCGCCGTGGCTTTCGCGCGAACTCAAAACATCGATTGGCCGATCATCGAGAAAGCCCTGACTAATTTTCGGGGCGCCCCCGGCCGCCTCGAGTTCGTCCAGAAAGAGCCTTTTGCGGTCGTGGTTGACTATGCCCACACGCCCGATTCGTTGAAACAGGTTTACGAAACCCTGGAACCAAAGTCTTTCAAACCGCGGTCGCGGGGAAAAATGATCTGCGTTTTGGGTTCGGCCGGCGGCGGCCGGGACAAATGGAAGCGGCCGGAAATCGGCAAAATCGCGGCCACTTACTGCGATAAGATCGTTTTGACGAACGAAGATCCCTACGATGAAAATCCCAACGAGATCATCCGGCAGATCGAAAACGGTTTTCTCGAAGCAACGGTTCCGAAATGCGGGCCCGAAGACCATTTCCGTGTTTTGGACCGGCGGGCGGCCCTGAAACACGCCGTTTCTTTGGCGAAAAAAGGCGATGTCGTCGTCATCACCGGCAAGGGAAGCGAGGCCTGGCTTCATCTGGCCCGGGGCGAGAAAATTCCCTGGAATGAACGGAAGATGGCCGAAGAGATTTTAAGGAACGCTTCCCAGCCAATGATATAATTCACGATATGCGTTTAACTTTTTGCGGCGGCGCCCAAGCAGTGACCGGAGCCAACTATCTTTTAGAAACCAGCAACGGGAAAATAATGATCGATTGCGGCATGTTCCAAGGGTCGCATTATTTCGAAAAGCAGAACTTCGAGAAATTTCCCTATAAGCCGGAGGAGATCTCGGCGGTTTTCGTTACCCATCCTCACGTCGATCATATCGGCCGATTGCCGCAGCTCCAAAAAGCCGGTTTTCAAGGTCGGGTTTTTTCAACGCCGCCGGCCAAGGACGCGGCCGAACTTTTGCTTTTGGACGCCGAGCATATTTTGCGCGAAGAGGCCATTGACCGCGGCCACAAACCGCCTTACGAGGTCGGTGACGTGACCCGGCTCATGGGTTTTTGGCAGAAAATCTCCTACCATGAAAAAGTGAAAGTCGGGGATTTCGAAGTCGAGCTTTACAATTCCGGACACGTCCTGGGCGCGGCAAGCATTCTCGTTAAAGCCGAGGGTAAGACCATTGCTTTTTCCGGCGACCTAGGCAACATGCCGACGCCTTTCATCCGGCCAACCGAGTATATTCCGCGGGCCGACTACGCGCTTATCGAATCAGCTTACGGCAGCCGGGTTCACGAAAAATCGCCCAACCGGAAAGATTTACTCGAAGATTTCGTCGAAGAGATCGTCGGGTCCGGCGGCGTCTTGATGATTCCGGCCTTTGCCTTGGAACGAACCCAAAGCCTAATTTTCGAATTAAACGAACTTGTCGAAAACAAACGCATTCCCCGGGCGCCGGTCTATATCGATAGCCCTCTCGCCATCAAGTTAACAGCGGTTTACCAAAAATATTCCGACAACCCCTTGTATTTCCGCCCGGAGGCCATCGAGCAAATGAGGCAAGGCGACGGCTTTTTCAATTTTCCCGGGCTGCACATGACTTTAACTACAGAACAGTCCAAGGAGATAAACAACGTGCCGCCGCCCAAAATCATCATTGCCGGATCGGGCATGTCCAATGCCGGCCGGATTTTGCACCACGAAGTGCGTTATATCCCCGATCCCAAAAGCGCCCTGCTTATTGTTGGTTTCCAGGGGCAAGGTTCTTTGGGCCGCCAGATTTTGGACGGCGCGAAGACGGTGAAGATTTTGGGTCAGACCGTGCCGGTCCGCTGCAAGATTAGATCTTTTGGCGGTTATTCCGCTCACGCCGACCAGCCCCAGCTTTTAAAATGGGTTGAGATGATGCGCGGTAGCCTGAGAAAGATTTTCGTGGTTCAAGGCGAACCCACCGAATCCCTGTCTCTCGCTCAGAGGATCAGGGATGATTTGGCAGTCGAAGCTGAAATACCAAAAGTCGGCGAATCAGTGGTGCTATAATAAAAAGGCTATGCCCAAAAAAGAAGAGGCTGTTAAAAATCATAACCACAGTCATCATTTGAAATACAAAATTTGCGTTTCTGGCGCCGCCGAAACCGGTCATTGCGCGCCCGATGCCCTCGAGAAAGCCGAAATCGTGGGTCGGGAAATCGCGAAGCGCGGCCTGGTCCTCGTGACCGGCGCCACGACCGGCATTCCCTATTGGGCGGCCAAGGGCGCCAAAGCCGAAGGCGGCATCGTGATCGGCATTTCGCCGGCCGTTTCGAAACTTCAACACATCAAGACCTATCATTTGCCGGTCGATTACCACGATTTGATCATTTACACCGGTTTCGAGTACTCGGGCCGGAACCTGCTTTTGACCCGCTCGGCCGATGCCGCAGTTTTCCTCTGCGGCCGTATCGGCACCCTGAACGAGTTCACCGACGCTTTTGAAGACCAAAAGCCCCAAGGCGTGCTTTTGGGCACCGGCGGCACGACCGACATGCTGCCTCAGATCATCGAAGAGGCTCATCGCGGACCGGGCCGGGTCATTTTCAGCAAGGAGCCGGCGGATCTGATCGATAAGCTTGTTGATCTCATCGAATCCGAAGAGAATAAAAACGGCATCAAAGGTCGGATTATTTAAACGGAATTTATCATGGGTTGGTTTTCAAAATCAAAGCCAAAGCCCGTCGTCGGGAAACCGATCGGCGTCGTGACCCACTATTACGGCGGCATCGAAGTGGCGATCGTGAAGTTCAATAAGACGGTTAAGGTCGGCGAACAGGTTCATTTCAAAGGCGCGACCACCGATTTCAGCGAACCGATCAAATCGATGCAGTATGACCATCAAGCGATCGCCGAAGCGAAAAAGAATCAGGAGGTGGGCATTAAGGTCGGCGACAAAGTGCGGGAAGGCGACGAGGTTTTTGCCGAGGAATAAAAAGTGAACAGGGGTTTTTTATTGGCAATCACGGTGCTTGCCGGGACGATTGTGGGCGCCGGCATGTTCGCCTTGCCCTATCTCGTAAGCCGTTTGGGCCTGGTCCTCGGCTTTTTTTATTTATTTTTTTTCGCGGCCGTTTATTTCGCAATCCACCTGATGTACGCGCGGGTGGTCGCGGTCGAGCCGGGCAAGCACCAGTTTTTCTATTTCGCCAGGATCTATTTGAAAAAACCGCTGGCCATTTTCGCTTCCTGGTCGATTCTCCTGGAGCTTTTATTTGTCCTCACCATTTACCTGATTTTGGCGCCGGTTTTCCTGCGTTTGGTTTGGCCCGACGCCGGTTTGGGCGTGCTTTTTATTTTTTGGTTCGTTGGTTCCGCTTTCGTTTTGCTGGATTTGAGGTGGCTGGGTCTTTCCGAATTCATCGGCGCTTTGGGGATTTTGATAATTATTTTCATCGTTTTCTTTGTCTCTTTTCCCAAACCGTTGCTCACGCCTTTTGGTCAATCTCTGGACTGGTCTTTGTTTTTTTTACCCTTCGGCCCGATTTTGTTTGCTCTGGCAGGCCGGCCGGCCATTTCCAAGGTTGTCGAGGAATGGCGGCGGAGCCGGGCCGCAAACCAAAGTTTTTCTCTGGGGAAAGCCGTATTTTTCGGCACTTTTATTCCGGCTTTTATCTACACCCTTTTCATAATCGGCGTTTTAAAGCTGAATCCGGGCGTTTCGCCCGAAGCCGTGAACAGCCTCGGTTTTTTGAGTCCGGCGCTTTTAGCCGGTCTCGGCCTGGCCGGCCTTTTGGCCATTTTAACTTCTTATTTTGTGATCGCGGTCAACGTGAAGGAAATCATGCAGCTTGATCTGGGCTTGGGGAAGACGGCGAGCGTTCTCGTGGCTTCGCTGGGACCGCTTTTTTTGTACTTTGCCGGTTTCAAGGATTTTCTTTCGGCTTTGGTTTTTACCGGCGGCATTTTCCTGGCCCTCGAGGGAATCTTTGTGGTGAAGATGTGGCGCCGGGCTTTCCCAAAAAATCCTTGGCGTTGGTTCGGTTGGCCGCTCTATTTGGTATTTGGCGTGGCGCTCGGCTATACCGTTTTTAACACCTTTCTATGAAACAAATTTTCAAAGGAAATAAACAAATCCGATTTTTCTTTTTCTTGTTTTTGATTTGGCTGCCTTTCGGCACTAAAAAATTCATTTATCCCTTCATTGCCGGTAGTGTCAGCGAGCTAAATTCCGCTTTTCTTTACGCAAGCGAATTATTTTTGGCGTATTTCTTGTTTTTGACTTTCTTGGAGTGGCGGCGGACGAGAACAAGGCTGGACGACAAACCGAATTTTATTCTACTCTCTTTATTCTTGGCGGCAGCGCTCGTTTCTGTTTTTTTTGCATTTAACAAATCATTGGCCTTGTACCAATTGGTCCATCTTATCTTGGGAATGGGCTTGGCTCTCGTTCTCGGCTACCTGCTTAAGACCGGCGTTTTAAAGAATCACGAAATTTTTAGCGCTCTCGGCTTAGGCGCTCTTTTTCAATCCTTCGTCGCTTTTTGGCAGTTCAAGTTCCAGCACAGTCTGGGTCTTTATTTTTTGGGCGAATCTCTGGCCAGTCCTTTCGTCAAAGGCGTTTCCGAGATTTCCGTGGCCGGCGGGCGGCTGATGCGGGCTTATGGCACCATGTCCCACGCCAATATTCTGGCGGCCTTTTTGGTCCTGGGGCTCATCAGCTTTTATTATTTCTATCTTGAAGCGAAAAACTTTGGGGCGAGGATTCTTTCGGCTGTCGGCATCTTTTTTATCGGTCTTGCGCTCATCTTCACTTTTTCCCGTTCCGGTTGGATTACGGCGATTTTGGCCAGTTTGATCTTCCTTGTTTGGGCCGCCCTCAATAGAGATTATCGGCGCCGGATATCGGGATTGGCTGTAATCCTGGGGGCCTGTTTTTTATTGTTTTTAATCACCATGGGCTGGGCGATTTTTCCGCGAGCCAGGCTCGCGATAGACTCCTCGATTAACGACCGGCTGATTTATAACAGGATGGCGGTTCAAATCGTGGGCCAGCACCCTTTGGGCGTGGGCATCGGCAACGAGATGCTTTTCGGCATTGAAACAAAGCTGTTTCAAAACTACGGTTTGGACACCGTGAATCGCTGGCAGCCGATCCACAATTTATACCTCCTGATGGCTGCCGAAATCGGCGTTTTGGCGAGCCTGATTTTTATTTTCTTTCTGGTGCGGATTTTCGTCCGCTGCCTCGGGAATTCGCGAAACAATCCGAGAATAATAACGGCGGGGACGCTGCTTCTAGCCTTGCTCATTGGAGGGTTTTCCGATCATTTTTTGTGGGACCTCCAGAGCGGCCGGTTGATGTTATGGCTTGTGATTGGTATCTTATTGGGTATAGGACGTAGCCCTCGTGGTCTAATGGATAAGACGTCTCCCTCCGAAGGAGGCAACAGAGGTTCGATTCCTCTCGAGGGCACAAGATGACCGATCAGATTTTTAAGCCCAATCCCGGCAAGAGTTTGGAGGTTGACGTGAACGGCAAGATTTATTTAAGGCTGCCGGTCAAAACCCACATTATCAAGCAAAACGAAGACCTTTTGGTTTTGCTTCAAAAATACGTAAGTCCCCATCTTTTGGCCGACGATCTTGTTTTCGTAAGCGAGAAAGTTCTGGCCGTGACCCAAGGCCGGGTCATAAACATGAACGATATCAAGCCGTCGGGATTGGCCAGATTTTTGGCGAGAAAAATCCGGACCAATTACGGCACAAAAAAATTCAAGGGGTTCGGCCACGGCACGCCCATGGCGATGCAGCTTTTTATCGAAGAGGCCGGTTTATGGCGGGTGCTTTTTGCGGCGGCGGCTTCGGCCCTGACAAGGCCTTTGGGCATCAAGGGCCTTTTTTACTTGATCTGCGGCAAGCAGGCCAAGTCTATTGATTGCCCGATGTCGTTCACTATTCTCGAATACGCCCATTACGCGAAGCTCGCGCCGTTGGACCCTAAGGGTTTTGCGGAAAAAGCCAAAGAAAAACTTCGCCATGAAGTGGTTATTCTGGACGCCAATTATCAGGGCGCTTTTTCCCTGGCGAAAACCAGCGCAAAAATAACGGAAAAATTCATCCGAGTTTTGTTTCGCGACAATCCGCTTGGCCAAAGCGACGAGATGACGCCTTTCTGCATCGTTAGAGTAAAATAATCTAATGAGGTTCATTGCCGATATTGAGATTCATTCCAAATACGCGAGGGCCGTAAGTCCGCAGATGGTCCTAGAAAATTTGGCGTCTTGGGCCGACAAGAAAGGCATTCAGGTTCTGGGCACCGGCGACTTTACCCACCCTTTGTGGTTTAAGGACATCAAGGAAAAATTGGAGCCGGCCGAGCCAGGTCTTTACCGTTTGAAAAACTCCGATTATAAAATGCGGTTCGTGCTCTCCGGCGAGATCAGCTGCGTTTACACCAAAAATGGCCGCGGCCGGCGCGTCCACCACCTGGTTTACGCGCCTTCGATTGAAGTGGCGGAAAAAATCAATACCCAGTTGGGCTGGTTGGGCAATTTAAAATCCGACGGGCGGCCGATTATCGGTCTGGATTCGAAGGAACTTTTGAAGATATTACTGAACGCTTCACCCGAGAGCGTCTTGATCCCGGCTCACGTCTGGACGCCGTGGTTCGGCGTTTTTGGCTCGAAGTCAGGCTTTAATTCTCTCGGCGAGTGTTTTGACGAGCTGGAGCCGCAAATCTTTGCCATCGAGACCGGTTTGTCTTCTGATCCGCCGATGAACTGGCGCATTCCTTTTTTGGACAAAAAAGCGATCATGTCGAGCTCCGATTCTCACTCTTTGCACCGCTTGGGCCGGGAAGCGTCAATTTTCAATACAGAAATGTCTTATCGGGGGATAATGGACGCTTTGAAAACCCGCGGGCCGGAATTCGAGGGCACCATCGAATTTTTTCCAGAAGAAGGGAAATACCATTATGACGGTCACTTGGCCTGCGGCGTGCGGCTAACGCCGGAGGAAACCAAAAAAAACAAAGGTCTTTGTCCTTCCTGCGGCCGGCCGGTTACGGTCGGCGTCGCGGCGCGGATTGACGAATTGGCGGCCCTGGACCGGCCGGCCGGCTTTAGGCCGGGCTGGGCCAAAACGTATCATAGTTTTGTGCCCTTTGACGAGATTATCGCCGAAGCTCTGGGCGTCGGCGTTCAGTCCAGGGCGGTTTGGAAAGAATACGAGGCAGCCGTTAAGAACCTCGGGTCGGAATTGAACTTAATGATCAATGTTTCCGAATCGGATTTGAAAAGCAATTTGCCGCCGGCCGTGGCCGAAGGCGTTTTGCGGATGCGGCAAGGCAAGGTTCGTATTGAGCCGGGTTATGACGGCGAATATGGAAAAATCAAAATTTTTGACGACGCCGAAAGAGAATCTTTAGCCAGCCAAAAAAGCTTATTTTAAGAGCAGAAACCTTTGACACAAAATCTCTCCCTGCTATATTTGTTCTAGATCTCCCGACCCGTTCCCGGAGGCAGAAATACGGCCGCTCGAATGGCTATTCGTGATCGCGTTCGTTCTCTACACCACCGTCATCTGGTCTCACCGTTTCAAGCACCGACTGCATCTCTGGATGGTCATTCTCTTCGGATGCGCCCTCATCGCCGATTTCAGCGGCACGGTATTTCTCTGCGTTGTCGCCGCCGAAAGATGGCGTTTCACCCTGCACACCATCTCCGGACTTGCTTCGCTTCTCATTATGGCCCTGCATTTTTCCTGGGCGCTGCTCGCAATCCGCGCCCACGGGAAGTTCGAGACCTATTTCAACCGCTTCTCCCTCTACGCCTGGATACTGTGGTTTATTGTTTTCGTATCCGGCATCCCGCTTTGAGGGAAAAACATCAGCCGCCGAGAACCGCCAAGGTGTCGGCGGTTCTCTTTTTATACAAACGCCCGATACTGTTTATAATCGGGAAGAAATTCAATAATTCCAGCGGTGGGTTATAATGGAATTATGCTTGGAGCTTTGGCTTATTTGGGCGAGCGATTTTTTTACCGGCTTTTCGAGTTTTTGCGCCACTGGTACGTGAAAAGCGCCCGGGTTTACTCCAATTTCGTGATCGACCGCCTAGAGCGTCTGGACCGTTATTTGGCCTGGCGCATCACCCTTAAGAATCTTTTCCAGCCGCTTTACAAGGATTATTCCGTGATCGGTTATGTTCTGGGTTTTATCTTCCGATTTTTCCGTCTCATTTTCGGCGGTTTTGTTTATCTGATTTTTTTCGCAGTCGCCACCCTTCTTTATGTTTTCTGGATCTTAACGCCGCCTTATCTCGTCTGGCGGATAATCATAAGCTTCTAACATGCAGGATGTTTACTTTCGGGAGCGGCGGCTGAATTTGAGCACCTTGGGCGAGTTTTTGATGAGGCTCATTACCCGGGCTTTTTACATTGTTTTTGCGGCCACTATTTTCGTTCTGGTTTTTTCTTCCAATGTCCAATATTTGAATTGGTTGGGAATTTTGGGCGGCTTTTTCCTGATTGATCGGCTGATCCATTTGGGCGAGGGCGAAAAATCGCTGAACGAGCTCAAAGGCGAAAAGATAAATTTAGCCCTGGCGGTGACGCCGGGGGCTTACAACCTTTTAAGCCTGGCTTTCCACAAAGCCCTCGTGACGCGCCGGAGTTTTTACCTAACTTTTTTAAGAGTTTTAATTGATCGTCGGGAAATCCAAGAAGCCTTGAAACGCCTTGACGTGCCGGCTAAGGATTTTATGAAAAAGAACGACGAATTCTTATTGGCTTCTTCGGAAATTCAGAATCGCGAGGAAATTTTAAGAATGATCGAGGTTCTGACGAGAGAGGCTTATGTTAATGCCTCGGCTCTTAAGGAGAAATTCATCGAACCCAGGAATTTTTTAGTGGCTTTGGCCGGTTTGAATTTGCCGGAAATTTCCAAACTGTTGGACCTGTTCGATGTCAAAGCCGACGATTTACAGGAAGCGATAATTTTCGGCCGCTTCCGCGGTTTTTTCCGGACGATCAGCCGTCTGCCCTCCGTCTTGGGTGGTTTTGTCCGGCAACAAAGATTTTTGAGGCACCGGGTGATGAATCGGGCCTGGACCGCCCGGCCCACGCCGACATTGGATCAGTTCAGTACCGACCTTACGGATCTTGCGAGAGCCGAGCGGGCCGGCTTTTTGATCGGCCACGAAAAAGAATTCAGCGAGATGTTGAACGTGATCTCGCGGCCGGGCAAGCCCAACGCCCTTTTGGTGGGCGAGCCGGGAATCGGCAAATCTTCGGTCATTGCCCACCTTGCTTTCCGGATCGTGAAAGACGAGGTGCCGCCGATCCTTTTCGATAAACGTCTGGTTTCGCTCGAGATCGCCGATTTTCTTGCGAACGCCACGCCCGAAATTCTGTCGGGTCGAATCCAGAAAATGGTTGAGGAAATCGTGATGGCCGGCAACATCGTTCTCGTGGTCCCGAACATTCACGATCTTTTCCGGACGGCCCAAGGCAGGGCCTTAAACGCGATCGACCTGCTTTTGCCGATCGTGAAGAACCAGGCGATTCCCGTGATCGGCGAGACCTATCCTCGGGAATTCAAGGCTCTGATCCAGCCGCGCTCGGATTTTCTGGAACAGTTTGAAGTGATCAATTTCACGGAGATCAGCGAGGCCGAAACCGTCCGCTACCTCACTTATTACAGCCTGATTTTGGAGCGCCAGTACAAAGTTTTCATCACTTTCAAGGCGATTCAAAAATCAGTTGAGCTGGCCCACCGCTATTTGCGGCAGAAACCCCTGCCGGCGAGCGCGGCCGATCTTTTGAAACAATCTTTAGCGAAGGCCAAAGAGAACAAATTTAAAAAACTTCAGGCTGATTTGGTCGTCGCCGTGGCCGAAGAGGAAAGCCAGATTCCGATCCGGGCGGCTGGTGCCGCGGAAACCGAGAAACTCTTGAATCTCGAGGTTATTATCCATGAAAAACTGATCGACCAGTCGGCTGCGGTTTCAGCCGTAGCCCGGGCTTTGAGGGAATACCGGAGCGGGCTCAGCCGCAAGGGCGGGCCGATCGCCACCTTCCTTTTTGTGGGCCCGACCGGCGTCGGCAAGACCGAGCTTTCGAAGATTCTGGCGGAGATTCAGTTCGGCTCCAAGGAAATGATGATCCGTTTTGATATGTCCGAATATCAGGACAAACAAAGCATTTTCCGTTTCATTGGTACGCCGGACGGCGAGAAAACCGGCGCTTTGACCGACGCGGTTTTGGCCAAGCCCTATAGCCTGGTTTTGCTTGATGAATTCGAAAAAGCCCACCCGGACATTCTGAATTTGTTTCTCCAGGTTTTCGACGACGGGCGCTTGACCGACAGTTTGGGCCGGACCGTTAATTTCGAGAATACGATCATTATCGCCACCTCGAATGCCAATTCGGATTTCATTAAAGGTGAACTTGAAAAAGGCCAAACCATTGAAAACATTGCTGGCGAGGTGAAACGGAAACTGACCGATTATTTCAAGCCCGAGCTCATCAATCGTTTTTCGGACACTATTGTTTTCAAGACCTTGAGTGAGGATGAGATTTACGCCGTAACCAAAATTCTTTTGAGGGAGGTGGCGGGTACGGTGCGCGAAGCCCAAAGCGTTGATATTGATTTTGACGATGCCGCCGTGAAAAGAATCGCCGAGCTGGGCTACAGTCCGGTTTTCGGCGCCCGGCCCCTGCGGCAAGTGATTTCAGCGAAGGTGCGGGGCGTTCTGGCGGAAAAGATTTTACGAAAGGAAATCAGCCGCGGCGATACCCTGAAGATGGTTCTGGAGAACGGTGAGATCCAATTCCAAATAAAGAACCAAGTTTATAATTGAGTTATGCGCATCAAGATAGATATTAACGTCAAGGACATCAAGGTTAATCGTGTCATTAAGCACCTGATCCTGGCCGACCTCACGCTTTGGGGCGGTTGGGGTTTGATTTCGCCGGTCTTTTCGGTTTTCGTCGTCCAGAAAGTGCCCGGCGCGACGATCCTAAGCGTGGGCATTGCCGCAGCCATTTACTGGATCGTTAAATCCGTTCTTCAGGTGCCCATTGCCGTTTATTTGGATAAACACGACGGCGAGAAAGATGATTTTTATACCCTAATCACGGCTTTGATGATTACCGGCCTTGCGGCCATTTCTTTCCTTTTGGTGAGGAGCGTTGGCGCTTTGTTTTTTGTGACTCTGATCCAGGCCGTCGGTTTCGGGCTCTATATCCCTTCCTGGTCCTCGATCTTCTCGCGCCATCTGGACAGAGAAAAATACGCTCTCGATTGGTCGTTGGACAGCACGAGCGTCGGCCTTGCAAGCGGCCTCGCCGCTTTTGTGGGCGGCGGCTTGGTCAGTTTGTGGGGTTTTCCGGCGGTTTTCATCTTCGGCAGCGTCCTCTCCTTTACGAGCGCCTTGACGTTGATAATGGTGCCGAATTTGGTTTTGCCCAAGCCGACCCGGGAGGCGGATGTGATTATTAAGGATCACGCGCCGCTCGACATCAATAAATGAATAATAAAGATATTTCGTCTGTCCTAAGCGGCATCGCCGGCTATTTGGAGATAGCGAACGTGCCTTTCAAGCCCCAGGCCTATCGGAAAGCCGCGGAGGTGATCGAGAATCTAGAAGAGGAAGCGGCCGAAATTTACAAAAAAGGCGGCCTTAAGGCCCTTGAAGAATTGCCGGGCGTGGGCGTTTCAATCGCGGAGAAGATCGAAGAAATGGTGAAAACCGGCCGGGTCAAATATTACAGCGAACTCAAGAAGAAAACACCGATCGATCTGGATTCTTTCAAGGCCATTGAGGGCCTTGGCCCCAAAAGCATTTTCAAGCTTTATCAAAAACTGAAAATAAGAAACCTCCCCGACTTGGAAAAGGCGGCTAAAGCCGGCAAGATCAGAAAACTTGAGGGTTTTGGCGGGAAATCGGAGGAAAACATCCTGCGCGGCATCGAATTTACGAAAAATAACCAGGGCCGTTTCGTTCTCGGTTTTACCATGTCTTTTATCCGGGACATCGAGGGTCGCTTAAGGAAGCTCAAAGAGACCAAAAAAATAGTCGTCGCCGGTTCGATCCGGCGGCGCAAGGAAACGGTTGGCGACATCGATATTCTTGCCGTCTCCGAAAGGCCCAGGCCGATCATGGATTATTTTGTGAATATGCCCGAGGTGGCGGGGGTTTTCGCCAAAGGCGAAACAAAATCATCGGTCAAGCTGAAATCGGGTTTGGATGTTGATTTACGGATCGTACCCGAAGCCTCTTACGGCGCGGCTTTGAACTATTTTACGGGTTCGAAGAGCCACAACATTGCTCTTCGGGAAATCGCAATCAAAAAAGGCTATAAGTTGAATGAGTACGGCCTTTTCAAGGGCAGGCGTCAGATCGCCGGCAAAACCGAAGAAGAAATCTATAAAGCGCTTGGTTTAGGTTATATCGAGCCCGAGATGCGTGAAGATTTGGGCGAGATTGCATTGGCGAAGAAAGGCGATTTGCCGGAATTAATACGCTACGGTGATCTAAAAGGCGATCTCCAAGTCCAGACTAATTGGACTGACGGCCGCGATTCGATCGAAAAAATGGCCGAAGCGGCCATGAACGCGGGCTTGGAATACATTTTGATAACAGACCACACCAAAAGATTGGCCATGACCCATGGTTTGGACGATAAAAAGATCAAAGAGCAGGGGGTCGAAATCGACAAATTAAACTCAAAATTCAGAACCCGAAACCAAAAAATTAGGATATTGAAGGGGACCGAATGCGATATTTTAAAAGACGGCGCTTTAGATCTGAAAGACGAAACTTTGGCCCGGCTCGACGTGGTCGGCGTTTCGGTCCATTCTTATTTCAATTTGAGCCGCAAAGAACAAACCGGGCGTATCCAAAGAGCGATGCAGAATAAAAACGTCGACATCTTATTCCACCCGACCGGCCGGGTCATCAACCGTCGCGAGGCTTACGATTTGGATATTGATGAGATCGTGAAAACCGCCAAAATGACCGGGACAATCCTCGAGATCGATGCTTATCCAGACCGGCTCGATCTTAAGGACGAATATATCAGGAAGTGCGTGGCCTCCGGCGTAAAGATGAGCATTGATTCCGATGCCCATGCCGCCCCCCACTTCGCTTACCTTGAGTACGGCTTGGCTCAAGCCCGCCGCGGCTGGGCCAAACCAACGGACATCATTAATATCTGGCCGGTCGAGAAAATGCTAAAATTGCTTAAGTAGCATGACCAAAGAAACAGCGGCTGGCATCGTTATTTATCGACGGACCAAAGAGGGTCCCAAATTTTTGCTTTTGTACCACGGCGGCCGCTATTGGAATTTCGCCAAGGGTAAGATTGAAGCGAGGGAAGGGTCTTACGATGCGGCTGTCCGGGAAATCAAGGAGGAGACCGGTTTGGGCCGGAACGAACTCAAATTCGACCCCCGTTTCAAGGTTTACGACCGGTTTGTTTTCAGCCGCGAAAAGCAGAAAGTCTTCAAAATCGTGATTTATTTCCTGGCCGAAACGCGGCAGGGCCAAGTTCGGCTTTCCGAAGAGCACAATGGTTACGGCTGGTTTCTGTATAAGGATGCCGTCCGGATGCTCATGTACCAAAATCTCAAAAACAATTTAAAAAAAGCCTATGACCTCATTCGAGGAAAAAGTTTATCTGGCGATCAGAAAAATCCCAAAAGGTAAAGTTGCGACTTACAAGGCGGTAGCCCGAGCGCTCGGTCGGCCCAAGGCTTCGCGGGCCGTTGGCAACGCCCTGAATAAAAATCACCGGGCGCCCCAGGTGCCTTGCCACCGGGTGGTTCAAGGCGGGGGAGGAATCGGCGGTTACGCTTCGGGCGAGCGCCAAAAAAACCACCTTCTTAAAAAAGAAGGCGTGACAATCGTGAAAGGGAAAATCGATTTGGAGAAATTCGGCTGGCGATTTTAGGATTTTGTGAAATCCAGGATTCTTTTAAAAGCCTCGGGTTCTTTTTGGGCGAGCTCGGCTAAAATTTTGCGGTCCAATTTCACGTCTTTCTTTTTCAAAGCGTTCATGAAAACGCTGTATTTCGAGCCGTGAATCCTCAAAGCGGCGTTCAAACGCACGTTCCAGAGGGCGCGATATTCTCTTTTCTTTTCCTTGCGTCCCTTGAAGGCCCGGCTCCAGGCGTGAAGCAGAGCTTCCTTGGCCGCTCTTTCCTTGCTCTTGCGGCCCCACCGAAAACCCTTGGTGTGTTTAAGGAGACTCTCTCTTTTTTTATTGCTGTTTTTGCCTCTTTTGACCCGCGACATGTTTAGAAATAACCCTTGAGTTTTTTGATATTGACGTCAAGCGAGCGGAAACCGGCTTTCCTCTGCATCTGAACCGTGCTTTTATTGCCCCGGGAATGGCCCAAAGCCATCGCCCGTCTCAGGATTTTGCCGCTCTTTTTTATTTTTATTCTTTTAGAAACGCTGTTTTTCATCCCTCACTCTTCAAAGATTACGCTTTTTTGGAAGCGGTCTTCGTGAATCAACGACCCTTTATTTGATTTTCTTATTTTATCCTTAAACATGATTTATTTTTGAATTAAGCTTTCTATCTTCGAAGGGTGAGGGATTATTTTTTCATGATTTGGGCAACGAGGCCGCGGCCGCCGGGGCGGGGCGTCATCGTCACCAGGTAGGGCGTTTTGATCATGCCGAGGAATTGTTTCAGCTTTTCGGCGTTCCAATCCCGATTGCCCTTTTCCCGCCCTCTTAGATACAAGTTGATTTCCACCTTGTGTCCCTTTTCGAGAAATTCGTCGGCCAGGGTCGCTTTGATCTTAAGGTCGTTTTCCGCGGCTCGCGGCGAAATTCTCACATGCTTCAATTCCTTGGCTTTTTGGGTCGTTCTTTGTTTTTTTTCTTCTTTTTCCTGATAATACCGGAATTTATCAAAACTAATGATTTTCGCGACCGGCGGTCGGGCCGTCGGCACGATCTCGATCAAATCTACGCCCTCTGCCTTGGCTAAATTTAAGGCGTCTTCACGTTTCAAGACGCCCAAGCTTTGGCCTTTCGCGTCGATCACTCGGAGCTCCGGAGCGGTTATTTGATTATTTATTCGGTATTGGATGGTTAGAGTATAGCAACTAGTTTTTAGAGCGTCAACATTTTCCCCAAAAAACGAAAAAGCTCCCGCGCTGGGAGTTGTGGTCCGCTAGCCGGGAGCGTGCTTTCACATATCTTGAACACCTACATGTTCTTTTGACAGGGTTAGCCCTGTTGGTGCGAGTATTAATCTGACGACGATCTGATTTAATTCTAAATTGGTTTTGACCGGAGTCAAAAGTGCCGACTGGGGATAACTTTTTAAGGCCGACTTCAAAAAAGTCCGTTGCAATATAGAATTCCGAGCGACAGTTTATCTAGTGGAGATGGCGAGAGTCGAACTCGCGTCCAAAATTTATCCGACAAACAATCTACAAGCTTATCCGCTTGAGGCGGCAGTTTTTGGTTCTGAATCTGGCCGCAATTTAGAACCATTGGTTGCGGCGGGCCTAATTATGACACCGGAGGCCCACTATTAGGCATCGTGGTCCGATGGTCGGCTTAAGCTAAAGCGAAAGCCGGCGCTGCAACATTGCTGTTGGCAGTTGAAAGTTTTTGACCGGATTTACCCCTAAGCGCTATGCGCCGGGGTCCCGGCCGACGTTAGTCGGCTTAGGGACGAGACGATCGGCTCGGCCTGCAATTTATCGGATGGGATTTTGTCAAAGCCCATCATCCCCGTATTAAATTTTGAATTTTCTAATCTCTTTCTGGGTTTCGCGTTTTTTCAATACCTCGCGCTTGTCCTGTTTTTTCCGGCCGCGGCCCAAGCCCAATTCTATTTTCACCAACCCGCGGTCAGTATAGAGTTTTATCGGAAGGAGTGTCAATCCGGACTGGATTTTTCCCGTTAAATATTTGATCTCTTCCTTTTTTAAAAGCAGTTTTCTTGTCCTTTGCGGTTCGTGGTCCGGCGGCGCATTTTTCGGCTGAAAAGAAGATATGTCCATTCCTAGGAGGAAAATCTCGTTGTTTCGGCTAACGGCATGGGCGCCCGCGATGTTGGCCCGGCCCATTTTGATGGATTTGGTTTCGTGGCCGGTCAAGGCGAGGCCGGCCGGGAATTTCTCGAGAATTTCGTAGTCGAAAAAAGCGCGTTTGTTTATAGCCAATTCGGGCATGACCTTATTTTACCGCGTTAGAAATATTGTTCCTAACAGGGTAAAATTAACTCCAATGAGAGAAAAAGTGTTGAAATTCTTAAGACAAGCCGTTAGGGAAAACGTAAAAATAGAAATAACTTCTCCCGACGAGGAAAAACAGGGGCATTATTCGACGAATGTCGCTTTTCGGCTGGCCCAAAAAAGAGGCGGCACACCCTACCAAGAAGCGCTCACGATCGCGGCCGCCATTAAGAAAGCCGCCCCCAAAAACCTTTTCCAGAAAATAGAAGTGGCCGGCCCCGGTTTTATAAATTTTTGGATTGCGCCCGAAGCCTGGCATGAGAGCTTGAAAGAGATTCTTAGGGGCAAAAAGAATTATGGCCGCGTTAAAGCGGCGTCAAAAAAGAAAATCCAATTGGAATTCGTTTCGGCCAACCCTACCGGTCCCCTTACCTTAGCCAACGGCCGGGGCGGTTTTTTGGGCGACATTCTCGGAAATGTTTTGTCGGCGGCGGGACACAAGGTGGAGCGGGAGTACTACGTGAACGATACCGGCAATCAGGTTTTGACTTTGGGTAAATCCATGGTCGCCGCCCTGAAGCTGATTCCCAAAGAAGAACAATTTTACAAAGGTGAATACATTGAAGCCTGGGCCAACAAAAACTCCGTTTTCGTGAAAAAAAACGCCGGTCAGCCGATCAGAGTTGGCCAAAAAGCCGCCGGCGAATTTCTAAAGGCGATCAGGCTGGTTCTCGAGAAGAAGGCCAGAATCAGGTTTAACCGCTATACGAGCGAAGAGAAAGACGTTCGTAAGAAGGGTTTTGTCGAAAAAGCGCTTAGGATTTTCAAACGAAAAAAATTGACTTACGAAAAAGAAGGGGCTTTATGGCTGAAAACAACGAAATTCGACGACGATAAGGACCGGGTCATCGTCAAAAGCAACGGCGATCCCACGTACATTCTTGCCGATAGCGGACACAATTTGGAGACTAAGGCTAGGAGAATTGACCGCAAAATCCTTATTTTGGGACCGGATCATTATGGTTATGTAGCGAGAATGAAGGCGGCGGCGAGTATTATCGGTCTTGACCTCGAAATTTTAATTACTCAAGCCTTGCGTTTGGTGGAGGGGGGCCGGGAAGTGAAGATGTCCAAACGCAAAGGCGCTTTCGTGACTTTCGAGGAATTAGTGAGTGAGGTTGGCGCTGATGCGGCTCGGTTCTTTTTCTTAATGCACGCGCCGGAAAGCCACATGGATTTCGATTTGGGCTTGGCCAAGGAGCGGTCCAATAAAAACCCGGTTTATTACACCCAATATGCCTATGTTCGGGCCAGAAACATCGCTAAAAAGGCCAAATTCAAGCCGACCCACAAGAATTTGGCGAGCTTGAAGACGCCTCAGGACATTGCTCTTTTGAAACAGCTGGCGAGATTTCCGGAGTTCGTTTCCGATTCCGCCGAAGATTATCGGGTTCATCGCTTGACGCGTTATGCGATCGAACTCGCCAAAACCTTCCATAATTTCTACGAGAAAGAACGGGTGATTGGCGAAAGCAACGGAATTTTGGCTGACGCCCGTTTGAGCTTGGTTCACGGCGCGCTCGTGGTTTTCGAAAACCTTTTGGACATTCTTGGCCTCACCAAACCTAGCAAGATGTAGGTTTTTTGATTAAGATTTGATTACCGTATTTCACCCATGCTTCACGGATTAAAAGAATTCAAATTGCCGGAAATCGAAGAAAAAGTCCTGGATTTTTGGAAAAAAAATAAGATTTTCGAAAAGTCCCTGGTCGTCGGCAAAAAGAAGAAAAAATTCATTTTTTATGAAGGGCCGCCCAGCGCCAATGCCAAGCCGGGGATTCATCACGTTCTGGCGCGGGCCTTCAAAGATCTTATTCCCCGCTACAAGACAATGACCGGTTTTTTTGTCGAGCGGAAAGCTGGCTGGGATACCCACGGTTTGCCGATCGAGGTGCAGGTGGAAAAGGAATTAGGGTTTAAATCCAAACAGGACATCGAGCGGTACGGCGTCGCCGCATTCAATAAAAAGTGCCGAGAACTCGTCTGGCTTTACAAGGACGAGTGGGAGAAATTAACCGAGCGCATCGGTTTTTGGCTTGATCTCGAGAACCCCTACATCACCTACGAAAATTCCTACATTGAAACCCTTTGGTGGATCGTGAAGCGGGTTTGGAACAAGAAATTGCTTTATAAGGGGCATAAAGTCGTGCCTTGGTGCCCGCGTTGCGGCACGTCCCTTTCTTCGCATGAGCTGGCTCAGGGCTACAAGGAAGTCGAAGAAAACTCGGTTTATGTAAAATTTAGATTAAAGCCGAGTCAGAAGATCGGAAAGTTTACGACTGATAATCAAACATTCATTGTTGCTTGGACTACAACGCCATGGACTCTACCAGGAAATGTAGCGCTTGCGGTGGGGGATAACATTTCATATGTTATTGAGGAATATAGCGTTAAAAAACCGGACCCCGAAGGACGCATAAAAAATAACGACAAGTTAATTTGGGCAAACGGTGCAAATGTTGGTATTTTTGAAAATGCGAATTTCCCTAACGAAGGAATTGAAGCAAGAGCATCGTTTGTTAAGGCTCGAGATTTGATCGGCCTCGAATACGAACCGCTTTTCAATATACCAGCCTTGAAGGACAAAAAAGCCTATAAGGTTTACTCGGCCGATTTCGTGACGACCGAAGATGGAACGGGGGTGGTCCATACGGCCGTGATGTATGGCGTGGACGATTACAATTTGGGCAAAAAGATCGGCCTGCCGGAGCATCACCTGGTGGATGAGCGGGGCTTGTTTAAATCCGAGGTGCCGGGCGGTTTGGGCGGACTGTACGTAAAAGACAAGGCGACTGAAGAAAAAACAATCAAATATCTGCGAAGCAAAAACCTTTTATTAAAAACCGAGTTATATAAGCACGACTATCCTTTTTGCTGGCGCTGCGATACGCCGCTCTTGTACTATGCCCGCGATTCCTGGTTTGTGGCAATGAGCAAATTGAAAAAAAAGCTTTTAACTAATAACAGCAAGATCAATTGGGTGCCGGCGAACGTGAAGAACGGCCGGTTCGGCGAATGGCTTCGCGATGTCAACGACTGGAATTTTTCCCGCGAGCGGTATTGGGGCACGCCGCTGCCAATCTGGGCCTGCGATAAGTGCGGCGTCCGTCGCGCGATCGGGGGCGTCCAAGATTTGGAAAAAGCCGCGGAGAAAAGCAGAAATCATTACATTTTAGTCCGTCACGGCCAGGCCGAAAGCAACATAAGGGAAATTGACAGTTCTTATCCAGAACCGTTTCCAAACCATCTTACTTTCGCGGGAAAGGTTGAGGCGGAAAAACTCGCCAAAAAATTGGCCGGTAAAAGAGTTGGTTTTATCTACGCTTCGGATATTACCCGTACAAAAGAAACAGCGGAAGCGATTAAGGCGAAAATCCCGGGCGCCAAGCTGTTTTTTGACGAGCGTTTGCGCGAGATAAACGTGGGGGAGTTGAACGGTCGTCCGATGAGCGAATACGACAAATTTTATCCGTCTTATTGGGAAGCTTTCATGAAGCGGCCGGCCGGAGGGGAGAATTTGACCGATTTGAAACGCCGGGTTTACGAATTTTTGGAAACGATGGAAAAGAAGCACGATGGGAAAACGATCGTCGTCGTTAGCCACGAGTATCCGATTTGGATGATGGCGACGGTGATGAACGGCTGGAGTGACGGTGAGGCAATCAGCGAGAAAGAAAAGAGAGGCGACGATTTTGTGGAAACCGGCGGTAGCGAAGCGGTAGTTTTTCGAAGCTTGCCTCGCGACGAGAACGGCTCGATGGACCTGCACCGGCCTTATATCGACGGATTTGTATTTGATTGCGATAAATGCGGCGGCGAAATGCAGCGGGTAAAGGAAGTGGTTGATGTTTGGTTCGATTCCGGCGCCATGCCCTTTGCCCAGGTCCATTATCCTTTTGACGGCAAGAGCAAGCTGGAATTTCCGGCCAATTACATTTCCGAGGCCGTTGATCAGACCCGGGGTTGGTTTTACACGCTTTTGGCCGTGGCGACATTGCTCGGCAAAGGCGCGCCGTACGAAAACGTCATTTGTTTGGGGCACATCCTCGATAAGAACGGTCAGAAAATGTCCAAGTCGAAGGGCAACGTCGTCGATCCGTGGGTGATGATCAATAAATACGGCGCTGATGCCGTGCGCTGGTATTTTTACACGGTCAATCCGCCAGGCGAGCCCAAGCGTTTCAATGAGGCCGATCTGGGGAAGGCGAGCAGCCAGTTCATCGCACTTTTGTACAACTCCTTCGTTTTTTGGAAAACTTACGCTGATAAGAGCTCGAAACTCAAGTTGCCGAACCCAAAATCAATGAATGTTCTGGACAAATGGATCTTGGCTCGGCTGAATGAAATTATTCTAAGCGTCACTAAAAAACTGGATAAATACGAAGCGAATGTGGCGGCCAGGGAAATAGAAGAATTCGTGGGCGACCTGTCGCGCTGGTATATCCGGCGTTCGCGCCGCCGATTCCAGCCCGCCCGCGCAGGCGGGAAGCCGGAAAGCCAGAGGGATTACGCAGTCGCTTCGGCTGTCTTGGGATACGTCCTTTTGGAGACGAGCAAGCTTATTGCGCCTTTCACGCCGTTTTTCGCCGAAGCCCTGTATAAATCATTCCATACCGACAATAAGCTTTCGGTCCATTTAGAGAACTGGTCCAAGGGTAATTCAAAATTCTCCGCTAAAGGCGGATTCGCCTCGGGCGGAAAAATTCAAAATTCAAAATTACTGGCGGATATGGCCGAGGTGCGAAAAATCGCCACGGCCGCCTTGGCCAAGCGGGCGGAGGCCGGCATTAAAGTCCGTCAGCCGCTTTCGGAAATAAAGATCAAAGGAAACGTCCTGAAAGGAAGCGGCGATCTTTTGGAAGTTTTGAAAGAAGAGATAAACGTGAAGCGAGTTTTGCACGAGCCGAAATTGAAAGAAGAAGTTTGGCTGAATACGGAGATTACCCACGAGCTTAGGGAAGAAGGCTGGCTAAGGGACCTGGTGAGAATAATCCAGCAGATGCGGCAGGACGGGAAATTCGAACCGAAGGATAAACTAATTCTGATTTTTGAGAGTCCGGCCAAAGAATTGGTTTATTTAATGGAGAAAAACGAAACTTTAATCAAGAAAGAAGTCGGCGCCAAAGCCGTGGAGTATAGGAAGTCGCCGAAATTCCACATTGAACTGGAAACAAAGTTGGATAATTGGCCGCTTTGGCTGGGCCTTAGAAAACCGCAGTAGAGAGATGAAAATAAAGGAAGGCTTAGAAAGTCTTATAAAATAGGGCTTTTTCCTATTGACAGGATGGTATATTCTATGCTATAATATGATTAGCACGATGAATTGGGAAACGCCCAATTCGCAAAGATAATCAACCCCTTAATTAGGTAAGATGCGGAGGAATGATGAGCGGACCGAGGGTGTTTTTTCACGGCGCTGTCCCCCTGTCGTTGCTAGCTGCCATCATTGGTCTGACGGTGATGCTTCTTGGGAAGGCGAAGTTCACGCCCGAACAGATGGCGCAACGTCAGGCGATGGCCGAGTCGCTGTCCACGCTCGCGCCAGGAGATCTGGTGCGGTACAGTGACGGCAAACTGTTCGTCGTCACCTTTAACCCTCGCCCGGGAGAGGGAGACGTCTGCGTTTTCGGCATGTTTCGGCCCTTGACGGTTGATACTCACGGTGAACTGTGTCCGGCATACAACCCACCCGTGATCGTGATCTACCGCATGAGTGATCCGCGGTGGCCGGATCTCATCAAGGAGTTGTTTCATCGCTAGGCATTGTCTTTGCAGCACATGGGCGACTTCGGTCGCCCACCCACCTAAGTTTTTGAAATATTTTGAAAATTTAGGCGGGGAAACCCAATGGTTCTTTAACGTCAAACAGGATAACTTCTGACAGGAGGCGGTATGGCCGAGCAGCTGAATCGGGCGGAGCTCGAGGCGAGCCTCAAGCTCTGGCAGTCGCGGGTGAAGATCGGCCGTGAGCGTCTGGCTACGGCCAAGACGGACGAGCAGAAGCTCATCGCGGTGAACGATATCCGTTGCGCTCGGCGTGAGGTCGGTTGCTTCCAGGCCCGGTTGGACTGACTGGCAAGCGTGGAGCGTCGCATCAGCCGCGCCATGAATCCGATGCCGTCGAAGCCGGCGCCCGACCGCAAGCGCGACAAGCGCCTGCGTGACCAGGAGATTCGGGCGCGGATGAGGGGCGAGAAGCTCTCCGACGACAGTCGCGGTCACGGCCGCCGCCGGCAGAAGTAGCAGTATGGAACCGTTTTTGGTTCGGGCCCGCGCCATGCGCGGGCCTTTTGCATTAGGTCGCGGCGTCATGGAAATTCATGGCGCCCTTTCTTCTTATAAGAATAAATTGGGGCGCTATAACATGTCATAGCGGAATCCCATCACAGAATAACAAGACAATAAAGAAAACAGTAAAAAATAGATGCTATGTTATAGCATAGCACTATGCGGCCGCAGAGCGCTTATTTTTGCAGATTCTAAAAAATTAAGCCGATTTTCTTTTTGATTTCCAGAAGTTTTTCTGCGGCAACAACATTCGCCTTTTTGGTGCCGGCGCGTAGGATTTTTTCAGCCGCGTTTTTGCTTAATTTGTTTTCCCGGAAAGGTTTTAGGGCTTTGACAATGACTTCGGCCAAATCTTTCTTGAAGCCGGCATAATTGGAGTTTTTGAATTTACGCTCAATTTCGCCAATTGGTTTTTCGGTCAAGCCGGCGTAAATTGAGATAAGGTTGCTCACGGCAGCTTTGTTTTTTGGGTCGTATTTAATTTCCCGGCCCGAGTCTGTTTGGGCGCGCTTTATTTTTTTACGGACTATTTCAGGCGAATCATCCAAAAAAAGACAGCCGGCTGGCCGGGATTTGGACATTTTTTTCGTGGCATCATCCAAACTCATCAAGCGAGGCACTTTGGTGTGCAGCCCCTGTGGTTCAATGAAAGTTCTACCGAATTTATTGTTGAATTTGCGGGCCAGGGTTCTGGTCAGTTCTAGATGTTGGTCCTGGTCTTCGCCCACGGGTACGAATTTGGTGCTGTAAAGCAAAATATCAGAAGCCATAAGAATGGGATAATCGACGAGACCAGCGTTAGCGTTGGCTTCTATATTTTCCTCAACTAATTTATTAGCAAATTCATCGCTTACTTGACCGGTGTAGTTTTTTTCGTCTTGATGTTTTTTGTCTAGATATTCCCAAATAGCCCTCGCCTTAAATTTAAATTGAATCATTCTTTTTAGTTCTCCGAGGGGTGTTATTGTATTTAAAATCCAGGTTAATTCTGAATGGGCTGGTATTTCCGATTGTAGAAAAATAATGGATTTTTTGGGATTGATGCCAGCCGTCAAAAAATCAATTGTTAAATTCAAAACACCCTCATTTAATTTTTTTGGATCGGGATTCTCAGTCAAAGCGTGAAGGTCGGCGATGAAAAAAAAGCAGCTGTATTTTCCGGAATCTTGGAGAGCGACAAAATTCTTCAAGGCGCCCAAATAATTGCCCAGATGGAGCTTGCCTGTCGGTTGGATGCCGGAAACGAGAATTGGTTTCATATCTTCCAGTATAATACGACTTCTTAGAAACAAAAACCCGTTAGTGCGGGATTGTTTGCTCATATTTCGATTATGACCGGCAGAATCACCCCGCACCAAAGCTTCGCGTTGGTGCGGGGCAAATCGGCCTTAAATTTCTATTATCACCGGCAGAATCATTGGTCTACGCTCGGTTTTGTTGTATAAGAATTGACCGATCTGGTCACGAACCAGGGTTTTTAAGTAGTCGGCGTCAAGCGGCTGATGGGCAGGGATGCGGCCGATGATGCCCCGGATCTTTTTGCGGATTTCCTCGAGCATCTCCTGGTTTTCTTTGAGGTAAATGAAACCGCGGGAAATAATGTCCGGGTTTTTCAGGATGCGGCCGTTCTGGCGGCTGATCGAAACGATAATGACGATCATGCCTTCTTGGGCGAGCGTCCGGCGGTCGCGCAGGACGACCTCGCCCACGTCGCCGACGCCCAAACCGTCGACCATGACGTAATAAGCCGGCAGTTGTTCGTCCGTGACTTTAGCCGAATCCTTCCTGAGTTCTACTACTAGGCCGTTGTCGGCCAAAAGCGTTTCCTCGGATTTCAAGCCCAGGGCTTCCTGGGCCGTTTTAGCGTTCCGCCAGCGCATGAAATAATAGCCGTGGATCGGCAGGAAAAATCTCGGTTTCACTAGTTTCATCACGGTTTTCAATTCTTCCTGCGGTGCGTGGCCTGAAGAATGGATATCGAGCATTTTGTAGTGATAGATCGTGGCGCCCTGCCGTGCCAGATTGTCCTTGAGGTTTTGGACGCTGCGTTCATTGCCGGGCACGATCGACGAAGAAAGGATGATCGTGTCGGTCGTTTTGAGGTGGATGTGGCGGTGTTCGCCGTTCGCGACCCGCATCAGAGCGGCATTGGGTTCGCCTTGGGCGCCGGTACAAAGAATGAGAATCTTTTCATCTTTGTGTTTGTTGATTTCTTCGAGGGGAATGATCGTGCCTTTGGGAATTTTCATGTAACCCAGGTTTTGAGCGATCTGGATGTTGCTTTTCATGGAAAAGCCGCTGATCGCTATTTTGCGGCCCAGCCGGTCGGCGATCTTGATGATCTCGGCCAAGCGGTCCAGGAGCGAAGCGAAAGTACCGACAATGATCCGGCCAGAAGCGCTCTTAAAGAGCTTTTCAAGCTCCTTTTCAACGATTCTTTCGGAAAGAGCGAAACCAGGCGTCTCGGCGCCGGTGGAATCGATCATTAGGGTATGGATTTTTTCTTCACCCACTTTTTTCCAAACGTCCAGGCCCTTGGGGTTGCCCTCGTGGTCGTAGTCAAATTTGAATTCGCCGGGGTGGACGATTTTGCCGATCGGCGTCCTGATGATCATGCCGAAGCCCTCGGGAATATTGTGGAAAACATCGAAAAAAGTAATCGAGAAATATTTTCCCAATTGGATCGTTTCTTCGCCTTTGACGATTTGGAAAATCGGTTTCGGCGAATTCGGAAAATCGTCCTGCCGTTTCAGGATAATTTCCTTGCTCAGGCGCGTCGTATAAATCGGCGGGTTGCCGAGCTTGCCCAAAATGTAAGGAATGGCGCCGATGTGGTCGTAGTGCCCGTGGGTGATGATGAGTGCTTTGATGTTTTGTTTGCGGCTTTCGAGGTAGGTCGTGTTCGGAATGATGTAGTCGATGCCCGGCGTTTCTTCTTCGGGGAACTGCAAGCCGGCGTCGATGATGACGATTTCGTCTTTATATTCGAAGAACATCATATTGCGGCCGATCTCTTCGAGTCCTCCCAAGGCGACCCAACGCAAGGTTTCTTCCTTGCTGCCGGCTTCCGAGGCGCTTCTTGGTTTCGGCGTGATAACTCTTCTTGTTCGGACAAGATTGCTTCGTCCGCTCGAGTGTCTAGAATTGTGCATTTTATTTGTTTTCTTCTGTGGGCAGGGAGGGATTTGAACCCTCAAGCCTTGCGGCATACGGCTCTGAACCGTACGTGTCTGCCAATTTCACCACCTGCCCGCGAGGCATTATTTTGTTAAATGCTTAAGCTGGTCAATAAGACGAGTCTGGGTTGGGCTGATCTTATTTATTTTAGCGAGGTAAAAACCGGTTAGATGGGAAAGAATTATCGAATTCCAGGTTTTTTCCTCTTCGTTGCGGCCGGCCAATTTCAGAGAGACGTTGGGTATTTTGACGGTCGTGAGTATTTTTCGGACCACCTCGGTTTTTTCCTTAATGATTCCGGGAGCGGCCGGGTCACTCAGGAAAATAGCGAAGAAGGGATAATGTTTGTTTTCGAAAGCCGTAATTTCGTTGTGCAGGAATTCGGGGATAACGTTGTTGAAAGCGGGCAGTTTGGCGGTTTCGTTCAGGTTCGTTTTCCAAATGTAGCCGAGGTGGGAATGGGCAGAATCGGTATAGACGAGAGTTATTCTCGAACCTATTTGTTTCGCGAGGTTCTTCGCGGCGTTTCTAAAACCAGTTGGTTTTATTCTTTTTGAGAGGTTCCGGGTTTTAATTCCCGGAAAAACGCTGCGGAGCACTTTGATTAAGGCGTAGTAATTGTAACCCAGCGCTTCTCTCGGTGTCAAGCCCCGGGCGGAATAGGTGACGAACGGCAGATTAAAACGTTCTGCGATTCCCCGCATCTGGCCGCCGCCCGCAATGACGGCTATTGATTTCTTTTTTTTGCCCTTGATGAGTTTTTGCAATCCCGAAATAACCTCGGCGGTATTTCCCGAGAAAGAAATAAAAATAAAGAGGGGATTTTTGAAAAAACCGGCATAAGGATTAAGGCCGTAATCCTTCCAGTCCAGGATCGCCGTTCTGAGGCCGAGAGAAGGGCCGAGTTTAGCGATAATGTTTTGAGGCAAGCCCGAACCGCCCATGCCTAAGATCATAACGGCGTCCGGCTTTCGGCTGCTTTTTAATTTTCCGAGATTGTAATCCGAAAGACCCGAAAAGCCGAGCTGCTTATTGAACGCTAAAATATTTTCTTCGTAACGTTCCACGGTCATTTTAAAACCCGAACCATCGAAACTGACCACTGATTGGCGCCTTGAAAGCGGTCGGCCGGGGCGATTAAAAACCGGTCATTGTTTGCGAAGGCGAAGCCGGAGAGATTGTTCGTGTGAATGTAAGTATAGGGCAGGGAAAAAAGGAAAATAGCCGGGTTGTCGGCGCGGATCAGGTTGAGGGTATTTTTAAGATGGGTTTGAATCTGGTTCGGGTCGTTTGTCTCGCGAACGGCTTCAAGGTAATTGTCCGTTTTTGAGTTTTGGTAAAGGGCGAGATTCAGGCCCGGATAAAACCGACCCGAAGAATGCCAGAAAGGGAAAAGATCCGAAGGATTCTCAAGGGCGTTCCCAAAAAGCAAAAGTTCGTAGTTCCGGGCCTTCACGACGTTGTTCATCAAATCGTCGGGCGAAAGCGTGGTCACGTCGATTTCGTCAACGCCGGCCGCGAGCCAGTCTTCTTTGATGAGCTCGGCGGTTTTTTGGAGAAAGTCGATTTGGGGCACAACCAGGTTCAAGGTCAGTTTGTTGTTTTTCTTGAAATTGCTCACGAGGTTTTTGGCATTGGCAAGGTCAAGGGACAGGGAAGCGTCGGCGGTCGTCGTCGACAAATCGAAAAGCGGGCCTTGGATGACGTTCGCCTTGCCGCCGAAAACATCGCTATTGATCCGATCCTTATCAACCGCTTCAAGAAGGGCCTTGCGCAGACCGGCGTTTTTAAGATTCGGGTTCACGTTCTGGTTCATGAAAATCGCATAATAGCGGGGCATGGGGATCCTTTCAATTTGAACGTTGCTCAAGCTTTCCATGGCCGCCGGCAAGGGCGTCAGACTGCCGTAACCGTTGATTTGCCGCAGCTTCAAGGCGTCAATGAGGCTGTTGGTATCGCTAAAGAATTTAAAATAAAAATCTTTGATATAAGGCGTCTCGCCGGGATAGTTTGGGTTCACGGTTAAAACGTAATCGGTGATAAAACCATCCTTTCTTTTGATCAATTCTTTGAAACGATAGGGGCCGCCCGCAATCGGTTCCAAATTGTATTCGGAAAGCGTAAGATTGGCCGGTGGAATCGCGCCGAAAATATGCTTGGGCAGAACCAAAAGGCTGTTGATGTTGTCCGTAAAAAAAGCATAAGGCGCCGGCAGATTCAGCTGGATTTGGAGCTCGCTCATTCGTTCCGCGACCACGCCTTGCCAGTTTTTCGAGAGCGGCGATTTCGTGCTGGGATCTTGAATCGTTTGAATGGTGAAAATAACGTCGTCGGAGGTCAGGGGCTCGTTGTCGCTCCATTTCATCCCCTCCTTAAGCTTCAGGCTGTAAACCCGGCCGTCCTTGCTTTCGTCGTACGCGGTTACGAGATCGGCGAGTTTGGCGTAAACAAGGACGCTTATGTCCAAATCGGGTTGGTTCTGGGAAATTAGGGGATTCACGGCGATCGGTTGACCCACCACGCCTTCTTTGTAAGAACCGCCGGCGACCGGCACGAAAGCGCTGTTTTCGCTCACGGCCAAAACAACTCGCGTCACCGACGTCACGATGAAAATTACGCCCAGAACAAAGAAAAATAATTTTTCCCTGCGGGAAAAATTCCGAAAAATTAGTTTAAATCTGAAAAACAAGGAGATGATAAATGGCTAATGCTGCAAAGACGGCCGCGGCGATGATGGTGGCCCAAAAAATTCCTTTCTCAAGCCCCCGTCGAGTCTGATAGGGAGTGCCGCCGGCGCCGCCGAAAACGCCGGAAAGGCCGGAGGAACGTTCTTGAACGAGAACCAAACCGATTAGGATTATGGAAACGATTATTTGCGCGATAGTAAGCATTTTATTCGCTTTCGAGGGTTTTTACGCCAAGACCGACAACGAAGTTGACGAGGCCGATTAAAATAGTGGCCCAGAGGAGCGCTGCGTACCCTTGTATTGTAAGAGCCGGACTCCAGATGTCAAGCAAATAAAGCATGCCGGCATTGATCACGATCGTGAAAAGGCCGAAGGTGAGGACAACAAAAGGTCCCAGGACAATTTTGATAAACGGCCGGATAAACGTATTGATCAAGGTTAAGGCTAGAGCAACAACAAGAAGTTCGGTTAAGGTGCCGCTGAAGGTAAAGCCAACGATGTATTTGGCGGCAAGCCAAATAGCAATGCTGTTTGAGATGACATGGAGAATGAATCGGCCGATGAATTTCATGCTTTTATTTTAGCAGATTGTGAAAACCCCCCGCAAAGCGGGGGGGCGGCAGGCGCGGTTGACTGACCGCGCCGAGTAGGGGATCTGGAGCTACAGTCCAGCCTTGCTCGGCACGACCAGCCAACCGCGGCCTGGTATTTCAACTCGGGTGTGGGCGGGCGAGCGTGCGTGGCCATTCGCACGGTGGGCACTACTAGGTCCTCGCGAGGACCTAATCCCCAGCGGATCCTGTTGGATTTTGAGCAGGGGATGCTTACCCCCTTCTCTGAGCAGAGGAATTGTCTCCCCAAACTCGCTCGCTACCCCGCAGTGTATTCGCCTTTACCGATGTGTGCGCGCAGCTGCCTTTGCATACCCGAGTGAACTGGCGGTACGGCCTAGATCGCGACTCTGAACCGAAACAGGTTTCCCTGCCGGGCTTGAGTGCGCTCTCTGCCTTACGACCAGATACGTCCGTTGTTAAAGAACTTCCCTCTCTGTTTTAGAGTAATTTCAATAATAGTCAGATACAAAGCCGTGTCAAGGGCATGGTGGATAACCTGTGAGGGTTTTAAATCAGCTGGTCAAGCAGGTTTTGGCCGGTCATTTCTTTCGGAATCGGCAGTCTCATCAGAGATAAAATGGTCGGGGCTACGTCCGATAGCATGCCGATCACCGGTAAGCGTCCGGTACTGCTTTCGATTGGATTGGTTTTTTGGAATTCTTTGGCTACCAGGTAGAACGGGATGGGGTTCGTGTCGTGTTTTGTTTCCGGTTCGCCGGTCTTGAGGTCGATCAGTTCCTCGGCATTGCCGTGATCGGAGGTGATTATTGCTACGTGATTCTGCGCGAGAACGTTTTTAACAAGCCTTTCTATTTCCCGGTCCACCGCCCTCACTGCTTTCGCTGTCGCTTCGAAATTGCCGGTATGGGCAACGAGGTCGGGGTTGGCGTAGTTCGCCAAAATAAAATCAAATCCGCCGTCGTTTAAGGCGACCAAAATCCGGTCGGTAATGGCCGAGGCCATCATTTCCGGATAATCATCCAGGTGGATGGTACTTTTTGAGGGGATTAGAATTCGGTATTCGTTCGGGAAGGGCGTTTCCCTCAAGCCGTTAAAGAAATAAGTGACGTGGGCGTATTTATCGGTCTCGGCAATGCGAAGCTGGGTTTTCTGATTTTCGGCCAAGGCCCAACCCAAAGGTTTTTCGATAGTCTCCCGGGGGAAAGCGATCGGCACTTTGAAATCCTCGCGATATTCGGTCATGGTCGCGACGAAGAGATTTTTTGGGAGAACGATTGGAAATTTTTTAAAGCCGGGCAGAATGAACGGTTCGGCGATTTGACGGATGCTATCTTCCCGGAAATTGAAAAAAATCAAGGAATCATTGTCTTGGATCGGGTGAGAAGCGACAATCGTCGGCGCCGTGAATTCCTCGCTTAAATTCCGATCAAAGACTTTTTTGAGGGCTTCTTCGGCCGAGCTTTTGTCCGGCGCTTCACCCAATAGAGCCCGGTAGGCGGTTTCGGTTCGGTCCCAGTGATTGTCGCGATCCATGCCATAATAGCGGCCCGTGAAGCTTGCGAGGACGCCCACGCCCTTCTTTTGGATCTCGGCGTTCAGTTTTTGAATAAGGCTCAGGGCCGAGCGGGGCGAGCTGTCTTTGCCGTCAGCAAAGAGCTGGAGGTATAATTTTTGGCAATTCTCCCGTTTGGCCATTTCGATCAGGGCGGAAAGGTGCTTGAGGGAAGCATGGACGTTGCCGTCGGTTAAAATGCCGATCAAATGAACGGCGGATTGACTGGTCTTGGCTTTTTCGAAAGCTTTAAGCAGGGCCGGATTTTTAAAAAAACTTTCGTCGTCGATCGCCATCGTGATGCGGGGGAAATATTGGTAGAGAACCTTGCCGGCGCCCAAGGTGAGGTGGCCAACTTCGCTATTACCCTCCTCTTCCCAGGGAAGGCCCACTGCAATGCCCGACGCCTGAAGAGCGCCGGCTGGAAAATTATTCTGAACGAATTGAATCGCTTGGGGGTTTACCTTATAGATCGGATTGGATTCGTTTTGGGGGCCAAGGCCCCAGCCGTCCAGGATCACGAGCACGAAAGTCCGCTTCATATAGCCTAATTTTAGCTCAAAAAAACGCCTTTACAAAGCCGGCGTTCCGGGCTAAAATGCATTCATTCGAATCATTAAAACGTCGAAACAACCCTCTTCGCGATTCAGAAATAAATCCGGCAAGTAATGAGCATTACTTCCATCAGTCAATTTTCGAAAAATCGACGGATCTTTCCCAAGGAAAGGACTTGTTTTGGTTTCTTGAAGGGGGCAAAAAACAAATTCATAAATCAACATGTTCACGAATTCTGGCGTTTGGCTCATAGGTGCGTTAGGGATATTAATCGGGTTGGCCGCGGGTTATTATCTGCGGCAGCGTTTTGCTCTCAGGTTAAAGGATTCGACCGAGCGTAAGGCCCAAAAAGAACTGGAAGAGGCCAGGGAAAAGGTTAAAACCATCGTTCTTGAGGCTCAGGACAAAGCAGCCTCAATTCTGGTCGATATCCAAAAAGAGGAAAAAGAGCGCAAGCAGGAGTTGCGCCGGCTTGAGGAACGTCTTCTGAAAAAGGAAGACTTATTGGAGTCCGAAAGACGGGATCTGGCGGGGGAATCAGAAAGAAACAAAGCCGAACTGGAGAAATTGACGAGCCTCGAAACGGAAGCGAGGGCGGCTCAAGAAAGAGCGGTCAAGGAACTGGAAAAAGTAGCCGGTCTCTCCAAAGAAGAAGCGAAAGCCAGGCTTTACAAAGAATTGGAAGAAGAGTCTCGCGAGGATTTGGGCCGGAAACTGGCTTTCCTGGAAAGAGAAGAGAGGGACAAAATCGAGAAGAAAAGCGTCGAGATCATCACTTCGGCCATCCAGCGTTACGCCCGCTCTTCGGTTTCGGACGTGACGACAAGCGTGGTCAATCTACCGGACGAGGAAATTAAGGGCAAGATCATCGGCCGGGAAGGCCGGAATATTCGGGCTTTTGAAAGACTGACCGGCGTTGAGGTCATAATTGACGAAACGCCCGAAAGCCTCCTTTTGTCTTCTTTCGATCCGATGCGTCGGGAGTTGGCGAAAATCGCTTTGGAAAAATTAATTAAGGACGGCCGGATTCAGCCGGCGAAGATCGAAGAGAAAGTGGAAGAAGCTCGTGAAGAGCTTGATGCCCGGGTGAGAAAAATCGGCGAAGAAGCGGCTTACGAAGTGGGTATTCTTGATCTGCCCAAAGAAATCATCCAGCTTTTGGGTCGGTTGAATTACCGGACAAGTTACGGCCAAAACGTTTTGACGCATTCGGTCGAGGTGGCTCATATTGCCGGCATGATGGCCGGCGAGTTGGGCTTGAACGTGGACGTGGCGAAACGCGGCGCTCTGGTCCACGATATCGGTAAAGCCATCGATCATGAAGTCGAGGGAACGCACGTTGAGCTCGGCCGAAAACTCCTCAAGAAATACAACATTGCCGAATCAGTGATTCAGGCGATGGAAGCTCATCACGACGAATACCCTTTTGCCACGCCCGAATCTTACGTCGTGGCGGCGGCCGACGCGATTTCGGCGGCTCGGCCCGGCGCCCGGCGCGATACCCTGGAGAAATATTTGCGCCGCTTGGAGGAAATAGAGAAAGTCGTGAACGGTTTTGAAGGCGTGAAGCAGTCTTATGCCGTCGCGGCCGGCCGGGAAGTGCGGGTGTTCGTCACGCCCGAGAAAATCGACGATTTCGGCGCCCTGCGTTTGGCCAAGGACATTGCCGCAAAGATCCAGTCCGAGGTTCAGTACCCCGGCGAGATCAAAGTGACGGTTATCAGGGAAGTGAAGGCCGTGGAATACGCTCGTTAGGCGGGTGGCGGGCTAAATATGCTATAATTTGCTATAATAAAAACGAATTAAAAGGTCGAAGACTTAGATTTACTTGGAAAATAATAACATGAAGAAAGTTGGTATTGTGGAATCGGTGATGAAAGCTGCCGCTATTGAAACCAAAAAACAGGCAGAAATGGCCGTGGATGCGGTCTTTGACACTATCGTAAAAACCTTGGGCCGCGGTGAAGAAGTCGCCGTTGCCGGTTTTGGCACTTTTAAAGTGGTCAAGCGGGCAGCGCGCATGGGTGTTAATCCGAAAACCGGCGAACGCATTCAAATTGCCGCTTCAACCAAGCCGAAATTCAGAGCCGGTAAGGTTTTGAAAGAAGCGGTCAAATAAATATCTTTAGAGCTCTAGAGATAGTTAACGAAAAACCCCTGACTTCACATCAGGGGTTTTTCGTTAACTGAGCAATTTCCTCACAGAATTGCTCATCTCAATAAAGACTTGGTAGGCGTCTTTGATTTTGTTCAAAGAGGCCTTGATCAGGTCTTTTATTGACGGTGGCGGAGGAGGACTCACCTCGGTGCTCGAAGCATTCGCGGCGGTATTTGCGGCATTTGACGAAGCGTTTGTACCCGCGGTCGTACTGGCGTTATCGCTCACGGTGCTCGAAGCATTGTCCGGGTTCAAAGTGACGGGCGTCAGGCTCCCGACGTCTATGCTCGAGGTGGCGGCGGGTTTGGTATCGGGCGCGGCAGGCGCCGTGCTCGAACTTTTTATTTCTACAAACTGGCTTAGGAATAAGTCGTAAGCTTTGCCGTTAAGCTTCTTGCTTTCGCTGATTTTGTTTTTGGCGTCGGCCAGCATCGTTCCGGGACTGAAATTTTTTGCCTTCGGAAGATTTTTGATGTCAATCCCGATTTTCTGGGCGCGCTTTTCAGCCACACTGATCGCATTTCTTTCTTCTTGGATCAAGACGAAACTGTTGATTTGGTCGGCGATGGGCAGGTAATTTTCGTCGCGCCAAGCCTTGAAATCCGAAGCCAGGTTTTTAATGGTTTCAAGATCGAGGTTGTCGATTTGGTCGAGTTCCTGGCCCTGGTCGTCATAATAGTTCAGGGCCCTATCCAGCGCCGCCGTCATGTTTTTCTGCCAGGCCTGGATGTCTTTATTGTTGTCCGTATTCGCGCTCAAGAGCTTCACTTTCAGGTTTTTTGTTTCGGAAACCGAAAGACCGATCACTTTTTTAAAAGCTTGCAGACGCAAGGCCAGGTCATCGGCGCTGCCTTGGTCTTTGGCCGTGATCAAATCGTCAATGCTGTTTTGGACGGCCGTAAAAGCCTGCTGAACGCCGCTTTGGCCGTCTTGGGCGGCCGAAACTTCGGCGACAGAGATTTGACTGAGGCTTATCAAGAGAAGCCCGATCAAGAAGTTCTTCATTGGTTTTACAAAATTATAGTTTTCAGCAATTGGTCTATCTGGGGGTCGGTTGTGGAATTAATGTTAAGGTTTTGCTCTTCTGATTTTAAAACATCCGGATTCAAATGCCGGGCTTCGTTGGATTCAATTTCGCTGATGGCGGAAGCAATCGCTTGATTGACGTTTTGGCGGTAAGAAATATCCTTGAGCTCGATGTTAATGCTCAAATTATTAAACTCCTGGTTTAATTGGTCGGAGTTTAAAGAAGCGGAGATAATATTAGTGGCCGGGGAGATTAACGTTTGGTAAGAAACGGAAAAAACAAGGATAATCAGAGCGAAAACACTCGCCCAAGCCAGGACCGGCGGGAAGCGGCGGGGCTCGCCTTCAATGAAAATCAAAGCCCGCCCCCGCGCGGCGGAATCGGCGCTGGGCGCAATCACCCTCAATTTATTCAGTTGTTTAATCAGGTCCTTTTGTGTCGTCAACATGTTTTTTTAGTTGTTTCAGGGCTCGGTGCTGGATTACGCGGATGGCGCCTTCGCTTTTTCCCAAAACCGCGGCGATTTCCTTGTTGGACAGATCGTTCACGAATTTCATTAAGATAACATTTTGTTGGTCCGGTTCCAGTTTGGCGATCGCGAGCCGGACGGTTCTTAGTTCAAAATCTCTGTCTATTTTTTCGTCTATGGCCGAAGTTTCCGAAAGCGCGTCCTCGGGAACAATTTCCATATCCAAATTCGGCTTTTTCGTCCGATAATAGTCGATGACTGTATTTTGGGCGATGCGGTAAAGCCAGCTCGAAAAAGGAAATCCCTGAAATTCGTAATCTTTGATGTTTTGCCAGGCTTTGAGGAATGTTTGATGGCAGATATCTTCGGCGTCGGCCTTGCTGCCGCCGACCCGCAGAAAAACGAAACGGTAAATAGGCGTCAGATAGGTGTCGTATAACTGGCCAAAAGCTCTGGCTTCGCCATTTTTTGCTTTATTAACGAGCTTGTCCTCTTCTTTCATAGGTTAAAACGATGGGAAACGCCTTTTGTTTCCGTTTATTTGTAACGGGTTGTAACATTTCTCTAAAATCTAACAGATTTGCTCCTGGGGAGCAAATGATTTCATTGGTGCGGGATACCGGAGTTGAACCGGCGCTTCAAGCCTGCCCCGCCACCATAACAGCGGTTGCTTGCGATTTGTTGGAGCGGGCGATGGGAATCGAACCCACGCATCGATCTTGGAAGGATCGTGTACTGCCACTATACTACGCCCGCAAGGTCAGCTCTAATATCGTTGTTATGGTACGGGGCTTGGAAGGTTCGTGTTCTGCCGCTAAACCAATTCCGCTTCTTATGTTTCCAATAGTTACATATTTATTCATTTTTTTCTAGCTTTTCCGGTTTTTATTAGTAAAAGCCCAAACCTGTGATATGATTAATTCCATGAAAATTCGGGGAAAAACCTATTTTCTTTGGTTGGCCGTTATTCTTGCCGCGATTTTTGCCGTTCTGGCCGTTTATTTTTTGGTTCCCAAGGTTTCCAATCCAGTCTTACCAGTAAATTTTTTGACGGCCCGGCAGAACGCCGCCGCGATCAGCCAAAAAATAGTCGATTTGACCGTCGTCACTAACCAGAAAATAAGCGCGGCTAATTCCCTGGATTTGAAAAACGATTCGGGTCCCGCTTTGGCCTTGATCAAGGAGGCCCGGGCGAGCAACAATGAGGCTTACGCCGAAACGTCGGCCCTGGCCGTTTACCTGCAGCAGATGGCCGCTTCTTTGAATAAAATTTCCTCGCGCAGCAAACAGCAAGTCGCTTACGAGGCGGTGGCAATCGAACTGTCCTTGGTTTCGGAATTCATCGTTTACACCCAAAAACTGAACGGTTTTTTGGATGTTCTTTCTAGAGCCATCGCCGATGATTCTTTTGTCTTGCGGCAAGCCGCGAGTGGCGATTTGGCGGCGGTGAACAGTCAAGCTCAGAAAATAAACGCTTTGAACAGCGAATTTTTGAGAAGAATTCAAATTTTCGACAGCACGAATTGATCGATTTGTCGGGCCGCTGGGATTTGAACCCAGACTAAATCCTCCCAAAGGACTCGTGCTGCCGTTACACTACGGCCCGGTTTTCGTCTTCACATTTTAAGCCAATAAGCGTATATTGTAAATTTAGAAATTAAAAATCGCCGTCTGCCCCCATAGCTCAATGGACAGAGCAACGCTCTTCTAAGGCGTTGATGTGGGTTCGATTCCTGCTGGGGGCGCAAAAATAAAATATCCTTCACCGAGGATATTTTTCATTTTCTTTTGACAAATAGGCTTAAAGCGAAAAGAAAAGCGCTTACTAATACCGAGGCTACCCCCGGGTTTACGGCCGTGAATTTGGAAATAATAAGGCCGGCTTCCAAAGCGGCGATTGCGAGAACCACGCTTAACATCAAAAAGGTTTTGAATCGGCTTCCTAGATTTCTCGCTGTTGCCGCCGGAATAATGGAAAGGGCGCTGATTAAAAGAACGCCCACAAAACCAATGCCGATCGTAATCGTGAGGGCGATGACGATCAAAAGCAGTAATTGCATTTTAACCGGCGAAATTTTGAAAGAAGTCGCCAGGTCCGGCGCGATTGAGAAGAGAGTGAGCGGTTTCAGGAATTTCAATACAAAAGCGATAATGAGGATGGCGATGATCGTTTGAAAAATAATTTGATCGAAGGTGATTTTTTCCACATTGCCGAAGAAAGCTTCAAGGAGATCTTGTTCGGGAATGAGAAGGGCGCCCAAAGCTAAAGCCGTTACAAAAAGAACGCCAGTCACGGATTCGGTGGCAAGCTTGGTTTTGGTTTCAATGAGCCAGATAAGGACAGTTCCCACAAAAAGTGCCAACAAACCGCCCCAAATGGGCGCGAATTTGAAGATGATGCCTAGGGCGATACCCGGTAAGGCAACGTGGGACAGGGCGTCCGAAAGAAGCGTCATGCGCCGGAGGATCAGGAAAGAGCCGACAAGGCCGCTCGCTGCCGCGACCACCGCCCCCGAGAGAAGAATTAATGTAAAATCGAAGGTCATGTTTGTTTCCGGCCAGAATCGTGATGATCGAGGTGGCGATGGTCAAAGTGGTGATGGTGGAAAAAAGCGTGGTCGCCGTAAAGTTCGGAAAGCATTTGGGTCGTTAAGACGTCATGCGGCAAGCCCTCGCAAAGCATTTTCTGGTTCAGGCAGACGACCTTGCTCGCGTAGCGGTAAACCACCTGCAGGTCGTGGGAAATAATGATCATGGCCATGCCGAGAACGTCCTGAAGTTGGTGGAGGAGGGTATAGATTGAGGCTTGGCCGATCACATCGACGTTTTCCGTCGGTTCGTCGAAAAGGAGGATGTTTGGCTTATCGAGAAGGGTCCAGGCGATGAGTATTTTTTGGAGTTCGCCGCCCGAAAGATTAGCCAGGTTTTTATTCAGCAGTTTTTTGTCCAATTGGACGAGTTCGATAGCTTCCTCGATGGATCGGCTGTGGGCCGGCGAAAGATTAAGAAATTCCTTGGCGCGCATAGGCAAATAGCTGTCCACGTGGAATCGCTGCGGCAGATAACCGATTTTTGCTTCCGGCGCCCAGACCACTTCCCCTTTTGTTCTCGGCAGAAGATTGAGCAGAGCCTTAAGGAGGACGGTTTTGCCCGCGCCATTGGGGCCGATTACGGCCAGCACTTCTTGGGGCCTAACTTCAAAAGAGACGTAATCTATTATTTTATGGTCGTCCATCTGGACGCTCAAATTTTTTACTTTAAGGAGGTAATTTTGGTTCATTTTGACGCGCTAATAGATTTGATTATAATTGAAAAAGTTTGAAAAGAGCAGGGCCGCGGTAGCTCAGTGGCAGAGCGCTACCCTGAAGAGGTAGGCGTCGGGTGTTCGATTCACCCCCGCGGCACACTTCGACTCGCTTCGCTCGCTCAGTGTAAACAACGTTAGAGTGGATGAGGCGAAGCGCTCCGAGTTTATCGAAAGGCTATAATATTCTTATGTTGAGTAAAAAATGTGTTCCTTGCCTGCCCGCGCAGGCGGGCGAAGGCGGTACGCCGGCCTTGAGCCCGGCGGCGGCGAAAGGTCTTCTCAAGGAAGCGCCGAATTGGGTTTTGGACAGCGGGGCAAAGAAGATCTCGCGGGAATTTGACTGCAAGGACTTTCGGGGATCAACGGCGTTCGTCAATAAAGTCGCGGTTCTGGCGGAAAGCGAAGGCCACCACCCGGATATCCATATCTTTTACGATAAAGTGCGATTGGAGCTTTCCACTCATGCCGCGGACGGTCTCACCGAGAATGACTTTATTCTGGCCGCGAAGATAAACGCCCTCTCGTAGTTTATTTTTGGGGCGATTCGGGCTTTTTCGAGAGGGTCGAACCGGCCTGGTTTTCTTCGAGGATCGCTTTTTTAATGATGTATTGAATCGTGAGAATCAGGACTAAAAAAACCACAACGGCTATTTCCGCCCGGTGGGCCAAGAGGGCGTTTACGGCTGAAAGCGAAAAATAAGAGAGGATGACCAACCCGCCAAGCCAGAAAATATTCGCCACCACCCGCGCTTTTATAAGCTTTTTGAAGCCCAATCCGCTCCAACCGCTCAAAAAGAGGACGCCGGTATTCAGATACATAACGAATCTCGAAAGAATGAGAAAGACCGTTGCGTTCTTATGGAGCTGGAATTGAAGCTTGGCGTAATTGGGGATTTTGCGTTCGATATAACGGCCAAGAAAGGTGTTTCTTATATACCGGCCGGACAAATAAAAGAACATTTCATAGATGAAAAAAGTGGCGGCCAAAGTAAGAAGAAAACCCAGCCAGCTCAAGTAATGATTGGAGAGCAGGTAAACGGAAACAATGATGGTTATTTCTTCCTGAATGGTCAACCCCAGGCCGATTATGAGATAGCGCCAGCCGTAATATTGGATCACCCAGTTGCCCAAAAGGTCCAATAGATTGCTCATTTTTCCATTATACAGTAAACCCCGTTAGAAAAATTTTAAGTAATCTATTCGGATTCCAGGGCGAATTTTTAAGACGGTGTCGTGGAAAAGATCGAAAGAGTTGTGTTGGTTTTCTAAACAGGGTAAACTGAAATCGTTCAGATTTTTATGTTCATTAAAGAAAAAGACGTCAGGTTCAAAGCGGTGCGGGCTCAGGGGCCAGGCGGTCAGAGAGCCAATCGGCGTTCAACTAAGGTTCAGCTCTGGGTCAAAATCGGCGATTTGCCTCTCTTGGACGTCCAGAAGAAAAAATTGAGAAAAGAATTGGTTCATCACATTAACGGCGATGACGAGATTTGGGTGCGGGACGAAGAGGAGCGTTTTCAGGAAAGAAATCGGGAAAAGGCTTTGGAGCATTTGAATACGATGATCGGCGATGCGTTAAAGACGCCGAAATTACGCATTCCGACCGAGCCGCCGCGGAGCCGCGAAGACGATAGGATTAGGGAGAAAAAAATCATCGGCGAGAAAAAAAGAAGCCGCCGGTTGAGTCATTAGAAATTGTAAATTGATAATTTCCAAAATGGTGCCTATGGTGTAGCGGCAGCACAAAGCTCTGTGGCAGCTTTGGCACCGGTTCGAATCCGGTTAGGCACCCTGGATAAAATAACCCCATTCTATGTGGGTTATTTTTATCACCCCCGTCGGGAGATAGAACTCTTTAAGTTCGAATCTTGCTCCTGGAGTAGATTCAAAATCAGTAATTACCAGCTTTTTAGTTGGGCTCGTGTGTACATAATAACTATTTAGTGGTTACATAGATTTATGAAGGAACAATTTAAAAAAATCCTTGTCCTGTACTCTGGCGGGAAGGATTCTTCGGCAGCAGCCGTTTTGTTGGCAAAAAAAAGTTATAGAGTGATACTTTTTACGTGTGAGGCTGGCCCTTCAGAACTCACGGGACCGCTAGGTGATTCGGCTCCCGCAATTAGACACGGTGAACTTTTAAATGCGTTTCCAAATAATATTGATAAACAAAGAATTTTCCAAGACGACTCTTATTTGATAAGAAAATTAGCCATAGAGAAGACAAACATCGAACACGTTGTTTACCCTCTTGCTCTAGCTTTAGCTGTGCACACAACAGCTATTTGTTACTGTTTAAAAAATAACATTAAAATAATTGCCAGTGGATATTCGGGATATCAAGCAAAAAAAGAAAAATACGTTGAACAGAAAGCTGATTTCATTCTTCTAACAAAGGAGTTTCTAAAAGATTATGGCATTTCATATTTAACGCCTGTTGTGGAAAATTCAGAAGCCGAAATAAATGACATTCTGGAACGTGATGGAATAAGTTCAAAATCTCTTGAAAACAAAACCATTTTTAGTGGGATTGATTTCAATCAAAATAAAGCTCTGGAGTTTTGGCAATCATCCATCCCCATATGCAAGAGATTCATAAAAAATTCAATCGGTTAATTCAAAAAGTGATCCGCTCCACATTTCTAAACAGATTCTAACATCGTTCACTAACCGACCCAGATAAGATTATTAATGAGATTTTTAGATATTGTAACGCAGGCAAGGCGATTTTTGTTATAATAATATAGTCTAAAACAAGGTCGAAAAAACAAAAAAACATGAAAAAATTAATAACATTTTTCATCATCTTTGCTTTCGCCCTGCCGGCGGCGGCTCAGATGGAAACGAGTGATAATGCGACAAGCGTGAAAAGTGAAGTGCGGAACGCCCAGGAAAAAATCCAGAATTTAAGGGAGGAGTTCAAGACGCAGACGGAAAATTTGAGGGAGGCTTCGAAGAGTCAGATCGAGACCCTGCGGGAAACCGCCCGAAAACAAATGGAGGATTATAAGCAGTTGATTCAAGAGAAGCGGGAGCAGTTCAAGCAGGAATTCGAAGTGAAGAAAATCGAACTCAAGAACCGGGTTGAAATTGAAAAAAGCGAGCTGAAGCAGAGGTTGGCTAAAATCAAGGATGAAAGGAAGCAGCGGACCGTGGAGAAAATCAGCGGTCAAATCAATGATCTGAACAAAAAGATGCTCAGTCATTTTTCCGCCGTTCTCGACAAGCTAGCCGAAGTCCTGACGAGAATTTCGAGCCGGGCCGATAAAGCGGCCAGCCGCGGCTTGGATGTTTCGTCCGTGAGCTCGACGATCGTAACCGCTCAAAACGCCATTACCGCCGCTCGTACCGCGATTACTACTCAGGCCGGCAAGGTCTATTCGGTGATGAACGTGACGACGACCGAGGCGACCCTCAAGAACGATGTGGGTCAGGTGCGGCAAATATTGGGCAACGATTTGAACGTCGTGAAAAGCGCGGTTCAAGCCGCCCGTGACGCCGTTCATAGCGCGGCCACCACTCTCGGTCAAATCAATGGGGTCGACGACGATGAAGAAGAAGCGGCGAGCACGCCGCCCGTGGCCACCTCGACCGCTACCAGTACGTCGGGTAACAGCCAATAAAACAACCAATCATGAACAATAAAATCATCATTGCTATTGTTATCGTGCTGGTGATCTTGGGAGTGTGGTGGCTTATATCCTCAAGGCCCTCCGAGGCGCCGGGCACGAGTGCTACCGGCAGTGACAAGACAACGACGATCAATCAGGACCTGGGGAATGTGGATGTCGGCGATTACACTCAGGATTTAGAGGTCATCGATCAGGATATCAATAGCTTATAAAGCGTTTGCTAAAAAGCCCCAACTGGGGCTTTTTAGTTTTCCGGCAAAGAACTAGAATGTAGGAATGAACACCAAGTTTTTTACCGGCCAGGGCGATGCCGGTGAAAGCAGCGTCGGTCCCAAAAAACTTTCGAAAAGCGATCCTTTAATCGATTTATTGGGCGGCGTTGATGAATTGAATTCGTGGATCGGTTTTTCCAAGACCGAAGCGCAAAAGCGAATTGCCGACGAAGAAATTGACGCGGCCGCGATTTTAAAAAACGTTCAGGAATCACTTTTCATCATTCAGGCTGAGCTTGCGGCTTTGGGCTTCGGTGAAATTCCGGGCAAGCCGTCCGGTCCGAAAATTCGCGAGGCGCAAACCAAAGAGCTGGAAAGAACGATCGAAACGATCGACGCCAAGTTGCCGCCGCTCAAAAGCTTCGTGATTCCGGGCGGAAGCGAGCTTGGAGCGAGGCTGGATATCGCCCGGACCGCGGCTCGTAAAGTCGAGCGGCGAGCCAAGAAATACGGAGATGAAAAAGGATTGCCGCTAGCCCTCCTCCAATATTTGAATCGGCTCTCGAGCCTGCTTTTTGCCCTCGCCCGTTACGCGAATTACGTCCAGGGCGTGCCGGAAGAAAACCCGTCTTATAAGTAGCGTCTTGTGATAAAATAAAGACATGATTCAACCCTTGAGTTTGGAAACAATGCTTTTGCGTTTGGCCGTAGCCATAGTTTTGGGCGCCGTAATCGGCCTGGAACGGGAGTTGGTGGGGAAAAGAGCGGGCGTGAGGACTGACATGATGGTGGCGGCCGGCGCGGCGATATTTTCCATCGTCGGATTAATGCTGCCGTATATCGTGAGTTTGGACGCCGAACATCTCCGGGACGTCTTGGCTCGGAATAGCGGTTTTTTGGGGGCCGTGGCGAACGTGGTTGTGGGCGTGGGATTCTTGGGCGCCGGCATTATCGTGAAGGAAGGCATCCAGCCGCGGGGGCTTACGACCGCCGCGACCGTGTGGTTCGTGGCCGCCGTGGGCGTCCTCTGCGGCATCGGCCTTTTGGGCTTTGCCGCCATTGCCGCCGTCGGTACGGCTCTTCTGCTTTTTATTTTAAGAAAAATCGATTTGTACGGAATGGTGGAGAAAGTGGAAACCGAAACAAATAACAATAATAGTAATTAACCCGCAATGAAGGGGATTTACTTCGATTATGCGGCCTCGACGCCCGTGGATGTTTTGGTTCAGCAGGCGATGACGCCTTATTTCGGCAGGAATTACGGCAACGCCGGTTCGCTTCATTCCTTCGGCCAGTCGGCCATGGCGGCCGTAGATAATGCGCGGCAGATCGTCAGTGAAGCGATTGGCGCCGATTTCGGGGAAATAATTTTTACGAGTTCGGCCACCGAAGCCAATAATCTGGCCTTGCGCGGCGTAGCAAAATCGCATCAGCATAAACCTGCCGAAATCAGCATTGATCAGCGGCCGAGATTAACTATCTCGGCTATAGAGCACGAATCGGTTCTAGAAACGGCTAGAGATTTGGAACGGGAAGGAGCAGAAGTTATTTATTTGCCGGTCGAGAAGGACGGATCAGTCGATCTCAAAGCACTCAAAGACGTCTTGAATGAGCGGACGATTTTGGTTTCCGTAATGTACGCAAACAATGAAATTGGAACGATTCAACCGATTGCCGAAATCTCGAAGATCATCAAGAATTTCAACCACGAAATTTTATTGCATACTGACGCCGTCCAAGCATTCCAGTATATGGATTGCAACGTCCATAGATTGGGCGTGGATTTGATGACGCTTTCGGCCCACAAAATTTACGGCCCCAAGGGCATTGGCGCTTTGTATATAAAAAACGGCGTTAAAGATAAAATGTCCCCGATCACGACCGGCGGCGGCCAGGAATCGGGATTTCGTTCGGGTACGGAAAACGTGCCGGGCATCGTCGGTTTCGGCGAAGCGGTTCGGCTCGCGGGAGAATGCCGCAAAAAAGAATCGGAAAGGATCGGGGAATTGCGTGATTATTTTTGGCGAGCGCTCAAGAAGGTTTATCCTCGGGTCGAAAGCAACGGCGTTTTGGAAAATTCCTTGCCTAATATTTTGAACGTTTATTTCCCGAGTTTTAAAAGCGAGGAGCTTTTGATTAAGCTCGACATGGCCGGCCTTGCCGTTTCCTCCGGCTCGGCCTGCTCGGTCCGTTCTTCAAAGCCTTCGCACGTGCTAAAAGCGGTTGGTTGGCCGATTGAGCGAATTCAGGCCAGCCTGCGCTTTAGTTTCGGGCGGCCAACGACCCGTTCGGAAATCAAGGCGGCTATTAATATTTTCCGCCGTTTGACTAAATAGGTTTCGGTTTTTAAAATAAGATCATGAATACACGCATTAAAAATTATTTGGGGGTCGCCGGCATCATCACGATTTTGCTTTTGGGCTATTCGGCTTGGAGTTACGTTGATTCTTACGCCCGTTCCATCCAGCCGTCGTCTTTTCGGAGTTTTGTCGTGACAGGCGAAGGTAAGGTGGTGGCCGTGCCCGACGTGGCCGAATTTACCTTTAGCGTTGTGACCGAGGGCGGCAAGAATATCGCCGATTCGGAAAAAAAGAATACCGAAGCGGCCAACGCCGCCATCGAATACGTAAAAGATAAAGGCGTGGACGCTAAGGACGTAAAAACCCAAGGATATAACATCACTCCCCGTTACCAGTATTACAGCTGTCCGACCGGTCCGCTTTCGAGCGCGACGCCTTGTCCGCCTTCGGAAATCGTCGGCTATACCATTAGTCAGGCGGTTTTGGTCAAGGTTAGGGATTTCAGCAAGGTGGGCGATATTTTGTCCGGCGTTGTCGCGGCTGGCGCGAATCAGACCTCGGGCTTGAACTTCACAATTGACGATCCGACCGCAGTCAAGAACCAAGCCAGAACTCTTGCTATTCAAAAGGCTCAGGCGCAGGCGAAGATTGTTGCGCGAGCCGGCGGGTTCAGCGTTGGCCGACTCCTTGGCTTAGACGAAAACAATTATTATCCCCAGCCGATTTACTACAGCAAAGCGATGGGTATGGGCGGAGACGCGAGCGAAAGCATGCCAGCGCCTTCGATTGAGCCGGGCTCGCAGGAAGTTACCGTTAACGTGACTTTACGCTACGAAATCAAGTAATCTTTTCAGCAAAATTTAATAGCATGAGCAGAAAATTATTAATTTTAATAATTATTGTTGGTTTAGTCGGCGGCCTTGCCGGCTCATCGGTTTCGGTCGAGAACGTCAAGGCCAGTCTTCTGGACGATTTTTTGAATTTGTTCCGGGGCAATGCGACTTCCACGACGACAGGCGTGGCGACCAGCACGGCGAAAACGCCGGTCGCGCTCTACAAGCCGGTCATTGATTACGAGGAGGCCGTGATTGGCGCGGTGAAGAATGCGGCGCCGAGCGTGGTTTCGATCGTCATTGCGAAAGACCTGCCCGTGATTGAAAATTGTCCCTATAATCCTTTCGGCGATTTGCCGCCGGAGTTCCAGCAATTTTTCGGCGGTCAAAGTTTTCAATTTTCCCAGCCTTGCGAGAAAGGAACCAAGCTTCAGGAAGTGGGCGGCGGCACGGGCTTTTTCGTTTCGGCCGACGGTTTGATTTTGACGAACAAACATGTTGTTACGGACGCCTCGGCTCAATACACGGTTTTGACGAACGACGGCAAGAAATACGATGCCAGAGTTTTGGCCCGCGATCCGGTCCAGGATTTGGCCGTCATTAAAATAGACGGCACGGGTTTTAAGCCGGTAGTGATGGGTAATTCTGATTCGGTCCAGCTCGGTCAGACCGCGATTGCGATCGGGAACGCTTTGGGTGAATTTCGGAACACGGTTTCGGTGGGCGTGATCTCGGGATTGGCCCGGACGGTCACGGCTTCGGGTGGCGGCTTCGGCCAAGAAACGCTTCAGGGCGTTTTTCAGACCGATGCGGCCATTAACCCCGGTAATTCCGGCGGCCCGCTTTTAAATCTGAAAGGAGAGGTGATCGGCATTAACGTGGCGATGGCCTCGGGTGCTCAGAGCATTGGTTTTGCCATCCCGATCAACCAGGCCAAACGGGACGTGAATTCGGTGAAGCAAACCGGCGGCATTCAAACGCCGTATCTTGGGGTGCGCTATCTTGCCGTGACGCCGGACCTGGCGGAGCAGCAGAAATTATTGGTTGACTATGGCGCTTTGGTCCGCGGTTCTAGGGAGGGCCCGGCCGTGATCCCGGATTCGCCGGCCGCGAAAGCGGGAATCGAGGCCGAAGACGTCATTTTGGAATTAGACGGTCAGAAAATCGACCAGGACCATTCTTTGGGGTATTTGATCCAGCAGCACAACGTTGGCGATTCTGTCGGCCTCAAGGTTTGGCGCGGCGGCCGGGTTCTGGATCTGTCGGTTACGTTTGCCCCCCGGCCAACCGACCAGTAAACCGTCTTTATTAGCACTCGTCTCGCTAGTTTGCTAATTTTAGCAAACCGTTTTATAATTTTCTATAATTACAAACGAGGAGAAAGATCGAAATTTGGTCTCTATCTTTTCTGAATGAAGTAATTATGAGCGAAGCGATATAATTAAAACATGCCTAATTTCCACCGTTTTACGATTAAGGCCCAAGAGGCTCTGCAGAACGCCCAGGAGCTCGTGGCTCGTCAAAATCAAGGCGAATTGAAGGCTTTGCATCTTTTGAGCGCGCTTTTGACCGACGAGCAGACTTTGGTGCGGCCGATGCTTTTGCGGGCGAACGTCAATTTATCGGATCTCGAGCGGGAACTGGAAAATCAGTTGAGTCATCTGCCCAAGATTTTTACGGGCGGTTCGGTCGGCCAGATGTATCTTTCCCAGGAGCTTATGAGAATTCTGGACCGGGCGGCCGAAATTGCGATGAAGCATAAGGACGAATTCGTCTCCTGCGAGCATTTGGTTCTCGCCATCTTGGATTTGCCGTCGGCGGCCCAGGAACTTCTGGCTCGTTACGGCGCGAAACGCGAAACACTCATCAAAATTTTAGCTCAGTTGCGGGGCTCGGTGCGGGTGACGGACGAGACGCCGGAGAGCAAGTTTCAGGTTCTCGAGAAATACGCGATCAATCTTACGAACAAGGCTAAGGACGGGAAATTGGATCCATTGGTGGGCCGGGAGGAAGAATTGCGGCGACTCATGGAAATTTTGAGCCGGCGGACCAAGAATAATCCGGTTTTGATCGGCGAGCCGGGCGTCGGGAAAACCGCCATCGTTGAGGGATTGGCTCAGCGCATCGTCTCGGGCGAAGTGCCCGAGTCCTTGAAAGACCGGGAGATAATCATGCTTGATCTCGGGTCATTGATCGCCGGCACGAAATTCCGGGGCGAATTCGAGGACCGGCTTAAGGCCTTTTTGCGCGAAATCGAGCAGTCGGCCGGCCGGATGATCCTTTTTATCGATGAAATCCATATGATCGTGGGCGCGGGCGCGGCCGAAGGGGCGGTTGACGCCTCGAATCTTTTGAAGCCGGCTCTCTCGCGCGGCGAATTGCACGCGATCGGCGCCACGACCTTAAAAGAGTATCAGAAATATATTGAAAAAGATGCGGCTCTGGAACGGCGGTTCCAGCCCATTCTCGTTGAAGAACCGACTCTTGAGGACAGCGTGGCGATTTTGCGCGGCTTAAAGGAAAAATATGAAATGCATCATGGATTAAAGATTTCCGACGAAGCGATTCTTGCGGCCGTGAACTTGAGCGCCCGTTACATTCCGGACCGGTTTTTGCCGGACAAGGCCGTTGATTTGATTGACGAAGCTTCGGCCGCCCGACGACTGCAATCGGACAGCGTGCCGACCGAGCTCGATAAACTGCGCCGGGAAATCACGAAATTGGAAATAGAAAAATCCAGCTTGACCAAAGACAAAACGAAGAAAAGCCTGGCGCGGCGCAAAGAAATCGACAAAAAGCTCAAAACCCTGAAAGAGGAAAATGACGGCCTTTCGGCCCAATGGCACGCCGAAAAGATCTCCGTCGGGAACATCCATAATTTGCGTAAATCAATCGATGATCTCAAGCGAGCAGCCGAAGTGGCCGAGCGGGAAGGAGATTTGGAACGGGTTGCTCAAATCATTTATGGCGAATTGCCCAAAGCCGAACGCGGCTTGAAGTTGTTTGAGAAGAAATATTTCAAAAATGAAAAACTGGAAGGCAGGTTCATCAGGGAATACGTTGACGAAGAAGATATCGCCGGCGTGGTTGCGCGCTGGACCGGCATCCCGGTTTCACGGATGCTCGAATCGGAAATGAAAAAGCTGGCTCGGCTTGAGGAAGAGCTGGCGGAAAGAGTGGTGGGTCAAACGGCAGCCATCCAGGCCGTGGCCCGGGCTTTGCGCCGGAGCCGGGCGGGCCTCGCGCCCGAAGACCGGCCCGCCGGATCGTTCATATTTTTGGGTCCGACCGGCGTGGGGAAGACCGAATTGGCGCGGGCTTTGGCTAATTTCATGTTTAATGACGAAAAATCCCTGGTGCGGATCGATATGTCCGAATACATGGAACGGCATTCGGTTTCGCGTTTGATCGGCTCGCCGCCCGGCTATGTCGGCCACGACGAGGGCGGCCAGCTCACCGAAACCGTGCGCCATCGGCCTTACAGCCTGATTCTTTTCGACGAGATCGAAAAGGCCCATCCCGAAGTTTTCAACATTCTTTTGCAGATGCTCGATAACGGTCGCCTCACCGACAGCAAGGGGCGGGCGGTGAATTTCAAAAACTGCATCATTATTTTAACCTCGAATATCGGCAGTCAGTATTTCCGCGAGATGTCCGAGGTGGGTTTCGGCGCCAAAAGCGAGTCCGAGGCCGAAACCAAGGAGGAGATTTTTCGGGAAAAGGCAATGAAGGCCCTGAAGGAAACTTTCAAGCCCGAATTCTTGAACCGGCTCGATGAGGTTATAATCTTTAACGCTTTGACCAAAAAAGACATCGAAAAAATCGTGGGCATTCAGCTTGAACAAGTGGCCGAAAGGTTGAAGGATCGGGGGATTCACCTTGAGATCAATGCCGGCGTGCGGCAGTACTTAGCCAAGAACGGTTTTGACCCGGATTACGGCGCCCGGCCGATCAAGCGTTTGATCCAGAAGGTAATCGTCGACGCGCTGGCTGATAAAATGATTCGGGGAACAATTAAAGATGGCCAAAAAATTTCAATCGTTCTTAAAGGACAGGACCGCGTGGAGGTTGCTCTCTAAAACGGTTTTCGCGACCCTAATTTTGTTTTGGGCCTGGCGGACCAATTTTGGTTTTTGGCCGACGGCGATTTTTATCACCGTTCTGCTTTACGATTATTTTTCCCTGCCCGAAGAGCGGAAATTTCTGCGGGCTTCTTTTTGGCTTTTGCCGCTGGCCGCTTATCTGGGTTTGGCATTCGTCAATCTGCCTGTTTTCGGCCCCCTGACGCTTTTTCTTTTTGCCCTTCTCTTTTTTCTGGTTTTGGGCCTGGCCGCCCTTTTTTTCCAGGACCGTTTCGTTTTTTATAATGTTTTGAATACAGGTCTTCTTATCATGATTTTGATGCCGATTTTTTATTTAATCCGGCCGACAACCCTGTTTGGGTGGCTTTTGGCCGTTTTCGCGCTCACATTTTTCATCTGGCGGGAATGTTTTCGCTTTTTCGGCTTGCCGGGCCGGCGGCTCTCGATCGCGGCTTTCGTTCTCGCGTTTTTGGCCGCCGAACTTGCGGTCGGGCTCATGTTTTTGCCGATCGGCTTCATGAACGCCGCCGCTTTTCTCGTTTTAATCCTGCTTTTGACGAGAGACGGCATTGCGACTTATTTCAAAGGGGTTTTAAATCTGTCTTTCCTTTTTCGGCAGCTGACCTTTTTCGTCTTTTTCGCGATTTTGATTTTGGCCACGGCCCGGTGGTCGGTTTATTGACGCCGGCGCGCCTCGTTCCGCCGCCGCATTGGGCTGACGTTAAAAGTATTCGCCCCGGACGGTTTTGTCCAAAAACAGCGGAAGATCTAATTTAAGCCCATTAATGCTGGTGTTTTTCAAGTAACGCAGCCTCGCGCTAATCGTTATACTTACTGAAACACCGCAACGAAAGAATTATCCACAAGCTCTTGCTTTTGACAGTTCTTTGGTCTAGATTATCTATTAAGAAAAAGCTTAGAGTGAGGCTAAGCTAGTGCGGAATTTATAACCAAGAACGAATAACTAATAACATTGGCGAGAAATTGTTATTGGTCGTTTGTCATCCTGGGTTATTTGTTTGCATCCAGCCTCGCTTCCAAGCGAGCTTTTTTAAAATATCCGTAAGCATCAGTTCGCATCCGCATAAATCAGCGTTCAAGAAACAGAGATTAAGAAAGATAAGAAAACGCTGATAAATGCCGATTTAGCTGATTGATGCTGATAATTATATTACTAACCGTTAATTCTTTGTTTCTTCTGCCACTGATCCTCACTAAGTCGGCGGTAGGTCGAAAACAGGAATTAGCGCTTCCCGAAAAAATAAAGGTCGACGCACCTAAAAGTAAAAATTTTAGGTCGATAAAAGAGTAATCGCGAATAACGCAAATCAGTTTTAATAACGCGAATTCGCATTATTTGCTGAAATTAGCATTATTAGCGAAAACTCATTAATTAAGTCGAAAACAAAAACACAATAAATGAAAAGAAAATTAGTTTCGATAGGTTTATCCTTGACAACGATGGTTTGGTTGGTTGGCGCGAGCTTCCCGGTAGCGGGAGCGGCGACCACGGCTGAATTACAGGCTCAAATTGCGGCTTTGTTGCAACAGATTCAGGCTTTGCAGGCTCAGTTAGGCACTGCCGGCACCGGCACAGTTACCTCGAGTTTTACTCGCGACCTCACCGTGGGTAGCAAAGGGACTGATGTCAGTGCCTTACAGCAGGTCTTAATTAACGCCGGCTTTCTGAATATTGCTGCGCCAACCGCTTACTTTGGTCCCTTGACTAGGACGGCTTTGGCGGCTTGGCAGAAATCGCGCAGCATCTCACCGGCTGTCGGCTATTTTGGTCCTTTGACCAGAGCGGCCATAGGTAGCACCGCAGGCACGACGACTACCGGCACCACCGGTCCAGTCGTAGTCGTTCCTGCTGGTACCGATCTCGTTGTTTCGTTAGCGGCGGATACGCCGGGTGCCAGAACGCTTGGTTCGGGCACGGCCTTTAACCCCGCGTTAAAGGTTAGCCTGACTGCCGGTTCAAAGGCGGTGAACGTCACTGGAGTCACCTTGATGAAAAGCGGCTTCGTGGCCAACACCAATTTGAACGGAGTGGATGTTGTTGATGCCTCCGGCGTGCGGCACGGCAATGTCATTACTTCCATCAATGCCGATAACACCATTGGCATCACTTTCCCGGCAGCGCCGATTACGGTCGCGGCGGGTCAGTCAACCAGTTTCTTGGTTAGGTTTAATCTTCTAACCGGCAACTACAATGGCACGGTCGGTTTCAGCGTTGCGGCGGCTTCAGCGATTACTGCTGACACCACCTCGATTTCCGGAACATTCCCGATAACCGGGAATGCCATGAATGTCGTAAACGGCGGGAGCGCCTTAGCTTCCACCACCTTGGACGTTCTGACTTCGACCGGCTCTTCAACCTTGAATGTTGACCCGGCGGCCGAACAGGAAATCACGAAATTCAGAATCCAGGAAAATTCCTCGAATGAAGGAGTTTATCTTTGGAGTCTGACTCTCTACAACTACGGCAATGCCAGCGCCGGCGATTACGGCGATGTGCAGTTGCTTGATCAGACTGGCACTGTTTTGGCGTCAGCCAATCCCGTTGGCCAGAACGTGACGTTTAATTTGGCCACTCCTTTCTTCATTGACAAGGGGTTGACCAAGGACTTCACGGTCAAAGCCAAGCTTTTGGGCGGTACGACCAAGACGGTTCAGCTCGTGGTTTACAACAACTACGACATTGACATGCGTGGCGCAACGACCGGCGTTTCGGTTATCCCCGGCGCAGGCACGAACGACTCGAGCTTCCCGGTTGGTAATGGCTTTAACATCCAGACCATCGGTTCGGGCACGGCGACTTTGACGAGGACGACGGACTCGCCCTCGAACGCCATCACGCCCGGCGCGAATAACGTTGTTTTGGCCAAGTACAGCTTTAAGCCGACTGGCGAGAACATGGAGCTTCGGCAGGTCAGTTTCTACATTGCGACCTCAACGGTAGGCGCTCACGTTTTGACGGGCACGGTTTACGTGAAAGTCAACGGCGCGACAGTCTACTCAACAGGCGCGTCCAGTGTTTCAGCGACGACCGCGAGCACCTTTACGCTCTCCACTTACGCAATAGCGACCCAGGGTCAGGATAATTACATTACGATCGAATCCTCGATTCCTTCAACCGCGACAGCGATTGACAGCTATCAAGTCAAGGAGTTCGATATTATCCAAGTCAAGCGTTTAGTCACGAACGACTTGCTTGATCCGGCAACAGCGGCCACCGATGGCATTGCTCTGGCGGTTAAGGCAGCGGCTTTGAGCGTGACGACCCTCGCGCAACCTACGGCCAATTCGGTCGTGGTGGGCACGAATGGTTATGTCTTTGCCCAGATTCAGCTGAATTCGCAGGCTGGCGGTGAAGACGTGAGTGTCACGAAGATTATTGTCACCGATACGTCGAGTGATAGTCTCTACACTGGCATCACGAACTTGGTGATGTATAACGGCGATCCGAATGCCGGTGGCACGGCTCTTACAACGAGCGCGTCCACGGCCACGAACGCCGCGACCGTCACCTTTAACTTCTCGTCAGCGATTACGGTGGCGCGCGCTACTCCGGTGAATTTGTACCTCACGGCCAATGTTGCTTCGTCAACTTCCGCGAGCGTTACTCACACCTTCCGGGTGGCTTCCTCAACCTCGGCCCTCACGGCCGTGGGTAAGGATACAGGCAATTCGTTGACCAACGGTTCGGACATTACCTTTGCCGGTAATGGCCAGGCGCAAACCATTGTGACAAGCGGCAATTTGACCGTTTCCTTGGTTTCCGGCGCGGGCGCTTCGCCCTCGACCGCTCAAACGGCGCAGATTGGCACTTCGCAGGGCACCTGGTTTGCCTTCAAGCTCACCTCGCAGTACGAGCTTCAGAAGATCACTTCTTTGAAGCTGACGGCGACGAGCTCGGGCTCAACCGGTCTTGCGACCTCAACCTTGATAAACGTCAAACTTTATCAGGATACGGCTGCCACTCCGTTTGCTCAGGCTTCCCAGTTTGCTTCTTGTGCGAACGGCGAGTGTACGCTAACCTTCCCGTCATCGGGCACGGTGGACAATCTTTTGTCCGCGGCCGTGCCGACGACCGGTACGACGATTTATGTCAAAGCCGACATTGGTGCGGGTGGCGTGTCTAACTTGGGCAACAGCTTCAAGTTGAGCATTGCCTCGACGACCCACATCACCGTAAAAGGTGCGGTCTCAGCCTCGACCTCGGGCACCGTTACCGGTGCGCCGACCGCTTCTGCCTTCACCTTCGTGGTGCCGCAGAGCGTAGCTGTTAGCGCAGGCTCGGTTAACACGGAGTCAGGAACAGGCGCTGGTATCACTGTTGCTTCGTTCAAGATTGCGAACAACGGGACGGCCCCGATCTTGCTCTCAACGTCAACCTTGACCTTCACGAACGGCGGGTCAGCTTCGACCTCCCTAAACTTCAAGATTTACGCTTCGACAGTCGGTGGCGGCGAGACCGACACTTCTGGCTGGAATAGCGGCAATGGTTATACGGCGGTAGCCGGCACCACGGGCGCTTCCTCGACCATTAGTTTCGCGACGACTACCATCACGGCGGCGGAACAGCAGATCGACGGTGGTTCGCATCGGTGGTTCACGATCAAGACTAGTGCGGCGGCTGCGAACAATAACACGTTCCAGTTCTCCGTGAGCGCGCTCGGCAACATTCTCTTTAATGCGGCTGAGTCGTCTCTTGGTTACTCCGGTAACCCCTCGTCTGATTCGGATCTTACCGACACGATCATGGATCTCTACATGAGCGGCGTGCCGTCTCTTGCGACCGTGACCGCGAAGACTTAGTCTGACTGATTGATCCGAGTTTTTTGGTAGCGTATAACCAAAAGCAATCGGCCCCGCAAGGGGCCTTTTGCTTTTCCGCTGATTCTCACTGATATAAGCTGATTAACGCTGATTCGAGTTAATTCTTCTTCTAATATCTAACCTTGGGGTGCCGAAATTTATCAAGAAACCAAGCCTGAATTTCGTTCCTCTAAGATAATAAACCAATTGGGTTTCATAATTTTTTGGCATAAATTCAACCGTTTTTGTTTCTATGATGATTTTGTTTTCGATAACGAAATCTGGTCGGTACTTTCCCAACTCTTTTTCTCCGTACTTTATCGGTAGGGATTTTTCTTTCTCGAATTTAATTCCAGCTTTATTAAACTCAATAGCCAGCGCTTTTTGATAGATATTTTCCTTGTGCCCGAAACCCAGGGAATTATATACATTAAATACGCAACCGCGTATCTTATATGACAAATCTTCATACAAGAAATTAGCAACTTTCTTTTTTCCCATGTTTTTATTATACTTTTTCTATCAGCGTAAATCAGTTATTAATCAGCGGTCATCCGTAAAATGAATTATTTCAAAGTTTCCAAATTTTTCCTTTACATTTCCGTTTTGGCGATCGCGCTCGTGACGACCTCGACGCTTTTCCCCTTTATCGTCGGCAAGTACGTTTGGTTCAGGACAACCGTTGATCTGGCCCTGATTGCTTTTCTTATGGGGCTTTTGTTTTCTTCCGAGGCGGAAACTTATAAAAGCCGCCTTGTAAAATTTTTAAAATCGCCCCTGGTGATGGCGGTTACCGTTTTCGCTTTCGTTTTCGTCTTGGCCGGCTTTTTTGGTTTTGATCCGGCCAATTCTTTTTGGTCCAATTTCGAGCGCGGCGAGGGCGGCTTGCAAATGCTGCACCTTTTAGCCTTTTTCTGGCTTTTGATTTTGCTTTTTCGCGACCAAGCCGACTGGCGGAAGATATTTTGGTCGTCGGTCATTGCCGGCCTTTTAATGGTCGGCTACGGCGTGGGCGCCAGTTTGAAATATCTGGACGCGGATACGATGCAGCGGCAGGCGCCGGGCGGCGGGGTGGAGACGGTGCTTACGGGCGAGGGCGGGCCGTTTTATCAAGCTTTTAAGGATTTTGTCGGGGCGGAATTTAACGAGCGTTTTCAGGGCTCGATCGGCAACCCCGCTTACGTGGCGGCTTACGCCATTTTCATGCTTTTCTATCTCATTTTCCTTTTTATCTATTCTCCGAAAAGGAAATGGTCTTTCGGCAAACTGGTTTTGTGTCTTTTGGGGGCGGTTTTTCTTGTGATCCTCTATTGGTCCGGGACCCGCGGCGCTTTTCTGGGATTTGTCGCCGCGGTTGTCGGTTTTCTCGGTTATTTCATTTATGTCCATCGTCCTTGGCGGAAGTGGCTTATCGGGGGATTATTTCTCGTAATTCTGGCCGTGAGCCTCATGATCACTTTTCAAAACACTCCTTTTGTAAAATCTTTGCCGGCTTCGCGTATTTTTAACATCACCTTTGCCACCGAGACGTTCAGCACCCGCACCATCATGTGGCAAATCGCCTGGGAAGGCTGGAAGGCGCGGCCGCTCTTGGGTTGGGGGCCGGAGAATTATCTTCAGGTTTTTGATCGGCATTTTGACATCAGGTATTTTAGCGCGCAGAACGGTTTCGGGGCCTGGTTCGATCGCGCCCACAGCATTTATTTCGATTATTTGGTCGAGACCGGCGCTTTGGGATTCTTGAGTTTTTTGAGCATTTTCGTGATTTTGTACTGGCATTTGTGGAAGCGGATCAAAGCCGATTCGGAGGAATTCGGTCGCCAGTCATCCCAGCCTCAAAACAGGAAAGAGGGCGTTTTGAGCCGCGCCGATCTCGTCGAAACGGGGTTAATGGTCGCCTTACCCATCGCTTATTTGGTTCAAGGCATTGTTCTTTTTGACGTTTTGCCTATTTATATCAATGTTTTTTTGTTTTTGGCTTTCGCTTCGTATAAATTTTCCCAAACAAGACTAACGATCAATTAAAAAAATGAGCCTCACTTTTCAAAAAATAATCGTTGTTATCCTGATAATTTTAGCCGTTTCCTCGATTTACCTCGGCTCTTATCTGCCCTTCGGCAAGTCCGAACGCTATATCAGCGCCATGTCCGCCGCAGGTTCGGCCAAAAGCCTTCAGGAATTCGAGGCTAACTACGACAATGTTTTTAAATTCTATTCGCCGATCGGTCAGGAAGAAGTTGTTAAATTCTTCGGTAACGACGTGATGAGCTTGCTTAATCAAGCCAATCAGCCCGAAGCCGTCGCGCGGGCGCTTGCCGACTATATCGAGCCGATGCTTCTTGAGAACAACGTCCGTCATGTGATTATGGGGGGCAATATGTATTTGTCTTTGTGGTACAATTACGGCCGTAAGGACGCGGACTTCCGAAAAGTCGAGGATTATTACTTGAAAGCTTATGCCATCGGCCCCAAATTGCCGCCGGTGCTTTACGGCCTGCTTAACGCTTATCTTTTAAAAGACGACAAGGCTAAAATTCAGGAGTTCGGAAACATCATCCTTAGTTATTGGCCCAAGGACCAGAGCGTCCAAGGCTACATCGACAAAGCCCGCGGGCTATAAGGTGCCGGACCCAGTCGCGCCAGGGGCTCCCGAAATTTTCGAAACAAACCCATCGGGGATTAAAAACAATATGCCGGCAGGGACGAAATGATCAGGTTTTTAAAAAATTATTTTTTTCTGGTCCCGGCGGGCATAATCACGATTGCGGTAATAATTTTGAACCTGCCTTTCGTGGCGCCGATCCACGACTCGGATAGCCAGTGGTATATTTCGATCGCCGAGGGCCACATTGAAAACGTGATGAAGCCGTTTTCCGGGAGGTTCTTCCACTCTTTTTTGGCTGGTCAGATAAGCTCGTATTTTTCAGCAGATCTAACTCAAGTTTTTTTGTTGCTGGCCGTTTTTTCGCTGTTCTTCTTTTTTGTCATCACCACGCTGATCCTCAGAAAATTAGATTTGTCCTATTTCCTGATTGTTCCATTTTTTTTGTTGCCGCTGTTTTTGAGGACTTTCCACGATATTTTCCTGCCGGACGGCTTCTATCTTTTCCTGACAGCCGCCTTTTTCCTTTTCGTTTTTTACGAAATGGACGTTGCGAGCCTGCTTACGCTCTTCTTGCTGTTTTTGGCGAGGGAATCGACCATTCTTCTAGGGGTGATTTATTTGGCGGTTAGCCTATTCCGATCAAAGAGGGCGTTTTCCTTCGCTATTTTCCTGGTGATGGTTGTTTCGATCTTTACCGCCAATCAAATAAACAATATCGGCTTGCCCAATACCCACAGCATGAATAATTTTTCTTACGTGGCTTTCAAGGTTCCTTTTTATTTTCTGAACAACGTCTTGGGGGTAAGGTTGTGGGTTAATACGCTGCAGAATTGCGTTCCGATTTTTAAGATAATGGACTTGCCGAATTGGCGACTCTTCGGCGCCGTCCATGAGGTCGGTTTCTGCGGCGTCGATCCGCAATTCCCCCTAATGACGGTGACTGCTCTCCTCACCGTCTTCGGCGTCTTGCCGGTCGTCGTCTTTTATCTGGGCCGCAATTTCAAGACGATAATCCAAAAATCGCCCGTCTGGTTAATCGTTGCCCTTTTCTACGGCCTAGGGCATTATCTCGTCGGCGTGACCGTGACCACAGGCATTGAAAGATTGGCTGCCTATAGCTGGCCGGCGTTTCTGTTGGTCGCTTTGTTTTTCATGAAAACGTATTTTGAGATGGACAGGGAGTCTCTTGTTAAAATATCCTTGGTCAACCTTTTTGTCGCCTGGTTGCCTTTCGGCCTAGAGAAGGCGTATGGTTATAATGCCATTTTAATGCTGTTCATTATCGCTATCGCCCTCCTCGCTTATTTTTACGTTTTCGGCCTGCTCAAAAGATCGGCTAATTTAAGATCATTGAATGAAGGAAAAAATTAAAATCGGCATACTGGGCTGCGCGAATATCGCCGAGAAATACGCGATTCGGGCGTTTCAATCGGTCCCCAGCGCGGAATTGGTAAGCATTGCCAGCCGCGATTATGGGAAGGCCAAGGAGTGGGCTTCTCGTTTCGGTCTTCGAGCCGAGGAATCTTACGAATCCTTAATCTCAAATCCCGTCCTAGACGCCGTCTACATTCCCTTGCCGATCGGATTGCATAAGGAGTGGGCGATAAAGGCCGCTCTGGCCGGCAAACATATAATCTGCGAGAAATCCCTGGCGGAAAATTTCACTGCGGTCAAGGAGATCGTTGATCTTTGCCGGCGGAAAGAGATCGTTCTTTACGAGAATTTTATGTGCGATTTTCACCCCCAGCACCAGAAGATCGTTTCCCTGATCAAGGAGGGGGCCATTGGGCGGCCGTTTGTTTTCAAAGGGTATTTCGGCTTTCCCTTCACGGACAAAAATAATTTTCGTTACAGCAAAAGCCTTGGTGGCGGCAGCCTGAACGATGCCGGCGCTTACACCGTTTTTATGGCCAGGAAGATTTTGAATAGTGAACCGTTGGCCGTTACGGCAAGACTGGACAACGACGAAAATCCCATTGATGTGCGGGGGACCGCATTTTTTGAATTTCCGGATGGAGCATCTGCTTTTCTTGGTTTCGGCTTCGACGCGGTCTATCAGAATAATTATTCCGTCTGGGGGTCCGAGGGATTAATAACGGTCGGAAGAGCTTATTCTATCCCGCCGGAAATGAAGCCGACGATCGAGCTTTTAAAAAACGAAAACCTTAAAGAGGTTGTGACCTCAATTGACGCTTCGGCCGCGAACCAATTTGAGCTGAATTTCAGCGATTTTTGCGATACAATTCTGCATAAAGAGGAAAGGGGAAAAAAAATAAATTCGATCTATTCGAAAATTTTGGCCCAAGCCAGGGTTTTGGAAGCGATTCGTTTGTCGACTAATGAAAAAAGGAGAGTCGAGCTCAATGAAATAAAATAGCCATGGATAAGAACGAATTCAAGACGATTTTAGTAACGGGCGGGGCCGGCTTTATCGGCAGTAATTTTATTCATTACGTTCTTAAGAAATATCCCGATTACCGAATTATCAACCTGGACGCCTTGACCTATGCGGGCAATCTAGAAAATTTAAAGGATATTGAGGGCGAACCGCGCTATAAATTCGTTAAGGGGGATATCGGCGATAAGGATTTGGTTGACGGCTTGGTGAGGGAGGCGGGGGCGATCGTCCATTTTGCCGCGGAGTCGCACGTTGATCGATCCATCGCGGATCCGCAGAACTTCATCCATACGAATATCGTGGGGACCTATACACTCCTCGAGGCGGCCAGGAATAACGGTCGTAAGCGCTTTCACCACATTTCGACCGACGAGGTTTTCGGCTCGCTCGGTCCCGACGATCCCAAATTCAACGAAAAAATGCCGTACGACCCCCGCAGTCCTTACAGCGCCTCAAAAGCCGCTTCTGATCATATGGTTAGGGCTTATTACCATACTTTTGGTTTGCCGGTGACGATCTCGAATTGTTCCAATAATTACGGTGCTTATCAGTTCCCGGAAAAATTAATTCCACTTTTCATAACCAATTTGCTTGAGAGTAAGCAGGTGCCGCTTTACGGCGACGGCCTGAATGTCCGTGATTGGCTCTACGTCGATGATCACTGTCAAGCCATAGATTTGATCCTTCACGAAGGTAAGATCGGCAGCACTTATTGCGTTGGCGGAAATTCCGAAATAACGAACAAGGAATTGACTTATCAAATTCTGAAACTGATGGGTAAAAACGAAAGTTCGGTTGAATTCGTCAAGGACCGGCTCGGCCACGATCGGCGGTACGCGATCGATTTTTCAAAAATAAACAAGGAATTGGGCTGGGCGCCGAGAGTCAGCTTTGAGGACGGTCTTAAAGAGACCATCAAATGGTACATCGAAAACGAGGCCTGGTGGAAAAAATTGAAAGTAAGATCAACGACTTCCGAAAACGCAACGGGCTAGCGCATTTACGACGTTGTCGATTTTCAATAATTTCTTGATTTGGTTAAGGGTGAGCCAAATATAATCTTCTGGTATCGCGATTTCCTCGTTTTCCGGCGCCTCAACAATCATGCAGCGATTAGTTTTATGATAGAACCTGCCCGGATCTTCCACTTCAACAACACTTACCAATACTTTTCCGCGGCCGCCCCCTTCAAAATATTCGGCAAAAAGCGGTTTTTTCCCTCCGTGGGCTCGTTTTAAATTGCTTTCGGTGGCTTCCAGGGTAGGCGAGAGTTGTAGTCCGGCAATGGTGCCCGGTTCGAATTTAGCCCAGAGCAAGTAATTCATTAAACCGTTCCTTTTTTGACACAGTATTCCTAAGATGCCGCATTCTTCTTGTTTCACCATTGGCTGGCTCCACGAGGTGACTTCCCGTCCTTTCGCGCCCTCAACCTTTACGCCAATAATGGAAAAGAATTTCCCGGTCTCGTGGGAAATGACTCCGGTTCCCGGATGAACGAGCCATTTATCAAGGTTATTAATGCCTATCTCTTGGATTTTTGCCGGATAGGATTCGGTTTTCTCTTTAAGCCATTCTAAAATTGGCTTAATATTTTCCGTCCCCGATTTTTGGGCTTCTAAAATTTCAACCAATTGGTCAATAGCGTCCCTAACCTCGTCGTTCATGGAATAACCGTTTTTCTCGATAAGCTCAAGTATTTTTTTGTTCATGGGATTTTAAAGCGTCAGGACCAGCATGTATTGGGCGCCCAAAGGCATAAATCCCAAAAGTTTTTCCATTTTCCTGAAAATTTTTGGAGACCAGGGGAAAAAGAGAATGTATTTTTTTCCGTCGGTCTTCAGGCCGCAATCCGCCGTCAGCTTTAGGAACTTGCGGCGCAGGATTATTTCGGCGTCCTTGTCGAACGGGCATTGGCTCACGATATAGCGGGTCACCGGGTTTAGGGGATTGTGCTCGAAAATGATTATTTTTCCGCCGGGCTTAAGAAGCATTTTTATTTTGAGCAGCGTTTCTTTGCGTTCAATCGGTTCGACGTGGTGGAAGACGTTCGCCACTATGATGAAGTCGTATTTTTGTTCGTTTGAGGGCGCCGTCGTGAAAAAGACATTCTTTAATCCGGCGCTTTCTTCCTCGGCGACCCGCATCGACTCGGCTGATATGTCGTAGCCGCAAACCTTGGCCTTCGGGAATTCTTTAGCTATGAGGATAGTCAATTTTCCCACGCCGCAGCCGTAGTCCATCAAATCGTAAGCCACCCCCTTGCTTATGATCGCGCTCAAAAGGTCCATTTTGTAAAAATCGAAAAAAGACTCTTTTTGGCCGAAGAGCATTAAGCTGTGCCCCAGCGACTTCCTGTAGGTGATGGCGTGATCGTCGAAATTGACCATTGGTTCGTAGGGTTTAAGCGGTTTGTTTTTTGTAGACTTCCTTGACGCAATACTGCGGCTTTTGGGCGATATTCAGGAAGACCCGGCCGATGTATTCGCCGACAATGCCGAGTAGGAACAAATTTACCCCGGAAAAGAAAGCGATAATGACCATCGTTGATGTCCAGCCCTGGACGGCCACCCCGCGGAGGAAATAAATTACGATGAAATAGATCCCGGCCAAGATACTGAAGAAGGAGAAGAAAAAACCCATGACCATTGCCAAACGCAAAGGCCATAACGTGTAATTCAGGATCATGTTGGCCGCGTGGGTAAGAAGTTTCTTGAGGGAATAACCGGATTTGCCGGTTTTTCTTTCGTGATGTTCGATCGCGCAATGGCCAACGTCGAATTTGTTCACGATATCCTTGATGAGGACGTCAATCATGACGTTGTATTGTTTGAAACCGGTTATTTTTTCAACGACGGAGTTCTTGATTATCCGGAAAGAGGTTGTCGTGTAGCCGCTGCCGGTAACGTAAGAAAGGATTTTTTTAATGAGGGCCGAAGCGAGATCGCGGAACCAGCCGCGTTTCGTTGCCGGGTGCTGACCGTAAACTACGCTGTAGTTATAGGCGGTGATGGTTTTGATAAGTTTCGGTATTTCTTCGGGTGGATGCTGAAGATCGTCATCTATTGTAATGGCGTAAATCCCCTTTGAATAAGAGAGGCCGCACATCAATGCATTTTGCTGGCCGAAATTATTGGTTAAATTTATGACGGTTGCTTTTTCGTCCCCATTCGCGATAGACCGCAATACTTTCCAGCTGTTGTCCCGGCTGTAGTCATTAACGAAAATCAATTCCCACGGGCTGTTCAATGCATTAAAAACTTTCTTTAGGCGTTCATAAAGCTCTTTTAGAGAGCCTTCACTGTTATAGACCGGCACCACGACCGAATATTCAGGTGAATTTTTATTGGTCATCTTACTCGAGGTATTTTTTAAGCTCTTTTTCTTGTTTTTCCAGTTCCTTGAGCATTTCCGTTATTTGCTCCTTGGAAACGACCTGCTTTTCCTGCTGCGAGGCGGGGATTTTAATGAGCATTTGGTTGGCGTAAAGAAGGGATTCGAAAGTACCGGCGTCGGTCCATTCGCCGTCCAAAATGCCGTAAGTCAATTCCCCCCGGCGGATATACTCATTATTGACGCTCGTGATCTCGTACTCGCCCCGATCTGAAGGCTGGATCTGCCTGATGATGTCGAAAATCGAAGGGTCGTACATATAATAGCCAATGACCGCAAAATTAGATTTTGGGCTTTGGGGTTTTTCTTCGATTTCGACTATCTGCTTTTCGTCTATGACCGCGACGCCGTACCTTGTCGGGTCGTCGACTTTTTTAATGAGCACGAGCGCGCCCTTTTCCTGATTGGCGAATTTTTCAACAAAAGATTTTATAGAGGCGGTCGTGATGTTGTCCCCTAGGATCACCGCTATTTTCTGTCCGTTCGCGAAATCTTCGGCGAGCGCCAGGGCATGGGCGATTCCCGCCGCTTTCTCCTGGACCTTATAAGTGAAATTGCAGCCGAATTCTTCCCCGCTGCCCAGAAGATTCACGATGTTGCCCATATGGTGGGTGCTCGTGACGATGAGGATATCGGTTATGCCGGCTTCGATCAATTTCCGTACCGGATTCAGAATCATCGGTTCCCGGCCGACCGGGAGGAGATGTTTGTTTATCGTCTTCGTGAGGGGATGCAGCCGCACGCCTTTTCCGCCAGCTAGAATGACGCCTTTAATTTTTTTATCTGTTGAAATATTGGGTAAAGCCATATTCTGGCCTCGGAGACCTTAAAAGCATTATATTATAATGAAAAGACGCGGTCAAACCGATAATTTTATGAATTAGGGTAAAACATGAAGATCATTTTTTTAACGAGCGATTTGGAAGAAAATGGCGGCATCCAAAAATTCGGAGGCGGACTGATTGAGGCCTTGAAACGGAACGGACACGAAGTTTCGGTCTTGGCGCTCGGAAAAAAGTTGTTTTTTTCGAAAATCGTTTTCGTTGCGAGATTGTTTTTGGGATTTTTCACGTTCCGGCCGGCTATGATAATTTGCGGCCATGTTAACTTCGGCCCGCCGGCGTATTTCTTGAAGGTATTTTTCGGCCAGGATTACTCGATCATCGCTTACGGCATCGAGGCTTGGGAAATCAAGAGCCGCCTTAAAAGAAAAATTTTGAAAAAGGCCAAGTTGATCGTCGTTATTTCCAATTTTTCGAAAGAAAAAATCGTTGGGCAAATTCCGGAAGTCGGGGATAGGATATTTTATTTGCCGCCTTTCGTTGACGGAAAGAAATTTTTAATGAAGGAGAAACCAACGCATTTGTTAAGGAAGCATGGCCTTTCTGATTCTTCGAAAATAATACTTACCGTTTCCCGGCTTTCCGCCGCCGAACAGTACAAGGGCTACGATAAGATAATCGCCGCATTGCCCGGGATGATCAAGGAAACACCCAACGTTAAATATTTCCTGATCGGCAAGGGCAGTGATTCTGGTCGGGTCCGAAGCTTAGTTGAATCAACGCAAACCAGCTCTTTTGTGGTTATGATTGATCGGGTTTCCGAAGAGGAATTAGTCGATTATTACAACCTTTCCGACGTTTTCGTGATGCCGTCCAAGGGGGAGGGTTTTGGCATGGCATTCATTGAAGCCTTGGCTTGCGGCCGGCCGGTTGTTGCCGGCAATCGTGACGGTTCCCGGGAAGCCGTCTTGAACGGCAAATTGGGCATCCTGGTCGATCCCGACAGCGGCGAAGATATCGTTGCCGCGATCACGGGCGTTTTGAAAGGAAAATGTCCCACCCGTCTTCTGGACCGGGATTTTCTCAGGAAGAACGTTTTGGACGTTTTTGGATTTGATAAATTCGTCCAAAAAGTCGAGAATTTAGTGTATGAACTATCGAGATAAGTTTTACGAAAAATACATTTCCACCCACACTGGGCAATTGTACGGAGATTTGGGTCTGGGAGCGATCAGAAGACAATTTCCGATCTGGCAAAAATATTTCGGAAAATTTCTACCCAAAGAAAAAAGCGCGAAGATCGGTGATTTTGGTTGCGGCAACGGCGGGTTTGTCTGGTGGCTGCAGCAAAAAGGATTTGATCAAACAGAAGGGATAGACGTCAGTTCCGAACAGGTAGCGGCCGCTGAAAAAATGGGGATAAAAAATATCCAGCGATCCGACATCTATGAATTTCTGAAGAAAAAAACGGATTTCTACGACGTTGTTTTCATGAAGGACGTCCTGGAGCATCAAACCAAGGAAGAGGTTTTGAACATTTTGGAATTGATCTCTCGGTCTCTGAAGAAAGGAGGGGTTCTCGTAATTCAGACCGCGAACGCCGAAAGCCCTTTTTGGGGTCGGATTCGCCACGGTGATTTTACCCACGAAACCAGTTTTACCAAAAATAGCGTTTCTCAGCTCTTGTCGATCTTCGGATTCAAAAACATCGAAGTTTTTCCGATGGGGCCGGTTGTCCACGGAATAAGGTCGTTTGTCCGTTTTGTTCTTTGGCAGCTCATCGTTTTCATTGTCAGGTTCTATCTTTTGATCGAAACCGGTTCGCCGAGCGGGATTTTTACCCAAAACATCATAGTTTCTTCGGTGAACGGTTCGTCGCGCCATGGCCTTTGATTTTCGGTGATATGTACAAATTAGCGGTACTTACTAGTCACCCCATCCAATATCAAGCGCCTCTTTTCAGGAAATTAGCCGAAGATCCCCAAATTGATTTGACGGTTTATTTTTGCTGGGATTTTGGCGCGGCAGCCAAATACGATCCGGAATTCGGCCGCCAAATAAAATGGGATACGCCGCTTTTGGCCGGCTACAAGCATGTTTTTTTGAAGAATTATTCCCCGAATCCCTCGAGCGGATTTTGGGGCCAGATCAATCCGGGGATATGGCGGGAGATTTTGAGGAATGAATATTCAGCGGTTCTGATTTTCGGCTGGAACTCTCTTACTAATTGGCTGGCGTTGGCCGCCGCTTTTTGGCGCCGGACGCCCGTCTTTTTGCGCGGCGAGAATCCCCTGAATCAGGAATTTTTGAAGGCCGGCTGGAAAATAAATATCAAAAAAATCATCCTGGGAGCGCTTTTCAGGCGCATCAGCGCGTTCCTGTACGTCGGTGAAGAAAACAGGAAGTTTTACGAGTACTACGGAGCGCCGGAAGAAAAATTGTTTTTCGCCCCTTATGCCGTCGATAACGCCCGCTTCATCGGCGAAGCGCGCCGGCTGAGCGGCAAGCGGGAGATTTTGAAGAAAAAAATCGGTCTTGCGCCGGAAATACCGGTGATCCTTTTTTTGGGAAAACTGAATTCCAAAAAAAGACCGCTGGATTTATTGCGGGCTTACGAAAAGAGCGGGAGCAAGGACAAAGCTCTTGTTTTCGTCGGCGATGGCGTTTTGCGTCCGGTTTTGGAAAAATACGCGGAACGCACCGGTCTCCGGAACGTTCTTTTTGAAGGCTTCAAGAATCAGACAGAATTGGCCGAATATTATGCCTTGGCCGATGTTTTCGTTTTGCCCTCCGGCCTTGGCGAAACCTGGGGTTTGGTCGTGAACGAAGCAATGTGTTTCGGTCTGCCGGTCATCGTTTCGGATATCGCCGGTTGCGGTCCGGACCTGGTCCGGAACGGGGTGAACGGTTTTATTTTCAAATCAGGGGACGTGAACGAACTGGCCGATATTTTGGGGCGTCTAATCGCGGACAGGGCCGGAAGGGCGGCTCTTGGCAAAAAATCTTTCGAAATTGTCCAGAAATACAGTTTTGATGCGGATATTTACGGCCTTAAAAAGGCCCTGAGCATCCATGATTAATTTTTCCAAGATACCGACCCATAGTTTCGTTGGCCGGACCTTAAGAAGTTTTTTGCGCCTGATACCCAAGGATTCTGTTCTGCCGATCCTGCAGGGTCGGCTTCGCGGCAAAAAATGGGTCATTGGCTCCGGCAGTCTGGGCTATTGGCTCGGCACTTATGAAATAGAAGTCCAAGAAATTTTTGAGAAGACGCTTCGGCGGGGGGATACGGTTTTTGACATCGGCGCCCATGCCGGTTTTTATTCGCTTTTATCCTCGGTTTTAGTCGGTCCGACGGGCCGGGTTTTCGCTTTTGAGCCCAATCCGTTTAATTTGAGATTCCTGAAGAAAAATATCGCTAGCAATCAATGCCCGAACGTAAACGTGATCGAGGCCGGCGTTTACGATAAGTCCGGTCGATTTCCGTTCAGCGAAGGCTCAAATGCTTTTACCGGCAGAATCGACGAAGCGGGGAAGATCATCGTTAAGACCGTTTCTATCGATGAGGAGGTGGCGGGCGGCAGATTGCCAACGCCGGATTTCATAAAAATCGACGTTGAGGGGGCGGAATATTTCGTTTTGAGGGGGGCTACGACTGTTTTGCGGCGCCGCCACCCGGTCATTTACCTGTCCATCGACGATTCAAAGCGCCGCGAAGACTGCGCCAAACTGCTTTTGGATTTGTCTTATAAATTGATTTCCGTTGACAACGCCGATTTAAAACAAACGAGTTGCATTTTGGCCATTTACCGAGCATAAGATATTATCAAGGTAATGCTTAAGGAAACTTTCGTCAGCATTGTCATCCCCACTTTCAACGAGGCGGAAGACATTAAAAAGACTCTTGATGCGTGTTTGGCCTTGGACCACCCCCTTAAGGAAATCATCGTGGTTGATGATTCTACCGATGAAACTCCGGCTATTGTCGGTCGCTACGAAAAAATCGGCCCCGTCAGGTTGATTAAACGGGAGAAAAACTTTGGCGGTCGCTGCGGCGCCCGGAATGACGGCATTCTGGCCGCCAAGGGGGAAGTAGTTGTAATCCTGAACGCGGACGTTATTTTGCCGCCCGATTTCATAATCAGGATTTTAGAACATTACGCCGCCGGCGCCGATTATGTTTTGGTCAATGCCGAGGTGATCAATCAGGAAAATGTCTTCGCCAGATTCGTTGAGGCTCTGCATCGCTTCCACTACAGAAACGAAGGTGATTACTCGGCCGCCGAATGGACGGAAGGGTTTTCCTGTCGGAAGAGCGTAGTCATTGCCATTGGTTTATTTCCGACGCCGCCGGTGAAATTAACGGCCGGCGAAGACGGCTATTTCGGCAAAAAACTGAAAGTCGGCAGATACAAGAAAGCCGTTGATTTGTCGATTACGGTTAAACATTTTGCACCCCACCGTTTTCGGGATTTCTGGCGAATCCAGAAGGAAAGGGTGAGCGCAATTGCCAGCTTTTTTCTCGAAGAAAAATCCCTTTTGGAGATTTTCGTCCGGGCGGCCATTCGTACGTTTATCACCGTTTTAGGTCTGGCTTTAATAGTCCCCGCTGTTTTTACCGGTTTTCGTCTCTCGCATTATTCTTCCCGCCGATTTAGGGACGTTTTTCTTTTCGCTTGCCTTTATTTCATTCAGCAGTCGGCCTTTATTTACGGCAAGTGGTCAAGTTTTTTAAGGCTGTTATCCTATCAAATCCAAAAACATCAATCTTAAAACATGAAAATTACCATATCGGCTTACGGAAAGTTTGATTTGTTTCGCTGGGCAGAAGGGTTTGAAAAAAAGGGAATGCTCCATCTCCTGCTTACCGATTTCTACGGTCCGAAGAGTCGATGCTTGGCTTGGCGGAGAAAAGACCTGGAAGTCGTAAGTCCGGATAAGGTGAGGGTTTTTCTTTGGCCGCGGCTCGCGCAGCCGTTTTTAAGAAAGATTTTACGCACCGACTACTGGGACAGCAAATGGTTTGATGTTTGGGCCGCGAGGCAAATTGCGGGCAGCAGTGTGGTAATAGCAAGGTCTTCTTGTGCGCTGGAGACGATTAAGGCGGCGAAAAAGATCGGCGCCAAAACGATCCTGTACCGCGGTTCGTCCCACGTTGTTTTTTCCGATGCTATCAGGCGGGCGGAATTTTTAAAATGGAATTCGACGTACCTTCCGATTGATGAGAAGACGATTCAGAGAGAGAAAGAAGAGTATGAGGCGGCCGACGCTATCTTTACCCCTTCTTCTTACGCCGCCGGAACCTATGTCGCCGCCGGCATTGATCCGGAAAAAATGATTCATTTTCCCCTCGGTTCGGAGAATTTGTTTTTCGGCAGGCATCCCGAACCGACCAAGGAAAAACGCGACATTTTCCGGGTCCTTTACGTGGGCAATATCGCTTTGGGCAAGGGCGTGCAGTATTTATTGGAGGCAGTTTCTAAGATTGGAAATAAAAAGATCGGGCTGATATTAGCCGGCAATGTTTCCGAAGAAATGAAACCGATTATGCGAAAATATGCGGATTGCTTTGAGTATGCCGGCGCGGTGCCTCATCATAAGATAGGCGAGTTGTATGGGCGGGCCGACATTTTTGCATTTCCAACCTTAGACGACGGCTTTGGTCAGGTTTTGGTGGAAGCGATGGGATTTGGCTTGCCGGTCGTGACCACCGATCACAGCGCCGGCCAGGACATCATCGAAAACGGCGTTAACGGATTCGTTGTTCCGGCCGGGTCGGCCGATGCTTTGGCCGAAAAAATATTGTATCTTTATAAGAATCCGGTTCTAAGGGAAGAAATGGGTCGGAACAATTCAAAAAAAGTTGGCGATCTGTCGATCGGTGTCTTTATCGGGCGCTGGGTCGATTTTTTCAAACAAGCCGGTTGGCTAGAAAAATGAATTGCCCTATTTGCGGAAGCAGCAAGACTAAACCGGAAGAACGATTTCGAGAAGGCGTTTTCTATCGCTGTGGCGATTGCCGGGTCGTTTTTACCCATCCGATGAGGGCCGGCAGCCGGGAATATTACGAAGAATCGTACGGCGCTTTGGCAGGAGGTTACAGCGAGAAAAAATGGGAATTCCGGGAGGTTTTTAATTCCCTGGATTCTCTGGGCTTTAGGACCGGCAAATTATTGGAAGTTGCTTGCGGCCCGGGGTGGTTTTTAAAAATGGCCGAAAAAAAAGGATATGATGTTTACGGCATTGATTTCAACGGCCAAGCCGTAGCCTATGCCAAAACGCTCGGATTGAAAAACGTCCTGGTTGGCGACATTGGCGGGGGGTTTGAAAAACTCGGGCAGAAATTCGATTTTGTCGTTTTGATCCATATTCTTGAACACGTTGAAGACCCAAACCGGCTCTTGAATCAAATCAAAGAAGCGCTATCCGATGAAGGGGTTATCATCATTGATCTGCCGAACGAAAGAAGAACAGAACTGAAATTCAATTTACGGAAGAGAAGGGAAGGATGGGATTACCCGCCTCATCATCTGACCCGCTGGAACGCCGACTCGCTTTCGAATTTTTTGGCGACCCGCGGTTTCAAGACCATTTATCTTAATGAGGAAAGGATAAGCAGTTTGGCCCAGGTGCTTAATTTCGTCTTGGGATTGATTCAGATTAATACCGCTACCGGCCTTGCAACCGTTGCGGGTCAGGAGCGTGGCGATAAACATCCTCACGACGGGAAACTCATCGGCCATGGCTTGATTTTGTTTCTTTCTCGGCTTAAGCGGTTCCTTTCTTTAATCTTGGGCTTGATCCTTTTGCCGCCGATCTATATTTTGAGCAGGGTTTTCTATATTCGAGGCACCAACCTTTTCATAGTCGCGCAATTGAAATGAAAAAGATATTTTTGATTCTGCTCGGCTTGATTTTGAGCCTGGCCATGGTGGAGGCTATTTTGCGAATTTCCGACACCTTGGTCGAAAAACCTTATGTGGAGGAAATAAGCGGTAGCCTTTATCGTTACGATGACCTTTTGGGCTGGTCGATGCTGCCGAATGTTTCCGTAAAGCAGGCAAGCCGAGATTTTAATGTTGTCTATAAAACGAACGCTCAGGGATTTAGGAGTGATGCGGATTTCCTGCGTATCAAGACGAAGAAAAGGATCGCCGTCCTGGGCGATTCGTTCGTTTTTGGCGTCGGCGTCCCGCTTGATCAAGCCTTCTCGAAATTGATCGAAACCGAGACGAACGACGAGGTCATGGATTTCGGCGTCTCCGGTTACGACCCCGGCCAGTACCTGCTCCTTCTTCAAAACCAGGCCTTGAAATACGACCCGGACGTTGTCGTTTACGCCCTGTATCTTGGCAATGACATTGAGGATGTTGTCCTGGACCACCCCTATCAAGGCGACAGATACAAGCCTTATTTCGATATCGAAGACGGCAAACTTGCCGTGAAAAACGTGCCTCCGCCCGACGAAAAGGCCCGGCTCGAGAACGTTGACACCCGCATTAAGAACAGATTATTTTATGACTCCCTGTCCTGGATTTTAAAATTGAAGTCTTTTGACCTCGTCAAAAATCTGGTTAAGGACCAATTTTATCCCATTTTGGAAAAAGGGGGGTTGGTGAAAAATCCGAATGATTATGAAAAGAACTTCGAGGTCATCAGGTTGATTTTGAAAGAAACCGTTAAGAAGCTGGCCGGCAAAAAATTGGTCGTTTTGGTCGTTCCCTCGATGAATATCAAGCATAACTATCTGGAGAAAGAGCTCGGTTCGAAAATCGGCGACATTTTACGGGAAGAAAAAATTCCTTTCGTGGATTTGACTCCCCAAATATTGAATGATTCGGAAAAATATTACTTTCCCCACGAGGGCCATTGGAACGTTTTCGGTCACGCCCTGGCCGCGAAGAGCGGGATCGTCGATTTGTTAAACGACTGAAATGAAAGAATTTCTGAAAAAAACCGGATTGGTCGTTTTGGGCGTTTTTCTTTCTTTTTAGTGGAGATGGGCGTCAGGCTTTACAAACAAGATATCGCTTTTCAGCCCGATCCGGATCTCATAAGATCGCTCCGGCCGAACGTCAAAAGGACGATCTACGCCCACGATACGCTTGAGGTTTTAAAAAAACTGCCGGCTGAATTGCCCGCCGAACAGTTTGATATCGGGGAAGATTATACGAACAATATCGGTTTCAGGATGAAAGATGACGTTGGCGAGAAAAAAACCGGGGAGAAAAGGATATTGTTCTTGGGGGATTCCTTCGTCGAGGCTGACGGCGTTTCGAATGACGAGCGTTTTTACAGCCTTGTTCAGCAGTCGTTAAATGCGGCGGGCCAGAGTGGCTGGCGGATTATAAATGGCGCGATCCAGAATGGTTCGCCGGCGCAATACATTTTGCAGCTTAGGAAATACCTGCCGGCGTTGAAACCGGATGTGGTTATTTTATTCTTGTCCCCCAACGATTTGGCCGACGATTTTAATTTTGAGGACCAATTCGGCTTTGTTTTCGACAATCAAAACCTGCCCCTAAGACCCAAAAGCCAATCCAAACTTTGGCTTCTGCAAAAATTTTGGGCCCTTCGCTATTTGGACGTTTTAGCCGGCCGCGAATTCCCCCGACTGCACAACGTCCTTTGGCCGGAATATTTGAAAGGACAGGCCAGTCCCGATTGGGTCAAGTTTCTGTGTTCCCGTGACGAATACGCCGATGATTGGTTCCAGAAAAAAACGGGACATTACATAGACGGCATAAAGAAAATGGTCAATGATGCCGGGGCGGAAATCGGTGTTTACCTCGTCAATTATATGCATATTTTTGACAACGAGCCCATTTATAAATTTCAAATTAACACTTTGAATCTGGATGCCGCCATCAAGAAAGAATGTGCCGGCAACGGGGGCCGGTCTTATCGCGATTATGTTTACGATTTTTTGAAAAGCCGGGGCATCTGGTTCGGAGATTCCTACGAATCATTTCTTGCGGAAAAAACGAAAGACCCGCGGAAAAAATTATTCTATTACTACGATTATCATTTTTCGCCGGCTGGCCACCGAGTGATGGCCAGGGCGGTCATGGATTTTTTGGCGGAAAAGATCAAATAAAAGATAACTATGGGCGTCAATATGTTGCCAAGGCCCGGGACTTGAGTGATAATAATCACGAAATGCGCTTGAGGGGATTGGGTCTAGACATTTTAGAAATCAGAAGATTCGATTCTTTCAAAAAGGGCCAAAAAAGCCCGTTTCTCTCGGGCAGCTACACCAAAAGAGAGCTTGATTATTGTTTTTCTTTCCGGGACGCCGCGCCGCATTTGGCGGGGACTTTCGCGGCCAAGGAGGCGGTTTTCAAGACGCTGGGGCAAAAAGATTTTCTTTTCTCCTCGGTAGAAATCGTGAGAAAGAAAAACGGTCAACCGACAGTCTGGATAAATAATCGGCTTCAGCGTTCGATTTTGTTGTCGATAAGCCACACGAACAAAATAGCTGCGGCCATTGCAATAAAAAAATGAAGACAAACAAAAAGTGCATTGTTTTAGATCTGGACAACACCCTTTGGGGAGGCGTTATTGGCGAAGAAGGCATGGAGAATATCGCTCTTTCTTTGACGCCGCCGGGGAGCGGTTTTGTGGCGTTTCAGCAGGCCTTGCTCGATCATTATAACCGTGGCGTGATCCTCGCGATCAACAGTCGGAACAATCCGGAAGACGCCTGGAGGGCGATTCGGACGCATCCGAATATGATTTTAAGGGAAGATAATTTTGCGGCCGTTCGAATGAATTGGAACGATAAGGTCCAGAATTTAAGAGAGCTCGCCGAAGAATTGAATATCGGTCTTGATTCCATGGTATTTTTGGACGACGATCCGATGAACCGGGAAATGGTCCGTGCTCTTCTGCCGGAGGTGGAGGCGCCCGATCTGCCCACCGACCCGTCTCAACTCACGAATTTCCTGAATTCACTGGATTATTTTCCGGCGGAGGCCTTTACCGAAGAAGACAAGATGAGGGGCAATCTGTATGTCACGGAACGTTTAAGGAAAGAAGAAGAAAACAGCTATCAATTGAAAGAAGACTTTCTTCGGAATCTTTCCCTTGAATTATCCGTTTATAAAGATGACGATTCTGCCGTTGCGCGGTTGGCTCAGCTTACCGGGAAAACCAACCAATTTAACACCAATAAAAATCCGTTAAGCGAGGAAGAAATAAAAAAATATATTTTGAGTCCGAAACATATTGTTTTTCACGGAGGATTGCGGGATAAATTCGGCGACTACGGAATAATTGCCCTCGCTTTAGTTGAACGAAATCAGGAGGCTTGGAAGGTGGAATCGCTTTTAATGAGTTGCCGGGCCCTCGGTCGGGGAGCGGAGGAGGCGTTTTTGGGCTTCATTGCCGGAGAAGCCCTGTCGGAAAACGCCAAAAAGCTTTCGATTGTTTTCAAAGAGACCGAAAAGAACAAGCCAGCGAAGGATTTTATAGAAAAATATTTTGTCCGGGAAGAATACGATCTGTCCAAAAAGCCCAATGTCCCTTCGTGGATGAGCATAAAAAAATGAGGACATTTAATGAGATCGTCGGGGAGATATTCAAAATTAGCCAGGACAAGATCCGGGACGATATGTCTTCCAGGGATATTCCGGAATGGGATTCAATGAACTATCTTCTTTTTATTTCCGAGCTCGAGAAGAATTTCGGCCTGTCTTTTACGATGCAGGAGGTGATAACCGCCGAGGTTCTGGGCGATCTAAGGAAAGTAGTGGAGGAAAGAGGTAAAAAATCATGACGGAACCGCGAGACCTTTCAATCAATGATATTTCCGTCGGCGATACGGCGTCTTTCGACCGGATTTGGACCAATGAGGATGTCCTGGCGTTCGCCTCCCTTACCGGGGACAAGAACCCGCTTCATCTTGACGAGGAATATGCCCGAAAGACGAAATTCGGCCGCCGGCTGGTCCACGGCATGCTCGTCGGTTCAGCTTGCTCTACCCTGGTCGGTATGTATCTGCCCGGCAAGCGTTGCCTGTATGTCCGGCAAACACTGGATTTTAAAGAGCCGGTCTTCATCGGCGACAAGGTCGTCATTCGCGGCGAGGTCAAGAGCAAGAGCCTTGCGATCGGCCTCGTCGATATTTTTATTTCTATAATTAAAGATGGGAGGAATGCGGTCGAGGGAACGGCAACGGTTCAAATCCTTTCTTAAAAAATATGATTATTTTGAACGATTCTCATGAACAAGCAATCAAATAAATCAAGGGTAGTCGTCATTTCCGGCGCGACGGGCTATGTCGGTTCCGCGATCACCGAAAAATTGGCGGCGGACGGTCTAAAAATAGCCGCTCTTTATCGTGAGAACGGCTCGAATGAAACTGCTGTTGGACTTATCGCCGGCCTTGCCGGTGCCGGACATCGTTCGTATTCGTGCGATTTGGAAGACCCCGCTCGCGTGGAAGAGACTATCCGTACCATCGAAAAGGAACAAGGGGCGATTCGTGTTTGCATCCATGCAGCCGGGACGGCGCCGAAACCAAAACAACTTCATCTCTCTTCTTCGGAAGAACTGAAGGAGCAATTTGGCCTTAATGTCTTTGGTAGTTTTAATTTTCTGGCGGCGTGCGCTAAAAGGATAAAAGAGCAAAAAGAAGGGGTTATAATCGGAATTACCACCGCCGCCGTAATTACCCAAGTTAATACGCGGGCCCGCGGTGCTTACAGCCCTGCCAAATTCGCGCTTCAGGGCATTTTGGCCGCTTTTAGGGAGGAGCTCGCGCCGTTGGGTGTGCGCGTTTATTCGGTGGCGCCCGGCGTCCTGCCGGGAGGTATGAACAGCGCCACGCCGCAGGCGTTTTTGGATATGTTCCGGGAAAAAAGCCCGACCAAAACCCTCGCTCAAGCAGCCGACGTAGCGGCGATGATTTCTTTTCTTTGTTCCCCGGAATCGCGCTCACTTACCAACCTGACTTTCCTTATTGCTCCGGAATCGGAAACTAACTGAAATGCTTTTCAATTCCTTCTCCTTTCTTTTGTTTTTTCCGATTGTCGTTGCGATTTATTATTTAGCGCCACATAAGTGGCGCAGTTTGATTCTTTTAATTGCGAGCAGCTATTTTTACATGGCCTTCGTGCCAAAGTACATCCTCATCCTTTTTTTCCTGATCGCCACCGATTTTTTCCTGGCTAAGCAGATAGAAAAAAATCAAGGAGAAAAGAGAAAAATTCTCCTTTTTGTGAGCATTTTGGCGAACCTGGGAACACTTTTTGTTTTCAAATATTTCAATTTTTTCAGCGATAACGTTGGCGCTTTAGCTAGGCTCATCCACTGGAATTATTCGCTTCCGATCCTTTCAATCGTATTGCCGCTTGGTTTGTCTTTTCATGTCTTTCAGAGCTTGAGTTACGTAATCGAGGTTTACCGGGGAAAATACCGGGCCGAAAATAATTTATTGACTTACGCTTTGTACGTCATGTTTTTCCCCCAATTGGTGGCTGGCCCGATCGAGCGTCCTTATAATCTCTTGCCGCAGCTCAAACAGGAACAAAAATTCGGTCTGCAAAACCTTAAAGCGGGACTGGAGCGGATGCTGTGGGGATTTTTCAAAAAAATAGTCATTGCCGACAATTTGGCGGCTTACGTGGATCAAGCGTATCTTTATCCCCAGGGTTATTCCGGACTCATTCTTCTCACGGCCACGTTTTTCTTTGCCATCCAGTTATATTGCGACTTTTCCGGCTATTCTGATATTGCGATCGGCGGGGCGCAGGTATTGGGAATCAAGCTGATAGAGAATTTCAATTACCCTTATTTATCGCGATCAATGGCGGAATATTGGCGGCGCTGGCACATGTCTCTCTCCAATTGGCTGCGCGATTATTTGTATTACCCCTTGGTCTTTTCGATAAAAGCGCACGTCCGGACGCGGCTTTATCTTGCGCTTTTTATCACAATGGTCTTGATAGGTTTATGGCACGGCGCTGATTGGACCTTTGTTGCCTTCGGCGCCCTCCATGGTTTCTACATGGTTTTTGGCCAGATAACCCAAAAGTCGCGTCAATGGATCGTGCGGAAAGTTGGTTTCCTTAAATTTCCAAGATTGTATCATTTTTGGCAGACGCTCCTGACGTTTTCTCTGGCTTGCATCGGTTTTGTTTTTTTTCGGGCGGCTACTCTCGGCGACGCCGGCTATATTTTAATCCATTCTTTTAACGGTTTAATCGGTTTCTTTGGGCGTTTCGTCGGGGTCACAACCTCCCTTAATCAGGCGACAACGCCTGCGCTTTTTGGTTTCCTGAATCAATTTTTGCTTGACGGTGAAGGCCGGCGGCAATTTTTATTCTTGATCTTTTTGGTTTTGTTCTTTGTCTTAGCCGAGGCAGTGAGCTATTCGAAAACCTTGAATCTCTTTTCCGTCAAATACCGTTGGGTCCGCGCGGTTCTATATTTCAGCGCGGTTTTGGCGATAATGAATTTAGGCGTCACCCACGAAATACCCTTTATTTATTTCCAGTTCTGATCAATACGAATGAAATCTTTCTTTTTGAAATTAATTGCTTTTGTCGCGCTTGTCCTGGCGGCTCAGGTGGTTATTGCGCGCTATATCGAACCCGACCCGCTGGTTTCCTCCTTGAACGGCTATTTGAGAGATCGGACACAAATTCTTTTCTTCGGAGACAGCTCGGTTTTGCCCACCGGCGGCAGTTCCGACAACCAATCGTCCATCATTGAGATGTTCCAAGCGGCCAACCCCGCTTATAAGCTGGGCAATTTGGCTCACCCGGCTTATCATTTGGGTATTTATGAGGCCGTATTGGATTATATTTCCCGCGCCCCCTCGAAGCCGCAAGCGATCATCTTTCCCGTACAACTCAGATCTTTCTCTCCCGAATGGGACATGCGCCCGGTGAATCAATTCGAGAAGGAAATATTTTTACTGAAGGATCGCACCTCTTTCATCTCTTATTTTTATACGCCCCTAGCCATATTAAGGGCGATTGACGTTAATTCGGTTTCCTACACCGAGTTTTTAAAAACCCCCGTTTATTACGGTCAAAAACAAGCGGGAATCGTGGAAGATTTCGAAGCGGTGGATAAGAACAAGCCCGCCACCGAAGAAAATATCAGGGACGATTATGTCTATAAATACATGTTCAAGCTTGATCGAAATCAAAGGAAAATGAAATCTTTGGAATCCTTGCTGGACTTGGCGGATAAGGCCGGCACAAAAATATACGTCTATATTTCCCCGATAGATTATGAGACGGGAACAAAGTTCATCGGGAACGATTTCGTGGAACAGGTCGCGTATAACGCCAATTTGGTTTGTTCGGTTCTGGAAGATAAAAAAATGCCGTGCTTGGATTTGACGCTCTCTCTAACCCGCGATTACTTCGATTATCCGGCGTATCCCAACGAGCATTTGACCGCGCAAGGCAAGCGATTTGTCGCTGATCGAATCAACGCCTTTTTCAACCAGAATCCTCCGCGCTGATTTTTAATAAATCGGTTTCGAGGGTTCTTGGATTAGCGGTGTTTTAATCGGGTCCTCTGACCTCATATTGATAACCCTCGCATTCTTTGGTAGAATTTTTTTATGGAAAAAATCAAATTACTCTTCGCTTCTGCAAGAATACGATTCGGGATTTTGGGCAGATTGTTCGGTTTCCTTTGGCGGAATAAAATGTGGTGGTTGATACCGATGGTTTTTGTCCTGGCGGCCTTTTTTATTTTGATAATATTCGCTCAAAGCTCCCCGCTGGGTCCGTTCATCTACACGCTTTTTTAATAATCGGCTGTATGAAATTTTTAAAGAAAGTCCGGGACGGCTGGATGAAGACGGGTTTGTTTATGGGAAATGTCATGAGTGGCATTTTTCTTACGATCTTTTATTTTCTTATTTTTTCTCTTTTCGCCATTCCCTTTAGGATTTTTGTTAAGGTCCTGCGGCGAAAAAGCGAACATTCGAATTGGTTCTTAAGGAAAGATGTTTTTCCGGGAATGGAAGATTTCAGAGATGAGTAAGAGCTAAAAAATTTCTATGAATATCCTCGGCCTTTCCTTTTTTTATCACGACGCAGCGGCGGCGCTTCTTATGAACGGGGTCCCGGTAGCAATGTCCGAAGAGGAGCGTTTTTCAAGAAAAAAACACGATTCGGATTTTCCGGAATTGGCGATCAATTTTGTCCTTAAAAAAGGAGGAATAAGCGCTAAGGACGTTGATTATGTCGTTTTCTACGAGAAACCCTTTATCAAGCTTGATAGAATCATGAAAACGGATTTGGCGACTTTTCCGATTGCGCCTCACGTTTTTGTCGCGTCGATCAAGAGCCTTTTTCTGAAAAAAATATGGATTCGGCAGATTATAAGCAGTCGGCTCGGGATTGATCCGGGCAAGGTCCTTTTCGTGGAACACCACTTGTCCCATGCCGCTTCGGCTTTTTTGCCGTCTCCTTACGACCAAGCGGCGATCCTGACGATTGACGGGGTAGGCGAGTGGGCGGTTACGACAATCGGCGTCGGGGACGGGAAGAAGGTCAAGATTCTAAAGGAAATCCATTTCCCCCATTCTTTGGGCCTTCTTTATTCCGCTTTTACGGCCTTTTTGGGGTTTGAGGTTAATGACGGCGAATACAAGGTTATGGGAATGGCGCCGTACGGCAAGCCCAAGTACGCCGATTTGGTGCGCAGAACGATAAGATTTTTCCCTGACGGTTCTTACGATCTCGATCTCAGTTATTTCTCTTTTCACCGATCCTTAAGCCGGACTTATTCCGGAAAATTCATCGAATTGTTCGGCCCGCCGCGCGACCCCAAGTCGAAATTTTTTACGCGGGAAACGGGTTGGCCGTCTTATTTCGGGGAAAAGCCGCAAGGCAAGGAGTTTGAGAGGATCGCGTTGGAACAGGAACATTATGCCGATATCGCCGCCTCGGTTCAGGCCGTTTTGGAGGAAGCCGTGATTCTTTTGGCGAAAGAAGCCAGGCGGATCACCGGCTTGTCCAAGCTTTGTTTTGCGGGAGGCGTCGCTCTGAACTCCGTCGCGAACGGGAAAATACTGAAGAACGCCGGCTTCGACGAGATTTTTATCCAGCCGGCCGCCGGCGACGCCGGCGGCGCCCTGGGGGCCGCCCTGCTCGTCTGGAATCAGGCTTTGGGCAATGAGCGCAGTTACAAAATGGAGCACGCTTATTACGGGGCAGAATATTCCGAAAACGACATAAAATCATTTTTAGATTCAAATAAAATAGAACACCAATATTTTAAGAACGAAGAGGCGTTATTCGACTTGATCGCCAGGGAAATAGCGAACGGCAAGGTGATAGGCTGGTTTGACGGCAAATTCGAATGGGGGCCGCGGGCGCTCGGCAGTCGATCGATTCTGGGCGATCCCCGTCGATCGGAAATGAAGGACGTCGTCAATACCAAGATAAAATTCCGCGAACCCTATCGTCCTTTCGCGCCCTCGGTTTTAGTCGAAGAAGCGGATAAGTTTTTTGATTTGCCGGAACCAAAAAAATATTATCCGGCCCGATTCATGCTTTACGTCGTGGACGTATTGAAGGACAAGCAGGAAATCATCCCGGCCATTACCCACGTCGACGGCACCGCCCGGCCGCAGACGGTTTTCAGGGAGCATTCCCCCCGCTATTACGGGTTAATAAAGAAATTTTCCGACATCACCGGGGTACCGCTGATTTTAAATACGTCCTTCAATCTTAAGGGCGAACCGATCGTGAATACGCCAGCCGATGCTTATTCGACTTTCGAGCGGAGCGAATTGGACATCCTGGTATTAAAAGATTTCGTCGTTTATAAAAACAAAAAAGAATGATGAAAGACGAAGTTTTAAAGAAAGCGGCTATCAGCCTTATAATCTTTCTTTTACTCCTCGGATTGCTTGAGTTCGGTTTCAGAATTCGTAGAAGCGCAATTTTCCGCGAACTTCCGTCGGCCCCAGATTCGGCGGAAGGATTCGGAGATCTTCGGGGCTTTCTGGATTACGTAAAAAAACTCGGCGACGCACAAAGCTTTTTCTATGGCACCGGCGCGATCTACTCTCCGTATACCGTAACGGCGCTGAAGCCCAATTTTGGTTTTAAGACGAAAAACATCGATTACACGACTAATTCTTTCGGTTTTCGCTCGAAAGAGATGATCGTGCCCAAACCAAAAGGCGATTTCAGGGTCTTTATTTTGGGCGGCTCGACCGTCGAGGGCGGGTTTAACGAGAAATGGATGATTTCTTCTTATCTTGAAGAGGAATTGAAAAAAATCATTCCTTCGGCCGAGGTTATCAATGCCGGCGTCGTCGGTTATTTTTCGCAGCAGGAATTGGCGCTTCTCGAGACCGAAATTTCGGATTTGGAACCGGACCTGGTGATAATATTCGATGGGCGCAACGATCTTTATTATTCGATCCTGCCGGACTGGAAGGGCAGGAAGAACGGCGATTATTTCGCTAATCAAAGGATATTGGATTCTTTCGTGAACTATCCGTCGCTGAGGTCGCTTCTTGCTTACGACGCCAAGGTGTTGATAAAGAAGAGCGCGTTTTTGACCGATTTATTCCGGGTTGCTTTTCGGAGGCACGATTTCAAGGTTTATCCCGAAAACGCCCGAATCAAAGAAGCCGCGATAGATCTTTATCTCAATAATCTGAAAATAGAAAAAGAAATTTTGGACAATAAAAACATCAAAGGGTTGTTTGTTTTCCAGCCGACCCTTGGCTATTGCAAAGATAATTTATCAAGTTACGAAAACAGCGTTTTGGAATATTTTAGGGCGGTGGAGAAAACGAATTGGATCGATCAAGTTAAGGAATATTGGCCGCGGGTCGGCAAGTTGATGGCCGACATTCCGGATTCTCAAAATGTAAAAATCAGCGATTTGTCTTGCTTGTTCAAAGATTTCAAAAACACGGCTTACGTGGATGGCGTTCATTACGTACCCGAAAGTTATCGGCTGATTGCCGAACGTTTGGCAAAAATTATCGAGAATAATTTCCTCCCCAAAACTCTTTAAATGGCTAAATCGGAAAAAATAGCACTTTTATTTTCGAAGATAAAGAATATCGATTTTTTTGCGCTGCCTTGGTTTACCATCGCTTATTATCTATTTTTTCCCGTTGCGCTCCTGGCAATAATTTTGTTGGGACTTCCCGCCAAATCCACCTTGGCTTACCAATGGGTTTTTAGCTGGCGCGTCGTTATTTATCTGTTGCTGGGTAGCGTTTCTTTGGCCGCCGGCTATTTGTTTGCGGCAAGGATTTTTAGGGGCGGGAGGCTGGAATTCATCCCGAGCTTTTTAAAGCGAGAGTGGTCGCTTAAGAAAGGTTTTTGGGCCTTAATTGCCCTTTCGGTTGGTAATTTATTCGTTAAAGCGATCTGGATTTGGCAGGAGGGCTTTTCTCATTTGGGCATAAATCCGTCTTTTGAGCAGGGCCCTTTTTACAGCGCCGTCGGTTTCTTTAGTTTGCTCGGCACCGTAGCCTTGGCGGTCGCTTTCCTCTTCTATTACAGAAGTTTAAAGGAAGGGTTTGGGAATTTTCGCGTCTGGAAGTGGTGGGCTTGGTCCTTATTCGTGCTCGAATTTATTTATGGGTTTTTAAGGGGCAGCCGGCTTGAGGCTCTTATTCCTATTTTTGTTTATTTGATCGTTAGGCACTACATCGTTGGTTTTAATTACAAAAGAACGATCTTTGTCATTTTATTGTCTCTGCTTGTTGTCATGCCTTCCGTTCATTTTTACAATTCGCCGAAACCCAATTTGAATTGGTATTTTAACGACGGCGGCCAATCATCCCGTGTCAGTAATGCGGTTGGTTTTGCCTTGGATAGCGGAGTTGCGCGGATAAATCAGTACTCCATTTTCTACCATATTTTTGAAAAATTCCATGATTTTTGGTACGGCCAGGATTTATTGGAATTTTTTATCAGCCTTACTCCGCCGAAGTTCATTTGGCATGACAAGCCGTCAATCGCCATAGACGGCAATGCGGTGGGGCGGCAATTGGGTTTCGTGAGTCCGGATGATTTTAAAAGCGGCGTGGGGGTAACCATGATCGGGGATTGGTACCTCAATTTCGGCCTGGTTGGCATCATTGCGGGCATGTTTTTTATAGGAATCATTTACAAGTTCATTTATTTTTATCTTATTGAATCGACCAATCATTCGCCTGGCGGCGTGATGCTTTATACCCTGGCGTGGCTTCAAATTATTAAGGGCCTGGAGGGTTGGATAGCCTCAACTTACGCCGGTTTGGTGAAGCTGATTATTTTGTTGGTTTTGATACACTTCTTTTTAGTGAGAAATAAAAATGCCCAAAATCAATGAAAATTTTGCACGTCGTCCCCACTTATTTGCCGGCCTATCGTTACGGCGGGCCCATTTTGAGCGTTCATTATCTCAATAAGTGGCTGGTCAAAAAAGGAGTTGAGGTAACGGTTTTTACGACCAATATCAATGGACCGGAAGACCTGGACGTGCCTCTGAACAAGCCGGTCATCGTTGACGGCGTCACGATCTTTTATTTCAAAAGCTCTTTTCCGAGAAAATGGTTCTATTCCCGGGATTTGCGTTCGGCTTTGGCCGAAAGGATCGGGGATTTTGATTTGATCCATATTACTTCTGTTTTTCTGTCGGTTTCTGCCTTGGGGGCTTATTACGCTAAAAAATTTCATAAACCCTATGTCATTTCGCCGCGGGGCAGCTTAATGAAGGAGCCGCTCGCAAGGAAAAGCCGCTTCCTGAAGCTGGTATATCTGAAGTTGATAGAAAGAAACAATTTAGCCGGCGCCGCCGCAATTCATTTTACGGCCGAGGTAGAAAGAAAAGAGTATTTTGAATCCGGCCTGCCTCCCGGAAATTCCTTTATAATTCCCAATGCTTTCGAGCCGGAAGAATCGCGTGAAATTCCGACCGAGGAAGAGTTTCGGAAGAAATACCAAATTCCGCCCCGCAAGAAAATAGTGCTTTTCATGAGCCGTCTTAACTGGAAAAAAGGACTGGATACGCTGATTCCGGCTTTCCGGCGGGTGCGTGACAGAATTCCCGATACTGTTTTGGTTTTGGCGGGAAGCGATGATGATGATTATTCCAAAGAAATATCAAAATGGATGAGCAGAAACGATCTGAAAGAAAAAAGAGATGTTTTTTTCACCGGCATGCTTCTTGGGGACGATAAAAATGCGGCGCTCGAATATGCCGACGTTTTCGTTTTGCCGTCGTTCTCCGAGAATTTCGGTATGGCCGCGATGGAGGGGCTCATGCATACCGTGGTGGTGGTAACCAAGGGCGTGGCCATTAGCTACTTGATCGACCGCTATAAGGCAGGCAAGGTTGTTTCGAAAAACAAGGAGGAACTTAGCCGGGCCGTTTCGGATGTTTTGGAGAATCCGGCGCAGAGAAAAGAGTACGTGCGGGCGGGCCGGCAGTTGGTTCAAAATGAATTTTCGCCGGCGGCGGTGGCCATGAGGTTTTTTGACGAATATCAAAAGCTCGTTCATCATTGAGATATGAGATCGTCCGTCGCCGCCGTCATTCTGACTTATAACGAGGAGTCGAATTTGGAGCGATGCCTGAAAAGCATCGTAGGTTTGGCGCAGGAGATATTTGTCGTTGATTCCTATTCAACCGATAAAACCTTGGATATTGCCGGGAAATACAAGGCGAATATATCTCAGCGCCCCTTCAAAAATCAGGCCGATCAGTTCAACTGGGCTTTGGATAACCTGGACGTCAAAAGCGATTGGATTTTAAGGCTGGACGCCGACGAGTATTTGACCCCAGAATTGAAGTTGGAAATCAGCCAAGTCATCAGCGGTCATCAGCAGGAATCCTTGCCCGCCGTAGCTTCTCAGCGAAGGAGGGAGCATAAATCCGCGACCGCTGAGGTTAGCGGTTACTACATTAAAAGACGGGTTTATTTTCTGGGGCGGTGGATGCGCCACGGCGGCTATTACCCGGCTTGGTTCTTGAGATTGTGGCGCAAAGGGGCGGGCCGGATCGAAGAAAGGGAAATGGACGAGCACGCCCTGCTTTTGCGGGGAAAAGCGGCAAAATTGGGAAATGATTTCGTGGACGACAACCAGAATGGTTTGACTGCCTGGATGGCCAAACACAATGATTATGCCTTAAGAGAAGCCAGCGAGGTGATCAAGGGAAGCCGCGGCCAGGGCGGGAAAAGATCTTTTTATTATGAACTGCCTCCTTTTTTCCGCGCCTTCGCTTATTTTATTTATCGTTATTTTTTCCGGTTGGGATTTCTGGACGGGAAAAAGGGGTTTGTTTTCCATTTTCTGCACGGATTTTGGTACCGGTTTTTGATTGACGCCAAGATTTACGAAAAAAGAGCAAGCAAATAAAATCATGCGCATTCTCATAATTACGGATTCTTATCCGCCGGAAGTCCGTTCTTCCTCGCATCTCATGAAGGAGATGGCAGATGGACTTACCGAGCGCGGTCATAGGGTCTATGTAGTGACTTCTTGGCCCGAACATCACGTCGTCGGGGGCCGCAAAATTTATTCCGGGGTCAACGTAGAAGAAAAGATTACGGTTATTCGCGCGAAAGCATTGCCGCATCATAATGTCAGCTTTATCCTGAAGGGAATTTCTCAGCTTTTTCTGCCTTATATTTTTTTCAGACAAATAAAACGTAATATCCGCGAAGAAATAGACATTGTTTTCGTTCATAGTCCGCCTCTCCCGCTTGCGATCGCCGCCAATCTGGTCAAGAATCGTTATGGTGCCAAGTTTTGCCTGAATGTTCAGGATTTTTTCCCTCAAAACGCGGTTGACTTGGGAGTACTCAGAAATCCATTTCTAACCTCCTTCTTTAGAAGAATGGAGCGATGGGCTTACAAAAATTGCGATTTCATCATTACGCCATCCGACAGTCATAAAAAGTTTTTAATCGAAAAGCGGGGAGTGTCTTCGTCCAAGATAAATGTCGTGTCGCACTGGATAGATATCAAGCCTTTTAAAGAGGCGAAAACTACCGGCAGGTTTAGGGGACTTTATGGTCTGAAGGATAAATTTGTATTTGTTTTTGGTGGTGTTTTGGGTCCGTCTCAAGGATTGGAGATCTTTTTAAAGATCGCCTCCAATCTTAAAAAATACAAAGATATAGTATTTCTCTTTTCAGCCGAAGGTTCGGAAAAGAATAAATTACTAGCGCTTAAGGAATCTTTAAAACTGGATAATGTTCAGTTTAGACCCCTTGTTTCGAAAGAAGACTACCCTTGGTTTTTGAAAGACGCCGATGTCGGATTTTTATCGCTTACCAGCGCCAATACCACGCCGGCCGTGCCGGCGAAGCTTATGGGTTATATGGCCGCCGGACTTCCTGTTTTAGCTTTCCTTCATAAGGAAAGCGACGGCATAAAAATAGTGCGAGAAGCGGATTGCGGTTTGGCGACAGTTTCGGATGATCCCAAGGAAATGCTCAAACTTACCGAAAAGATATACTTGGAGAAGGAAAAATTGAAAAAATACGGCAGTAATTCTTTCGAATACGCCTTGAGCCACTTTACCAAAGATGTTTGTTTGGATAAGATTGAGAGGATCTTCGAGTCAATGTTATGAAGAAAATTCTTGTTGTTTTCGGCACCAGACCTGAAGCAATCAAGCTGGCGCCGGTCATAAAAGAGATGAAAAAGAACAAAGATTTTAAAGTTCTGGTCTGCGTTTTCAGGCAGCACAAAGAAATGCTTGATCAGGTTTTAAAGACATTCGACATTAGGCCGGATTTCGATCTGGGAATTTCCGTGAATGACAAGGAATTGCTTAACGAGAAGGTCAATGTTCTTATCAAAATAAAGACGCTTATCCAGAGCGGTTTTGGATTTTTGCGCTTCTTTAATATTTTAAGAAGGGAAAAGCCCGACCTACTAATGGTAGAAGGAGATACTTCCACGGTCTTTTTGGCCGGATTTTTGGCTTATTATTTCAAAATTAAAGTCGCCCACGTTGAGGCCGGCCTTCGTACTTACGATAAGTATTCCCCATTTCCCGAAGAAATGAACCGGCAACTTTTATGCCGTTTGGCTGATTTTAATTTTGCACCGACCGAAACAGCCAGACAAAATCTTCTTAATGAAGGCGTGCCGGACGGGAAGATATATGTTACCGGCAACACGGCGATTGATGCCTTGCTTTGGATGAACCAAAAACAAAAAAACCACGATTTTGAGAAAGGACGGCGGGAAGATTTCATGGGGAAATACGGGTTTGATATCAATGCTGGAAAAAAGATAATTTTGGTGACGGCTCATCGCCGGGAAAGTTTTGGCGAGGGCTTGAAGAATATTTGTGCCGCCTTGAAGGAATTGGCCGAAAAAAGGAACGATATAATGATAATTTATCCCGTTCATTTGAACCCTAGCGTTCAGAACGTGGTCTACCCGGCACTCAAGGATCAAAAAAATATTTTCTTGACCGAGCCGTTGGACTACGAATCTAATATTTTCCTAATGAGCAGGTCTTATTTAATCATGACCGATTCCGGCGGCATCCAAGAGGAAGCGCCGTCTTTGAACAAGCCGGTTTTGGTGATGAGGGAAAAAACAGAAAGAGTGGAAGGAGTCGAGGCCGGCGTAAGCAGGCTTGTGGGAACCGATAAGAGTAAAATAGTGAATTCAGCCGTTGAGCTTTTGGACAACTCGATGATCTATGAGTCCATGATTGGCAGAACCAACCCTTACGGAGATGGAAAAGCCGCCGAAAGAATAATTTCGGCGCTGAGAGTCTGAATGGCCGTTAAAAAAAGCAGTCCGAAAATTCCTCCTTCGCTCTTTCGTAGCGGTTGCCCCAACCTTTCATCTTCTGGAGTTTTTCCTCGAGGTCCAGCATTATTTTCGCCGACATCATAATGGATTCCATCGAATCGCCTGGCTCGTTATTGGCGATTTTTTTGCCGATCTCCCGGTACATGTCTTTGTAGCTGTTCGTTTTGAAGATCCGCATTTTTCTGATGATTCGGTGGTTGTCTTCGGACACGTAGTGGATGGCGTCCGTGATCCGGACGTCCCGGCCGTGGACCTTGAGCTCAACGCGGTCCCGCGGCCCCACCCTCAAACTGCCTTTTTCGCTGAAGGTCGTGGTGAAGGTTGCGCCGTTCTCGAGTTCGATCCAGACCAATACGGCGTGGTCCTGTAAAAGCTTGATATCGGCATTTATGGGCTTGCTCCAGTTGTTGAGGTGAAGGAAGTGGTCGATTTGGTGGCAGCCATTGGCTAAAAAGGTGCTTCTTGAGACCGGCCAGTTGTACCAGAAAAATTCCGGCTGCAGGAGTTCGTAAACGATGGAATGGTAGGAAATCGGCTCGCCGTAGGTTACATTCAGATCTTGGAGAGCCATTTTATTGAATAAGCCGTAGCGTTTATGGAAGCCGATAAAGAGTTTCCGGCCGGCGATCTTGAGGGCTTTCTCGAGGGCGGCGAGCTCTTCGTAATCCATGACGACCGGTTTTTCCACCAGGGCGTAGGCCCCTTGTTTCAGGGCGTGGAGGGTTATCGGGACATGAGTGTGATTGTAGCTTGCGACGAAATACACGTCGTATTTCTCGTCTTTTCGCGGGAAAGGGGCGGCATCCCATTTTTGAACCCCCTGTTCCAGGAATATTTGCGTCGGGTCGATCTCATGGACCGCCTGGATGTCCACAAAAGGTTTCATGTAGGGGATTATGTTTATTTTTGCGTAATTGCCGTAACCGAATAAAACCCCGCTTTTTTTATTGGGATTGATTTTTTTGATTTTTCCTTTGATTTCCGTGATAGGGGTCGCATTTCGGGCGTCGATTTTTTCGGGTTCGGTCCATTCGGTTTCCTTGAGCCATTTTTTGAGGCCATTCGCGAGCGCATTCCGCGTTTCTTTGGAAATTTTTATCCCGGAATAAATGCTCCAGCCGCGGATGTCTTGCCACCACCCGTTTCGCGATTCTTTATTTTGGATGGGGAAGTAAAGGATTTTTTCTTTGGGTAATTCGGGGATGTCGGATTTTTCTATTTTAAAAATGAGTTTTTCGGGCAAGGTTACCCGTTCTACCATGGCCGGATGCAGGGGAGCGATAAAGCCGACGGTTTCCCCTTCGGTGAAGGCTCGGTCGGCCGCGCTTTTGATGATTTTCCCCACGCCGCAGGAAACGTATTTTTCATTGCGTCTCTCCTCTCTTATTCGCGACCAGACTTTCGTGAACATCCCTTCCGGCCCGACAACGGGGAAATAATTGACGAGCAATCTCAGGCTTTTCGGCCTCGTGTGATAGACGTTTTCCAGGCGTTCCAGGTTTTGCCAGGCGAGGACTTGGATCCTGTAATCGCTTTTATTCTGGTGGTAATCCAAGAATCCTTCCCTCCATTTTTTACCGGTCAGTATTCTCATGTTCGATATGTTTAAATCACCCAAATTATACCAAATCAATTTGGTAAAGAAAAACCCGTATTTCTTCTTATCGGAACCAGTGGTCGTACCAAAGCGACAGAGTGATAAGATTCCAAATGCGGAAATTGTTTTCCGCGTCTTGCTGCTGGTGAGCGTGAACAATTTTTTTCACGTAGTCGTAGTTCAGAAATCCCCTTTCGCGTATTTTTGAATTAAGGACCGTATTCGTCAGTTCGCGGGAAACGGGATTTTCCGGCTTCAACCACTCGCTTATCGGGTTCGAGAAGCCCTGCTTTTTTCTCCAGATTATTTCTTTTTGGATGCTTTTCGGGATGATTTCCTCCGCCACTTTTTTGAGGATATGCTTCGGTTCGTTGCCTTTTATTTTGATGTGAGCCGGCATGTTGAAAGCCAGCTCCACCAGCCTTTTGTCGAGGAATGGGACACGGCCTTCGATCGAGTGGGCCATTGTCATTTTGTCGGCGCGGGCGAGCAGAAACTCCGGCAAGCGGTTCTTAATCTCGATATAGGTCATTTTTTCGAGTTGGTCGGCTTGGCCGTCGATTTTGCGGAGGTCTTCATAGTAATTCTGGACAAAGGTATAACTTGATTCGTTCAGTCTGGCTTTAAATTCACCGGTCAAAAGATTTTCCTTGGCGTGATCGCCGAAAGCGATGGCCAGGCCCCAGAAAGGTTCCCGGTTCATTTTGAGCCTTTGGGCGTATTCTTTGCCGAAATCAAAACGCGCGTGCGTGAGCGGCCCGAGTTCGCCCAGGCCGTAAAGGAAAGTTTTTAGAAAATTCGGCATTTTTTTAAACTGGTTCCACGCCTTGGACAATTTGAGGGCTTTAACGTACGTATCGTAGCCGGAGAATATTTCGTCCGAACCTTCGCCGATTTGAATGACCGTTACGCCGGCATCGTGAGTGAGCTTGGCGAGCCAAAAAAGCGGGAAGCAAACCTGGTCGCCGTTCGGGTCATCGGCAAACCGGGCGTATTGGGGTAAGAATTCGCGGAGATGCGATTCGTCCAAAAGGATTTCGTGATTTTTCGCCCCGAGCGACTTGGCGACCAGGCGTGAATATTCGAATTCATTCTTTTCCGCAAGGTTTTTATAGCCGACCGAAAAGGTCTCGACCGGTTTTCCCAAAACCCGGCTCATCAGGGTGGCGTTCAGCGATGAATCAATGCCGCCCGAAAGAAAGCAGCCAAAAGGAACGTCCGAAACCATCTGGCCGCGTATGGAATCCTCGAGAAGAACTCGAACTTCCTTAACATAGGACGATTCGTTGAGACTTTCTTTTTTTGCGAACGCCGGATTCCAGTATTCTTTTTGTCGGACAGAGCCGTCTTTTTCTATGACCAAGTAATGGGCGGCCGGAAGTTTGGCGACGTCCTTAAAGAGGGTTTGAGGCGCCGGCGTCGCCGAAAAAGTCAGATAAGAGGAAACGCCTCGTTCGTCCAGGTCTTTCTTGAATTCGGGGTGGGCGAGAATGGCCTTGATCTCCGAGCCGAAATAAAAGACCCCATTTTGAAAAGCGTAATAAAACGGCTTGATGCCCATATGGTCGCGGGCGGCGAAAAGAATTTTTTCGGTTTCATCCCAAATGACGAAAGCGAACATGCCGTTCAATTTTTCGACTATTTCGCATCCCCATTCTTCGTAGCCGTGCAGGATTACCTCGGTATCGCCCTTGGTTTTCAGGCGGTGCCCTCTTTTAATCAGCTCTTCGCGCAGGATTTTGAAATTGTAGATTTCGCCGTTGTAGGTTATCCAGACCTTGCCGTTCTCGTTCGTCATTGGGCAGGCGGCACCGCGCGAAAGATCGATGATGGCGAGGCGTCTTTGGGAGAGACCCACCTTTTTATCCGGGGAAATATAATCGGCAGCGCCGTCCGGTCCGCGATGGACGAGCGTATCGCGCATTTTAACCAACTCCGGTTCGCTGATCTTCTTTGGGTTATTGAAGCGGTAAAGACCGCTAATGCCGCACATAATCAGTGGGAGAAAAAGACGTATTTGATGGTTTTAAGGATTATTTTGAGATCGAGGAAGAAGGAACGGTTTTTGACGTAAAAAATGTCATAGCGGAGTTTTTCGTAAGCCTCTTCGAGAGAAGCGCTCGCTTTGTAGTTGATTTGGGCCCAGCCCGTGAGACCGGGCTTCACAATGTGCCTTATTTCGTAATAGGGGAATTTTTGGTATTGTTCGGCCAATTCTTTCCTTTCGGGCCTCGGGCCAGTAAAAGAAATGTCGCCCTTGAGGATGTTCCAAAGTTGGGGAATTTCGTCCAAGTGGGCAAAGCGGAGCAATTTGCCTACGGCCGTGATCCGATTGTCGTTTTCCTCCGTCCACAGCGGGCCGCGATTGTCATTGTGCATTGTCCGGAATTTGTAGATCGTGAAAAGCTTGCCCCCCTTCCCGATGCGCTCCTGCCGGTAAAGGAGCGGCCCCGAGGAAGACGCCTTGATGATTATGGCTAAAATCATCGTGAGAGGCAGGAGGATAATGCCGATTGTGAAGCTTAGGACGAGATCCAATAATCTTTTCAAGGCGTCATAATAAGGCCGTCGGGTCGCGACGTTCTCGACAAACCAGCCTTCCTCGAGTTCTTCAAGCGGCGCTTTTTCGAAGATGGTTTCGTAGAAATCCCAGAAATTGACTATGCCTACGCCCAAAGGCAGAAGCTTGTAAGCAATGTTCAGGTTGGCGAAATTTTTGGTGAAGTGGGGTTGAATGACGACCAGTTGCGATTCGTTTTCCCTGATCGTCTTTATAACCGTCTTAAGGTCGATATTTTCCGGTTCTTTCAGCCATTCGGTTGTTTCATAGCCGGTTTGGGGGTTTTCCTTGAGGTATTTTATTGTTTCTGTCATCAGGGGTGAATCGCCGATCACGGTTATGCCAAGGATATTCCTTTTGAGAAATTTGATGATTGCCGCCCGCCACAAATAATTTAAAACAAGGAAAATAAAAGCGAATAGGAGCAAGTTCGTTTTGGGCGTCAGTTCGAAAAATTGTCCGAAAAGATAAAAAACGATTACCGAAACGACGCCGGCCAGAAAAACGGCGATCGCCAAAGCCTTGAAGAGAACGGCGGCATTGCGCATTGTCTGGTGGTGGTAAAGCTCGGCCAAATAAAAAATAAGCAGCCAAATTGCGAAGATGAGGGAAAACGGCCAAAAATGGGTTTTGAACCGGTCGCTTAATTCGAAAAAGCCGTAACGGATCAGGAGCGTCAAGGCTAAGGAGACGTAGAGGATCAGGATATCGCCGATCAAAAGGCCTGTTTTTTTGGCTAGAGACATATGCTTATATTAACATCATCTATTTTTATAAATAAGGTTTAAAGTTTGGACCCGCCCTAGGGGGCGGGTCCGGTGAATCCTACTTCTTGCTGCCGTTGCCGATGCCGCTCTTCAAGACGACCTCGGTCAACACCTGGAGCGGCGTCACGTCGTTTCTTCTCGTGAAGCTGCCCTCGGGGCGCCAAGGGTTCGGCCAGTTGAGGCTGCCGAAGCGGGGAGTGAGGATCCGGTAGTGGGTTACGAGCTTGCCGCTTTCGTCCGGGATCTTTCTCTCGTCGACAATAATGCCGTCGAGCTGACCGCCGGCGCCGTCCGGCACGTAGACTACCCTCGACTCGTTCTTGCTGTAGCGCCGGAATTTGATCCAAAGCGCCAGTCTCTTCAAGGCGTCCGAGAGCAGGCCGGCGGCGAAAAACAGGACGAGCAGGCCGACCAGGGTAACGAGGAATGCCAGAATGCGGTTTGGCAGGATTCCGCTTAACCAGTCGGTGATCGAGTGGAAAGCGGTCCAGGCGGCGGTCACGCCGTTCATGATTGGGGCGTAGAGGACGCTCCCGACCACGAGCAGAACGAAAATGATCGTGACGCCCTTTCTCGCGTTGCCCAAAACATAGACGGTCATAACCATCACCCCCTTCGAGGCATATGGGCTGACTGCGGTTGACGAGCTTATCTAAAAATACTCAAAACAAAGCTTTTGTCCAGCAGCGGCTCTTTTAAGGCGTAAAGAAAAAGGAAATAAATTCCCCCGGCGAGGACAATGTTCAGGATGATGTTTACGCCCCAGAATTGGAAGAGCAGGACGGCCAAGCTCATAATTATCGTTGCAAAGATTATTTTTTGGATGTGGGCGAGCATTCGGAAATCGGCTATCTTTTTCATTTTCCACCATATGAGTCCGTTCGCCAAAACTTGGGCGATGATCGTGGCCATGGAGGCGCCGACGCCGCCCCACTGGGGGATGAGCAAATAATTGAACAAAGCGTTGCTTAGGGCGCCAACCGCGAGAAAGCCCAGAAAATTCTTTTGGGCGTTCGAAGCGAAGACAGCGTTAGCAATGACGGTGCCGGGGAAAACCATCAGGAGCGTGAAGATTAAAAGCGAAAACATCGGCGCCGCCGGCAAATAAGATTGGCCGAAAAGGAGAGCCGTTATTTCGGCGGACAAGATGAAGCCGCCGGCGACGAGCGGGCAGGCGAACATGAAGAGGATTTTGATCGAGTTTTCGAGGACGAGGCGGAATTTTCCCCTATCTTGAAGCGCGAACTTGGAGAGTGCCGGAAAAATACTCGTGGCGAGTATGCTCGGCAAGATATAAAAAATCTGCACTGGTCTTTGGGCCGCCGAGTAATATCCGACTTCCGTGGCGTTTTTGAGCCAGCCGAGCATGATCGTGTCGGTTGAGATCATGATGCCGCCCATGAGGCCCATTAAGGCGAAGAGCCAAGCGTTGCCGAAGATTTCCCTGACCAGGGTTTTGTCGAAGAAGGACCAGAAACGGTGGAAATATTCCCGGAAAACCCAAATCGAAAAAACGGCGCCGACGCCCGAACCGGCCGTGTAGCCGATCATGAGGCTTATGGGTGTTGGCTCGATAATAATGGCGATAAGGCCGAGCACGGTCACCGCGGCATAGGTAACGGCGTTAATGGCCGCATCGATCTGCATCTTTTCCCGGAAACGGCTTAAGCTCGAGGAGAAGTCCCGAAAACTGTCAAAGGCCAGAAGCAGGGCGGCTAAAGGCAGGAGGGAAATCGTTTCCGGGATTTTGCTGATCAGAGGACCGACCGAGATCGTTAAAATTACGGTAAAAATAACCAAGGCCAGTTTTATGAAAAGGGCCGTGCCCAAGAAGACTTTTATTTTATCCGGATGCTTGGCGCCTTCGCGGGTGAGGATCGGCCCGAGGCCCAGATCGGAAAATATCGCCAAAAAACCCGATAAGGTGACGGCATAGGAGAAAACGCCGTAGCCGGCGACGCCCAAAGCCCGGGCAGCGTAAATAATCAAGACCGCTTTGATGAAGCGGGTGGCGATGTTGCTGACCGTGAGCCAAAAAGTGTTTTTAAAGACCGTCTGTTTAAGGTGGCGGTTTTCCAAAAGCAGGCTTTTGACGTTATCAAGTTTGACTTTGAGCGACATGTTGTCTAAGATTTTAACACACAAGAATTATTAATTGAAATGCCGGAAGATTTAAATTCCTCGGGAAATCCAAATCAAGAATCAAAAGCAAAACGCGATTATTTTTTGCCGGCAAGCGTCCTCATTGCCGCTGTTTTGATTTCCGGCTCCTTGATTTACAATTCCGGAAAAAAAGCAGGGAGTTCGGAGACGGCTAATTTGAGCGGCAGCGTCGGAGGGTCCTCGTTGGTTGATAAGGTGAGGCCGGTTTCCAAAGCCGACCATATTTTGGGCGATTTTTCGGCGCCGATAAAAATAATCGAATTTTCCGATTTGGAATGTCCTTTTTGCAAAACTTTTCACGATACTCTGCACGCGGTTATGCAGACCTACGGCAGCAAGACGGCTTGGGTTTATCGTCATTTTCCAATCGATCAACTTCATTCCAAGGCGCGTCAAGAAGCCCAAGCGACCGAATGCGCTAACGCTTTGGGCGGCAACGACAAGTTTTGGGCTTACGTTGATAAGGTTTTTTCCGTCACGCCGTCGAATAACGGTTTAGATCCGGCTCTTTTGCCGCAGATCGCGACCCAGATTGGTTTGGACGAAGCACAGTTCCGGTCATGCCTGACGAGCGGTCAATACGCCGATCGCGTTGCCGCCGATGAAGCCGACGCCAAAAACGCCGGCGGCCGGGGCACGCCTTACAGTATCGTGGTCGCGGACCGGGGCTTGAGTGCCGACATGGTCAGTCTGCTTAACTCGATAAACCAGCAGTATCCCTCGAATCCGCCCTTATTCCAAATTTCCAAGGATAAGAAAATGTTTTCGATTGGCGGCGCGATCCCGATGCAGATTATGACCAAAGTCCTCGATGAGTTGGTTAAAACTTGACCCCGCACCTTTTCGGGGCTTCTTATGCATTTTGTATATATCTTAAGAAGTTATACCAGGAAAGAATTGTATATTGGTTATACCAAAAATCTTCAAACGAGATTGCAAGAGCATAACTCTGGAAAATCATTAGCGACTAAGAGATATTCTCCTTGGCAATTAGTCTATTTTGAAGGCTACGCCAATTCGGATGATGCTAAAGACAGGGAAAAGAAAATTAAGCAATTCGGCAAGGTCTATGCACAGCTTAAAAGAAGGATTTGGCGTAGCCTACGGTCCTGAAAAGGTGCGGGGTTGACATTTCGATTCAAATAGATTAAGATAACAAACAAGTTTAGAGAAGTAGTCAATTTGGTGAGATTTTATCGGAGCCATTTTGTTGAACCCTAAACAAAAGGGACGAATAAAGCGTAAAGTAAAATGGCTTTTAACGATCAAGGTGGCGCTGGCTTCCAAAAGAAGATGTACCAGGGCAACTGGCAGTGTTCAAAGTGCGGCGCGGCGATTACCGAGCTGCCCTTCGAACCGGATCCGTCTAGGATGGATAAACTGCTTTGCCGGCAGTGCCACATGGAACGAGTGAGATCTTTTCGGAGATAAACTAGTTACCACAAAAGACCCCGTTTCGGGGTCTTTTGGTCGCTTTTTCCCTTGCTTCCCTTGGGTCGGCTTGTATAATTAGACTTGGAATCAAGAACATGCGCTGGAATCACTGGGTAATTTTCGGTTTGGGAACTTGGCTTCTCGTTTCGCCCTGGCTTTTAGGGTTCTCTGACCTGAATTTGGTCGTTTGGAACAATCTCATGGTCGGGAGCCTGACCATTATCTTCGCTCTTTGGAATTTTACCCCGCCGCAGTCTTGATTCTTTACGGTCTTTAAATTAGAATTTTAAAAAAATATGTCGGTTAAAATTTATACCACCCCGTCCTGCGTTTATTGCCGGATGGCCAAAGATTTTTTCGCTCAGCACAAAATTGCTTACGAAGAATTGAACGTTGCCTCGGATGATAAGGCGAGGGAAGAAATGGTCAGGAAATCGCATCAGTTGGGCGTACCGGTGATTGACGTCAACGGCGAGATTTTCGTGGGCTTTAACAAGCTTGCGATCGCGAAGGCGCTCCATTTGTAATTTTATGGTTTATGATCTTGTTATTGTTGGCGGCGGGCCGGCCGGAGTCGCCGCTGGCGTTTACGCCGCCCGCAAAAAAATCAGAACGGTTTTGATCACCGATTCTTTCGGCGGCCAATCTCTGGTTTCAGCCGATGTCCAGAATTGGATCGGCGTGAAATCAATTTCCGGCTTTGACCTGGCCAAGGCCTTGGAAGATCATTTGCGGGCCCAAGAAGGGGTTGAAATTTTGGATAGTGACCGCGTTTCGAAAATAGAAAAAATCGGCGTCGGCTTCCGCCTTGCGACCGACCAGGGAAAAATTCTGGAAGTCAAAACTGTCTTGCTTGCGACCGGCAGCAGCCGGAAAAAGCTCGGCGTTCCCGGCGAAAAAGAATTCGAGGGCCGGGGCGTGGTTTATTGTTCGACCTGCGATGCTCCCATCTTCAAAAATATGACGGTGGCAGTCGTGGGCGGCGGCAACGCCGGCCTCGAGGCGGTGAATGATTTGCTGCCCTACGCCAAGAAGATTTATTTGCTGCAACGGAGCGGCGCCTTGAAGGGCGATCCGGAAATGCAGGATAAGATTAAAGCCAATTCAAAAGTGGAAATAATTTTGAACGCGGATACCAAAGAAGTTTTCGGCGACGAAATCCTGAAGGGTCTGAGGTATTTGGATGGAACAAGCGGTCAAAAAAAAGAATTGGACTTGAGTGGCGTTTTCGTCGAGATCGGTATTGTACCCAATAGCGCCCTCGTTAAAGATTTGGTGTCTATAAATCAGAAAGGGGAAATAGTGACCGATCCCAAAACCCAGGCCACGAGCGAAAAGGGGATTTGGGCGGCCGGCGACGTCACGGACGGCCTTTACCGCCAGAATAACATCTCGGCCGGCGACAGCGTGAAGGCGGTCTTGAATATTTACGATTTTTTGAATAAAAAGAAGTAGGGTCGCTTTTAGCCGGAGTAGCTCAATGGCAGAGCAATGCTTTCGTAAAGCAAAGACGGAGGTTCGATTCCTCTCTCCGGCTCATGAAAATCACTAAATTTGGTCATTGTTGCCTTTTGATTGAAGAAGGCAATTTGAGGATATTGACCGACCCCGGCAATTATTCCACGAGCCAGAACGACGCAAAAAATATTGACGTTGTCCTCATTACCCACGAACACCAGGACCATTTGCACCTAGATTCGTTAAAGACTATTTTGGTCAATAATCCAAAAGCGAAAATAGTAACGAATCATTCGGTGGGAAATTTATTGGCTAAAGAAGGGATAAGGTATGTCTTCTTAGAAGACGGTCAAATTCTGGAAGAAAAAGGAATATCTATCGAAGCATTCGGTAAAAAACATGCCGTCATGCATTCCGCGATACCGCAAACAGAAAATACCGGTTATTTTATCGCAAACAAGTTCTTTTATCCCGGTGACGCTTTTACAAATCCTCGTAAACCAATCGAGATTTTGGCTCTTCCTGTGGCCGGACCGTGGCTGCGTCTGTCGGACGGCATTGAATATGCCAAAGAGTTAAAGCCGAAGATTTGTTTTCCGGTGCACGATGGCATGCTTAAATCCATCGGGTCAACAAATAAATTACCGTCTGTTGTTTTAGAACCACTGGGCATCAAATTTATTGTTCCGGAATTGAACAAGAAAACAGATTACTAGTTCATGAATTATAATTCCAACACAGTAACAATCTCCGTTTTAGGGGGCGCAGGAGGGGACGACGCCAAAGATTGGGCGCAAATGCTTTTGCGGATGTATTCCCGTTATGCCGATCTCAAGAAATGGAAGAAGGCGGTCGTGAGCGAGAACACTTTGGAAATCTCGGGCATGGGCGTTTACGAAAGGCTTAAGGATGAATCGGGCGTGCACCGTTTGGTGCGGATCTCGCCGTTCGATGCGAAGAAACTGCGGCACACTTCCTTTGCTTTGGTGGAAGTCCTGCCGGATTTGCCGAAAGTGGACGAAGTGAAAATCCAGATTCCGGAAAAAGATTTGAAAATAGAATTTTCCCGTTCGGCCGGACCCGGCGGCCAGAACGTGAACAAGGTGGAAACGGCCGTGCGGATCGTCCATTTGCCGACCGGATTAAGCTCTTCTTCCCAGGTTGAGCGTTCCCAATCCTCCAACCGGGAAAAAGCCATGCATTTGCTCAAAATCAAGATCGCAAAATTAATGGAAGACCGGCACGAAGAAGCCGTCGGTAATTTAAGGGTGAGGGTGGCGCCGGAATGGGGTCATGAAATCCGTTCTTACGTTTTGCATCCCTATAAGCAAGTGAAAGACCACGCGACCGGCTTTAAAATATCGCGCGTGGAAGAAGTTTTGGAAGGCAATCTTGATTTGTTGCTAAAAGCGGGAGTAAAATAAAGACACTGATGATAGTTTTTCAAAACGTTACCAAAGATTACAACGGTAATGCCGTTGCTTTGGACAAAATTTCCTTTAAAATCCAGCCCAACGAATTCGTTTCGATTGTCGGCCGTTCCGGCGCCGGCAAATCGACGGTTGTCCGGCTCCTGATCGGCGAGGAAAGGCCCTCGAAAGGCCAGATCTTCTTTGGTTCTTACGAGATCAATAAATTGAAGCCGGATGAAATGCCCGAATTTCGCCGTCACGTCGGCGTGATTTTCCAGGATTTTCGACTGCTCGCCCAAAAGAACGCTTTTGAAAACGTGGCTTTCGCCCTCGAGGTGGAGGGCCGGCCCCAGCGGGAGATCAACGAGCTCGTGCCTCAGGTTTTGGACATGGTCGGCCTGAAGGACAAGATGTTCAATTTTCCCAAGGAACTTTCTGGCGGCGAGAAGCAGCGGGTGGCGATCGCCCGGGCGATGATTAACCGGCCGGACGTGATCATTGCCGATGAGCCGACCGGCAACCTCGACCCCTTTAACACCTGGGAGGTAATCCGCCTTTTGATGAAGATTAACGAGCTTGGCAGCACGGTGATCTTAGCCACTCACGATAAAGAGATCGTGAATACCTTGGGTCAGCGCGTGATTACCCTCGAAAACGGCCGAATGCTTAAAGACGACCTCCACGGCCGATTTATAATCAGTTAATATGTTCGTTACTTTGGCGAGAATAATCAAATACGGCTGGCAGGGCTTTCTGCGGAACGGCTGGCTGTCGGTTTCCACGATCAGCATCATGTTTTTGGCGGGTGTTGTTTTCGAGGGTTTGATCCTCTTTAATGTTGTTGCGAAGACAGCCATCTCCTCCCTGCAGGACAAGATTGATATCAGCGTTTATTTCAAGAGCAACGCGCCCGAAGATTCCATTTTGAACATCAAGCGGTCGCTCGAGGGCCTGACCGAGGTCAAGGGCGTTGATTATATTTCGCAGGATGAGGCCTTGGTTCAATTTAAGGCCAAGCATGCCGGCGAGGAAACCGTGACCCAAACCTTGTCCGAGCTGGACGTAAATCCGCTTCTGGCTTCCCTGAACGTCAAGGCCAAGGATCCGAGCCAGTACCAGGCCATCGCCGATTATTTGAATTCGCCGAATTTGCAGGATTTGGTCGGGAAAGTGACTTATGCCCAAAACCAAGTGGTCATTAACCGGTTGAACTCGCTGGTCAGTATTTTGAAAAACGGCGGGTTCATTCTGACCTTGTTCCTTGCGTTCCTGGCCGTGGCCGTCACTTTCAATACCATCCGTCTCGCGATTTTCTCGAACAGCGACCAGATCGGCATCATGCGGCTCGTCGGCGCCTCGAACGCTTTTATTCGCGGTCCCTATGTTTTCGAGAGCGTTGTTTACGGCTTGATCGCCGGCACCGTCGGCTTTCTGATTTTCATCCCTTTGATCAATTTCGTTTCCCCGTACGTGAACAGTTTCATCCAGGACATCGATTTGAATTCTTATTTCAGCGAGAATTTCCTGAACCTTTTCCTTTATCAGCTTTTGTTCAGTATCGGTTTGGGGATCGTTTCCTCGGTTTTCGCCATCAGGAAGTATTTAAGGGTTTAGCGGCGGAGACATCCGCAGACGTACCAATCCCGATTATTCGATCTTTTAACCTTCTGATAAAATTAAGAGATGAGTATTCGTTGGTATGCGAAACGACCGTCGGAGATATTTGAAGAACTCGATTCTGACGAATCGGGGCTGAGTTTTGAAGAGGCCAGTAAGCGTCTTGTCGGGTATGGCCCCAATTCTCTCCCGGAACCAAAAGTCGCCGGCGTATTTTCCATATTTCTTTCGCAGTTCTTAAGCCCGCTCATCTATGTTTTGATGGCCGCCGCGGCGGTTGTTTTATTCATGGGCGAGACCGCTGATGCGGTCATTATTTTCCTGGTCCTCATATTCAACGCGATCGTGGGAACAATTCAGGAAGGAAGAGCTCAATATACGTTGCTGGCTCTCCGGAGATTCGTGGAGACTTCCGCTTCGGTGTTGCGGGACGGTAAAATCATGATCGTACCCGACAAGGAAATTGTTCCCGGTGACGTCGTCATTCTTCAGGAAGGCGATAAAATTCCCGCCGACGCCCGACTTATCTCCGTCAATTCCCTCCGCGTTAATGAGGCTAGCCTTACCGGCGAGTCTGTTCCGGTCTTAAAGACCAGCGATGCGTTGGGCAATATTCGCATTTCTGCGTATGACCAAAGGAACATGATTTTCAAGGGTACCAATATCGCAAGCGGCAACGGCAAGGCGGTTGTTGTCGCAACGGGTCTCGCGACGGAAATCGGAAAAATTTCCAAAGCAATAGCCGCCATCGACACGGAAATCCCCCTCAAAAAGAACGTTCGTTTCCTTTCCCGCCTTATCATCATCACCGTGTTTTCGATCGGAACCGTTCTTATGGTTTTTGGTCTTGCCGCCGGAGAATCGTTGAGGCAGATGTTCGCAACCGTGGTGTCTCTTGCGGTCTCGATTATTCCGGAAGGCCTGCCGATAGTCATGACCCTGGTTTTGGCTTCGGGAGTGTGGCGCATGACTAAGCGCAATGTGCTGGTTAAGAAATTACAGGCAGTCGAGGCGTTGGGGCAGGCGAAGATCATCGCCGTCGATAAAACCGGCACTCTCACTAAAAATGAGATGACGCTTGAGAAAGTGTATGTTGACGGAAAGACATTTGATGTTGAGGGGCGCGGCTATGAGCCGGAAGGAAGAGTGCTCCTGAAGGGAGCGGCCGTCGAGCCATTGAATCATCCGGAGCTTGTGCTGGCGGGAAGAGTTGCTTTGTTTTGCTCCAATGCTCATGCAATGTATGTGGAAGGAAAGAATATCTGGAAAGTGTCCGGCGACCCGACCGAGGCGGCCTTGGGAGTGTTCGGCCGCAAGATCGGCTTCAGGGATGGCGAGCAGGAATCACCCAAGATAGCCGAACTGCCTTTCGATTATCTCACCAAGTATCACGCTACGATTCACAGGTTTGAAAACAGGAATTTTCTGACCGTTGTTGGCGCGCCGGAAAAGATCCTCGAGCTTTGTGATCGCGTCTGGCGAGCGAAGAAATCAGAGAAACTTTCCGGCGCTGAAAAAGAAGGGCTCGAAGCCGTATTTTTCGACATGTCCCAGCGGGGTTTTCGGGTTCTCGCTTTTGCGATCAACCCGGACGCGGGCGACTCCGTGACTAGCGGAAAATTGCCGCCGCTTATTTTTGGCGGTTTTTTCGGCATGAAAGACCCGTTGCGGGAAGAAGTGAAAGGCGCCATCGAAAGGGCCAAACAGGCCGGCATCCGGGTCGTGATGATCACCGGGGATCACAAGATTACCGCTCGTGCGATTGCGGAAGAAGCGGGGCTTGCGGATGGGAAGGATGGCGTCATCACCGGAGAAGAATTGGAAAAGCTCTCGGATGAAGAATTGTCGAAAAAATTCGGAATCTGCAATGTTTTTGCGCGCGTGACCCCCGAACATAAAATGCGGATCATCGAGCTGTTCAGAAAACGGGGCGAGGTGGTTGCCATGACCGGCGACGGCGTAAACGATGCGCCTTCTCTCGCGGCCGCCGATCTCGGCGTGGCGATGGGAAAAATCGGCACCGAGGTGGCCAAGGAAGCCGCCGACCTCGTGCTCTTGGACGACAATTTCGGGAGCGTCATTTCCGCCGTTGAAGAGGGCCGGAATATCTACAAGACCATTAGGAAGGTTATTCTTTATCTTTTCTCGACCGGCATCGGGGAGGTGCTTACCATTTCCGGCGCGATGTTCATGGGGCTCCCCCTGCCGCTCTTGCCGGTTCAGATTATCTGGCTTAACTTCGTCACCGACGGCTTCCTCGACGTCTCGCTCGCGATGGAGCCGCGGGAGGACGGCCTGCTCGGCCGCCGCTATGCGAAGCCCGCCAGGTATATTCTTGATTCGTTCGCGATGAAGCGAATGGTGTTTATGGGAATCATTATTGCTCTTGGGTCTCTTTTTGTGTTTAGGCAGTACCTTGACGGTGATTTGGAGAAAGCGCTCACTATGACCCTGACCACGCTTGCGGTTTTCCAGTGGTTCAACGCGTGGAATTGCAAGAGTGAAGACAAATCTGTCTTTTCCATCAATCCTTTCAAAAACATGTTTTTGGTCGGTGCGACGATTTTGATAATCGGGCTGCAGTTCTTGGCGGTTTATCATCCTTTTATGCAGCGATTCCTGCATACGGTGCCGCTTACCGCTTGGGAATGGGTTTACGCGGCCTCGATTGCCGCTTCGATCCTTTTGCTTGAAGAAGTAAGGAAGCTTTTGGCGAGGACTGTATTCGCCAGAAATCCCGGTTAGCCGCCTTATTAACGTTTCATATGGCGGGGTGTATAATTAAAGCAACGGAATGATTATTTCGCGCAAAAATTTTTGGATTTTTGCCATTGTGGCCCTTGCTGTCATCCTTATAACCGGCGTCAAGCCCAGCGCTTTTTATTACGAATTCGGGATGTGGTATCTCGGTTTCCACGCCTTGGTTGAATTTTTCACCGTTGCCGTGGCTCTCGTCATCGGCCTCTATGCCTTTTCCGCTTATCAGATTACGCAAAGCGCGCGTTCTTTGGTTTTCTGCATCGTTTTTCTTGCGTCCGCCGTGATCGACATCCTGCATATTCTAAGCTACGGCGGAATGCCCCAAACGATCATTTTCCCGACGGTAAACACCGCCATTTATTTTTGGCTTACGGCGAGGTTCATTGTCGCGGCCGGACTCTTGATAAGCGTGTTTATAAAGCCTTCAACGAGATCCAAGTTAAGCATTGCGGGAAGCGTGGCGATCGCTTTCGTGGTCGCTATGGCCGTTTTTCTCGCTGTTTATTATTTCGTTCCCCAATTGCCGTCAATGGCCAAAGTTTTCGGCCTGACCATCGTGAAAATAGAAGTCGAAATTTTCTTGATGTTCCTGTTTGCGGCGACCGCCTTTCTTTATTGGTATGAGAGCAGGAAGTTGGGCGCCGTCCCGCCTTATTATTTTCTGCTTTTTTTCGTTTTCACGATCTTCAGCGAATTCCAATTCACTCTCTATCCCGGCGCTTACTACTTTCACAACATGCTGGGGCATATTTTCAAATTCGCCGCTTACGTTTTTATTCTTTGTCATTTCACGCCGCAGTTCAGAAAAACCGCGGAAGAGCGGGCACTGAGCGGAATAACCCAATAACCGGGGAAATCAGCTCATCCCGGTTTTTGGGATGAGAAGTTTTTAGTGCCGCGTTCTCTGGTTCAGTATCTAAGATCTTTCAATATCTTGTTGGAGATTTGCCGTGCGGTTAGCTTTTCCGCGTTTAATACAACCGCCTTCTCGTATTTGTTCTTAAAATGAATGCGGTAGTTTCTTTCTATGCGTGCGTTCAAAATTTTTGGCTTGCCATCCTTCACGGCGACCTTGAAGTAGTGGTCAAGGACGGCTCTGAAATCCGCATAACGAAGGACAACCTACCGGAGAAGTTCAGCGAATTCGATGCGGAGGACGCGAAATTCTTCTACGAAGCGGCCACGAACTGGGAGCAGAAATTCGAACAGGAGTTGAAGCACCTCGGGAAGGTCCTGCTTTTCGTGCGCAAGCAGGAAAATTACCCCAGCAAAGTCATGATGGTCCGGAAGCCGAAAATGCTCGTTACGGAAAAAGCATCCCGCGTGCTGAGGGAGCCTTACGCCGGAGTCTTCATCTGTGACGACGAGCGCGGCAACAGGCTTCTCCGAGACATGGAGCCGCCCGCCCACGATAAATGGGACAGGGACCGGGCCAAGAACGGATGGGCGGCCATGCACGAGCTGGACGATTTCATAAAGGAATCGTTGAAAAGCATGGGAGGGACCGTTACTACTGAACCTCAGGACATCCCGGGGTTGGATAAGTACCTGCCAGACAATGAAGACAGGGACTACCTTCCGCAGCAAGGGGCCGCGTTCGATCCGACCGACCTGGAAGGAACCCAGGAAAGCGGGCGCGAAGTCGGCGCGAATAAAGAAGAATCCCCTGCGGACGTGGAAAAAGTCATCCGGAAAAGCATAGTTACGAACAAGGAGCCGGGAGGGGTGAAGCGCACGCCACCCAAAGGCCCAGGCAAAGGGCCGCATGGAAGGCCGACCGGGCCGGAAGCGGGAGGGGAAGAAGGCGTCAGGATAAAAACCTCCGCAATATCCTTCCGGAGCTTCATCCAGAAAACGAAAGAAGGCCCCGAATACCATTTCGCAATCACGGGCCGCGAGGAGTGCGAAGGAGGGATAAGGCTGGTGGCGGTCGGCGACGACAACAGCTATCCAGCCGAAATAAAATCAGCGACGGACATCGACTCCAAGGCGAAATATGAAACAGATGGATCTATGATCAAGGGCCTTTCCATTAAGAACGGGCAGACCATCCGCCTTGCCGTGAGGCTCGAGTCGAGGAAAAAATATGCCTTAGGCATAGAAAGCTATGAGGGTTAATTCAAAATCATACCCGCATCCGGTGCTTGGCAACGAAGACGACCTCGGCGGTTTTTTCCGCGTCGCTCCCTTCCATTATGAACTAAAAAAAGACGAGATTACGCTGAACCCGATATTTAATTTGAAGAACGCGAAGATCGAGGAGCTGATCCGGGACGGAAAGGCGTCATTCGTGACTGAAGTCGAATGCCAAAGCACTTTCTTCCGGTCAAGCTATTCTACGAGGAAAACAATCGACAGGTTCATGATTCCGTCGAAACTGGTCCGCGAAAGAGTGGCGGTTGGCTTCTACGTGTGCGCCGACAAGGACATCCCCGGCTACCAGCCGAGCGAATGCCATCCAGATTACGAAGGAGCATCTTTCGACGTAGAAGCGGGTGATGTCCTCGCAGTCGGAGGGTACACTTCGTTCATAGCCGAGAAGAATTTCGATCCTCTCCGGCCACCGGTCTCGTCTTTCATGTCGATAGTAGTGGGCAGCCATCACGAAGGGCCAATGCAGATCGACTATGAAGGCGAGAAAATTACCGTCATCCTTTCAAAAACCGATTGGCAGAGTTACATGGATGTCAGGGGCCAGAAGCTCGCAGAGGGGATGTTGCACGCTTCCATAGTCTTCCCAGTCTTGATCGATGCGGTGCACCAAGTACAGAACGGGAACGGCGACTACGCGGACATGAGCTGGTTCGGCCGTTTGGAGGCCATCCTTGACGGTAAGGGCCTTAGGGACAAGGACCCGTTTGATGTTGCGCAGAAAATTCTCGACAACCCCGTCTCACGGGGATTCCAAAGCATAGGGTCGTTGCTCGAGACCAACGATGAACGAGAGTATGAATAAAACCCAATACCAAAAAATCTTCAAGCGGGCGGTCATCGAGCAAATGAGGGCCGATCTGCGCTCCGGCAGTTCTCTTAAGACTTATTTCCAACATTCCTATCCTGTGAAAGACAAGGACCTACTCCTTTCGACAATCCCCGTTCAAGGTAAATCCCCATTCTTGAAAGCTCTAAAGAGGGACCCGGTCGCTACAGACCTAGAAAATGCCATAGCTCTCCATGAGTTTTACGGCGCCATAGACGAAACTCAGGCTTCCGATCCGAGGCTTTGGGCATACCTAAGCCACGTCGAATTCCGCAAGTACTCACTTGTACGATGGGGCCTGCCCGGAGAATACAAAGACCTCAAAACAGACGACGCCAAGCAGCGCGCCATCAACCAGCTTTTAGAGCACTGGTTTGTAAGGGGGAACGACCGGGACTTGCGCAGGCACGCCATCGCGCGGCTCTGGTGGGCCGCCCATCTCACTTACGCGCCGTGGGAGCGCGATCCGGGTTTCTTCGGCGATTTGAAAAAGAAGGACCCATACTATTTCACCCGCATCCTCCTTTCAATGCAGGATATCTATCAGCAGGTTCTTGAACGCGCCATGGGGCGGTCTGACCGAATACTTATTACCGTCCTTGAATACCTCGGGGGGAACAAGAAATTTGCACAATCTAGAGAGAAAATTAGGGATTTAATGAAAGAGCTCAACCTTATTTATGGGACAAAAAAAATAATTACGCTTGACCGGGTTTCATTGAAATCTTTAATCGAGAAAGTCGCCAAAGAAATAGACACGGCGTAATCCAACTATATCTATGGAAAACCAAACAAAAAAATGCCCCGTATGCGGTAAGCCGTTGACTCAGGAGGAATATGATAAAGCCCTCGGTATTTGGAAAGCGAAACATGAAGAGATTAAACACCTCGAAGAGGAGCGAAAAGAATTAAAGCGCAAAGCCGAATTATGGAAAAAAGAGAAGGCTGAATTGCAGCGTGCCGCAAAGCGCGCCGTAGCAGAAGAAAAACACAAACTTGCCGCCAACTTCCGTGAACAGCGGAAACTAGACCAGGAAACGTTTAAGAAGAAATTGGAAACGCAAACCGCGAAAGGCGTTGCCCAGACTAAGAATAAAATGGGGCAATTGGAGCGAAGCTTGAAAATCGCTTTGGAGAAAAAAGAGAAGGGCGATCAAGAAATAAAACGCCTGAGAGAGCAAATGGAAAAAGGAATTACGCCACAGATTGAAGGCTTACTCGAAGAAGACAAGCTTCTAGCAAAACTTAAGGAATTATTTCCGCACGACCACTTCGACCATCCGGGGAAGGGCGGGGATATTATTCAAACCGTTATGGAGCAGGATAAGCCTGTCGGTAAGATCGTTTACGAATGCAAAAAGGTTAAGTCTTTCAGCCAGAACCATGTCCAGCAGGCCGCTGACGCGCGCGAATTCAGGCAAGCTAACTTCGCGGTTCTCGTTACCAATGCTTTTCCGGCTAAGAGGCAGTCTTATTTCGTTTCCAACACGGTATTTGTCATCAGCCCCGTAAATGTTGAGCCAGTCACATATGTTTTGCGGCAAAGCTTGGTGCGGATCGCACTACTGAAGTTATCCAATGCCGAGAAAATGAGGGCCGTAAACGAAGTCTACAAATATCTGGCAGGAAATGAGTATGGCGACAAAGTTAACGGCGTAGCTCATCAGCTGTTAACGCTTGCTGGAGATTTGAAATCCGAAATTCATGCGCATCACCAGGCGTGGAAAAAACGTTACAAATCCTATAAGGATATGTACATGGACGTCGGAGTTATTGATTTACGACTCAGGGGATTACTAGCGCTTGGAGAGGGCAAAGAGGTGCCGAAGCTTATCGCAGGCCAACAAAAAACCTATCCTCCGCTTGAGGAACTTGAGAGAAAATAAAAAATTACATGAAAATCCTCAAAATCAAAGATGGTCTTTTGATAAATTTCCAGCAACCAAGAAAAGAAGGAAAATCGCAGATAGAAATCAAGGAAGTTCATATTTAGATGGAGGATAAATCACTGCCGGGGCTTGACATATTCTACAAACACCTTTTTGCGTGGAGGTTGTTTTGGGTTGTCTCCATCTCGTTCCTTAACTTCCTCTTGTTTTATAAATTTGGACCTCCAATCCGGGATTTAGTTACGGATTTATTTTATGCAAACCAAACCATCTTCATTGTTCTTGGTACTCTCGCTTTACTGATTGTCATTGGTTTAATCCATTTTTTTATAAGACCAGCGGCTCAGTTAAAAAAGCAAGGGCTACACAACCAGCCTTCATGGGTTTTCTATTTTTATTGGGGGTTTGTGAATGGTCTAATCCTGTGGTCGGCCGTCGCCTTAATAGCCCACCCGACTGAATTTTGGTTGTCAGGATATTGCTGGATCGGCCTAGTGCTGGCACTGATAACAATGCTCTTAAAAAAGCTGAACGAGCATTTATGTCAATCTCCCGATCTTACCTTTAGAAACTTTGCCGCGGGGGCGGTCGGACCAAAAGATGACAAGCTAACTTTTGAACCCTCAGCAAAGAACGCGGCAAGCGGCCTTAAAAAACTCAATAATTATGTGAATGTTGTTGGAATTTATGGAGGACTTGGTTTTGGTAAGTCGTCTTATGCAAGGATGATTATCGAAAACTTCGATCCAATAAAAACTTTATATACCTATATTTCGCTTACGGAAACAAATGAGGCAAAAGATTTTTCTAGGCTTTTTGCGGAACGTTGGATCGAAACCCTCACAGAAAGATACCCCAAATTGGATGTCGCATCGTATCTTCCGTTCATGCAGTCAATTCTTCGAGAATCAGGAAATGGACTTTTGTCGGACCTTCTCAAGATACTGTCGCTTTTTAATTGGGGGTTGATAAAAACAAGGGCCGTCGCATACGATCAATTTTACGGTGACAAGAAAGTATTTACCTCAAAAATAGTCGGTAGGATTTTTGGAAATATTCCTGAAATTAAAGAGTTGCTATGGATTATCATGGTGGATGAGATTGAGCGAGGACAGCTTGATGAAATATATCGCCTCGTTGAAATTGTTGAGCGTTTCAAAAACGAAGGAAGATCTGGCCTTCCCATAAAGTTGATTTTTATTTTTTGTATCTCAGAGCCAGAATTTAGAAAGCATTTGCAGACATTCGAAAGCGTAGATTCGCGTGTTCGGCCGCTGCAAACCTTCTTTTATGACGATCCGAAAAGTGTTGTGCAGAGAATATTTCTTCCACCAGTTGAGCCACTAATTAGATATAAATATGTCGACGATTTGTTAACAAATATCGCGAAGAGTGAAGGCGTTGATACTCCTACAGAAATTTATCCACATACCTTTTCACACCCAAACATTTCCTTCATGGGAAAACACAGTGACGCCATGGGTTACGTGGTTGGAGTTCTTGCCGAGCAGTCGCCTAGAGTAGTTGCTCGAGTTTCTACCGCCCTGGAGTTTTTCTATGGATCGTTTAGGGACAGAAGTGGTGGACAAAAGGTAAATGCGATTCGATTTAGTGACGTTACTATGTTGGAATTTATCAAGATCCAGCATCCATTTCTTATCGAATTTTTTATGAAAACAATCCATTTACTTATTGCACAAACAGAAAAAGACAATTTAGGCGGTTATCTTATTAAGAAAGAATTGGAGGAAAAAAAGACAGGACTGATTGGTTGGGTTGAATCAATTATTGGAAGGACGCTTTCGGATGAGGAAAAAATTAATACTGAGAAATATATCGGACTTGTTATGCATTATTATCTTGATTTTCTGCAAAGAAGTTATGACACAAAAAACAAAATTCAATATTCTGGGACCACGTCATACCCAGAAATAATGCACGATTATCTCTCGTTGGTTTCAGAAAGTGTTGAGACGGGATATAGAAAATACAGCCGAATTTACCAACAGCACCAGAGTGATAAATCCAACAAGACTCTCTCGACGCTAAATAACAAAGACTTGGTTGGATATGCAAGATTTGTGCATGAAATGTGGGATGTTTCTGAGGATTTGAATATTAGGATCATGGACGAATTAGGGAAACGACTTGTGAATGGAAAGATTGTTCTGCAACCAATGAACGTTGGGGACACTGAATATGATGAGGCTATCTACCAATTTGTTTTTCAAATCCTATCCGTGATTGAAAAAGACAAAAGTGGAGAAAAAGCGGATGAAGGACTAAAATCTGTTCTTAAAATCTTGAAGAAGATTTTAAGTTCGTCATCTGTAAATATTGGCGCGAAGTATATTGTATTAAATTCTCTAGCTAATAATGAACGTGGTAGTGGTAGCTCCATACATCAGCGCTTAGAAGCCGCTTTTGACAAGCTGTTAAAATACTTCGATCAAGATGTTAAGAACGCTATAAAATCGGTCTTTGAAGATTTGCAAGCAAGATATTTTCTTGGGAAGAAAATTATTTATAAATACGAGGAAAATTTCTTCTACGTCCTTTATCAAAGTTGGTCGGGATCTAAGGAGGCGACGAACGAGATTAATAAAATCCGAAATGCTGCACGTAGAGGACTAAAGCAACATCCCGGAGCTATAAAATTGTACTGGAGTAAGTATCCCCTTAAAGAGGGGTGGAAAAACCTTGATGACGTGCTTAAGGGCGATCCGTTTTTCTCTGGTTCAGAAGTAAACAATGGTCTATACATGCCCCTTGAGACGCTTATCTCAATAACAAAACAATCGCATGTAGACGATAAAGAAGTTAAAGCAAAGCTTGCTTTTTGGGCTGGTATCGCAAACGACCCGCGATTAGAAAAGTCATTTGAGCTGAAAGACGACCTCTCCACCTTAAGAGCGGTTGTGGTGAAGCGCGGTCTTTTGAGTTAGCTGTTACCCCTCTCGGTCTTGGGATAAAAAGTTTCGAGTGCTGCCGGGCTAGGATTCGAACCTAGATACACAGATCCAGAGTCTGCGGTCCTACCGTTAGACGACCCGGCAAAAGTTGTACTATTATTAATAAACCATGAAAAAGAATAAAGCAACCGTTATTTGGACCGCCGTTATCGTGTTGGTGCTCGCCGGTCTTTTTTTGTATCCGAAACTAAATTCTTCAAAAAGTTCTCCAAGCGTTCCTTGCCTCTTTCCTAATTTGCCGCTCGCGGAGCATATTCATCCCCGGCTTGTTATTCTTGTCGACGGCGTGAGCGAACCGATTCCGGCTGAAATCGGTTTGAGTGCCGCTTGCGAACGCGCCCTTCACACCCATAAAGATGACGCGGCAGAAGGCGTTATCCACATTGAGTCTCAAAGCCGGCGAAAGTATACTTTGGGAGATTTCTTCAACGTCTGGGGCAGAGATATCGATCGGCCCGGCTATCGGCTGGAGGCGGCAATTGAGGGCGCTTCCGCCGCCGATCCCGCCGGGATAATCCTTAAGGACGGCGAAGAGATTTTGCTAAAATATACTAAAGCCGACGAATAAAAATTATTCATCAAAAAATGAAACACGAATTACCGAAATTGCTCTATGCTTACGATGCTTTGGAACCGTACATTGATGCGCGGACAATGGAAATCCATTATGCGAAGCATCACCAGGCTTACGTCAATAAATTGAACGAGGCTTTGGCGAAACATTCCGAATTGGAAGTAAAGACGATTGAAGAATTATTGAAAGATTTGGAAGCGGTGCCTGAAGACGTCCGGATGGCGGTGAGAAACCACGGCGGCGGCCACTACAACCATTCCCTGTTCTGGGATCTAATGGCGCCCTTCGATGCGACTCAGGGCAGGCCCAAAGAACCAGAGGGCGAGTTGGCGGAGGCGATTAAGTCCGCTTTCGGCGACCTTCCGAAATTCAAGGAGCAGTTCGCGAATGCCGCCGCCGGAGTTTTCGGTTCAGGCTGGGTTTGGTTAACCCTGAGCGAGCGAAGCGAGTCGAAGGGCTTGTCGATCATGACCACGCCGAACCAGGACACGCCCGTCTCGAAAGGCCAAAAGCCGATCTTGGGCTTGGACGTCTGGGAACACGCTTATTACCTGAAATACCAGAACCGCCGGCCCGAGTACGTCGAAGCCTGGTGGAATGTTGTGAATTGGGAGGCGGCGGCGCATAATTTAGGCAAATGACGAATGAGAAGCCGTTCAAGGAGCCGAGTCCCGAAGGATTGGATGAGCAAATCATGGCTCTTTTGGGCCGGCTTTACGAACGATACGCCGGCGATGAAATTTTCGAAAAACTTAGTCCGGAGATAATAGAGGAGTGGTATTTGGTGGAAACGGAAGCCGACACCGGCAAGGATCGGCAAGCGGCGAAAGAAAAACTCGAAGCTTTCATCAGAAAGCTGGAGGGATTAAATCTGTAAATCTTGCGGCGTTTTGCCCTCCCACTGGATTTTTTTGAGCCTTAATTTACCGTCAGTCAGTTCCGCCTCCAAAATCTTCATTCTTTTTGGCTTGCCTTGAGCTTGTTGAAGGGTCCAAACGCCCGGTTCCGGGTTAAGGGCCCGAACCTTTCTTTCGATCGCTATTGGATCGTCCTTGGCCAGATCAACATAAGCGTCATCGGTCGAGAACTTTTTGGTATAAGTGGCGTATTCCTCATTTTGTGCCTGCGCTTTGATTTCTCCGCGCAAGAACTTTGGTAACGTTTCTAAGAGGAGTTTTGCTCCGAGTTCCGCGAGTTTATCATGCAGTGTTGAAAATTGTAAATTGCCCCTCGGTCCCGAGCTCGGGGTCGAAGGAGAAATTGGAAACTCCCGCCCGGCAATGATCGGCCCGTGGTCGATCTTCTCATCGGCCAGAAACAAGGTTGTTCCGGTGATCTTGTCGCCGGCGAGGATGGCGCTTTGGATGGGCGTGGCGCCCCGCCAACGGGGCAGAAGCGACGGGTGGACGACGATGAATTTGTCGGGCAGGGTATCCAGAATTTCCTTTGGGATGATTTTGCCGTAAGCCGCAATAACGCCGAGGTCCACGCCGCCAAGTTTGCTGATTTCCGATTTCCAGTTCCCGATTTCCAAATTCTCCGGCTGCCAAACCGGGATTCCGGATTTTTCGGCGATTGATTTTGCGGGCGGCGGCATCACGATTTTTTTCCGCCCCATGGGCCGATCGGGGTTCGAGATCACGAGTGTCGGCGGCATCTGAGCCTCAATCAATCCCCGAAGGATGATGGCGGCGAATTCCGGCGTGCCGAAAAATGCATATTTCATCCCGTTAGAGGCAGGAAGCGCTTTAATCTGTTTTTGAGATATCGCTTACCCATGCCAGATTTAAGGTATTTTTCTCTCGACCTTGCGTCAGTGATATTTTTGCAGGCTTCATAATAAATCAGTTCAAAAGGACCTCTATTCTTGGTCCAGCCAATGATGTTTTTGCTGTGTTGATTAAAGCGTTTCCGCAAATCAACGGCCAGCCCTGTATACCAAATTTTATTCTTTTTGCTCCGTAAGACATAGATATAATAGAATTGGTTGCCTCTAACGGGATTCATAGGTTTATTATAAGATGAAGTTATGGGAAAATCACCGGGCGAAGATTATTTGGATGTTTTGAAAGCGCGGCGAAAAGAAAAGCGTCCGCCCAATCGGGAACAAGCTTTGGCGGAAGAAATTTGGCTCTTTTTCGGAAAAGAAATAACCTTTCCGGCAATTTTGAAAATCATCAGAGCTAAGGGCCAGCAGGCGGTTTACGAAATCTGGAACGAAGTCAAAAAAGCCGAATTTCCCAACAAGCCCGCGCTTTTCCTCTCTCTTGTGAAAAAGGAAAAGGTTTTCTGGCTGGACGCCAAGAAAACCGCGAAGACCAATGGCAGAAATCCTGTTAAACACAAATAAAAAGGAAGAAAAGATTCTGAGGGGAAAACTCGGGCCGTTTCGTTTGGAGCCGCAGGGGAAAAAGGAGCTTCAGACGCTCATTAAGAGCATGCGCCGGGCCATGAAAGAGGCGAACGGCATCGGTTTGTCGGCCAATCAGATTGGCGTTCAGAAAAGGATTTTCGTCGCCCAAGTGCCGGACGACAACGGCCGTCCCAAGTTTTATGCCGTGCTGAATCCGGAAATTCTCAAGGTTTCCAAAGAAACCGTCTCGCTCGAAGAAGGCTGTTTGAGCGTGCCCGAAACTTACGGCCCGGTGGAGCGGCCGGCGCGGATCACGATTCAAGGCCAGAATCTGCAAGGCAAAAAAATAAAGATCAAGGCCTGGGGTCTTTTGGCGCGGGTCTTTCAGCATGAAATCGACCATCTGGACGGGAAGCTTTTCATCGATCGGGCGAAGAATTTGAGGACCTCGGCCAAACTTGGAAGAGAATGAACTTGCGGCTTTTCATTGCCGTTGCGGTTCCCGAAGAGATCAGATTTAAAATTCGGGAAATGGTGGATCTGATTCGGCCGCTTTTTCGCGGCCGCGGCGATATCCGCTGGGTAGCGGAAGAAAATTGGCATTTTACGGTGAGTTTCCTGGGTTCTGAGCCGGAGTCGGCCGTGCCTTTGATCAAAGCGGCCATGGCCGAAATTGTTCGTCCCGGCGGCTTTCGCATCGATTTCGACCGGTTAGTTTACGGGCCGTTCGGGCAGCGGTTCAACGACGTGAGACGAACGATTTGGCTCACGGGAACGGTTGAAACATCCGGCTGGCTTGGCAAGATCAAACAATTTTTGGACGACAATCTGAAAAATAAGGGCGTCCGGTGGCAGGAGCACCGGGGCGTTTATTTTTCTCATTTGACGCTGGCCAGGTTTGGCGGGACGTCGCTGGGAAACTTGCCGCCCATCGAACAAAAACTGGATTGGCATTACGAAGCTCAAGGTTTGGATCTGGTAGAATCGCATTTGCGTCCCGCCGGCGCGGTTTATGACAAATTATTCGGCGTTGATTTTTGACGGATATTTTGTTTCAATAATAAAATGCCGAAAATCATTAAAGGCAAAAGAATAAAAATCGCGGCGCTGACCTTGCTGGCCGTGGTTTTAGCTGGCGGGATTTTTTATGGCGGTTTTATTTTCGGTAAAACTAAAAGCGTCGCCGTTTCGGTAAACGCGACGGGTAACACTCCTTTGAGCGTTGATTCGTCTTTACTTTGGGACGCCGTTAGTCTCGTCAAGAGCAAGTACGTGGACATCAAAGACGTGAGCGATCAGGATTTGCTGTACGGCGCGATCAAGGGCGTTTTGGGCGCCCTAAGCGACCCTTATTCCGTGTTTTTTCCGCCCAGCGACGCGGCTAAATTCAATCAGGACTTGAGCGGCAGTTTTGGCGGCATTGGCGCCGAACTGGGCATTCGAAACAATCAACTTGTTGTTATCGCCCCCTTGAAGAATAATCCCGCCGAAGCGGCGGGCCTCAAGGCCGGCGACGAGATTTTGAGCATCAACGGCACTTCCACCCTGGACATGGACATCAACAGCGCCGTTAAGACGATCCGCGGCGAACCCGGCACGGCCGTCACCTTGACCATCATGCGTGACGGCTGGGCCGAAGCCAAGGATTTCAAGATCGTGAGGGCGATCGTCCAGGTGCCGACCCTGGACTGGGAGATGAAGCCGGGCCAGATCGCAGTCTTCCATCTTTATAATTTCAACGCCAACGTGCCCCAGCTTTTTTATGAGGGCGCGCTCTCGGCGCTTTTGAAGGGCGCGAAGGGCGTGGTTTTGGACCTGCGCAACAATCCCGGCGGGTTTCTCGAGGTCGGCGACGATGTCGCGGGTTGGTTCTTGAAGCGGGGCAGTCTCATTGTCCGCGAACAATTTTCGCCGGGCAATTACCAGGATAATCTGGCCGACGGCAACGCCGCCCTTGCCGGCATACCGGTCGTCCTTTTGGTGAACGGCGGTTCGGCCTCGGCTTCGGAGATCGTGACCGGCGCCCTGCGGGATAACCGCGGCGTAAAGATCGTCGGCGAGAAAACTTTCGGCAAAGGGAGCGTCCAGGAGGTCAATGATTTGCCCGGCGGCTCTTCGGTTAAGATCTCGATTGCCAAATGGCTCACGCCAAAAGGCGATGAAATCAATAAGGTCGGGATCTCGCCCGATTATGAAGTGAAGCTGACCGACGACGACGTTGAAAACGGACGCGACCCCCAGCTTGATAAAGCGATCGAGGTTTTGAAAGCGGAAATGGCGAAATGAAAGTTATCCTTTTGGCCGAGGTGAGGGGATTGGGGCGGAAAAATGACGTGAAGGATGTGGCAGACGGCTACTTCCGGAACGTTCTTCTGCCGAAAAAATTGGCCGGCGCGGCGACGCCCGCGGCCCTGGCCGAATTGGAAAGAAGAAGGGTGAAGGCAGCGGAAGAAAAAAACAAGCTGATCGCCGAGCTGAGACAGAGGATTCCCGAGATAAAGAAATTGGCTTTGGTTTTTAAGGTCAAAACCGGGGAAAAGGACGAAGTTTTCGGCTCGGTCACGAAAAAAGACGTCGAAGCCTTGCTTTCGGAAAAAGGCTTCAAAAATACAGCCGTTGTTTTGGCGCATCACCTGAAAACCCTGGGCGAGCACGAAATAGAAGTCGATTTGGGCGAGGGCGTGCTCGCCAAGGTCAGAGTTCTCTTGGAAAAAGACGAATGAATCAAAAAACCGCCGAACAGGCGGTTTTTTAGACGACGGTCACGACCTTGATGGCTTTTTTCTGGCCGTTGAAAGAGATCTTGTTCTTGCTCAGGAATTTCACTTTGCCTTCCTTTAAGGCGTAGAGCGTGTCGTCACTGCCCTGGCGGACGTTTACGCCCGGCCAGTACTTGTTGCCGCGCTGGCGGATGATGATTTCGCCCGGCGCGACCGCGCCGCCGTCCGATATCTTCACGCCCAAGCGCTGCGCCGCTGATTCGCGGCCTAACTTGGTTGAGCCTTTAGCTTTGGTATGTGCCACGTGTGTTTATCTTAACTGTTCTATAATATGGTCAAAAACCTCTCCATGTCAAGCATTAAATTTTGGTTTCGGGAAAGGGGAAAGTGGATCTTGTTCTGGCTTTTTTTGATCGTTCTTGTTTCCATGAGTTTCGGCCTCGGTTACCTGGCGGGCCGGCAGGACAATCCCGCGCCGATAGTCATTGAGAAAAATTCCCAATGAAAATCGGATTCAATTCACCGCATTCTCTTGTTCGGCCAATACTATTATACCGGACGATCGTCCGATATAATAGTAATACCACCAATATTTTAAAAATATGAAAGGAGATTTGACATTCAAAATTTTGAGAACCATAGATAATTCTATTTCCGCGACGGCCAACATTATAGACGTGGTTACCTCTGGCTATCAGGACTCTTATCGAAAAATGCGCAGCGAAAGGTTTTCTGAATCATCTTCCGCAATCAATAAACTTAAGGAGAAACAGAGGTTTTACAACATTCTTTATTATTTGCAGAAACAAAATTTGATAACGAAAGACGACAAAAGCAAAAGCAATTGGTTAATAACGAAAAAAGGGAAAGGCAAATTGGAAAGTCTAAAAAAGCTTTTTTCCCAGAAACTACCGATTAAAAATTATCCGATTCACAAAAGCAATAATCTGATAATTATCAGTTTTGACATACCGGAGGTATATAAGAAGAAAAGACGATGGTTGCGTTCGATCCTGCTCGGTTTTGGATATAAAATGATTCAGAAAAGCGTTTGGCTCGGGCACAACGCTCTGCCGTCGGCATTTTTAAAAGATTTGAGAGATTATAATCTAATGAATTGCGTTCAAATTTTTTCGATTCATAAATCAGGAACAATATCTTCCTGATTTTCATTCAGTAAATCATCGTGGTCATTGGAATCCGGGCAGGTATTTTAAATTTTGCGAAAATTACGACTACTATTATACTGGACGATCGTCCGATATAATAGTAGTCGGGGTTTTGAATCGAAACGTTGCGAAAAGAGGGGCTTGACAAACTATTTTCCGGCGTTAAAGTATAAAAAGTTTGCTTATGGCGGGAGAAATTGGTGACAAGAAGCCGATTTTGACCTCTCAGCCGTCCCAGAATACAAGGAGACCGAGGTTTTTTAGGTTCGTTGTTGGCGCTTTTATAGCGCTTTTTGTTTTTATTGCCGGGGTGATTCTGTGGCAGGCCTATGACATTTGGAAGGTTCAGAATCAGGCCGCTTACACAGTGCAGGCTCTTAAAAATTACGAAGAAGACCAATATCGAAAGGCTTTAGCCGATACTTACGGCGGCAAAACGCCGCAGGAGACTTTGCAAATGTATATTGAGGCCGTGGAAAAGGGAGATTATGAGCTGGCGAGCAAGTATTTTATTTTGGATTATCAAGATAAAGAATTAAAGAGTTTGAAAAGTAGCCCGCCAGAAAATATTAGAAACGTTTTGAATTTGTTAAACCAAACTATATTAAATAAAGGTAGTTATTCTTGGGATGGTAAGGAATTTGGAATTCGAGAACCTCTTTCGGCTGATTTTAAACTTTATCCTAGTGGTATTTGGAAAATAGTGGAAAAATAAAATTACGACTAAGAAATTAATTATATTTCTTTCAGTCGCTGCGACATTATTATTGAATAGCCACAGTGTTTTAGCTTTTGATAATGGAACCACTCATCCGGCGCTCACAAGCGAAATAGTTGATTTTTATAATTCTCTCCATTCCGAACATCAAATTACTTCCGAACAAAAAGATTGGATTATTTTAGGCAGCAAAGAAGAAGACACGCCGCCGAGGTGGCTTAATCATTTTTACGACCCGGTTCGTCAAACTGGCTGGACCGGCTTGAAAGCCGGCACTTTTTCGCCGGACGCTTTTTATAGAGCGGCGGTTGCTGGCAATGCCGGCTATGCGCCGGTTTCGGCGGTTGATTGGTTAAATAATAATTCGCTTCAGGAAAACTTGAGCCTTTATGGCGGCAATCATACTTGGCGAAAAGGATTGGATGATTACGCGGCCGGTAATGCCAAAGAAGCGTATATCACGCTTGGCCATGCTTTGCATTTGCTGGAAGATATGGCCGTGCCAGAGCATACGCGCGATGATACTCATGCGCCTATAGCAGGAGTAGGGGACGATGGCTCGCCTTTTGAAGATTATTTAAGAAAATGGAATCCTGGCAACATTAAAGAATTAAACATTATTCCAAATATTAAGGCAGAGAATTTAACACCGCCCATAAAGTCTTCTGTTGCCGATTACCTAGCGGCTTTGGCCGAATATTCAAATAAATATTTCTTTTCCAAGGACACGATTAATGACGAAAGATATCAATTGCCAAAAATTATTAGAGAAGATGATAAATTTGGCTATGGTTTGGATGAGAATAATTTAGAAATTCCGCTGGTTTTAGTTAAGAAAATCACTAATAATAAGAATGATGTTCTAAGTATTTTTTCTATAAAAAATCAAGAGATTTATTATCCTATTTTAGAAACTTATTTCACCCATCTTTCCAAACAAACGGTTTTATACGGCGCTGGCGTCATTGATTTGTTTAATAAACAAGCCAATGACGCAATTGAGAATAAAGAATTCTCCACTCGTGTTGTCAGATACGATTTCTCCTTTTTGCCGATAAAAGCCGTTTCGATTATTGGTGAGGGTGCTAAAATCATGACTGCGACCCAATCGTTTTTTGGCTCAATTTTCGACGGTGCTCAAAAAGCCGTGAATTTTATCGTCGCTCCTTTCAAAAATACGGTTTCTTCACCACCAGAAATTATTCAAAACAAACAATCGGTTATTAGTAGCGAAGCGGTTCAGACATCGCCTTTACAGATGAATTTAAATTCATCGGCTATCGGTCCGCCTCAAGAAGAAGAGAATTTGGTTCAAATTGAAACGGTTCAATCGATTGAACCGTTTCGAAAAGAAGAAATCAGCGAAGCGGAACTATTGGCGATTCAGAGTCAATTGGATGACATTACTGATCAGATTGATGATTTGACTTTCCTGGTAGCCGTTTTAACAAAATCGTCCGGCGACAATAAAACTGTTCGTTCAGAATCAAATGCCTCGGTTGAGTCAGAATCGAATCAGGAAGTTCAATCGAATCAAGGAATCGCTAACCAAAATCAGGTTGTTGTATTGAATTATAGCGGCGGCGGGGTATCCGGCGAAGTCTCGGCAAACAAGGTTTATCCAAAGATTATCATAAATGAAATTCAATTGGCTTCTGCTTCGAGTATGCATGACGAGTTTGTCGAGCTTTATAACCCCAACAATAACTCCGTTGATTTAACCGATTGGTATCTGCAGAAGAAAACGGCAAGCGGTTCAAATTTTTCCACGTTCGCGACTAAGAGTTCATTTTCTTCGAAGAATATTTCTGCTTACGGTTATTTATTGATTGCTCATCCGTCGTCGACCTTTTCGGCCGATATTTTCACCGATTACGGGATAGCCGACAATAATACGTTGACGTTAAAAAATCCTAACGGCGAGATAGTTGATAAAGTCGGGTGGGGAAACGCGAATGATTATGAAGGCGGGCCCGCTTTAAGTCCAGCCGCTAACCAAAGTATTCAGCGAAAAAATTCTGGCGGCGTTTTTACAGATGCAGATGACAACGTTAATGATTTTGAAATTCAAATTTGTCCTAGTCCCAATCTATCTGCCCAAACCTGCGCAACCGGTAATATCGGCGAATCCGCGGGGTCTTCCACGACGGGCGCCGTCGCAACGAGCAGCGGGGGTATTCTCATCAGCGAAATAATGGTGAGCGGGTTGGACAGCGGCGACGAGTTTATTGAACTTTACAATCCGACAACGAGTACGGTCGATATTTCCGGCTGGTCCATCCAATACGTGGGCGGTTCGGCGACAGAAATTTCTTCCTCTACTGCCTCTAAAAAGAATTTTCTTGCTACCAGCACCGTAGGCGCAAATAGATTTTTCCTGATTGCGAGAGACGTTGACGGGGGTGGTTCAGATGGATACGTCGGGACGACAGCGCCAGATATGAACCATCGGACTTTCAGTTTGTCGGGTGCCTCGTCCGGAGCAAAGATTTTTCTGGTTTCTAATCAGGAATATATTGACGGTTTAAGCGATCCGGATATTGCGGATTATCTTGATTATGCCTTCGCCGTGCCGGCGGCCGGCGGGAGTTTAGAGAGAAAAGCCGAGAGCGGCGCTGCCTGCGTTTCCGCCGAAGGCGCTGGAGAATTTTTGGGCAACAGCTGCGATACTGATAACGACTCTGATTTTGAAATTCGCACTGTCTCGAAACCGCAAAATTCAGCGAGTTTGCCGGAGCCGCGTAGTGAGCCTACGGTTTCGAATTTCGCCTCGAGTTTTTCTACGAGTACGATGGAACTTTCTTTAACGTGGGATTTTACAGAAGACGCAAATGGCGCGACCACGACCGTCCTTTATCAAATAAACGATGAAATTTCGACGAGTACGCTGGTTTTTTACGGCACGAGCACAAATCGGTTTGCAGAAACCATTGAGGCGAGCTCTACCGGTCGCGATTACGTTTTTTCAATAGTCGCTTCCGATGAGGACGGCCTTGTTGGTTTAAGCGCTACAACCACAATTTTTGTTCCGCTTGTCTCTGCTTCTACTTCTGCGGCAACTTCAACCAGTGCCGACTCCCAAGTTTTAGTTGAAGACGCGACTACTACTTGGCGAGCCTCAACGGATATGTGCTGTGGTCTTCCGTTTTGGGGGTATAAAACTCTGAGTCCCGCTACCACCACTTATACTACCCTTACTGCAGAAAATTATTTCGTCACGGGAATATATATTACTAATAATACGGATAATTCTAATAATAACCGTAGTGGTTATGGTTATTTGCGGGCAGCAATAATGGACCCGACGAGCGGTTTGATTATGGCTTCATCTACCAACTTTTGCTATGGAGAGGGTCTTTGTGTAGGTTTTTCTTTTGTTTTTGAAAACAGTCCCCTTATCCCCGCTACTTTTTGGCTGCAATTTTATGTTGACGACGGTTTGCAGGGTTATGCCGATTGGTCTGTAAGCGACATAAAAATTTACGGTCTTATCGGTGGTTAGTATTGAATCGGTTTTTTAGGAGTACTATTATACCAGACGATCGTCCAGTATAATAGTAATTGTTTTTCGAGATTTTTAGTCTTTAATCCGAAGAGAATATATTTATTAAGAAATTTTCTGCCTTATCGGTGTTCGGCGGTTCCAGGCGGCGACAGCATCGGTTTGAGAGAGAAATACGCCGCTTTCGGCAAAGCATTTCGGGTTAGAGCACTGGATGAGCCAGGGCGGGTTCTTTTCATTGGCGATCCGGCGCTTCTTTTTTCTTGCCTCGGCCCGGCCGCCGCAAAAGGGGCAGGGATGAAGCCGTTCTGATTTTTTCATATTTTGTTCATTATATTACCGATTTTTCCAAGAATAAAATTCGTTTATTAATGCGGTTTGCCGATGCTTATTTCAAATGATAGTTTTTGGTTCTAAGCAAAAAGGACACGCTACAACATTGCGCGGCGTGTCCTTTCTACTGGAACGATGGGGTGCGTACATGATTCACGTCTCTTCGCTGGCGTACAGGCGGAGAAAGAACGTCGCCGTGCCCTCGGTTGGCTGTTTCGGCGGAATCGGAAAACTGCATTTTCCCTGCGATCTGAATCGCATCACGGATTCTGCCAAGCTCTCGTGCTCTCCCCGGGGCTGGGGAACGGCTTCGTGCTCGATCTTAACATCGGATTTTCTCTGAGACATAACGGCTCCCGGCTCGGGTAACGGCAATTGGAAAACACCTGATGAAATCATAATAAAATTGACGCTAATGTCAAAAGAGAGGCGCGGGTTTTTCGTTAAATGTCGGACATCGGCCAATATTTAAACGTAGAGCAGCCCTGGTCGTAATGACCAGGGCTGCGCGCTGTTGCTGTACAGGGAGGGATGTTAGGCAGTGGGCTCGGTGAGCTCGCTGATCTGCTCGTCGAGCTCGGCTCGCGCCTTGCGGAGCCGATNNNNCTTTTCCTCATCTCGCTCGTACTCGACGCGGGCGATGGCTTCGAGCCGGTCGTGCTCGCGCTTCATGGCTTCGAGGCCGATGAGCGTGAGGGCGGCATCGTTGCCGTGAGCGGCCGTTTCGTCGAGGGAAGCGTAGTCGCCCTTGTCGGACCAGTCCTTCTGAAGGGCGAGTTCCCGCAGCTTCGCGAAAAGGGCCTCGTCGAATTCCTCGATGCGAACATCGCCGTTGATGAGCCAGTTGAGCTGGCCCATTCCCATCAGGATCTCGATGAGTTGGGGCCGGGCCTTGAGGTACATCTCGCGGGCGTGGGGATTCCTTCTCATCAAGCTCTGGTCGCCCTTACCGCTGCCGAGACCCCAGGCGAATTCAATGAATTCGCCGAGGAAGGCGCGGCTGATCTCTTCGTGGCGGTCCTGCTCTTCGCCCCGCTTCTTCTGGGGCGGAATGTTATCCCGCATCGGGTCGAAGAACCAGAGGAGCTTTGCGAAAACCTCCGGCTCGAGAGAGAGTGGCCACCACGACTTGATCACGTAGCTCGGCCGGGCGCTGTTCCTGAAGAAACCTCAGCAGAGCATCTCGAAGGCCGTGCGGGCAACCTCGTAGCGAGGCCACGAATACCGTGATTCTCCCGTTGCTCCGTTCCAGTAGTGGAGGGTCGTTCCGTTCTCGTCATCCTGGAAGTCGGACTGCGAGCGGTAACCATCCGCCCACTCGAGGCAGATGAGCACGCCGCCCTTGGTTGGGCCGATCTTGAAGATCGAATGGAGAAGTCCGATGAGGACTTCGGCCTTCGGCGCGAGCTTGTTCAGCTCGCTTTCCCAGCTCTCGTACCAGTCTTGCCATCGGCGAGCCAGGGTGGAAACGCCCTTTTTGAAAACAGGGTGTTCCTCTCTGGTCATCTTCTGTCGCTCCATGAACCTGATTGACATACAGCTCTCCCGTGTTTTGCCCATTTAGGGCGTTGTAGTGTGCGCGGCTCTTAGCCGCATCTATTTAATACAATAATAAAGCAATAAAGTCAAACATTTTCATATTTAAACGCAGCGCGGCCCCGGTCGTAATGACCAGGGCCGCTAGAGTATTACGCGTTCGGATTGACGCGTTCCTGGAAGGCGAGCTGGACCGTGCCCGAGGGGTCGTTCCGGAGCCTGGCCAGCACTTCCGGCGGGGCGCTCTTGTTCTTCACGATCGCGGCCCGGACCAGGTCGCTCGGGTCGGCGGCGAGGAACAGTTGGAGATCGGGCGGGCAGTCTTTGCGGGCCGCGATCTCGCTCCGCACGAGCCAGTCCTCGGCTTCGGAGAAGGCCCACAATTCCTTGGCGGGGCACTTTCTCGCGGCCTTGACTTCAGCGAAGACCCGGGCGATCTCTGCCTTGCCTGCCGAAGATTTTGACCTGGCCCAGCCGCCGTTCTTTCTCTTTTTTCGCGCCTCTTGTCTGTTCACGGCCGCCTCGGTCGTTTGGGGGATTGGGTTCTGATAGTCAGTAAAGCTTATTTGGCCGTTGCGTGTCAATTAAACGAACGAGCCCCTGCTTCCTTGAAGGCAAGCAGGGGCCGGGCGTTGGGTTGCGGGGAGAGGGAGGCGGATCAGTCGAGGTCGCGCGGCAGGGGCTCCCAGTAGCCGCAGCGTGGACACGTGGCCCTGTTGCCTTCCTCTTGGAGCGGAGTGTCGCAGTCCGGACAGGCGGTTGCCGCCGGTTCTGGCTGGCTCTCGGGCGCTTCGCGGGGCTGGGGCAGGCGCATCTCTTCTCCTGGCCGGCCGAAGTGGGCGACTTGGTCCGGGCCGTGGCTCGGCAGCGGGGGCGAGCCCGCCGATCCTCCTTCGTGATTCAGCATCAGTTCCTCTCTTTTTTGGCCCGCTGGGGGGCGTGGTGTGGGGTGCAATCGCGGTCTTGCGCTCCGATATTTTTACCACAAAGAATCTTTTTCGTCCAACCGTTTATTGGGTTAAGATTAAGCGATGAGGGAAATCGCGGTCGTGCTTCATAACGTCCGAAGTATTCATAACGTCGGCTCCATTTTTCGGACAGCGGACGCGGCTGGCGTCCGAAAAATCTATCTTGGCGGCATAACGCCCGGGCCGAAAGACCGGCTGGGGAAATGGCGGAAAGATTTCACGAAAGTTTCGCTGGGTGCGGAAAAATGGAAAGATTGGGAAAAAATCAGGAATACCGCGGAAGCCATAAACGAATTGAAATCCGGCGGCTATAAAATTTTTGCCGTGGAGCAGTCGCGAAAATCAATCCCGTTCGATAAAATTAAAAAGAGAAGCGCTATGACATGTCATAGCGCGCTGAAAATAGCTTTGGTTTTGGGAAATGAAGTGAGGGGGCTTCCGCCGTCGATTCTGGAAGCGGCCGATAAGATTTTGGAGATTCCGATGCACGGCCGAAAGGAATCTTTGAACGTGGCCGTGGCTTTCGGCATTGCCGTTTTCCGGCTGATTCATCCGTAAAAAAACTCAAACTTCCCGCCTTTTCATAAAAGCGGATTGGTTATGATTCCCAGCGAGCCACAAGCGAAAATTCTTTTTCGTTCGGGGCGAGCGACGGAATTTCAAGCGTTTTCACTAAGCGTGAAAACACTTATAATTAAAGGAAGCAATGTCCGGCTTTTTCGTAAAACTTGCGATTCTCTTTTTCGGCATGATTCTGATTACGAGTCTTTTCATCACACCTTATCTCAACCAGGTTTCTTCGGTCCAGAGAAAATCCGAGGTTAAAATCAACAACCAGAGCGTTGTAGTCGAAGTGGTGAGCTCGGCCAAGGACATCACCCGGGGTTTGGGCGGCCGGGAGGGCATCGGCGTGAATGAAGGCATGCTTTTTCTGTTCGACAGGCCTGGCAATTACAGTTTTTGGATGAAAGACATGAGATTTCCGATTGACATCGTCTGGATTGCCCATGGTCAGGTTGTCGGCTTCGAAGAGAATGTCGACCCGCAAATCGGAGCCAAGCCCGAGGATTTGAAAGTTTATAATCCGCTCGAGCCGGTGGACCGGGTTCTGGAACTCCATGCCGGCCGGGTGGGGCTTTTGAAGACCGTGGTCGGCGATTACGTCAAGGTGCGGCCCCTGATCAGCGCGAAAGATTTGTTCCAATAAATTGATATAATGTATTCATGGCGAAAATAGTCCATCAACAAGTTCAGGACTATCCTGAGCGAAGTCGAAGGATAGCAATCAACGGTTTCGGGCGGATTGGCCGGATTTTCTTGCGGCAGGCTTTGGAAGAGCGGGGCTTGGAGATTGCGGCGATCAATGATTTGGGCGACGCGGAAAACCTCGCTTATCTGCTGAAATACGACACGGTTTATGGACGCTACGGTAAAGAAGTTAGAATTCAGAATCTAGAATCTGGTAGTTTTTTGATTGTTGACGGTAAAAAAATCATTTTCCTTCAGGAAAAAGACCCGACTAGATTGCCTTGGAAAAAATTGAGCATTGATATTGTGGTTGAAGCCACCGGCATCTTCGAATCTTACGAAAAAGCCAAGGTTCATTTGGAAGCCGGAGCAAAACGGGTCGTGATTACGGCGCCGGCCAAAGACCCGGACGGCACCGAAGGCAAAACAGTGCTCATGGGCGTAAACGAGGGCGAATTCAAAACCGTGGAAATGACCTCGAACGGGAGCTGTACGACCAATGCCGCCTCGCCGGTCTTGCAAATCATGGCGGAAAATCCGGGCATCAAAAAAGCGATTTTAAACACTGTCCACGGCTACACCGCGACCCAAAACATCGTGGACGGGCCGACCAGGGGCAATGACATGAGGCGCGGCCGGGCAGCTGGCCAGAACATCGTGCCGTCTTTTACCGGCGCGGCTTTGGCCGTGACAAGGGCTATAAAGGACCTAGAAGGGAGGTTCGACGGCATGGCCATGCGGGTGCCGGTCATCTCGGGCTCGATTGCCGACATCACTTTCGTTGCTAAAAGGAAAACCAGTGTCGAAGAGATCAACGATATTTTCCGTGCATCGGCCAAAGACAAACGCTGGCAGGGGATCTTAGCCGTGACCGAAGACCAATTGGTTTCCTCGGACATTTTGGGCGAGCCCTACGGCGCCATCGTGGATTTGAATTTCACCAAGGTCATTGACGGCGATCTGGTCAAGGTTCTTTCCTGGTACGACAACGAGTGGGGATACGCCGCTACGCTTGTGAAACACATCCAAAGCATCGCTAAATTAATTTAGGTTTATGGTCATCTATATCGGTGCCGATCACCGCGGTTTTGAACTGAAGGAATATTTGAAGAACTTTTTGAAAAACAAAGGCTTCGAGGTGGTTGACGTCGGCAACGATCACTTGGACGAAAACGACGACTATCCGGATTTTGCGGAAAAAGTCGCCGTCAAGGTAAACCAGGACTACGAGAACGCCCGAGGCGTTCTCATCTGCGGTTCGGGCGTGGGCGTGGACGTGGTGGCCAATAAATTCATGAAAGTGCGGTCGGCCCTGGTCGCGAATCCGGACCAGGCCTTCGACAGCCGCAACGACGACGACGCAAACGTACTGGCCTTAGCCGCCAATTACCTGGCGCTCGAGGACGCCCAGAAAATTTTGACGGTTTGGCTCTCGACGCCGTTTTCCGGCGATCCGCATCATCTCCGCCGCATCCAGAAGATCGTTCAGCTGGAATTCAAAATTTCGAAACCGATTTCCGAAGAAGAACAAAATTAATGGAAGTCATCCCCGTCATCAATTGTCCGGATTTCAAATGCGTCAAGAAACGCCTGAAGAAGATCCGGAAGCTCGGCAGTGCCTGGGCGCACATTGATGTGGCCGACGGAATTTTTACGCGGGTGATCACCTGGCACCGACCGGAAGACCTCATCAGATACAAGAAGCGGTTTTCCCCGGCCGCGTTTTTGGGACGTTTGTTCGGCCGGAAAAATACGTCGCCCGAAATAAATTTAGAAATTCATTTGATGGTTCAGAATCCGGAATCGGTTCTCGATGGCTGGTTGAAGACCGGCGCGAAAAGAGTGGTCATTCATACCGAGGCCGTGGCGGACGGCTGGGTGAGGATTATGGACAAGTGCGGGGAATACAAAGCCGAACTAATGGCGGCTTTGGCGCCGGAAGCGCCGGTCCAGGACTTGATCCTGCTTTTGGGCCGCTACAGCATCAGGGGCGCGCAGGTTTTAGCCGTTCCGCCCGGGCCGGCCGGCCAGAAATTCAACCCGAAAATTTTGGAGAAAATCGCGGCTTTGAAAAAAGAAGCGCCGGACGTCAAAATCGAGGTTGACGGCGGCATCAATCCCGAAACCGCGAGGCTGGCCAAAGCGGCCGGCGCGGACATCGTTACCTCATCAGCTTACATTTGGCGGAGCTTCAACCACGCCAAGGCTTTCGAAAAACTCAAGTCCGTCCAATGACCAAAGATAATTTGAAATTCATTTTCATAACCGGCGGGGTCGTTTCCGGCGTCGGCAAGGGGATAAGCGTCGCTTCGATCGGCGCGCTCCTGAAGATGCGGGGCCTCAAGGTTTTGCCGATCAAAATAGATCCTTATTTGAACCGCGACGCCGGCACCATGAATCCTTACCAGCACGGCGAGGTTTTCGTCACGGACGATGGCGCCGAAACGGATCTGGACTTGGGCCATTACGAGCGGTTCATGGATTTGAGTTTGGGCCGCGATTCCAACTTCACGACCGGCGTCGTTTACGAACACGTGATTCACATGGAGCGGCACGGCGATTTTTTGGGAAAGACGATCCAGATCATCCCCCACGTTACGAATGAGATAAAACGGCGGATCATCGAAGCCGGCCGCGATCACAAAGCCCAGGTGGTTATCGTCGAGATCGGCGGCACGGCTGGCGACATCGAGGCCGAACCGTTCCTCGAGGCGGCCCGCCAGATTTTCGGCGAATACGGCAGCGGGAGAGTGGCTTTCGTCCACGTCGTCAAGATGGATTATATTTTTCCGTCCGATGAAGCCAAGACCAAGCCGATCCAGCAATCGGTGGCGATCTTGAGGGAAAAAGGCATCCAACCGGATTTTTTGATTGTCCGCTGCAAGCGGGCTTTGACCGCCGACAACAAGGAAAAAATATCCCTTTTCGGCAACATCCGGCCCGATTACGTGATTCCGGCCCTGGACGTCCAGACCGTCTACGAAGTGCCGATAAATTTCCGGAAATGCAAATTCGATCGTTCGCTTTTGGAGCGGCTGCGACTGCCCGTCAAAAAAGCCAATTTCACCATTTGGGATAAATTGGCGGGCCGCTTGAAATCGGCCAGGCGGGTCTTGCGGATCGCCCTGGTCGGTAAGTACATCGAAAACGTCGATGCTTATCTTTCGGTCGAAGAATCCCTGAAACACGCGGCCGCGTCGGAAAACGTCAAATTGGAAATATTCCACATTGATTCGGGAAACGACAATATCGGGGAGAAATTGAAAGGCGCGGGAGGGATCGTCGTGCCCGGCGGCTTCGGGGTGAGGGGAATCGAGGGAAAGATCCGGGCCGTAGAGATCGCCCGCGAGTCGAACATTCCTTTTTTGGGGTTGTGCCTGGGCATGCAGGTTGCCGTCATCGAATTTGCGAGGAACGCCTGCGGGCTCGTGAAGGCGAACAGCACCGAATTCGACCGGAAAACGAAGCATCCGGTAATCGATATTTTGCCCGACCAGAGAGACATTAAAAACTTGGGCGGCACGATGCGGCTCGGCGCCTATGCGGCCGAAATCAAAGAAAAAACGCTCGTGGAAAAATTATACGGGAGCAGGAGAATTTCCGAGCGGCATCGCCACCGCTATGAGGTTAATCCGAAATACCACGAGATTTTAAAAAAGAGGGGTTTGGTTTTTTCCGGGATCGCGGCTCACGACAAGCGGATCGTTGAGTTCGTCGAGTTGCCCAAGCACAGATTTTTCGTCGCGACCCAGGCCCATCCGGAATTCAAATCAAGATTGGTCCGGCCCCACCCCTTATTTTGGGGACTAGTGAGGGCCGCCGCGGGGAAAAAACAACGCTTTGGGTTATAATGAGTTTAATGGAGCCCTTGCACGAAGACCCCGCACCAAAACGAGCGCTTCGCTTTTGCGGCTTTAGCCGAAGCGCGGACGGGGCGCTCGTTTAATGACGGGGCAGGGAAACTTAATTTATGGAACCGCTACACGAAGAAAAATTGAAAATTCTCGAGGAAAAAGCCAATAGAATTAGGGAAACGATTATTTCCACGCTTCTCGAGGCCGGTTCGGGCCATTCGGCCGGACCCCTCGGTATGGCTGATATTTTTACGGCTTTGTATTTCCATATTTTGCGGCATGATCCGAAGCGGCCGGACTGGCCCGACCGCGACCGACTGATCCTATCGAACGGCCATATTTGCCCGGTGCGTTACGTCACCATGGCCTACGCCGGCTATTTGCCGATCGAAGAACTCAAGACTTTGCGGAAGATCAATTCCCGCCTCCAGGGCCATCCCCATCGGAGCGCTTTGCCGGGAGTGGAAACCACTTCCGGCCCCTTGGGTTCGGGCCTGTCGCAGGCGATCGGCTGCGCCCTCACGGCCAAGCTCGACCAAAAAAAATACCGAGTTTACTGCGTCACCTCGGACGGCGAAATGGACGAAGGCAATTACTGGGAAGCGGTGATGTTCGCCGGCAAGAACCGGTTGAGCAACCTTACGGTCATTGCCGACCGGAACAACATCCAAATTGACGGCTACACCGAGAACGTGATGCCTTTGGAATCTTTGCGGGCGAAGTTCGAGGCCTTTAACTGGCATGTTTTGGAGATTGACGGCCACAATATGGAGGAATTGGTCTCGGCGGTGTCCGAAGCCGAGGCGATTTACGAGCGGCCGACCGTGATTATCGCCCATACAATCCCGGGCAAGGGCGTGAGTTTCATGGAGCGGGATTACACCTGGCACGGCAAGCCCCCGACCAGAGATGAAGCGAAAAAGGCTTTGGCCGAACTCAGAACATTGGGTCAGAGAATAAAATCTGAACACGAATAATGCTGAATCTAGAAGCAAAACTTAATCCCAAACTTTTCGATAAAGACATTGAAATGAAGCCGACGCGGGACGGCTACGGCGACGGTTTGGTTCTGGCCGGCGACCACAATAAGAACGTGGTCGCGCTCTGCGCCGACCTCACCGAGTCCACCCGGGCCGAAGCCTTTGCCAAAAAATATCCGGAGAGATTTTTCGAGTGCGGGGTGGCCGAGCAGAACATGGCGACGATTGCCGCGGGACTCGGCATTTCCGGGAAAATTCCCTTCATTTCCTCTTACGCCACTTTCAGCCCCGGCCGGAACTGGGAACAGATCCGGACGACCATTGCTTATAACGATTCGAACGTCAAAATTGCCGGCCACCACGCCGGTGTATCGGTGGGCCCCGACGGCGCGACGCATCAGGCGACCGAGGACATCGCCATCATGCGCGCCCTGCCCAACATGAAAGTTTTCGTGCCGTGCGACGCAATCGAGGCGAGAAAGATAACACTTGCCGCGGCTAAGATGTGGGGGCCGGTTTATCTACGCTTCGGCCGGGAAAAGAGCGCGGTTGTCACGACGGAAAAAACGCCGTTTACGCCGGGCAAGGCGGAAATCTTCTGGCAGTCGAACCCTTCGGCCCGCTCAGGGCGGGGAAAACCGCAAGTCGCGATCATTGCCTGCGGCATTCTGGTGCATAACGCGCTTTTGGCGGCCAAAGAATTAGACGATGAAGGCATCGGCACCATTGTTTTAAATAACCACTCCATTAAGCCGATTGACGAAGAGGCGATCGCAAGTGCGGTGAAGAAATGCGGGGCCGTGGTCACGGTCGAGGAACATCAGGTGGCCGGCGGCTTGGGCGGCGCCGTGGCCGAAGTGCTGGCCAAAAAATTCCCGGCCCCCATCGAATTTGTCGGGATGCAGGACACTTTCGGCGAATCAGGCGCGCCCGAAGAACTGATGAACAAGTACGGTATGGGCGTCAAGGACATCAAGACAGCCGTGAAGGGGGTTATAAAAAGAAAATAATGGCGGTAAATTTTTATGTTCCGTTTTCCGAAATCGAAGCTTTGCGGATCTAAAGATGATTTAGGATTTACTTTAATCGAGCTCCTTGTCGTCATCGCCATCCTCGCCGTTCTTGCCACGGCCGTGGTCTTGGTTATCAACCCCGCTGAGCTCTTGAAACAAGGACGGGACTCAACCAGGCTTTCCGACCTCGCTGCCCTGAACAGTGCTTTGGGCTTGTTTCAGGTGGATCAATATAATTCGTCCCTGGGCACCTCAAGCGTGGTCTACGTTTCCATTCCCGACAGCTCTGCCACTTGCGCCAATCTCGGTTTGCCAACTCTGCCGTCAGGCTGGTCGTATCACTGCGCCCCCTCATCTACTTTAACAAGGGTTGATAGCACGGGCTGGGTTCCCGTGAACCTCGCCCTGTTCTCGGCCGGCTCCCCATTAGCCAGATTACCTATTGATCCCGTGAACACAACCTCGACTGGTCAGTACTACACCTACACTTCTGGAGGGAGTTGGGAGTTAACCGCTTTTCCGGAATCAGCTAAACAAAAAATGGGCGGTGGCAATGACAAGACCTCTAAAGATGGCGGTTCTTACCCCAACCTCTATGAGGTCGGGACAAACCTTTCTCTTTTGCCCGTGGATCGAGATCCGTCTTTGGTCGGCTACTGGAAGCTTAATGAATCTTCGGGCGCTCTCTATGATTCAAGCGGTCATGGCAATAATGGGACGCAATCCGGAGGCGTCACCTACGGCGCAACCGGCAGATCAGGCAACGCCTTAAGTTTTGACGGAACGAACGATCATCTGGTAGTGACCGATTCGAATAGTTTAGATCTTATAAGCGCCGTCTCCATCTCCGCGTGGGTTAAGTTAAACAATATTGTAGGCACTAAAAGCATCATATCAAAGGCTTCCGGCGGATTTAATCAGCAAGAAAACTACTATCTTTATCTTTTGAACAGTAAATTCACGGCCGGAGTTGGAAATGCCGACACCTGGCAATTGAATGGAATAGAAAGTCCGGTAGTCGTCACCACGGACACTTGGTATCATGTTGCCTTTACCGCCGACGGGACTAATTTAGTGATATCGGTGAATGGGCAAAGCAATTCGCAGGCACAAACAATAACTCCAGGAACAAATCTTTATCCATTATATATCGGGTCTTTTAATGGAGCATGGTTTTTCCCTGAAGGCATTATTGACGACGTCCGCATCTACAGCCGCGCCCTTTCCGCCGCCGAGATTCAGGCGATATACAACGCAACCCAGTAAATAGCAATTAGAAGTTAGAAAACTGAAATTCAATCCGCCATTTTTTGCCATCTTTAAATATTCTTTTTGAGATTATTGACATAATAAAGAATTTGTATTATTTTGTTTCTAGCTATTCGTAATCTGTGGTTCCGACAGCTTCGGAACAACTGGCGCATCCGAAAGGGTATGCCACGATCTAAGGAGTGTGTCTCATGTCGCGCGAGGCGGATTCCGAATTCGGGAAGGACACTGGCTTGCTTCATAAGGCAGTGGTAACCGGCCGTAAGATTGGGGCTGGCAGGTGGTTCTGGACGAAGTTGGCCGACAACGAAGCCTTCTTCGGGGAGGTCATGCGGTTCGCTTCCGGTGCTTTCATCCTCACGCGCCCCTCATTCCGGGTTGAGGTTGACTACGACCTTGACCCAAAAGAGGCTTACGCTCGGGCCCGCTGTCGCGGCAGTTTCAAGCACCGCCTGAACCGAGAAGTGTTTCCTCTCTGGCGCACGGGTCGGGCTGGGGTGGAGATCGTTCTCTTCGCTGTGGTTCAAGACGCAGGCAAGGACTTTCCCGACGAACTGGAGATGGGAAGAAAAATCGAGAGTGAACAGTGTCGTCCCGCCAAGCACGAGGAGGTATTCGCGCTTCTGGAGCATTATCCGAAGCTTGGCGAGCGATTTCCCAACATCGTTGCCAGCGGCTCGCACATCTCGGCGCAAGGTTCAGCCGTTCCGCTCTTCTCTGCGGATAGCGTGGGCGGCTGGGAGTACACGCACTATATGCTGGGCGACATCTGCTATTACGTGGAGGATCTCTACTTCGCGGCTGTCCGCGAGGGGAAGATCGCGTAAGCAACAGGCGATAGGCGATATCGCTGCCCTCGGGGTTCCGACCCCGAGGGCAGTTTTGCTTTCAAAGTCCCCATATAAAAAACAAAAATTTTGGCAATAAGCGGATTCCGTGGTAAAATCAAATAAATGTTCGATGTTATTACGATCGGTACGGTAACGCGGGACGTCTTTCTAACGAGCCCGCTTTTCAAGGTTTTGCGCGATCAGGCCCATTTGGAAAAGATCGGTTTTAAGACCGGCGAAGCCGAATGTTTCGCCTTGGGCTCGAAAATCGAGGTAAAAAAACCGGTCATGACGATCGGCGGCGGCGCGGCCAATGCGGCCGTGACTTTCAGCCGCCAGGGGTTCCGCACGGCAGCGGTCCTTAAGATCGGCGACGACGAATCGGGCGATGCCATCATCAAGCATTTAAAAAAAGAAAAAGTGGCGCCGCTTGCGGTAAGAGACAAAAAGGAAGGCACGGCCTATTCCACCATCCTTTTGACGCCCAATGGCGAGCGGACGATTTTGGTTTACCGCGGCGCTTCGGAAGATTGGGCGAGGCGGGAAATTCCCTGGTCAAGGCTCAAGGCCCGCTGGGCCTATATTGCGCCCGGCAAGATGCCCTTGGTTTTGATGGAAGAAATTTTAAAAACCCTGAAGAAACGGGGCACGAAAATCGCGATGAATCCTTCGCGATATTATTTGGAGATCGCGGCCAAGCACCCGCAAAATCTTTTTAAATACCTGGATTTGGTCCTGGTTAACCGCGAAGAAGCGTCGTATCTCACCGGCGTGCCCTACAAAAACGACCGGGGGATCTTCAAGAAATTCGACGGTTTGATCGAAGGGATCGCGGTCATGACGGACGGCGCCAAGGGCGCCAAAGTTTCGAACGGCCGTTACCTTTACACGGCGCCGGCTTTCAAGGAAAAAAAGCTGGTGGACCGGACCGGCGCCGGCGACGCCTTCGGCTCGGGTTTCGTGGCCGGGCTCATGATTAAGCACGACATTAACTTCGCTTTGCGGCTGGCCTCGGCCAACGCCACTTCGGTCGTGGAATCGGTGGGCGCCCAGGAGGGGATCTTAACGAGAAAAGAGTTGAATCAAAATCGTTTTAAATACCTGGACTTGGGCGTTGACCCGCTTTAATCCCTCACCCTTCGAAGATAAGAAGCTTAATTAGGTCAATAAAAAATGTTTTCAAAAAATAAATATTTAAAGAAAAGGACGTTAAATTTCAGGGACCGCTTCATAAGAAGCGTAATCTTTGAAGGGTGAGGGATGGTTGGTTTGGATTCTTTGGCGAAAATTCTGGGGGTGGACGAGGGCTTTCTCGAAGGGTTGGGCCGGGAAATGGCGAAGCGTGGCGGGAAGACGGGCGTCATGGAAAAAGTGGCGGCCATGAACGCCGAAACCGTGAGCCGAACCCTGGATATTTTGAACAGCGCCAATCGGTCGGCGCCGCACATCCGGAGCATTTTGCGGCAGACGATCCTGGGGCACGAAAAGCATTTGATGACTTTCGTGGAGGAGATGCCAGGCAAGACCGAATTCGATAAAGCGTCTAAGCTGGCCAAAAAAATAGCCAAGTGCGGCCCGGGTTTTTTTCTAAAGAAAGAATTGGCGGCGGAAATATTGGAAAAAGGGAAACCGGAAGAACTTTTGAAATACCTGAAAGTAGGAACGGTCGGCGAGGCTTTGAAGCGCCACGACGTAACCGAGCTCATGAGCGCTTTGCGGTTCACGGAATCCGACGAGTGGATGCACCAGACCTTCGAAGCCGCTTACAGCGGTTTTACGGCTAAGGATTTCGAAGATCGGGAAATCGAGATAAAAGTGCTGGGGCCGGAATGGAAAACTGTTTCGGAAAAATTCGTCGCCAAGAAGCATCATAACGTGAGCCATCTCAAGGAATTCGGCGTGATTTTCCTGAATCCGATCCGCGAGAACATTCCCGGGAAATTCCTGCGGGATTTCGCCCTGCTGCTGCATTATTTCCACGAAATCGAATTTTATTCGAAATTATTCCGGCATTATTCAGCGGCGCCGGATTTCGCCGAAAAACTGAAGATGTTCTTGCGCGGCGACGTGCCAGAAATCTACAAGTCTGAACCGGGCGAGTGGCTGATCGTTCAGCAGTATCTTTGGAAGGTGAATCCCAATGACCCGCGCTTGTTCATGCCGCGGGTGAATCCCGAATCAATGCATTGGGCGAGGGGCGAGCACGACCTCACGACTTTTGAAGCGCCCGAAGCGCATTTGGACCTGAAGCTTTGGCATGGCCTTGATTGGGTCGGTTGCGTTTGCGCCGAGAACAACGAGCAGGTAGTGAGCTTTGATTTGGAGGACAACGCCATGTCCCTGGTTTCTTTCATGGAAGGCAAGGAAGAGTCTTTCAATTACCACCAGCGGGAGAGCATGTGGACGGAGATTTTCAAAGAATATGTGGGAGGCGAGGAAGCAATGGAGAAACTTTTGATCGAGAATTTCGATAAAGGCGTGATTAGATTTTGAGATCGGAAACTTCTTTCCTTTCCTCAAAAGCCGAAATCTCCGGTCTAGATAAATTATCCTCGCTCGTTTCGGGCAGCCTTCCGGAATTCCCAGCGGGTCAGTTCCGGCTTTCCTCTCGTTCGTTTCGGTAATTTATAGCTATCCCTCCGAACAGGCTTTCTCGGAAAGGAAAGAAGTTTTTATGAAAAAGTTAAATATATTTTTGAGCGAATATTGCCGGAACGAGCGTAAAAATTACTGAGCAATGACGGAAAGCGTAGGAATTCAGCATTGTTTGAATCCCGAAGCGCCTTGAGGTTAAGCTTGCTGAATTCCGTGACGCTTGAGGAAGAGCGAAGTTCATTTTAGCGAGTGGAAGCGCATGAGCGAAGGAATATATTTGGCTTTGTTGTGATAAAATATAGATATGAATTTGTTGGAAGTTATCAAAGCTGCCGAGAAAAAAGGTGTGGCGGTGGGGCATTTTAATATTTCCAATCTGGAGCAACTGAAAGCGATTTCCCACGCGGCCGCGAAACTCGACGTGCCGGTCGTCATCGGCACCTCCGAGGGCGAACGCGATTATTTGGGGGTTCATCACGCCGTCGATCTCATAGCGAGTTACAACAAAGAACACGCAAAAGGCGGTTATCGCTTGTTCTTGAACGCCGACCACACCCATTCCTTGGCGAGCGTGAAAATTGCGGCGGAGGCGGGATATGACGCCATTCTTTTTGACGGCGGAAAAGAAGCGTTGGAAGAAAATATAAAACTGACAAGGGAAGCGGTGAGAATCGCGAAAGGGATAAACCCGGAGATTTTGGTGGAGGGAGAATTAGGATATATTGGCAGTTCTTCGGAAGTGAGGCGTGAAATTCCCAAAGGCGTGGCCATAAACCCGGAAGATTTGACCAAGCCGGAAGAGGCGACGCGCTTCGTCGAGGAAACCGGCGTGGACATGCTCGCGCCGGCTGTCGGGAACATCCACGGGATGTTCGCGAACGCTCCGGAACCGAGATTGGACATCGGGAGGATCCGCGAGATAAAACGGGCGGTCAAGATCCCGCTCGTACTCCACGGCGGCTCCGGCAACACGGATGAGGATTTTTTGGCGGCGATTAAAGCAGGCATTTCACTGATTCACATTTCCACGGAATTAAGAGTGGCCTGGCGCCAGGGTTTGGAAGAATCGTTGAGAGACAATCCCGAAGAAGTCGCGCCCTACAAACTAATGCCCGAGGATTTGAAAGTAATGGAAAGAGTGGTGGAGGAGAAATTAAGGTTGTTCAATAAAACCCATTCTTTATAAAAATGGGAGAGACTTGACTTTTTCCATAAAAAGTTGGTAAAATTAGAAAAATATGAATTTCGAGAAAGGTGAAAATAATCCTCAAGAAATTCTGGAATCCTTGAAAAGGGAGGCGGCGAATCTTGACGCGGAGAAAGCGCGGCGGGAAAGAGAAGAAGCAGAGCAAGAGAAAGAACGCCAAAAACAGAGGAAAACTAAAGCCGGAGAACGCGTGCTGGACTTTGAGGATTTGCGGCGGGAACAATTGAGAAGAAAAGAAGCAATCAGGTTTCTCGAGGAAACACGGTCCAGTCTCGAGGCGCAAATCAAAGAAGCGGAAAAAATAATTCAGGCCCATCCGGAAATGGCGCAGTCTGTTGGGGTCGCTGTTACGAAACTTCAAGAAGAAATAGAAAAATTGGCCGGATTAAAAATAACCCATTTCGAAGAAATAGAAGCATTGCAGCAGAAAGCTTTAAGCATTATCGAAGACCCCGCGGTTAACCCGGAATTAGCCGAAGATTTATACGAGACCGCCCTTTTGGATAGAGCGATGGGTTTGATTCACGAACAGGATGGGATTGAGGATCTTCGCAAAGAAGTGAAAGTAGTCTACGAAACCGCCATTTTCGCTAGAAAGCCGGAAGACATCAAGGATCTACCCTCGTTATCCCAAGAAGCGAACGGCCTTCTAGGATATTTTAAAAATCCTTTTACAAACCGCCCAACTACTCCCTCAATGATGGCGGATAATTTTATAAGTAACCAAAGCAAATTAATGAAGCTTCTTTTTGAACTTGAGGCGCCGGACATTTCTGAAGCAAAAAGAAAGGAGACAATGGAAAAAATGCGAGATGTTTATATCAATCTTGCTATAGGTAACTATGTGCCCGACGTGGAAGCGTTGCCGTTGCCTTATCCAGAAAAGAAAGAAGAACTATTGCCGCGGGAGAGAAGAATCGCCGAGGAATTAGGAGAATTAGCTGAACATTTTGGTCTCGATAAAGATAAATATGGTTCTAAGACGCGTTTTGATTTTTATGAAGTTAGTAAGAAATTTAAAGCGTTAAAACGGACCGAAGATCGTTTTGCGACTAGGCATTATGAAGAAGCACTTATGGACACGGAGTATGTTGCGAAAATTCAAGAGGAGGCAAGGGAAGGATATATTAAAGACGCGGAATCAAAAGTTCGGAAAAGCGAAGAAACCCTCGATAGCGGGAGAAAATACAGTATACAATCTCTTCAACGCGAGCTTGAGGAGTTGCCTAAAAAAATTGAAAAGTTAAGGAGAGAAACAGAAATAAGAATAAGGGCTATTCGTAATATTGTCTTTGGTCCGGAGGCCGAGGAATGGAAGAGGATTGATGAAGAGCAAAAGAAATTATGGCAAGAGATAGCCGCTAAGGAAAAAACCATTAGGCAGCTTGAGGTAGACGTTGAATCAAAAAAGCGGGAGTGGCGGCAAACAGGCTTTTGGGCTTCCTTGAGGGGCAGAAAAGCTAAACTTCAGACGGAGATAGACGTTTTAGAAGATCAGTTGGAAGGAGCCAGACAGGAATTTAAAGAGATGCGGCGAAAGGACGAAGAGTTTTGGGATAAAAAACATAAATTAGGGGGTAAGCTTAGGCAAGCGGGCGCCAGAGACATTTCTTATTTTGACGGTTCGGAGGATTCTAGAAAGAAAATCGAAGAAACCTTGGCGGCAATGGCAAAGTATCCCGATGAGCAGGAAATATTGGAGCGAAGAAACATTGAATCAAATATAGAGTCTAGAAAAGGCTACGATCTTTCTCGCGCCGAGCAGGAATTAAAGAGGAGAAAAAGCCAGTTTGGCAAAGAATAAGCGTAACCGCTAATCGGTGTAGTATTTTTTGTGATGCCCGAGGATTTGAAAGTAATGGAAAATGTGGTGGAGGAGAAATTAAGGTTGTTCGGAAAGTTATAAAGATTGCGTTTGCGCCAATTTTGGGATTAAATACTTGGCATGGAACAAGGCATCAATAAAATTATCTTGGAAATCAGGGCCGGGACAGGCGGGGATGAGGCCTCGCTTTTCGCGGGCGACCTCGCGCGGATGTACCAGAAATATTCGTCCCGGCGCGGCTGGAAATTTTTTATTTTGGACGCGAGCGAATCCGGCGCCCGCGGCTATAAAACCCTAATTGCCGAAGTGTCGGGACCGGAAGTTTATGATGCTTTAAAACAAGAATCGGGCGTGCACCGGGTCCAGAGAGTGCCAGTGACCGAAAGGCAAGGCCGGGTGCATACTTCGACCGCATCGGTGGCGGTTCTGCCGGTCGTCGAGGCCAGACAGGTGGAAATTAGGGACAGCGATTTGGAAGTGACTTTTTCCCGGGCCGGCGGCCCGGGTGGCCAGAACGTGAACAAGGTGGAAACCGCGGTGAGGGTTCTCCATAAGCCGACGGGCATCGTCGTTTCTTCGCGCACGGAACGGTTCCAGCACGCCAACCGCGAGAAGGCTATGGAAATCCTGCGGGCCAAGCTTTTCGAGATCCAGAAAGAGCAGGCCGTGGGCTCGGTCGGCGACATCCGAAAAGCCCAGATCGGCACGGGCGAGCGGTCGGAAAAAATCCGAACCTACAATTTCCCGGAAGATCGGATTACCGACCACCGGCTCGGCAAAAAGTTTCATAACATAGAAAAAATTCTTGAGGGCACTCTAGACCCTATCGTGCAGGCATTTGCAAAAAGCGAAGCGAGCTAAAGCGAGCGGAGTCCCGCACTAAAGCGGAGTTTTAGTGCAGGGGTTTCACAATATCGAAAAGGTCTTAGAAGGCAATCTGGAATCGATAGTAAAGGCCTTCTTTGAGAATAACTTTTAAGAGTTCGCGCCAGTTAAGACGGCGATATCCTGTTCGAACTGATTGGCCTTATCAACGACCGGCTGACCATACCAGAGACGGTAAGTGTACCAGTTGCCGCCGGCGTAGTACTTGGCCGCGGCGCAGCGTTCGAGGAGGCTTTGATAGGGCAGGACATTCTGATTGGCGGCGGCATAGCTTTTGCAGCTTTGGGAGCCAAGCAAGTCCTGGATATAGAGGCCGGTCGCCACAAAAGCGTCGGAATTGTTCCAGGGGTTAGCCGGTTTGTTGCCGGTGACTTTTGAAATTTCGTCGGCGTAAAGCTTCCAGGTGGAAGGGATGAATTGGGCGGGCCCCATGGCGCCGCCGTAGGCGCCATGGGCATTGGCGCAGGAAACATAAGCCAGTTGGGAAGAGGGATCAATGTTCAAGCTGGCGAGGAGAGCCAGGAAGATCGGGGTATCGCGCGTCGGGTTCATTGCCGTTTTATAGGAACAGCGGCCGACGTTTTTTCCCAGGAGCGATTCCCGGCTCAAAATCGACAGGAGGAAAGCCGGCCGGACGCCGGTCGCGCCCGAAGCAAGTTTGGCGTAATCGTAAGCCTTGGCGAAGGTCAGTTCGCCGCCGCCGATGAGCTCGAAGATGCGCGTGCGGATTTGGGCGGCCGTCGCCTTATTTTGGGCCAGAATTTTCTGATAATTCGATTCTTTCCCTTTTGTTTCTTTAAGGAGGCTGGATTTTTGGTTTTGGGTCGCTTTGAGATTTTGCTGCTGGGCGACCTGGATCGCTTTCAGGTTTTCGGTATCGGTTTTTTCCTGCGATAATTCCTGTTTTTGACTTAAGAGATCCTGCCGCAGTTTTACGATCTCATCCAGGGTCTGCCTTAGATTTGTCTGGGCAAGAGTGAGATTGTTCACGCTGCTGAAAAAATCGGAGAGGTTTTTGTTGGCGAGGACGATGGAAACCATGTTTTGCTGGTCGCTTTCGTAGAGCGCCTGCAAAAGACGGGTAATGGCGTCTTTGTGCGTGTCGATGTTATTTTCCGTCTTGTTGATTTGGGCCTGGGTGTTCGAGATATTCTGATTGAGTTCGGTCAGGCTCAAGTTAACGGCCTTGATCTGAAGATTGGCTTTGGTGATTTGGGCGTTCAAGGCATTGATTTGGCCCTGGAGGGTTTTGCCCTGTTTTTGGTAATCATTGATGGTTTTCTGGTTTTCGTCGATCTGCTTTTCAAGATCCGCCAATTGGGCCTCGAGAGCCGCCCGCTGGGCGTCGGCCGAGGAAATTGTGGTGCTCGAGGCGTTTTCGGCCGTGGAAGAAGCGGTTTCGGCCAAACCCAAAGCCGCCGTGCCGAAAAAGCCAAGGGCCAAAAAGGCAACAAGAAAAAATTTCGAAAGTTTTTCTTTCATAAACACCCTTCTTAGATTATAACGTAAAGAAAGCGATTTTCGTTAATCAAAACCCCGCGATAAAAGCAGGGAAGTCGTTTTATTTCTTTTCGGGGCCGGCTGTTTCGGGCTTGGGCTCGGCCGGCGCTTCGCTCGGGGCCGTCGTTTCGCCGGGAGCGGCTTCGGCCGCGGCTTTCGGCGCTTCCACTTCTTCTTTGGTCTTTTCCGTAACGGTCACGACGACCATGCCCGCCGGCGAGAGTATTTTTACGCCCACCGGTACCTTGAGATCGTTCACGTGAATGCTTTGGCCGATTTCCGCCATCTTGTCCAGGGCAATTTCGAGGTGGGAGGGGATTTTTCCGGGCAGGGATTCGACTTCGACTTCCTCAATGACCTTGACGATGACGAGGCCGCTCTTGACGGCCGGCGCTTCGCCTATGAAGCGGATCGGGATCTTTGTTTGGATTTTTTCGTCCATTCGGATCTGGTGGAAGTCGATCGAGAGGAATTTTCCCGTGAAGTGGTCGCGGTTGATCGCGGAGACCAAAACCGGGATTTTTTCGCCCTTATCGGTCACGGCCGTGATGACGGTGTGTTCGCCAGCCGTTTTGTAAAGTTTCGTGAAGTCTTTTTCCGAAACTTCGACGTGGCGGTTTTCAAGGCCGCGGCCGAAGATTTCGGCCGGAATGATGCCGGCGGCGCGGAGGGCGCGGACCTTTTTGCCCAAGACGGTTCTGGCTTTGACCTGCAGTTCCATTTTATTTTGATTTTTTAACCCTAACTTTTTTCGTTTTGCGGGGCGTAGCCGAAGCCTTGGCTCGACGGGCTTTGAATTTCTCGACCCGGCCGGCCGTGTCGATCAGATCCTTGGCGCCGGTATAAAAAGGATGGCAGTTGGAGCAGATGTCCACTTTGATTTCGGGGCTCGTCGCGCCAACCGTGAAATGATTGCCGCAGGCGCACTCCACTTTAGCTTTTGGATAGTATTGAGGGTGTATATCTTTCTTCATATTTTTAGGATGAATGCCTGCCCCGTACCAACGCGTAGCTTTGGTGTGGGGTCTTGTTTCATAACCTGATTATTGTAAATAAAAGGCCAGATTTAGGCAAGTTTTTTCGGGTTGCCCCTGCAAAATAAGAATTCGCGTGGGGATTGACAAACCTCAGGGGTTTTATATACTGACAATATCATGATAGGCGGGTATGAGACTTAAAAATTAAACATCCTGAGTTTTCGATTAAAACATCCGTCGTGAGTTTCCGAAGAAAAGGAGATTCACGAGGGATGTTTTGTTCTTAGGCGATGGCTCCGAACGCAATTTAAAAAACAGTGCTTAGAAAGCACTTATATTCCACCCAAATTAAGTGAAGTAAACAATTAAAAACTTTTTTAGTTGTCCCAAATCATTTGAGCTCCTCAATGGTTTCGATAAACTCACCACGGTGAGCGTTGTCGAATCCGTTGAGAGCTTGAATGCTATTTTTAGAGGATTTGATCCTGGTCCAGGATGAACGCTGGCGGCGTGGATAAGGCATGCAAGTCGAACGGTGCAATTGCGATTACATCAAGATTGCATAGTGGCGAACGAGTTAGTAACACCCTAGTACGTACCCCAGAGACGGGCATAACTAGCCGAAAGGTTGGCTAATTCCCGATGGTCTCTTACGAGTAAATCCCGCAAGGGGCTCTGGGAGCGGCTTAGGTCTGATCAGCTTGTTGGTGAGGTAATGGCCCACCAAGGCTATGACCAGTAGGGGAGGTGAGAGCCTGTTCCCCAACGACGCAACTGAGACACGGTGCGTACTCCTACGGGAGGCAGCAGTCGAGAATATTCCACAATGGGCGAAAGCCTGATGGAGCGACGCCGCGTGCAGGATGAACCCCTTCGGGGCGTAAACTGCTTTTCTGCCGGAGAAAGTCGCAAGATTGATAGTACGGCAGGAATAAGTGGCTGCAAACTTCGTGCCAGCAGCCGCGGTAATACGAAGGCCACAAGCGTTATCCGGATTTATTGGGCGTAAAGGGCGCGTAGGGGGTTTCGCAAGTTTTTGGTCAAATGTCAGGGCTTAACCCTGGCTTCGCCAAAAAAACTGCGAGACTAGAAGGAGTTAGGGGCAGATGGAACGCACGGTGTAGGGGTGAAATCCGTTGATATCGTGCGGAACACCAAAGGCGAAGGCATTCTGCTGGGACTCTCTTGACCCTGAGGCGCGAAAGCGTGGGGAGCAAAAAGGATTAGATACCCTTGTAGTCCACGCCCTAAACGATGCAAACTAGCTGTTTCGAGTATCGACCCTCGGAGTGGCGTAGCTAACGCGTTAAGTTTGCCGCCTGGGAAGTACGGTCGCAAGACTAAAACTCAAAGGAATAGACGGGGACTCGCACAAGCGGTGGAGTATGTGGTTTAATTCGACGGTAAACGAGAAACCTTACCAGGGCTTGAAATTCTGACGACGGTTTTCCGAAAGGAGAACTTTCTCACAAGGACGTCAGGACAGGTGCTGCATGGTTGCCGTCAGCATGTGCCGTGAGGCGCTCCCTTAAATGGGGTAACATGCGCAACCCTTGTCTTCTGTTACAAGTGTCAGAAGAGACTGCTGTCGTATAGACAGAGGAAGGTGAGGATGACGTCAAATCCGCATGGCCCTTTGATGCCCTGGGCTACACACATACTACAATGGTTGATACAAAGGGTTGCCAAGCCGTAAGGCGGAGCTAATCCCAGAAAATCGACCTCAGTTCAGATTGACGGCTGCAACTTGCCGTCATGAAGTCGGAATCGCTAGTAATCGCGGATCAGCAGGCCGCGGTGAATACGTTCTCGAGTCCTGTACTCACCGCCCGTCAAACCAAGGGAGCCGGGAGTGGATGAAGTCTGCTTTTAGCGGATCAGTTCAAGCTCGGTGACACGGGTTAAGTCGTAACAAGGCACGGGTAGCGGAAGCTGCTCGTGGATCTATTAAATTAAAACTCTGAATATAATCTAACAGCCGTTAGTTTGTCCCTTCAGAAGTTCGCGTCGATCCGCCCTAAAGGCGGAAGGTATTGGCCGAGAAGCCTCAAGTTTCGGCTGGTGAAGCGCAAGCTTCGTCTTGGGACAACTAAAAAAGTTTTTAAGCAAAATACTCTCCTAAATTTTTTCGGAACCGACCGAAAAATTATGAGAGTATTTTGTTTTTCGGAGAGACGATAGGACGGTTTTGTGTGATATAATTATTCCAATGGCCGATATTCCTAAAAAAATTCTTTTAGTCGAGGACGAGCCGCTTTTGGCGAATCTCTTGAAGCAAAGACTGGAAAAGGAGAATTTCGAGGTCAGTCCGGTCCATGACGGCGAGGAAGCGCTGAATTTTTTGAAAACCAATAAGCCGGACCTCATCCTTTTGGACATCATTTTGCCGAAGATTTCCGGCTTCGAGCTCATGGAAAAACTCAAGGACGACCCCTCGGTGCAGTCGGCGCCGATCGTGATCGTTTCCAATTTAGGCCAGGAAAGCGACATCGAGAAAGGGCAGGTGCTCGGGGCGATCGGCTATTTCGTGAAGGCGAAGCTTTCAATCGAAGAATTGGTCGGGCAAATAAAAGATTTTTTGTCCAAAGCCTGATTACCGCCGGCTGCAATTGTGCTATAATTACCGTATAAATAATGACCAAAGGTTTTACTCTGATTGAACTCCTGGTTGTGATAGCGATTCTCGCGGTTTTGGCGACCGCCGTGGTTTTAGTCCTGAATCCGGCCGAGCTTTTGAAACAGGGCCGGGACTCGACAAGAATTTCCGACCTGGCGGCCTTAAACAGCGCCCTGGCTTTGTATGTTGCCGACGGCAATACGACTTGGACCGCGACTACAACCTGCTCTTACATTGCGAGCTACGGCACCCCCCACACGACCGATACTGCCACTACCACTTGTTCTCTTATTTCTTCCACCTCGGTGACCAGCACCGGCTGGGTGAACGTGAATTTTTCTTCCATCTCGAGCGGTTCGCCCTTGCCGAGATTGCCGCTCGATCCCAATAACGGTTCTACGAACTGCGCGAGCACGGCCGCTAACACAAGCTATTGCCAGTATGTTTTCAAGGCCTCATCGACCACCGGCGTTTATAAGTTGATGGCCAATATGGAAAGCACGAAGTATACGACGAGTGGCGGCGGCGACGTCGAATCGAATACCAAAGACGGCGGCATTTTGAGCACCTGGTACGAGATCGGCAGCAATCTGTCGCTCTGATTTTCGGGAATGTTATAATTAAATGAATGAAGAGAGGGTTCACCCCGTTACCAAAACAAGGATTGCGAAGCTTGGGCATTCCTTGGTTTTAATTCCGTAATATGACTTTTTGGAAAATAAAAGATTTCTCAATAAAAAGCCGGCTTCGAAAGAATGCTAATTCTTGTTTTGGTACGGGGTTCACGCTCATTGAGCTTTTGATCGTGATTGCGATTTTGGCGGTGTTGGCCACCGCCGTTATTTTAGTCCTAAATCCCGCGGAACTCATAAAGCAGAGCCGCGACGCCAACAGAATTTCCGACCTGGCGGCCTTAAACAGCGCTCTTGCGCTTTATTTGGCTGACGTCACATCGCCGTCATTGGGCGTTTGTTCGGCAACGGTCGCGAGGTGTACAGCGAACAACAGCGGCGCCAGCCCCTTTACGACGCGCGCGACCTGTTCGGTCGCGACATCAACCGCCGTTTCGGGGACGGGCTGGGTCGACGTGGACTTAACCGACATCTCGAATGGTTCGCCCTTGGCTAGGGAACCGATTGATCCTGTGAACAACGACACTTATTACTATGCTTATGCCTGCGTGAACACCGGTTCTTCGCCGAATTACATCTACGAACTCGATACGAACATGGAAAGCGTTAAGTTCTCGTCTAACGGCGGCAGCGACGTTGAGAGCAAGGATGGCGGTGATAAAAACGCCAGTTCTACCGCTTGGTTTGAAACAGGCAACGCGCCCGCTCTCAATCTTTAAAGAGTGCTACAATTAGTAGTATCAATGCAGCGGGGTTTTACTCTGATTGAGCTTCTGGTCGTGATAGCGATTCTCGCGGTTTTGGCGACCGCCGTGGTTTTGGTCCTGAACCCGGCCCAGTTATTGAAACAGGGCCGGGACTCGACAAGAATTTCCGACCTGGCGGCCTTAAACAGCGCTCTTGCGCTATATCTGGCCGACGTTTCCACGCCGAACCTGGGAACCATTACGGCCTGCCCTTCTACTGGAAATCCGAGATGCACGGCTACGACCACCAGTCCTTTTACCAATCATTCGAGCGGTTGCAACACGACAAGCACGGGGGCCGTGACCGGCGGCGGCTGGGTGGACGTGAATTTCGGTTTGATCTCGAGCGGTTCGCCTTTGCCTAGAGAGCCCATTGATCCGGCGAACGACACGACAGCCTGCGGCTCGGCCGGCAATATCGTTTGTGCTTATTCTTACGCCTGCGGCAACGGCGGCTCCACCTATTACGAAATTGACGCTTATATGGAAAGCACGAAATACAACACGAGCAGCTCGAGTGTGACCAATGCCGACGGCGGCGACAACACCAACGTTTACGAAGTTGGAAACAGCCTAACCCAATAAAAGGAAGCGATACTGCTTTTTAGCCGGTAAAAACCTCCCAATGTAGCGAGGGATTTTCTGTTATAATTATCTCAGATGATAACGCTCCCGCCAGCCAAGCTTAAGGAAATCCTCGTCACCTCGGGCATTATTTCGCCGGAAATTTTCGATTCGGTCGTGGTTGAGGCCCAGCGTAAAAAACAAAGCCCGATCGACATCCTGATTTCCGAGGGCTTGATCAACAAGGATTATTTCCTGATTTTGGTCGCCCGAAACATCGGCTCGGAAAGGATAAATCTGGGCGTCATCAATATCGACGAAACCGCTTTGAAGCTTTTACCCGAAGACATCGCCCGCAAGAGGCGATCCATTGTTTTCGGCAAGGAACCGGATGGCCGTTTCAGGGTGGCGATGGAAGACCCGACCGATTTGGAGACCATTGATTTTCTGGCTTTGCGTTTGGGCGGCCCGATCAAGCCGTATCTCGCGACCGACGATGATTTGAACCGCGGCTTCATGCTTTATCAGAAGCAGGCGACCCAGGATTTCAAAAAAATCATTGAAGACAGCATCCGGGAATCGCTGCGTTCCAAGGCCAAGGGCCTTGAGGAATCGGCGGCCGAACTGCCGATCGTGGCAATCGTTGATAACCTTCTTTCTTACGCCGTTTCTTCCCGGGCCTCCGACATCCACTTTGAGGTTTTGGACGACGGCATTTTGGTGCGTTTCCGAGTGGACGGCATTTTGCACGAAATCATCCGCATGCCCAAAGAAATCCACCCGGCGATCGTCGCGAGAATAAAAATCCTTTCGAATTTGAGGGTTGATGAGCATACCCATCCCCAAGACGGCCGCTTCCGCTACAAGATCGGCGACAACATGATCGATATCCGCGTTTCCGTTATTCCGACTTTTTACGGCGAAAAGATTGAGATGCGTCTTCTTTCGGCCGCCCAAAAACCCCTTTCTTTCCAGGAATTGGGTATGTTCGATGAAACCATAAAGATGATTCAGGAAGCGGTGGCCAAGGCTTACGGCATGATTCTTGTTTGCGGGCCGACTGGCGCCGGCAAAACCACGACGCTTTATTCCGTGATGAACATTTTGAACCGGCCGGAGGTGAACATCGTTTCCGTAGAAGACCCGATTGAATACGACATGCGTTACGCGAACCAAATGCAGGTGAATGTGGCGGCCGGCATCACTTTTGCGGCCGGGCTGCGCTCGATCCTGCGGCAGGATCCGAACGTGATTATGGTCGGCGAAATTCGCGACGCCGAGACCGCCAACATCTCCGTTCAAGCGGCCCTGACTGGCCATCTGGTCCTCTCCTCGCTTCACACAACCGACGCGCCGACCGCCGTGCCGAGGCTGATCGATATGGCCATTCCGCCTTTTTTGGTGGCCGCCGTCGTGAACGTCGTCTCTGCCCAACGTTTGGCGAGAAGGATCCATTTGGACTGCATCGAATCTTACGTGCCGGAAAAAGGCGTGATCGAAAGCATTTATAAGCAGCTTCAGGAGGCGAATCCGGGCGTGAATCCCGCCAATTTGAAAGTACCCAAGACTTTTTATCGCGGCCGGGGTTGCGCCGCCTGCAATCATACCGGGTATTTCGACCGCATCGGCATTTTTGAGGTTTTGAACATCACCGAGGAGGTGAGAAAGTTAATTATTAGTCCCGATTTCAATCTGGATAATTTGGTGAAATTAGGACGTTCGCAGGGCATGACAATGATGTTCGAAGACGGGTTGAAGAAAGTCGAACGGGGCCTTACGACCATTGAGGAGTTATTCAGGGTTATTCGGGAGTAATCCCTCACCCTTCGAAGATAGGAAGCTTAGTCAAATCAATAAAAATCATGTTTAGCAATAAGATAAAACAATTCAATAAACGGTCGTTAGTCTTGGAAGACCGCTTCATAAGAAGCGTAATCTTCGAAGGGTGAGGGATGCAGTATCATTTCATCGCTTCACAGGCCGACGGCAAATTGGCGGAAGGAGACATAGACGCCAAAGACATTGCCGAGGTTTTGCAATTTTTGACGGCCCATGCCCTAAGGCCGGTTTCCGTAAAACCGATCCAGAAGAACCGTCTCGAATTGCGCATTTTCAAGGGCCGGATCAATTTGACCGATCAGATTTTCCTTTCCAAATATCTGGCGTTGATGCTCAAGATCGGCACGGGGCTTCTCCAAGCGATCAATATTTTGATCGAGGATTTCGCCAAGCCGGCGATGAAATCGTTGCTTCTCGAAATACGTTCCAATTTGGAAAAAGGCCAGCCCTTTTACGCCACCTTCGCGAAATATCCGAGAATCTTCAGCCAAGTTTACGTTAATTTGATCAAGGCCGGCGAGGCCTCAGGCGATCTGGAGGCGGTTTTTGAAAACCTAACCACTTCTTTAAGCAAGGAGAAGGCTTTGCGGGACCAGACGCGAGGCGCCCTCATTTATCCGATTTTACTTTTGGCGATGTCAATTTTAATCCTGATATTTTTGGTGACTTTCGCACTGCCCAAGATCGCCAAGGTATTTTTGGAATCCGGTTTCCAGCCGCCCACTTTTTCCCGGGTCGTTTTCAGCGTCGGCTTATTTTTCGGCCAGATCGGCTTTTATTTGCTGGGGCTATTTATATTGGCCCTGATCGGTTTTTTATTCGCTTATCGCCAGTCCGTCATTTTCAGAAAGCTCGTTTCGAGTTTGGTCGGCGAAATTCCAATCATTAAAGACGTAATCAGAAAGATCGCCCTGCAGAGATTCGCCGCCACCCTTTCGTCCTTGATCAAGGCCGGCATGCCGATCACGACCGGACTCGAAATTACGGCCCAGGCCGTCGGCAATCCGGAATTGCAGGAAGCGCTCATGAGGATTTCCCAGGAAGGATTGGCCAAGGGGCTTACGATCGGCGAGGCTTTCAAAAAAGAGCCGTTTTTCCCCAAGACCGTCGTGAACCTGATGGCGATTTCTGAAAAAGCCGGCCATATCGAAGAAGTACTTGCCACCCTCGCGGATTTTTATACGAGCGAAATAGACAGTTCCTTGAAGACTTTGGTTTCTTTTCTGGAACCGGTGATGCTGCTTTTCATCGGCGCGATTATCGGTCTCATTGCTTTGGCCATCATCATCCCCATTTACCAGTTAACGACGCAATTTTAAAGGCTTGGCTCAAAAATTTGAGCCGCAGAAAAAAGGTTTTTGACTGCCAAACTTTAACCGAGCACATAATCAACAAAAAGAATACGAAATTAAATTTTATATTTGTTTTTTATGAAAGATAAAAACAGTAGGCCAAAATTTCTCATTTATGTGCTCGGTGCTCGATTTTTCAAACAGTCGCTTCGCTCTTGGGAAAAATCGGCAGGCTTTACTCTCATCGAATTACTGGTCGTGGTCGCTATCGTGGTGATCGTTTCGGTGGCCGGCTTTATAAATGTTACTAATTACCGAAACAAGCAAATTCTCGTCAATTCGGCGAATCAGGTCGCAGCCGTTCTTCATGACGTTCAGAACCGTTCTGTTTCTCAGCAAAGCGGCTTGCGGTGGGGGATCCGCCTCACGAACGCGACGAGCAGCAGTGCGGATACCTATCAGACCTTCAGCGGCACGAGCTATGCGACAAGCTCCGTTGACAGAACGTTTTATTTGAGCAACGGCACCCAGTTCGGCGAGCCGGGGAACGGTTTCAGCGTTGACGAGATTTTCAGCCCGATTACTGGTCAGTTAGGGGTCAATAAAATAATTTCGCTCGTGACGGGCAAAGAGGACGGTTTGGTCGGCGACATTATTTTGCGCTCCCAGGGCACTATTACCACGCGGCAGGAAAACGGCTTGATCGGCTACTGGCATTTGGACGAAGGCGTAGCGACAACTACCTATGACGCTTCGGGTATGGGAAATTTTGGCAGTGCGTCTGGCACTGTTTGGATTTCCGGCTCGAACTGTAAAGCCGGTAGTTGTCTGAGTTTCAATACCCCGTCTTTTCAGAGGGTTTTAATTTCAACCTCGACCAGTCTTAGTTCAAGAGCCACCCTTACTCTTTCTGCTTGGGTCTATCCTACCGGGAATGGCGGTTCGGATACGATGAGCACGATAATTCAAGGGCTTTCCTCACCGGCCTATTATTTGAGTTTTAATGATTCGGTTAATGCTTTGAGTTGCTATTGGTATGGTACAACTCCCGCTGGTTATCACACAACCTCTAATAATTCTGTTCCTTTAAATCAATGGTCGCATCTTGTTTGTGTTTGGGACGGGTCTAATATCAATCAGTACATAAATGGTTTGTTGGCAAGCACCACTTCTGTAACTGGCGTTGGAATTTCACCGACCTTGGTTGTTATTGGCGCGGAAACAACCGCACGTCAATTTCAGGGCACAATAGATGAGGTTCGTATATATAACCGTGCTTTAACCTCTACGGAGATTTTAAATTTGTATAATGACCTCAAGTAACAATTAACCATTAATATTTGACACATAACAATTAAATTAATAAATGCCAAAACAGAAAAAAAATAATTGTCAATTATCAGTTGTCAATTGTCGCTCTGGTCAGTCGCTTGTGGAAATCATGATTGGTTTGGGGCTTGGCGCGGTTTTGATTGGCGCCGCTTCTTTAGGCATCACCTTTATGCTTCGTTCCTCGGCCTCGAGCCAGAATTACCAGAAAGGCGGCCAATTGGCCGGGGGTTTGTTCGATAAGGTCAGTTCTTGGTCAAGCGGCAATTGGCAGAATATTTACGGGCTTATCAAGGGCACGTCCACCCAGTATTTTTTGAACGCTTCGGGCACCGCCCTTTTCTCGGTTCAAGGCCAGGAGGGGATGCTTGATAACGACGTGACGAGCGGTCTCGTTGGTGAGTGGAAGTTTGACGAGGCGACCAGCACCACAGCTTACGACTCGACGGGTGATAACAAAACCGGCACGCTTACGAACGGGCCGGTCAGGACTACTTCCGGCTGTCAGATCGGTTATTGTTTGCTTTTTGACGGTACCAGCACTTATGTCAATGCGCCGGCCACGAGTAGTTATAGTAACGACGTCACTGCATCCGTCTGGTTCAAGGGGGGCGGTCAGACCGCGAGCGATTGGAATTATTGGATGAATAGCACCATCAACTGGCTTGAATTCGGGACTTTCAGCAATGGCGCTATTTTCAAGGATAATAACGCCTCAGGGACGCCGTCTGTCAGCGCGGGCACAACCTTCGTCGACAATAATTGGCATCATGCAGTGGGGATTATCCGTTCCAATGTCATGGAAATTTGGATTGACGGCCAGCTTTTAGGCAGTAGATCGGACTACCCGACCGGCCAATCCCATTCGAATGTCGGTATTCGCATCGGCGGCAATGGCGTTGCTCGGGGCTGGGCCGGCTACATTGATGACGCTCGAATTTACAACAGCGCTCTTTCTGCGGCCGAAGTCGGCAATTTATACCGAAGCACCGCTTTCATCCGTTACTTTACCGTGGAAAACGTTTGCCGAACCAATAATTCTTCGAGTTCCATCAGCGGCGTTGCGCCTTGCGGCGGCGGCTCCATTAACGATCCCTCGACTCAAAAAATAAGCGTTTACACGAGCTGGCTGCCGAATAATACCGGTTCGCCCCAGTTAAAATTGTCCAATTACATAACCCGCTGGCAAAACCAGGTTTTTAATCAGTCTGATTGGACCGGCGGGGCCGGCCAGGACGGGCCTTTTACGTCGCCCGGGAGGGGCTATTCGACCGGTACGAACATCGACGGACAATCGAATCCCGGCTCAATTCAGATTTTGGACCTGACGCCCTAGTTTATTAGCCAATGAGGCGGGGGATAACCGCGGCTGATTGGGTGCGGCAATTCCTAAAATTACCAGAAAAACAAGAATTGCTTTTTCGCATTTAAAGCCTTTTGTTTTATAATGAGGACAAATGGTGCGCATCAAAAATTTCCAGGAATCTTTGGAAAAAGACCTGGCTCGCCTTACAGCGGAAATCAAGGAGCAAAGAGAACGGATGGCGGTTGATGACTTGCCGGAAAGAGATTTGGTGAAGCAATCAATTCGATCCTTCGCCGCCGCCCAGACGCCGGCGAGACCGCCGGTAACGGAAGATACTGTTTCAAACCCGGCCCTGCCCAGTTATTTGCAGGTGAGTGATCCCAAGGTGAAGCTGGAAGTCGAGAAGTTGGTGGATTTGGTTTTCCGGGAAAATCTCGAAAAAGCCGTCCGGGAAGCAAAGAAGCAGTCGCCTTTCATCGAAGACGCTTTTCATGACGCCCTCGTGGACAAGCTCCTGCCTGAACTCAAGAAACGAGGCGTTTTAAAATAATTCATGACCGCCCTTTTTCTTATAATCCTCATTGTTGCGGCCGTCGGGGCTTTTTATTTTTTTTGGCGGCAGGCGAGAAGAAAAAGGTTTTTGAGCGAGCTTCAATTAAAACTTTTTCTGATCCGTTTGCCGCGCGGCAAACGGGAGGGCCGGGAAATCAAGCAGGAAATCAACGTTTCGGAACAGCTCTTCAGCACTCTCGCGGCCTTCAAAAAACCCTTCGTTCTCGAAGCGGCCGTTCCCTACGTCGGCGAAGAAATCCATTTTTATGCGGCTGTGCCGGACTATTTGGGGGAAGCCCTTAGCCGCCAGATTCAGTCTTTGTGGCCTGACGGGCAAGTCGAACCGGCCGAAGATTACAATGTTTTTAATTCTTCCGGCCGGGCCGGCGGCGCTTTCGTGGGGCAAAGGGACCGTTTTGTTTTACCCGTTCGGACTTATGAAGAAGTGAATGCCGATACTTTTTTGCCGATCTTGGGCGGCTTGGCCAAGATCAACGAAGTCGGCGAAGGCGGCGCCTTGCAGGTTGTAGCCCGGCCGGCAAAACCACGCGTCAAAAAAGAGATTCGCTCGGCTCTACAGAATTTAAAAAAGGGTTGGAAGCTGAAAGACGTTTTAAATACAAATTTTTCGGTTTCCGTGTCGGACATAACGGAAGCGTTTCAAACCAAGGACAAGAAAGACGGGGAAACCGAAAAGGTCTTGGACGAAGAAGCGATCAAGGCGGTCGGCAATAAACTCAGCAAGCCTCTCTTTGAAGTGAATGTAAGAATAGTCACTTCGGGACCCAGCCAGTATCAGGCCGATTCGATCCTGGAAGGGATTTTGGCGGGTTTTTCCCAATTTGCGGCGCCGAACCGCAACGAATTTAAGGTCGTCAGGCCGAAAAATTTGCAGAATTTGGTCCATAATTTTTCTTTCCGCCGTTTCGTTGACGAAGAAGCGATGGTCTTGACGAGCGGCGAGTTGGCAAGTCTTTTCCATTTGCCGACTGTTTTCACGGAAATGCCGAAAATTAAAGCCCCGAAAGCGAAAGAAGCGCCGCCGCCAGCGGATTTGGCGGGCGACGGCGTTTTGATCGGAGAGAGCGTCTATCGGGGGCAAATCAAGGAGATAAGGATTACCGACGACGACCGGCGGCGTCACGCTTATATGATCGGTCAAACCGGCACCGGCAAATCCAATCTTTTGACCAATATGGCTTTGGACGACATCAAGCGAGGCAAGGGCGTCGCGGTTCTGGATCCGCACGGTGATTTTATCGAAGATATTTTGGGGCTGATACCGGAGCGCAGGGTGGGCGACGTGATCATTTTCGATCCGTCGGATCTGAATCGTCCACTGGGCCTGAACATGATCGAATACGATCCGAACCGGCCCGAGGAAAAGACTTTCATCGTGAACGAGATGCAGAGCATTTTTAACAAGCTTTTTGCCCAGGAGACGATGGGCCCGATGTTCGAGCAATACATGAGGAACGCCCTTTTGCTCCTGATGGAAGACGCGGCGAATGAACCGGCGACCTTAATGGAGGTGGCGCGGGTTTTCACGGATCCGGCTTTTCGGGCGAGGAAATTGGCAAGAGTCAGGAATCCGGCGGTGGTCGATTTTTGGGAAAAGGAAGCGGTTAAGGCCGGCGGCGAAGCGTCTTTGGCGAACATGACGCCTTATATCACTTCCAAGTTCAATAATTTCACGGCCAACGATTACATGCGGGTGATCATCGGCCAGACGAGTTCGGCTTTCCACTTCCGGGATTTGATGGATCAGGGCAAGGTGCTTTTAATAAATCTTTCCAAAGGAAAAATCGGCGACATCAATGCCAATCTTTTGGGCATGATCATCGTCGGGAAGATTTTAATGGCTGCTTTGGGCCGAGTGGACATACCGCAGGAGCAAAGGCGGGACTTCAATCTTTATATCGATGAATTCCAGAATTTTACGACCGATTCCATTGCCGTCATACTTTCCGAAGCGAGGAAATACCGTTTGAATCTGACGATTGCCCATCAGTTCATTGCCCAGCTTACGGAAAAGGTGCGGGATGCGGTCTTCGGCAACGTCGGCTCGCTCGTCGCTTTTCGGGTCGGCGTGCAGGACGCTGAAGCATTGGTAAAGCAGTTCACGCCGGTCTTCGATGAGCAGGACCTGGTGAATATCGATAACTTCAACGCTTATGTTAAGCTTTTGATTAAAGGCGAAACCGCGAAGCCGTTCAATATCAGAACGGTTCGTTCGGCCGTCGGCAATCCTGCTTTGGCTCGTCGTCTCAAGGATTTATCGGTTTCAAAATTCGGTCGACCCCGCGAAGAAATCGAAAGCGAAATCTACAAAAGGCTCCGCAATTAAATCATTCAATGTTTGTCAAAAAAGATTTTTACCTGGTAACCATTATAGGTTTTTTGGTCGGCGCATTGTTTTTGATGCCGCTTGCCAATTTGGGTTTTGACGTCAATCTAACCCTGGTTTTCGCCTCGATCATCGGTTTTACGGTTTTTGCACCGATCGCTTTAGGCGTTCTCGGTTTTTTGAGCCGCTATTTTAAAGTACTCGAGCAGTTCGGAAAATTCGCCGCCGTCGGTACCCTGAACTCTCTTTTGGACATCGCGACCATCAACTTTTTTATTTTCGTCACGGACATTCCCAAGGGAATTTATTACAGCCTTTTTGTGGTAATCGGTTTTTTAGTGGCCGCGACGAACAGTTATTTTTGGAATAAGATCTGGACCTTTCAGGACAAAATGCCGGTGACGCTCAAGGAATATTTGCGCTTCGCTTTTTTCACCCTGATCGGCGCCCTCCTCAATGCGAGTGCGGCTTCTTTCGTGGTCAATTTTCTCGGCGCGCCAGTCGGTTTCAACCTCAATCTTTGGGCCAATATCGGCGCTTTGTGCGGCATCGCCGCCTCGCTTTTGTGGAATTTCTTGAGTTACAAGAACATCGTTTTTAAACATTCCGGAGAAACGCAACCCTTTGATAAATAATCATGCCTAAACCGTTTTTATCAGTCATTATCCCGGCTTATAACGAATCGAAGAGGCTGCCCTTAACCCTGATTGACGTCGAGCGCCACCTGGCAGAGGCGGAATATTCCTGGGAGATCGTCGTGGTGAACGGCGGTTCGAGCGACGCCACTGCCGAGATCACGAATCGTTTCAGTCATTTAATTCCCAACCTCCGCTTGCTGGATTACCAGGAAAATCACGGCAAGGGCTGGGCGGTCCGGGAGGGAATGCTCCAAGCTCATGGCAACTGGCGGCTTTTTATGGACGCCGACAACGCCACTTCCGTTGACCAGTTCGTGAACATGATGCCCTTTTTCAAGGAGGGCTATGACGTGGTGATCGGTTCGCGAACAGTGAAGGGCGCGAAACTGGAGCCGGCCCAACCTTTTTATAAGCAGCTGTTGGGCAAAATGGGGAATTTGTTCATTCAGGGCCTGGTTTTGCCCGGCATTTGGGATACCCAATGCGGTTTCAAGTGTTTCAGCGAAGCGGCCGCAACGAGGGTTTTTAAATTATCGCGAATCGACCGCTGGGGTTTTGACGTCGAGGCTTTGGTTTTGGCGAGGCTCATGCGCTTTCGCATCAAGGAAGTCCCTGTTCACTGGGTTAATGACCCCGATTCCAAGGTGACTCTGGGCGGTTATTTTTCCACCCTTTGGGACGTGGTCAGGATAAAGCTGTGGCTCACGCGCCATAAATACAATTTGGCAATCTCATGATTTTTTCCGAATTAAGGCAAGATTTGGTTTCCGGCGATTGGATCTTGATCGCGCCCGGCCGTTTGCGCTATCAAAATCACGACCACCGTTTGAAAAGAGAGGGCAAACGGGAACGGGCGCCGCTCAAGCAATGCCCGTTTGAAAAACCCCTTGAAAGCGTGAGCAATAAAGTGATCTTGAATTTCGTGAACCATACGGCCACCGGCCTTGTCCGAAAAACCACCAAGCCGGATAAAAATTGGCGGCTTTTGGTTCTGGAGAATAAACACCCCGTCGTTTTGAATAAAAATAAAATTTCCAGGCTCAAGCATCACGGTCCGTTTTCGACCATGGAGGGCATTGGCCACGCCGATCTCATAATTACGCGGGATCACGACAGGAATTTTCCGAAGCTTTCCAAACGCGACGCCCTGCACGTCTTGGAGGCGATGCGCGACAGATATCTGACGCTTTTAAACGAGAAAAATCTGGCTTACATTTCGATTTTCCATAATTGGGGTCCGACCGCCGGCGCCTCGGTTTACCACCCTCATTATCAAATGTTCGCGATTCCCGTTTTGCCGCCGGACATCCAGCATTCCTTGAATGGCTCGGCTCGTTATTACAAAGCCCACAAAACTTGCGTTCATTGCGACATGATTCGGTGGGAGAAGAGGCGGAAGAAAAGGATAATTTTCGAGAATGACGAGGCGGTCGCCCTCGCTCCGTTCGTTTCCCGCAACCCCTTCGAGGTCAGAGTTTTTCCCAAGCGGCACCGGCCTTATTTCGAAAACACCTTCAATGAGGAGCTGGCTGGCGTGAGCGAAGTTCTTCAAAAAGTTTTGGGCTTACTCGAGAAAAAATTGGGCGATCCGGATTACAATTTTTTCATCCATACGGCACCGGTGCGGGATAAGAACAGATACAGCCATTATCATTGGCACATCGAAATATATCCGAAGCTGAGCAAACGGGCCGGTTTCGAGTTCGGAACGGGCATTGAGGTGAACATTTTCGATCCGGACAAGGTGGCGAAGATCTTAAAAAGTCAGAAATAAATTCAAGACATGGCCAAGTTAATCATTGCTAATTGGAAGATGAATCCGATGACGGAATCCGAGGCTTTGAAATTAGCGAAAGCTTCTGATTTTTCTAACGTGGTGGTGACGCCGCCCTTCATTTTTATGAACGCCCTAAAGAAGACCCTGAAGAAAGCGAAACTCGGCGCTCAAAACGGTTTTTTCGAAAAGAGGGGACCGTATACCGGCGAGGTTTCCTTCAGCCAATTAAAGGCATTCGGTGTTCGGAGCATTATCATCGGTCATTCCGAAAGCCGGGCTTTGGGCGAGACCGACGATATTATTAACAAAAAGACAGGAGTTTCCCTTCGGGAAAAATTCAGGACGATTTTATGCGTTGGGGAGCCCTGGATTGTGAGAAAAAAAGGTTTTGCCGCCGCCGAAAATTTCGTGAAAAAGCAGTTGTTCACAGACCTTAAAGGAATTCAAGGCTTGAGCAATCTTGTCGTTGCCTATGAACCGATTTGGGCGATCGGCACGGGCAAAAACGACGATCCCGAAAAAACCGTTCGGATGGCGATTTCTATCAAGGAATTCCTTCGTTCAAAATTCAAAATCCGCAATCCAAAATTACTGTACGGCGGTTCGGTGAAAGCTAAGAATATCCAGGGGTTCATAAGAGAAAAAACTATTGACGGCGTTTTGGTCGGCGGGGCAAGTCTCAAGCCCGCCGAATTTATAAAGATTGTGAAAATCACCGCCAAATATTAATCTGTAATTATCAATGAGCCGTTCTCTCAAAAAAATCATTTACGGTATTTTTTATTTAGCGGTCATCGCTTTCGCCGGTTTCGTTTTTTACAGTTCCGTTTTTAAGCCGGCGCCGACCTGTTCCGATAAAGTTCAGAATCAAGGCGAAGCCGGCATTGATTGCGGCGGACCCTGCAGTTCTTGCGTTCTTCAGCGATTGGCGCCGCTTCGGGTTTTGAGCGTGAATTTTTTCGGCACGGCCGCCGGCCAAACCGTGATTCTGGCTGACGCCCTGAACCCCAATACCGATTACGGCGCCAAAGATTCTTACCAATTCCTGATTTACAATAAATCGAATCAGGTCATTGAAACCCTGGTTGGCGACGCCGTTTTCCGGCCAGGCGAAGAGATTCGTATTTTCAGCGCCGATGCGACCGCTGATTTTAAAAACATCGGGCAGGTGGGTTTAATCTTTAAAAACACTGTTTGGCAGTCGACGGGCGTGCCAAAACCAGATTTGGGCCTGGGGAGCGATTTGAAAACAACCTTGGTCGGTCCGAGCATTCGGGTGACTGGGACGACGATCAACCGAAGCCCTTGGTCGATCGATGTTTTGAAAGTGATCGCGGTTTTGGCAAATAAATACGGCATCCAGATTTTTGCCAGCCAAACCGTGGTCAGTGATCTCGAGGGCGGCGGCGAGGCCAAATTTTCGGTAATTTTTCCGAGCGACCCCGATTTGAATTCGGTTTTCGATCCGAAGGCCACCCAAATCTTTTTTAACGCGGAATGAGCAGGATTTTGCGCGATTTCGACTGGATCATTTTGGGCCTCGTCCTTTTTTTGGGTGCTGCGAGCCTGGTTTCGCTCGCAAGCTCCAACACGACGTTTTTTTGGCGTCAGCTCGTTTGGTATGCTCTTTCGATTATCGTCATTGCTTTCGGCAGTCGGTTAGATTGGCGGTGGCTTATCGGCCGGGATTGGTTCCGTTACGGTCTCTATGTTTTCAGCGTTTTATTTCTGATCGTTTCCAATCTGCAGTCGCAGACCATCCGCGGCACGAAAAGCTGGATTACTTTCGGCGGTTTTCAATTTGAGCCGGCGGAACTGGCCAAGTTAGCCCTGATCATCATTCTCGCCGGATTTTTTTCGCGCCGTTACTTGGAAGCCTGGCGCGGCAGAAATATTCTCGTTTCCCTGATGCTGGCCTTACTGCCGGTGATTTTAGTCGTCATTCAACCCGACCTCGGCTCGGCCCTCGTTATCATGAGTATTTGGCTCGGTTTTCTCCTGATGAGCGGCGTGAACTACCGGCGTTTGGGCGTCGGCCTGATTTTGGGGATTTTGATTTTCAGCCTGCTTTGGGCCTTTTATTTGAAGCCCTACCAAAAGGATCGGCTGACCGGTTTTTTGTTCCAAGAAAAAGATCCTCTCGGCATTAATTATAATGTCATTCAATCCAAAATCGCGATTGGTTCGGCCGGCCTCTTGGGTAAAGGTTTTGGCGCCGGCACCCAGACCCAGCTTAAATTCCTGCCCGAGACCCAAACCGACTTCATTTTTGCGGCTTTTGTCGAAGAATGGGGAATTTTGGGCGGCAGCCTCGTTGTTTTGGCGTTTATGTTTTTGCTTTATCGGATCGTTCTGATCGGTCTTACGGCCCGGAGCAACGAGGCCAAATTCATCAGTTTGGGGGCGGGCCTGATGTTTTTAGTGCATTTTATCATTAATTTAGGCGCTAATTTGGGGCTTTTGCCCGTGGCCGGCATCCCTTTTCCGTTCTTGAGCTATGGCGGATCCAGCCTCTTGACCGGCGCCGCTCTCATAAGTATAATAGAGCATATTAAACTTGAATCCCGTTAAAACATTGAACGAGGAAGGTTTCTTTTTTCCCCTAGGTTTTTTATTCGTTTCAAAAAACGGGATGAGTTTTTTAAAAAATATTTTTTGATCCCCCAAAATAATGAATCCTCCTGAAATAAAAAGAGGTTTATTTAATTTTCGTTTCCTCGGCGTGATGGGAGCGATTTTAATTTTCATTTTCGTGGTGGCTTATTTTTTCTACGGGCTGCAGCCCAATTCGGCCAACGCCGGTTTCGTCCAGTTTAAAATCGTGAAAGGCGAAGGTTTTCGGGAAATCGGCGCCCGTTTATCGCAATCGGCGCTCATCAAATCAATAAGCATTTTCAAGATTTATTCCTTGATTTCCGGCCGGGTCCAAAAATTCCAACCTGGCTTATATGAGCTTTCCGGCACGATGAGCCTGCCGCACATAGTGGGTATTTTGACGAGCGGCGGCAAGAATGAAGTTACGGTGATGATTCCGGAAGGTTCCACTTTGAGGGATATTGATTCAATGCTTTCGAGTGCCGGCGTTTTGAATGCGGGCGGACTGATTAATTTTCCGATTCAGGTTCTGGCCGAAAAACATTCTTACCTTGCTTCCGTTGCTTCTTTGGAAGGATTCATCTTTCCGGACACTTACCGGTTTCAATTCAATTCTTCTTCAAGCGACGTCGTTGGGAAATTTTTGGACAATTTCGAATCCAAAGCCTGGACTTTCTTGCAGAACCAGAAAGATTGGTATCGGACCCTGATTCTGGCCTCTTATTTGGAGAGAGAGGTGCCTGATTTCGCTGATCGGCAGATCGTCGCCGGCATTTTGTTGAAACGCCTCAAAATCGGCATGCCTTTTCAGGTTGACGCCACCTTGAGTTACGCCAAATGCGGCGGAGTTTTCAGGAACTGCGCGAATCCCGTGGTTTCGGTGAAAGATTTGGCGTTTCCCTCGCCTTACAATACTTACCTTCATTTCGGCTGGACGCCGACGCCGATTGTCAATCCTGGCCAGGAAGCGATCCAGGCGGCTCTCACGCCCAAAACCAGCCCTTATCTTTATTATCTTTCGGCTTCCGGCAGCGGCGACACCATTTACGCCAGGACCTTGAATGAGCAAAACATTAACCGGGCAAAATACTTATGACCGACCAAAAAATAAAAATATTTTCTTCTTACCGAGGACCGGAATTCAAACAACTGGATTTGATCGCAATTCAGCTAGATTCTTTCAAATGGTTTCGGGAGCAGGGCCTCAAGGAACTTTTCCAGGAAATTTCGCCGATCAAGGATCATACCGGTCACGAAATGGAACTGCATTTTCTGGATTACAAGTTCGACCCCCCGAAATACACCGAAGAGCAGACCAAAGAAAAAGACCAGACTTACGAAGCGGCGTTGCGCGTCAATTTGAAACTAATCGACAAGCAATCCAAGCAAATAAAAACCCAGGAAGTTTATCTTGGCGATTTTCCGATTATGACCGACCGGGGCACCTTTATCATCAACGGCGTGGAAAGGGTCGTGATTTCGCAATTGATCCGTTCCGCCGGCATTTATTTCACGGCTGGACTTTTCCGCGGCAAGAGGCTTTTCGGCGCCAAAGTGATCCCAAACCGGGGTTCTTGGCTCGAGATCGAAACCGAATCCGACGGCATGATCGGCGTCAGGATTGACCGCAAGCGCAAAACCCCGATAACCCAGCTTCTGCGCGTGTTTGGTCTTGAGGATGAGGCTCAGATTTTAAAGACTTTTGCCGATGTTGACCGGGGCGACATCAAATACATTCAAGCGACTCTGAAGAAGGACGACGCGAAGACTGCCGAAGAATCGTTCATAGAGATTTACAAGCGTTTACGGCCCGGCGATCTCGCCACGGCCGAAAGCGCCCGGACCCTGATCGAGCCGATGTTTAATAAGTTCGACCGTTACGATTTGAGCCGGGTTGGCCGTTTCAAATTGAACCAACGTTTGAGCCTTAAAGGAACGGGCGGCTTTTTAACCAAGGAAGATCTTATTGCCGCCATTAAAGAAATCATCAGATTGAACAATAATCCGCACGCCGAGGCGGACGATATCGATCATTTGGGCAATCGCCGGATCAGGGCGGTGGGCGAGCTCGTTCAAGCGAAATTGAGAGTGGGTTTTGCGAGACTGCGACGCGGCGTTCAGGACCGGATGTCCACTTTCGACCGGAAAACCATTCAACCCGTGCAATTAGTCAATTACAAGGTTTTGACGGCCGTGGTCAAGGATTTTTTTGCTTCTTCCCAGCTTTCGCAGTTCATGCGCCAGGAAAATCCCTTGGCCGAATTGGAGCATAAGCGGTGCCTTTCAGCGATGGGACCGGGGGGGCTTACCCGCGAGCGGGCTGGCTTCGAAGTGCGCGATGTTCATGAATCCTATTATAACCGGATTTGTCCGATTCAGACGCCGGAAGGCTCGAATATCGGTTTGGTGAATTATCTTTCGAATTACAGCCGGGTGAATGAGCTTGGTTTTTTGGAGGCGCCCTATTTCCAGGTAAAGAAGGGCGTGATTACGGATAATGTGGTTTGGCTTGACGCGATTACCGAAGAGAAACATATCATTGCTCAGGCTGACATCGCTCTTGATGAAAAGATGCATATTTCGAATACTCAAGTGCCGGCCCGGATCAAAGGTCGGGTCGGCATCGCCGCGCGCGACGAAATCGATTTGATCGACGTGGCGCCGGATTCGATTTTGAGCGTCTCCACTTCCCTGATTCCGTTTTTGGAGCACGACGACGCCAACCGCGCTTTAATGGGTTCGAACATGCAGCGGCAGGCCGTGCCGACGATCAGTCCGGAGTCGCCGTTGGTCGGCACCGGCGAAGAAGAAGCGGCGGCGCGCGATTCCCGCCAAACTTTACTTTCGGACGTTTCCGGCACCGTGACCGAGGTGGATGGCCGGCAGATAATTGTAAAGACTTCCTCGGGCAATAAGGTTTTCCCTTTGCTTAAATTCCGGCGCTCCAACCAGTCGACCTGTCTTTCCCAGCGGCCGGTCGTCAGAGTCGGCGACAGAGTTAAATTCGGCACGCTTTTGGCCGACGGCCCGGCCACGGACCAGGGCTTTTTGGGTCTGGGCCAGAACCTGCTCGTCGCTTTTATGTCTTGGGAAGGCGGCAACTTCGAAGACGCCATCATTCTTTCGGAAAAAGTGGCCCGCGACGACCGTTTTACATCCATTCACATTGAGACTTTCATTTGTTCGGTGCGGGAAACCAAACTCGGGCCGGAAATCACAACCCCGGATATTCCGAACGTTTCGGAAGACAAATTAAGAAACTTGGACGAGGAGGGTATTGTCCGGATTGGCGCCGAAGTGCGGACCAACGATATTTTGGTAGGAAAAATCTCGCCTAAAGGCGAGTCTGAACTGACTTCCGAAGAAAGATTGCTGCGTTCGATTTTCGGCGAGAAAGCCCGGGACGTCAAAGACACCTCGCTTACCTTGCCGCACGGCAAACAAGGGCGGGTGATCGGCATCAAGATTTTTGCCCGCGACCGGGGCGATAAACTCGAACCAGGCATCATCAAAAAAATTCAGATCGAGGTGGCTCAGCTTCGGAAAATCAGGGCCGGCGACAAACTGGCCGGCCGCCACGGCAACAAAGGCGTCATTTCCCAAATCCGGAAAGTTGAAGACATGCCCTATTTGGCCGATGGCCGGCCCGTGGATGTGATATTGAATCCTTTGGGTGTTGTTTCGCGCATGAACCTGGGCCAGCTTTTGGAAACCCATTTGGGATTGGCGGCCAATAGCTTAGGCTTTAAAGCTGTCGTGCCGAACTTTGTCGGCGCGACCGAGGAAGATATCCAGACGGAATTGGTCAAGGCTGGCTTTCCGCCCAACGGCAAGCTTACGCTTTACAACGGTTTGACCGGCGAAGCTTTCGGCGCACCAGTCATGGTTGGTTATATATACGTGATGAAATTGAACCATTTAGTGGAAGACAAGATTCATATGCGTTCGACCGGCCCCTACTCCTTGATTACCCAGCAGCCTTTGGGCGGCAAAGCCCAATTGGGCGGACAGCGTTTCGGCGAAATGGAGGTTTGGGCCCTTGAGGGTTATGGCGCGGCCCATACTTTGCAGGAAATGCTTACGATCAAATCCGATGATGTCTTGGGCCGGTCGGCGGCTTTCGAAGCGATCATCCGCGGTCAGGAAATTAAAAAACCCAATGTGCCGGCTTCGTTCAACGTTTTGGTTTCGGAATTGAAATCTCTGGGCCTTGCCGTGAATTACGGCTACAGTGACGGCAGCGAAGAGCCGAAAGAAGAAATCAAGGATCAAGACGATTAATCCCTCATCCTTCAAAGATAGAAAGCTTAATCAAATAGATTTAATTATGAATAAAATCCAAATAACAAATTTAATAAAAGGGACGTTAATTTTCGAAGATCGCTTCTCGAGAAGCGTAATCTTTGAAAGGTGAGGGATGGAAAAAAGTTTGGACTTAAAAACAATTTCGATCAAAGTCGCTTCACCGGACGATATTCTCAAGTGGTCGCACGGCGAGGTCATAAAACCGGAAACCCTGAATTACCGGACGCAGCGGCCGGAAAAAGACGGGTTGTTTTCGGAACGGATTTTCGGGCCGACCAAGGATTATGAATGTTACTGCGGCAAGTACAAAAAAATCCGCTACAAAGGCATCATTTGCGAAAAATGCGGCGTTGAGGTGACGCGGTCCGTGGTCCGGCGCGAGCGGATGGGCCACGTTAATCTTGCGGCGCCCGTAGTTCACATCTGGTTTTTAAAAACCGTGCCTTCGAAGATCGGGCTCCTTTTGGACATTTCCGTGGCCAAGCTCGAGAAGGTCGTTTACTACGCGGCTTATATCGTGACATCGGTAAACGTTGAAGCCAAGGAAAGGGCTTTGAAATCGATCAAGCGAGAATTCAGGTCCCTGAAAGAAACGACGGTGGCTGAGCCGAAAACCGCGAAAAAAGCGAAAGGCAAGAAAACGGCGACCGAGACCCTCGAAGAATCCAAAGAAAGAAGCGAGGATATTCTCGCGCTTTTGAAGCCGGGCTTGATTTTGACCGAATCGGAATATTATTCCCTGTCGGAAAGTTTCGGCGACGTTTTTGAAGCGGATCGGGGCGCCTCCGCCGTCAGGAAAATTTTGGAACAGATCGACCTCGGAAAAACCATCAAAGACATCGTTAAGGAATTGGAAACGGTCAAAGATCCCAATCGGGAAAAAAGGCTTTTGCACCGTTTGCGGCTGGCAAAGTCTCTCCTCAAATCGGAAATCAGGCCGGAATGGATGGTTTTGACGGTCTTGCCGGTTCTGCCGCCGGAATTGCGGCCCATGGTTCCTTTGGACGGCGGCCGCTACGCCACGGCGGACCTGAACGATCTTTATCGCCGCGTCATCAACCGCAACAATCGTTTGAAAAAATTGATGGAATTGAAATCGCCGGAAGTGATCATTACGAACGAGAAAAGAATGCTTCAGGAAGCGGTGGACGCTTTAATCGATAATTCGACGAGTTTGGGCAGCCAGATGCTTTCGGCTCGCCGCCGACCGTTGCGCTCCTTGGCCGACATGCTCAAGGGGAAGCAGGGCCGATTTCGTCAGAATTTGCTCGGCAAGCGCGTCGATTATTCCGGCCGTTCCGTAATCGTGGTCGGCCCGGAATTGAAGCTGAACGAATGTGGCTTGCCGAAGAAACTGGCTTTGGAACTTTTCCGGCCGTTCGTCATCAATCAGATTATCGATCGCAATCTTGCTTATAACATCAAGCAAGCCAATCGTTTGATCGAACAAGGGCCGCCGGAGATTTGGGCGATTTTGGAAGACGTGATGGAGCATCGGAAAGTGTTTTTGAACCGGGCGCCGACTCTACACCGTTTGGGCATTCAAGCTTTTAAACCGGTCCTGATCGAAGATTTGGCCATCCGCATTCCGCCCCTGGTTTGCGCGGCTTTTAACGCCGACTTCGACGGCGACCAGATGGCTGTTCATTTACCGCTGACTTTTGAAGCGCAGTACGAAGCCGCCGAACTGATGGATGCCGGCCGGAACTTGTTGAAACCGGCGAGCGGCGATCCAATCGTGACGCCGACCCAGGACATCGTTTTGGGCTGCTATTTCTTGACCGGCATGAGGCCGGGTGCCAAGGGTGAAGGCAAGGCCCTAGCGAATTACGAAGAGGCAACCTTGGCTTACGATAACGGCATTATCGACCTTCACGCCAAAATCAAATTGCCGGTTCAAGGCGAAGTCATCGAGACGACTTACGGCCGTTTGATTTTTAACGGCGTTCTTCCCGCCGATTTCGGTTTCGTGAACGAGCATTTGAACAAGAAGGCGATCTCGAGGATCGTGGCCAAGGTGATCGAGCAATACGGCATTGCCGAGACCCACAAGTATTTGGATAAGATCCAAAGCCTCGGCTTTTCTTACGCCACCCTCTCCTCGATTAGCTGGGGCATGAATGATATGGTCGTACCTAAGGAAAAAATAGCGATCATCGAAACCGGTACGAAAGCCGTGGCGCTGATTGAAATCCAGTATCATGAAGGCCTTTTGACTTACGATGAGAGGCAGGAAAGGATCGTTGCGGTCTGGAACGATATCCGGAAAAAAGTCGCGGAGCTTGTGGCGAAAAGCTTGGACAAACAAAATCCGGTTCACGCGATCATCGATTCCGGCGCCCGCGGCAACTGGAACCAAACCAACCAGATTATGGGCATGAAAGGCATGGTGGCGAATCCGAAAGGGGAGATCATCGAATTGCCGGTTCGTTCTTCTTTTAAGGAGGGTTTGAGCGTTTTGGAATATTTCATTTCCACTCACGGCGCGAGAAAGGGCTCGACTGACACCGCCTTAAAGACGGCGACTGCTGGCTACCTTACCCGCCGCTTGGTTGACGTCGCTCAAGATTTGATAATCAAGGAAGAAGATTGTCATACGACTGAAGGACTTGAGGTGTTGAGGAGCGAAAGCGAGGACTTGGCCGGTTACGATTATAATTTCGCGGCCCGGATTTATTCCCGGGTCAGTCTTGAAGACGTTCGGATAGACCGCAAGCTCGTTGTTCGGGCCGGCGAGATAATTTCCCGGGAGGCCGCCAAGAAGATTCAGGAATCGAAAATCGAGAAAGTTTTAGTCAGGTCACCCATTAAATGCAAAACTTTTTACGGCATTTGCGCCGCCTGCTATGGATTGGATTTGAGCAAGAATAAATTGATAAATGTCGGCGAGGCCGTCGGCATCGTCGCCGCCCAATCAATCGGCGAGCCGGGCACCCAGCTTACGATGAGAACCTTTCACGTCGGCGGCGTGGCTGGCGTTGACATTACCCACGGTTTGCCGCGAGTGGAAGAAATTTTCGAAGCCCGTCCGCCCAAAGGCAAAGCCGTGATTGCCAAAGCCGAAGGCACGGTGAATTCGATTGAGACCCGCGGTTCGGTCAAAAACATCAAGATCAAGGAAATTACGGCTAAGGCCAAAAAAATCAAGAAAACCCTCACCGAATATCTAGTGCCGGCAAGCCTGACCATTCTTGTTAAGGAGGGAGATAAAGTTACGAAAGGCCAGCCCTTAAGCGAGGGGCCGATGGATTTGAAAGAGTTGATGGATTACCAGGACATTGATGCGGTTCAGCGCTACATTATTAAGGAAGTCCAGAAGATTTATGCGCCTGAAGCTTCAATTCACGATAAGCATATCGAGACGATCGTTCGGCAGATGTTTTCGAGAATTACGATTACCGAGCCGGGCGAAACCGAGCTGATGGTCGGCGAGGTCGTGGAAAAATCTAAATTCCTCGAAGTGAATAAGGAAATGCGCAAAGCGAAAAAGAATATGGCCAAAGGCACGGAGCGGGTCTTGGGCATCAGTCGAGTAGCTCTCTCGACCGAAAGTTTCCTGTCGGCTGCTTCGTTCCAGGAAACGAGCCGCGTTTTGGTGAACGCCGCCGTTTCCGGCAAAGTCGACAAATTGCGCGGTCTCAAGGAGAACGTGATTATCGGCAAGCTGATTCCGGTCGGGATGAGCGAAATTTCCGAAGAGCAATTAAGACCGTTGCGGGAAAAATTAATGCCGCCGAAACCGATCGAGGAGGTGCCCGTCGCGACCCAAACCGAGACTCAAATTTGACCCGATTGAGGAACCCTGTTAATCTACCCTAGTCATGAATGACACGAACAACCCCGAGCGGGTCGGCTACAACATCACTTTCATTACCGAAGTCGAAGACAGCACCGCCTTAAAGAAACTTCTGGAAAAGAATGGTGCAAGCGTTTCAAATGAGCGACCGCTCCAAAAAATCAGGCTGGCTTATCCGATCAAAAAAGCGGATTTCGGCTTCATCGGACTTTTAGGCTTTAGCCTGACGCCCGAAGCGGTGCCGGCCCTGGAGGCGGCCTTGAGGCTCGAAGCGGGTTTGCTCCGCTATTCCTTGACGCGTGTTATAATTAAAGCAAGTAAGAAGGCCGAAGCCGCGGCCAACTATAGAGCGAGGGAAGAAAAAAGGAAGCCGGTCTTCACGAAAGAGCCAGCGAAAGATTTCGAGCCGGCCCTCACGAATGAAGCCTTGGAGAAAAAAATAGAGGAAATACTCCAATGAATTTGAATAAAGTATTTTTAATCGGCCGGCTCACGGCTGATCCGCAGATGAGGACGACGCCCGGCGGCACGCCGGTCGGCACTTTTTCGATCGCGACGAACCGGGTTTGGACGAACAAGGCCGGCGAGCGCAAAGAAGACGTTCAATTCCATAATGTCGTTGTCTGGGGCCGGCAGGCCGAGGTGGTCAACCAGTTCCTCAAAAAAGGCAGTATCGTTATGGTCGAAGGCCGTTTGCAGACGAGAAGCTGGCAGGATGCCCAGGGTCAGAACCGCCGGACCACGGAAGTTATTTGCGAAAAAGTCCAGCTCGGACCGCGTTCTTTCGGCGCAGGGCCGGCGCGGAGCGGAGAAAGCGAAGCACCGATCAAGGACGAGGTCAAGGAGGAATTGCCGGAAATCAACCTCGATGAAGGCGATATCAAGCCGGAAAACATCCCGTTCTAATTTTTATAAATCGCCATGAAACAGTGCGTTTTTTGTTCCCAAAACATCAAAGATATCAGTTACGAAGACGTGGGTCTTTTGCGGCGTTTCGTTTCAAGCCAGGCGAAGATTATTGATCCGAAGCATTCGGGCGTTTGCGCCAGGCACCAGCGGCACCTCGCGAAATCCATCAAGCGAGCGCGGATAATGGGCTTACTGCCCTTCGTGCAGAGATGAGTCTTGATCTAAGTCTTTTTCAATTCGTTCATTTTTTCGCCGGCCAGTCCAGAATTCCGGACGGGGCGGGCGTTTTTTTCGCCCAGTATTTGCCCTATTTGCTGGTTCTGGCCGCGCTTTATTTTATTTTTCGGAAAAATGCCTGGAAAGACAAATTGATGATGTTCGCGGTCGCGGCTCTGACCCTGATTTTGTCCCGGGGAATCTTGACCGAGACGGTTAGATTCATTTGGCCGCGGCCAAGGCCTTTCGATGTTTTGGGTTTCCAGTCTTTGATCGCGGAATCCGGCGCGTCTTTTCCGTCCGGCCACGCCGCCTTTTTCTTCGGTCTTTCCGCCGCAATTTTCTATTTCAACAAAAAATGGGGGATTTGGTTTTTGGTTTTGTCCTTACTGAACGGCTTGGCGCGGATTTTCGTCGGCGTCCACTGGCCGAGCGATATTTTGGGCGGGATTATTGTCGGTTTGGCTTCTTTTTGGGTGGTTAAATTATTGCTTAAGAAATATTTGCCTAGTGATCAAATCCAAGAGCAAAAACTCCCGGATTAGCCAAGAGATTTTATTTTTGTGCCCGAGGTGGGAGTCGAACCCACATGACCTTGCGATCACAGGATTTTGAGTCCTGCGCGTCTGCCAATTCCGCCACCCGGGCGCGTAAACGCAGTTTTGATAATAAGATGAAATTGGCTTAAAATCAATGCTAATGGCCAAGATTATTGCGATTTGCAACCAAAAAGGCGGCGTGGGCAAGACCACGACCGCAATGAATCTCGCGGCCTATCTCGCCATGTCCGGCAAGCGGACGCTTCTCGTGGATTTCGACCCGCAGTTCAATGCGACGGTTGGCGTGGGGGTGGCCCACGCGCCCGACGAAACCATTTACCACGCGCTTTTGGCCAATAAAGCGCCGGAACGGGTAATAAAACAAACCGCCCTTTCGAATTTTTCGATTGCGCCGGCTTCGCCTGATTTGGCCGGTGCTCTCGTGGAGCTCGTTGATTTGCCGGAAAGGGAGCTTTATCTGCGGAATTTTGTGAATCGCGTCCGCGACGATTATGATTTTATTTTCATTGATCTGGGGCCGAGCTTGAACCTTTTGACCGTAAACGGCCTGATGGCCGCGGATGAAGTTCTAATTCCGGTCCAGTGCGAATATTACAGCTTGGAAGGCCTGAGCCAGCTACTGGAGACAATCGATCTCGTGCGGGACAATTTGGGCCATCCGATTAAGATCGCGGGGGCGCTCTTAACGATGTATGACAAGCGGGAGCGGCTGTCGCGGGAAGTCGCCCGGGAAATCAGGCGCCGTTTTCCTTACCGGGTTTATGACGTCGAGATACCGCGTTCAGTCTCTTTAGCCGAAGCGCCGGAATTCCGGAAACCAATCATGCTTTACGCGCCGCAGTCCATCGGCGCCCTCGCTTACGAAAGATTGGCCAAGGAACTGATGGGGGATTTGGATTCTGTTGCTAATCCGGATTTTGCTGGTTTTTAGCTTTTATTATTTTCAATCGGGAATGAAAGTGAGGCGCTATGACATGTCATAGCGCCTCAAAATTAACCACGTGGTTAATTTTGAGGCGGGGATTAAAGTCCAAAAAATCATAGAATACGACAATTTTATTATTGACAGATATATTAAATGGAAAGCGTGAAGCGTATCCTCTCCGGCGAGCTCGTGGTCGGCGCAAAGCAGGCGGCCGAAAATACATTCTGCCTCACCGTGGACTACAGCCAGACCGTAGAAGAGATGAGAGCCGCCGGCGGTTATGACCAGGAGAATTCCGGCATCACTTCGGAGCATTTCCCCCACAGTCGTACCCGCGGCAAGACAGAGGTTGAGGTCGTAATCGTCCACCTCCGCCGCGCCATGTCGAATGCCGAGATCGACCAGTGCCTCGCGGATCAGAACCTCCGCGACGCCGAACTTCCCGAACTTCTCGCCTTCGGCGCCCACCCCACCTGCAAGGACGAGCAGCGGAAGGGCCCGATTGCGGCCCGCGGCTCGGTCTGGCGGGTCTTGCGTGGCAACCGGCACGTGGCGTGCCTCCACGGGAGCGCCGGCCATCGGGAGCTGAGCCTACTCTGGATCGGGGATGATTGGCGCGAGCGCTGGCGGTTCCTCGCCGTTCGCAAGCCTGCCTGACGGCAGGCAGGTAAAATCGGGTCCCTCGGACCTTCGTTTTTAATATAAGACCAAGACCAGTTTCTAAGCAAATTTCTAAATAAATCAGGAAGTCGGTTCAATTGATTGAACCGCCACGATTTTGATTTTGTATTCGTTTAAACCACACTGGAGCATGAAAAGTTATACACAGTTCGGATTTATTGACACGCCGCTTTCTGGAATTATTATTCTGATACGTTCGCGTCTTCTGCGAGGCTTGAAGGATTTCTATTTGCTTGTCCAGCTGGCAAACGAATGGGGAAACCGAGAGTTTTCAAGGAAGGTTGCGGACTACGCATGTGCGTTTCTAAGACAGAGGAAGGAGAAAGTGAATCCGTGTAGTCAACGTCTTCATGGTTCGAGTAGCTCTTTATTACTTCACATAATTTTTGTGCCTCGAACTACAACTGAATGATAGTGATTACCAGAAGTCGCTTTTAGCCCCTCTGTTTTAGTTTGCCAATTTTATCTGAGCGGAGCGAAGTCATAAAATTGAGCACCCCCTGATAATTTTTCCGTGAATTAATGAACAATGCGCGCGGGCCGAATAGGCCCACCCCGTTGTGGGCGAAGCGTATTGCCAAATAATACATTTAAATAGTAGGCATTATATTCATCGTGAAATTTGATGAAAATTAGTGCGGGGTCGTCAGATTAATGTTAAAATTAGATCAAATGTCACTAATCGGCCGTGGTTTGGAATCGTTAATTCCGAAAAAAAGAACAACTGATGCGGGGAATTCGTTTTCAAAAGACGCGGTCGTTTCGCCCCAGCGCGGCGAAACGCCGTTTGTCCCTCAATCTCGCTCGTTCCGCTTCGCGGAACACCCTGCCCGCTCGATTTCCGATACACTTTTTCAAACGAATTCCCCGCATCATGGAGAAGGCGGGGACAAGAGTTGGCGGCCGCGGGTATCCGCTTCGACAAAAAAAACCCCCGACAGCGAATCTGTTTTCAACATAGAAGTCGAAAAGATAAAATCGAATCCTCTTCAGCCGCGGAAGACCTTTGATCCGGCAAGCGTCGAAGAGTTGGCCCAGTCCATCAGGGAGTTCGGCATTATCCAGCCGATCGTCGTTTCGAAGGTCGTGAGGGAAACCGACTACGGCACGGCCGTGGAATATCAACTGATCGCCGGCGAGCGGCGGCTAATGGCGGCGAAGCTTCTGGGTTTGGAGCGGGTGCCGGCTATCGTGAAGAAGATCGACGAGCACCGAGTGAGACTTGAAATGGCTCTGATCGAAAACATCCAGCGGAGAGATTTGAATTCGCTTGAAGAAGCCAAGGCTTATGCCCGACTTCAGGATGAATTCGGTCTGGTTCAGCGGGAGATCGCGGCCCGGGTCGGCAAAAGCCGGGAGGTGGTGGCCAACACCCTGAGGCTTTTAAACTTGCCGCCGCATATTCAGGATGCCCTGGTTTCCGGCAAAATTAGCGAAAGTCAGGCGCGGACGCTCTTGGTTATTCAAAATCCCGAAGAGCAGAACCGGGTTTTCAAAAATATACTCGAGGACAAGTTGAGCGTTCGCGAGATGCGGACCAGGATTCAAAAACCTTTTGCTCATGATCCGGAGAGCCGTTTTTGGGAAAATAAAATCGAGGAAAAGCTGGGCGCGCCGGTTAAGATCAGGAAGAGCAACGGTCGGGGGAAAATGACCGTTCAATTCCATTCCGAGGACGAGTGGCAGGGCATCGTGGGTAAAATTCTGGGCGACGAGGCTTGAAATCAGCGGTTGAATTTGTAGCCGACTTCTTTGGTGCCGGGGATTTTTTTGAGCCGGACCAAAAGCGGTTCCAAACGGGATTTGGGCAGGAGTTCGGTTCGGATCGTGAGTGCCGCAAGTGCGCCACGGGCATCGGTCTGGCTTTTCAGGTAAAGCGGGTTGATTTTCATTTCACCCAGGACTCTCGTGACGTCCTTCAAATAGCCCGGTCGGTTCTGGTTCACGATCTTGAATTCCAAGCCGCTCGTTTCCGACTTTGAGCGGAAACGGTCCTGTTTTTCCTTGAGGGCGCTTCTAATCTGATTTTTGGCGAGACCGGTTTTTATGAAACGGAGCCAGTCCGCCGATGGTTTTTTGCCCTTTTGGGTGAGGATTTCCACGATGTCGCGGGAGTGAAGCTCGTAATCCAAAGGCACGATTTTACCGTTCACTTTGGCGCCGATGCACTCATCGCCCACGTCGCTGTGAATGCGGTAGGCGAAGTCCACCGGCGTCGAGCCGATCGGCAGATCGATCACGTCGTTTTCCGGGGTCAGCACGAATATCTGGTCTTTGAAGAAATCGGTCTTCAGGGATTCGATGAATTCTTGCTGGTCGGGAAAATCCTTTTGCCAGTTCCGCAACTGCTCCACCCACAGGAGTTCTTTTCGGCTCTTGACGCCGACCCAGTTCTTTTGGCGGCGTTTTTCGTCTTTCGCCTGTTCGTAAGCCCAGTGGGCGGCAATGCCCAATTCGTCTTCTTCGTGCATTTCACTCGTGCGGATTTGGAATTCGGTGATCTTGTTGTCCACGCAAAAAACAGTGGTGTGGAGACTGCGGTAACCGTTCGGTTTCGGCCGGGCGATGTAATCTTTGAAACGGCGGGGCATCGGCTGCCAGAGATGGTGGATTACGCCCAAGGCGGCGTAGCAGTCGCTCACGTTCCTTACGACAATGCGGAGAGCGACCAGATCGTAGATCTTATCGAGGTCCATTTCGTAACGGAGGAGTTTTTTGTAAAGACTGGAATATCTTTTTGCCCGGGAATCGATGCTGATGGCGTTGATGCCTTCCGTCCTGAGCGCTTTTTCGACGATCGGTTTTATTTTTTCGGCGTAGGCCTGCCTTTCGGCGAATTGTTCTTTAACCTCTTTCACGAGCCATTCGAATTCTTTCGGCGCCAGATAAGGGAAGGCCAAGTCTTCGAGTTCGCCGCTCAAACGCTGCATGCCCAGGCGGTAGGCCAGCGGGGCGTAAATATCCTTGGTTTCTTTGGCAATGCGGGTTTGGGCTTCCCGGGGCAAAGCGTCCAGGGTTCTCATGTTGTGCGAGCGATCGGCCAGTTTGATGATGATGACCCTCAAGTCCTGGGCAAAAGAAACGATGAGCTTCCTCAAGTTCTCTATTTGGACCTCCTTGTCCGAATATTTAAAATTGTCGAGTTTGGTCAGGCCGTCGACCAAAAATGCGACTTCTTCGCCGAATTCTTTCTTGATGTCGGTTAGGGTCTTTTCCGTATCCTCGACAACGTCGTGAAGGAGAGCGGCGGCGATCGAGGTTTCGTCAACGCGCCAATTGTGGATCGTTTCGGCAACGGCCAGGCAATGGCTGATGAAGGGATCGCCTGAAGCGCGCTTGGCGTCCTGGTGGGCTTCGGCGGCAAAGGCGTAAGCTTTTTGCACGATACTTCCCGCTGGATAATTTTTGAGCCATTCGGTCGCCATAAATTCCTTTTATAATAAACTCTCCTGCCCCGAATTGACAAATTTTTAGCCCCGATTAAAACTTAAAACAGCACAGTTGGGGCTGGGAGGGAGCAGTCCGATCCGTAGGAGGTTAGGCGGGGGTTCATTCCCGACGTCTAGCTTTTCCTGCTGGCGACCCAAGTTGTTGCCGGCTCGGTCTTCCTCCCAGCCATTCCCCACCCGTCATTGCGGAGTGGGGTTTTTCGTTCAAGCCGGGCTTGACAAGCTTTTCCAAATCAATAAAATATTAACACGATTAGCAGGAAAAGGTCGCTATTGCTAATTTAATACATAATTATTGTTTATCCGTATAAATCAGTTTGAATCAGCATAAATCAGCGTTAACGAATTTGGGACCGCTGATCAAGGCCGATATGGCGGATTGATGCTGATAGCAAGGATAATTTTGAAACATACTATGAATTTAAAACCCCTTTCAAGCAGAGTGTTGATTGAGCTTCTGCCCGAAGAAGCGAAGACAACCCAGTCAGGCATCGTTCTGCCGGATACGGTGGAAAAAAAGGAACAGACAAAAGGTCTCGTGATCGCGATTGGTCCGGGCAAAACGAACGATAAAGGCGAGCGGATTGCGATCGGCGTCAAAGTCGGCGACAAGGTTCTTTTCAACAAGCCCTGGTCGGAAGACAAAAAAATGAAGGAGGGCAGCAAGGAACTTTTTTTGGTCGACGAAGAAGATATACTCGCCATCATTGAATGATGGCTTAAAGCACCAATCTTCAAACTACAAATAACAAAGCGGTTTGGAATTTGAGGATTGTAATTTGGAATTTTAACTATTATGGCTAAACAAATTTTATTCAACGAAGATGCGAGAAAAGCCTTGAAAAAAGGCATTGATAAGCTGGCTGAGGCGGTGCGGATGACCTTGGGGCCGCGCGGCCGGGCGGTCGTGATCGAAAAGGGTTATGGCGCGCCCCAGGTGACCTTTGACGGCGTTTCCGTGGCCAAGGAAGTGGAACTGCAGGATAAATACGAAAATCTCGGCGCCGAATTCATCAAGCAGGCGGCTGATAAAACCAATGATAATGTCGGTGACGGCACGACCACGGCCGTGGTTTTGGCGCACGCCATGATCGAGGAAGGCGAGGCGGTTATCCGCAATAAGGGCTTCAACGTCATTCAGCTTTCCGAGGAACTGAAAAAAGGAATGAAAGCCGTGATCGAGGGCCTGGAAAAACAAAAGGAACTCATCAACGACAACAAGAAAATCCGGGAAGTAGCGACCCTTTCGGCTAAAGACCCGGAAATCGGCGAACTGATCGCGAAGTTAATGGAGAAAGTCGGCAAAGAAGGCGTGATCACGATCGAAGACTCGAATACCATCGGCAATTCTTACGAGATGGTCGAGGGCATGCAGTTTGACCGCGGTTACGTCAGCCAATACATGGTGACGAATCAGGAAAGGATGGAAGCGGTTTTGGAAGATCCTTATATTTTAGTGACGGACAAGAAAATTTCGGCGGTCTCGGACATGCTGCCCGTTTTGGAAAAAATCGTCCAGAGCGGCAAAAAAGAACTGGTGATTATTGCCGAAGAAATCGAAGGCGAAGCTCTGGCGACCCTGGTCGTGAATAAGCTGAGGGGTATTTTCAATGTTTTGGCCCTGAAAGCGCCCGGTTTCGGCGACCGGAAAAAGGAAATGCTTCAGGATATCGCAATCGTGAGTGGCGCCCAGTTCATTTCCGATGATCTGGGGAAGAAACTGGAAAATACCGAACTGGCCGATTTGGGCCACGCCCATCGGGTGGTGGCGAACAAGGATAATACGACGATCGTCGGCGGCAAGGGCGACAAAAAAACGATCGAGGAAAGGGTTCAGCAGCTGAAATCCCAAATCAAGAAAACCGATTCGGATTTCGACAAGGAAAAATTGCAGGAACGGGTAGGCAAGCTTTCGGGCGGCGTGGCCGTGATCAAAGTCGGTGCCCCGACCGAATCGGCGCAGAAAGAATTGAAACAAAGAGTGGAAGACGCGGTCGCGGCGACGAGAGCGGCCATGGAGGAAGGGATCGTGCCCGGCGGCGGCATTGCCTTGTTCAATGTTTACGCTTTTGACGGCCGGGGCGAAAGCGTTCATGAAACGGTCCATGACGCGGCGAGGGCAATTTTGAAAAAAGCGGCGGAAGCGCCCTTGAACGCCATTATTCTTAACAGCGGGGAACAGCCGCAGGAGATCGTGCCGAAATTGAGGAACCGCAAGCCCGGCGAAGAATGGCTCGGCTTCAATGCTTTGACCAACAGGATGGAGAATTTGAAAGAATTGGGCATTATTGATCCGTTGAAAGTGACGAAGACAGCTTTTATTAACGCGGTCTCGGTCGCGAGCAATTATCTGACCGTGGGGGCGGCGATCACCGACATGCCCAAAAAAGAAGGGCCGGAAATGCCGGGCGGCATGCCCGGCGGAATGGGCGACTATTAAATTCGTCAAAAAAAACCGCTTCGGATCCTGGAGCGGTTTTTTGACGCCGGTCTTAACCGACATCCGCAAATAAGGGAGCGCAGACCCGTTCTTTATTCTTGGAAAAGATTTGTTATAATATGGGCATGAAAAAATATCTATGGATTTTAGTCGCGGTCGTTATTTTGCTCGGAATTTACGTCTGGTCGGCTTATAACGGTTTGGTCACGAAAAAAGAAGCGGTCACGAACCAGTGGGCCCAAGTGGAAACCCAATATCAGCGGCGGCTGGATTTGATCCCGAATTTGGTGGAATCGGTCAAGGGTATAATGAAACAAGAACAGGCCATTTTTGATAATTTAGCCGAAGCTCGCACCAAGTATGCCGGCTCCGTGACGATCAACGACAAGGCGGCGGCCGCCACTCAGGTGGAAAGCGCCTTGGGCCGGCTTTTGGCGGTCGTTGAGAATTACCCCACGCTTAAGTCCTCGGAAAACGTCCAAACCTTGATGGTTCAGCTTGAAGGCACGGAAAATAGGATCAGCGTTGAGCGCAAGAATTACAATGATGACGTTCGGGCATTGAATGTCGTGATCAAGCGGTTCCCGACCAATGTCGTTGCCGGCCTTTTCGGTTTCGCGGAACAGACTTATTTCGAAGCAGCCGCCGGTGCCGAAAACGCTCCTGCCGTCCAATTTTAATTGAAGATGCGGCGATTTCTCCTCTTTGCCGCCTTTATTCCGTTTCTAGCTTTGGCTTACGTAAGCCCGGGCAAGCCCTTAGCCCTGGTCAGTGATTTTGCCGGCGTTTTGAGTCTTGAGGATAAGGCTAACCTTGAAGCAAAACTCCAAGGCATCAAAAACGCGACTGGCGCCGAAATTTCCGTCGTGCTTGTCAAATCTTTGGGCGGCGACACCGTGGAAAATTACGCCAACAGTCTTTTTAACGAATGGGGGATCGGCCAAAAAGAAAAAAACAACGGCATTCTTTTTTTGGCGGCGATCGACGACCGCGAAATGCGGATTGAGATCGGTTATGGCCTTGAGGGCGATTTGACCGATGCCCAATCCTATTGGATAGAGCAGAATGAAATCGTGCCGGCTTTCAAGAACGGCGACTATGCGGGCGGCATAAATGCCGGCATTGATAAGATCAGCGCGGCGGTCGGTGGCACCGAACAAATCCCGAGCTTGGAGCCGAATCAGCCGCCCGGTTTCCGGTTCAACGGCGATTACGTTTTTCTCTTTATTTTTATACCGATTTGGCTGGTCAGTATTTTGGGCCGTTCCAAATCTTGGTGGCTGGGCGGGGTTTTGGGCGGCATTGCCGGCATCGTCATCGTTGTATTTTTCGGTTTTATTTTCGTCGGCTTGATTTCGATCGCAGGCTTAACGGCGCTTGGCCTGGTCTTTGATTATTTCGTTTCCAAAGCTTATCAAAAAGGGAAGACCACCGGTCATTTCCCCTGGTGGATCGGCGGCGGCCGGGGCGATTCGCCCCGAGGGGGCCCCTTTGGGGGCGGCTTTGGCGGATTTGGCGGCGGTTCGTCGGGCGGCGGCGGCTCCTCGAGCAGGTGGTAAGAGAACAAAAGACCATAAACCAGAAACGATTAACAATAAACAATGTCAAAACAAGACGAATTTAGGTTTTTGAATTGGAGCGTTTATAAGGATACTAAGATTTTTTGCCGACTGATCATTGATGTGATGCGAAAAATGCCAAAACATGTCCAGTATGATTTGGGTAGTCAACTTATCCGTTCTTCGACTTCAATATTGTTTAATATTGCCGAGGGGAGTGGTAAAAGTTCCGATCAGGACTTCAAAAGGTTTTTAAACATCTCTATAGGTTCTGCGTATGAGACTATGGCCCATTTGGACTTTCTCAAGGATAATGGTTTTTTAAAACTGGAAGAGTTTAATGATTTGTCGAGGAAATTAATGGATATTTGTCGTCAACTCGGCGGTTTTAAAAAGTCCTTAAAAATGAAATAGCTTGTTTATGGTTTTAAGTCTCAAGTTTATAGTTTAATAATTATGGAAACGAAAATAACGGTTTTGGATAAATTCTTTGCCGCCACGGTTTTGCGGCTTTTCCCGAAGTCGGTCGTCCCGAACCATCTCACGATTTTCCGGTTCTTCAGCATTCCTTTCGTGGCAATATTCTTGTTGCTCGGCGATGATCGGATAGGCATTATCGCTTTCGTTATTTCGGCTCTTACGGACGCCCTGGATGGGGCGATGGCGCGAACCAGAAACCAGATTACCGAGTGGGGGAAACTATACGATCCTTTGGCCGATAAGCTATTGATCAGCATGGCGGTCATCATCATCATTCCGAAATACCTGAATGCTTGGATTGCTTTTGCGATCATTTTGATCGAGATGGTCCTGATCGGCACGAGCTATTATTCGAAAAACCACGGCGGCCGGGTGATTCAGGCCAATGTCTGGGGCAAGCTTAAAATGCTTTGCCAGTCATTTGGCGTCGGCCTAATCCTCCTTTACGCCGTCGCCGGCACGCCCTTTGTTTTGTCGCTCGCCCTTACTGTTTTCTACGCCGCCATTGCTCTTGCCTTGCTCAGCCTCATGACCTACAGTATCTAAATTATTTTGACCAGGACGGAAATCCAAAAATTAAAAAAGGAAATAAAGCGGCTCAAGGAATTGGCTTACAAGGACGAGCTGACCGGTCTTTTTAACCGGCACGGCTTCAAGGAAGAAGCGCGAAAGTTCGTTTCGGCGGTGGTCAGATTCGGCAGAACTAATAAAAGAAAATCTTTTTTGGTCAAGAATTTCGGTTTGATCGTTTTCGATATAGACGATTTTAAGAAATTGAACGATGCTTACGGCCATTTGGCCGGCGATCTGGTTTTGAAGTCTTTGAGCCGTTTTATTTCGAGACGGGTGCGGGATAGCGATATCGTTGCCCGTTGGGGCGGCGAAGAAATAATCGTCGGCTTGGTCGGCGCTTCGGAAAGCGACGCCTTTGGCGTGGCCGAGAATATCCGGCGGGGGATCGCCGGCAAAGAATTGAATTACAATAGGAGGAAGATAAACCTCTCTGTAAGCGGCGGCGTGGCCGACATGGTGAAGATCGGGGATTTCGAGAAATTATTCGATCGGGCGGACAAGGCGCTTTACCGGGCCAAAAAATTAGGTAAAAACAGAATTATTCTTTATAGTGATTTGTAATTATGAAGAAGATTCAATGGAGCAAATCCGAACTGACGATCGTAAAAGCTCTGGGATCTTTACTGTTTCTACCAATTTATTCTTTGGGTAGCAAAATAGATCTTCTTTTGGTTTGGGACGGCCTAAAACCAGCGACAGATATAATAATTGGGAAACAATGGGCTGTCGGCCAAAAAGGAGAAGATTTATCCGAAGGGGAGATAGAAAATGTAAGACGGGTTTTGAAAGATGCTGGTCTGGCTTTTGTTGAAACACCTAAGCATGAGCATGTGATTACAGGCACGCGGAAATCTATTTTATATAAATATATAGATAAAGAATTTTTCGTTGCGAGAAATATCACCTTCGCTAAAGAATTAAAAAGAGCTGCTGAACCCCTAAATGATGAATTGTTTGGACGGCTTTCTGGTTTCCCGGAATCAGCAATTAAAGCTTACCTAAAATCAAGAAAAAAACCCAATTTAATAATAGTAGAAAAATCGTCTTTGCCGCCAGAAATAAAAAATCAGGATTTTATGGCATTTGCTACTTTTGGTTTTTCTAAAGAAAATTGGCAAGGGGAATTAGAAATACCCAAAAGATGGGCGGCAGCAATAAAAAGATTAGATCCGAAACTTTACGAAGAAGCAGTTAAGAGTTATAAAGAGATAAGCGGTCAAAAATAAAAAGGAGGGGTCGCATAGCGGTCTAGTGCGGTTGCTTGGAGAGCAACTATACCAGAAATGGTATCGTGGGTTCGAATCCCACCCCCTCCGCCAGATTGGCAACTTTGAACCATGTATAAATACAAGCATCCCTTAAAGACGGCGATATAATGAAAGTGGATGCGGACAAGGGGATTGTAAAAATTTTGGAAGAAAAAATAACATGAATCACCAAAAATCAGAACTTTATTTTTTACTCGTTCTCCTTGCGGGAATCTTTATCCTCACCTTTTTCATTTTTAAGCCTTTTTTCTATGCGCTTATTTTAGCAATGGTTTTTGCAACTGTTTTTGAGCCGGTTCACAAAAGAGTACTCGCCATTACGCGCGAGAGAAAGAGCTTGGCGGCATTTCTCGCTACCATCTCCGTTCTCATCGTTGTGGTTGTTCCTATCACGCTTTTAGGCATACAGATTTTCCAGGAGGCAACGGGGCTCTATTCCTCTCTCATCGAGAATAGCGGCGCAACTGATCTTTCTCGTGGGTTGGGAGATACGCTAAATAACCTCAAAAAACTTTCTCCCGTGCCGATAGAGTCCGTCCCCGATGTTAGCCAGTATTTAAAGCAGGGACTTGGCTGGTTGCTCCAGCATCTCGGCTCTCTTTTTGCAAATATTGCAAAAGCAATAGTGGGCGTATTTGTATTTCTTGTCGCGCTGTATTACTTGTTCAAAGACGGCCGTAAACTCAAATCGGCTGTTGTTGCCTTAAGTCCCTTGCAAGACATTCACGATGAAACAATTTTTAATAAACTTGCTCTGGCGATCAATTCGGTCATTAAGGGGAATCTTGCGGTGGCGCTCATTCAGGGTGCGCTAACCGCAATCGGGTTTGCTATTTTTGGAGTTCCCAACGCGGTGCTGTGGGGAAGCATTGCGGCAATAACCGCGCTTATCCCAGGTATTGGAACGGCTTTGGTATTTCTCCCCGCAACCCTTTACCTTTTCTTTAGCGGAAAAACTATTTTTGCGGTCGGCCTTCTTCTTTGGGGGATGACGGCCGTGGGACTCGTTGATAATTTCTTGGGACCGAAACTCGCTAGCCGAGGAATGCGGCTTCATTCATTTCTGATTCTGCTTTCAGTCTTAGGCGGTGTCGGCTTTTTCGGACCCCTCGGATTCTTACTGGGGCCGCTCGTCCTTAGCTTGCTTTTTGCTCTCCTTGAAATTTATTTCGCGATTAAGAAAGAACATGAAGAGCGAGGAACCAAAAAAGATTAATATGAGACATCGGAAACAGCCAATTCTTAGATATATAAATGAAACAATTTATTGCGAGTAAGGCTTTTGTCGTTCGCGACGGGAAAATCCTCATCGTTAGGGAATCCGCTGAATACAAAGGCGGTACGAACATCGGCAAATATATTTTGCCCGGCGGAAAAATAAAACCTGGGGAAAGCCACATTGAAGCCTTGAAGAGAGAGATGCGGGAAGAATGCGGCCTTGAAGTGAAGGTTGGGGCGCCGTTTTTCGTAACTCAATGGCAGCCGGAAATCAACGGAGAAAAAATACAGATAATTGCGGTTTTTTTCGAGTGTCTGACCGAGAGCGATCGGGTAACCTTAGATAGTAACCATGGCGATTTTCAATGGATTAATCCCGGAGATTACGACCGTTATGATTTGAACGCTGGCGGCAAAGATGCTTTTAGGGCCTATTTGGAGAGAAGCCAGATCAATGCTCGCTGAAATCGCAATAAGTTATAATTAGTACATACTTTAAAGGTCGAGTTTTTTGTCATTACAAATAAATGCTTCATAAAATTGCGTTTATCCTGCTCGTCATCGGCGGTTTGAACTGGCTTTTGACCGCTTTCGGCTGGAACGTTGTGGCTTATCTCGGCGATACGCTGGCCATGATCGTTTATATTCTCGTCGGTCTTTCTGCCATCTACGAAGTTGTGACCCATTGGGGTCGCTGCAAGGAGTGTGCCAAGATGCCGGCCTAAGATCAGCCTTGGAATTCCGTAGCGATAAAAACAGGCGGTATGACATGTCATACTGCCTGTTTGTTTTCCGGAAATGGTAAAATTTCTTTATGAACATTTCTAGAAATGAAGCCTTGGCTCTTTTGCACGAGTATGTCCAATCGGAAAGTTTGCGGCGTCACTGCCTGGCCGTCGAGGCGGCCATGCGCGCTTACGCCAAAAAATACAACGAGGATGCTGATGAGTGGGGGATTTGCGGCCTGCTTCATGATTTCGATTTTGAAAAATATCCGAGCGTGCCGAGCCACCCGATCGAAGGTTCTAAAATCCTGCGCGAGAAAGGCTATCCTGAAAATATCATAACAGCGATTTTGGGCCACGCTTCGCACACCGATACGCCGCGTGAAAGCCAAATGGCCAAATGCTTGTTTGCCGTGGACGAGCTTTGCGGATTTTTGACGGCTTTGGCTCATATCCGACCCGATAATTTTTCGGGCATGAGCGTGGCGTCGGTGGAAAAGAATTTGAAGAAAAAAGGCTTTGCCGCGAAAATCAATCGCGGGGAAATCGACCGGGGGATAGAGGAGCTGGGGGTACCGCGAGCCGAGCACATCGAATTGACGATTAAGGCCCTTCAGGGCGTTTTCAAGGAGCTCGGGTTTTAGAATTGGCAAGTTTTCCGGAAAGTGCTAAAATTCAAAAACCATGAAGAAAAAAACAAAAAACATCGTCGTTTATTCGGCAATATTGATCGTAGTTTTAGTGGTCGGTTATTTATTATTTTCAAACAAATCCATTCAAACCATGCCTAGCGGTCTTCAGATCACGGACGAAGTGGTGGGTACCGGCGATACGGCCCAGAACGGCCAGATCGTCACGGTCAATTACACCGGCACTTTGGCCAATGGCACGAAATTCGACAGCTCTTTTGATCACGGCCAGCCCTTTTCTTTTCCCTTGGGCGCCGGCCAGGTGATAAAAGGCTGGGATGAGGGCATTTTGGGAATGAAAGTCGGCGGCAAGAGGAAATTGGTCATTCCGCCGGAATTGGCTTACGGCAGTCAGAATGTCGGCAACGGCTTGATTCCGCCCAATTCCACTTTGATTTTCGAGGTTGAACTTTTGGGGGTTCAGCCGCAGTAGAATCCAAAAAAATATGGCCAAGGACGTTGATCTTATTAAGCAAAAACTGGACTTGGTGGAATTTTTGAGAGGGTATTTGAATCTTTTGCCGGCGGGCAAGAATTTCAAAGCCCTCTGTCCGTTCCATCAGGAAAAAACTCCGTCTTTCGTCGTTTCGCCGGAACGCGGCATTTGGCATTGCTTCGGCTGCGGCGAAGGCGGCGACATCGTGAAGTTCGCGATGAAGTACGAGAATCTGGAATTCCCGGAAGCTTTGCGGTTTTTGGCGGAGAAAGCCGGCGTCTCCATCGGGACCATGAATCCGGCCGAACAAAAAGAGTTCGGCATTCTTTACGATCTCCACGAAAAAGCCAAAGATTTTTTCAGGGAGAATCTCATCAAAAACAAGGAAGCAATGAAGTATCTTTTGGACCGCGGTTTGAAGGAGAAGACAATCACCGAATTCGAGCTGGGTTATGCGCCCGGCGGCGACAGCCTGACGGTTTATCTCATCAATAATGGTTTTGATATCTCCGATATCCAGCGGGCGGGCCTCGCCCATAAGAACGTCCGCGGCCTTTACCGTGACCGGTTCGATTCGCGGATTATTTTCCCGATCATGAACCATATGGACCGGGTAGTGGCTTTTACCGGTCGGCTTTTGCCGAATCCGAACCGCAAATACGAAGTGGAGCCGCCGAAATACTTGAATTCGCCGGAAACGCCGATTTTCGTGAAATCGAAGATTCTTTACGGCCTCAATAAGTCCAAGCACGCCGTGGGCCAGAGCCGGACGGTTTTCATGGTTGAGGGACAAATGGATTTTTTGATGGCCTGGCAGTCGGGGGTGGAAAACATAGTTGCGGTTTCGGGTACCGGCCTCACACCCCAGCACTTGATGCGTTTGCGCCGGCTGGCCGACACAGTCGTCATAAATTTCGACAACGACGAAGCGGGCCTGAAGGCTCTCGAGAGATCACTGGACGTCTTCAACAGTTTTGATTTTCACGTGAAAGTACTGGACTTGGGAAAATACAAAGATGCGGCCGAGGCCGTGCAAAGCGAACCGGAGTATCTTACGAAAGCGGCGGCTTGGGCCAAACCCGCTTTTTCCCGCCTTTTCCAGATTTATTTTGGCTCCGGCCAGAAAACCCTCGGCATTGCCGAAAGAAAAAGGATTTTGCGGCATTTGCTTGCGAAGATAAGCAATGTCCGCAGTCCTGTGGAACAAAACATCTGGCTTAAGGAGTTGGCTCAGGCTTCGGGCATTGCCGAAAGCGCCCTCACGGCTGAACTGAACGATTTGCCCAAAGCGAAAGAAGAGACCGCGGAAGCGGCGGTGGCCGAGAACACGGCGAATCGTCAGGACTTGATCGCAACCCGGCTTTTGGCCCTGGCTTTCGCGAAAGATAGTTATTTAAGCCTGCTTCAAGAGCGTCTCCAGTGGCTGCCGGCGGTCTATCAAAGCGTTCTCCAAAATCCCAAAGAGAAGGCCGAAATTTTCGAATTGCGTTCCACCTTCGAGTTCAGCGACGCAACCGAAGACAAATTGGAATGGGAATTCAACGAGCTGATGCGAAATCTGGAACTGGAGTTTTTGAAGAAAGAACGTTCCGTGATCCAAGAGGCGATGCAGAGCGAAGGCGGAAATAGCGAGGCGATGCAAAAATTCCACGATCTTTCGAAGCGCATTGACGAACTGAAGTAAGCGCCGTAAAATTAAGGCCACTACCAACCTCCTTAACCCCTCACTCTTCAAGGATAGAAAGCTTCATTTGAATTAAAAACAATGAATTTCAGGAAAAACATCAGTTTTAATAAAGGGCCATTAATACTCAAAGACCGCTTTTTTGGAAGCGTAATCTTTGAAGGGTGAGGGATGATTAAAACCAAGCGGAAAAAACCCAAAAAATCCGGGAAGGGTAAAACTAAACGGCCTGCCAAAAAAGGAGGCCGCAAGCGTTTGCATAAGGCAAAGGCGCCGGCCCGCCTCCGGTCCAAAAAACCAACCGTCTTCAATGAAGAGTACGTGGAGGCCCTGGAGGACCTTATCCGCCGCGGCCGCGGCCGTGGTTTCGTGACCGATGCCGAGGTGCTGAACTATTTTCCGCAAATCGAAAAAAATCTCGGTTTTCTCGAAGAGGTCTACAGCCGGCTTGAAAAAGAAGGCATCAAAGTAAAGGAATCATCGCCTTTGATCAAGAGCGCCGAAAAGGAAGAAGTGAGCGTAGCCGAGCTCAAAGACGCGACGCGGATCGATTCCGATCTGCCGGACGCGGTTCAGATGTATTTGAAAGAGATCGGCCGGACGCCGCTTTTGACCTCCAAGGAAGAAAAAGAACTGGCCAAGCGCATCGAGCAGGGCGACGAGACTGCCCGAAAAAGGCTGATCCAGGCCAATTTGCGGCTCGTCGTTTCGATCGCAAAGCGCTATGTGAACCGCTCGCCGCATTTGAGCATTCTGGACCTGATCCAGGAGGGGAATATCGGCCTTTCCCGGGCCGTCGACAAATTCGACTACCGCAAGGGCTTCAAATTTTCCACTTACGCCACTTGGTGGATCCGGCAGGCCGTGACCCGCGCCTTGGCCGATTATTCGCGTACCATCCGCATCCCGGTCCATATGGTGGAGACGATCACCAAATACACTCAGACTAAGCGCCGCCTGATGCAGGAACTGGGCCGCGAGCCGTTGCCCGAAGAGATCGCTGCCGAAATGAGCATGGACGTCGAGAAAATCCATTACATCCAGAAAATTTCCCAAGAAGTGATTTCTTTGGAGTCGCCGATCGGCGACGACGATGAAGATTCCACGCTTTCCGATTTCATCAAGGATGAGACATCGCTTAGCCCGGACCAGCTGGCGAACCAAGCCTTGCTTAAGGATCAGATCAAGGAGATTTTGATCGATTTGACCGAGCGGGAACAGAAGATTTTATCAATGCGTTTCGGCCTCGAGGACAATATTGCCCATACGCTTGAAGAAGTGGGGAAGATTTTCGGCGTGACCCGCGAGAGGATCAGACAGATCGAAGCCAAAGCCTTGCAGAAAATCCGTGAGCATCACCACGTCAAAAAACTTGAGGGATATTGATGACATCCGAAGAAATCAGAAAAAAGTTTTTGGAGTTTTTCCGGGTGCGGGAGCATACGGTAGTGCCCTCCTCTTCTTTAATTCCCGATGACCCGTCGGTTTTGCTCACGACTGCCGGAATGCAGCAATTTAAGCGCTATTTTACTGGCGAGCTGGATGCTAAAAAGGATTTTGGGAGTTTGAATACCGCTTCAATCCAAAAATGTTTCCGCACTTCGGACATAGACGAAGTCGGCGACGCCTCACACCTAACATTCTTTGAGATGCTCGGCAATTTCAGCTTTGGCGGCTATTTTAAGGAAAAAGCCATCGAATACGGTTACGAATTTATCACTAAAGATTTGGGAATAGCGCCGGACCGCATTTCCGTTTCCGTTTTTAAAGGGGATTCTTCGACAGGTTCGACGAGTTCACTGCAGGCAGGCTCAGGGCAAGTAATTCCGCGTGACGACGAATCTTTCGGGATTTGGCACGAGAAAATCGGCATTTCCAAGAATAAAATCGGCGAAAACGGCCGGGAGGACAACTTTTGGGGACCAACCGGTTCGGAAGGCCCCTGCGGTCCGACTTCGGAAATATACGTTGACGGTCTCGAGGTTTGGAATTTGGTTTTCAACGAGTATTATCAGAAACCGGACAAAACTTTGGAAAAATTAGAAACGCTGGGCGTGGATACAGGAATGGGATTGGAACGCCTTGCAATGGTCGTGCAGAACGTGCCGACTATTTTTGAGACGGATCTTTTTCAACCATTAATACAATTTCTGCCCGCTAATCTCTCCGAACGGATGCGTCGCATTCTTACTGACCATATGCGCGGTATTGCATTTCTTATCTCAGATGGCGTGTGGCCTTCTAATAAAGAAGCGGGTTATATCCTCCGCCGTCTTATACGGCGCTTGGTCACTCATTTACATCTCGCGGGTGATACCGTTGATCAAACGCAGATTTTCGTTGAAGTAATTAATCTTTATGGGAGTTTTTATCCAGAGCTTAATCTTAATAAAGAAAGAATTCTTGAAGTATTTAAAGAAGAGAGAGCGCGTTTTAAATTTACGCTTCAAGTCGGTCTTAAAGAATTAAATCGAGTAACTTCGTTGGATGCGAAGAGCGCTTTCAAGCTTTATGAGAGTTACGGTTTGCCTTATGAGATATTAAAAGAACTTGGTGGTGACAAAGCTATAAAACTTACTCGTGAAGCGTTCGATGAGGAATTTTCGAAGCACAAAATTATCTCCCGTATGGGCGCCGTCAAGAAATTCGGCGGGCATGGCTTGATTTTGAATACCGGCGAGCTTAAAGCTGGTGATGAGGCCGAGCTAAAGAAAGTGACGCGGCTTCACACGGCCACCCACTTGTTGCATCGGGCCCTGCGTCAGGTTTTGGGCGATGATGTCCACCAGATGGGCTCGGATATCACGACCGAGCGCACCCGTTTTGACTTTTCTTTCAATCGGAAAATGACGCCGGAGGAATTGAAGAAAGTTGAGGTAATCGTGAACGAAAAAGTAAAAGAAGAATTACCGGTCAAATTCGAGGAAATGACCAAAGAAGAAGCCGAGAAGACCGGCGCTTTGCATTTTTTCAAGGAAAAATACCCTGAAAAAGTGAAGGTTTACTATGTCGGCGATTCGCTTAAAACCGCCTGGAGCAAGGAATTTTGCGGCGGGCCGCACGTGACGCACACGGGCGAGATCGGAAAAATAAGGATTTTAAAAGAAGAGGCTGTCGGTGCCGGCGTCCGCCGTCTCCGGGCCACCGTTGAATAAACTCCAATGAAAATCGTATTCATAGCCGGGACTTTAACCAGCGGAGCGCCGACAGAACAACCAATGCGGGGAGAGTATATTGCGGGCAATGTTCTGAAGGCGGAGGCTTATCAAATCGCCCTTGCCAACGCCGGAATCGGTTCTTTTTGCGCCCACACCCACACTTTAAATCATCATAAAAAGGGAAGCAGGGCGCCGGAAGAATATTATTACAAGCTGGACATGGAATTCCTGAAACGGGCGGCCGATGCCGTCTTGGCCATGCCCGATTGGGATAAATCCAAAGGCGCAAAAGATGAAGTGGCGTGGGCCGTCCAAAACAAGTTGCCTGTTTTTTACCCGAAATTTCCCGAAGACATCGATGACATTGTAAATTGGGCGCGGCAATGAATCGCGGGTCCAGCATGATAAATATTGCAGAAATATTGAAAAGCGGCGGAATCGGCGTCATGCCCACCGACACGATTTACGGTCTGGTTGGTTCAGCCTTATCAAAAAAAACCGTTTTGAGAATTTATAAGGTCAGGCAGAGGGATTTGAGAAAACCGTTCATTGTTTTGATCGGCTCCTTGGGCGATCTCAAGAAATTCGGCGTTAAACTTAATCCGCGCCATCTAGCTTTTCTCAGAAAAATTTGGCCAGGACCAGTGAGCGTGATTTTGCCTTGTACCGGCAGGGAGTTTTATTATTTGCACCGCGGTACGAGGTCATTGGCTTTCAGACTGCCGAAAGACAAGGGATTAATAAATCTTTTGAAAAAAACCGGTCCGCTTGTCGCGCCTTCGGCCAATATCGCGGGCCGGCCGCCGGCGAAAAAAATCGAGGAAGCGAAAAAATATTTCGGCCGGCGGATGGATTTTTATCTGAATCGCGGCGCGAAAAAGGGAGGCTCCTCCGCTTTAGTGGAAATAAAAAGGTAGTCCCACGCCAATATTATTTCGCGAAATTGGTGAGAGGATAAATGTTATACTGAAAGCGGTGGTTAATATTTTTTTGAATTTAATTTCAAACTTATTCAAGAATAAACGGGAACACTCGCTCGTTATAGAGGAAATCGGCAATCATTTCGAGGTCACTTACGCCAGGATTGACGCCGCCGGAAAGGAAATCTTCATTCGGAAAAGAAAAAAGACAAAAAATCTTAACAGACTAAAGAAACCGTTTTTTCTTCTCGATAAGTTGGTTTTGGCCTTGGGTTCTTCGCGGGCGACGACGATCGAATCATCGGTTTATCTCCGTCGTTCGAAGCCGAACGAGATCATCAACGAAGCGGAATTGGATCACATGATCTTCCGCGGCCTCTGGGAATTTTTGAATCACTACCGTTCCTGGGCGGCGAAAAAAATGAGCGTGGCCGACATAGATTTGGTTCTGGCGAACATCGAAATCAAGGACGTGGGTTTGGGCACGCACCGGGTTTTTAACCCGCTCGGTTTCAAGGGGCCGGATTTCTTCCTGCGCTTGCGCGGTACTTTCGTGCCCCGGGCGATGCTCGAGACGATCAATCGGTTCCAGTCCTGGACAAAATATCTGGCCGTGGTCGAGGACGCCGGCATTGTTTCGGCCACCATTCCCGAACCGGTGGATCTGGCAGTCCATTCGGATAACGCCAAAACCGTCGTGTTTTCCCTGGCCGAAGCGGAAAGGCTTTATTTGAAGGAAATTCCTTGGGGACTTATGAACATCATTACTGCCGTGAGCCGGATTTTCGGCAGTGACGAAGAAACCGCCCGGCTTATTTTGAACCAGTATCTGGAAGGCAGAGTTTCGAAGCGATTCGACCGCCTGATCCGGGGCGCGGTGAACAAGGAGTTTAAGGCGCTTTTAGGGCACCTCGCTTCAATTTATAATAAAGCCAAGCGTAAAAGCCGGCCCAATATCCACTTCAATTTCCGTTTCACGATCAAGCCGCCCCTCCTGCTTTTCGGAGGTTCGAAAATGAAGCTGATGAATTTCGTGAAATGGCTCGAGCTGCAGGGTTATTCCATTGAAACCGGGCATGGGGATGCTTTTAATCAAAAGACCCAGCAGAACACTTTGGCGCTTTTGATGCACGTTTACCAGTATCCGCATTACGATTTTTTGAACCAGATGCTCCGCCGCCGGGCGAAGTGGCTGATCGCAAATCCCTAATCCCTCACCCTTCAAAGATAGGAAGCTTAATTTAACCAATAAACCATGTTTATAAATAAAATAAGATGTTCAAATAAAGGGCCGTTAATCTTCAAGGACCTCTTCATGAAAAGCGTAATCTTTGAAGGGTGAGGGATGGCTAAAACCGAAAATAAAATTTTCCTTGACCGGACCGATAATTTGACGACGATCGTCGACAAATTGATCAAGGCATCGGCCGAGCGGATCGTTCTGAATATTCCCAAAAATTCGCTGATCGGCGAATCGCTCCATAATTTTCAGGTTTTGAAAAGGGAGGGCGTTACCGCCGGCAAGGAATTGCTGATCGAGTCGGTGGACGACCATATTTTGGAGCTGGCCGGAATTTGCGGACTCACGGCCACGAATCCGGTTTTCAAAACCCGGGAACGGGCTTTTACCGACATCGTGCCCCGCGGTTCGTTCAAGAGACAAATGTCCGACATCAGGCCGGCTTCGGAAAAGGAGCCCGTGCCGGCACCGCCGCCGAAAACCGGTTTTTTCAAGAAGGAAAAAGCCGCCGAAGAAAAAAAACCGATCACAATTCCTAAAAAAGAATCTCCGCCGTTCAAAGGCGAGATTCGGGAAGAATTTTCCCGCCCGAAGAAAGAAAAAAAACCCCGGCCGCTGAGCAGGAGGATAGTTTTTATTTTAAGCCTAATTGTTCTTACCTTGGCCGCTTACGAATTGGCCGTAAACATCCTGCCCAGAGCGGCGATCGCCATCACCCTGAAGAAAAATCCGGTCAATTTTAGCGAGACCGTGAAGATCGACGTGTCTTTGAAACAGCCGGCCATCGGCGCCTCTGGCGGCATCAGCTTGCCGGGCGAGCTTTTAGTCGCGAACCGCAATTTGACCATGAGTTTTCCGGCGAGCGGCAAGGCTCAGGTCGAGACGAAAGCGACCGGCCTTCTCTTTGTTTACAATGCTTTTAGTTCCGCGTCCCAGAATCTTGTTGCCACAACCCGTTTTCAAACTCCGGATGGAAAAATTTTCCGGCTAGTTAATCCGGTGACTATTCCAGGCGCGAAAGTCGTGAACGGCGAGATCACTCCTTCGAAGATTTCCGTATCGGTCGCGGCCGACCAGGCGGGCGCGGATTACAATATTCCTCCTACTGCCGGTTGGAAAATTCCAGGTTTTCAAAGCGATCCACTTAAATATCAGAAATTTTACGCTGAATCATTGGCGCCCATGACTGGCGGTTTTATCGGCGAAAAAGCGGTACCGAGCCCGGGCGATATTCTTAACGCCACGACCTCAATCGAGCAATCTTTGGCCAATGTCCTTCAGAGCCAGATGGGGGTCTTGATGGCTTCGCAATTCAAATTGTTCGATAACGCGAAAAAATTCACCGTTCTTGAGGAAAAAATCCAGAATAGCGATGATTCATCGAACGAATTTTCAGTCTATGCATCGGCCGAGATGCGGGAGTTGGTTTTTGACGAGGAAATGCTGAAAAAAGCGATTACGGATAAGGCGGCCGCCGGTCTCCCGCCGGGCCTCCGCGTTGCGGATTTTAGTCTGGATTATGCCACGGCCACGGCCGACCTCGCGAACGGAAAACTTTCTTTCAGCGTTCGGGGCGACATCGTTTTTGTGGCCGATTTCAACGCCGATCAGTTCAGAAGCGAGATTGCGGGCAAAGACGAAACGAGTTTAAGGAACATGGTTTTCGCCCTGCCCGGACTTGAAAGAGCCACTATTTCCCTGTGGCCGTTTTGGGTCCAGAACGTGCCCCGGTCGGCCGGCAAAGTCGAAATTACGGTCAATTAATTGACATTTTTAGCGCTGTTTTATAGAATAGTATCTGTTTCCGGGTTTTTGGATCACCCCAAAATAAAGGAATTCCCAGACATTTTTATAAGATGAAATTAAATCAATTCGGTCAGGGTTAATGGTTGCGAATTCCAAAGCAGCGAAAGTGGACGGCGTGGTCGTTGAGGCTCTTCCAGGTTTGCTTTTCCGGGTGAGAATTGCCGAAGATAAGGAGGTCCTGGCGCATCTGGCCGGTCGTCTCAAGATCAACCATATCCGCGTCATCCCCGGCGATAAAGTCTGGGTGGAAATGCCGAATTTGGAAGATAAGCGGGGGAGGATCGTCCGGCGACTATAGTTTTTCATGAAAGTAAGATCATCTGTCAAAAAGATTTGCACCAATTGCAAGATCGTCCGGCGTCGGGGGCGGCTCTATGTCATTTGCAAGAATCCGAAGCATAAACAAAGACAGGGTTAATATATGAGAATCATTGGCGTAAACATTCCAGACGAAAAGCGCACCGAGATCGCGCTGACTTACATTTACGGCATCGGCCGCGAGTCGGCCAAGCAGATCTTAGCCGAATCAAAGATAGATCCCGGCAAGCGGGCTAAAGATCTGACGCCGCAGGACTTGAACAAAATTCAGACCATTCTCGAAAAAGGTTATAAGATCGAGGGCGAATTGCGCCAGATCGTCCGCCAGAACGTCAATCGTTTGAAAGACATCAAGGCTTATCGGGGGGTCCGCCATTTGCGGAAATTGCCGGTTCGCGGCCAGCGCACCAAAACCAATTCCCGAACGGTGCGGGGGAACGTGCGGAAGACGGCTGGCAGCGGTAAAAGAAAAGTTGAATTGAAATAACATGGGAAAGAAAAAAATTGCGCAAAAATCCGAAGTGGTCGCAACCGAGGAGGCGGCGAAAATCCCGAAGAAAACCGAGGCTTCCGCCAAAGCGAGAATCGAGAAAGGGAAAATTTACGTCCAGGCTTCCTACAACAATACAATGATTACCGTGACCGACGATAAGGGCAATGTCGTAACCTGGCTTTCGGCCGGCTCTTTGGGCTTATCCGGTCCCAAGAAATCGACGCCTTTCGCGGCCGCCAAGGTAGCCGAGGCGATTTCCGAAAAGATCCAGAAAACCGGGCCTTTTAACGTCGAGATTTTGGTACGCGGCGTTGGCGGCGGTCGGGATTCGGCGGTCCGCACTTTCGCGGCCAAGGGTTTTAACATTTCTTCCATTAAAGACGTCACGCCGATACCCCACAACGGGCCGCGGCCGCCCAAAGTGCGAAGGGTTTAATTTACAAAGACCATGAGACCAGTCAAAGAAAAAATGGAGAGGGCATTAGGGACGAAATTGTTCCTCAAAGCCGACCGTTGCAATTCGCCGAAATGCGTGATGATCCGCCGGCCTCAGCGGCCGGGCATGCACGGCGCCAAACGTCACAATGTTTCCGAATTCGGCCGACAGCTTCAGGAAAAACAAAAAATCCGGCTGGTCTACGGGTTGACTAACCGCCAGATTCAGAATCTTTTTAAGGTCAACGAAGATAAGACGAAGATAATGACGATCCTTGAAACCAGATTGGACCGGGTGGTTTATCTTTTAGGCTTGGCTGGTTCGCCGCGGGTGGCTCGCCAGCTCGTTTCCCACGGCCACATCCAAGTGAATGGTCGGAAGGTGACAATTCCTTCGTTTCGTGTTAGGATTCATGACGTTATTCAGGTCAGGCCCGAATCGAGAAAAGCGAAGATTTTCGAGGAAATCAGCCTTAAAATGAAGCAGTATACGCCGCCCGTCTGGCTTAAGATCAGCAAGGAAGAGCTTAAAGGCGAATGCGTGGCGATGCCCAATTTCGAAGAAACGGTTTTTCCATTCAACGTCAGTTTGGTCGGTCAATTTTATTCAAAATAAAAATGCAATATTCGTATTTAAGCGAAAGCGTCAGCATCAAAAAGATTTCCGAGGAAGGCAATGTCGGTATTTTTCACATCGAGGGCCTTTATACCGGTTACGGTACGACCATGGGTAATGCTTTGCGCCGGGTGCTTTTGTCGTCCTTGCCGGGAGCGGCCATTACTCAGATTAAGATCAAGGGGGTGGATCATGAATTTTCCACTTTGCCGGGTATGGTTGAGGACATCGTTGCTTTGACCCTGAATTTAAAGAAGGTTCGTTTTCATTTTTTCGTTGACGAGCCGCAGGTTTTAAAATTGCAGGCGAAGGGCGAAAAAGAAGTGACGGCCAGCGACATCGGATCAACGGCCATGGTGAAAGTCGTGAACGGCGATATCCATATCGCTAGTTTGACCAAGAAAAACGCGGAATTGGATATGGAACTCACCGTCGAAAAGGGTTTGGGCTACGTGCCTTCCGAAGCGCGGCGCCTGGAGCGTTTGCCGGTCGGTACGGTCGTTTTGGACGCGATCTTCTCCCCGATTCAACGCGTTGAATTCAACATCGAGAACATGCGGGTCGGCGAACGGACCGATTATAATCGTCTCAAGATGGAAATCGAGACCGACGGTTCGATTAGTCCTTCCGAGGCCCTGCACAAAACGGCCAATATTTTGCGTGACCATTTCGAAAAAGTTTCAGCCGTGGAGCAGACCAAAATAAAGATTGAAGGAGCGGAAGTCAAAGAAAAGCCGAAGCGCAAGAAGAAATCTTCATGAGTCCCGTTAGAAACGGCTCCAACAATCAAGAGAGAACATGAATAAAGCATTTCATAAAAATTTAAACGGTCTAGAACAAACGCGGCATTTTTTCCGCTTCTAACGGGATGAGGCATTTGAACAAAGGCAGGAAATTGGGTTTGAAAAGAGGGCCACGCAAGGCCTTTTTGAGAATTTTAGCCGCCAATCTGATTCAGAAGGAAAAAATCACGACGACTGAAGGCCGGGCCAAGGAAATAAGACCGATTGTCGAGCGTTTCGTTTCTTACGGCAAGAAGCAGAACCTGGCGGCTTTGCGGACATTGACGCAGAAACTGCCCAAGGCGGCGGCTTACAAAATGTACCACGAGATCGCGCCGCGTTACCGCGAGCGCAAAGGTGGCTACACGCGGATCGTGAAGGTCGCCAAACGGCGGACCCACGACGCCTCGAAAATGGCGATCATCGAATTTGTCTAAATTACTTATGGCCGATTTCATTATTGACGCAAAACATAAGAGTCTGGGCCGGGTGGCATCGGAAATAGCCGTGATTCTGCAGGGCAAGAAAAACCCCGATTACGAAGGCCGTTTGGCCGGCAAGGATTCGGTGCGGGTGAAGAACGTAAAAAGCATTGCTTTGACGGGCCGCAAGAAGGTCCAGAAGCAGTATTACCGCCACAGCGGCCCTTTGGGCCATCTGAAAGTCCGGAAATTCGGCGACGTCTTCGCCAAAAACCCGGCCTGGGTTTTGCGCCATGCCGTGAATCTGATGTTGCCCAAGAACCGGTTGAGAAAACCGCGGATGAAAAGATTAACAATCGAGTAATAATATTGTTATGCCGCCAAAAAAACCAGCGCTTCACAAAAAAACAGCCGTCGCCCCTCAGGCCAAGCCGGAAAGGTACATTGAGGCCATCGGCCGCCGGAAAACCGCGGTCGCCCGGGTGCGTATTTTTACGGCCGGCGCGAAGCACGAGAAACGCGACATCGTCGTTAATCAGAAGCCCCTACAAGAATATTTCCGCTTGAAACGGTACGAACAGATCGTTTTTGCGCCTTATGTCGCGGCCGACGTCAATTTCAAGGCCAGCGTTCAGGTTAAAGGCGGGGGATTGAACGCCCAAGCCGAGGCGATTCGATTGGGCATCGCGAGAGCCCTGGTCGTTTCGCAGGGAGAATTGAGGCCGAAACTCAAGGCTTATGGTTTTCTAAAACGCGATCCGCGGATGGTGGAGCGCAAAAAATACGGCTCGAGGAAAGCAAGACGGCCGCAACAGTGGCGAAAACGTTAGGAAAGGTCCCCGAAAGGGGATTTTTCTTTCGCCACTGTTGCGAGGAAAGGGATCGGGGAAGGACGGGAAATGAGTCCGTCCCCGTGTAGGAAAACAACGAGCGAAGCGAGCGTTAGAAACCGAGGGTGTCTAAGGAGCGTAGCGACGCAACATTGGCGAAAACGTTAAAAAATCCCGCACTTGCGGGAATCTTTATTATTGGTTCAGGTAGAATTTCAAAAGCTCCTTGGAATCGTTAAGCATGTAAAGGTCGCTGCCGTTCAATATATATTTTTTCACACCGGTCGTAAGTGTATGGAAATTCAGCGGCAGATAAGGGTCGATTTCGCCGGCAATCAAGTTGCCGTCTTTCAAGACCAAAAAATGATTGGGCAGGTTAAGCCATCGCCATTCGGTCGTGGTTCGGGAGTTCGGCAGATCGAGCGTGAGCGTCGTTGAAGCGCTGGCGTGAAAATCATCGTCATAAGTCTCGATGAAAAAGACGGAGAGCGCGCCGGTCCCGTTCACGAGACTCACTCTTTTGCTGTCGGGCGATAAACTGAAACTCTTGATATCAGCCGAAATTTTCAGGGGAGGTTTTTGGGCGCTGTTCGCAAGGAAAAGATTTTCGTTTTCATCGGTAAAAAGCCAGTGATTGCCGTCGGGACTGACCGTCAATGTTTGGAATCGGGTCGAGGTGCCGAAGTCGATGGCATTTACGGTGCCCAAGATCAGGTTTACCCAAAGGACGGCGCGGCCTCGATCCAGGGCGAAAACGGCGTTACTGCCCAAACTGACGCTCGTCAAATTGGTGCCTCTCAAGTTCTCGCTCAGGCCGATTTTATTCAGATCGAGCGTATAAATTGAAGCGTTGGTCGCAAGGATCAGTTTGTCGGGGCTAAAAGGATGGAAATGGACGGACTTGAGCGGGACGAAGCCGGGATAATGCAGGGTTTGCTGTTTTAAGGAGTTGAAAATGTCGCTTAAATTCAGGGCTGAAGCCGGATTTTTGAGATCGGTTAAAAAGTAGTTCTGGTCTTGGCTCGTGGCGATGTAATTGGAGGCCGGGCTCGCTAAAACCGCTTTTTGGCCCTTAATGGCGCGATTTTTGAAAATCAGCGAATCGTTTGGGGCTTTATAAACCACGCCTTCGCTCGTGAGCCAGAAGTCGGAAACGGAATCGGCCGAAACATTTTCCGATTTCAGTTCGTCGGGCCAGAGCTTGATGTGGGTTTCGGCCGTGACCACGCCCGGCCGGACCGGCAAATTTTTTTGCCAGGAGCGGTAGCCGTTTTTGCTTACGTCAATTTTGTAGTCGCCCGGCAAAAGGTTTTTTATCAGGCGGCCGCCGCCGATAAAATCGCGGCTTACGGTCATTGTTTTACCGTTCACTTTGAGGGCGGCGTCGGCGGGATTGAAATTGAGATAAAGGCCGCCGGTTTTGACGATCTCGAGACGGCTGAAATCAAAAATCCAGCCCTGGGCTAAAGCCACCAAATAAGCGCCGCCCAGAACGAAGACGAGAAGAGCGGCAGAGAAAATAATAAGCCTGAGTCTGGCTTTCATACCTTCCATTCTACAACATAGCCGGTGGCTTTAAGAAATGGCTTTTCGGGCTTGAATTTCATGGTTAAAAAGGTCTAATATAAGAGGACTGGATTTTTAACATGTTCATAAGAAAAATCGGCATTGATTTAGGCACGACGAACACTCTCGTTTTTTTGCCTGACAAGGGAATCGTCATTAACGAACCGACGGCCGTGGCTTTACGCAAGCCCGATAATACGGTTTTGGCCGTGGGGCTTGAAGCTAAGGAAATGGTCGGCCGCACGCCCGAAAACATCGTCACTTACAAGCCCTTGAAGGACGGCGTGATCGCGGAATATTACATCACCCAAACGATGCTCAGATATTTCATTTCGAAGAGTTTGGGCGCCTTCAACATCTTCCGACCCGATGTCGTGATCTCGGTGCCGGCCGGCATCACCTCGACCGAGTATCGGGCGGTGATGAACGCCGCCAAGGAAGGCGGCGCCAAAGAAGTTTATCTCGTTAAGGAACCGCTTTTGGCCTCTTTGGGCGCCGGCATCCCGATCCATTCCTCGGAGGGCAACATGATCGTGAATATCGGCGGCGGCACGACCGAAGTAGCCGTGATTTCTTTGGGCGGCATCGTTGCCTGGGGCAGTTTGCGGGTGGCCGGCAACCGTTTTGACCAGTCGATTTCGGAATTTATCAAGAAGAAATACGGCCTTGCGATCGGCGAAAGCACGGCTGAAAACATCAAGATTTCGGTGGGTTCGGCCATGCCCAACCGTTCCAAGATTGAAATGAAAGTGCGCGGCCGGGATCTCGCTTCGGGTTTGCCGCGGGACATTGTCGTGAATTCGAACGAAGTGGCGGAAGCGATTGCGCCCCATCTTTTGGACATCATCAATTCAGTTCAGGCCGTTTTCAACGTGACGCCGCCGGAATTGGCCGCCGACATCATGGAGAAAGGCATCATTCTTTCGGGCGGCAGCGCCCAACTTCGGGACATCGAGGAGTTTTTCAAGCGTTCCCTTGGCGTCACGGCTTACGCCGCCGAGGAGCCTTTCTTTTGCGTGGCGAGAGGCACGGCCATTATTTTGAATCACCTCGATGTTTACAAGCGGACCTTGTTGAACCGCAGGTAGTCCCTCACCCTTCGAAGATAAGAAGCTTAGTTTAGTCGATATAATCATGGTTGAAATCAGGAAAAATAATTTGAGGAAAGGGACATTGAATTTCAAAGATCGCTTTTCACGAAGCGTAATCTTTGAAAGGTGAGGGATGCTAATCGGTTACGAAGAAAGAATAAAAGCTTTCAAAAATCTGGCAAAGAGTGGCAATTTGGGCCAGAGTTATCTTTTTTTCGGCGATCACGGCGTCGGCAAATCCAGCTTTGCGAAAAGCCTCGGTTATTTTTTGGAATTCGGCGATTTCGAGATTGGCGGCAGGTCATTGGTCAATATGCGGGTTTTCCGGCCGAACGAAAAGAACGTCATCGGTATCGGTGAGGCCATGAACGTACGTCATTTCTTGTGGGAGACGCCTTTGGGCGGCGGCCGGCGTTTCGCGATCATTGACAATGCGGAGACCCTGACGCCGGAGGCGCAGGGCGCGATGTTGAAGATCGTGGAAGAACCGCCGACCAAAGCTCTTTTGGTTTTCGTGACTTATGACGCGGAAGCGCTTTTCCCGCCTCTGCTTTCACGGCTCACCAAAATTTATTTTCCGAGATTGCCCAGGAAAACGGTCGGCGAAATTTTAATGAAAGATTACAAAGTGCCGGCCGAAGAAGCCGAACGTTTGGCCGCCGAGTCTTTCGGCAGTCTGGGCCGCGCCTTGGACACCCATTATTTGGGGCAAAAGACCGCAGCCGAACCGGATTTGACTTCCGAGATAGAGGAGGAAATTCTCGCTTTGCGCCAGTCGAACCTGAAAAAAAACGCCCCCAAAATCGGTTTTTTACTCAACAAGCTGACGCTCTTGAAGCGCTACAATTTGAATGAGAATCTGGCCCGGCGGGCGATCGTTTACGAAATCCAAAAATTATAATCATGATCGAAGAATTCAAGAAGCAATTCAATAAAGTATTCGAAAATTTCAAGAAAGAATTGGCCGGCGTCCGGACCAATCGGCCGAGCGCGGCCTTGGTTGAGGACCTTAAGGTGGAATATTACAACCAGATTATGCCTCTGAAGGCGATTGCGTCGGTCGGCATTTTGCCGCCCCGGGGCATCCAGATTCAGGCTTGGGACAAGGAAGCTTTGGGGCCGATCCAAAAAGCGATCGAGAAATCTTCCCTGAATTTGACGGCCAGCCAGGACGGCAGCGTCATTCGCATCAACCTGCCGGAACTTTCGGCGGAGCGGCGGGAAGAATTGATCAAGCACGTGAAAAAACTGGCGGAAAGCGAGAGGATCCAGCTTCGCCATTACCGCGACGACGCCAATAAGGAAATCCAGAAAGATTTCGACAGTCACGAAATAAACGAAGACCAGAAATTCAAATTGAAGGAAGAAATTCAAAAAGCCGTGGACAAGACGAACGAAAGCATCGAGGCGGCACTCGCCGTCAAGATCAAGGAAATCCAAACATGATAATAGTTTTAGTCATTATTTGCCTTTCAATTTTGATTTTGATCCACGAGCTGGGCCATTTTTTGACCGCAAAATTTTTCGGTATTGAAGTTGAGGAATTCGGCATTGGTTTTCCGCCCCAGCTTTGGTCGAAGAAAATGGGCGGGACGATCTATAGCGTAAATGCTCTGCCTTTCGGCGGCTTCGTGAAAATTCACGGCGAGGACGGCGAAAGCCAGGGAGAAAAGGTCCAAAACAGTTTTTCCGGAAAGAGTTTTCTTGAAAAATCAGGCGTGCTTCTGGCCGGCGTTTTCATGAATCTGGTCTTGGGCTGGCTCGTTTTGAGCTTTGTTCTGATGGCGGGCGCGCCGGAGCATCTGATCTTGACTGACGTGGCGCCAAATTCGCCGGCCGAGGCGGCCGGCCTCCAGCCCGGCGACATTATTCTCAGGGCGAGCTTTTCGAACGCCGATCTCGCTGATCCGGTCAAAAGCGGCGATCTCATCGATCTCGTGAAATCGGCCGGTGCGAGTCCGGTGAATTTGAAGATCGGAAGGAGCGGCGAAGTGCTGGACGTGGACATCGCGGGCAGGGTGAATCCGCCAGAAGGGCAGGGTTCCCTGGGCGTGGCCTTGTCCGAGATCGGTTTCAAACCAACGCCATTTTTCGAAAGTTTCTGGGCCGGTCTCAAAGAAACCTGGCAGATCATCGTTCTTGTCACCGCCGGCTTCTGGAGTCTTTTAACCAAGATATTTATTGAGCCGAAGATCGTTCAAACGATTACGGGCCCGGTCGGCATTTTCGGTCTGGCCGAGCAGGCCGGCTCGGTCGGTCTGATTTATTTGTTCCAGCTCATGGCTTTGATTTCCATTAACTTGGCGGTTTTGAACTTGATTCCTTTTCCGGCCTTGGACGGCGGCCGATTTTTGATGCTCATCGTCGAAAAATTGAAAGGCTCGCCGATCTCGAGAAAAATACAGATCGCGGTGAACCTCGTCGGCTTTTCGGCCCTGATTCTTCTCATGATCGTGGTCACGATTCAAGATGTTCACAAGCTTATAAAATAAGGTAGACTAAATTTTAATGAGGCAATCGGAACTTTTCACTAAAACCCAAAAAAAGGACCCCCGGGACGAAACAAGCCTGAATGCCAAGCTTCTTGAACGGGGCGGCTTCGTCTATAAAAATTCCGCCGGGATTTATTCTTTCTTGCCCTTGGGCTGGCGGGTCATCCAGAAGCTGACGCAGATTATCCGCGAGGAAATGAATGCGATCGGCGGCCAGGAATTGTTCATGCCGGCTCTGGTCGAGAAAAGATATCTGGACGCGAGCGGCCGCTGGGACGTGGAAATCAGCTTCGAAGTCAAGGGTAAAAAAGACCGGCAGCCGGGCTTCACTTTGGGCTGGACCCACGAGGAAGTCCTGACCGAGATCGTTTCCAAATACGTGAGTTCCTACGAGGATTTGCCGTTCGCCGCCTATCAGTTCCAGACCAAATTTCGCAATGAAGCCCGGTCAAAATCGGGTCTTTTGCGCGGCCGGGAATTCATAATGAAGGATCTTTACAGTTTCCACGTCTCGGAGGGGGACCTGCGGCGCTATTACGAAAAAGTGGCCGGTGCCTACCATAAGATTTTCCAGCGCTGCGGGGTTGAAGCGGTTTATACGGAAGCGGCCGGCGGCTCTTTCACGATCAGCAACACCCATGAGTTTCAGGTTTTGAGCCCGGTCGGCGAAGACACGATTTTCGTCTGTGACGATTGCGGCTATGCCGTAAATCAGGACATCAGTGGATCCCTAAAGATCAAGAAAGGCGCCGTTTGCGCCAAATGCAAAAAAGGGAAGTTCCGGGAAGAGAAAGCGATCGAGGTCGGCAATATCTTTCCCTTGGGCACGAAATATTCCAAGGCTTTTAATCTGCAGTTCGTGAACAAAGACGGCAAAAAAGAGCCGGTCGTAATGGGTTCCTACGGCATCGGGCTCGGCCGTCTCATGGGCACGATCGTCGAGGTTTATCACGACGAGAAAGGCATTGTTTGGCCCGAAGCGGCCGCGCCTTTTAAAATCCATCTTTTGGTTCTGGGCGAGGCGACGCCGCAATTGAAAAAAGCCGGCGAGACGGTCTATAATGGGCTCACGGCCGCCGGCCTTGAGGTTCTTTACGATGATCGGGAGCGGGTGTCACCCGGTCAAAAGCTTTTTGACGCAGATTTGATCGGTTTGCCCCTACGCCTCGTCGTGAGCGAAAAGACCTTGGCGGCGGATAAGATCGAATTGAAGCGCCGTGCCGAAAAGGAAAGCCGGCTTTTGAAGCTCGAAGAATTTATAAAAACCATAAAATGATTTTCAGAAAAAACATCGGCATTGATTTGGGGACGGATACGACTCAGATTTATTTGGACCAGATCGGCATCGTCGTGAACGAGCCTTCGATCGTCGCTTTCAACAATTTGACGAATCGGGTGATCGCCCACGGCAACGAGGCGAAGAAGATGCTTTCGCGGACGCCGAGCCATATCACCGCCCTGCGGCCGATCATGAACGGCGTCATCGCCGATTTCGACATCGCGAAGGAAATGATCGATCGTTTGCTCAAAAACCAGCGTCTGCCTTGGTCTTTCATGACCCACGCCGTCGTTTCCATCCCGACCAATTTGACCGAAGTGGAGCGCAAATCAGTGGAAGACCTCCTTAAGGAGGCCGGCGCGAACAAGGTTTTCCTCATTGAACAGCCTCTGGCCGCCGCCTTGGGCAGCCGCTTGAACGTGAGCGAGCCAACGGCTTATTTGATCGTCGACATGGGTTCGGGCACCGTCGATATGGCGATCATTTCCATGAACGGCATCGTCGTTTCCAAGCGCTTGAAGATCGGCGGCGATTATTTCAACCAGGAAATCATCCGGGCGGTCCGGGACGAATTGAAATTGAATATCGGCGAACCGACGGCCGAAGAAATAAAGATCGCCGTGGGGGCAGCCGTGCCCATGGGCGAGCATTTTGAGATCGTGGTCCGCGGCCGCGACGTCTCAAGCGGCCTGCCGCGGGAAGTTTTGATCAAGGATACCCAGGTGCGGCTTTGGCTGCACCGGCCTTTGAAATTGATCGTTGAAGCTCTGAAAGATTTGATCGAGATCACGCCGCCGGAATTGGTAGGCGATATTTACAAGAACGGCATTTATCTCTGCGGCGGCGGCAGTCTTCTCCGCGGCATCGAGCAATTATTGGCCAAGGAAATCGGCGTCGAGGTGCGGGTGGTCGAGGAACCCCTGACTTGCGTTGCCCGCGGCACCGGTCTTGCCACGGAAAACATCGAGACCTACAAGCATCTTTTGAATCATTTCTCGAGCGTGAGGCCCGAGTAAGATTATGCATTCTTTCCGATCATGGATTTTAGGCGGACTGATCCTGACCGGCTGCGTCCTGCTTTTGATTTTCCGGTCGGAGATTACGGGCTTTTTGGCGGACCTAAAAGTGCTGCCGGCTTATTTTTCGGATCCCTCTTTCAATTACCAGGCCTTTCAAGAATTGAAACTTGAGAATCAAAGCCTGGAAGCCCGGCTTGACGGAGCGATGAAAACGGGCTCGATTTCGCCGGACCGCTATCGTTACTTTTCGGCCCGGGTTTATTCCCGTTACCCCTTCAATGACCGGAGCCTGGTTATTATCGATGCGGGCGCGGCCGAAGGCCTCAAGGCCGGTTTGCCGGTCTTGGCGGCCAAAGGCGTTATTTTCGGAAAGATTACGAAGGTTACGAGAACCCAAAGTGAGGTCCAGACGATTTTCGATCCGGCCTGGCGGGAGAGCGTGCGGGTGGGAGGAGCGGAGGCCCTGCTCACCGGCGGCACCAGTCCCGAGCTCACGCTGATTCCCAAAGAAGCAGTCCTTGCGGCCGGCGACAAGGTCACGAATTTGTCCGCCGATTTCCCGATCGGCTTTCTGGTTGGCGAGCTGGGACTGGTCCAAAACGAGGAAACCGCGACCTGGCTTACGGCCGCCCTGGATCCGCCCTATGATTTAAGCGGTTTGGACCGGGTCATCGTGGTCGTTGATTTTCCCTGAAATGATCAGGCTTTTGCTTTTCACCTTTCTTCTGATTGCGGCCTTGCTGCTGGCGACCGCGAATTTTTTTGTTTGGGGCGGCGTTAGTGCGAACCTTCTTCTCTTAACCTGGCTTTTGATATTGTTCGGCCGTTTTGAGAAGTCGGTCGGTTCTTGGGAGATTTTGATTTTAGCCGTCATTTTCCTCGCGATCTGCTTCTTTTATTTTGGTTTTTGGCTGAAACCGGCTTTCGCCCTGGTTTTGGTCGCCGGTTTGATTTCGGTTTTGCGGCGATTCCTAACCGGCAACGAACTGGCCGATTTTTTGATCGGCAACGCGGTCGCAATTTTTTCGTTTTACGGCCTCCTCGCCGCCGTCGAATGGAGCGGTTTTTCTTTCGTGACCGTCGGCTGGGAAGCGTTGTATAATTTAGTGCTGGGAATTTTAATTTGGTTCTTATTCGATTTCTTGTTTTTTCAACATGACCAAGCATCGTCTTAATCTGGAGGATATTTTGACGGACAAGGCGGCGACCGACGATCTTTTGCATATCCCTTTGGCCGACCGGATTTTCAAAGTTTTTTTGATCGGCACCTTCTTGATCGGCGGACTGGTCTTGGCCCAGCTTCTGAATCTCGGCGTTTTGAAGCACCGCTTTTACGCCGTCCGGGCGGCCTCGAATGCGAGCAATATTAAGATTGAACCGGCGCCGCGGGGCATCATCTACGACCGATTCGGAAAACCGCTCGTCAAAAACGAACCAGCCTTCAACGCTTTTTTGGCGCCCAGCGATTTGCCGAAAGATCCGAGTGAACGGCTCGCCGCCTTCGGCAAGATCAGCGATGTTTTGGGCATTGACCAATCGGCGTTCGACCGGAAAATTTCGGAAAAAGACTGGAATTTGAACGATGAACTGCTTTTAAGCGATAACTTGACCCATGATGAGCTTGTGACTTTGTCCTCGGAAAATATCCCCGGCGTAAGGCTTGAGCCGACCTTCAAAAGAGCGGGGGATCCGCCTTTCGCCCTCGCTCATTTGATCGGTTACGCCGGTCTTGCGGCCGAGGACGATTTGAAAAATGATCCGAATTTGACCGCCGACGACCTGATCGGCCGGGACGGGCTCGAGGCTTATTATGACGATTATCTTCGCGGCCAAAACGGCCGGGAAGTTTTTTTGAAGGATTCCCGCGGCGAAATCAAGGGTTCGGAAAGTCGTTCCTTGCCCGCGCCCGGCGATGCGATTCAAACTTTCATTGATAAGGATTTCCAGATTTATTTTTACAATCAGCTCCAGGCGGCTTTAAGCGGTTTGGGCCGGCAAATCGGACTGGGATTGGCCATAAATCCCCAGAACGGCGAAGTTTTGGCGCTCTTCAACATTCCTAGTTTCGATCCCGCCCAATTAAGCAGATATTTGACGGCACCGAACAACCCTCTTTTCAACCGGGCCATTGCCGGCCTTTATAATCCCGGTTCGACGATCAAGCCCCTGGTCGCGACCGCAGCCCTAGCCGAGGGTACGGTCACGGTTTCGAAAATGATCTATTCGCCCGGCTATCTCGACGTGCCTAATCCTTATGATCCGGCGAATCCCAGCCGTTTTTTGGACTGGCGGCCGCAGGGTTGGGTTGATCTTCATTCGGCCCTGGCCCGCTCCTCGAATGTTTATTTTTACGAAGTTGGCGGCGGCTTGCCGGCGCAGGCCGGTCTCGAAGGTCAGGTCGGGCTCGGCGTGAGTCGGCTCCGGAAGTGGTGGCATAAATTCGGGCTTGATCAAAAAACCAACATCGATTTGGTGGGCGAGGAGTCCGGTTTTTTGCCGAGTCCGGACTGGAAAGAGGAAAAAACCGGCAAGCCGTGGCTCATCGGCGATACCTACAACGTTTCGATCGGCCAGGGCGATCTTTTGATCACGCCCCTCGAACTTCTCAATTACATCGCGGCGATTGCGAACGGCGGCCGATTCTTCGAGCCGCGGATAATGAAAGACGTGAAAGACAGCAAGGGGAACATTTTGCTTGAAAGCAGGCCGACGGTCTTTTTGGATTTAAGCGTGGAGATCGGGGGGGTCTTGCCCGACGTTAGGCAGGGGATGCGCGACGCGGTCCAAAAATCTTACGGCACGTCTTATCTGCTTTCGGATCTGCCGGTCCGGGTGGCGGCAAAGACCGGCAGTGCCCAGACGAACAACAACGCCAAAGTGAACGCGCTTTTCGTCGGCTACGAACCCTACGATAATCCGCAGATTGCGATCTTGATAATGGTGGAGAACGCGGTCGAGGGCAGCTTGAACGTGGTGCCGGTGGCGAAAAAAGTGATGCTGTGGTATTATGAAAACCGTATAAAGAATCAGCGTTGAATGTTTTTCCTTTAATGGAGATTGGTAACGCCGATTGATGCGGATGGAGCTGATTTATACGGATACTAACAATTATGGATATCACTTATTTGTCGCAGGAGCGTTTCGACGAGCTTTCCCGCGAGCTTCAGGAGCTGAAGACGAAGGGCCGGCAGGAAATCGCCCAGCGTTTGAAGCAAGCCAAAGAATTGGGTGACCTCTCGGAAAACTCCGAATACCAGGAAGCGCGGGAGGAACAGAATCGGTTGGAGCAAAAGATCGCCGAAGTCGACGACCTTTTAAAGCACTCCTCGATCATTAAAAAGCCGGTCGGGACGGCGACGGTCCGCATCGGCTCCAAAGTGAAAGTGAAAAAAGATCGTGAAACCGTGACTTACAGCATTGTCGGATCGAACGAAGCCGACCCGGCTCAAGGCTTTGTTTCGAACGAATCGCCTCTGGGCCGCGGCCTTTTGGGCCATAAAGTCGGCGATTTCATTTTCATCAAGGCGCCGAAAGGCGAAATCGGCTACCAAATTTTGGCAATCGATTAAAAAGAAGTCTTATGCTCGAAGACATCATCAAAGAGCGGCTTCTTAAGCTCAAGAAATACGAAAATAAAGACAATCCTTATCCGGCAAGGGTCCGGCGCGATTTGGCGTTGGCCGATTTTATCGCCGGCTTCGGCAAATTGGCCAAATCCAAGAAAAAAATCTCCGTCGTCGGCCGGCTCACGGCCCTTCGCGACCAGGGCCGGATCATTTTCGCGGATCTGGAGGATGAAACCGGGAAACTGCAGGTTGTTTTGAATAGGGACGAGGTCCGGGATTTCGATCTTGCCAAAAGCGTTTTCGACATCGGCGATTTCGCGGAAATTTACGGCGTGGCCTTTCTCACGCAGAAGAAAGAAAAAAGCATTTTGGCGAAAACCGCCCGTTTGGTTTCCAAAAGCATCCGGCCGTTGCCCCAGAAGTGGTACGGCTTGGAAGATGTCGAAATCCGTCTGCGCCAGCGGTATTTGGATCTGCTTGTTAATCCCGAAGCGCGGGAAATTTTCCGGAAGAAGAATCTTTTTTGGGAAGAGGTGCGGAATTTTTTGAAAAACTCCGGTTTTTTGGAAGTGGAAACGCCGGTTCTCGAGAATCTGCCGGGCGGCGCCGAAGCCGAGCCGTTCGAAACCCACCTGAACGCCTTGGACAGGGATTTGTATCTGCGGATTTCCCTGGAGCTGCCGCTGAAAAAATTGCTCGTCGGCGGCTACGAAAAGGTTTTCGAGATCGGCCGGATTTTCCGGAACGAAGGAATCGATCGGGAGCATTTGCAGGATTACACTCAGATGGAGTGCTACTGGGCTTACGCGGATTACGGGGCGATGATGGCTTTCACGGAGGGCCTTTACAAGGCGGCCGCGAAAAAAGTTTGCGGCAGCGCGAAAAGCAAATTCGGCGATTGGACGCTGGATTGGGGGAAAAAGTGGCCGAAAGTCGATTATTACCGAATTTTCGAAAAAGAAACCGGTTTGGATTTGAGCAAGGCGACCTTGGCCGATTTGAGAAAAAAAAGCGGGAGTTTGAATATTCCGCTTGAGCCGAGCCTGGGCAAGGGGAGACTCATCGATCTGATTTATAAAAAAGCCGTGCGGCCGAAACTGATTCAGCCTTGCTTTTTGATTGATCCGCCCGTTGAGATCGAGCCTCTGGCCAAGCGTTCGGAAAAGGATAAAAACCGGGTGGAGCGTTTCCAGATAATGGCCGGCGGAACCGAGCTCGGCAAGGGTTTTTCCGAATTGAACGACCCTTTGGACCAGCGGCGGCGCTTCGAGGAGCAGATGGAGCTTCGGGCCGGGGGCGATCTGGAAGCCCAGCGCTTGGACGAGGATTTTTTGACGGCCTTGGAATACGGCATGCCGCCGGCGGCCGGTTTCGGCATGTCCGAAAGGCTCTTCGCCGTCCTCGTGAACAAGCCGGTTCGGGAAACGGTCTTTTTTCCGTTAATGCGAGAAGAGAGTAATCGCGAATAATGTGAATGCCGGAAAATAATGCAAATAAATTCTATGACTAGTCAGAATGTAAAAATAGTCGTTTTTGTTCCAGAAACTCATGCTGAATCAGTAAGAGAGGCGATGGGTAAGGCGGGCGCTGGAAGAATTGGTAATTATACTTCTTGTAGTTTTTCGACCAGGGGTATAGGGAGGTTTAGACCGGAAGAGGGAGCTAATCCGAGCATCGGAAAGATTGGAGAGTTAGAGAAAGTTAACGAGGAAAAAGTTGAGATGGTGTGTCAAAGAAACAAAATAAAAGACGTAATAAATGCGGTTAAAAAAGTACATCCTTATGAAGAAGTCGCGTTGGATGTTTTTCCATTGGAGGATGTTAATTAAATAATGCTCGACATAAATTTAATCAGAAAAAATCCCGAGGCCGTGAAAGCGGGGATCGAGAAGAAGAACGGCGATCCGAAATTGGTGGATAAATTACTGCGGGTGGACGAAGACTGGCGGGCGAAAGCCGCCGCCTTGGATCATTTACAGTCCGAGCAGAACGGCTTAAGCAAGGAATTGAGCAAGCGCCGCACCAAAGATTCATTGGCTCGCGCCGGTCTTCTGAAAAAGAGGATTGCGGAAATGGTGGTTGAGAACGAGATTTTGGACGGGAAGCGCCTGGAAATTCTCGGCCGCCTTCCTAATTTGCCCCTGCCGGGCGTGCCTTTCGGCAAGGACGAATCGGCCAATAAAATCTTGCGGGAAGTGGGCGAAAAAACAAAATTCGATTTCAAGCCGAAAGATCATCTGCAGTTGGGCGAATATTTGGATATCATTGATTTCGGAACCGGCTCGAAGGTCGTCGGCTCCGGTTTTTATTACCTGAAGAACGACGGCGTCCTTTTGGAATTGGCCCTCGTGCGCTATGCGCTCGATTTTTTGGCGAAGCAAGGCTTCGTTTTGTGGTTTACGCCGGATTTGGCCCGCGATAAGTTCTATTTGGGCACCGGCTATGCGCCGCGCGGTCCGGAAGCCCAGACTTACGCGATTCAGGGTTCGGATTTGGGCTTGATCGCCACCGCCGAGGTGACGCTGGCCGGAATTCATGCCGATGAGATCTTGTCCGAGGCTGACCTGCCGAAATTGTACGCCGGTTATTCCCATTGTTTCAGGCAGGAATCGGGCGGCTACGGGAAATATTCAAAAGGCCTTTATCGCGTCCATCAGTTCACCAAAGTGGAGATGTTCGCTTATGCGAGACCCGAAGATTCGCCGGAAATCCACGAAAAACTGCTTAAGCTCGAAGAGGAAATGTGGGCGGGATTGGGAATTCCTTACCGGGTCGTTGAAATGTGCACCGGCGATTTGGGCGCCCAGGCGGCCAGAAAAATCGATCTCGAGGCCTGGATGCCGGGCCGGGGCGACTGGGGCGAGGTCACGTCAACCAGCAATACCACTGATTATCAGGCCAGGCGTTTGAATATCAAATTCAAAAACAAGGACGGCAAGGCCGGTTTCGCCCATACCTTGAACGGCACTGCCATCGCCACTTCCCGGGCGATCATCGCGATTTTGGAAAATTACCAGACTAAAAAAGGTACGGTCATGGTGCCGGAAGCCCTCAGAGGCTACGTGGGCAAAAAAGAAATCGGGAAATAAGCTTGCCCCGCCGCCAAACGGGAATTTTTTAAGGACACCCCGCCCGAAAAGGGGAAGCACGCGATGTTCGTTTTGGTGCGGAGGCCTTTTAATTTTCCCGGAGCCGATTAAGATAAAAACATGAGAAAGATCGGTTTGGCTTTGATTTGGGTTGCGGTCTTGGGCGGTTTGGTCTACGGGGTTTATTGGCTTTACGGCAGTTGGTGGAGTTCGGGCGGGGCCAATAAGACCTTGACCAAGGCCGGCCAGGTTTTGGACCAAACGACTAAAGCGGCGGCGAGCGACCTTTTTTCCGATTTAACCCGGAAGACAACCGATTATTTGAAAACCGGAACGGCCGAACTGATTGCGGCGGCCGGCCAGGGCCTGGTGAATCTCGGCAATAATCTTGAGAACGGGCCGGCGACGCCAGTCCAGAAATTAGCCGGCGCGAATAACGGCTTACTGCCCGTGGCAAGCGGACCGGCTTTTTCCGTGCCGCCGCCCACGGCCGCGATCATTGCGGCGGTCAATACCCCCCTGGTTTTTGCCGTAAATCTCGGTTCTAGCTATAAGGTCGATTGGGGCGACGGTCAGGTCGCGAGCGGCACCCTGCCCTCGGCCACGACCAAACTTTTAAGCCACGCATGGTCGGCGGCCGGCGATTACACGGTCAAGCTTGATGTTTTGGAATCCGGCGCCGATAATTATTTTGCCTTTCCGGTCAGGATCTATGCCCAATAACGATCTTTATGCGCGCCAGGATATTTTTGCGCCGAAGCGGCGGCGCAAGGCCGGATTTTTCGTCTGGTCTTTGATAAGCTTGGCCGCCGGCGGTCTTTTGATCGGCTTTCTTTATCTTGTTTTTTATTCGCCGGCCCTGAAGGTTCAGGCGATGTCGGTTTCCGGCGTGAATCTTTTGTCGCCGGCCGATCTGTGGGGCGCTTTGAGCACCGAACTCGCGGGTCGAAACAAATTTTTGGCGCTTTTGGGTCCGGACAATATTCTGTTCTGGGTTTTGGGCGGGAAGCCGGAAAGTCTGGCCAGCGCGCCGCAATTGGGAAATTTGGAAATTCAGACCGATCTTTTTAAGCGGCAGGTAACGGTTTCGGCGGAGGAGAGGAAGTTGGTCGGCGTTCTGTGCGAGAGCGGCCAGAACTGCTATGGATTTGACAAGGACGGCGTTATTTTCGCACGCGTGCCGCAGGCGCAAGGCGCCCTGATTTTGCGCATTGACGACCAAAATCAGCGTTTGGTTTCGCTCGGCGACAAGATTTTGGGCAATGACGGCTGGATAAAGAACGTTTTCGATGTCTTGGGCGTTTTGAAAGGCAATAGCTTGCATATCGCGAGCGTCGCTCTGCGGCCCCTGAGTCTCAAGGAATGGCAGGTGGGTCTCGCCGCCGGCCCGGTTTTTTACTTCGGCCTTGATCACGTGCCGGCTGAATTTGACGGCATTATGAAAAATCTCCTGAAGCGTTTGAACCTGGCGAAGCTGAATTACCTGGATTTTCGCGTAGAGAACCGGATTTACTACAAGTGAGTGAGTACCGAGCAAATTTTTTAGTTTAGGGACTTCGAGAAGGCAGATTAATGAATCATACCAATGACTATTAAAGATAAGGTTATCGTCATAACCGGGGCGAGCCGGGGATTGGGCAGGGCATTGACCGATGTTTTCGCCAAAGAAGGTGCCAAGCTGATTTTAAGCTCCCGGCAGGGTGATGCATTTGAGAATGAAAGCCGGGAATTGGGCGCCGGATTTTTTCCCGCAGACGTGACCGACGAGAGCCAAGTGGCCAAGCTCGCGGATTTTGCCGTCCAAAAATTCGGCCGAATTGACGTTTGGATCAACAACGCCGGCATTTGGATTCCCCATGCGCCGATAGAGGAAATGGATCTGAAAAGAGTGCATGACATGGTGGAAGTCAATTTGTTCGGCACGATCCACGGCTCAAAAGCGGCTTTGATTCAAATGAAAAAACAAGGCTCCGGCACAATAATCAATATTTTGTCAACGAGCGCGCTCGAAGGCCGGGCTGGTTCGTCTGGTTACTGTGCGAGCAAGTATGCCGCCGTCGGCTTCACTGAATCGCTTCGTCTCGAAGCGCAGCCTGAAAACATCAAGGTATTGGCCGTATATCCCGGCGGGATGCAAACCCATTTGTTTGACGAGCAGAAGCCCGCGGATTACGACAAGTACATGGCTCCCGATTTCGTCGCCGAAGCCATAATCGGAAATTTGAAAAAAGAAAACCCGGAAGAAGAACTGATTATTAGGAGAGTATAAAAATATCCAAAAATTAGGAGAGTGGATTTATATTATGTTTAAAGCTGTTATTTTCGATTTGAACGGAGTTTTTATAAAAAGCCGCAATTTAAGTGACCGGTTTGAGGAGAAGTTCGGCGTTAAAAAAGAAGAATTTCTTCTGGCCTTAAGCGAAATCATGTCTGCAGTCAGGATGCCTAATACCGAAGCGTTTTCTTACTGGAAACCGTATTTGGACAAGTGGGGTTTGAATTTATCTAAGGAAGCATTTTTTGATTTCTGGTTTTCGGGGGAAAAAGAAGTGCCGGAGATGACATTGCTCGCCCGCGAACTGAAAAATAGGGGGGTGAAATTATTCATTCTCTCAAACAATTTCATCGAGAGGTCGGAATTCTATAAGAATAATTTTCTGTTCCTGCAGGAGATTTTCGATAAAATTTATTATTCCTGGCAGACAGGCTTTACGAAAAACAATGCAGAGGCTTACAAAGTGTTGCTTAGAGAGAACAATCTAAAACCGGGAGAATGCGTCTTTTTTGACGATTCACCTGGAAACGTTGCGGTAGCGAGCGGTCTCGGCATAAAATCCCATCTCTTCGAAAGCGCCGAAAAAACGAGAGAATTTTTGCATCTCCCGCAAAAAAATTAGGAGAGCAGTTTGATTTTAGTTTCTTAAAGCTTGTAAATGAAGATCGAGGTGCCGGCGCGATAATCGGGCATGGGCACGGCGCCCAGGCCGGAACCGGCGCTTCTCACGGCTTCCAGCCATTCGTAGGTGTCGTCCGGATTCCTCGCGAAGCCGGGGGCCGTTTTCGCAATGGCGCCCTCGAGGGTATTCACCGAGACCGCGAGCCAGCCGATTTCCTGGTTTTTGGGATTGCCTTTGGCCGCTGACCAAATAATAGCTTTCTCGCCCAGGTAATATTCGGGGTTGCCGCCGCCGAAATAATCAACGGCGATCTTGGAGATATTGTTCTCTTCAACGAAATTTTTCAGCCTTTTCAAATCCTGCCCCCAGTCGTAATTGGAATCGGTGACGTAGCGGTAGCCGTTTTGCGTCCCGCCGCCGATCTCATTGAAATAAGAAAGGAAATAGGGCGCCGCGGCCGCGGTCTCGCCCAAGGCCCAGGCGATCATTATGAAGATGAAAACGAGCTTGATGGATGATTTGAAGATATGGCCGGCCGCGGCCGCGAGTTTATGGAGCGGATTTGGCCGGCTGCCGATCCTCGCCTGGAACCAGGCCTTGAGACTTAAGGCGGTCAGAATATAGATGAAGGGCAGGGTCGGCAGGATGTGGCGGAAGCCGATATTCAGGGGACTGCGGACGCTGTAGCCCCAGTAAATGGCGATGAAGACGAGCATGCCGAATTCCGCGAAATGCGTGCCCAAGTAATCAAAGAGATTATTCCGGGTCGCGGAAAAAGACAATTTTATTTTTTTCAGGGTATTTTTGAGGCCGAGGAAAGCGCCCAACAATATAAGGATCAGGGCGGGGATGGTTTCCTTGAGGCCGAAGACGATTGGGAAATAAAGCCGTGAGCCGGCGTTCGAAACTTCACCGAGGAAGTAGCCGGTATTGCCGCCGGCCGAGCGTTCGACGGTCATTAAGACGCCCAGGACGTATTGGCCGATCGGTCTCGTGATTTTGTTTTGCACGAGGGCAAGATTGATCTTGCCCAAGAGCGGCTGGGGAAAAGAACCGACGATCGTTTGCGTATCGGAAATTTGTTTGGCCATCGGATAATTGAGAGTGAAAAGGAAATAGACCAGATAGACCAGGGCGTAAGCGATCAAAACGATCAGGATGAATTGTTTCAGCAGCCGCCAAAAATTGTACCAGCGCTCGCTCCAGGCCAGGATTAGGATCATTATGAAAAAATAAGGAAGGATGAGAACCAGCGAGAATTTCATGAGTTCGGCGAGGCCCAAGGCGAGGCCGGCCAGGACAAGGTGTTTCGTCGAGGACGCGAGAAGGAATTTGTGGAAAAAATACATCGCCAGGATGAAGCCGAAAGCGGCGCCGACATCCGTTGTCACGTAATGGCCGTGGGCAAGAATAGTGGGCGAAAGGCCGAAAAGAAAGGCCGGCAGAAGCGACCACCAATTGCCGAGGATTTCCCGCGACCAAACGTAGATCAGTAGGATCGTGAGGAGAGTGAGGATGATCGGGAAAATTCTCGCGGTCCCTATGATTTGGTCGGCGTTGTTACCGGACCGGTAGAGAAATTGGGTGCCCATGTCCCATTGGCCGTTCACCTCATCGGTCCAGCTTTTGCTTTGGGTCGGGAAGTTCAATTTTTCGAAAATGAGCGGCAGGGCGCTCAAGGCCTTGATCAAGGGCGGGTGTTCGGGATTCAGCCGGTAGTCCAAATATTTCACATAGCCGTAGCCGGCCGGGATGTGAGCTAGCTCGTCCATTGTGGCCGATTCATTGCGGCTCGCTTGGAGCATAAAAACGAAAGCCAGGCCGAGGATTAAAACCAGGATTAGCCATTGGGCGGGCAAGGAGAATTTTTTCATCCCAAAAAGAGTTATGTTATCATTATACTAAAAGATGCCCAAAAAATTCGGCCGGCAAGGCTTTTCCTTAATCGAGGTTTTGATTTACACGGCGATTTTTGCCATAAGCGCCACTTTTTTGGTGGCGATTCTTACGACCGTAACGAGAGTTCAGACAAGGCAGGTGTCTTCGAACGAGGTTAATAGCCAGCTGGCTTTCGTGAACGCCACCCTTCAAGCCATTATTCAGCAATCCGCTTTGGTGGACATGACGCCGGGCGTAGCCTCGACCACCCTTAATTTAAGAATGACTTCTTCAACCCTGGACTCGACCACGGTTTACGCCTCGGGCACGATTTTGTATTTGACCCAGGGCAGTTCGACCGTTCCCTTGACCGATTCCAATGTCGCGGTCAATAGTTTTACGGCCACCAAATTCGAGAATCCCGGCGGGTTTTCCGTCGTTCAGATCAATCTCGGCATGAGTTCCCATACTTCGAGCACCCAGGCGCAGGTGACCCGTTTTTTGGAGAGTGCGATTGCGAGGATTTCAGCCGCCACCTTCGATTCCTCGGTTACGCCCAACGCCGATAACGGCCTGGATTTGGGTACGGCTTCGACCCGCTGGCGGAACGGTTATTTTTCGAGTTTTGTTGACGTTTACGGCAACGTGGGGATAGGTACCCAGCATTCGGCCAGCGCCGCCCTGAAATCAACCGGCGACGTCGGTTTCTCAACCTCTTCGGCTGGCATCATTCTTATGGCGCCAAGCGGCAGCTGCTACCGGCTGACCATTAATAGTTCGCTTCAGCTCACGACCAGTTCCGCCACCTGCCCCTAAAGGAGTATTCGCGAATAACGCAAATTTGCCTTCAATAATGCGAATTCGCGTTATTAGCTGCTATTCGCATTATTAGCGATTACTCTAAGTAGCGCTTGACACTGGCGAGTGCTAATCCTATACTTTTCCCAAATGGAAGAAAGAACCAAATCTATTTTGGAAGCCGGCCTTCGGGATTACATCAAGACCGGCGAGCCGATCACTTCCGAGCGGCTTTACCACCTTTACGATTTCGGCATCAAGCCGGCAATGATCCGGCGGGAGCTCAATCTTTTGAGTGATGCCGGCTATTTGAGCCAGCCTCATCCTTCGGCTGGCCGCTTGCCGACCGACAAGGCTTACCGGCTTTTCATCGAAAAATTGCTGAGCGGCGAGGAAACCAAAGTTCAGAAGAGCTCCGACAATTTCCAAAGATTGAGCCGAACGCTCAGCCGCGGCGACATAGAATCTTTCGTCGAGGACCTGTCGGGCCAATTGAAGTGTTTGAGCATCGGCTACGACGCGAAAGAAAACGATTTTTGGCAGAGCGGCCTCGAGACCCTCCTTGCTCATCTCGATTTCGAAACCAAGGCCGATCTCTTGGAGGTGGTCAAGGACTTCGAGCTTTTGCCCGAAAGATTAAGCCACGAGAAACAATGGTTTACGAGTGAAGATTTTTGGCCTCGGGTTTTTGTGGGCGAGAGTCCGGTCACCCGAAGCGAGCAGTTGTCGGTTTTGGCCGGCCGGATCGACCTTGACGGCGAAGAGATTATTTTAATGACGATCGGTCCCAAAAGAATGGATTACGAAAAGCCGATCCAGCTTTTCAAATATTTAAATAGGGCAAATAATCCCTCACCCTTCAAAGATAGAAAGCTTTAAATTGTTATAAAGACATGACTCAAATTAAGACGGTTAGTTTAAATAAAGGGACGTTGAATTTCAAAGGCCGCTTCCTTGGAAGCGTAATCTTTGAAAGGTGAGGGATGGCTGAAGAAAAAGACGAAAACAAAAAATCAACCGAGCTTGAAGCTCTCACGGCGGAAATCGAGAAGCTTAAGAAAGAAAAGGACGAGTACTTGGACGGCTGGAAAAGAGCCAAAGCCGATTACTTGAATCATAAAAAAGAGGAAGCGGCGCGTTTCACCGAAATGGTAAAATTCAGCAATGCGGCGATCATTGAGGATTTGGTGGGCGTTTTGGACAGTTTTGATCTCGGGCTCGCGGTTCTGGACGCTGACGATCCCGGCCGCAAGGGGTTTCAACTCATTCAGAATCAACTGGAAGATTTGATGAAAAAGTACGGTCTCGCGAAGATCCCCGCGAGTGTCGGCCAGAAATTCGACCCGAATCTCCACGAAGCGATCGCGGAAGTGGAGTCCGGGGAGCCGCCCGGCACGATCGTCGAGGAAGCGGAGAAGGGCTATCTCCTGAACGGCAAAGTCATTCGGCCCACCAGGGTTAAAATATCAAAAGGTCAAACTATAACAAATAACCAATAATTTATAACAATATGGCAAAAATACTGGGAATAGATTTAGGGACGACCAATTCGGCGATGGCCGTGATCGAGGGCGGCGAGCCCAAAGTGCTCGAAAACGCCGAAGGCAATAGGACGATGCCGTCAATCGTCGCTTTAAGCAAGGCAAGCGAACGGCTGGTCGGGCTTTTGGCCAAGCGCCAGGCCGTGGTCAACCCCAAGCATACGATCTCTTCGGTGAAGCGCTTGATCGGCCGCAAATTCACCGATTCGGAAATAACCCAGGATAAGTCCTGGCTGCCTTACGAGATCAAGGCTTCGGAGCACGGCGGCGTGGATATTAAGATGGGCGATCGTTGGTACACGCCCGAGGAAATTTCGGCCATGGTTTTGCAGAAGCTTAAAGCCGATGCCGAAGCCAAGATCGGCGAAAAGATCACCGAAGCCGTGATCACGGTGCCGGCTTATTTTGATGACAGTCAAAGGCAGGCGACGAAGAACGCCGGAGAAATAGCAGGTTTCCAAGTTCGGCGTATCGTGAACGAACCGACGGCGGCCGCTTTGGCTTACGGTTTGAACAAGGATAAGGAGGAAAAGATCGTGGTCTATGATTTCGGCGGCGGCACTTTCGACATTTCCATTTTGGAAGTGGGGGATAACACCGTCGAGGTGAAGGCTACGGGCGGCGACACCCATTTGGGCGGCGACGATTTCGACAAAAGAATCATCGAATATCTCGTGGCCGAGTACAAAAAACAGGAAGGTATTGATATTTCGAAGGACGCTCTGGCCCTCCAGCGTTTGAAAGAAGCGGCCGAACGGGCCAAGCACGAGCTTTCAACGGCCATGGAAACGGAGATCAACCTGCCTTACATCACCTCGGACGCCTCGGGCCCCAAGCATTTCCTTATGAAGCTCACCCGGGCCAAGCTTGAAGACCTGGTCAAGGATTTCATTGATCGTTCGATCGATCTCGTGAAGCAGGCCGTGACAGCCGCCGCGCCCAAAGGGGCCGGGCTCAAAATGACCGACATCAATCAGATAATCCTGGTTGGCGGCCAGACGCGGATGCCGGCCATTCAAGAAGCGGTCAAAAAACTTTTTGGCAAAGAGCCGCACCAAGGCATCAATCCGGACGAGGTCGTGGCGATCGGCGCCGCGGTTCAGGCCGGCATTCTCCAGGGCGACGTCAAGGACGTTTTGCTCCTGGACGTGACGCCTCTCACCTTGAGCATCGAGACTTTGGGCGGAGTGGCGACGCCGATGATCCAGAAAAACACGACCGTGCCCACGGCCAAAACCCAGGTTTTCTCGACGGCGGCCGACAACCAGACGTCGGTCGAGGTCCATATCGGCCAGGGCGAGCGGCCGATGATGGCTGATAACAAAACTCTGGCCCGGTTCATTTTGGACGGCATCCCGCCCTCGCCGCGCGGCATGCCCCAGGTGGAAGTGACTTTCGACATTGATGCGAACGGCATCCTGAACGTTTCGGCGAAGGACAAAGCGACGGGCAAGACCCAGTCGGTTCGCATCGAAGCTTCGACCGCCCTGAACAAGGACGAGATTGAGAAGTTGAAGCAGGAAGCGGCCGAGCACGCCTCCGAAGACGAAAAGAAAAGAGTCCTGATCGAAGCCCGGAACAAGGCTGAGTCCCTGGTTTACGTCGCCGAAAAGGCCCTTAAGGACGGCGGCGACAAAGTGCCGGCCGATTTGAAAGAGGCCGTCACCCAGAAAATAAACAATCTCAAGGAAGTGAACGGCAAGGAGGATGTTGCGGCGATCGAAGGCGCGACCGGCGAACTTTCGGCCGAACTCCAAAAGATCGGCGAATCCCTCTATAATAAGAAAGATGATCCCCAACCCGGAAATAATTAGCCAATCGCCCGAATCGGAAGCCGATAAGAACCTGATCAAGATCTTGTTCCTCGCCGTTTTGGCGGTGGCGGCTTCTTTCCTGGGCTTTTATTGGCTGGATCGCTTCATTCTTACGGCTTCGGCTTTGAATTTCTGGCTTTGCGTTCTGGCGGTTTTTTTTCTGCTTGCCCTGAACATCCTGAACGTTTTTTTGATCAAGAGCCGGCTGAAGCTGAACTTGATAGTTTTTGCGGAAGCCGCTTCCGCGCTCGCGGTTTTTTCCGGCCGGCTTTCCCAGCCGTTTTTTCCCTGGCTTGGCGTCGGTGCCGCCGTCTTTTTCGTTTTTTTGTCGGCGGCGGTCATGCGCGGCAACCACACCCTGACTAATTCCCTCAAGGTCAATTTTTGGCCGACGGCGAGGGCGGTCGCGGGCGCGTCGGCGACCGGCCTTCTGGTCTTAATGACCGTCGTCTTCTATCTCCATTATTTTCAGTGGGGCAATTTCAACGACGTCCTGGGCCGCCGTTTCGTTGACGGCATTCTGGCTTCGGCCGATCCGATCCTGAACATCCAGTTTCCGGGCGCCTCCTTTACGGGAACGACCCGCGACCTTTTCGCCAGGATGGCCGAAACCGAGCTTAAGAAAATAAGCTTGAACTCGTTGGCCGGCGGTGCGGAAAGCTCCCTCCAGAACTTCAATCTTCTTTCGCCTTCGGCCAAGCAGAATTTGATCAACGAGGTGGCGCGGGAATTGAGGAAGCGGACCGAGACTCTGACCGGTCCTTTGAGCGAGAGTGCGCCGGTCAACGTCGTTATTTACGATCAGATCAGCCGTTACGTGAGCCGCTTGTCGCCGAATACGCTCACGATTTTGGGGTTTGTTGCGGCGCTCCTTCTTTTCTTCGCCCTCAAGGGGTTCGCGGCGCTTTTTTACTGGCTGGTCATCCTTTTTGCTTTCGTTGTTTTCAAGTTTTTGGTGGTGATTGGCTTTGCCTACGTTAATCTCGAGACCCGCAGCCGCGAATACATCATGCTAAGTTAGGCTATAAATTTTCAAGTCTAACAGACGCAGAAAATTTATTTAGCATAACTTACCCCGCACCTTTATGACAAAATCTATTTCAGCGTATCAAAATCAAGCCGCAGGCGAACCGCTTCGCTCTTATTTTGTATTGCTAATTCAATCTTCAGAGCAAAGGTGCGGGGTGCTCATGATTTTAGATAAATTTTATCGCTTTGCTCAAAATTTATAAAATCATGGCAAAAGATTATTACAAAATTTTGGGCGTTACGAAGATGGCCACCGAGGATGAGATTAAAAAAGCTTACCGCAAGCTGGCGCATCAGCATCATCCGGACAAATCGCACGGCAACGAAGCCAAATTCAAGGAAGTGAACGAGGCTTACCAGATTTTGTCCAACAAGGAGAAACGCGCCCAATATGACCGGTTTGGCCAGGTTTTTGAGGGAGCGCCCGCCGGCGGCGCCGGTAATTGGGGGGATTTTGGTTTTGGCGGTTTCGGCGGCGAAGGTTTCAATTGGCAGGGGTTTGGCGCGGATAACATGGATTTCGGCGATATCTTCGAAACGATTTTCGAGCAGTTCGGCGGCCGCAAGCGTCAGACTTACACCCAGGGGTCGGATATCGAAATGACGCAGGAACTGACCCTGGAAGAAGCTTTTAGCGGTTTGAAACGCCACATCAGTTATCAGACCTATGACGTCTGCGGCCACTGCGAGGGTTTGGGTTACGAAAAATCCCACGGTTTGAAGACTTGTATGGTATGCCAGGGCCGGGGCGAGGTCAGAATCGAGCGCAAAACCTTTTTCGGTAATATTTCCCAGGTGAAGGCTTGCACGGTCTGCAACGGCCGCGGCCAGATTCCCAACAAGACGTGTTCGGTTTGCGCCGGCAAGGGTCGGGTTTTGAAAGAGAAAATCGTGAACATCGAGATTGCGCCCGGCGTCGAAGACGGTCAAATTATAAAAATCAGGGGAGCGGGCGAGGTCGGCGAGCGCGGCGGCGGGCCGGGCGATTTGTACGTGATAATCAAAGTGAAGCCGCACGGAATTTTCGAAAGGAGAAAAACAGACCTCTATACGACGAAGGAAGTGAAGCTTTTGGACGCCTTGCTCGGCAAAAAAATAAACTGCGAGGACGTGAGCGGCGAGAAATTCCAGATTGTCATTCCCGCAGGATTCAATTTCCAGGAAAAAATGAAAGTGGCCGGCCGGGGCATGCCGCGTTTCGGCTCATTTTCGAGCGCCCTGGGCCGCGGCGATTTGTACGTTACCTTTAACGTAAAGCTGCCCAAGCACCTTTCGGTTAAGGCCAAGAAACTACTGGAAGACCTTGACAGGGAATTATAACCTGGTAAGCTTTAATTATCCGTAGACAGTCCCGACGTAAAGTCGGGATTCCGACCGAAGCGTCGGGATAGGCATTCGCTAAATAGCGAAAGAAGACCTACCGAGGAAACGAGAGTGTTTTCTTGTCCGCCAGAGGCGGATGAATCTGCGGAAAACGCAGATTTTTTGTTAATATGCCCAGTAGTGAAAACTCGATTGCTTTTTGTGATTGGATTTAATAAGTTTTCATCAAGGGTATAGATGTTAAAATCTTATCTGTGCTAAACGTATGAACCAATATTATAAAAAAGGGATTCAATAAATCGAGTTTCTACTACTGGGTATGGCAAAAACAAAACAGCAGAAAATCAAAGACGTGGAAACCGGTTTGGCGGCTTTGAAGAAAAGCGAAACCGTGGTTTTGGCCGATTTTACCGGCCTTTCGGTCAATGAATTGAATTCTTTTCGTCGGACGCTCGAAAATCTCGGTCTGACTTTCAAGGTTTTGAAAAAGCGGCTTCTGAAGATAGTTTTCGAGAAAGAAAATATCGCTTTCGACCCGAAGCAATTCCAGGGCCAGACCGGCGTGATCTTTTCGCCCAAAGACATCGTCGAGACTTCGGCGCCGGTTTACCAGTTCGCGAAACAAAAAGAATTCCTGAAGATCTTGGGCGGTTTTGATATCAAGGGTAAGAAATTCATCGAGGCGGCGGACGTGAAAAGATACGGTGCCCTGCCCAGCCGGGAAGTCATCCTGGGCCAGCTCGTGGGCATGCTCGTTACCCCCATCAGACAGTTTTTATTCGTCTTAAATCAAGAAGCGAAGCAAACGGTCGAAAATAAGTAAAAAAACAAACATGGAAAAATTTAAAGACATCATCGAGAAAATAGAAAAACTGACCGTTTTGGAATTATCCGAACTGGTCAAGGCGCTCGAAGAGAAATTCGGCGTTTCCGCTGCGGCCATGGCCGTGGCCGGCCCGGCTGCGGGCGGCGCGGCCGCCGAAGAGCGGACGACCGTGAACGTCCTCCTGAAGGCGAGCGGCGACCAGAAGGTCAACGTCATCAAGGCCGTGAAAGAAATCACCGGCCTGGGCCTCAAGGAAGCCAAGGATATCGTTGACGGCGCCCCCAAGGTTTTGAAGGAGGGTCTGAAGCGCGAAGACGCGGAAGAATTACAGAAGAAACTCGAGGCGATTGGCGCGACCGTGGAGTTGCAGTAAAATTCCCTCTTGTTTCGCAAGCCAAAGTCTTCGTGATAGATAAATTATCCTCGCTCACATCAGGAAGCCTTCCGGAATTCTCTTCGGTCAGTTCCGGCTTTCCTCTCGTTCGCTTCGGTAATTTACCCTGCCCGACTTCGCATGGCGAAGCCAGGCGGGCGGGTAACTATCACTTTCGACAGACTTGCTCGACAAGAGGGAATTTTGTTTTAGGGAGGCAGGTATATAATAAAAAAGATAAAGGGCGCATAGCTCAGTGGTAGAGCGCTTCGTTCACATCGAAGAGGTCCAAGGTTCGATCCCTTGTGCGCCCACCAAGACAGTAGAGAGAGGAAATTTTTCAGAATTTTCTTTGGCTTACGCCAAAGAAAATTTAAATAATTCTGACCTCTCTACTCTCTTGGTGGGATTATACGCTTCTATACGAACTCATTTTAGCAGAAACCAGCCTTGATTACCCCTTCACGCACCCCTTCACTCGGGTACTGCCGGAATGAAGGGGTAGCTAGTCTTAATATCGGCTTCATTCCTCGCTTTTCTGGCCTTGCCTAGTCAAAATCCCAAGTCCGACTTCACTCCGCTCCGTCCTGCTGGCCGTCGCTCCGTGAAATGTCGCGGGTTCGCGTCTGGTGGCTCGGCCTTCTCCTTCCGTCCTGCTGTTTCTTTTTTGATTGGTGGTGGGTATGAATCGTGATTGAAAAATAAACACTGCTCAAGGCCGCAAGGCCGAGATTTATTTTTCAAACCATTAGGTTTTTATTCAACGAAAGATCCTCTATCTAATGCTGAGTCTGGATCGTACCATTTACTTTGAAGAAACTGTCTGATTTCTTCAAGAAAACGAAGAATCACCTTGTAATCAATCGGGTGTTCTTTTCGTTGCTTCTTAATCCATTCAACACTTCGCCTTTTTTCAAAGGGCAAACGTTTAGCGTGCCGAAGTAAAAAGACATTATCTATATCAGTAAGCCTAGTATCTTCCGGTTGCATATCGAGAAACTCAACCAACATATAGTATTTTGAGTATGGTACGCCTTGCTTCAATCTAGAAGCTGTACCTGCAGCTTCTTGAAACATTGTCTTGTCTAGATTTATTTTGCACTCTGCCGCTAAAATAGCCAACATGAGTTTGCCAGACAAGGTTTTTTCCTTTTTGAAAGACTCGTCGGTTGAGAATTGATAATAAAGTTCCTTACCCAGCGTAAAATCTTGATCCTTTGTCTTGAGAGCGACTACTGGTTTTTCTGAAAGTTCCGCGAAATCACGTGGGATAAATGCTAACGACATGAACGCTTGCTGAGGGCCACTTACATAATCCACCCCTTTCAATTCCGGTATAGTCTTTTCATTCATCAACATGGTCAGAAATTCTTCCATAATGGAGTTATCTAATTTCAGTTGTCCCTTTTGTCTTTTCAAAAATTCGCTCCCTTTCTCCATTATCAAATCAACCTCAACATAGTCCTTATATTCGTTTAGGAGGAGTGTCATATCTTTTATTCGCTCAACTCCTTCGGTTTTCAAGGCGGCCGACTTTTTAATCCAAACTTCGTAAGCTGCTAAAATCTTATTGAGCAAGCCAATATCATTTTTTGATAGAGGGTTGGCAATCGCAGCCTTAATTTTTTCGAGGTGAGGCATTTTCATATTTATTTAGAAAAAAATGGCGAATGGTTCACTGAGGCAACATTTAATATAGCATTTTTGATGTCTTGGCGTACTATCCCCTTAGCTCTTTTTTCTGCGTCCTTTAAGATTTCTACCGCAAAACCGCGAGCCATATTTAGAGATTCTGGCTGTGATCTATCTGTGAAAGTGAAGTGTAGAACTTCCTCGTATATTTTCTCGCCATATTGATTTACAAATTTTCTTTCTTGCTTCGCTACCAACTTATATCCGGCTATCGTCGCAACGCCTCCTATAATGTGATCGTTCCTAAAATCTATTCCGCGCACCTTTGAGGATCTGCCGATAACTAAAATCAAGCGACCATTGTGTTTTAAAATGCGTTTCATTTCCTCAAATGCTTGAACCATATCCATAACATACTGAATAACAGTGAGGAATCTATTCTGACGATGCTTTCTGTTTGCTCCAAACTCTGATTTAGCAACCACCAAGGCGTTTCTATATATTCTGTCTATAAATGTGCGGTTGTGCTGATGGTAATTGAAGACGTTGATGTAGGGAGGAGAAGTGATAACTAAATCTACCTCTGAATCGGGCAAAGGAACTTTTCTCGCGTCAGCGAGAAAGACTTTTGATCGCAGATTTATCTTAGGCAGAGATTGAATAAGATTTGCGTGTTTCTGAATATATAATTTCAGGCTATCGCTTGTATGAGGTCGTTTGCTTGCAAGTAAAGAAATGTAAGCGTTTTTTAAAATATTCTTCTCAAATACTTCTGCAACCTCTATCTTGCTTTCAAGAAATTTATATAAGTCGTCGTCCATAACTGAACTAGCGAGGCGCGAAAGATATTTCATAGCGTTAGCTACTTTCTCCTCTCTTTCCGCAATACTCAACCCAATAAATGAAATGGTGTTAGCCATTTCATACGCCGCCGGATTGATTTCTGTACCATAAGCAGTGAGCCCACGCCTAGCTGCCTCAAATAAAACTGTCCCTGACCCCACGAATGGATCAAGAATCAAAGCGTCCTTGTGAGCATAATATTTCAGCAGATTTGAGATAAAATCAGGAGAGAATTGTCCTTTATACGAAAAGGGATTGGTATTTCTACCTTTGTGGAGATCAAGCTCATCTTGATCAAGATATTTTTCTCCAAAATACTCTTGGTCTAGAATGCTTTGAAGTCCAAAGTACATTTCTTTTGTAGACATGGTGTTTGTTAATGTAATCATCCCATATTCGGAAGACTTTTTCTACTGAATAAACATAGAAATTCCTCAGCATAGATCAGAATGTCGCGGGGCTTAATCGGAGGGGGTCGCGGCTATCTCTCAACGAACTTTTAAAGTAAAACATCGGGCATATTGGGATACCCTGAAATACCTGCTTTCCGACCCCCGGAAACGAGGCCTTCCTCCTTCCCGTCCTATCCATTTCAACGTATCTACCCCCACCACCAATCAAAAAAGAAACAGCAGGACGGAGCGGAGTGAAGTAGGACTTGGGAATATTGGGGTGTGGAGGCAGAAAGATGAGCATTGATGGGGAGATTGAGGCAGGCTACCCCTTCAAGCGGGACACACCGGAGTGAAGGGGTAAAGCGTAGTGAAGTCGGGGTTGGAATTTGGAGGAAGCGAGGTCAGAATAGCGAGGAATGATGGGCAGTTTCAGAAACGCAGGGTAGTCATTCCGAGGTAGGGCGAATGACTACCTGAATGACTAGGTAAATCTCAATAATTTTTGGTAAAATAGGTTAGTAAATTAGCGTATAATCCCACTAATATCGAAGGCGTCGTTCAATAACTCGTTCAAAGAAAATACGGCATTCCTGGGCGGCTTGCTGGTATTTTTCTTCATCCAAACGCTTATCGTGAATAATTTCGCCCAGATCGACTTCTTCTATGCGCGCTCCGGCGAAATAAGCGTCCAAGAGCACTCCTAAATTCGCGTATCCTTTGGCCATTCTTTCCGGAAAGAGGAATTCTCGCCGGGCGCCTACCAACCCGGAGAGAGGCTGTTTTAGTCTCCCTAAGCGGGGCACGAATTGGTTAAGAAGCGGCCGCGCCAGATATTCCGTGATTCGACCGAAGTTGGTGAAGGCGCCGATAACATAATCCACCCGGCCCTCCAGGATAGGTAATGCTAATTTTTCGATCTTTGCCGGAGTTGCCGTTTGAATATCGCTATCGAAGAAAACCAAAATTCGCGTTCGCGTTTCGCGAATTCCGGTTTTCCAAGCCCCGCCATAGCCCTGGTTTTGTTCGTGGCGGATAAGACGAAGGCGTTTTTCTTTGTTCTTTTTGCAAAAAACTAGGACTTTTTCTGCCGTCGCGTCGGTGGAACCGTCATCCACTACCACTATTTCTTCGGCGTTGGTTCCGCAAGCGGCCGCGAGAACCCCTTCGATGAATTCCGCTTCGTTGTGCGCCGGCAGAATTATCGAGTAAGGCTTAGTGGTGATTGATTTTCCTTTTGGTTTAGTCATGAATCTTTCATTTTTTGCTTTTTAGCCGTAGAAGAAATCCGTGGTGCGGAAAGCTTCTGCGAATTCTCCTTTTTTGTACATTACGCCGCGAAAGTGATTCAATCCGATGAAAGCCGAGGCTAGGTTCTTTCGGGCTTGTTGGGAATCGTAAAGAAGGAAGATATTTCTTTTTTCTTCGATAACGGCGCTAATGTCCTCCAGATGATTGGGCGCGAACATGGGCCGGTCTCCTTCTGCTTCCCAGAGTTCTTTGGTCTTGTGCGGTTCGCCGCATTCCGGAAAAGCCGATCGGCCGGCGTGCCAGACTGCCCGTTTCACGATTTTTGCTATTGTCCGGTGTTCGGTGTGGTAGTCTTCTTCCTGGATCATAAGCACGATGTCCGGGCGGAAACTCCGTATTTCCTTGACGCAAGGCAAGATCGTTTCCCGGGAAACGCGGGGGTAATGGGTAAAATTCAAGAAGTTGTGTTCGGCGCCGATCTTTTCCGCCACTTGCCGGAATTCGTTTAGACGGGTTTCTCGTTCTTTTTCTGGACTGGAATCCGGGCGTGGCTCGGAAGGGTCCACGCATAAAACCAGTTTAACCAGACCGCCGTTTTTTAAGGTTTTTAAAATAAGCCCTCCCGCCGCGCCGATTTCGTCGTCGGGATGGGCGGAAAAGAACAAGATTCTTTTTATTGGATTATTATTTGTTTCTGGCATATTTTTTGTTTATGTTTGTTTTTAACTTCAAAAAGATGACCGGGGGAGCGGAACGCCAGAGCGTTCCGCTCCCGACTGTTGGCTAGAGAGTGATTTCCCGAAATGTCGGGTTCAACTCTCCGCCTAGAACGAGGAAAGAGATTACGGAGGGGTTTTGCCGCCAGTAGGCCGATATCTCCGTGAAGAGATGGTCCGGGGGGGTTGGCGGTTCGGGCGGCGGGGAGGGGTTTGACTGCTTCGTCTTCTCTTGCTTGAGCAGCCACCGCTCGAATTTCTTCTTCCGAAAAACATCTCGGAGAACGAGTGCGGGGTTTCCGGCGGCCGGCTCCCAGTCGAATTCTATTCGCAGAATTCGGATCGGTGTGCCGCGCAGGAAGCGATCGCGGAGCGCCACCATTTCTCCGAGGTAGGGCAACTGCGTAAAGCAGAGTTTCCATCCCCGGAGAGCGAATTCCAGGGGCAATGCCAGGCCGGCCGGCACGATCATGTTGCGGGAGTTTCGGTCGGTGGCGCGTCTGCGTTCGCCGGCTTCGTTCACTTCCCAGAATTCCGTAATCGGTAGGTGGCCGAGAGTGAGCGGACGTTCGGCGCGGAAGAGCTCGGAAACGCTTCCCAGTCTGTTGCCAAGTCCCAAGGCTTGGGTTAGTTCCTGGGCGATTTCCCGGGGATTGCCGTAGGGCACGGAGATTCCGTTCCGTGAAGCGCCGAAGTGTTCCGCGATCTGTCCGGCCCAGCGGTGTTCCTCGATGAGGAGCGCAAGAAGTGCATCTTTGATCTCGGGTCGGTTGCCCAAACCGAGAATGGTGCCTTGGGTCTTGGGACCGACAAGATAGGTTTGACCGCGCGGAGCCTTGACGGACATTCGGATCGCGTTCAGGAGAGAAGCGGCGTCCTTGTCGTTGGTCGGTGGGATGTCCGGTGACCAGGCAAACCGAGCCGCCAGGCTTAAGTATGGCGGCCAGCCGTTTTTCAGGTGAAACTGATGCACGCTTTCTTGCTGGACCCAAGGACTGTCCGCGTCTTGCATGATATAGCCAACCTCTTCGTTGGCTCCGCGCAGAGCGAGCCAGCGCAGAAGGCCCCGCACCCAAGGAGCCTGATCGCCAAGGACTATCATGATTCACCCGCCTTCCTTTCTCTTTCCTAAGATTGTAAGGTGCTTTCAGACCGCCTCGTGCGGTCTGAAAATTGTTAACTTCTTTTTTGAAGAACCGAACAATTTTCAAGCCGCGTTAAAACTTAAAACCTCCCGCGGTTCGGGAGGTTTTAAGTTAATCTTATAGCTTTAAATGGATGCGTTTTAAAATCTCCGAACCTTGTTGAGAGGAATGAAATAAATAAACCACGCCCAGCAAAGGTTGGTTCGGGGATTTATGGGGTTGTTTAACGGACTAATCATGTTTTTAGTATCCTAGCATAAGAGCGGCCGGTGTCAAGGGCTATTAGGGATATGCCAATATCGAGTTCGGCTATCTCGCGCAATGTCACGGTTGTTGAGAAAGGGAACGCATAGAAAGTGTTATAATTTCAAAAATGCAGAATTTCGTTCCCCAGAAAATGTTTTTCACGAAGGGCGTCGGCCGGCACAAGGAATATCTCCAGTCCTTTGAGTTGGCTTTGCGCGACGCCGGCATCCAGGAATACAACCTGGTTCACGTCAGCTCCATTTTCCCGCCCAATTGCAAAAAAATTTCCAGGGAGGACGGGAAGAAATACCTTTCTCCCGGTCAGGTGGTTTTTTGCGTGATGGCGCGGACGGCTACCAGCGAACCGAACCGGCTCGTAGCGGCTTCAATCGGCCTGGCCCAGCCGGCCGACCCCCAGAATTACGGCTATTTGTCGGAACACCACGCTTTCGGCGAAACCGACGACAAATGCGGCGAATACGCCGAGGATTTGGCCGCAACCATGCTTGCCACCACTTTAGGCATCGAATTCGACTCCCAGGCCGCCTGGGACGAAAGAGAACAGGTTTACAAGTCTTCCGGCAAAATCATCAGGACCACCAACATCACTCAATCAGCCGAAGGCGACAAAAACGGCCTTTGGACAACGGTTATTGCGTCGGCAGTCCTGGTTCTCGACGGCAATGGAACCGCTAACAACCCCGCTTAAACCCAGTAACATTACTTCAAAGGTCGTTAAATACAAAAAATTTATGCAATTGAATTCTCAAGCATTAGCCAAAACCGTGGCGGTTTTGGCCGGCGCCTTTTGGTTTTTGGTAATGGGCTTTTCCCTTTTGACCGGCGTGGGCCAGATGACTTTAACCACCCTCGGTTCTTTTCATCCCTGGTTCACTTATTCTTGGGGCGGCTGGGTGATTATCGTCATCGAACATCTGATTGGCGGCTACATCCTCGGCTACATTTTCGCCTGGGTATATAACCGGTTCAGTCGATAAGGAAAGGCACGCTGGTTTTAAACGTCAGAACGGCCTGGCGGTGTTCCTTTTTTGTGTCGGATAAAACTTGACCAAAAGGCGATTAAAGGGTATTAATGGTTAGGAATGGTTAATGAGCATTTTAAGGGCGCTGATTCAGGGCCGGAAAATCCGGAAGCGGGTTTTAAGGCCGGCGTTGAAAGCCTGCCGAGCGAAGAGCATCTTGAGCGTAATGAAGATGCGGCTCTTTGCGACGAAGCGAACGGCGTTTTCGGTGTTTTTGACGGCATGGGCGGCCATCAGGCGGGCGAGGTGGCTTCTAGGATGGCCAGGGATTTTTTCGCCGCTCGTCTGGGCAATTTACCCCCCAATCTTTCACCATCGGAAACCGCCGAGACCATCAAAGGATTTTGCGAGGAAGTTGCTCGGGAAGTTTTGGAGACGGTGAAAAGCGATCCCATAAAATATAAGGGCATGGGTTCGACAGCAACGATTGTAAGGATTTGCCGTAATTCTAAAGAAAGAAAAGCCGTGGTCGCCAATATGGGTGATAGTCGGGTTTATAAATTTTCGCCCGATGGGCGGTTGGAGCAGTTGACCCTTGATGACAGCCGGTGGCGTTTTGAATTCAGGCCGGAGGACAGGCAACAGGCTTACGAATTCCAAAGAGTATGGAATAACGCCAGCGGCCCCGCTGACCTTCCGGAGAAAATGCGCGGCTATTGGAATATCCGGCACATAATTTGGTCTGCCATCGGCCATGCCGGTTCCAAACCAAGTATTGATATTTTCGATTTGGAAGACGACGACGAGCTTCTTATCACGAGCGACGGCGTGACCGATAACTTGAGGGATAAAGACATTGAAGATATTCTGAAGCAAATTAAGGACAAGAAAGCGGCGGCCCAAGCTTTGGTTAATAAAGCCCGGGAAATAAGCCATGACGAATCCAACCCCCGTGCCAAACCCGATGATATGACGGCGGTTGTGGTGGGATAAGTAAAAAATTATTTCATTTGTGGCAAACCCCTCGAGACTGTCTCGAGGGGTTTGGTTGTGCGAGAAGAGTTTCGCGCTCTAACTTACGCGAGCTCTTCGGTCATCACGCGCTTCACTTCCGCGACCGGATCCGGTGCGCCCAGGATTTGCCGGCCCATCACCAGGAAGTCGGCGCCGTTCTCCTTGGCGGCCTTCGGCGTGGCGATCCGCGCCTGGTCGTCTTTCGGCGTTCCGTCGGAACGGATGCCCGGCGTGACTATAGTCTTGTCGGGATAGGAGTCCTTCAGCATCTTCACTTCTTGGGGTGAACAGACGAAACCGTGCGCGCCAGCTTCGGCAGCCATCTTCGCGAGTACCGCGACTTCCTCGGCCGGTCGGCGCGAGAAGATCTCCTCGCTCGTCGCTTCGTTGATCGAGGTGAGAACGGTAATGGCGAGCACCTTGGTGGGCGTGCCCTTGAGTGCTTCGACTGCGGCGCTGACCATCTCCGGGCCGCCCGAGGCGTGGACCGTGACTGCCCAAGGCGGGCAGGCTCGGAGCCGTTCGCAGGTGTTCTTCACGGTGTTCGGGATGTCGTGGCACTTCAAGTCCGCCATGACCCGGCCGTAGACCTGCAGGTCGGGGATGAGGCTCGCGATCCCTTTATCGAAGAGGAGGTCGTTCACCTTGAGGATAGCTCCTGACGGGCGGAGCGGGTCCGCGATGGCGAGGGTTTCCTCCCAGCTCTTGCCGTCCAAGGCCACGATGATGCAGTTCGTCTTCTCGGTCTCGGGGTCGCAGCGTTGCATGATGCCGAGCTGGGAAACGAGGAGTTTTCGCACGTCGTGGAGGGTCATGCCCGGCCAGACCGCGAGGTCGATGCCACGCTCGGCGAACTTCTTCCGCCAGCCCTGCTGCCGATCAACGAGCACGACGAGTTCACGAACCGCGAGGCCTAGCTCCTTTGCTTCGAGGAAGGGGATAATCTTGGATTCGCCGTCCGTGACCACGTCATCGATGATCGCAGCCGAGCTGCCGAAAGGCGCTTGGCCGATCGAGGCCGCCTTGGCGACTCGTCCGGCCTTGGGCGCTTCCCGGATGGTGATGTAGGGGATGCCGGTCGCGATTGCGAGCGGCCCCGCGAAGCAACTGACCGAGTCCGGAATTTCGATGAAACGATCCGGGCCGAGGCGGCGAAGGGGATTCTCGAACGCCCGGGCGATCGCCTTGATCGCGGCGGGGTTGTTGCGGGCGTCCCGCAGGTTGATGTAGACGTCGGTCTTGCCCCCGCTCTTCAGGGGCAGGTCTCGTCTGTTCGAGAACTTGATGAGGTTGTTCGTGAGCAGAAGCCGAACCAGTTCTTCCTGTTCGGTTGGGTCCAGCCACGGCGCTTGCGGCGCTTGTCGCATGGCGTTTCTCCATTTCCCGCACCAACGGTGCGAAGTGGGCGTGAAATAATTGTTCGGGGACTGCTGTCAGGTTTGTCTATTTCCTGGGTGGTGTCAAGCTGATTGCTAATGATAATATTTACGGAAAAGTCTTGCACTGAGCCGCGCCGAATGGGTTGAAATTTATCGAAAATTGAGCATTTCCAAAAAATGAGTCAGAATGGAGAGAGATTTAATATCAATGACCTCTTCTATTTTTGCTTGGCTCGCTTCACTGATGTATGGGCTTGAGGCGATTACCGGCAAATTAACCAGCAAGCACGTTATCCAGAATCCCTATCTTTTTAATTTTTTTTGGGCGTTTTTTATTTTGATTCTCACTATTCCCGTTGCTTTAATCAATGGCGTTACCGTGCCTGCTCACTGGGGGTATATCATTATTGCCTCTTTTTTCTATGCTCTTTCTGGCGTTCTTTACGTTCTTGCGCTCTATAAATTGGACGTATCCGTCATCGCGCCGCTTTTCAGCTTCCGTACGGCCATGGCCGTTATCTTGGGAGCCTTGTTTCTGGGCGAGGTACTTCTAACACGGCAATACGTTCTTATCGGGATAATTTTTGTTTTTGGGATTTTTGTGAGTATTGATGAAAAATCCGCCTTGAGGTCATTTTTTACGCGAGGCACGGCCATTGCTCTTTTCGCCATGCTCGCCTTGGTTCTTATGGCGATTTTTATCAAAAAAGCGGTGGCGGAAACAAGTTTTTGGGATACATCACTCTGGATGGTCGTTCTGGGTCAAGTCTGGCTTCTTCCCACAATTCCTTTATTCAAAAAAGATCTTCTAACGACTAAAACGAAGCAGTATTTAATTACATTTGCAACTTCGGCAATGGGCGTTGTCGGCACTTTGGCTGCCAATAAAGCTTACGCCGTAAACGTAAGTTTGGCTTCAACAATCATCTCACTGCCATTTTCTATGGTCATTGCGTTTCTTTTTTCTGTTTTTTCACCTCAATTATTGGAAAAACACACCCTTAAGGTTTACGCTATTCGGTTTGTTTCGGCTGCGGTCATGATTTTCGCGGCTTTGAAATTATAACCAACTGCCCCCAAAAGGGGATTTTAGATTGAAATTTATCAAAATCGCGCTATAGTAGATAAAACTTAATAAGTCCAGCGGGATTAGCTAGTAATCCCGACCTACGATGATTTCGCAAGCCGGGGTCCTCCCCGGATTCTAAATTTTACATGCCTAATTATATTTATATTTTTATTGACGCTTCTAATTTATGGGAAGCGCAAAAAGCCAAGGGTCGTTTTTTGGATTACGAAAAAACAACTAATTATATTAAAGGTAGATTTGCTGGCGATTCTATAAAAGTATTTTATTATTCGGCCTATCCCGCTGAGGGGACAAGAAGTTACAGCATAGACGGGAAGCATAAATTTTTTACTTTTCTCAAGAAAGGACTTGGTTTTGAGGTAGTAAAAAAAGAATTGAAAAGAATACCCGTTATTGATGAACATGGTGAGTCGATTAAAGAGAAAGGTAATATGGACGTAGAAATAACCATTGATGCTTTGCATAATCTGGATAAATATAACACTGCAATTTTTTTCACTGGCGATTCTGATTTTTTAGCACTCGTAACTTATTTAAGACGAAGAGGAAAAAAAGTTTACATTTTTTCATCTAGGAATAATATATCTGAGGAGTTAAGAACTGGTAGTGATGGATATACTGACATTCTTGATTTAATTGATATATGGGGTCGAGCATTGAAGCGTCGCGTCGAGAATGGCTAAAATAAAGTCACCCTCCTTGCGGAGGGTGACCCTTGGATGTGATACCCTTTCGGTTAATGGAACAACCGAAAGACAATAGTAGTATACCATACACAATAAAAATTTGTCCACAGGTGTCAAAACCGGCTATAGTAGATAAAACTTAATAAGTCCAGCGGGATTGGCTAGTAATCCCGACCTACGATAAATTCGCAAGCCGGGGCCACCCCGGTGTTTTTAAAGGCCGAAGAATTAGCTTGGAAGCGAAATAATATGACTAAATTTAGTAGAACGCAAAAATTCACGAAGGCAAATATTGAAAATGTGCCTGAAGGTAAGGCGATTGTCTACAAACTAAAGAACGCGGCTGGTGAGAATTTATATACCGGCATTGCTGGTCGGGGGCGGGGACAAGACAGATTACAGGAGCATAAGGATTTGAAGCGAGAGATGATACCTGGCGCAACGAAATTCCAGTTTAGCCAAGTAAAGAATAAAGATCGTGCTGAACAGGTTGAAAAGCAAATAATCAGAAAAGAACAGCCGAAATTCAACGAGCAAAATAAATAACCCGCCGCGACCTAAATAAATATTCTTATGACTCTCGCCGAACTTTGGGATATTTGCATCAAGTTTATGTGGGACGAGGAGTATATCCTCGGTCTGGATCAGTTTCTTTTAACACCCTGCTTTTTATATTGCCGATTATACTAATTGTTGCTGTTTCAAAAAATCCATTATCTAGCAATTGGATATTGCCTTTTCAAATATCAATAGTACTGACTCTTATAATGCCAATAGTTACACTTTTGCTGATTGTTGGCATTCGGTATTGGCAATGGTTGCGTTCGTTTATTGAATTATTGAGCGCTAAGATGCGTAAAAATTGATTTACCATATAATTTGTAAATAATCTTTCATGCACGGAAGCGATACAGATAAGCAAATCTTCTTTTACGGACACGAATTTTATGTGTTCTCAAATTTTTCGTCCTTTGCAATTGAGTGGCGTGGCAAGCTATATCCAACTTCGGAGCAGGCTTATCAGGCCGAAAAATTTGAAGACGAGGACCTAAAAGAAAAAATCAGGAATGCCCGTTCTGCTTATGACGCTTTCAAATTGGCGGAGGCAAACAAAGATAAATACAGGAAAAATTGGGACACGATTAAACTGGGGGTGATGAAAGAAATATTGCGCGCAAAAATCGAACAACACCCTTACGTGAAAAAGAAACTTATTGAATCTGGCGACAAGGAGTTGATTGAGGACTCATGGCGTGATTCGTATTGGGGTTGGGGGTCCGACAAAAAAGGCGAAAATCATCTGGGCAAGCTTTGGATGGAAGTCCGGAGCGAGGTTATGGCCCAAAACAGATAATCAATTTTATGAAAATTACAAACGTAACCGCCGCTATCATTCACCGTGATGGCAAAATTATCATTGCCCAGCGTGATCTAGCCGGTTATTTTGGCGGTTTCTGGGAATTTCCCGGTGGGAAATCAGAAGTTGGTGAAAGCCTGCAAGATTGTCTTATTCGTGAAATCGAGGAGGAGCTGGGCGTTAAGGTCAATATTGAGAAAGAATTTCTCAAGACAGAACACGATTACAGTATTATTGGAATGGTGCATCTCCATAGTTTTCTGTGCGGTATTCTTTCCGGCGAACCCAAAACATTGGTTCATTCTGCCATCAAATGGGTGGCTATAGACGATTTAGAAAAATTTAATTTTCCGCCCGCAGACATGCCTATAATTAAAAAGTTGATAGCCGAGAAACCGATATAAACAATTTTTCTCTCACGCCGGCCTGCCCGCCTCTGGTGGGAATGGTAAAATGAATCTATGGACGACAAACAATTTCTTCAAAAAGCGATAGAAAAATCAAAAGAATCTGTTGCACAAGGCGGTTTTCCCGTTGGCGCCATAATTATTAGAAATGGAAAAATTTTGTCTTTTGGGTTAAGCAATGGCAAACAATTTAATGACCCAACAAATCATGCTGAAATAAATGCGATTCGAATGGCATGCCAAAAAGTAAGGGACAGAAGGCTAAAAGATGTTATTTTATATTCTTCTCTAGAGCCCTGCTTGATGTGTTTTGCTGCTTCAACTTGGGCAACAATTCCTAAAATTGTTTACGCTTGCGGCAGAAACAGAGTATCAAAATTGCACTATGAGGGGAATCATGACCTTATGCCGATCAACAAAGCGGCTCGCCAGCCCATTGAGCTAATTCACCTGCAAGAATTGGAAGAAGAAGCATTGCGAGTGATAGAGGGTTGGGAAAAGAAATGACATTCTGCAACCGGCCACGCTTCCTCGTCGCCTCGCCCCGCCCATTGTCTAATTCGCACGAATGTGCGAATAGTTCTTATCGTCTGATTCGTACGCCTAACTGTACAGGCAGGCGTGATAAAATAATGTTATATGAATTCATTTTCGGTTAATTCCAATATTGAAAAAGTTTTAAAATTCTTAGTTCAAGCCGAACCCGATGAAGAAATACCGAGGTGTGATGCGATTTTCGTCTTTGGTACTACCAACGGCGAAATTGCCAAGCAGGCGGTCCATTTGTATCAGAAAAACAAAGCATCCCGTATTATCATTTCTGGTTGGCATAGACACGATGGAAAAGAAGGGCCGTTCAGCTTTCATTCTGAAGCGGAATATCTAGCCTCCGTTGCCGAGAAAGATGGCGTTTCGAAAGAGAATATAGTCATTGAAAAGCGAGCGACGAATACCTACGAAAACGTCATTTTTGGCATGCGGGCTTGCAAAGAGGTGGGATTTTCGCCAAAGACTTTAATCTTGGTCGCCGTGCCTTATCTTCTCCGAAGGGCCAGAGCTTGTTTCGTAAAGAATTTTCCCGAAATAAAAATATACGGTAGCGCTATGCCGGTCACTGAAGAATTTTTTACGCCTTACCGCATTAGCAGGATTAAAGGAGAGTTACCGCGTCTGGTTAAATATGCCGAAGCCGGTATGATCGCCCCTACGGTCATTTCCGAGGAAATAAAAAAATCAGCAACTTTGTTTTAATTGAAAGACAGTTTCCCTCCCGCGCGTGGTAGAATAGATTTATGAAAGTTGTATTAATGCATGGCAAGAATACTGATCCAAGCAAGAAATGGTATCCATGGTTTGCTAAGGAAATTAAAAAGAGAAATATGGAGTTTCTGGCGCCGGAGCTCCCAAATCCGGAGGATCCTGAAATAGGCAAGTGGCTCGCGGAACTGGATAAAACCCAACCCGATAATGATACTATTTTGGTGGGACACTCCAGGGGGGGAGTTGCAATTCTGCGCTGGCTGGAAAAACTGCCGGAAGGGAAGAGAGTCAAAAAAGTGATATTGGTAGGAACCAATTCAGGCAAATCCGGAAAAATGGATAGGACAGAAAATAATATGGGATTCTATTCTAATGAGGGATATGATTTTAAAAGAATTAAGTCCCATTGTGATGACTTTGTTATTTTCCATTCAAAAGATGACCAGTGGGTGCCTTTTGAAGCCGGAGAAGAAAATGCAAAAGGATTAGGCGCTAAGTTTTTTAAATTCGAAGACAAAGGACATTTCGGCAAGGGAGTTGGTGATATCCCAGAATTAATGAAAGAAATTGAAATTTAGTGACCCGCCAAAAAATTAGGCAAGTAAATTTATGAAAGAAGATAATAATTTTTGCACCATTTATCTTATTCGTTATGGAGAAGCCGAAGGGAATGTTAAAGAAATCATGATGGGACATCTGGATTTGCCGCTCACCGAAAAAGGAAAGATTCAAGTTCGGGATGTTTCACAAAGGTTAAAACACGTTCATTTTGATTTTGTCTATTCCTCGGATCTGGTGCGAGCCAAGCAAACCGCCGAACTCATCGCTCAAGAAAGGAATCTGGCGGTCCAGACGTCGAAGCTTTTGCGAGAAAGAAGTTATGGCATCCATGAAGGAAAATCGAGAGCCGAATACACAGCTAAGGCGCGCGCCTTCTGGGAAGAATTGAACAAATTGTCGGAAGAAGCCCGCAAGAACGCTCAATATCCGGACGGCATAGAAAGCGATGCAAGCTTGGCAAGCAGAATGATAACTTTTTTGAGAGAGATTGCCGTCGCGAACCCCGGTAAGACAGTTCTTGTGGTTGCTCACGGGGCCATTATAAGGAATTTTCTTATCCACGTTGGCTTTGCCAAAAGAGAGGAGCTACCCATGTTCCGTTCTTTAGAGAACGGGGCGTTTATAAAACTGATGAGCGATGGCATCGATTTTATAGTGAAGGAAACGGCGGGGGTGAATAAGGAGACGAAAAATACGGAAAAATCAGGGGAGTAAGGGATTTTTATGCCATTGTCTAATTCGCGCGAATGGTAGAATAATTAAGTATGATGAAAATATTATTGTCGTTACTGGTTGCCTTGCTCATAATTGTCGGGCTTTATTATTTGGCCGGGCCGGCTTTGCGCCGGGCAGAGCCGGTGGCCTGCACAGAAGAGGCAAAACTTTGCGCTGACGGTTCGGCGGTCGGCCGCACTGGCCCGAATTGCGAATTCGCCGCTTGCCCAGAAGCAGGAAGCGGTATCAGATAAGATGAGAATTTCCGTGCAGGCCAAGCCCAATGCCAAAATCGAAAAAATTGAAAAAGTGAGCGAGACCGAATTTCTAGTGAGCGTGAAAGAGCCGCCCAAGGAGGGGAAAGCGAACCAAGCCATCGGCAGGACCCTGGCGGAATATTTCCAAATTCCTTTTTCGAACGTACGCCTTGTTTCCGGATTCAGTTCAAGGCAAAAAACCTTCGAGATCATAAGGGAATTTTGAAACCATCAATTCCATTATCCGCTTAGTGAATAAATTGTTAATAACTTTCGGGGTAAAAAATTAAAACCCCTTTGTTTAATTGATTTTTTTGGCTGTTCAAAAAATATTTTGAACGGCTTTTTGCTTTTGCTTTGATTCTTGTTTTTGTGGTGTATTATGAAATGAAAGTGGGGAATAGTGGATAACTCTGGGGATAAGGCTTAAATCTGGGGATAATCCCTCACCCTTCAAAAATAGAAAGCTTAACCAAATGAAAAAGACATGTTTTTAAAAAAGACAATGTATTCGAATAAAGGGACGTTAATTTTCAAGGATCGCTTCAAAAGAAGCGTAATCTTTGAAGGGTGAGGGATGCTTTTAGGGGAATACAAACATAGTTTGGACATTAAGGGCAGGATAGCGATTCCGGCCAAATTTCGCGCCAAGCTCAGCGCCGGCGCCATTATTACGCGCGGCCTGGACCATTCGCTTTTCGTTTTCGACGTCAAAGAATGGGAAAGGCTGGCCGAGAAATTAGTGGCCTTGCCTTTGGCCCAGGCGAATGCCCGGGCCTTTGCCCGTTTGATGCTGGCCGGCGCCTCTGACGTCAATTTCGATAACCAAGGCCGCATCCTGATCCCGGATTATTTGCGCGAATACGCCGGCCTCAAGAAAGAGGCCGTCGTCGCCGGGCTTTATAACCGGATCGAGATCTGGGACGCGGAAGTTTGGAAGCAGTACAAGGCGAAGACCGAATCCGATTCGGATGAAATCGCGGAGAAGTTGGGAGAGCTGGGCATTTAACATGTCCCACGTTCCGGTTCTTTTAGAAGAAACGCTTAAGGTTTTAGATCCCCGCCCAGGCGAATTTTTCATAGACGGCACTTTGGACGGCGGGGGACACGCCATCGCAGTTCTTGAAAGATTGGGTTCGAACGGGCTGTTCCTGGGATTGGACTGGGACGAAACAATGATTAAGGGATTTCAAGAAAGAATTGCGAAAATTTCCAATTTCCAATTTCCAATTTCCAAACTTATTTTAATCAAAGAAAATTACAAAAATATTCCCATGATTCTGAAAAAGAGAAAATTGAACAAAGCGGACGGATTACTCCTGGATTTGGGATTTTCCTCGGCCCAACTCGAAGCCGGCCGGGGCTTTTCTTTTTCGAAGGACGAGCCGCTCCTCATGACCTATTCCGCCGATTCAAAACCGGCTTACGAATGGATCGGCGACCTTAAGGAGAAGGAACTGGCGAAGATCATCAATAATTTCGGCGAAGAAAGATTTGCTGATCGGATTGCCCGCGCCATCAAGAAAAACCTGCCGATAAAAACCACGGCCCGGCTGGCCCAGGTGATCAAAGAGGCCGTGCCGTTCCGAAGGAGTCCTCTTGGGAAAAATTATGAGCGCGGCCGCCTGAATCCGGCCACCCGTACTTTCCAGGCTTTGCGGATCTTCGTGAACCAGGAGCTAGATAATCTTCAGACGGTTCTGAATCAGATCCCGAACATTCTGAATCCTGGCGGCCGCGTCGCCGTCATTTCTTTCCATTCGCTCGAAGACAGAATCGTAAAAAATTCTTTCCGCGCCCTGGTCGGAGCCGGAAGAGCCGAGTTAATAAATAAAAAGCCCGTGGTCGCAAGCCGGGAGGAAAGCTCGAACAATCCTCGCAGTCGATCGGCGAAGCTAAGGGCCTTGAGGATAATTTAAAAAACATGACAATACTTAGACCCAGCGAGCATAAAGGTTATCTTTCGTTTTTGGCTTTGATCTGTTTCGTGATTTTGAGTTTCGGCGTTTCTTTCATATTCGAATACAACGCTTTCGCGAGCAGCCGTTCGGAAGCGCAGGATTTGACCGCGCGCATCGTCGCTCTCCAATCGGCCAACGCCGACCTCAAAAACGCCTATTACGAGGCGATTGCGGCGCCAAATCTTCAGCCGTTAGCCGTAGAGAACAACCTGTCTTTGGACAAGCACCCCGAATATCTGAGCGCTAACCTATGGCTATCCGATTCAACGCGGTAATCGCCGTTTTTTTGCTGATTTTCGGCCTTCTCGGCTTCAATCTCTACAGATTGCAGGTTTTGAAGAGCGACTATTACGTGAGCCGCGCCGAAGCCCGGAATGCGGCCCGCGAAGAGCTTGATCTCCGCCGCGGCCAGATCTTTTTCACCGATCGGAGCGGCAACGAGATCCCGGCGGCCATGAACCGCGATTATCCCGTGATCTACGCCGTGCCCAAGGAAATCAAAGAATCGGTGGCCGCGGCCAAAGCCTTGGCGCCCCTGATCAATGCGGATGAGGCGAAGCTCGCGGGCGATTTGAACAATCCCAAAAGCCTTTTCAAGCTTCTGGTCGACAAAGCGACTGACGGCCAGATCGCGCAAGTCAAAGCCCTGGATCTGCCGGGGATTTATTTTGACACCAAACAGCACCGTTTTTATCCCTTCAGCGACCTGGGGGCGAACTTGATCGGCTTCGTGGGGGTGAACAGCGAGAACGATCAGCCGGTCGGCCTTTACGGCCTGGAAAAGATATTTGACAAGACTTTGTCCCAGGGCAACGATGTCCGGCTTACGATCGACCGGAATTTGGAAGCGGAAGCCGAACGGGTTCTCTCGGACCTGGTCGATAGATTCCAATCGCCCGGCGGCACGGTGCTTATCCAGGAACCGAAAACCGGCAAGATTCTCGCCTTGGCGAACGTGCCCGATTTTGACCCCAATCAATATTCAAAGTACCCGGTCAAAGATTTCATGAATCAGGCCGTGCAACTGGTCTACGAGCCGGGCTCGGTCTTCAAACCTTTAACCATGTCCGCGGCCATTGATTCGGGGGCCATCACTTCGAGTACGACCTACGTTGATAAGGGTTATCTCGTCGTGAGCGGCCACAAGATCACGAACTGGGACCATAAGGCTTACGGCAAGGCGACGATGACGAACGTCATCGAGCACTCGGTCAATACCGGCGCGGCTTTCGCGGAGCAGGCGGCCGGCAACGCCACCTTCCGCGATTATTTGAAAAAGTTCGGCTTCGGCGCGAAAACCGGCGTTGATCTGCCCGATGAAGTGACCGGCAGCTTGTATAATTTGGATCAGAAAAATCCGCCGGCCATCGCTTTCGCGAACGCTTCTTTCGGCCAGGGCGTTTCGGTGACGCCCATTCAGCTCATCACAGCTTTTTCCTCGATCGCGAACGGCGGCTTACTCATGAAGCCGTATTTGGACGCGAGCAATAAGCCGGAGGTGGTGAACCGGGTGATGAGCGGGGTGACGGCCGAGGAAGTGACGCAGATGATGGAGTCGGCCGTGAATTTGGCCGGTGTCGCCACGATTTCCGAGTATAACGTCGCCGGCAAGACTGGCACGGCCCAGATCCCGAATTTCGGCCGCGGCGGCTATCTTCCCGACCAATACATCCATTCTTACGTCGGTTTTGCGCCGGCCACGGACGCCAGATTCGTAATCCTGATTAAGATCGACAAGCCAAACCAGACTTTGGCGGCCGAAACCGTGGTGCCGGCCTTTCAGCAGCTGGCCCAGTACGTTTTGAACTATTACAACATTCCGCCGGACAGGATCGTCCGCCAATAAGTTATAGTTATAGGTAAGATGCGGAATTTTATCCTCGGGATTTTGAAATGGAAACTCCGGCTTTTGGCCCGGCTTACGGTCGCCAAGTACAAACCGGCGATCGTGGGCGTCTCCGGCAACGTCGGCAAGACCTCGACCAAGGACGCGATTAAAACGGTTTTGAATGCGAGCCGCCTTACCCGCGGTTCGGAAAAGAATTTCAATAACGAGCTTGGCTTGCCCCTGGTGGTTCTCGGGGACTGGCCCCATACCGAGGGATTTTTTTTCTGGCCCAAGGTTATTTTGAGCTCGCTCCGGCAGCTTGTCGTGAGAAACCGCCGCTATCCGGAAATGCTCGTCCTGGAGTACGGCGTGGATCGGCCGAACGACATGGATTATCTTTTGGCGATCGTAAGGCCCGGCGTGGGGGTGATGACCGCGATCGGCGAGATCCCGGTCCACGTGGAATTCTTCGCCGGCAAGGAGGCGCTGGCCAGGGAAAAAGCCAAACTCGTGAATGTGCTGCCCGCGACCGGCTTTGCGATCCTGAACGCCGACGACGAGGCGGTTTTGGCGATGAAAACGCAAACTCGGGCCCACGTCATCACTTTCGGCTTTGACGAACTGGCCGACATGCGGATCACGAATTTCGAGGAGTATTTTGCGAATGGCGAGGGCGGAGTTAATTTCAAGCTTAATTACGGCGGCAGTTTCATTCCCGTGAAACTCAAGAGCGTTTTGGGCCGTAGCCAAGCCTATGCCTCGGCCGCGGCGGCCGTTGTCGGCCTCACCTTCGGCATGAATCTTGTGAAAGTGGCCGAAGCCCTGCAAAAATACATGCCGCCAGCCGGCCGGATGCGGCTCATCAAAGGCGAAAGAAATACGGCGATCATCGACGATACTTACAACGCCTCGCCTTTAGCCACCCAATCCGCCCTGGCTACGCTTAAACGGCTGGAGGCGAAAAGAAAAATCGCCGTTTTGGGCGACATGCTCGAGGTCGGCAAATACACGGCCGAAGCCCATGAGCTGGTCGGCCGCGAAGCGGCCAAAATCGCGGAAATACTGATTACCGTCGGCATGCGGGCGAAATTCATTGCCGAAGCCGCGGAGAAAGCTGGCCTGAACAGGAAAGCGATTTTTTCCTTCGATAATGTCGGCGAAGCGGGCCGCGCTCTCGAGGAAAAAATGCGGCCCGGCGATCTCGTCCTCATTAAGGGTTCGCAAGGCGTAAGAATGGAAAAAATCGTGGAAGACGTGATGGCCGAGCCGGAAAGAGCGGGGGAGCTGCTCACGCGCCAGACCCCGGTCTGGCTCAAAAAAACTGGACTTTACGACTAGGCGGCGCGAAAAACGTTTTATTTATTTAAAGTTTTAATTGAGCAACTTTATTGAAATAAATCGATGTTAGAGAGATTTTTTAGAAAAAAAGAAGAGGAACCGTTGATCCACCCCGATTTTAGAATAAAAGACCCCGAGGGTTTTTGGTGGTGGAATTATACCGATTTCGGTGAATACGCCCGCCGAGCGGGTAAAAAATTTTCGCTCAAGTTGAAGAAGGGCATTATTAAAATTGCTTTCCCATTTGATGATCCAGCGCTTTTGGATGGTTGTATATTCATGTGCAAGATAGGAGAGAATCAAACTTCTAAACCCGATACAAAATGGTTCGGAGTTGCTTATGGTTTCGAGGATGATGCCGATAAATTAGCGGAATGGGCCAGCAGATTTCCACGCAGCGAATTAATAAAGGAAAATACGTTTGGCGGAGGGACTAAGAAATTTGAGTCTTTAGAGCAAGAAGAAAAATAAGGTTGTTTTTCAAGAAATTTTTGCTTTTTTCAACCCCTCTTCTTATAATGGTGCTAAACGGCTAATGGTCTCATCGTCTAGTCTGGCCTAGGACATCGCGTTCTCATCGCGAAGACTCGGGTTCAAATCCCGATGAGACTACAATGATAATCTTCAAAAAGAAAATTTTGCTGGTTTTGCTGATTGTGAGCGGCGCTTTGATGCTCTTCAGCCTCGGCTTGATCTATTTCAATATCGCGAGTTTCGGTTCGCCGGTGATCCTCCATTTTGACGCCTTTAAGGGAGTTGATTTCCTAGGGGATAGGCTGGACGTTTGGCTGATCTGGCTCTCCGTCCTTTTGATCATGATCTTGAACGTTCTGCTCGGCGAATTTCTTTTTTATCGGGAGCGGATCCTGGCCTATCTTTTGATCGGCGCCAATCTGCTCTTGGCTTTGCTTACCCTCGCCGTTTCCGGCGTCATCGTTTCCGTCAATTAGAATTCAGCCATCCTCTTTTTTGCCTTCGACTTTACTGCCCTGATTTTACTGCCCTGGACTTTACCGCCCTGGACTCTACTGCTCTGGATTTTATCACCCTTAGCTTAGCCGTCCTTAACTTAACCATCTTTAACCCTACTACCCCTCAATTCATCTCCTTTAACAATTGGAAGAGCAACGCCATATTAAGGAATAGCTCTTCCAATTGTGACGGCAAGCGTATTGTTCGAATTGGGACAAGAAGACCAATGGGGTTTATTGGTCGGTTTTTCTGCGGCTTAGAAAATCAAAAAAAACACCGCCAGGATCGGGAGACCCTGGCGGGATGAAGCCTGCCGCCGCTTCCCCGTCAGAACGGCTTGGGAATGGGGATGCCGCGGCTGTTCGCGACGCGTACGACTTCCCCCAGCCACGCTTCGTTGGTGACGCCGAGGGTGGGGTCACCGCGAATGGCTTTGGGATCGTAGGGATGGCTGCTGTAGTGGTCAAGAATCTCCCTGACCTGTGCGTCGGTCAGGCCATCGGCCTGCTCGGCCAGCGATACAGGTGCCTGCTGCATCTGACGCTCCTTGTGTCGCGGGTGGTTTTTCCTGTGCCGTCTTAAAGACTATCATACAATTTTGTATTTGTCAATAAAGAAAAAAACCTTCTTTTCTGCTAAATTTAAAGAAAGAAAATGGAAACAATCTTAGTCGTTGTTTTAATTATTTTGGTGGTCGCTTTGGGCGCGGTTTTATGGCTTTTGTTCGACCGTTTGAAGACGCCGAGGGAAGACAGTTCGGCGATGACCATGCTTTTGAATCAAATGAACGACATGAAGAACACGGTTGATAAAAAACTGGGCGAATCGCACGCCTTTGTCCAGAACCAGTTTGGCCAAAGCCAAAAAATAATCAGAGAGATCACCCAGGAGCTGACGAGAGTGAATGAAGGCAATAAGCAGGTGATGAACATTACCGATCAGCTTCGCTCGCTTCAGGACACTCTGAAGAACACGAAACAACGGGGGATGCTCGGCGAATACTCCCTTGAAGTGATCCTGGAGAATTATTTCCCCCAGAGCTATGAACGGCAATACAAATTCAAGAATGGCGACATTGTCGACTTCATCATCAGGGTGAAAGACAAGTTGATTCCCATTGATTCCAAATTCAGTTTGGACAACTACCAGCGTATTTTGGAATCGAAAACCGATGCGGAGCGGGAAGAATACGAGGAGGCCTTCAAGGCCGATTTGAAAAGAAGAATCGACGAGACCTCAAAATACATAAAGCCGAACGAAGGGACGATGGACTTCGCTTTTATGTTCATCCCGGCCGAAGCGATCTATTATGATTTGCTGATTAACCGGATCGGGGCGGTAAAGTCCAACACGCGCGATCTCGTGGAATACGCAATGGGCGAAAAACACGTGGTCATTGTTTCGCCGACGTCATTTTTGGCTTATTTGCAGACCGTGCTCCAGGGCCTGAAGGCGCTTCAAATCGAGGAATCCGCCAAGGAGATCGGCAAGCGGGTGGAAGAATTACGCCGGCATATCGGCAATTACGATACGTACATGGAAAAACTGGGGACCCAATTGGGAACGTCCGTGCGAACCTACAATACCGCCTACAAAGAACTCGGGAAAATAGACAAGGACGTTTTGAGGATTACGGGGAAAGAAGCGGGCATCGAGCCGATGGTATTGGAAACGCCGGAAGCCGATTCCAACCAAGAGGAATGAACGGGAAAATCAACGAAATTCTGTCTTTCTACGGCGCTTTGGGCCGGCCTTTGACGTTTTTGGAAATTAGGAGGTCGAGCGGGGGAGAGCCGGCTAAAATAAGCGTTTTTTTGGAAAGGGAAGCGCAAAGCGGCGCCATCGTCGAGGACAACGGCTTTTTTTACTTGAAGGAATTTAAGGAGATAAGCGGTTTGTCCCGCCGGCGGCAGGATTTTCTGCTTCAGAAAAAATGGCGCCGACTTTTGCGCCGCCGCCACTGGTTCGATTGGGTGCCGTTTCTGGATTTCGTGCTCGCGAGCGGCTCGATGGCGATCGGGAACGTGAACGACAAATCTGATTTCGACATTTTGGCGGGCATAAAAGCCGGCCGGATCTTCACGGCCCGCTATTTAATACTTTTGGTTTTTACCCTGCTCGGCGTCCGGCGGCCGGACGACAAGGAAGACAGCAGTCCGGATAAATTCTGTTTCAATCATTTCGTGACCGCGGAAACCTGGAGCAAGCCGCCTTACAACGTTTACCGGCGTTCGCTCTATCAAAATTTGGTGCCGATTTACGGCAGGGAGGAAAAGATCAAAGGATTTATAGAAGCGAATGGTTGGGCAGACATCGGCAGCGGGTCTTTGCTTGATCTGCGGTTTGAGCCGCGAAAATTCAATCTGGGAAGGCGATTTTTGGAAATTATTTTAAGCGGGAAATTGGGGGATTATGTCGAGAATAAAATATTGGCGCCTTTGGCCAAAAGACGCCTTAAGAAATACGTACGCCGCCACAACGAGCAGGGCAGGGTCGTCGTCGGCGACCAAGAGCTGGAATTCCATTTCAAACTTCCTTACGAACAGCACTAACGACAATGCTTTCGGAAAGGGTTAACTATTATATCGGACGATCGTCGGATATAATAGTAAACCTTTGCTTTAATAAAAGGCGATGGTTAGAATAACAGTCAGAACACCTTTCTGCGGGAGGTTTTTATGCGTACCAAGCGTGACTGGGATAGGGTTGTCGTCAATCTGTTGGCGGACGTTATTCGAGCCAGGATTTTCCTTCGTTGGCTTCGGGCGCCACTCACGGTGCCGGAGACAATCGGTATTCGCGAGGCAGACACTCTTCTGTGCGAAGCTGGGCTTGGTCCGGAGAATATCAGCTGCTACGACGAACGGTTGCGGCGAGCCGCGGCCGCGCTCAAGCGATCGTCCCCGAGGAGACGGCTCCGCTTCACCCCGCGCCTGATTTAGGCGCGGGGCTTGCTTTTTAAGAAAGCCGTGATATAATGCTGATGGTGAGTGTTGAGTATTCCCTTACGATGATATCGGCAGAGGAATGCCCTTCCAATCCACCCCCTTCGTGGGGGTGGTTTCTCGTTTAAAAACGGCATTTGCCACATAAAAACCCTTATTTTATGCTAATATGGGCGGATAGATTAGAGCACTCACTAATTAAATAAAAAATTGGAGGTCACCACTATCCGCCCACCCGAAAACTCGACAATCATCCATTCTCAAATGGCAGGATTTTTTTCCAAATTATTTCCGAACAGTGATTTAAGACGCCTCGCCGGCGTTGTTTCGCTTATTAATGAGCGGGAAGAAAACTTGAAAGCGAAGTCCGACGAGGAGCTGAAAAATCTGTCGCTGGCATTGCGGGAAAAAGTAAGGGGCGGCCTGCCTGCGCAGACAGGCGCAGCCGAAGAAAGTCTATTGGCCGAAACCTTTGCTATTGTCCGGGAAGCCAGCCGCCGCAATTTGGGTCAGCGGCATTTCGACGTCCAGCTTTTGGGCGGTTTGGTTTTGCACCAAGGCAAAATCGCGGAAATGATGACCGGTGAAGGCAAGACCTTGGCTGCCACTCTGCCGGCTTATTTTAACGCCCTTCTCGGCAGCGGCGTGCACGTTGTGACCGTGAACGATTATTTGGCCCGCCGCGACATGGTTTGGATGGGGCAGATTTACCACGCCTTGGGGTTAAGGGTGGCCTGTATTGTTCATGAGGCGGCTTATTTGTATGATCCGGAATTTTCCGCCCCGACCGAGTCCGGGAGCGAAGCCGGCCTGCCGGCACAGGCAGACGAGTTGGACAAGAAAAGGGATTTGGTCGGCGGTTTCAAGGTGGTCGAGAAATTCTTGCGGCCCATTTCCCGGCGGGAGGCTTATGCCGCCGACATCACTTACGGCACGAACCACGAATTTGGTTTCGATTTCTTGCGCGATAACCTCAATTTGCGTTTGAGCGACAAAGTTCAGCGCGGCCACCCCTACGCCATCATCGACGAGGTAGACAGTATTTTGATAGATGAGGCCAGGACGCCCCTTATTATTGCCGCACCCGACCAGGAATCGAGCGGTTTTTACAAAACTTTCGCCCACGTCGTCGAACATCTGAATGTCGAGGAAGATTATGTCGTTGAGGAAAAACTGAAGGTGGTGAACATTACCGAGGCGGGCATCGAGAAGGTGGAAAAAACGATGGGCATAGAGAACATTTTCGCCCCGGAAAATTCCCGGCTGGTCCATTTTTTGCAGGAAAGCCTGAAGGCCAAGGTCTTGTTCAAGCGGGACAAGGATTACGTCGTTAAGAATAACGAAGTCATTATCGTTGATGAGTTTACGGGCCGGATGCTTTTGGGCCGGCGTTATTCGGGCGGCCTTCATCAGGCGATCGAGGCCAAGGAAAACGTGCCGGTCAAGGAAGAAAATCGCACTTTCGCCCAGATCACTATTCAGAATTATTTCCGGCTTTACAAGAAGACTGCGGGCATGACCGGCACGGCAGAGACCAGCGCCGAGGAATTCCACAAGGTTTACGATTTGGAAGTGGTTTCCATTCCGCCGAACCGGCCGATGATCCGGAAGGATTTGAGCGACGGGATTTACAAAAACAAGGCCGCTAAATACCGGGCGGTGGTGAAGGATGTGAAGGAACGTCACGAAAGGGGTCAGCCGATTTTGATCGGGACGACTTCGATCAGCAACAATGAAATTATTTCGGCGTATTTGACCGAAGCCGGCGTTCCGCATGAGGTTTTGAACGCCAAAAATAACGAGCGTGAAGGCGCGATCATTGCCCAAGCCGGCCGGTTGGGGGCCGTGACCGTGGCCACGAACATGGCCGGCCGGGGCGTGGACATCGTTCTGGGCGGCAATCCCCAAAATTCTGAAGAAGCCAAAAAAGTCCTCGAGCTGGGCGGTCTGCACGTGGTGGGGACCGAAAGGCACGAGAGTCGCCGCATCGATAACCAATTGCGGGGCCGCGCCGGCCGGCAAGGCGATCCCGGTTCAAGTAGTTTCTTTTTGTCGCTGGAGGACGACTTGATGCGTATTTTCGGCGGCGAAAAGATCGCCAATCTCATGAAGGCCGTCGATTTTCCGGAAGACATGCCGATCGAGTCGGGAATGGTTTCGAAGGCGGTGAACCAGGCCCAGGCCAGGGTGGAAGGGTTCAATTTGGATGCGCGGCGGCATCTTCTGGATTTTGACGATGTGCTGAACAAGCAGAGGACGGCGATTTACAAAAAACGGGAAGAACTGCTCACGGCCGGCGAGAAAAACGAGATCCGGCCGATCTTGGCGGAGGCGCTCAATAATTTCGTCGGCTTGACGGAGAAGAACATTTTGAATATTCCCGAGGCCGACAAAAAAGAAGAGGCGGAAAAGAAGCTCGCGGAAACAAAAGAAAAGTTGGACAAATTGCCGGAAAATCTCGAACCGGAAAGAGCCGTTTTGATCAGCCGGCATTTGGTCCAGATCCTGGACATGCTTTGGGTGTCCCATCTCGAAAATCTTGAGGGCTTGCGGGAATCGGTGAATATCCGGGCTTTTGCCCAGCACGAGCCGATCGTGGAATACAGGCGCGAGGCCCACTTGCTTTTCCGGCAGATGAACGACAATTTCGAATCACTGATCTTCAACACCATTTGGCCGATCCTGGATCTGGATTTGGCAAGGATCAGGGAACATAATCAGCCGAAAGTTCAGCCGCCGCCCAGCGCCAAAAACATCGGCCGCAACGACCCCTGCTGGTGCGGCACAAAATACGAGGATGGCCGTCCAAAAAAATACAAGCATTGTCATGGAAAATAATACGGAAAAGAAAAGAGTGGGAGTGGGATTCGGCGTAATGCTTCTTAGGGAGGGAAAGGTTCTCTTGGGCAGAAGGCATACTGATCCTGAAAAGGCCGATTCTGAATTGCACGGAGAAGGGACTTGGACTATGCCTGGCGGCAAACTTGAATTCGGAGAGTCTTTTGAAGACGGAGCACGGCGAGAGGTCTACGAGGAAACGGGACTTCAATTGAATGAAGCAAAAATGATTTGCGTGAATAATGACAAGAATGAGCATGCGCATTTTGTCACGATAGGGTTATTTTCCGATAAGTTCAGTGGAGAACCGAAAGTTATGGAACCGGACGAGATAGTGGAATGGCAATGGTTCAGTCTCGATGATTTGCCAACGCCGCTCTATTTTCCGAGTGCTAAGGTTATAGAGGATTATCGAAAAGGATCGTTTTACATACCGCAGTAATTCCCGCAAACGAAGAAATAAAATCAAAAAGCGCCATGAAAAACAAACTGGAATTTTCGCCGGAAGCCAAGGCTTTAAAGTCCGGCAAATACGAACACTATAAAGGCAACCAATACGAAGTGCTTGGCATTGCCCGGCACAGCGAAACTCTGGAAGAATTGGTGGTTTACCGGGCTTTGTACGGCGAGCACGATTTGTGGGTGCGGCCTCTCAAGATGTTTTCCGAAGAAGTGGAAGTTCGGGGCAAGAAATTTCCTAGATTCAAATATATCGGAGAATAAAATCTTCTTGACATCTTTTTAAAAAATAATCTTTGGAGCGGTATAGTGTAGTATACCACTTCAAAAACGCAGATATTTTTATTATTGACTGTTTAGAAAGTCCCAACGACCCCGGCCTTTATAGGCGGTAATTTTTCGCTTGGTTAATTTCGGAGGAGTCGACGAAGAGGAATAGTGTTTCTTTTTAGACGGTTTTCTTTTAAACCCCGATTTTAAAAAGCTTATTGTTCTTCTCGTAACATCAAGTCTTCGTCCTATTTCTCTCGGGCCAATTTCTTTTTGTAGAAGGTAGATAACGGCTAATCTCTTTTCGAGCATTAACTTTTCGTTAGGGGTTAACAAACCGTTTAATAAAGTATCGGCATCGGACTTCGATTTGCTTTTTTCTAATTCTGACCAAAACATACTCCAAATCTCTTTTTTGAATTTTTCATCAAAATATTTTTTGCTCGTTCTGGACATATTAGCTGGTTGATCAATTGTTTCCAACCGAAGTGGTATACTACAGTATACCACTTTAGTATTTGTTTTTGAATTTTTAGTTGTTGGCTGATAGGTAGGGATTTATCCTATATAATGATTGATGTTTATGGATCATGTGGCCATAATGCGAAAATCTTGGGGATTAACCGAGAAAATTCTCACCGGCGAGAAGAAAATAGAATCGCGGTGGTATCAAACAAAAAGGACGCCGTGGGACAGGATTAATCCCGGTGAAACAATATATTTTAAAGATTCTGGCGAGCCGGTAAGCATCAGGGCGAAAGTTTCGAAGGTGCTTCAGTTCGACGATTTGACCCCCAAGAAAGTGAAAAGCATTCTCGGCAGATATGGTCTTGCCGACGGCATAGAGAAGTGGCAGAAAATGAGATTTTTCAAAAGGTTCAAAGATAAAAGATATTGCATTCTTATTTTTCTAAAAAACGCGAAACAAATAAGACCCCTTGAGGTTAATAAAAAAGGCTTTGGCACAATGACGGCATGGCTGGCCATTCCCAACATAAATATAATCAAAAAATGAAAAAGACCCTGATTTTGATCGTCGTCGTTATTGTTGTTTTAAGCGGCTTTTATTATTTTTTCCTTGCGGCGCCGCAAAGCCGGGCCGAATCGGAAAGATTCGTGGTTTCGCTCGGCGAATCGCGCGTGCAAATCATTCATAATCTTGCCCAGAACGGTTTTGTGAAAAATTCCCTGGGGATCAATCTGGCATTCTGGCTTCGCGGCAAATTCGGGAACATCTCGCCCGGCGGCTACAAAATCTCGAAAAGCGGCAATGTTTTCAAGGTTGCTGGCGCGCTTTTGGGCGAATCCTACATGAAATGGGTCGTCGTGCCCGAAGGCTTGCGAAAGGAAGAAACGGCAAATTTGCTTCAAGCGGCGCTGAATTGGAACGATCAGGTCAAGGATGAATTTTTGAATGCTTATGCCACTTCTTCTTTAGGGAATGATTATAAGGAAGGCGTTTATTTCCCGGATACTTATCTTTTGCCAAAAGATGAGACCGGCTTTGAAATCGCCAGGCGTTTTATCAATCGTTTCAACGAAAAATTTGCGCCTTATGCCGATGGTTTTGCCAAGCAGGACGTCAAGTGGACCACGGCCTTGAAAATCGCTTCGCTTGTCGAGAGGGAAACCGGCAACGCGAGCGATATGCCTCTAATTGCCGGCATTATCTGGAATCGGCTTTTAAGAGGAATGGTTTTGCAGATTGACGCCGCGATCCAGTACGCCCGGGGCGATATCGGCCAGGGTTATTGGGCGCCGCTCCAATCCGGCGACTTGAAAATCAATTCGTCTTACAATACCTATCTTCATAAAGGCTTGCCGCCCACGCCGATTTCAAACCCGGGGCTCACGGCCATTCTCGCGGTTTTGAACCCGGCCAAAACGGATTGCTTGTATTATCTTCATGATGATCGGGGCGATATCCATTGTGCCGCCACCTATGCCGGGCACAAGATTAACATCGAGAAGTATTTGAAGTGAGACTTAACAAAATAGGCAGAAAGGGTTTACAATTTGATTGAATTCATGACTAAATCCGTTCTGACCAAAAGGACCATTCTTGAAGGAACGAGAGTGGTTTTTAAATACTTGAAGCCATACAAAGGCGCTTTTTGGTTTTTGTTGCTTTTGAGCATTGTCGCGGCAGTGGCCGAGGCCTTCATACCGCTTTTGGGCGGGCGAATTTTTGACGGAATCGTGGCCATTAGCGAACACAAAGACGCAATTTTGCCGACTTTAATAAACGCGCTTCTAATTTGGCTGGCGATTAAGCTTTTGAGCGATGCTTCCCAGTGGCGAATCGGTTATCGTCGAAGTTACATCGCTACTCGGATAGAATCAGAATATTTAGCCAATGGTTTCGGTAAATTATTGGAAATGCCGATGTCTTTTCACAAACATCGGAAGCACGGCGAAGTGATAGACAGAATTAATCGGGCCTCCGGCCAGCTCGAAAATTTTGTGGAGAATATTATGATAACGCTCGCGCCACAATTTTTGAGCATTCTCATCGCTTTGGTTATTGCGGTCTACATTAACGCCAGCCTGGCGATGATTCTAGTAGCGACATTGTTGATTTACATTGTCGTGCTTTGGCGTTCGGTACCACGCTTGGCAACAATTCAGACGACGATGAATAGGGCTTACAATCGGGCTTACGGCCGAGCTTATGACAAGTTGGATAACGTCCAGGAGATTAAACAGGCGACAGCGGAGAAAAACGAAGCCAGACGGATTTTGGACGATTTTTTGAATAAGGCCAGCGTTTGGTGGATTAAAATTGTGGCCATTCGGCAAAAACTCAACTTCACCCAGCGAATGCTGATTACCTTGACTCAATTGAGCGTTTTTTTCTCGTCCATATTTTTAGTGGAACAAAACCTGATTACGCCAGGTGAGTTGGTTGCTTTTAACGGATATGCGGCTATGTTTTTCGGGCCTTTTGTGGTGATAGGCAATCAATGGCATACCATTCAAAATGGTTTGATTTCTCTTGTGAGGTCAGAGAAGATTTTGAATTTACCGACCGAGCAGTACCATCCGGCCAACGCCGTCATTCTTTCCGGGTTGCGGGGCGACATTCAATTTCGGGATGTGCGTTTCAATTATGAGAAAAAACAACAAGAGGTGTTGCGTGGGGTTTCTTTTGAGGCTAAGGCCGGTGAAGTGGTGGCTTTGGTCGGCGAATCCGGCGTTGGAAAGACCACTATTTTGGACTTGCTTTTAGGATTTTATTTTCCGCAAGCAGGAAGTATTTCTATTGACGGGCACGATATTCATGATTTGGACCTTTTGGCCTATCGGGGTCAGATTGCGGTCGTCCCTCAAGAAGTGACACTTTTTAACGATACGATCATCAATAACATCAGATATGGCAGTCCGGGTAAGTCCGAATCGAAAATTAAATTAGCCGCCACCCAAGCCCACGCTTCTGAATTTATCGAATCGTTCCCGAAAAAATACAAACAGTTGGTCGGCTGGCGGGGTATTAAGCTGTCGACTGGCCAAAAGCAAAGAATTGCGATTGCGAGAGCGATTTTGCGCGCCCCCCGGATTTTAATTTTAGACGAACCGACCTCGGCTCTGGACGCGGAGTCGGAGAAACTTATTAAGTCATCGTTGGAAACCTTAATGAAAGGTCGGACTACCTTTATTGTTGCTCACCGTTTGAGCACTATTAGAGAAGCGGATAAAATTCTCGTGTTCGAAAAAGGAAAAATAATTGAATCTGGCCGCCATGAGGAATTACTTAAGAAAACTAGGGGTACTTATCGGAAGCTTTATAATTTACAGATAGGGTTTTATTAATAATATGAAAAAAATCCTAACCCTGACGTTAATCCATCAGCCTCCGCGAATCCTTTTAGGAATGAAGAAGAGGGGATTTGGGGCCGGCCGTTGGAACGGATTCGGCGGCAAATTGAATCCCGGCGAAGACATCGTGGCGGCGGCGAAGCGGGAAATTAAGGAAGAAGTTGGTCTCGAGATTTTGGGCGATTTGAAGAAAGCCGGCATCATTGATTTTTCCTGGGCCGGAAAACCGGATGTTCTCCAGGTCCACGTTTTCCGGGCGGAAAAGTTCTCGGGCGAGCCGGTTGAAAGCGAGGAAATGAAGCCGCAGTGGTTCAATGTTGACCGGATTCCGTTTGACAAGATGTGGTCGGATGACATCCACTGGCTGCCGTTATTTCTCGCCGGTAAGACTTTCCGCGGCCGATTTGTCTTTGACGAAAGCGACAATACGCTTGAGCATGCGCTCAAGGAAACCGATTTACTGGAATAACTTTATAAGTTCTTTGGGAATATAATTTTTCACGACCAGATCGGCTTCGGACAGATTTTGGCCGAGATTATTATCCTTGGCTACACAATAAAAGCCGCCTCTTTTGGCCGCTTCAATGCCGCTTTCCGCGTCTTCGAAGACAATACAGTCTTCACTTTTCAATTCCAATTTTTCGGCTGCTTTCAGGAAAATTTCCGGGTCGGGCTTGCCGTGGGATACGTCTTCGGCAAAAATCTTTTCGTCAAAAAGAGAAACGATGCCGTGAGCTAAGAGAGGAGCGGTCTTGCTGGTGGCCGACGTTGCCAAGGCTAGCTTTACGCCTTTTTGTTTCAGGAGATTGAGAAATTCTTCGACGTCTTCGAAAATGGCCGGCGGTTTGGCCTTGAGCATTTCCATCACGATTTCGTCCTTTTCGTCGGAAAGCTTGGCCGCGTTAAGATCGAGTTTTCTTCTCGCGGCGACCAAATCGATGAAAATCGTGTTTTTCCTGCCGCTTTGTTCCTTGAATTCCTGTTTAGTAAGCTCGATACCGTAGCGTTTGAAAAGAGTTTCCCAGGCTTTGTCGTGCAGGCCGATGGTGCTCACCAGCGTTCCGTCCAGATCAAAAATCGCGCCTTTTTTCATATAATTAAGGTAATTATGAAGAGCCATTCGAAAATTGGCAATCGATTGGGCAGGCCGGCCTATCGGACGCCGGCCGGGTTCCGCTACCGGCAATATTTGAAAATAAAAAGAAGCAGGCCCATTAAGAAACGCTGATCTTGAATTCTTGACAAAGGCGGCGTATTATGCTAGGCTTCTTTTCAGCATCATGCAGGCGGAGATTTACTCCGTTTGCAGTTTTACACCTTTCAGAGAGAGAAACGGAGGATGGGGCATGCGGAGACTCACGGTAGCCTTCGCGATCGCGGCAGTTGCGATGCTCTTCATGTTGTCACCGCCCAGTACGGCGGCCAACCAGAAGAGCCTCGCGGCGGCCGGTTCGATGGGGTTTCACCTGATCGCGACCACGTGGGACAATATCCGGCAGAGCGGCACGACCGCGGCCGGCGCCCTGACGAACGACTTCGTCGGCGCCGCGCTCGCGGACATCAGCATCACGGCGGCCACGCCGGCCACCGGCAGCCTCGACCGAAGTTCGCGCTTCGCCAACGGATTAACGACGAGCTCGAACTCCTGTACAAGTTCGCCGATGACCGGTCTCGCTGGTGCGTCCAAGCCGGACGCCACCGGAGCGGCCGCGACGACCTGCCCCGCGAGGCTCAGCTACATCGGGGACAAACGCGGGCCCGAGCCCACGGAGTCCTCGGTTCGGGCAGACAACCATTTCGGTTTCATCGCGACCGGTACGAGCGGCCTCACGGCGGGCAGCTCCTAGCTGCCGGCCGGGCCCGACTGGCGAGGGCTGCCGAAAATCGCCAGTGCTTCCCATAGCTGGCGCGCACCGCCGCCGCCGGCCTTCCTCTCCATCAGTCGCCTGCGCCCCGGGATCTTCCCGGGGCGCAACCACGTCTACCCGGAAAATAATTGATTTTTAAACTGAAGGGAAGATAATAAAATCAAATGTCCAACAAGGTGAGAATCACGGTTTTAATGGGTGGGCCTTCTCATGAATATGAGGTTTCTTTGAATAGCGGCAAAAACGTCCTCACGCATTTAAATACCGACAAGTACCACGTTGATTCGATCCATATCGACAAGAAAGGCGAGTGGCCATTGAGGCCGGAACACTTAAAAGGCAAGACCGACATGGCTTTCATTGCCATGCACGGGCCTTACGGCGAGGACGGCACGATCCAGTCGCTCCTGGAAGCGATCGAATTGCCTTATACCGGCTCCAATGCCTTAGTGAGCGCTTTGGGCATGAATAAATTTTTGTCCTTGCGCCATTTCCGGGATTCGGGCTTGAGGATTCCGCTTACAATCCTTGTTTCGAAAAAAGACTGGCTTCGGAACGCGGCGAGAGTCCTTAAAGAAATCAATTCTTATCTCGAATATCCGCTCGTGGTGAAGCCGAATCAGTTCGGTTCGAGCGTGGGCGTGGTTTTCGTGAATCACCGGAATGACTTGGCGGCGACCCTGGAAAAAAGTTTCGCCGGGGCCAGGGATTTGATCGTTCAGCCTTTTATCGCGGGCAAAGAAGTAACCTGCGCGGTTTTGGACCAGGGTTTCGGCAAGACTGCTTATGCTTTGCCGCCGACCGAGATCGTGCCTTTAGCCAGTCATTTTTTCGATTACGAGTCCAAATACGACCCCAAAGGCGCTTTGGAAATAACGCCGGCCAGATTGCCCGAAACCTGGCTTCGAGAGATCAAGCAGACGGCAGTGCGGGCGCATTACGCCTTGGGTTGCCGGGGCATGTCCCGCACGGACATGATCTTGGGCAAGGACAATAAATTGTACGTTTTGGAATTGAACACCATTCCCGGGCTTACCGAAAACAGTCTTCTCCCCAAAGCCGCACTATCAGTCGGCATCGGTTTCAGCCAGCTTTTGGACCGGATCATTAATGCCGGATTCTTGAGTTCTTTCGGCCGGAAATAACTTCTATGGGCATCTTATACATCGTTGCCACGCCGATCGGCAACTTAAAAGACATTACTTTGCGGGCGCTCGAGGTTTTGAAAGGCGCCGATTTGATCCTGGCTGAGGACACACGGGTTTCCCAAAAATTGCTTTTGCATTACGAGATTAAAAAGCCGGTCAGGCGTTACGACGAATATTCGCAAAAGTCCATTTACGAAGAAATAGGGGAAAGATTGAATCGGGGCGAAAAAGTGGTTTTGGTTTCAGATGCCGGCACGCCGGGCATCGCTGATCCGGGTTCGAAACTGGTCGCTTACATGATAAGCAGATTGCCGAAATTAAAAATAGAACCGATCCCCGGCCCGTCCGCTTTGACCACTCTTGTTTCCGCCGCCGGTATTCCCGCGAACGAATTCACGTTTCTGGGTTACCCGCCGCACAAAAAAGGCCGGGAAAAATTCTTCCGCTCGCTTCAAGGCATTAAGGTGCGGCCGGTCATTCTTTACGAATCGCCCTACCGAATCCAGAAGACCCTGGAAAGCCTGGGCCAGGTTTTCGGCCACGACCGCGAGGTCGTTGTCGGCCGGGAATTGACCAAAATGCATGAAGATATTTTCCACGGCCCGATTGCCGAAGCGCAAAAATATTTCACCGGCGAGAAAGAAAAGGGGGAATTCGCCCTCATTATTCCATGACCCAGTAACATTACTTCGCTTGCGCTCAGACCCCATGATTCAGTTTTATAATTATCAACATGTTTCCTATCAATCGAAGTCGTTTTTATCAAGTAAAACTGCGCCATTCAAAAAATATGGCGAAGTAATGTTACTGGGATGATGATTTTGGCGAAAATAAGGGTTTCGGGAGCGGTCCAGGGAGTATTTTTCCGCGAGTCGGCAATGAGCGAAGCCCGCCAGCTGGGCCTGAACGGCTTCGCCCGTAACGAGGCTGACAGCAGCGTTTACCTTGAGGCCGAAGGTGGCGAGGAAAACGTGAGAAAATTCGTTGATTGGTGCCGTAAGGGTCCGCCCATGGCCAAAGTGGAAAACATCGATACCGAATTATCGGACAGTTTGGTTTATTACAAAAACTTCGAGATGGCTTAGCTTAAGGCCCACTCCTTTAATTTTTCGTAGCTTGTCTCACCACAAATCCATTCCTTGCTTTTCGTGTTGTAGAAAAAAGGCACGCCGCCGCAAAGATTTTGGTCGTATTCCTCGGCTAGTTTGGCGTTGGCTTCGTCGTGCCAAGTCTCGAATTTTTCCAGCTCGACGTTGTTTTCTTTCTCCAGTTTGTCGATTAATGGATTCATCCGTTCGCAGTGTTCGCATTCCTGACCGTAAAAATACAAGAGCCGCTTTCCGTTGGAGTTATTAGTCATGGTAATATTATATCAAATGTCTAAGAGAAGCCTGGATATTGTTGGCGGATTCATCGGATTGCTCTTTATTTTGCCTTTCAGTCCTTTCATTGCTTTGGCGATTTTTTTCGAAAGCGGCGGGCCGATTCTCGTGAAACTTGACCGAATGAGCGGCGGTAAGGTGATCAAGGTTTACAAATTCCGTTCCATGGTCAGGGGCGCGGAAAAATTGAAAAAAGATTTGATTGTTTTGAATGAAAGGAAGGACGGCCCGCTTTTCAAGATTAAGAACGATCCGCGTTTGACCGGGGTGGGGAAATTTTTGCGGAAATTTCGTTTGGACGAATTTCCCCAAGTGATCAATGTTTTGAAAGGGGAATTGTCTCTGGTCGGTCCCAGGCCGCACGAGCCGGAAGAAATTCTCCAGTACCCGGCCGAATTCAAAAGGCTTCATTTCGCGAAAGGCGGCTTAACCGGCCTTTCGCAGGTGATGGGCGCTTCGGCCCTGCCCTTTCGCAAAGAATTGGAATTGGACGTGTATTATCTGGACAATCAATCGCTTTGGCAGGATTTGAAAATAATCTGGAAGACGATCTGGATATTTTTCTCCGACCCGACCGGAGTTTAAGATTCAAAGAAATCAATCTTTCTTATTACTATTACAACTCACGATCGTGAGTTGTAATAGTAGGTCTGATTCCCAGAAGTTAGATTATTGAAGCGGTTTTTAACAAGTGTTAAAATCAAAGCAATGCGCGTTGCGATCCTTCACGATTATTTGAACCAGTTCGGCGGGGCCGAACGGGTCTTGCAGGCGCTTTTGGAAATATTCCCGCAAGCCGATCTTTACACCCTTCTTTACGACGAGCAGAAAACTTTCGGCTTTTTCAGGGACAACATCAGAAAAACGAGCTTTCTGGATATTCCTTACGTCCGGGCCCATCACCGGCGGTTCATTCCCTTAATGCCTTTGGCGGCCGGTCTTTTGAGGTCTAGGGAGCATTACGATCTCCTGGTTTCTTCGACAGCCGGCTATGGCAAGGGGATTAACGTCCAAGGCGGTTATCATATCAGTTATTGCCACAGTCCTTTGCGCTATGCCTGGGAAATAGATTATCTGAAGAATTTGCCTTTTTCGCCCTGGCCCTTGAAAGAAATCCTGATCCGGCCGATTGCCAAATGGCTTCAAAATTGGGATAAACGATCGGCTCAAAAAGTGAATTTGTTCATTGCCAATTCCGCTTTTATCGCCCAAAAAATCAGGAATTATTACGGCCGGGACGCGGCCGTGGTTTATCCGCCCGTGGAAACGCAGGTTTTTTATCCGGAGCCGAGCATGGCCAAGGAGGATTATTTTTTAATGGTTGGCCGGCTTTTGTATTACAAGGGTTTCGATTTGGGCATCAAGGCTTTCAACGCCCTGAAATTGCCCTTGAAGATCATCGGCCAAGGGCCGGAAATAACGAAGCTTCAAAAGATCGCCGATCCCCATTACGTTCAATTCATTCCTTTTGCGCCGGACGAAGAATTGAGGTTTTTATACAGCAACGCCAAGGCCCTGATCTTTCCCCAAATCGAGGATTTCGGATTGGTGGCGGCCGAGGCGCAAATGTGCGGTTTGCCGATTTTGGCTTTTGACCGCGGCGGCGCGAGGGAGATCGTTGAGAACGGCAAAACTGGATTTTTCTTCCATGAGCAGACGGCCGAGGCAATCGCGGCCGCTGTCCGTCTTTTTAACGGGACGGAACTGAATCGGAGCTACATCACGAAACGCGCCTTGATGTTTTCCAAAAAGGAATTCAAGGATAGGATCCACGAGATCATCCGTCAAAGCGGCTTCAAGATATGAAAATTCTCGTTGACGTCCGGCTTTTATCGAAAGGAAAACTTTCCGGCATCGAGGGCTATGCCAAATTGTTGATCGATCATCTCCTCGAGGCGGACAGTGAAAACCAATACGTATTTTTTTACAACGGCTTCAAGAAAGCGGTTTTGCCTTCGGGTTGGACGGGTAAAAAAAACGTTCGTGTCGTCGACTGGCGGGTGCCCAACCGGCTCCTGGATTTTTCTTTCCGCTGGCTGAATTGGCCGAAAATCGATTCATTTTTCGAGCCAGCTGTCGTTTTTAGCCCGCATTTCAATCTCTTGAGATTGCATCGGGGCGTGAAGCGGGTCATCACCTTTCACGACCTCTCTTTCGTGCATTTCCCGGAATTTTATCCCCGGCGCAAAAGATTTTGGCATTGGTCCCAGGATTATCGAAGACAAGCCGGGAAAGCGGCCGCTTTGACCGCCGTTTCGGAATTCACCAAGATCGATTTGGTCGAAACCCTGGGCATTGCACCGGAGAAAATCAGGGTTGTTTATCCCGGCGTCAATAGTTTTTTCAGCCAGATTCGGCCGGGCGACGAGGCTCTTAATAAATTCGCCGGGCAAAAAGAGCTGCAATGCCCGTTTCTTCTTTCGGTGGGCGTTTTGGAACCGAGAAAGAACATTCCGGCCTTGATTCGCGCTTTCGGTCTTTTGAAGGGCCGGCCTGACAACCGGGATTTGAAACTGGTTATTGTCGGGGAAAGAGGCTGGCTTTATGATACAATTTTTAAGGAAATTCAAGCCTCGCCTTACAAAAATCAGATAGTTTGGTGGGGTCGGGCGAGTTTCGAAGATTTGTGGCGGCTTTACAATCTGGCCTCGGTTTTCGTTTATCCGTCCTTTTTCGAAGGTTTTGGTTTTCCGCCGCTCGAGGCCCAGGCCTGCGGTTTGCCGGTTGTCGCTTCGAACCGGTCGTCACTGCCCGAAATATTGGGGGATTCGGCCCTGTTGCACGATCCCTGGCGCGTGGCCGAACTGGCCGAGGCGATTGAGGCAGTGCTCGCGAATCCCGGTCTCGCGAAGACCATGAGAGAAAAGGGCTTTAAAAACGTGGAACGGTTCGACTGGCCAAGGGCCGGTAAAACAATGCTCAATCTTTTCAACGATCTTAAAAACCATGCCTAAAAAAGTACCGGCTAAAAACATAGAACCGATTCTGATTGACGTGAAGAGGCCGGATTTCAATTACGACCATCTCCGTAAAGCTAAGCTGAACTTGGCGTACGCGCCGCAGAAACCGTCTTCTTCGAAAAGACCGAAGATAATTTTTTGGGGAGCGGCAATTTTGGTCCTGGCGGTTTTGGCCTTGGGGGCCGGCCTCATTGTTTTCAACCTCAATTCCGTAAAAAGGGGCTTGGCCCTTCGGGGAGAGAATATTTTCAGCAATTTTTCCGATTCCATTGCCGCACTCCAGGGTTTCAAGCCCAATGCGGCCGTGAGTTCTCTCGCGGCCAACAGCGCCGAATTGGATTCGCTCAACGATTTTTTCGGCGTTAATCAAAGCCAATCGCTGATCGGCATGCTGGGCAAATTTATTCCCGCCTTGAAGGACGCCGGCAGTTTTTTGGGGCAAGTGACGGCCCTGAATTTCAATTTTCTCAATTTGTCGGCCGATTTGGCCGATCTGCAAGCGAACGGTTTCCGATATTTTCAAACCGACGGCCAGAGCTTGCTTGGACGGTTGAACAACATGCGCCAGACAATGGGCGATGTCATGAAGCAAATCGAGGCGGTAAGGAATACGACGGCAAGTTTGAAAAACACCGCTTCGTTTTTCGGCAAAGTTGACGATGTTTTGGATAAGGATTATTTGAAATACAGCGCAGATTTATATGCCTGGGACAAATTCTTGGGGGCCGCGATCGGCTTGTTAAGCTCGCCGACCGATCGGCATATTCTTCTGCTTTTCCAGAATCCGGCGGAACTGCGGCCGGGCGGCGGTTTTGACGGCAGTTATGCCGACGTGACCGTGAGAAACGGCCAAATGCAAACCCTGGACGTGAAGGACATTTACGATCCGGACGGTCAGCTGGACCTGAAAGTTATTCCGCCCAAGCCGCTCCAAGGACTGACCCGCGATTGGGGGGCCCGTGACGCCAATTGGTTTTTCGATTTTCCGACTTCGGCCAGGACTGTCCTCGATTTCATGGAGCAGTCCAAAATGTATTCGGAGAAAAACGTCACTTTCGACGCCGTTATCGCCTTGAACATCAACGTTCTCCAGGGCTTCCTCGAGATCACCGGGCCGATCGACATGCCCGATTATGATCTCGCTATCAACCAGAATAATTTTCTGAATGAAATCCAGCGGGAAGTGGAAGCGGGCAAGGATAAGGCGGCCGGCTATCCCAAGCGCATTCTTCAGGTTTTAACGCCGAAGATTTTGGAAAAACTCAATAATTTTTCGGAAGCCGAAACGGCCCAATTCATGGAAAATCTGAAAACGCATTTGGCGCAAAAAGACATAATGTTTTACGCCAAAGATCCGGCCTTGGCGAATCTGCTCTCCGCGAACGATTGGGACGGTTCGGTTTACGATCTGCCCGGCAATTTCTGGGGCAATTATTTGGCGGTCGTGAACGCGAACATTGCCGGCGGCAAGAGCGACGTTTTCGTGAACCAAACTTTGACGGTCGACGTCAATATCGATACCGACGGCGGCATTTTTACCGATTTAACCGTAGAAAGGTTCCACGCCGGGAATACCCAGAAAGATCCGTGGTGGCGGGCGACAAACCAGAATTTTTTCCAGGTTTACGTGAATCCTGGCGCCGCTCTCTTTTCCATCAAGGGCAATGACGCGAAGCCGTTGCCCAAAGGCTCGGATTACGCCGATTATTCGGTGAATCCCGATCTCGCGGCGATGGAGAGCACGATGAGCGCTTTGAGCAATTATAATGCCTGGACCATGTCGGCTTTCGGAAAAAAAGTTTTCGCGGGCTGGCTTTCCACGCCGGCCGGCCAGACGAAGACCCTGAATGTCCGTTATCAGACGCCGGCTTCGAGCGAGTTCGTTTTGGCCGACGGCTCGGTTTATCAATTCGTTTTTGACCGTCAATCCGGCGCCTTGAACAGCAGTTTGAATCTGGCGATTAATGCGCCTTTGGGCTATGTTTGGGATGAAACCAAGATGCCGGTTTGGAACTACACCGGCGTTGATCCGGTCGGGCGCCTGATCTTGAATCTAACCTTGAAGAAGATTGATCTCTAAGTCGGAGAGGGGGCTGTAAGCCCAAAAAGCAAATATTGAATATAAAGCAATAAACACATTAAAAGACCCAATTGGTCGACCAACGCCATATTGAGCAATAGCTCTTCCAATCGTTTGATTTTCGGAGCTTTGGGTTTTAATTTCGATAAAAATCATGAATAACATCCGCAATTTCTGCATAATAGCTCATATCGATCACGGCAAATCGACTTTGGCCGACCGTTTTTTGGAAATCACGAAAACCGTCGAGGCGCGGCGGATGAAAGCGCAGTATTTGGACCAGTTGGAATTGGAGCGGGAACGGGGAATCACGATCAAAATGGCGCCGGTCCGCATGGTCTACCGACCAGCGGAAATCATAAATCCTAAATCCGAAATCCCAAACAAAAAAGGTTTGGAAATTAGAAATTCGAAATTAGAAATTGCAAGTTCAGAATATATTCTGAACTTGATTGATACGCCGGGCCACAGCGATTTCGCCTATGAGGTTTCGCGGGCCTTTGAAACCGTGGAAGGGGCCATTATTTTGGTGGACGTGAGCCAGGGAATCCAAGCCCAAACTTTGGCCAATTTGCGGGCGGCCGAAGCGGCCGGACTCACGGTCATCGGCGCCTTAAGCAAGATCGATCTTCTGGAGAATGAGCCGGAAAAAATAAAAGAATTGCGGGCCGATCTGGCCGATTTGCTCAAGGTGAAGCCGGAAGAAATTTTTTCCGTTTCCGGAAAGACGGGCAAGGGCGCGAAAGAACTGCTCGAAGCCGTGATAGAAAAGGTGCCGGCGCCCAAGGAGCCGGCCGGCAACCGCTTCTTGGCCCGGGCCCTGATCTTCGATTCTTTCTACGACAATCACAAAGGAGTGGTGGCCTCGATCAGGGTCTTTAACGGCGAGATCACCGACCGGAACGAGATTTATCTTTTGGCTTCCGAAACCCGTTCGAAAATAAAAGAAGTCGGCTATTTTTTGCCCCAGCTCGTGGCGGTCTCGATCCTCAAGAGCGGCGAGATCGGCTATATCGCGACTGGCATCAAAGATCCGGCTAAAATCAAAATTGGAGATACAATTTTGATTTTAAATTCTCAAATTTCAATTTCTAATTTTCAAACTCTGGCCTTGGCCGGCTACAAAGAGCCGAAGCCGGTGGTTTTCGTTTCTTTTTATCCGGCCGATTCCGACGACTACGAATCGCTCGTGAACGGTTTGGAAAAATTGCATTTGAACGATTCGTCCCTGGCCATTGAGCCGGACCAGAACGAGGTTTTGGGGCGCGGTTTCAAGATCGGCTTTTTGGGCCGGCTGCATTTCGAGATCACGGCCGAGCGCTTGCGCCGGGAGTTCAAGATCGAGACAGTGAACACTTTTCCATCGGTGCTTTACCGGGTAAAGACCAAAAACCTGCCTGCGCAGGCGGGAGGCTGGCAGGAGATCGTGAAGCCCGAAGATCTGCCTCAGGATTTCGAGGAAATTCTGGAGCCGATGGTGAGGATCGAGATCATCGTGCCGAGCGATTATCTGCAGAGCATTTATCCGCTCCAGGGGATTTTCCGGATGAAGGACATCGAAACTTCTTCTTTTTCCTCCCATCACGGCGGCCGGGTGCGGATGAAAATGACCGCCACCATGCCCCTCGCGGAACTCGTGAGCGATTTCGACGATAAGCTGAAATCCGTGACGGCCGGCTACGCCTCTTTCAGTTATGAGATCGTCGGCTATGAAAAAGCGGATATCGAAAAATTGGATATACTGGTGGCGGGCAAAATCGTGCCCGGCCTCAGCCGTTTTTTCCCGAAGGACACCATCGAAAGGGAAGCGCGTTCGGTCGTCTCAAGACTGAAGAAGCTTTTGCCCCGCCAGCAGTACGCCCAGAGCCTCCAGGCTTCGGCCAAGGGCCGGATCATCGCCCGGGAAGACATTCCGGCCTTGCGCAAGGACGTGACCGGCTATTTGTACGGCGGCGACCGGTCCAGGAAAATGAAGCTTTGGAAAAAGCAGCAACGCGGCAAAAAACGCCTCAAGGAGAGGAGCGAAGCGAAGATTTCGGCCGATGTTTTCAAGGAACTTTTAAAGCGTTCCTAGTTTTGATAAAGTGAAAGCGATGGCCTTGCAGATGCATAAACATTGGGCGATACTCCTCACGGCGGTTGTCCTCCTTTTGTTCCAATTCATCGTTGAATTCGTTGCCGTTTACGCCCTGTATTATTTCGTTCATTCGCTCATGATTTATTCCTATAAATTTTTCATTGATCTGGCTTTGATGCATGTCGCGATTTCCGTCGTTTTGATAGTCTGGGGGCGGCGATTGGCGATCCGATTTTACAAAGAAGCATGAGGTGGGGAAAAATATTGGTAATTTTGGTCTTGGCGGCGATAATGGGCATCGGCCTTTACGGTTTGAACCAAAAAAAAGCCGCTTGGACAAAACAAGTGCAGGCTCTGACCCAGACGGCGGATAAGCTTTCTCAAGAAAATCGGTCGCTTCAGGCCAGTTTGGATTATTTCAAGGACCCCCAGAATCTTCTCAAGGAATTGAAATCGCAGTTCAATTACCGCGAGGCTGGCGAAAACTTGATCATTATCGTGCCCGCTTCGCCGGAGCTTCAGCGAGGCGAGCCCGAAAGTTCCACGACGGCAAGTTCGACGGCACCTTAAGATTTATAAATATTGCGAGTATGGTCTAATGGTATGACACGACCTTCCCAAGGTTGAAGCGGGGGTTCGATTCCCCCTACTCGCACTGATTTAGCAAAATTTCTGCGGGACCAAGTAACAAGTCGGAGTTCGACTTGTCCCGTCACCAAACAAGCATTAAGTTTCCGCTCCGCCCGAAAGGGCGCATAGCGCAATGCTTGTTTTGGTGCGGGGTTCCCGTATCCCGCACAAAATAAAACGCCGGCCATTAAAGACCGGCGTTTTATTTTCATGCGGGAATCGAACGAAAGACGTTTGCCCGAATGACCGAAATCATTAAGCGTATTTTTTGCGATTACTCAACGACAATCGTCCCGGTATGGGCGGGATTCAAATGATTGTGGTATTTCCAAGTGCCGGCGACGTCAAACTCAAATGACCACGAATTGCCGGGCTGTATGCCGGCGCAGGCATCAAAAGTGCTGCCTAAGCACCCGCCAGTCGTGGGATAGAGGCGGTGAGTGGGGTGGAGCGCCGATGCCGTCCACATTCCTTGACCGCTCTCATTCTTGAAGATCACTGTTTCTCCCTTTTTTACGTTGAGCGTTGACGGCGTAAACCCGCTGTCGGTATAGCGAACCGTGTTCTCCGCTTGCGTTGCGGAAGAAGGTTGAGTCGTTGCTTCCGTACCGGACTGTTCCGTTGCCGGAGTTTGGACTGCGGCCGGATACTGCCCTTTAATCAAAAAATAGCCGCCTACCGCAATGACGACTAAGACGATGACGGCGATGACTTTTTTATCCATGTTTTGGACGATCACGTAGACTTTAAACTGTTTCGGAGGCCGACCTTGTTTTGTCCTCCGAATTTGATTTTTTCAGGTTTTTTATTTTATTAAGGATAAATAATGGTAGAGAATCGGTCAAGAGCGCCAGCGCTCCCGCCAAAAGGCCGATGTCCCGCACCGTGATGTCGGTAATGCCGCTTACCGCGAGCACCACCACGAGATGGAAAGTGCCGATGAGCGCGGCCAGCCAGGTAAACCAATCGGTTAAAAGCAGAAACCCGATCGCTATATCCAAAATTGCGGTCCCTGCCATTGCTTGTTCGAGGGGAACCGGCAGTAATCCGGCCGCCCAAGGCTCGAGATAGCCGCCCCAGGCCTGCGGCTCTTTGAAAATCAGAACGCCGATCCAGACAAAAGTGATTCCCAGGCCGACCCTCAATATGTGAAACGCCGTTTTTCTCATCGGGACGAATTTAAAGCAAATTGCTTACTAAAAGTATAACTCCCATAAGCCAAATCGTGAATGCGGACATCAGGCACCAAAAGCACCAGATGCGAATGACCCGCCATTGAAGGTAGGTAAAGAAAAATGATAAGAGCGTCCCCATACCCACCATGATTTTAAAGAGAATGTCCCACAGCGTTACCGGTTCGACCGCGATTACCAGAAAAGCGGCGATAAAAGAAGAAGCAATGTAAAAAAGAAGACCTAAAATATCATTGGGGACGATGAAGATCCTGTTGTATTTGCTTTCAAGGACCGCGGCGCAATTTTCCCCGATCAGACAAACGGGTTTTTGGAGCGCGATTCTTTTTCGGATAAGGTATACTGTTTCGCTGATACCAATAGCCGAAAGCGTGAAAAGAAGGGCGAGCGAAGTCATTTTAAAGAATATATTTCATTAAACCATGATTTGTCGGTTTTTGTAAAAAATGCGTGCCGGCAGCCCTAGGGCTGTCGGCACGGTGAGACATAGTTGCGCCGGTTCTTCAGACGAGCCAGCGCAGCTGTTCGAGGGCGGAGTTGGGGTGGGCGTCGATCGCCTGGCGGATGCCGAGGATCTTTTCCCGCAATTCGGCGTCCGCGGTCTTGTGCACCAGGTCCTCGATGAAATCGAGGACTTCGAGGAGGTCGTCGCCGTCATTGGCCGACACCTGCTCGAGCTCGTCCATGGCCTTGCTTACGTCTTCGGCCAGCGACTTGCTGGTCTTGATCATGGCGCGGACGCGCGCGATGATTTCCTGCCGCCGGTTGATGTTTCTGAGCGGCGGTTTGGCTTCTTCTGTCGTCGGCATGGTTTCCCTCGCAGAGGGTGGGTTTCAAAGGGCGTTCGGTTCCGGCCTTAAAGTACCACATTTATGCTCGGCCCGCAAGTTTTTGGCGTGCTATAATATTTTTGAAAAAGGTCGGATGATTCATCTTAATTTCATGAAAGGATTTGTTGAAAACATAGAAAAATTGGCTCTTGAGAACGAAAATTTCCGGCGGGTGATTTATACGGCCCGTTACAGTCAGCTCGTTCTCATGTCCTTGAAGCCGGGCGAGGAAATCGGCGAAGAAGTGCACGGCCTGGACCAGTTTCTGCGCATCGAAAAAGGGGAGGGCCGGGCGGTTTTGAACGGCGTCGCGTCATCGATTGCCGACGGCTCGGCGATTATCGTGCCGGCTGGCACGCGGCACAACATCATTAATGTTTCCGCGAGCGAGCCAATGAAGCTTTACACGGTTTATTCGCCGCCCAACCACCGGGACGGCGTGATTCACGCAACGAGGCCTCAAGCGGAAAAAGACGAGGAACATTTTGACGGTCGGACGACCGAGAGTCAATGATCGGATCCGAAGATTGCTGAATTGAAGCGCTGAAACACGGATAAATTCTGTAACACTGACCGAAAAATCCGCATTTTAACTGGATAAAATAAGTTACAGCCAAAAACAGCGATTTATTCATAATCGAGGCTATTTTTTTATTTTTTTGCAGTCCGAAGACCGAAAATTTGTGCATAAAACATAGTGAAATTGATTGCAAATAGTGGTAGAATACAGATGAAGAGACGCCGCTTTATTTTAGTCAATAAAATTCATGACCTCGAAAGGATTAACTGCGAAAAGGGGAAAGAACAGCTTGTTTTTACTCGCTTTTATTTCGGTCCTTCCGCTTATTTTTGGCGTTTTCCCTCTCACGGTTAAGGCGGCGAGCGGCGTGCCGCAGATCATCAGTTATCAGGGCCGGCTGACCGATTCTTCCGGCGATCTTGAAAGCGGCACTTTTTATTTCAAATTTTCCATTTGGGACAGTCCGACTTCGAGCCCGGTTACGGGCAATCAGATTTGGCCGGCTTCATCGCCGGGCATAACCACCTCGACGATCACAAGCGGCGTTTTCAACGTGAATATCGGCGATACGGCCAACGGTTATCCCGATGCTTTGGATTATGATTTTTATTCCAATCAGGATGTTTATCTGCAGGTTGCAGTTTCTTCGAATGGTTCTTCTTTTGAAACATTAAGTCCGCGGCAACGGATTGCGGCATCGGGCTTTGCCATTAACGCGGATAATGTTTCCGGCCAGCTTCAAACATCTTCAACGGCCGATTACACTTTTAATGTTCAGAATCTTGGCAGCGGCAACGCCAACTTGAGCATTCAAGGCCAGACGCAAATCGGGAACTTTGCGGCCGCGCCGACCGCGATAGGCGGCGGTTCGCTTTATTACAACAGCAATACCGGTGAAGTTTTTGTTTGGAATGCGGCAACGACGACGCCGCAATGGATCGCGTTGGGCGGTTCCTCGGGCGGAGCAAGCACGGATTTGCAGAGCGCTTACGCGTTGGGGAATACGATTCAAACCACGAGCGGCCGCAACATTTCTTTTACGCTCGCGCCCGCGGCCGTTGATTCCAATTTCATCATTAATATTTCCGCCACCTCAACCGGTGTTTTCCAAATACAGGCATCGAGTACACAGGTCTTAACCGTGAGTCAAACTTACGTTACCTCGACAGCCGCTCTCGCTTGGAATATTCAGGGAGCTGCGACGCTTTCGACGACAACAATTAACGGATTGTTTACCGCCAATACCTTAAGCTCGGCCGGCGCTACCTTGAGCGGCGGCACCATCAACAGCACGCCGATCGGCGGGACCAATCCTTCAACCGCGACATTCAGTTCCGCCACCACTACCGGCGCTTTTGCGGCCCAGGGAATAGTTACTCTCGCTACCACCTCCATTTCATCGCTTGCGGTTTCCGGCACTTCCACTTTTTCCGGAGCCATTTCTTTAGGCAGCCCCTTGGCGATTTCAAGCGGCGGCACGGCTACCTCGACTACGCCTCAAAATGGCCAGCTCTTGATCGGCAACGGCACGAATTATTCCTTGGGCACTGTTCAAGGAAGCGATTATTTGGGGGTTACGAACGGTCCGGGCAGCATTACCCTTACAAACCTCGGCGTTCAGGCCTTTAACGGCGCAACCGGCACCATTGCTTACAATCCTTTCCCCGTGCCATATGCCTCGACGACCGGCTTCACCTTCAATAGCAGCACTTATTTGAGCGTCGCTTCTTCTTCGGGCACGTTCACTTTCGCAAACCAAGGCGTTCAGACCCTAACCGGTTCTTCTTACCTCGGCGTCTCCTCGGCGACCGGCACTGTCACCCTGACCAATAATGGCGTCCAGTCCCTTTCCGGCACCGCTCCCATTATTGTCTCTTCGGCTACGGGCACGCCCACCATCTCCCTCTCGATCACCGCCGTCTCCTCGACCAGAGCCATTAATACCGGCACTGGCCTCGCTGGCGGGGGAGACCTTTCCTCTGACCGCACCCTTTACTTTGCCGGCAGCTTCGCCACCTCCGGCCTCTCGGGCCTCCAGATCTCTTCTTCTTCCGGCGCCTGGACCTTCTCGATCGCCACCTCATCCGGAACCCAGGCCGGCTTCCTTTCTGCGGCTGACTGGGGTGTATTCAACAGCAAGGTTTCGAGCTCCACCCAGGTGAATACCGGCGCCGGTCTTCAGGGCGGCGGCGCTCTTTCGGGCAATCTCGCCCTTTCTTTGGCGACCGCGACCCAACAGACGATTGCCAGTGCCGTGGCAAGCTCCACGACCATCACGGCAGGGACGGGCCTGGCCGGCGGGGGAGACCTTTCGACCAATCGCACTGTCTATCTCGCGGCCACGTTTTCGACCGGGACAACCGGCGGAGTTTTGACCATTGCTTCTTCTTCCGGCGCCTGGACTTTCAACTTGGCCACCTCCACCGCCGCCCAAAACGGATATCTCTCCGCCTCTGACTGGCTTGCCTTCGCGAGCAAGCAGGGAGTGACGACGACAATTGCGGCCGGAGGCAGCACCATTACCGGCCCCTCTTTCACATTGGCCACGACCACCAGCTATGGCGGCGGCTTCAATATCTCCGGCGTCACTTTCAATTTCCCCGGCCGCCTCCAGGACATCAATAATCTCGCGACCACGACCGGCAACCTGATCGTGGCCTCGGGCACGACCTGGGTGGCCGTGCCAGTGGGCGCTGACGGAAAAGTTTTAACTGCTTCTTCGACTGCTCCAGGCGGCGTCACTTGGGTAGTCGCCTCGAGTACTGGCGGCAGCGGTATCAGTGAGTTGAACGGCCTCGTTGCCTTGAGTCAGACATTTTCGACTACCACTAATTACGATGGAGGGTTTTATATCCGTTCCGCCGGTTCCAATCATCAGTATAATTTCCCCGGCCGCCTCCAGGACATCAATAATCTCGCGACCACGACCGGCAACCTGATCGTGGCCTCGGGCACGACCTGGACAGTGAAAACAGTCGGCACGGACAACTTTTGTCTCACCGCGTCTTCCACCCAGGCCGGAGGCGTGGCCTGGGCGGCCTGCGGCACGGGCGGTGCGGGCATCTCTTCCTTGAACGGCTCCACCTCCTCCACCCAGACCTTTGCCACCTCCGGCCCCTTGCTTTCGATCGGCACCGCAAACGGCGTCCATACCTTTACCACCC